>Ga0209712_10000016_pt1 | contig 197477 bp, 159 predicted proteins | sample ArcOceMetagenome_FD_187443 | JGI IMG/M metagenome (GOLD analysis project Ga0209712, IMG submission 187443) | Marine eukaryotic phytoplankton communities from Arctic Ocean - Arctic Ocean - Greenland ARC118M Metagenome (SPAdes) (version 2) | ecosystem: Environmental > Aquatic > Marine > Oceanic...
GCGCTGAGTTCGTGTTTGCTCATGCGGAAGTTGGCCAGCTCGAGCACCGCCAGCACGTCTTCGGCCTGCAGGTTCAGGGCGATCTTCAGTTTCATGAAAATCATGTTGTTGGTGAGGCGGCTTTCCGGTTCCGGTTGTTGCCCGGGTTTCTTGCCGCGCAGTGCATTGATCAGGCCGTTGAGAAAAATCGCCAGGGTGCGATCGGTACATTTTTGAAAGGCCGGGTCGTCGTCCTTTTTCAGCCAGTCGCTGACCTGTTCCCGGGTGACGGTTTCGCCGGCTTCGGCGAAAACGCCGATCATGCGGGTGTCGTCGAAATCGAAGATGTACCGGGTGCGGCGAAGGACGTCATTATTGAGCATGCGGAACCTGTGGTGAGGGAAACGGAGGGGCGTGACCGCCATGATTCACGGGTAATAGTACAGGGAACCGGTGGCGGGAACACGCCTGCATATCCGTCGACGTTTCAGGGGGTGAAGATTTTTAGCCCTACTATGCCGGCCAGAATCAGCCCGAGACAGAGTAAGCGTGGGGCGTTCACCGCGTCCTGGAACAGCACAATACCCAGTAGCACAGTGCCGATGGTGCCGATGCCAGTCCACACTGCGTAGGCGGTGCCCACGGGCAAGGTCTGCATGGCTTTGGCCAATAGCCAGAAGCTGGCGACCATGCCGATGAGGGTCAGTAGTGAAGGAAGCGGGCGGGTAAAACCGTGGCTGGCTTTTAGCCCCAATGCCCAGCCAGTTTCAATAATGCCTGCAAGAATAACCAGGGCCCATGCCATGACGTGTCTCCTGTCATGGGGCCGTCCCCGTTATGTGGTTGATGCGATGGAGGTGCCTGCCGGGTCGTCCACGGCAGACGTTGGTCTTCAGTATAGCTCAGACTGGTTGGCTGAATCACGGTTCCTGAGAGGCGAGAATTTTCTCAATACGCCCGGGATCACGGCAAAGCGTGAGCAGGGAGTCCTGGAAGGGGCGTCGTGCTTCCTCATTGAAATGTTGCTGTATCCACTGCGTGAGCTGTTGCTGGTAATGGAAGTAGGGGCAGTCTTCCACTGGTGTGGTTTCTAGATGTGAGAACAGCGGTACGGTGATTTCCCGGTGCTGTTCACCGGTTGGGGGGGCGATGGTGCGCGTTTCGGCCACGGCGTCGGGGTAGTCCGGGTGGCTGATTGTCCACTTGTCCGAGGCCAGATAGCTGGCCGGCATGGCCATATGGAAACCGATGTGGGAGCTGCCGGGCAGGGTAAATTCCCCGTGCGCATTGCTGGTGGCAGTGCGCGGCGGCTCAGGGGCATCGGGGGAGGCAATCAGGCTGATGGTGGCGCCGCTGATCGGGGCGCCGGTGTCGCCATCGATTACCGTGCCGCTCACGGGTTGGGCGTCCCACAGACGCTGGACAGTGGGAATGCAGCCGGTCAGTAGCAGGGCAAGCGCAGCGCCTGCCAGTGGGTAGGCGGGTGCCTTCTTTGTGGATGACCTGATCATGACACGGTCTCTATCAGACTGGAGAGAAAGGTATCCGTTTGCTCTGGAAAATAACCGCTGGCCAGGCCGAGCAAAATGAGCGCCCACAGGCTGATGCCCAGCAAGATCCAGATACCGTTGGCGAGGGTTAGTCGGTTATTGAGCTGGCCGTGCTCATCCCCCTGGGACAGGTTGATGGCTTTTTGAGCCTTGAACAGGACGGCCCAGGTGACCGGGAGAAGCGCCAGTGAAATCAGATCCAGAATGCCAAAGGTTTCCATACTGGCGGCGGCCCGGTCAGACACGGTACTGATCAGGTAGGAGAGGACATACAGGGTCGCCATGATAGTGACCGGTAAGGGTTTTGTCGTGCCCTTGCTTTCGTCATTGATGGTTTTCATCAGCGAGGCAAAGAAAAATACGCTGAACAGGGCACGTGCTACGGGCTGCACTTTTTTCTGCCGGATGTCTTTCTGGTTCTGCCAGTTTCTGAAATTCCAGTAGACGTCATAGATGCCCAGGGTCGCCCAGAAAAGCAGATTGAATTTCCAGGGAGCGATCACATAGAGCGCCACGCCTGGCCGATCTGATTCCGGTGCGATGATCTCGCTGGCCGGAGCCTGGTAGAGGTTGGATTCCATTGCTGTCCCCCGTGTTCGTGCTTGCCGATTGTATTTTTGGATAATGATGGCGGTGATTACGGCCAGCTTTTGTAGGGTGTGGTGCTTAGCGCACTGTTATAATAGCGGCTGTCGCCGGTAACTTCTTCTCCTAGCCAGGCGGGTCTGTCAAAGGCGGTCGCTTCGCTGGGTAGTTCGATTTCTGCCACGATCAGTCCGTCGTTGTCACCGTGAAACACATCAATTTCCCAGCACAGATCGCCTTGTGGCAACCGGTAGCGGGTTTTATCAATGACACCGGCCCCACACAGCTCGGTGAGCATCTGCCGCGCGTCTGCCACCGGAATGGGGTATTCGAACTCACTACGGGTGGCGCCCACGGTTTTGCCCTTGATGGTTAACCAGGCAGTGTCGCCGGTGGTGCGCACTCGCACGGTGGCGTTCTTGTCATGGCTCAGGTAGCCCTGGGTAAGTCGCTCCCCGGGCAGGGTGTTGATAATGGTCAAGTCATTGACCTGAAACTTGCGTTCAATTTCCGTTGCCATGGCTGCCGTCGATTCCCAGTTGGTCAAAGCTGATATCAAAACCCAGTGCTTGATAGCCGTTGATGATGTCGGCAGGCAGATAAAACGCCGGGTCGTCCATAAAGAAGTACTGTGACACACCGATGCCGTAACGGTAATGCGTTTCCCACACGCTGTTCTCCGGTTCGGGATTATCGGCGTCGGGGTTATCCAGCGCAGAAAGTCGGGGCGCCAGGCGCTGCAGCTTGTAGAGCAGCTTTTCAAAATGATCCCGGTGGCTGGCGGTATGGTCCAGCTGGCTGGAGAGAATCCAGCGATTTTCCTTGCGCAGTGCCTCGGGGGCGGCATCGCTGTAGTTCTCGCCTTCGCGCCAGTAATCGTCCGCATTCTGGCCCAGTAACAGGTCCAGTTGTTGCGGGTCGTGGTCGAAGCCGAACACGGCAAAATAGACGTGATGTTCCATTACGGCTTACCGGGGCGCAGGGTGCGGTTGCGTTCCAGCTGATCTACCGGAAAGCCCTTGTCCTCGGCCACCTGCACCAGTGCCTGGTACTGGTCATCGTTGAGCTCCGGCTGGCGCGCCAGTATCCACAGATATTCGCGGCTGGGTTCGCCGATCACCACCGTCTGGTAGTCCTTATCCAGGGCGATTATCCAGTAGTTGCCTTCGGTAATGGTGGGAATCAGTTTCGATACCCAGTTATCAAAGCGCACTTTCAGCTTGGCATTGCCGGAATCGGGGACAATGCGCGCGGTGCCTTCGGCTTCACTGGCTTCGTCGCCTTCGCGCTGGCAACGGTTCACCACCTTGATAGTGCCATCGTCATTGGGGCTGTAGGTGGCGGTGGAGTCGTAGCAGCCGCGCTGAAACCATTGCGGCAGGCGGGCGATTTCATACCAGGTGCCGGCATAGCGTTGCAGGTCCACCTGATCTACCGTAGCCAGGGGTTTTTTGTCGCCGCCACAGGCGGCCAGGACCCCGCTGATCAGGGTGATGGCTAGTAGGCCGGTGACGCGGGCAGTGTGGGACACGAACATAAACCTCTCCTTTGGCACGGTAACGCCTACAGGCTATCGGCTTCTTGCTGGCGATCAAGCCCGTTTTGAACTGTCGTGCTATACTTCGGCGCTGTTTTAGGGAGCCCGATTTGAGCCAGCCATCCACCCATTCTGATGCCGAAACCGCCCCCCGGCTTGTGCTGGAGCAGCTTAGCTGTGAGCGCGATGACCGGCTGTTGTTCAGCGGTTTGAGCTTGACCGCATCGGCCGGTGAAATCTGGCAGATCACCGGCGCCAACGGTGCCGGCAAAACCACGTTGTTACGCATTCTGGTGGGGCTGCACGGCTTCTATCAAGGCGTATGCCAGTGGTGGCAACCTCAATGGCAACAGGAATTACTCTACCTGGGTCACCAGCCAGGGGTACGTGAAGAGCTCAATCCACTGGAGAACCTGCGTTACGCCTGCGCGTTAAGCGAGCAGGGAGGCGACCCCATGGCGGCGCTGGCGGCGGTGGGCTTGCAAGGTTTTGAAGATGTGCCGGCGGCGCACTTGTCCGCCGGGCAAAAGCGCCGTATTGCACTGGCGCGCCTGTGGCTGGAGCACAAGGCCGTGTGGGTGCTGGATGAGCCTTATACCGCCATCGACCAGGATGGGGTGGCGGCGCTGGACCAGCAGATCCAGCAGGCGGCGCAGGCGGGCGCGTTGGTGATCTATACCTCCCACCATCAGGTTGGCGATGGCGTGCGGCAACTGCATCTGGCCCACGGGCAGGCGGAAGTGACGGAAGGGGGGCAGCCATGAGCGTATTTCGTGCGGCCCTGGTCCGGGAATTATTGGTGTTATGGCGTAGCCCGGCAGAAATCATCAATCCGCTGTTTTTCTTTGTGATGGTGATCAGCCTGTTTCCGTTGGCGATTTCGCCGAAACCGGAACTGCTGGCGCTGGTGGCTCCCGGCGTACTCTGGGTGGCGGCGTTGCTGGCGGTGATGCTGTCGCTGGATGGCCTGTTCCGGCGCGACCAGGAAAGCGGCGTGCTGGAATTGCTGCTCACCGCGCCGGTGATGGCGGTGGTGCCAGTGAGTGCCAAACTGCTGGCGCACTGGCTGCTGACCGGTTTGCCGCTGGTGCTGATCTCCCCAGTGCTGGCGCATATGCTGCAGCTGCCTGATGGGGTGCTGGGTACAGTGATGCTGAGTTTGCTGTTGGGGACCCCGGCGCTGACCATTATCGGCGCTATCGGTGCGGCGCTCACCGTGGGCCTGAATCGGGGGGGGATTCTGTTGGCGGTGTTGGTGTTGCCGCTGTACATTCCGGTGCTGATTTTTGGCGCCGGGGCGGTCAGTGCCGCAGTCGATGGCGGTGCGGTGAATGGCATCCTGGCTATCCTTGGGGCTTTGCTGGCCCTGACGGTGAGCCTGGGACCATTGGCGGTGGCCGCAGGTTTGAAGATCAGTTCCGGGAATTAAGCGCACCTTCCCCGAAGGGAAAGAGGGCGTTATTGACGGTCGCTAGGTGAAGGTAGGTGTCTGAATGGTTTGGCAAACGATAAAACGCTGGTACCACATGCTCGGTTCGCCGCGTTACTTCTATACGTTCAGTTCTGCGCTACTGCCGTGGCTGACGCCCATCGCGTTGTTGGTGTTTACCGTGGGCATCGTCTGGGGGCTGGCGTTTGCCCCCAGTGATTATCAGCAGGGCAACAGTTACCGGATCATCTTTATTCATGTGCCGGCGTCCAGCGGTGCGCTGATGGGCTACGTGGCCATGGGCGTGGCGGGTCTGGTGGCTGTGGTCTGGCGAATGAAGATGGCCGAAGTGATGATGAAGGCCATTGCGCCTTTCGGGGCGGCGCTGGCAGCGATTTCCCTGGCTACCGGTGCGCTGTGGGGCAAGCCCACCTGGGGCACCTACTGGCAATGGGATGCCCGTATGACCTCTATGCTGATTCTGCTGTTCATGTACGTGGGTGTGATTGCCCTGCAAAACGTGATCCGCGACCCGCGCCAGGCGGCCCGTGCCGCCGGTTTGCTGGCCATGGTGGGGGTGATCAATGTGATCATCGTGAAATATTCGGTGGAATGGGTGCAGACCCTGCATCAGGGGTCGACTCTGAAACTGGTGGGAGAATCCACCATCAACCCCGCCATGAAATACCCGCTGTTGATCAGCATGCTGGGAACCTGGTTGCTGTATGCGGTCAATGTACTGGTACGCGCACGCACCGAAGTGGTGTGGCGTGAGCGGCGAAGCAAGTGGGTGCGCAAGCTGGTGAAGGGTGGGGGGCAATAGCATGTACTTTGACAGCTTTGCCGATTTTCTGGCCATGGGAAAACACGGTTTTTATGTCTGGAGCGCCTACGGAATCAGCGCGCTCCTGATTGGTGCCAGCATGGTGCTGGCAATACGCGGACAGGGACAGGTGCGCCAAACGCTGGCGCGGCAGTGGCGACTTGAGGCGATGGCAAAACAACAGGCTCAAGAGAAGCAACGCCGCCAGCAACACACTGAGCATAAACCTGAGGTAGATGATGAATCCGGTACGTAAGCAGCGTCTTTTGGTGGTACTCGCCGTTCTGATCGGGCTGGGCATTGCCTGCGGCCTGATGTTTTATGCGCTGCGTCAGAACATCAATCTGTTCTACACCCCCCAGCAGATTGCCGCAGGGGAAGCCCCGCTGGATGCCCAGATGCGTGTGGGTGGCCTGGTGGAGCCCGGTACGGTCATCCGTAACCCGGAAACCCTGGACGTTACCTTCGGGCTTACCGATGGCAAGGGGCGTTTCACCGTGCATTATCAGGGCATCCTGCCGGACCTGTTTCGCGAAGGGCAGGGCATTGTGGCCAATGGCACGCTGGTGAGCCGGACTCGCTTTGAAGCCGAGGAAGTGCTGGCCAAGCATGATGAAACCTACATGCCGCCGGAAGTGCAGGAGGCTCTGGAAAAAGCCGGCCACCCGGGCGCCAGCAAGGCTGACCCTAAGGGCGGCGAGAAGGAATATACTCCTTCCGGGTATTAAACCCCTGACCGGGTTTCGCGCCGCGAAGCCCGGTATCTCACGGTCGTCACGTCTGTTTGCCGATCCCCTCGTTTCACCCCGTAATTTTTTCTTGCTGACAACCCGGTTCCGGCCCTACATTTGCGCTTATCAGGCCCCGCTTCGGGTGCCGTCTTTGTTCAGGGCTTTTCATGAGTCAGGTCATCATTCTGGTAGACGATCCCGCCGACTGGGCCGCCTACTATCCCGCCCGCCATTTGTTGTCTGCCAAGGACTACCTGCAAGCGCAGCAGCCGGTCTGTACCGACAAGAAAGTGCAGGTGATCAACCTGTGCCGCAGCTATAAATACCTGAGCCCGGGCTACTATTGCTCGTTGCTGGCAGAGGCTCGGGGTCAGCGTGTGTTGCCTTCTGTGCGCACGGTGAATGATCTGAGCCGCAAGGCGCTCTATGGCCTGCATTTCGGCCAGTTCGAAGCGGCGCTGGACAAGGCCATGAAACGCAAGGGGGGTAGCAGTGACCATTTCAGCCTGCTGCTGTTCTTCGGTCACACCGAGCAGGAAGGCCTGGCAGATTTGGGGCGGCAGATTTTCGATCAGTTACCGTGTCCGTTGCTGAAGGTGGATTTTCGCCGCCGCGAGCAGTGGGCTATCGAGGCACTGAAACCGCTGACCCTGAAACAGCTGAAAGGAGCAGAAGAAGATGCCTTTGCCCGCGCGCTGGAGCAATTCAATGCCCGGGTGTGGCGTAACCCCCGCCGGCGCCGTGGCGACCGCTATGAGCTGGCCATGCTGGTCAACGACGAAGAGGCGTTGCCACCCAGCAACAAGACTGCCCTGAAGCGTTTTATCCGTGCAGGACGGCAGCTGGGCATCAAGGTGGATCTGGTAGGTCGTGACGCGTATACACGCCTTGGCGAATACGACGGCCTGTTTATTCGTGAAACCACCGCGCTGGATCATCATACCTACCAGTTTGCCCGCAAGGCGGAACAGGAAGGCATGGTGGTGATCGACGACCCGGGTTCGATCCTGCGCTGCACCAACAAGATTTATCTGGCGGAGCTGATGCACGCCAATAATGTCCCGGTGCCACCGACTGCGTTTGTGTTCAGCGACGATGACGCCCAGATCGACCAGCTGGTGGCGGAGCTGAAACTGCCCATGGTGCTGAAGATCCCGGATGGCAGTTTTTCCCGGGGAATCAGCAAGGTGGCCACCCGTGAAGCGCTGGCTGAGGCGTTGCGCGGTTATTTGAAACAGTCCTCGGTGGTGTTGGCGCAGGCGTTCATGTACACCGACTACGACTGGCGTATTGGTGTGCTGAACCACCGCCCGTTGTTTGCTTGCCAGTATTTCATGAGCAAGGGGCATTGGCAGATTTACCACCACCAGAGCAGCGGCAAAACCGCGTCCGGCAACAGCAGGACGCTGCCGGTGCAGGAGGTGCCGCCCAAGGTGCTCAAAGCCGCGCTGAAGGCGGCCCGGCTAATGGGCAACGGCTTGTACGGTGTGGACTTGAAGCAATCCGGCGACGATGTGGTGGTCATCGAAGTGAACGACAACCCTAATATCGATGCGGGGGTGGAAGATGCCTGGCTGGGTGAAGACCTGTACCGGCAGGTGATGCTGGAATTCCTGCGACGCCTGGAAGCCAAGCGCATCGGTTTGCCGGTGTGATCTGGGGGCAAGCGATAAACGCTGCCGGGCTGCTGTAGGAGTCCCGCTTGAGGGACGAACCGCGCGCAGCGCGGCATTTCCGCCCTCTGATGTGCCTCGCCAAGGCTTGTCGGGTTCGCGGCTCGAGCGCCGCTCCTACTGTGGCTGGCTTTTTTCTGCGTGTTGCGTCGAGTCCATAAAACCCGCATGGATTGCCTTTGCGTCCACCTTGCTGTCTGATCGGGAAAAAGCACAGGGATTTTGCATGCAACTTCTTGGTTTATTGCGGCGTGAGCTGCGTAGCGAATGCCGCCAGTGGGTGGTCGACGGGGATATCAGCGAGGAGCAGGGCAACCGGATCCTGGCTCGCTATGACACCCACCTGGACGACGATGCGGACGGCTCACTGGCCTACAAGGTGCTGGTTACCGTGGCGCTGCTGTTTGTGGGCCTGGCTATATTGTTGCTGGTCTCTGCCAACTGGGAAGACATTCCCCGCGCGGTACGCATGTTAGGGCTGATCGCCACCACCATTACGCTGAACCTGATCGGCATCCGGGGCCATGTGAAGCAGGGCGAGGGCAGCGGCTGGTTGTTCCTGGGGGGCATTAGTTATGGCGCCTCGATCATGCTGATTGCGCAGATTTATCATCTGGGGGAGCACTTCCCGGATGGCCTGTTCTACTGGGCGCTGGGTGTCGCGCCCATGGCCTGGCTGGTGCGCAGCCGATTACTTGCCTTGCTGATGCTGGCGGTGGCGTTTTTGTGGATGGGCGCGCAAGGCCAATACACACCGCCCTGGGCCATGGTGCTGTTTCTGGGCGTGGCGGGTGCCGTTGCCCTGCGGGCGCATTCCGGTGGCTTGTTGCTGGTTGTTATTGCGGTATTGGTGAGCTGGCTGAACCTGCTGCTCGGTTGGGTGTACGGTGACGGCTGGGGCCCGGATTTTGAAGCCGGTCACCTGTCCCTGAACATGGGCTTGCTGGCGTTACTGTATGCCTTCAGTCACTGGGCGGCGCAAAGCGAGGCTCATTATCTGCGACGTTCAGGCAGCCTGGTGGGGCTGTGGTCACTGCGTGGCTATTTACTGTTGCTGCTAATGTTCTCATTCAGGGAGTTTTCCGAAGGGTATCTGCATGAGCTGGTCGGGCTGGCCGATCCGGGGTTGTGGGCCGGGTTGCTGGCGGCGATGTTGGCGTCTGCGTGGGTGGTCGTTCGCCGTTTGGGCTCCAGTGGCCCCCGCCTGCTGGTGATGCTGTTGCCCTTTGTATTGTTGGGTATTCATGCCTTTGGGGGAGCTGAAACGGCGCTTGGGGATGTTGAGGCTGCGGCATGGTTGTTTGTGGTGGCGGTGAATCTGCTGGCGCTGCTGTCTGCCATTGTGTTGATTCAGGAAGGTCTCAAGCGCGGGCTGACCCAATACTTCTATAGCGGCATTGTGTTGATACTGCTGCTGGCGCTGATGCGTTATCTGGATCTGTTTGGGGACTATCTGGGGGCGGCGGCCATGTTCCTGGTGGCCGCCGCGGTGCTATACGGCGCAGCCCGCTTCTGGCGGCGACAACAGAATCAGGAAGCGGTAAGCAAGACCGCCGCCGGGGAGGGGCAATCATGAAGCGCTGTCATGTGATGGGGTTGATGGTGGCCCTTGGGTTACAGGTCGCGGTGATGGCGGGAGTGTTCCTCGGCGGGGTTTATCCATTGTGGGTCGGTGAGGAAATTCGCCTGGAAACCCGGCCGGTGGACCCGCGAGATCTGTTTCGCGGCAATTATGCCCGCCTGGGCTATGACTTCAGCACCCTGAAAGCGTCAGATTTGCGACCGGGCGATGTGGTGTATTTGCCTCTGGAAAAACAGTCTGATGAAGCGCTGTGGCGGGGCGGTGAGCCCCAGGCCACTGAGCCGGAAACCGGGTTGTACCTGCGGGGTCGAGTGTCCGGCCAGCCCTGGAGCGCAGGCAATACCGTGAAGTATGGCATTGAGGCGTTGTTTGCCCCCAAGGAAAAAGCACTGGCGCTGGAGAGGCAGCTGCGCGATAGCGCGGTGGCGGTGGTACGTGTGGCACCTAACGGCAAGGCTGCGCTGGTGACAGTGGAGGCAAAGGCAATGAATAATGAATAGTGAATAACGCGCGATCCAGGTTTCCTGCTTTTGAAACGCAAGAGGCCGCGTCCATGGCTTGGGCGCGGCCTCTTGCGTTGCAGGTTTATATACGCTTTCACACGTCGTTATTAATTATTAATTGCTTCACCCCATGACTTTCTGGATAAAGCCGGTTTCTTTCTCGATGGCTTGGGCGAAGGGCGCCAGAGCGTGCATGCGCTCAGTGTGTGCGGCCAGGTTTGGATAGGTCGCCGGGTCAATCGTTTCGCCACCATGGCGGAAATTGATCATCTGGCTGGCCAGGGCAATATCGGCAACGGTCATGCTGTCGCCCACCAGGAATTTACGGCCGTCCAGTGTCTTGTCCAGGTAGGCAAACAGCGGCGGGATCGTTGTACTCAAGGCATGCTGTACCTTTTCTTCATCGCATTCCTTACCGAGCAAGCGCATGACCACGCGGTTACGGAACACAGCAAAAGTACAGCGCATGGCCAGGTCATAATCGATGAAACGCTCAAACCAGATGGTTTGTCCCATTTCCATGGCATCGCTGGGGTAGAGCGCCGGCTCCGGATGTGTCTTTTCCATCCAGGCACAAATGGCAGCGGAGTCAGCCAGGAACTGGCCATCCACTTCCAGCGCAGGAATCCGTTTCATGGGGCTGATCTTTTCATAGCCCTCCGGCGTGTTGTTAGGGTCAATGTGGACAGATTCGAACTCGATCCCTTTCAGTGCCAGAGCAACCCGGGTCTTGCGGACGAAAGGTGACAGGGCGGCCCCGTACAACTTGATGGACATGCTTCTCTCCCGATAAGTGAATGTTTTTTCGCCAATTTGATGGAATCGGCAGGGTTATAGCGCGCCATTACTAGAGCAGCATGACTTTTTCGGGTCAATGATGGTCTGCGACAAAATTTTTCCTTGACGATTGCCCGGCAGATACCTATTCTACGCGCCGCTTTGACGTACCAAGTCAAGCCCGGGTCCCCTTCGTCTAGTGGCCCAGGACACCGCCCTTTCACGGCGGTAACAGGGGTTCGACTCCCCTAGGGGACGCCACTAATTCGCTAGTAGTTAGCTGGCAAGCAGTTAAGCGGGAATAGCTCAGTTGGTAGAGCACGACCTTGCCAAGGTCGGGGTCGCGAGTTCGAATCTCGTTTCCCGCTCCAAACAAGAAAGGGACCCAATCGGGTCCCTTTTTTTGTGCCGCTCTGCGGCTGCATCGCGCTTCATGCAACATGCATACACGCGACCCACACTAATCCCCCTTCCCATGGTTTGCTTTCGCTTCGGTGCTCCGTACACTAAGGCCTGACCCTAAGTGAAGAGATTATGGCGCGCCTACACCCGCGATTGCTGGAAGCCCTCAACCTGTTGCCGCAGGATAAACCCGTTCATCTGCTGACGCGGCATTCTGTGCGTGAACTGGCCAAGAACGGTTTTGCGGATTATCGCCTGCCCCTGACGCCGGAAGGCATCGATATGGCCCGGGAGTGGGGGAGCCAGCTGGCGCGCCCAGTGGATGCGTTTTTCTCCAGCCCGGTGGGTCGCTGCGTGAATACAGCCAAGGCCATGGCCGAAGGCGCCCGCAAGGCCGGCCTGCTGGAAACGATTCCCGAAATCACCACTGACACCACCCTGGTAGAGCCCGGTTGTTACGTGGAAGACCTGAACCAGGTCGGCCCCACGTTTCTGAAAATGGGCGCGTTCAAATTCCTGAATCAGCACCTGCAGCAACCTTTCGAGGGCATGCTGTCGCCGGCGGAAGGCCGCGCAAAACTCGCGCGTTACCTGAGTGAGCGTGAACCGGCACCGGGTCACCTGAATGTGCATGTGACACACGACACCATTCTTGCCGTACTGGTGGCCGAACTCCATGGCCACCGCCGTATTACCGAGGATGACTGGCCCTGGATGATGGAAGGGCTGTGGCTTTGGTTCAGTGGCGGTCAGCTTCACTGGGTATGGCGTGGCGATCACGGCCACCGTGCTTTGGGCGATTAGTTGGGCGTTTCTGTGCCCTGATAGCCGCTTTTCTCCGTTTACCGACTTCAGACGAGGTGTGCCTTGTCCGCGCTGACAATTCGCAATTTAACCAAAACCTATGCCAATGGCGTGCAAGCGCTCAAAGGTATTGATCTGGAGGTAAAGAAGGGTGACTTTTTTGCCTTGCTCGGCCCCAACGGCGCTGGCAAATCCACCACCATTGGTGTGATTAGCTCGCTGGTCAACAAAACCGGCGGGGACGTCAGTATCTTCGGTTACTCCCTGGATACACAGCGGTCGCTGGCCAAGAAGCAGATCGGTGTGGTGCCCCAGGAGTTCAATTTCAACCAGTTCGAGAAAGTGTTCGATATTGTGGTGACCCAAGCCGGGTTCTACGGTATTCCTGCGCCGCTGGCCCGGGAACGGGCGGAAAAATACCTGCGTCAGCTGGGGCTGTGGGACAAGCGTGACAAGCAGTCGCGGACACTTTCTGGTGGTATGAAGCGCCGATTGATGATCGCCCGAGCCCTGGTCCATGAGCCGGAGCTGCTTATTCTGGACGAGCCAACCGCTGGGGTGGACATCGAGCTGCGCCGCTCCATGTGGGATTTTCTCACCAGCCTGAACGAGCAGGGTAAAACCATCATTCTGACCACGCACTACCTGGAAGAAGCGGAGTCGCTGTGTCGGCATATCGCCATTATTGACCACGGCATTATCGCGGAAAATACCGACATGAAATCCCTGCTGGAACAGTTGCAGGTGGAGACCTTTGTTCTGGACCTGGCCCGGCCGGTGACCGAGGCTCCGCAGCTGGAAGGTTTTGAGGTGTGGCTGCGCGATGCCAAGACCCTGGAAGTGGCGGTCCCGAAAAGCGAAAGCCTCAACACCCTGTTTGTGGAGCTGGCCCGACTCAATTTTGAGGTCATGAGCATGCGTAACAAGGCAAACCGGCTGGAGGAATTGTTTGTGCGGTTGGTCGAGCAGAATCTGCCAGGAGAGCAAGCATCATGAGTGCACGCGAGCAATGGGTCGCGTTCCTGACCCTGGTGACCAAGGAAATTCGCCGTTTCACCCGTATCTGGCCGCAGACACTGCTGCCACCGGCAATCACCATGACGTTGTATTTCGTGATTTTCGGCAATCTCATTGGCAGCCGTATCGGAGAGATGGGCGGGTTCGATTACATGCAGTACATCGTGCCGGGGCTGATCATGATGAGTGTCATCCAGAACAGTTACGGCAACGTGGTGAGCTCGTTCTTTTCCACCAAATTCCAGCACTCCATTGAGGAAATGCTGGTCTCGCCGATGCCGTCCCATGTGATTCTCAATGGCTATGTGGTGGGCGGTATGGTGCGTGGCATGCTGGTGGGGCTGATTGTCAGCCTGCTCAGCCTGTTCTTTACGCACCTGTCCATGCAGCATGTCTTTATCACCATCACGGTGGTGGTGCTCACCGCAGCGTTGTTTGCATTGGGCGGTTTCATTAATGCCACCTTCGCCACCAAATTTGATGATATCGCCATCGTGCCCACGTTTATTCTGACGCCGCTGACGTATCTGGGCGGGGTGTTTTATTCCATTGATCTGCTGCCGGAGTTCTGGCGCACCGTGAGCCTGGCGAACCCCATCGTGTATATGGTGAACGCCTTCCGCTACGGGGTGCTGGGCGTGAGTGACGTGAATGTTTATGCCTCGCTGGGCGTCATTCTGGCGTTTGTGATCGCCTTCTATTTATTCGCGCTGTGGTTGCTGCATCGTGGTACCGGTATTCGGCACTAACGAATCCGGCTAAATACGGCTATGATTAAAGTCCCATGGACGGGTGTGCCAAGAGGTTAAAATGAGCTATCTGAAGGAAACGCCGCTGGGTCGCTCCAGCGAGTATGTTGACGAATACATGCCTTCGCTGTTGTGTCCGGTGCCGCGCTGGGATGCCCGCGAATCCCTGGAACTGGAAGACACCACGCTGCCGTTCCACGGGACCGATATCTGGAATGCGTATGAATTGTCCTGGCTCAATGACAAGGGCAAGCCCCTGGTGGCCATGTGCGAGCTGCGTGTTCCCTGCACCACCCCCAATATTGTTGAGTCCAAATCGCTCAAGCTGTATCTGAACTCGTTTGCCAATACCCGCTTTGAAAGCCGCGATGCAGTGCGTGCAGCCATCGAGAAAGATGTGGCTCACACCGTGGGTGGCGATATCGAGGTGCTGTTGTATTCGTTGCAAGAGTCTGCCGGTTTTCCCGTCTGGGAAGACCGTGGTGACTGTGTGGACAATATCGACTTGTCCTTCGAGCATTATGAATATCGTCCGGACCTGCTGCTTTGCGATCAGGGTTCCGAGCAAACCGGGCAGCTCTATTCCCACCTGCTGCGTAGCCACTGCCCGGTTACCGATCAGCCTGACTGGGCTACCGTGGTAATCCGCTATACCGGCCGTGCCATCAGCCCGGCCAGTTTCTTGCGTTATGTGGTGTCGCTGCGTAATCACCAGGGGTTTCACGAACAGATTATCGAACAGATCTTCGTGGACCTGATGGCCCAGTGTTCGCCTCGTCACCTGACCGTGTACGGCCGGTTTACTCGCCGGGGCGGCATTGATATCAACCCGTTCCGCTCCAACAGCGAACAACCCCTCCCCAACCGTCGCACCATTCGTCAGTAGCAAGAGTGGTGGCGGGTTTTATTTTTCAACAAGGAGCCTTTGAATGAGCGAAGAAAATAACAGTAATGGTCTGGCGAAGCAGGAAGAGCGGAGCCTGGGTCTGGCATGCCACCTGCTGGCCTTTGTCGGTATGGTATTTCCGTTCGGCAATATTCTGGGGCCACTGGTGATCTGGCTGGTTAAAAAAGACGATAGTGCCTTTGTGGATGATCAGGGCAAGGAAGCGTTGAATTTCAATATCACTATTTCCATCGCAGGTTTTGTCGCCTTCCTGCTCACCTTCGTGGTTATTGGCGCCATCCTGCTGCCGATTATTGGTATCTTCTGGCTGGTGATGACCATCGTGGCTGCTGTAAAGGCCAATGGTGGAGAGTACTATCGTTATCCGTTGACGATTCGGTTGATTAAGTAGCAGTTGAAAGTGAAAAGTTAAAAGTTCAAACGCGAGTAAATACTTTAACTGTCTGCAACTTTAGAGGCCGCGTCCATGGCTTGGACGCGGCCTCTTTGCGTTCTTATCCGAGAGAGCAGTAATCGCGTTTCAACTTTAAACTTTCAACTTTTCACTCAGCCGGGCCCCAGCGGCCAGCCAAACCCGATCCAAACACCCAGCAATACAGACCATCCCAGCAGCAGTGTCAGGCTGTAGGGCAGCATCAGGGCAATCAAGGTACCGATGCCTGTTTCCGGTTGATAGCGCCGGGCGAAGCCCAGGACCAGCACGAAATAGGGCATCAATGGGGTGATGATATTAGTGCTGGAATCGCCAACCCGGTAGGCTGCCTGGCTGGCCTCGGGGGAAATGCCCAGTAGCATCAGCATGGGAATGAAAACCGGGGCGAGGATGGACCACTTGGCCGAGGCGCTACCGATCATCAGATTTATCAGCGCGGTGAGCACCACAAACAGTAATAGCAGCACCACTTTAGGCGCCGACAGGGCGCCAAGCCAGGCGGCGCCTTTCACCGCCAGCAGCAGGCCCAGTTGGCTGTAGTTAAACCAGGCGACGAATTGCGCAGCAAAGAACATCAGCACCAGATACCCGGCCATGGACGCCATGGTGGTTTCCATGGCGGTGATAATGTCGCCACTGCTGCGAAATTGCCCACTGACCCGGCCGTAGACCGCCCCGCAGATCCCCGCAATCAATGCCACGATGACCACCAGACCATGAATGAATGGCGAGCCCAGCACGCTGCCGGTCTCGGGGTGGCGCAGTGGCGCGTTACCTGGCAATACCAGTAACGCCAGCCCGGCGAGCAGCACCACCAGGGTCAAACCCGTCCACCGCATGGCGCGGGGATGAATATGTGGTACCTCCGGGGAGGAGGCCGTCGCAGCGCCGGAATGCGCCAGTCGGGGTTCGGTCAGCGTCCTTGTGACCAGTGTCACCAGCCCGGTGACAAGAAAGGTGGACGCGATGATAAACCAGTAATTGCCGGTGGCATCCACGGTACGTTCCGGGGCAATAATATGCGCCGCTTCCGTGGACAATCCGGCCAGGGTAGCGTCCACCGGCCCCACCAGCAGGTTGGCGCTGAAGCCGCCGGAGACGGCAGCAAAGGCGGTGGCGATACCTGCGATAGGGGAGCGCCCAGCCAGCTGGAATACCAACCCGGCGAGGGGAATGAGTACCACATAACCGGCGTCCACGGTCAGGCTGGAGAGCACGCCGGCAAACGCAACAGTGAACACCAGCGCGCTGCCGGAGGCGCGTCGTACCAGGCTGGCCAGGCTCACCGATAGCAGCCCGGACTGTTCTGCCACACCCAGCCCCAGCATGGCGACCAGCACCACGCCCAGTGGCGCAAAACTGGTGAAGTTGCCCACCAGCGTGGTGAAAAGATAGCGCAGGCCGTCACCGTCAAGCAGTGAGCGAGCGTTAATGGTGTCGTCGGTGAGAGGATGAACCGCGGTGATATCCAGTGCGCCCAGTATTGCGGTGAGGGGAAGCAGCAGCAGGCAGAGCCAGACAAATAACAGGGTAGGGTGGGGGAGCCGGTTGCCCAACTGCTCCAACCGAGCTAGCCAGCCGTGGGTATGAGTCATGGATATTCCCCGCAAAATGAACGACTACTTTAGCGAGTTGAGTGAATCGCGGGCAAGTGATGGTGGAGCGCTATACGCTTGAGGCCTGACACTAATGCCTGGGAGCTGCCACCTTGTGGCCGCAGGGTTGGGGGGGGGAGCGTGTTGCGTGAACCGTATTGCGGCCGCGAAGCGGCATAAAAAAAGCCCCGCGTTTGCGGGGCTTTTATATTTGGCGGTGAGGGAGGGATTCGAACCCTCGATACCTTGCGGTATACACACTTTCCAGGCGTGCTCCTTCGGCCACTCGGACACCTCACCAGATTGTCGTCAAAAGCGCACTGGGCAACTCTTGAGGGCGCGTAGAGTACCGGAGGGCGCGGCGGGAGGCAAGCGTCCCGCCGCCGGTTGCTCAGGGTTTGAGCAGTGACAGCAGCGAGCAGGCTTGATCCACGGCCAGCCAGCTGACCAGGGCCACCTGAACCAGGAAGAAGCCGAAGCGAATTTGTACCAGCCAGTGATTGACGCCAACCAGATGAATCGTGCTCTGGGCCACACGGGCAGCAACGATCCAGGGCAGAAGGGTGTCACTCAGTGCAGTGTTGCCGAGCCACAATGCGGTGGCCACGACAACGATGAGAACGCCGAGCAATTCCAGCGTGTTCTGGTAAGCGCGATGCAGCCGGTTGAGCGGGCAAGCCGGGTTGTAGTGGTAAGGCGGAAAGCCGTCCGCTTTGCTCTTGCCGCTCAACACGGCCAGGGAGCGGGCGGTGATCAGCAGGATAAGCAGAAACAGTGCCCAGCCCGCATACGCAAGCAAATAAAGGTGGGTGGTAATAATGGTGATGTCAGCAGTCATGGCAATCCGATCCTCGCAAGATAAAGACCCTGATATTCGCAGACCCGTGCACCATTGGCACTGGCACCCTGCGCCAAAATCGACAGTGTGGCTTTCCCGCGGCGTTTCAGTCGTTGCTCGAAGCGGTGGATATCGTCGGCGCTGGCCGAGGCAGTGATATGCATGGCGCTGTCCAGCGGCAGCAGGTACTTCAGGCCGGTTTCAACGGCAACCACATCCGCTGTTGCACCCGCTTGTCGGGCCAGCAAGGTAGTCAGGCTCCAGCCTGCAAGGGTCAGCAGGGCTGACTGGCTGCCGGCAAAGAAAGTGCCTTTGTCGTTGTGGTTGGGGGCCAGTGGGGCGGTAAGGGTCAGCGACTGACCATCGAAGGTCTCCAGCTGAAAATCCAGATGCCGGGTAAGCGGAATGGCATCGCGAACCTGTTCTGCCAACGCGGCCAGATCCATCATGGCAGTTCGCGGATGAAATCAGCGGGGCTGTCGCTGGGAAGGGATTTCAGGCTGCCCACGGGTTTGCCCAGGTACAGGTAGGCGACGACCTGATCCTTGGCCGCGAAGCCGAGCTTTTCCTTGGCCAGGGTGGAATTGGCCATGGCACCGGTCCGCCACATGGCGCCAATACCCTGTTCGTAGGCGGCGAGCATCATGTTCTGCACCGAAGCGCCCACCGCAAGCACCTGTTCCCAGACCGGAATCTTGTGGCCCTCGGTCACTTCGGCCACGGCCACGATAATGGTAGGGGCGCGCAGGGCCTTGCTGCGGGCGATCTCCTGGGTGCGGGCGTCGGCGTCGGGTTGTTCTTCCAGCAGATGGGCGACCATGATGTCGCCCAGGCGCTCGCGCTGGCGGCCCTGTAAAACGATAAAACGCCAGGGGCGCAGCAGGCCATGATCCGGGGCACGGATAGCCGCGCGCAGCAGCATGTCCAGTTGCTCATCGCTGGGGCCGGGGGCTTCCAGGCGTGGGGCGGATACACGGGTGGTCAGGGCGGTGAGGGTGTCCATTCAGGGCTCCTATTACAACGGCGCCATGGTAGCTCGAATTGCAGATGAGTCCCAGTTGCAGGATGTGCCGGTTTCCGGTGGCAAGGAATAGTAGACCTTTAGTCATCCCAGTCTTTTTTCTTAGAAGGGAAACCGCTAAGCTTCGCAGAAATCGCGTGAAACCGTTCACATGACCTCCATGACGAAAAAGAAAGCTCGCCGCCCCCAGCTGGGCCCCATGGAGCGGGCGCGCCGTCAGGCAAACTACATCCGGCTATTGGCTTTTCTGGTGGCCGCCATGATTCTGATGGCGGGCCTGAAGCTGAACCTGTTCCCCGAGCTGTACATGCTGGGGGTGGCGGGGCTGCTCATCTATCCCATGTCCGCCCAGGGGCTGCTGTTCCTGTTTGACAAGCAGGACCGACCCACTAAAACCGTTCACCAGTTGTTAATGCAGGCGGACGCCATGGTGATTGGCCTGGTCTGTGCCTTGCTCCATTTTGCGCTGGTGCCGGCCATGGTGTTGTTGATTATTGTGCATGCCAATTCTGTCAGCAGTGGCGGCCTCAAGCCCTGGTTGCTGAATGTGTTGATGACCGGGGTTGGTGCTTTGCTGATGGGCTGGATGCTGGGCTTTCAGGTGCTGTCGCCGGAACAGACGCCGGTGTTGCTGTCGGTTATTTCCATGCTTGGCCTGGGTATTTATGTGGGCGCCTCATCCGCGTTTGCCCACCTGCAGGCCCGTTACCTGAAACAGGCCCAGGAATTGGTGCGTCGCCAGCAGAAGCAGGCGGTGGATATGTCGCGCAAGCTGGCCAAGTATCTGCCGCCCCAGGTATGGGGGTCCATCTTTTCCGGTAAACGCGACGCTAAACTGGAAACCCGGCGCAAACGGCTGACGGTATTCTTTTCCGACATCAAGGGATTCAGTGCCATCTCCGAAGAACTGCCGTTGACCACTCTCACCAAAATGCTGAACACCTACCTGAGTGAGATGACGCGCATTGCCCTGCGTCACGGTGGCACCATCGATAAATTCATTGGTGACGCGGTCATGATCTTTTTTGGTGACCCGAAAAGCGAAGGCGCCCAGGAAGATGCGTACCGGTGTGTGCTGATGGCTATCGAGATGCAGGAACAAATGAAGCTGCTACGCCAGCGCTGGCAGCGTGAAGGCATCGACCACAAGCTGGAAATCCGTATTGGTATTAACACCGGCTACGCCACGGTGGGCAACTTCGGCACTGATTCGCGCATGGATTACACCATTCTGGGCACGGATGTGAACTTGGCCAGTCGCCTGGAATCCGCCTGTCGGCCAGGCGGCGTGCTGATCTCAGAGGCGACCCAGGCGCTGGTGAATAACCGGATTCAGTGCCGCAGCATGGGCGATATTCAGGTGAAGGGCTTTAACCGGCCGATACCGGTGTTCGAGGCGTTAGGCGCCAAACGGGATGCGGGGGCAAAGAACCGTTACGTGTCGGCGCAAACCGATGGCTTTGGTATCCACATCGATCTGGAGCGTATCCGTAATTTCGACAAGAACACGATTTTACGCACCCTGGCCCGTTCCGCCACGGACCTGAAACAGGACAAAACGGTGGCCGTGGACTACGAAGCGGAAGGTTTCAGTTTGCACGTGCAGAGCGACATCATGAGAACGCGCGACCGTGAAAAAGTCATCGAGATGATGGGGCGCGCGGCGAAAAAAGTGCAGACCGAGGTGAGAGTCTGAGCTACAAGCTCAGACAGGGGAGCCGGAAAAGCTCCCCCGGTTTTCCTTTTCAACTTTTCACTTTGAACTTTCAACTGATGTATCGCGGACAGTCCCGCAGGTCGGCTTAGGCGTAGGCGTAAGCCGACATTCAGCCCTCGATACATTAATTCAACGGGAACGCCGTCCAGTTGTCTGCCCACGTTTGCGCGCTGCCCGGGCGCATGGCACCGAGATAATCCGCTGCTTCATCCCAGAACTCTCCCTGCGGAATCGCCGTGGCGCCATTGCGTGCAGGCGAGCGTGAGGTGGGGGCAAAATCCGGGTGGGACGTGCTGGTGGCATCGCGAGTCAGCAGCGGGTCGGTGCCAAACTGCGCACCCACGGTACGGCTCTGGAAGTAACGACGCTCGTCAAAACCGTTGTCGTCATCATTGTCCATGCTTTCTGCGTCGAAGAACGTCAGGCCCCGGTTGCCGACCTTATGAACCATCATGCTGTTGAAGGTGAGCTCGCCTTCCTGAATCCGGCGCACGGTCTCGCCGCCTTTCAGGTCGATGGTTTCCCCGGAGAAGCCGTCAATAATCATGTTGTTGAAATGCCCGCCGGAGCCCACTTTGAGGGTCATCGCACGGTGGTATTTTTCATGGCTGCGCGGGCTGATCAGGGTCACGTTATACATGACCGGCGCGGAAATGGGCGTGGCATCCGGATTCGCCTTGAGGTTATCGCCTTCAAAGGCATTGTCACCCACATTGGCATGCTGCTGCGCCACCAGAAACTGTACCCGGCCACGCCAGCCCATATCCCAGTCCAGTGAATCATCCGCGGCACCGGTAATAATGATGTGCTTGAGATCCACGGTGCCACCAAACACTTCGATACCATCGTCCAGCGCGCGATGGACCTGCACATTGCGAACAATGGTGCTGCTGCCACAGCCGCCCAGGGTCAGGCCATTGAGTTCATTGTTGGCGTAAACCTCGAAGCCGGCGAACTCCACGCGAGTGTATTCCATCACGCCGCAGGAACTGTCCGCATCGCTGCCGCCAAAGGCTCCCCGGGTATCGCCGTCGGGAATGCCTTCAATATGCGCGTTGGCCACGTTCACCGGCGCGCTGCCTAGCATGACCACACCGCCCCAGTCACCGGCAGTGCGGGTGCCTTCGGGCTGGGTGCTGGTGAATACGATGGGGGCGTTTTCCTGGCCACGGGAAAACAGGGTGGCGTCCCGGGTAATCACCAGGGCGGAACCGGGTTTGCCTTCAATGCGTGTGCCCGGTTCGATGGTCAGACTGCCGCCTGCTTCCACATAGACAATGCCATCCAGTACCCAGGTCGTGCCGGCGTGCCAGGTGTTTTGCCCGAACAGGGAGCCTTTTATGGTTTGCTGTCCGGCGATCATTTGCCGTACTGGGTTATAGGCGAAGTACCCCGTTATGCACAGCACCACGAGGGCAAGGGCCAACCAGGCATACATGCCTGACGGTTTGCTGGTGGTGGTGTGTCGGCTGCCCAGGGTTTCCGCGATATCCGGGTTAGTCAGTGTGGTCGGCAGGTTGGCGGAAGGGCGCTTGTGGAGCAATACGCCGTCCCGGTTGGCTTCCTGCAGCTTCAGCCCCAGCGCCCGGATTTTTCGGTTGTCACTTTGAATAGCGCGAGTAATGATTTCCGCTCGGTAGACCGGGTCGTTCAGCAGTGTGTTGAAATGAACAAATCGCAGATTGCTGTCATTTTCCTGATCAAAATTCTGTTTAAGCTGCCACAACAACTCGACCAATTGTGCACGCGGTGATGAAACTGCATCGACCATACATCCCCCCAAACGGATATCACGCAATCACCAGAAGGGGGGCAGTGTGTAAAAAAAATATGACAGTAGGGTGAAACAAGCGACGAGTTGCGAGCTACAACATGATAGATAGTAAAAGCTGGAAACGTGCTCCAGCTTTCGGGTTTTCTACGAAGCCGCTGTAGGAGTCCCCTGGAAGGGAGCTCCTACCCATTCTTCGCAGGCGGGGCGGTTGCCGTGTGGCGTCCCATCCTCCGGTCCTCAGCCAGTGTTGCTGCTTTGTTACTTGCCGAGAATGGCGTCAGCCGCTTTTTCGGCAATCATCACGGTCGGGGCATTGGTGTTACCGCCAATCAGTGTTGGCATGATGGAAGCATCTACTACGCGCAGGCCTTCCAGGCCGTGTACGCGCAGTTCCGCGTCCACCACCGCCATGTTATCACTGCCCATTTTGCAGGTGCCCACGGGGTGGTAGATGTTGTCGCACTTCTGGCGCAGGAACTCGCGAATTTCTTCATCGCTTTGTGCGTCCTTGCCCGGGAAGATTTCATCGCCACGCCAATCGTCGAGTGCCTGTTGCGCCAGGATTTTGCGAACGGCCTTTACGCCGCGCACCATCCCTTCCATGTCATCCGGGTGTTCCAGAAAGCGCGGGTCGATCAATGCCGGCGATCGCGGGTTGGCATCACGCAAGGTGATGCTGCCGCGGCTTTTGGGCCGCAGGATGCAGACGTGGGCGGAGTAGCCGTAGCCCATGCTGAACAAGGTATTGAGGCCGTGATTGTCCAGCTTGGCCGCGGTCAGGTGCAGCTGCAGGTCCGGGATCGTCTCTTCCGGGCGGGATTTAATAAAGCCGCCGGCTTCCGCCACATTGGAGGTGAGCTGGCCGTTACGGCGGTAGAAGAAATTGAAGATCCCTTTCAGGCCAGTGGTGAGCAGTGCGCCGGGCGCCAGGCTCAAGGTGTCCTTGCGCAGGCTTTTGTGTACAACCAGTGCGTCCGGGTGGTCCTGCAGGTTCTCGCCGACACCGGGTAGCTCGTGAACCAGCGGGATATTGTGTTCGGCCAGCTCGGCAGCCGGGCCCACCCCGGACAACTTCAGTACTTGTGGCGAATTGATGGCGCCGCCGGACAGGATGACTTCATTGTCCGCTTTCAAGGTGCGAATCTGCCCGTTGTGTTCCACTTCCACACCAATGGCTCGCTTGCCTTCGAACAGGACGCGATTGACCAGCGCATTGGTCATGATGGTCAGGTTGGGGCGGTCCATTACCGGGTGCAAGTAGGCTTTGGATACCCCGCAGCGCTCACCATCCTTCTGGTTGACCTTGTACATGCCCACGCCTTCCTGGACATCATTATTGAAGTCGTCGGTGGCGGGGTGGCCGGCTTCCACGCCGGCTTTGATAAAGGCGTTGCTTACCGGATGTGTGTAGCGCAGGTCGGCGATGTTTAGCTTGCCGCCGGTACCGTGGTAAGTGCTTTCACCGGCTTCATAATGCTCGGAGCGTTTGAAAACAGGCAGGACATCATCGAAGCCCCAGCCTTTATTGCCCAGTTCCGCCCACTGGTCATAGTCCCATTTGTGACCTCGCGTGTAGCACATGGCATTAACGGCGGAGGAGCCACCCAGGGTTTTTCCGCGGGGAATATAGAGTTGGCGGTTATTGAGGGCCTTCTGCGGTACGGTGTAATAGCGCCAGTTTCGCGCGTTGGAGCGCATCATCAAAATGATGCCCGCGGGTATCCGAATGAAAAGGCTGTTATCGGCAGGGCCGGCTTCGAGCAGGCACACGCGATTATTCGGATTTTCGGAAAGACGGTTGGCGAGTACGCAGCCGGCAGAACCGGCGCCGACTATGATGTAATCAAACTGCATGGTGTCTGCCTTCGGCTAATGGCACAGTAAACAGCGTATTTTAGGAGGTCGGCCCATGAAAACGAGGTTTGTTTGTGACCGGCAAGTCCAATGTATACCACGCTGGGTGGCGCTGTCTTTGGCCCTAATGCCTGTTCTGGCGGTTTCGGATGTGCCGCAGGGTTGGCGGGAAGTGGAATTCGCGGGGCATACGGAGTACCGGCAAGTGAATGGTTGCTGGCAAGCTCTTGCGCAGGGGACAGCGTCGGGCTTGGTGCAGGAGCAACAGGTGGATCTCAATCAGACGCCCTGGCTCACGTGGCAATGGCAGGCACAGACAGTACCGTCCTGGCCTGACACGTTGGAGCAAAGCAAGGCGGGGGATGACTTTCAGGCTCGCGTGTACGTGGTGAAAAAGGGCTGGTTGCCCTGGCAGACGCGCGCCATCAACTACGTCTGGTCCCGTGACGCTGAGCCTGGTGTCCATTGGCCCAACCCGTTTGCCAGCCAGGCAGAGATGGTCGTGGTGCAGGGGCCGGGTGGTGCCGGCCCCTGGCACCGTTTCTCTCGCAATGTGAAGGCGGATTTTAAGCGTTTCCATGACATGGAGGTGGAGAGCGTGGACGCGGTAGCCATCATGACGGATGGCGATAATACCGGCACCCGGGTGATGAGCTGTTACCGGTTGCCGGTGTTCCGTGCTGCTGAGTCGGATGAATGAAAATGAATAAACGGATAAGCGAGGGATAAAGAGGGATAAAGAAAGTTGCGGTCATCACCGCGAGCTGTTTATTATTTATTCAATCCGGTGTCTGTGATTAGCCTGTCGTGGCAGGTTAATCAGAGATAACCGGGTAAAGGCGCTGCCATCGTGTTCATGCTTAGCCACAGGCCATTCACTTCCCTCCGCCGGTACACGCTGGACGGTACCTCTGCCTCTCCCTGTCCCTTGCCGCCGACCCTGGTGTCGCAGAATCGTCACTACTTTACGTTTATATCTGACACAGCCATGCCTGATCACATTGCTGAGGTTGCCCATGAGTGAACGGATTCTGCGTCTGGATAAAGCCGGTACACCGGTCGAGTGGCTCGACTGGCAAATGGCCGCCACCCTCTATGCGCGTGGGTTGGTGACCTGGACGCTGGGGGATGTGATCTACCGGCTGCACGGCGGTACCAGCCGCCTTACCGGCACTCGCTCCTGCCTGTCGCTGCATTCGATCATTGCCTGCGATGGCGTGACCCATAACCACAGACGCCCGGCACCGCCGTTGACCAACCGGGCCTTGTTCCGTCGCGACCAGCATCTGTGTCTGTATTGTGGCAAACCGTTTCCAGAAAACGTGCTCACCCGTGATCATATCGTGCCCACTTCGCGGGGGGGCAGGGATCGCTGGCTGAATGTGGTATCAGCTTGTCGGCGTTGTAACCAGCGCAAGGGCAGTCATCGGCTTGACGAAATCGACATGGAATTACTGGCACTGCCCTATGTGCCGAACATGGCGGAATACCTGGCACTGATTAACAGCCACCGTATCCGCGGTGATCAAATGGAGTTTCTGCGCAGTCAGTTTGGTAAAGAAAGCCGGTTGTTATAAAACAGAATGTAAAAAATGCAGGGGCCCCTGCGTTTTTATTTATCCCGCCACTGTTCCAGTTACCATATTTCACTTTGCCTTGATGGCAATTCAGTTACACTGAAATAGTGTTCGTATTTTGTGCTCAGGGGATAATCCATTCGCTACGTTATTTTCTCGTTTTGCTGCTTGATTGCTGTTGCCGCCAGCGCGGCAGAGAGCGGGGCTGATTCCAAAACGGCGGCTTTTTATTACGGCCCGGATATCCCATGGCCTTCATTGGCCGCGTATGACTTTCCTGTGGTGGAGCCGGACCAGGCGGACAGTGTGCCGCAGGCGTATCAGGACGATAACTTCTATGCCTATGTGAGCCTGGGGGAGGTGCTGGCCCAACGGCATTACTTTGCCGGGCTGGACAAAGCCTGGTTGCTGGGCGAGAACCCGGATTGGGGCTCGTTCATTCTGGATCAATCTTCTCCGGCGCTACGCCGTTACTTTATCGATGCCGTGATCGAACCGCTCTGGGCCCAAGGCTACCGTGGCTTTTTCCTCGATACCCTGGACAGTTACCAGCTGGTTGCCAAAGACGAGGCCGAGCGTGAACGTCAGCGACAGGGGCTGGCGACGCTGATTAATGCCATCGCCGAGCGCCATCCCCAGGCGGGTTTCATTTTTAACCGTGGTTTCGAACTGATGCCGCTGGTGCAGGCCCGGGTGGATGCGGTGGCGGCCGAGTCCCTCTACCAGCGGTGGTTGCCGGACAAGGACCAGTTTACTGCTGTACCGGAGGAAGACAGGGCCTGGCTGCTGGGCCAGTTTGAGCAGGTCCGCGAGCGTTATGGCGTCAGCACTATCGCCATTGATTATGCGCCACCTGCGTCCCGTGATCAGGCGCGCAAGATCGCCAGCGACATTGCCCAACACAACGTCATCCCCTGGGTCACCAACCCGGCGCTGGATATGATGGGTATGGGGGAGTTGGAAATTCTGCCCCGCGAGGTGCTGCTGGTGTACGGCGGCAGCGAGGAGCGCACCTGGGAATTGACCGATGCGGTGCGTTACGGGCTGATGCCCCTGCAGTTTCAGGGGCTGGTGCCGGATATTCGGGCCGTGGATGCGCCCATGCCGGCGGGCACGCTGGCCGGCCGTTATGCGGGTATTGTTATCTGGCTGGAAGATTCGGAAGTCGCCAGTGATGGCTTTGAAGATTGGCTGGCGCAACAGAAAGAGGCTGGTGTGCCTATCCTTATGTTGGGTTATCCTGCCATTGACCCACAGGGTCCCCATGCCCGGGATTTCGGTTTTGAGTCGCGTAACACGCCAGCAAGCCCGCCACAGATTGTCTCTCAGCACCCGGATATGGGCTTTGAAATCCCGTTGCCGAAACTGCTGGAGCTGTCTGCGCCGGTGGATAACGACAACGCCACCCCCTGGCTAAAATTACGCAGCGAGAACCAGACGTTTACCCCCGCAGCGACAACCCCCTGGGGCGGTTATGCCTTCCAGCCCTTTCTGATTCGTTCTATTTTTCCTGGCGTGCAGGGCGACGGCATGGATCGCTGGGTGTTGAACCCGCTCAGTTTTACCCGCGAAGCGCTGCAATTGCCCGACATGCCTATTCCGGACGTGACCACCGAAAACGGGCGGCGACTGTTGTTTGCGCACATGGACGGCGATGGTTTCCCCAGCCTGGCAGAAGTGGAAGGGTACCGCGGGCAGGCGGATGCCTTGGTGCTGCTGGATGAAATTCTCGAGAAATTTGATATTCCCACCACCATTTCCGTGATTGAAGGGGAAGTGTCCAGCGAAGGGTTGTACCCGAAAATGGCCCCCGAACTGCAGCGTATTGCCCGCGCCATGTTTGCCCTGCCCCATGTGGAAGCGGCAACGCATACCTACTCGCATCCCTTCTTCTGGTACGACGCCCAGGCAAACCCCGGGGAGCTGTACGGGCCGGAAGGGCAGCTGCGACTGCCGCTGCCGGACTACCGCATGGACCCGGTGCGTGAAGTCGTCGGGTCGGCAAAGTATATCGAGCGCGAGCTGTTACCGCCGGGCAAGAAAACCCGCATGGTGCTGTGGAGTGGTGACACCATCCCCACACCGGAAGCGCTGAAAGCGGCCCGTGAAGGCGGCCTGTTGAATATGAACGGCAGCGATACGACCATCACCAACAGCCAGCCCACCTGGACGCTGGTGAAGGGCATTGGTATCCCGAAAGGAGATGAATACCAGGTCTACGCGCCCAACCAGAACGAGAATATTTATACCAATGAGTGGACCGGGCCTTTCTATGGGTTTGAGCGGGTTATTGAAACCTTCAAACTGACCGAAACGCCTTATCGTTTCAAACCGGTGGATATTTACTACCACACCTATATCGCCAGCAAGAATGCGTCACTGGAGTCCCTGCGGCGGGTGTATCAATGGGCCAGCGATCAGCCCTATTTTCCGCTTTTCGCATCGGACTACAGCCGCAAGGTTCTGGATTTCAACGATATGGTGATCGGCCGCCGGGGCGATCAATGGTGGATTCAGGGCAACGGCCAGCTACGAACGTTACGATTGCCAGACGGGCTGGCGCTTCCCGCGTTGGCACAAAGCAGCGGTGTGGCGGGCTACCGCGAGGACAAGCCCGGGCGCTATGTGCATTTGAGCGGCGCTAATGCCTACTGGCGAGGCCAGGCATCCAGCGACAAGGACAGCCGGGTGCCGTATTTGCAGCAGGCGAATGGCCGCCTGACGGCCTTTTCCCGCGACGGGCGAAACCTGCGTTTCTCCCTGGAGGCCCTGACGTCGCTGGCGCTTTCACTGGGCAATGCCGGGGGCTGCACATTGTCTCATCAGGGAAAAACACTGAAACCGGCCGGCAGGGAAGGCCGGCTCTACCACTACAGGAGTGCGGCGCGTGAGCTCAACGAGCTACGGCTACAATGTCCGCACTGAGCGGCTGCGGGTTGTTGGTCTACCGGAATTATTTGCCTTTCTGATTCTTATCGCGGTGGTGTGCTGGATGGTGTTCCCGCGGGATTTGTCCTCGTCCCTGCGTAGTGCGCGTCTGGATGCGGTGACGTTCAGCTATATGCAAGCCTGGCTGAAAGCCAAGCCGGATGACCACGAATTGCGCCTGTTGATGGCCCGGGAATTGATTCTGCAAGGTAACTTCGTGGCGGCGGATGAGCAGCTGCAAGTCGTGACCGTGGACAGTAATGGGCGCTACGACACCCAGATCGCCTGGCTGGAATTGCGCCGGGATTTTACCCGTTTAATGGCCATAGACGCCGACAACCGTCGTGGCACCATGCTTGAGCATGAAACCCTGACCCGTTTGCGCGCGATTGACTGGGCGGCCCTGAACAGTGAAAAACGCATTCGTTTCGCCGAGATGGCCTTGGCCATGGGCAGCGTGGACCTGGCAGTGCAGGCCTATCGCCGGTTGGCTGATAGTGCGGCCAACCCCAGCCAGTGGTACGTAAAGGCGGCGAAAGTACTGCTTGCCCACGGGCGCTATTCCGAGTCTGCGGATGCGTATATTGCCGCCATGGATTCGCGCGGTAATTACACGGTGCGTAAACGTTACTTTCTCGCCGCACTCAACGCATTGCAGGCGGGCAGTCTGCATGGCAAGGCACTGCGTTTGGCTCAGGCGCGCGAGCGTGCGTTCTATAATGACAAAGCCGTGTTGTACCGTTTGATGACCCTGGCCCAGGCCGGCGGCAACATGCCCCTGGCCGAGCACTATGCGGTGTTGTTATTGAATCTGCCGTCCGTGGAGGGCCGCCGATGACCCGCCGCCCGCTGATACGACGATGGCTCCACGCGGCCATTTTTCCCTTGGCGCTGTCTACGGTACCGCTTGTCCATGCGGACACGCCGGCGCCCTATGTGGAGCGCTACTACGACCGCAGCTACCAGGTATTTGTGGGGTCGGGGAACCTGGTTCGAGCCCGGCAGGTGGCTGAAAACGCCCTTTACTGGCGCCCGGATGATGAGCGCTGGTGGCGTCGGCTGGCGGAGATATCCCGTTGGCAGGGGGACCCGGAAACCTCGCTGAAAGCCTGGCGGCAGGTGGCTTTGCGCACTAATGATCCTGAGGCCTGGAAGCAGGTGCTGGTGCTGGCGCCGCTGACCTACAGCAACCGCCTCGCGCTGCGGGCCAACAAGGCGCTGTTGAGCGCCTCTCCCTACGATGCCGACATCATCGCCACCATCAGTCAGCAGTATGAACTGCTGGGCCAACCGGATGAGGGCCTGCGTTTCTTCGCAGACTGGCGCCGACGTTATCCCAGCAAGGCTGCATTGCGCGAAATGCAGCGCCTCGCCTTGAATCAGGGTGAGGATGTGCTGGCTGCGCGCTACTCCCGCGAATACATGGACCGCTTTGGCCCGGAAGAGGCCATGGCTGGCCAGGCGGCAGACCTGTTCTGGCTGGATGGTCAGCGCGAAAAAGCCCTGCAGGACCTGGACCGTGACGCCAGTGATTTAGCCTATTCGCCGGCACTGTCCCGGCGTATTGCGGTGATGGCCGGAGAGTTGGGTGAGTGGGATCTGGCGCTGGATCGTTACCAGCAATTGGTGGACCACGACGACGACCAGATTACCGATTTGTACCATTACATCACGCTGGCCCGTTATTACCGCCCGGATCGTGTGGCATCACTGATGGATCGGGCCTGGCAGAAGAACCGTAATCCGCAATTTGCCCTGGGGGCGCTCTATCAACTGAACGATCGCCGTGATGATGAGGCCATTGATGCTTTCCTTGCAGGGTTGAGTGAAGAGCAGTGGCAAACCCTGATACAGACTCCGGAATTTCTGCGCTTCTATGCCAATCTGCAATTGCGTCGCGGGGACCCGCAAGCCGCGCAGCGCTGGTTGCAGAAAGCACTGGCCCTGAATCCGGCTGACCGGGAAACCCGGGTCAGCTGGATGTGGCTGCTGATTGCGACCGGCCAGGACCGGGAGCTTCGCCAGGCCCTGGTTACCTGGGAAGGCGCGGCCCGAAGTGATCGGCGCTACTGGGAAGTGTTGTCGGCATCACACATGGCATTGGGGAACGCGGAGCAAGCGCTGCGCTATGAAACTGAATTGCTGAAAACCGCACCCCGGAACTGGGAGCGGCAGTGGTATTACGCTCAGACGTTGATTGCCACCGGTCGAAACGGGCAGGCCTGGCCGGTGCTGCGGCACCTGAAGGAACAATTGCCATTGACGGTGGAGCCGCAAAAGCAGGCCATTTACCGGGATATGCAATTGACGTTGAGTCTGTTGTTTGACGATGGCGATACTTCGCTGAAGCTGGCCCGGGCGCAAACGCAAGGCATGGATCGTGATCCGGTGGCCCGGGCCGAGTGGCTGGCGCAATGGGCGATCGGGCAGTCAGAGCCCTTGCTGGCCCAGAGTTGGTATTTGCGTAAACAGCAGGTGGAAGGGGCGCTCAAAGCCGGCTCGGCACTGGCCTTTGCACTGGTGCAGGATGATCTGGACGCGGTGGCGCAGATCCGTGAGCAGTATCAGGGCCTGCTTACGCTGTCCGAGCAACTGGAAGCCCAGGTGCGTCTGGATGAACCACGCCGGGCTGCCAACACTTTCATGGCGATACAGGCCGGGTCACCGGAATTGGCCGGGAGCAATAACCTGCAGGAAAGCCTGCTGTTGCCCACGGCTCGCTCGTCACAGTTTCATATTGAACAGCGCCGTTTGGGGGCGCTGGATATTCAGGATCTGCAGTTTGTGCAGTACCAGCCACTAAGTGACTTTACCCAGCTGTCTGTGGAAGCCCGCCAGCGCAATTTCAGCAGCAATGACGATGAGCTGCTGCAAATCAGTGATGATGAGCAGCGGTTGTCGATGGCGCTGGCTTACCAGCGTGAGCGGTTCCGCAGCCGCCTGGAGCTGGGCCAGCGCAACCTGTTGGGTAACAACGAAACCATGGCGGATCTGGAGCTGGGCGCCAACTGGACCCGATACTGGTCCGGTAGCCTGAATTACCAATGGCGCATGCCCGCAGATGAGTCGTCCCTGCTGATTCTCGGTGCGTCGCGCACGGGTAGCCAGTGGTTGCTGAACTGGACACCATCCTCTACCTGGCAAAGCAGCGTGGATTGGGCCAACTATGACTATCAGGATCTCAATGATAGTGATCTGGGCAGTGGCAGCATCATTAATGCCCAGAGTACCTGGCGCCCCTGGTTGTCACGCTTCTCTCCCGGGGTGCGGGTGAGGCATACCCAGGCGGACTTTACTGCCGGTGAAGACAGCATGGCCGAAGTGCGTGCCTTGCTGCCGCCGGGTGCCCAGACGTTACCGCTGCCGCAGGACTATCACGAGTCGGAAGTGGTGCTACTGCTGGGCCAGCCGGATGTGCATATTCGTCCGCACCGTTTGCAGGGCTGGGCAGAAATAGGTTACAGCCATAACAGTCTTTCGGGAGCGGGTTTTACCGGCCGCTTCGGCGTGGAAGGGCCGCTGATCGGCCGGGATGAATGGAAGCTGTATGCAGAACAACAGCTCAATAGTGGGGGTAGTGGTGAAGACAGCTACCGCTTTGGGCTGCAATATAGAGTTTATTACTAGGAGTGAATCCAATGAGACTGAGCATTCCGCTACTGGGAACCTTGCTGTTAGCCACCGTGCTGGCCGGGTGTACCCATGTTCGCAGCAGCCAGGATGTGGAACTGTCCGGCGAGGGTAACTGGCTGGTTCTGCCGATGGTGAACCGTACCGCGACGCCCCAGGCGGGTTTACGGGCGGCGTCCATTGTCGAATCCGTGCTGTACCGCCATGGCGTGAATAACGTAACCCGCTACCCGGAAAGCGATAATGAAGGGGTGTTGTTTGAAGGTACCTCGGCGGCCAATCGCAAGAAAATGAACCAGTGGGTTGCCTCACAATCGGCCCAGTATGTGGTGAGCGGGGTAGTACACGAATGGCGCTATAAAACCGGTGTCGATGGTGAGCCTGCGGTGGGGGTGATGATCGAAATTCGTGAGTTGCCGGCAGGCCGTATCGTCTACAGCGGCACCGGCTCACGGGCCGGCTGGGCACGCCAGTCGCTCAGTGAAACCGGGCAGAAAGTCATCGATAAATTGCTCGCTCCGGTGGTGCAGTAATGCTTGAGCGCATCAGCAACGGCAAATTGGCGGGGCTGTTCATGCCCGAGCCAAGAGTGCTGTGGTCGCTGTGCGAAGCAGTGATTCTGATGGCGTTGGCCGTTGCCATGGGGTTGTGGCTGCGTGAGGAGGATCCGCTGACGCTCATCGGGACCTTCCGCTGGGTGTTGCTGGTGCCGATCTTGCTGGCGCTGCGTTATGGCAGTTTGCTCGGGGTATTCGGCATGCTGTGCCTGGTGGCCAGCTGGTTTGTGCTGACCGCCCTGGGCTTCTATCCAGGGATGGAGTTTCCTGAATCCACTATGCTTGGTGGTTTCGTGATTACCCTTATTTGCGGTGAGTTTGCGGATATGTGGCGCGTTAAGCTGATGCGCGCAGACAGTGCCGCCAGCTATGCACTGGAGCGCTTGCAGAACCTGACACAGCGGTATGTGCTGTTGCGTCTCTCCCACGACCGGTTGGAAGAAAATCTGCTGATTAAGCCGTATACCGTGCGCGATGCGCTGGTGCGGTTACGTGATCTGACCCTGGATGAAAGTGACAAGGTGCGCCTTCCGGCGGCGGATGATCTGATCCACATGTTGGCAGAATATTGCCAGCTGCAACGTGCCGCGCTTTACCGGGTGGTGGATGGCGTAATCGATGATGAGCCCGCCGCAAAGCTGGGGGAGAACCGTCCGCTGGAGCGCGACAATGATTTGCTCCAGCACGCGCTGGACAACCGGCTCCTCGCCCATATTCAGCAGCACGATCACGACAGTCATTACCATGGTCAGTACCTGGTTGCGGCCCCCATTATCAACAGTGGTGGCGCCTTGATCGGGGTGATGGTCATCGAGCGTTTGCCATTCCTGTCGATCAATTATGAAAATCTGCAGTTGCTGTCGGTACTGCTCAACTTCTACGCGGACGTGGTGCATGCAGGCGATGAAGTGGATGACATGCTGGATCGCTGGCCCACCATGCCATTCCGGATTGCCAGTGAGTTGGCCGCGCTGGTACGTCTGCGCGAGGGCAGCCGGGTGGATACCTCGCTCACTTTGTTTGTCGCCGATGACAGCGAGCAGGCGGGGCTGATTCTGGATGCATTGGCGCGTGGTTTGCGTAGCCTGGATTTGGCCTGGTGGGTAAACGACAACGCGCTGATGATCATGATGCCGATGACCGGGGAATCCAGTCTGGAAGGCTTTGTGTTACGCACCGAGAAATGGCTGGCAGACGAGTATGCCTTCATGAGCCTGCGTCAGGCCGGGGTGCAGTTCTATTACCGTCACCTGGATCAGCGTGAGGCAATGGAGCAGGTAGCCGAGCTGTTGGAGGCCGCGGGTGTCTAGTCTCAAACTGCTTATTTACGCGGTCAGCGCGGAGATAGCCTCCCTGCTGTTGCTGCTGAGCAGACAGGCAGACCTGTCCCTGTTCGTGCTGTACCTGTTCTCTCACGGGTTGGCATCGGCATTGCTGTCTGTTGTGGCCTGGGGGCTGCTGCCGCCACGTTTCAGAACACCAAAGATTCTTTCCTGGGTGCTGATTTTTTCCTTTGCGTTTTTTATTCCGGCGGTGGGGCTGGTCACCATTCTTGGTGGGGTCGCTTTGGGTATCTGGCTGCCGGCGTTGTTTCGGGACAAGCCATTCGGGCTGGTGGACCAGCCCTATTTTACCCCGGTGCAGGTCAATAACGCGGCCGGTTTTCGGCAAATCGATCTGAAAAGCCTGCTAACCACTTCAAGGGCGCCCAATGCCCTGCGGGTGCAGGGTATGTTGGTGCTCAAGGATATGCCCGCCAAGGTAACCGGCAATTTGTTACGCCATACCCTGGGGGATTCCTTTGAGGATTTACGGCTACTGGCCTACGGGATTCTTGATCAGAAAGAAAAGGAAATTACCCGGGACATTGAACGCGCCCTGCATCTGTTGGAGCGGGCCAAGGAGTCGCGCCGCTACCGTTTGGCCCGTCGCTTGGCCGAGCTGTATTGGGAGCTGAATTATCAGGACCTGGTGCGCGGGGATATCCGTACCCTGACGCTGGAACGGGCGGCATTCTATGCGGACATGGGCTTGATGGAAGCGCCGGAAGATGCCGGCTTGTGGTTGCTGCGCGGGCGCATCCAGTTAAACCAGGGGGAAATCGGTGAAGCACACCAATCCATGACCTTTGCCCGTCGTCTTGGCTTGTCCGCTGCGAAAGTGAACCCCTGGCTTGCGGAAATTGCGCTGCAACGTCGGCAAATACCGCTGGTGCGGCTGCTGATGCGTGAAATTACCGATGACAGCCAGTTCACCCAGCTCAATAAATCCGTTGAATTCTGGAGGGCCTATGAGCCTGCCACGGGCGGATAGCGCCGATATCTGTTTATTACTGGAAGGCACTTTCCCTTATGTGAGTGGCGGCGTGTCCAGTTGGGTAAACCAGATTATTCGTGGTTTTCCCGAATATACCTTTGCCTGCTGTTTTGTGGGCAGTCGCCCGGAAGACTACGGCGACATGAAATATGAGCTGCCGGATAACGTGGTGCACCTGGAAGTGCATTACCTGCACAATTTTCAGCGGGGGGCACAAAAGCGTTCCTTCAAGGGCAATCGCAAGGCCTATGCCGATCTGCGGCGTTTCCATGAAATGGTGAAAGACGGCATTCATTCCCGGGAGCGCAGCGAGCTGTTCAGCCGCATTGTCACGCACCTGGGGGAAGGCGAGGATTATTCTGAAGAATCTTTCCTGCACAGCCGGGCCAGCTGGGATTACATTGCTGAATCGTACCGCGAGTTCAGCCGTGACCCGTCCTTTGTGGATTATTTCTGGACCATCCGCATCATGCATTCGCCCATCTGGGTGCTTAACGATATTGCCGACAACCTGTTGCCGGCGAAGATGTATCACACCATTTCTACCGGCTATGCGGGTTTTCTCGGTGCCATGCTCAAGCGCCGCACCGGCAAGCCGTTGTTGCTGTCCGAGCATGGTATTTATACCAAGGAGCGCAAGATCGACCTGTTCCAGAGCGAATGGATCAGCGATAACCGCGGCCTGGTGGAAAAGAACAATGCGGAGATGGCTTATTTTCGCGAAAAATGGGTGAATTTTTTCACCGAGCTGGGGCGTGAGTGCTACCAGGCATCGGACCGGATTGTGGCGCTTTATGAGCGCAACCGTGAGCGGCAAATGGAAGATGGCGCTCCCCCGGACCGCACCCTGAACATTCCCAATGGCATCGATTTGCCGCGGATGCAGAAAGTCCGTGCTGCCCGCGGGGAAGCCATTCCCCCGGTGGCTTGCCTGATTGGTCGTGTGGTGCCCATCAAAGATGTGAAAACCTTTCTGCGTGCCATGCGTACCCTGGTCAATGTATTGCCAGACGCGGAAGGCTGGATTGCCGGCCCGGAAGATGAGGACAAGGAATATGCCAAGGAGTGCCACGGTTTGGTGGCCAGCCTGGGGCTGGAAAAGAATGTGAAGTTTCTGGGCTTCCAGAAAATTGATGAGCTGTTACCGAAAGTGGGCGTGATCGTGCTCAGCTCCATCAGTGAGGCGTTACCGCTGGTCTTGCTGGAAGGCTTTGCCGCCGGGGTGCCGGCCGTTTCCACGGATGTGGGGTCTTGCCGTCAGCTGATTGAAGGCCTGGGCGAAGCCGATCGGGCCTATGGAAAAGCGGGCGAAGTGGTGGGCATTGCCGACCCGGAAGCGTTGGGCAATGCGGTTGCCTCGCTATTGAAAGACAAGGATGCCTGGCACCAGGCGCAGCAGGCGGGTATTCGCCGGGTGGAGAACCTGTACACCCAGGAAATGATGTTTGGTGCTTACCGTGATCTGTACCAGTCGCTGGTGGGGGACACCGACGCAGCCGGCCCGCAAGAAAGCAACAATCGTCGCCGGGAGGGACGCCACTAATGGCCGGCATTGGTTTTGAACTGCGTCGATTACTACGCAAGGACACCCTGCTTGGCCTGATTCGGGCCTATGCCTATGCCGGTGTAATCAGCTCCGGCCCCTGGGTGTTGTCGATTATCGGTATCCTGATTATCGGTATCTTCAGTCTGGGTATGGTGGTGCCGGATGCCTCGGTCACACAGTTTCAGGTGACGGTGACCTACCTGATTGCGATCAGTTTGATTCTCACCGGCACGGTGCAGCTGGCCTTTACCCGCTTCTGTGCGGACCGCTCGTTCGAGGACCGTGAAGACCTGATTCTGCCCAATTTTGGTGGCGTTACGGTGTTGGTGACGGTTATCTCTGGCGTGCTGGCGTTGCCGGCGGCCATGTTCCTGTTTCCCGGGCAAAGTGTGCTGTTCCGGGTGTTGCTGATCGCCTGTTTTGTGGTGCTGAGTAATATCTGGATTGCCACGGTCTTTCTGTCCGGCATGAAGCAGTACAAGGCGATTCTGTTGCTCTACGCCCTGGGCTACACCATTACGGTGCTGGGTGCCTTGATGCTGCGTTTTCTGGACCTGGATGGGCTGCTGCTGGGGTTTTTGTTGGGGCAGGTGACCCTGTTGGCGGGGATGCTGGTACTGATTGTGCGAGGCTACCCGGCCGAGAGCATCGTCTCGTTCGACATGTTCGGCAAAAAATACCTGTACCCCAGCCTGATGCTGGTGGGGTTTTTCTATAATGCCGGGGTGTGGGCGGACAAGGCCATGTTCTGGTTTTACGACGGCACCGGTAGCGACGTGATTGGGCCGCTGCGTGCCTCGTTGATCTACGACATTCCAGTATTCCTGTCCTACCTGTCGCTGATCCCGGGCATGGCTGTATTTCTGGTGCGTATGGAAACGGACTTCGTGGAGTATTATTCCAACTTTTATGATGCGGTTCGTGAAGGCGGGTCGTTGTCCTATATCGAAGACATGCGCAACCAGATGGTGTTCGTTATCCGCCAGGGCATCTTCCAGATTCTCAAGATTCAGGCGATCTCGGCGCTGGTGATCATGGTGGCCGGTGCGCAGATCTTTAACGCTTTGGGCATTTCGGAACTGTACCTGCCGCTGCTCAAGGTGCAATTGATCGCCACCGCGCTGCAGGTGGTCTTCCTGGCCATCATCAACGTGTTCTGTTATCTGGATCAGCGCCGCGTACTGGTCCTGCTGACGGGGCTGTTCTTTGTGCTCAATGTGATCTTTACCGGCATCAGCCTGTACCTGGGGCCCCAGTTCTTTGGCTTTGGGTTTTTGTTGGCGTTGGCCGTGTGTGTGCTGCTTGGCCTGTGGCTGGTGAGCCGCAAAATGGCGGAGCTGGAATATTCGACCTTTATGCTTAATTGATAGGCGGGATCTAATTCGGCCTCCCTGGCCACAGCGGGTTTATAGAAAGCGTGTTGTGTTGCATGCTGCGTGAAGCGTGTGGTGGCCGCAGAGCGGCAAAAAAAACGGCGCCAAAAGGCGCCGTGAATAGTTTGGCTCGGGAGAGCTATCACGGAGTAAAACTCCGGAGCCGGTGAATGGGACTCACCGACACCCCGAAGTATGTGGACAACTGTTCTCGCAAGCATTCGCTTTGCAGACTTTTTGTTTAGCTTTCTAGGCCAATATTTGCACTATCGTTCAGTTTTTGCCCGCCATCAGGCATCAGGTCGCATTGCCGCAGGCGCGCCTGCCAGAGCGAGACATGGTGCTTGAGCGCCCGGTTTAACTGGCTTTGCAGGCCTGTATTGGAAAAATAATGGTCCTGCCACTGTGCAAAAGCGGGGGGAGTGGGGGCCAGCAATGCTTCTATCTTCGTCAGGGCGTTGGCCAGTTGCTTTCGCTGGCGCTGTGCGTCTGCCAAGGCCTGTTGCACCTGGCTGCCCCAGATGTTGTCCAGCACATTACGCAGTTTTCGGGCTCGAGGCGTGGGCCGTCCTTTGGGGCAGAGCGCCACCGGGTCGATACTTTCGAGCAGAATATTGCCGCGTTCCAGCTCTCGCAGTGCCAGCGCCAGCCGTCGCAGTAATTGCCCGCCGGCCTGACTGTGGGCGATTTGCTGCAAGCGGGCTTCCAGCCCGAACAATTGCTCCGGGCTTGGCAGGGTCTCGCCCTGAAAGGGAGACTGGGCCAGTTGCTCCAGGCTTAGCAGTGCTGCCTGGCTGTCGCCGGCCATGGCAGAGGGCGACTGGCTGAAAAACTGACGAAATTCCGCGCTGGCCACCAGTGCATTCCAGTACAGGGCGGGTAGCGCCGCCTGCTTCTCGGTGACCACTTGTTCAAGCAGGGTAACCAGCGCCTGATTGTCCAGCTTGTTGCTGGCCAGGCATTGGCGGGCACGGCGGATAAAAGTCACTTCATGTTTGAATCGCAGCGAGTCGGCCTGCAGCTTGCCGAGCACGCTATTGCGTTCGCTGATCAACGACATCAAGTTGCAGTGGCGCAGTTCCAGATAATCGAGCATGTCGACCCGATGCTCGGGGATCGGTTGGTGCAGTTCCCGGTTGCCGGGGTAGGGCATTATCGGCAGGGGTGCCCGTTCAGGAACGGCCTGTTGTGAAAGCCGCGCCAGGCGTGAGAGATAATCCTCCCAGCGGGCCTCGCTGTCGTTGCCGGGCATTAGCCACCACAAGGTGAATGCCACCAGAAAAACCGCCGCAATGATTAGGAAAACCGTTTTTATCCTTGCTGCCAAATCCATCCCCTGGATGCTGTTGCTTACCGCTGTGCGCCGCGTGCTTAGCCACTGGTACCGAATCTTTTTTCTGAGTGTGCGGCCTGGTCTCTGCGCGATTTGTTGATGTGATAGTTGCGACTATCGTCGAACGGAGGTCCCACGTCTGTGGTATGTTTCCCACGTTAATCATTTTGCCAAGGAAGGGTCTCATGCCAAGTCGGGGTTTGTCGGTTTTTCGTCTCTTGATGTTGTGGTCCGTGCTGCTGGTGGCGGCCTGTGATGATACGGGTGACACCTCGGGAAAGGGGGAAAGTAACGGCGCTGTTGCAGAGCAGAGTGAGACCGCCCCTGCCGTCTCCCCGCTGGATGACCGCTGGCAAACCCATCTGGCAGCCTTGCCGGCCGGCACCATCAGTGCCCGGGCACCCCTGGTTGTGCGCTTTAATCACCCGGTGGCGACTCCCGATCAACTCGACAAGCCTCAATCCGGCGTCGCGCGGCTGCTGCCGGAACGGGCTGTTACGGCGGTGTTTACCGCCGAAGACCGGCTGGAAATTCGCCCCGCCGAGCCGTTACCTGGCGGGGAGTCGCTGACTCTGGTGCTGTACGCCCAGGGGCTGGCCAATGTGGATGATGCCTTGAGTCCCGCTGAATTCTCCCTGCAGGTGCTGCGCCAGCAGTTGAGCCTGACGGTGGAGTCCCTTTTGCCTACGGACGATGGCGGCGAAATGGTATTGCGCGGCAGTCTGGAGACCCGGGATCTGGCGGATCAAGCCAGGGTGGAAGCGGTGCTGAATGCCAGCCAGAACGACAACGCCCTGACGATTGCCTGGCAGCATGATAGCGCTGGTCTGCGCCATGCCTTTTCTGTCGCCGGGATTGCCCGCGAACAACAGGCCAGTGAGGTGTTGCTGAGCTGGGATGCGGCGCCTCTGGGGGTGGACAATAGCGGCCGCCGCCATTACACCGTGCCTGCCCTGAAGAATTTCGCAGTGACCAATGTGCGAGCGGTCAGTTACCCCCAGCCCCACGTTCAGGTGAATTTCTCCGAAGCCTTGCAAGCCACCCAGAACCTGAAAGGGCTGGTCACGTTGAATGGCAAGGCGCCGCGAGTGGAAGTGGATGGCAGCACTCTGCGCATTTATCCGCAGGATGACCTGGAAGACGACGTGGAACTGGTGATCGACGGGAGCCTGCGTTCTGCCAGCCAGGGCCGCCTGGCCGAGAAACTGGAAAAAACCGTCACCCTGATGACCAACAAACCCGGTGTGCGCTTTGTGGGTGAGGGCACCATTCTGCCCAATGGCAAGCAATTGAGCGTGCCGTTTGAAGCCGTGGGTGTGCGCTCGGTGAAGGTGCAAGCGTTCCGGGTATTCGATGACAACATCGGCCGTTATCTGCAGGGCAGCGAGCTGAATGAAGCGGACATGGACTCTCGCAGCGGCCGTTACTTGTGGCAGAAAACCCTGACCTTGCCGGGCAGCGGTGATGGCTGGCAGCGCTATCAGCTGGATCTTACCGAGTTGATGGCCAAACACCCCAACGGCCTGGTGCATCTGACCTTGGCCATTGATGGCGACGACATTAGCTACAGCTGCCCGGATGGCGCCCTGAAGAAAAAAACCACTTTGCCGGACAGCTATGAAGGCCCCGGTCAAGATGATGGCGGCAATGATCTTTACGAAAACTATTACATCGATGGCGGTTATCTGAGCTGGTACGAAAAAGATAATCCCTGCTCCGACAGTTACTATGAATACAATGATCTGGCCAGCAGCACCCGCGCCTTTCTGGCCTCCAACCTGGGGCTGATCGCCAAGCGTGGCCAGAACGATACCCTGGTGGTGGTGGCCACCGAGCTGGACAGCAACACCCCCGCCGAAAACGTGGTGCTCAAGGCCTATAACTACCAATTGCAGCAAGTCGGTATGGGGCTCACCGATGCCGAGGGCATGGCCAGCCTGACACTGGATGGCAGCGCGTATTACCTGGAAGCGGTCAAGGACCGGGACAACGGCTACCTGAAACTGGCCCGCAACCGGGCCTTGCCCACCAACCAGTTCAACACTGGTGGCCAGCAGGTGCGCGATGGACTGAAAGGCTTCTTCTACGGCGAACGGGATGTGTGGCGCCCCGGTGATGACATTCACCTGACCTTTATTCTGGAAGACCAGGACAACACTATCCCCGACGGCCACCCACTGACGCTGGACTGGTTTGATCCCCGTGGTAACAAGGTAAAAAGCTATACGCTGGACAAGCCGGTGGGCGACTTTTATGCCTTTACACTACAGACAGAAGAGGACGCACCCACCGGCAACTGGCGCGCGGTGGCTCGGCTGGGGCAACGCTATTTCGATACCCCGATCCGGGTGGAAGCGATCAAACCCAACCGGCTGAAAATCGAACTGGATCTGCCGGAGACGCTCTATACCAACGAAGCCACTAACATTGGGTTATTTACCCAGTGGCTTAACGGCGCCACCGCTGCCAATTTGGAAGCCGACATGAAAGTGCGTGTGAGTGCGCGCACCACCCGTTTCAGTGGCTACGACGCTTATCATTTTGACGACCCCACTCGCAAGCTCAGCAGCGAACCCTTTACGGCTTTTGATGGCAATGTGGATGCGAAGGGCAACGCCACCGTGCCGCTCACCGTGAATGTGGAGCAAACCCCGGGCATGTTGCGCGCCACCCTGACGACCCGCGTGTTTGAAAACAGCGGCGATTACAGTACCCAGATTCGCAGCGTGCCGGTGTACCCGTTCAAGCATTGGGTCGGCATGCGCATCCCTGAAGGCAGCGGCTGGGGCGGGGCACTGTCCCGTGACGGCCTGCATGCCATCGACCTGATCAGCCTGGACAGCGACGGCAAGCCCGACGCCAGTCGGCCTCTGGATATCAGTGTCTACCAGATTGATTGGCGCTGGTGGTGGGACCGGGCCGGCGATGATCTGAGTAACTACATTAGCGACCCGAACACCAAACGTGTGGCCGAGGCGCAGATCACCACCGATGCAGAGGGCCGCGCCCAGTGGAACCTGAACGGCGAAGACTACGACTGGGGGCGCCACCTGATTCGCATCTGTGACCGGCAAAGCGATCACTGCACCGCACAAACCGTGTACCTGGGCTGGAGCTGGGAGCAGGCCAGTGGCAGCCAGGATGCGGCCACACGGCTGTCCCTGTCAGCGGATCAGGACCGTTACACCGTGGGCGACACGGCCCATATTCAACTGCCGGCCGTGGCCAAAGGCCGCCTGTTGGTGAGCCTGGAAACCGGCTCACGGGTACTGGATCACTACTGGTTGCCCGCCAACGGTGAAGCGCAGACCCTGGATATCCCCATCACCGCCAACATGGCGCCCAATGTCTATGTGCACGTGGCGCTGCTACAACCGCACAGCGGTCGCAACAACGACCGGCCTATCCGTCTTTATGGGTTGGTGCCGCTGTTGGTGGATGACCCGAATACCCGTCTTGCCCCGCAAGTGAGCGCCCCGGACAAGGTGAAACCCGAAGACACCTTTACCGTGAAGGTCAGTGAAAAGCAGGGAAAACCGATGACCTACACCCTGGCGCTGGTGGATGAAGGCCTGCTTGGCCTGACCAACTACCGGACCCCGGATCCCCACGACAGCTTCTATCGTCGCGAAGCCCTGGGCGTGCTGACCTGGGATCTGTTCGACATGGTGGTGGGAGCCTACGGGGCAGAACTGGATCAGCTGCTGGCACTGGGCGGCTCTGACGGGGCTGACGATGGCCGGGAAAAACAGCGTCGGCGTTTCCCGCCGGTGGTGAAGTTCCTGGGTCCGTTCACGCTGGACGCCAATGAAACCGCTAATCACGACATCACCTTGCCGCCGTACATGGGCCAGGTGCGGGCCATGGTAGTGGCCGGTGACAACGGCGCCTACGGCAAGGCCGAGCAGGATATCACTGTCACCCAGCCACTCACCGTGCTGAGCACTTTGCCGCGGGTACTGGGCCCGGGTGAAAGCGTGTCGCTGCCGGTGACCGTATTCGTCACGGATGACAGCCTGAAAAAAGTCACCCTGACAGTGGATGCCGATGAAGACCTGTTCGAGGTAGAGCAGGGCAAGGCCACATTGACCTTCACCGGCCCGTCCGATCAGATTGCCATGCTGAAAATTACCGCCAAGGAGCAGGTGGGCACTGGCGACATTACCGTCACCGCGAAAGGCGGCAAACACCGCACTTCCGAAACCGTGCACCTGCCGGTGCGTGCGGCTAACCCGCCCACCACCCGCGATACCCGCAAGGTGCTGGCGGCCGGTGACATCTGGGCGCTGGAATCGCAGCCCCATGGCATGGCCGGCACCAATAGCAGCACCGTGGTGGTCAGTGCCTTGCCCGCCATGGGCCTGGAGCGCCGGCTGGACTATCTGTTGCGTTACCCGCACGGATGTATCGAGCAGACCACCTCGTCGGTGTTGCCGCAGTTGTACCTGAATCAGTTACTGCAGCTGAGCGAGCAACAAAAGCAGGACGTGCAGGATAACGTGACCGCTGGTATTGAACGGCTCAAACGTTTCCAGTTGGCCGACGGGGGCTTCAGCTACTGGCCCGGCCTGGCCAATGCCAGTGACTGGGGCACCAGTTATGCCGGTCACTTCCTGCTGGAAGCCAAGCGGCTTGGCTACGCGGTGCCCGCCACCATGCTGGAAAACTGGACGGCCTATCAGATCCGTCGCAGCCAGAGTCTGGGCGATCGTCCCTGGCAGTGGAGCGCGGAAGCCTATCGACAGTACACCCTGGCGTTGGCCGGTAAACCGCAGGTGGGAGCCATGAACCGGCTGCGTGAGCGGTTGCAAATGGCGCGGCCGGATTACCTGCGCAGTGCCAGCTATCACAGTGGCCGCTGGCTGCTGGCTGCCGCCTACCTGCAAATGGGCCTGAGTGACGTGGCGGCGGAACTCACCGTCAACGCGGCCGCGGATCTGGAATACGATGGCGCCAGCTACACCTATGGCTCCTTGCTTCGCGACCAGGCAATCCGCCTCACCGTGGCCGATGCTCGCGGTGATACCGCCGAGGCCTGGACGCTGGCGCAGGACATCGCCAGCCAGCTGTCTGCCGATCACTGGTACAGCACCCAGACAACGGCCTGGTCACTGATGGCCATGGCGCGCTACGCGGGTAGCCAGAGCGATGAGCAGGGCTATCAGTTTGCGATCCGCGAAGGCAAGCAGGCTTGGCAGGAAATAGCGGTCACCTCGCCGGTTTATCGCCAGACCCTGAACGATAGCGAAGCGGTGCAGGCTTTCAGTGTCCGCAACGACAGCGAACGCAAACTGTTCGTCACCTTGAGTAATACCGGTACACCGCTGCCCGGTAACGAGCAGGCCAGCAGCGAAGGGCTCAGCCTGACTACGCGCTTTCTGGTCGATGGTAAACCGGTGAACCCGGCCAGCCTGCCCCAGGGGCAGGATTTTGTGGCCGAAGTCACCGTTACCAACACCGGCAACCGCACCCTGGAAAACCTGGCGCTTACCCAGATTCTTCCTTCGGGCTGGCAGATCACCAGCAGCCGCCTGGATGGCAGTGCCGAGGACCAGGAGCGGGTGACTTACCAGGATTTGCGCGACGATCGGGTGATGCATTACTTCGATCTGAAACCGGGTAGCAAGCACAAGCTCACCGTTCGCGTGGCCCTCAATGCCTCCTTCGCCGGCCGCTTCTATCTGCCCGCCTGGAACGTGGAAGCCATGTACGACGGCACCCGCCAGGCGCGTAGCAAAGGGCAGTGGATTGAGGTGACGCGCGATTAGACCCAAATGCTCAATGTCGGCTTACGCCTTTAGGCTAAGCCGACCTACGGGGAGTGCCCACGCGATATTTTGATGCTCGGCGTGTAGGTCGTGTTAGGCGTAGCCGTAACCCGACATCCAGCCTCGTTGCTTGCAGCAAATGCTCAATGTCGGATTACGTCTTGCAGGCTCTCTGTGCCCTTGGGTGAATCCGGCGTACACGGCGAGGGCACTGCTTACGCTGGGTTGCGCGCATCCCTTCTCGTTTTCCTCCTTCATCGCGCCAATACTCGTCAATTCATGTACCGAAAAGACGGGACTCAAATGCACTACCGGCGTAATTACTCCCGCGGTAGTTGTTATTTCTTCACCGTGGTCACCCACCAACGCAAACCGGTTCTGACCGATGAACCCACGCTTGATGCATTACGCTATGCCTTCAAATGGGTACAACAACGTCACCCTTTCCGCATCGATGCCATTGTCGTTTTGCCTGATCATCTGCACTGCATCTGGACCTTGCCGGAGACGGACCATGACTTCTCAACCCGCTGGCGTTTAATCAAGGGAAGGGTGACAAAGCACTGCCAAATCAGCACACCGATCTGGCAAAAGCGTTTCTGGGAACATACCCTTCGAGACGAGTATGATTTGCAGACTCACACCGATTATCTCTACTACAACCCGGTAAAGCATGGTTATGTCCTCCAGCCTGCCGATTGGCCTTACAGCAGCTTTCATCGGGACGTGGCCCGTGGCCGATATCCTGCAGATTGGGGTGGCAATCCGCTTCTGCCGGACGACATTGGTCACGAATAGCGCCGAATGTCGGATTACGCCTTTCAGGCTAATTCGACCTACATGCAGCAGCCGGGCCGTAGGTCGTGTTAGGGCGAAGGCCGTAACCCGACAATGAGCCTGCGACGCATCCTCCTGACTTTGCTAATCATTGCCATGCCGGTGATGGCTGCTTTGCAGTTCTGGCCGCTGCCGGATCGGCTGACGAACACCCCATACGCCACCTTGATGCTGGACCGCCATGAGCGCCTGCTCGGTGCCCGCATTGCGGCGGATGAACAATGGCGCTTTGTGCCGGTGGACTCCCTGCCGGACAAATATCGCCAGGCCTTGTTAAGCTACGAAGACAAACGCTTTTTCGCCCACCCGGGTATCGACCCGCTGGCCATTGCCCGCGCGGCCTGGCTCAATGCCCGTGCCGGACGGGTGGTCAGTGGTGGCTCCACGCTGACCATGCAGCTGGCGCGGCTGCTGCGCGATGACCCGCCCCGAACCCTGCCTGAGAAAGCCCGCGAAGCCCTGCTCGCCCTGCAACTGGAGTGGCATTTCAGCAAGGATGACTTGCTGATCCAGTACGCCAGCCGCGCGCCGTTTGGCGGCAATATCGTCGGGTTGCGTGCCGCCGCCTGGCGCTATTTCGGCCGTGAGCCCGCGGCGTTGAGTTGGGCGGAAGCCGCGTTGCTGGCGGTGCTGCCCAATGCCCCCGCCTTGATTCATCCGGGGCGCAACCGGGAACGGTTATTGACCAAGCGCGATGGCTTGCTCAAGGATCTGCACGAGAGCGGAGCGCTGTCGGACACGGATCTGAGATTGGCCTTGCTGGAGCCCTTGCCCGATGCCCCCCGGGCGCTACCCGGGAACGCCAGCCACCTCTTGAACTCGCTCTCTGCCAACAGTGACGAGCACCTGTTTCACACCACCCTGGATGCCGACCTGCAACGCCGGGTGCGCGAGCTGGCGCGCCAGCATGGACAGCGCTTGGCCGGGGAGGGCGTGCATAACGTGGCGGTGGTGGTGATCGACCACACCGCGTTGGCCACCCGTGCCTACGTGGGCAACATGACCCATGGCGATGCCCGCGAATACGGTGCCGCCGTGGATATCGCCCGCGCCCCGCGTTCCACCGGCAGCGTGCTCAAGCCCTTGTTATACGGGTTAATGCTCGACGACGGCCTGTTGCTGCCCGACACTCTGGTGCCTGATTTGCCCACCAACTACGGCGGTTTCAGTCCGGAAAATTTTGATCATGAATACCGGGGTGCCGTCCCTGCCCATCAGGCCCTTAGCCAGTCCCTGAACATTCCCGCTGTCCGCATGCTGCGACAATATGGACTTGGCCGTTTTCACAGCCAATTGCAGCGCATGGGCATGGGGACGTTGTTCCGCAGTGCGGAAGACTATGGGCTCACCCTGGTGCTGGGTGGGGCGGAGGGTACACTCAATGAACTCACCGGCATTTACGCGCGCCTGTTTGCCAGCGCCATGCAAGCGCAAGCCTACCCGGTGGCGACACTGCAACCGCCGTTTGCCGGGCGCGAAACCGCGCCCCCGGTGCTCAGCCCGGGGGCGGCCTGGCTGACGCTGGATGCCCTGCGTGATGTGGCGCGCCCGGGCACCGCACGCCAATGGCGGCTGTTCAGCTCCAGCCAGCCCATCGCCTGGAAGACCGGTACCAGTTATGGCTTGCGCGACGCCTGGGCCATTGGCAGTAACGGGCGCTACACCGTGGGTGTTTGGGCCGGTAACGGCAATGGCGAGCCGGCACCCAGCCTGGGGGGCGCGGCCACGGCAGCACCGCTGATGCTGGATGTGTTCAGCTTGCTGGGGCCGGCGGCCTGGCCGGAACCACCATTGGCAGACCTGAAAATCGTGCAGGTGTGCAGCGACGACGGCTATCTGGCCGGCGGCCGCTGCCCCACCGTGGAGCGGCTGGCACCGTTGCATAGCCATTTTGAAACGGTGACGCCGTATCACGTGCGTGTGCATCTGGATGACAATGGTCAGCGGGTGCACAGCCAGTGCGAGTCTGTCGATGCCATGCGCCACCAGGACTGGTTTGTGCTGCCGCCGGGGCAAGCCTGGTTCTACCAGCGCCGCCACCCGCATTACCGGCCGTTACCCACATGGCGCGCCGATTGCCTGGCGGGCGCACGGACGATGAACAGCGCCCCGCCCATGGCGCTGATTTACCCCCACGCGGGCACGGCGATTTATATTCCGGTGGAGTTGAATGGTCGGCTGGGAAGGGCGGTCTTTCGCGCAGTCCATCAACGGGCCGGCGCCACGCTGTACTGGCATCTGGATTCTGCTTATCTGGGTGAAACCCGGCATTTCCATGAATGGGCCCTCACCGCCGAACCCGGCTGGCATACCTTGACCCTGGTGGATGATCAGGGCTTTCGCTTAAAGCAACGCTTTAAGGTGCTGGGCAAGTGAGATGCTTCACGCAATCACGCCGCCCAATCCTTTATGCGCGGTAAAACCACACATCCACCGCGCCTTTTTCACGTGGATCTGATAAACAAGGACTCTAAGCGCAACGAACGGGGCCAAGGATGAAGCACCTGCACTATCACACCTGCAATCTGTGCGAAGCCATGTGCGGTATCGAGATAGAGCACTGCGGAGATGACATTCAAGCGATTCGCGGGGACAAGGCTGACCCCTTCAGCCGTGGTCACATCTGCCCCAAGGCGGTGGCGCTGCAGGATTTGCACAATGACCCGGATCGCCTGCGTCATCCGGTTAAACGCACTGCTGATGGCTGGGTACCAATCAGTTGGGATGAAGCACTGGATGAAACCGCCCAGAGGCTCCACGAGATTCAGCAGGCACATGGCAAGAACGCGGTGTCTCTCTACCTGGGGAATCCCACGGCCCATAACCACGGTGCTTTGTTTACGTTGTCAGCGTTCAGCAGGGCTCTCAATACCCGTCAGCGTTATAGCGCTACCTCGGCGGACCAGTTGCCCCATCAGCTGGCGGCTTACCAGTTGTTCGGCCACCAGATTTTGTTCCCGATACCGGATATCGACCGTACCGATTACTTCATGATTATTGGCGGTAATCCGCTGGCGTCCAACGGTTCCATTATGACGGTCCCTGACGTCAAGAACCGCCTCAAGGCATTGCAAAAGCGCGGCGGTAAACTCGTGGTCATTGACCCGCGCCGTACCGAGACCGCCCTGGTGGCGGACGAACACCATTTCGTGCGCCCGGGTAACGATGTTTATTTGCTGCTGGCGCTGGTTCAGGTGATGTATACGGAATTGCTGGTGGCGCCGGGTCGCCTCGAATCCCTGCTTGAGGGCAAGAAAACCCTGGGAAAACTGGTAGCACCGTGGGCTCCCGAAAAAGTGGAAACGGCGGTGGGTATTTCCGCCGATCGCATTCGCAAGCTTGCCCGCGATATTGCCAACGCGCCCAGCGCTGCGGTGTATTCCCGCGTGGGCGTGACAACCAGCGCCCACGGCAGCCTGAGTGCCTGGTTGGTCTATGTGATCAATATTCTCACCGGCAATCTGGATCGTGAAGGCGGCGTTATGTTCACCAAGCCTGCTTTCGATATCCTCGCCATGAGTGGCCTCAGCGGCGATACCGGCAGCTTCGATCGTTATCGCAGCCGGGTGCACGGTTACCCGGAATTCGGGGGTGAATTCCCGGTGACCACCATGGCCGATGAAATGCTCACTCCGGGGCTCGGCCAGGTAAAAGCGTTTATCTCCCATGCGGGCAATCCGGTGCTGTCCTGCCCGGATGGCAACAAACTGGACCGTGCCCTCAGCGGCCTGGATTTCATGGTCAGCATCGATTTCTATATCAATGAAACCACCCGCCATGCGGACATTATCCTGCCGCCCACCGGGCAGCTGGAGCATGGCCAGTTCGATCCCATCTTCCAGGCGATGGCCGTGCGCAACGTGGTGAAATATACGCCGCCCCTGGTCGAGCGCCCGGAAGGTATGCTGCACGATTGGGAGATTTTGCTCGGGCTCACCACACGGTTGAGCCGACTTAAAGCGCGCACTCGCCGCAGCCGTTTGAAGGCTGCCGCCACTGACCGCTTTATTCGTACACTGGGTGACCGGGGGATTATCGATCTGGGCCTGCGCCTGGGCCCGTATGGCGGCGGTGGCAAGGCCATGGCCAGCCTCAAACAAAACGGTTTGCATACGCTGCCTAAAGTGGCCTGGCGTTTATTGAAGGGGAAAAGTGACGGGCTGACGTTCAAGCGTCTGCAAGCGGCACCGCACGGCATTGATCTGGGTCCGCTGACGCCCATGCTGCCACAACGCCTGTTTACCGCCGATCAGCGCATCAATCTGGTCCCCGCGCTCTATCATCGGGCGTTGCAAGGATTGCCGGTGCCGGACGCACCGCCGGAAAATCAGCTATTGATGATCGGTCGGCGTCATATTCGCAGTAATAATTCCTGGATGCACAACAGCCAGCGTCTGATCAAGGGAAAAGGCCGTTGCGTGGTGATGGTGCATCCGCAGGATGCCCTGCGATTGGGTGTTGAGGAGGGTATGAACGTCACCGTCAGTGGTGGTGCCGGCGACATCACCCTGCCAGCCAGCCTCAGTGAGGACGTCATGCCCGGTGTGATCAGTGCGCCCCATGGTTGGGGCCACGACCGTGACGGCGTGCAGCTGGAAATCGCCCGGTCAACCCAGGGCAGCAGTATTAATGATGTGATTGGCGCCGATCGGGTAGAGGCGGTGACCGCCATGGCGCAGCTCAATGGCATCCCCGTTACCCTGGCCCCTGTGTCGCCATGCCAGTGAGTAGTGCGCCGTGGCGGTTGATCATGTTCGTTATCGGGTGGGTGCCGCTGGCTGCGGCGGCGGTCACCGAAACCGATGCGTTTATGGCGAATGTGGAGAAGGGTAGCCATGGCCCAAACCTGGAAAAAGGGAACTGGGTGGTGGCGCCGATCCCCGTGTCGAACCCCACCATGGGCACAGGCTTGCAATTGGCGACGCTGTATCTGCACCCGTCACGCGATGGCAACGGCGGCCCCAATCCCACCAGCGGGCTGGGCGCCATGTACACCGATACCGACAGCTGGGTGGTGGGTGCTTTCCATCAGGATTATTTGCTGGAAAATCGTCTGCGAGTCACTGCGGCGGCTGGCGCTGGCTCCCTGAAGCTCAAGTATTACGGTTTTGGCGGGGATGGATTCTTTGCCAATAACCCGCTGGATTACACCATCGACATGGCCATGGGCTTTGCTCGTGCGCAGTGGCGCCTGCCGCAATCGGATCACTGGTTTCTTGGCCCGGCGCTGATCTATGGGGACGGGGATGTGGAAATGGAGTTTGACCAACGGGTTGGCCGGTTGCCGGGGTTGAGCAAAAACATTGCGGTCGGCGGGGCCGGGATGGTGTTGACCTATGATTCGCGCGACAACAATTATTTTCCGACTCAGGGAATCAATTTCAGCGCTTCTTATTTTGATTTTGGCGAGGCACTGGGCAGCGATTTTGATTACAGCAAAACCCGGCTGGATCTGAGCTCTTACACGCAACTCTTGCCTGACCTGGTGCTTGCCGCCAACGGTGCCTGGGAAAGCACTGCCGGACGGGCGCCGTTCTTCAATCAGGCGTCGGCCGGGGTGCGCGGGTACAACCGGGGCGAATACATGGACGATGATGCCCTCACCGCGAGCATGGAAGGCCGTTATTCCATCTTGCCGCGCTGGGTGTGGGTGGGGTTCTACGATTATGGTTGGGTCAACGACGGGGATGAGCCGATTTTCCAGGGCAAGACCGCCCATAGCATCGGCACCGGCTTGCGCTGGCAAACCACCCCGAGCAAGCCCCTGCACATTGGCGTGGATGTGGCCTTCACCGATGACGATACGGTTTTCTTTATTCAGTTGGGCGAAAATTTCTAGCGCTTGAGCGGGCTTTCCGGTGCTTTGTCTGAATGTCAGGTTACGCCTTTCAGGCTAACCAGACCTACGAAACTGACTTACCAAAGCAATCACCACTCCTGAGGTACCTTCTGCAGCTTATCCAGGGTGTAACCGCGCGCTCGGGCGACGCCCAGCAGGTGTTCGTAGGTGTTGGCATCCAGTTGCGGGCTGCGCGCCATGATCCACAGGTAATCCCGTTTCTGTCGGCCGATAATGGTGGTCTGGTAATCCTCGCTCACATACAGCACCCGGAAGTCTGCCTTGAATGGCCATAGAAAACGCATCTTCCAAATGGCCGGATCCTCGTCGCTGACAAAGCCGGTGGGCGTCATGGTCTTCAGGTCACCGTCCGGACCGTCTTTGCGGAAGGTGAAGGTGGTCGCAATTTCATTGGGACCGGCTCGGCGATAGGTCTCGATGGCGTTATAGGCGCCTTTTTCGGGAAAAGTGGGGATGTTGGCAATCACATACCACTGGCCCATAAAGCGATCCAGGTCGAACGGGGTCGCCACCTCAATCGGTGCTCGGGGCGTGGTCTGGCAGGCGTTGAGCATAATCAGGCTCACTATCAGTAGCATTCGGCGCATAGGTTTCTCCATGACAGTGATGATCGCGCCCTGAGGTGCAACGTCGGGTGAATCCTGGTGATTCCGTAGGTCGACTTAGGCATAGCCGTAAGCCGACAACCAAGCCTTGCTGCTCATCCACAATGATTGAATGTCGGATTACGCCTTTCAGGCTTTCTGTGCCCTTGGGTAAATCTGACCTGCACACACCCGTTACCCTTGAAAGTCCTCCACGTCATCACAACCCCTGTTAATACCTAACCGGAAAAGGAGAACCGCGTGAACGTTCTTATTGCAGGTGCAAACGGCAAAATTGGTCGCCGGCTGATTCCCCATCTGGTGGCAGACGACATCCATGTCACCGCCATGGTGCGCGATGCGGCCCAGGCTCAGCCCCTGAAAGAACTGGGCGCCGCCGATGTGGTGGTGGCCGACCTGGAGGGTGATTGCCGTGAAGCGTTGAAAGGGCAGAACACGGTGATTTTCACTGCCGGCTCTGGTCCTCATACTGGCCCGGAGAAAACCCTCGACGTGGATCAGAATGGCGCCATCGCACTGGTGGATCAGGCGAAAGAGCAGGGAGTGGACCGCTTTATCATGGTCAGCTCCATGCGCGCCGATGATCCGGACAGTGGCCCGGAAAAAATGCGTCATTACTTTGAAGCCAAGGGCAACGCGGATAATCACCTGCGCAGCAGTGGTCTGGACCATGTGATTGTCCGCCCGGGCCGACTCACGGAGGAGCCGCCGCTGGAGAAGATTAGGCTGGAGCCGAAAATAAAGGACTTTGGAGAAATTTCCCGCGAAGATGTGGCCAAGGTGCTGGCGGAAGTCACCCGGATGGGGATTCGCAATCAGGAATTTGATGTGATCACCGGTGAGAGCCCCATTCGGGATGCTCTGCAAAAGCTCTGATGTTGGAGGTGCTCCTCTGTCGCTCTCGCGTCGCGCAAAGCGGTGGCACGGTTGTCGCCCAATGTCGGATTACGCCTTCAGGCTAATCTGACCTACGGAGACGGGCACCGGCACGAATCGGAGGGCCGTCTTCGTAGGTCGTGTTAGGCGTAGCCGTAACCCGACACTGGGCCTGCCCCCCCGCACTCCACTCAAAGTAACGCTTCCCTCATGAATTGTCTGACAATATCCTCGATCCGCCCCTCATCCTGCCCTTAGGTATAAAGCGGCCTGCGTCACCAATACGTATGAATTACGTAGAGTTAGTGCTGAAACCCATTCGCATTGCGGTAAACAAACTGTAAAATGCCGCTGCTTGTCATATGGATGACAAAAAAAAGTACGCATAATCCGCCCCTTGATGTCAGAACAGCTGGATAGGATGTCCTTAGTGCAGTTTTCTTCACAGTTAACCCGTTGGAGTCTCGGGGGGCTGGCCTTTCTGTGTGCAACCAGCGCCCAGGCCGCTTCCCCCTGGGTTCCCGCCGGCGATCTATCCGCGCGCCATCATATCGAAGCGCTGCAGTCTCAGGGTTGCCTGGATGGCGTTACCCTCAGCTGGCCGATCAGCTGGGCCGCGCTGATGAAAAGCTACCGCCTTGCCCGTCACAGCCTCCCGGAAGCGGAAGCCAAACGTTGTGAAAACCAGCATGCCGCCTTCCTCGAAAAAGCCCTCCAGCAGGCCCAACAAAGAACTCGTGGTGTTTCCATTGAACTGGGGGGCGCCAACCAGGAGCCGCTCTACACCAGCTTCGATACCCAGGTAGAGGACGAATTCACTAGCCAGGTGACATTTTACGGCATGGGTGACCGTTGGGCCGGGCAGTTGGCCATCGGTTACGTGGATGGCGATCGCGATAACGAATATGTGCGTATCGACGACACCTACCTGGCCGGAATCATCGGTAACTGGCAGTTGGGCGTTGGTGCTGTTGATCGCTGGTGGGGGCCGGGCTGGCAAAGTTCGCTGGCCTTGTCCAACAACGCCCGCCCGGTCCCCGGCCTGTGGCTATCCCGACAAATGCCACTGGCACCGGAAAGCCCCTGGCTCAGTTGGATCGGCCCCTGGGACCTGCAACTGATTGCCGGGCAACTGGAGCAGGACCGCACTATCCCGGATGCCCGCCTGCTTGGCGCCCGCTTTGTTTTCAAGCCGCTGGATTCCCTGCAAATCGGCCTGTCGCGCCTGGCGCAATGGGGCGGTGAAGGGCGCCCGCAGGGCCTGGATGACTTCTGGAATGCGGTTATTGGTCGCGATAACGGTGAAACATCCGGCCTGGAAGAAGGCCAGGATCCCAGTAACCAAATCGGGGGAGTGGACTTCCGCCTGTCTATGAACCCGGGCGACGTCCCTCTCGGTATCTATGGACAATTCATGGGCGAAGACGAGGCGGGGGGCTTGCCCTCGAAGCTATCGTCTTTGGCAGGCGTGGATGTGGTCACCGGCTGGGGCAAGGGCTCCCAGCGCTTCTTTGTTGAAGCCACCGATACCGTGGCCGGTAGCTGGTTTAGTGACCGCCGCCACAATGTCATGTATGAGCACAGCACTTATCAAAGCGGTTTCCGCTACCATGGCCGCAATATGGCCAGTACCTGGGAAGGCGACGCCCAGGCCGTCACCCTCGGCATTCAGCAGTTTTTCCGCCACGACGTGTCGGTGGCGCTGAGCCTGTCGCAAGCGACCCTGAATGAAGAGGGGGGCACCCGCGCAGTGCTGCATGTGGATGGAGACGAAATTCTTCAAGCCGTAGACGAGCAGGACATCACCCTGGCCGAATTGCGCATCGGCCACCCCTTATTCGGTGGCCGCCTGAACTGGCTGCTTTCTGCTACGGATGAACCCGTAGTGACCTATGAAGAGCGGGAGCGGTTCACCGCCGGCCTTCAGTGGACCCGCCACGTGAATTGGTAACAGAGTTTATGCAGGTATCTATGAATCCTTTCGGGAAATTTCTGGCTGTGGGCCTCCTGGCTTCATTGGCAGGTTGCACAGTTGTACCGGGCTCCCACATTTCTACCTCGCCGGGCTGGTTTCTCGATGAAGACGAAAGTGCGGAAGAGGCCGAACCCCTGCCGGATGTGGTGCAGGTGCATACCATTACCACTAATGTGCTGAAAGCCGAGCCCCAGGCAAAAGCCAAGCCAGCCCCGGTATTGCTCGAAGAACCGGAAGATTACGATTACGTGGTCGGGCTCGGTGATGTGCTGCAAATCACGGTGTGGGACCACCCGGAACTGACCATCCCGGCAGGCTCCATGCGTAGCCCGTCCGAGTCCGGTAACTGGGTACACAACGATGGCACCATTTTTTATCCCTATGTGGGCAAAATTAAAGTGGTCGGCCTGCGTGTCACAGAGATCCGTGACCTGATCGCCCAGCGTATTGCGGAATACATCGAAGATCCGCAAGTGGATGTGACCATTGCGGCTTTCCGTAGCCAGCGCGTTTATGTGTCCGGTGCGGTCAAGCAACCCGGCGCCTACCCGGTCACCAACGTACCGTTGCGCCTGCTGGATGCGGTGAATTCGTCCGGCGGCTTGACCGAAATGGCCGACTGGAACGATGTCACCCTGACCCGTAACGGTCAGGAATATACCCTGTCGCTGAAAGCGGTCTACCAGGAAGGAAACCCGGCCTACAACGTGTTGCTGCGCCCCGGTGACGTGGTCCATGTGGCCCGCAACGATGACAATAAAGTCTTTGTGCTGGGCGAAGTGGGAGAGAACCAGCCCGTTCCAATGACCCGTAACGGCCTGACGCTGGCAGAAGCCTTGTCGGCATCCGGTGGCTACACCCAGGACACAGCCGATGCGAGGGGCATCTTTGTGCTGCGCCGCGCGGCCAAGGGCAGTGAGCACCTGATTGACTTGTATCAACTCAATGCCAAGGATGCCACTGCCTTGATCCTGGCGGATGGTTTCGACCTGCAAAGCCGCGACATTGTTTATGTTACCGCCGCGCCGCTGGCTCGGTGGAACCGCGTAATCAAGAATATTCTGCCGACCTTCCAGACCATCTACTACGGGGCGCTGGCGTCAGATCGGATAAGGGATTTGGACGAGTAATGTTTAACCGCATCTTGGTGGTGTGTGACGGCAACATCTGTCGCAGTCCCACCGTCGCCGCCATGCTGAGGGAGCTGAAGCCGGAAAAAGCCGTGTCTTCCGCTGGTCTGGTGGGGCTGGTGGGGCAGGACATGGAAGCCACTGCCCGCGCCGTAGCGGAAGAAAACGGCCTGGACTGCGGCACGCACGTGGCACGCAAGCTGGATAGCGAACTGTGCCGCGACAGCGATTTGATACTGGTAATGGAAAGCCGCCAGAAAGAACGTCTGGGCAGAGCCTTCCCGGAAGCCAGCGGCAAGACATTCCTGCTCAGCCACTGGAATGGCGGCCACGATATCCCCGACCCCTACAAACGCGGCCGGGATGCCTTCGAAAGGATCTACCCGCCCATGCGCGAAGCCACAAAAGCCTGGGCCGAAAAACTGTAAGGGTCAGCAACATCGCAATGCTCTTTCTTGTAGGAGTTCCCTTCCAGGGGACGAACCAAGCGCCAGCGCGGAGATCCCCCAAAGGGGGGATAAGCAACAGGCGGTCCCGCCTGCGCGAAATGGAGGGGACGGCAATCACGAGCCCGCTCACCAAGGCTCGGGTTCGTCCCCTGGAAGGGAGCTCCTACAGTGGCATCGATAAAACTGGCGAGCTAACTCGTCATTTGGGAGAGGCGGTCCACCGCAAAAACGCCCAACAGCAAACAGACAGCAGAGCAAAAAAACATGGCAGAAAACGCAACAAACACAGCACGCCAGCCCCAGTCGTCCCCCAATATGGCCGATGAAATTGACCTGCAACGTCTGTGGGGGCTGCTGGTCGACCACCGCTGGCTGATTATTGGCACCACGCTGATTGCTCTGTGTCTTGGCGTGGCCTATGGCCTGCTGGCCACCCCCATCTATAAAGCCGATGCCCTGCTGCAAGTGGAAGACAAGCAGGGTGGCGTGCCCGGCTTTTCCGAACTCAATGAATTGTTCACCGAAGAATCCTCTGCCGATGCGGAAATCCAGATCATCCGTTCACGGATGGTACTGGGCGAAATCATTGACCAGCTGCAGCTGGATATTAAGGTCGAGCCTGACCGCCTTCCTTTAATTGGCGGGATCGGCGCGCCAGATCCAGCCCCGGAATTCGTTCCCAAACCCTTGTTTGCCGGATATAGAGACAGTGAAACCTTTGTGACCATCAAATCTTTCCAGGTCCCGGAAAGCCTGGAGGGGGAATCGTTCACCTTGGTTGAAGAAAACGGCCAACCCGCTCTGTATCTGGAAGAACAGAAAGTGGGCAGCGCTCCTCTGGGTACGACCATCACCAGTGAAGACAAGCGTATTGTGCTGGAGCTGGGCGAATGGGAATACGGTGAAGAGCCGCTGGCACTGGTGCACCAAACCCGCGCTGAAGCCGTTAATCAACTTCGCGGGCGCCTTTCTGTCAGCGAGCAAGGGAAGGCGACCGGGATTATTGCCTTGTCCATCACCGGCCCCAATAAGGCCCGTATCCGTATCATTCTGGACGCCATTGGCGAAACGTATCTGCTCCAAAACATTAAGCGCATGTCTGCAGAAGCGGAAAATAGCTTGGGCTTCTTGGACGAGCAACTTCCCGAGATTAAAGAAAAACTCAATGGGGCGGAAGAAAAGCTCAATGCCTATCGCTTAAAAAGTGAATCGGTGGATTTGTCTCTGGAAACCCAGTCTGTGCTGGAGCGCTTGGTTGCCATTGAAGCAAAAATCAATGAGCTGAAAATCAAGGAAAGCGAAGTTTCGGCTCGTTTTACCAGAGAACACCCGGCTTATCGCACCCTGATTCAGCAGCGAGGCTCCCTGATTCAGGAAAAAGACGAGCTTAATAAACAAATTAAGGCGCTGCCGGAAACCCAGCAGGAAGTGCTGCGGTTGATGCGCGACGTGGAAGTGAACCAGGAAATCTACGTGGGCCTGCTCAACAAGGTTCAGGAGTTGCGCATCATGAAAGCTGGCACCGTCGGTAGCGTGCGCATTATCGATAAAGCCTTGGTGCAACCTGAACCGGTTAAACCCAAGCAAGCGCTGATTGCCATTTTGGCCGCCATGCTGGGTGCTATGGGTTCTGTTGGCGTGGTCCTCCTCAAGGCGGCCTTTAACCGTGGTATCGAGAGCCCGGAACAGCTGGAAGAGCAGGGGATCTCTGTTTATGCCTCCATCCCGTTGTCTGAACACCAGCAAAAGGTAGACCGATTGGAGGCCCTGAAGCGTCGCCGCAAGCGCAAAAAAGACAAAGACCCCATCCCGCTGCTGAGCCTGTCCGACCCGAACGATTTGGCGGTTGAAGCCCTGCGTAGCCTGCGCACCAGCCTGCACTTCGCCATGATGGAAGCAAGCAACAAAGTGCTTATGGTCTCCGGCCCTAGCCCGGGGGTGGGTAAGTCCTTCGTCTCCGCCAACCTCGCGGCAGTGCTCGCGCAAACCGGACAAAAAGTGGTAGTGGTCGATGCCGATATGCGTAAGGGCCATATGCACCGATTCTTCGACAACCGTAACGATGCGGGCTTGTCGGATTATTTGTCTGGCCAGGTCGAACAGAACACCATTGTTCAGTCGACCCAAATGAAAAATTTGACATTTATTTCCCGCGGGCAGGTGCCACCGAACCCGTCTGAGCTACTGATGCACGACCGGTTTAAAGCACTAATGGAATCCCTGAGTGCTCAATACGAAATCGTGCTGGTGGATACGCCGCCTATCCTTGCGGTAACCGATGCCGCCATCGTGGGCCAGTTGGCCGGCAGCAGCCTGATTGTCACTCGCTTTGGCGTAAACAGCGTTAAGGAAGTGGACATCACCCTGACACGGTTTGCGCAGAATAATGTAGAGATCAAAGGGGCGATTCTAAATTGCATGGAGCGCCGCGCTTCAAACGAATATGGTTATTACACCTACGAGTATGGCAAAAGCGGGGAATAAACAAGCTATAAACCCTTTTTTGTGCAGAGAGCAGCTATGGGCGAATCGCCAGGCTTCTGCTGAAAAACGAAACACTTTTGTGGAGCGGTGACTCTACCGCGAAAGACAACACGGAATAATGGCAAGGACGCATGGCTAAAATAGTATTAAGCGTCTTCGGGACTCGCCCCGAAGCAATCAAAATGGCTCCAGTAGTAAAAGCTTTGGAAGCACATCCGAACATAGATAGCCGGGTTTGTGTTACGGCTCAACACCGGGAAATGCTGGATCAGGTCCTTGCCTTGTTCGAGATAACGCCAGACCACGATCTGGACATTATGGCTCCCGGGCAGGACCTATACGATGTGACAACACGAATCATGCTTGGACTTCGTGATGTTCTTCGTGAAGAGAAACCGGATGCGATCCTGGTACACGGTGATACGGCAACCACTTTTGCTGCTTCGTTGGCGGCATTTTACGAGCAGATTCCGGTTGGTCATGTAGAAGCCGGGCTGCGAACCGGAAATCTGTATTCTCCTTGGCCCGAGGAAGCGAACCGTAAGTTGACAGGTGTTCTTGCTGCTTACCATTTCGCGCCAACGGAAACCTCTCAGCAGTCACTGCGTAAAGAGGGGGTGTCTGAAAGCGCTATTCATATCACCGGTAACACAGTCATTGATGCCTTATTAATGATACGAGACCGTATTAATGCGGATGAGGACCTAAAATCTAGGCTTGAATTCGAATTACCTTACGGCCTTACCCGCAAGATGGTACTTGTGACCGGTCATAGAAGAGAAAGCTTTGGCGATGGCTTCGAGCGAATTTGCAGGGCTCTGGCAGAATTGGCAAAAGTCTTTCCGTACATCGATATCGTTTATCCTGTACATCTCAATCCTAATGTTCAGGATCCGGTAAAGCGTATTCTCTCTGGGGTGAGCAATGTCTATCTTATTCCTCCTCAGGATTACCTGCCTTTTGTATCCCTCATGAGTCGGGCTCATGTGATTCTTACTGATTCCGGTGGTATCCAGGAAGAGGCTCCGTCGCTAGGTAAGCCCGTGTTGGTTATGCGTGATACCACTGAGCGTCCCGAAGCGGTTGAGGCAGGTACCGTCAAGCTGGTAGGCACAAAGACAGAATCTATTGTGATGGCAGTTAGTAACCTGCTAGAGGATAACGATGAATGGCAAAAAATGAGTCGTTCCCATAACCCTTATGGTGACGGTGAGGCATCACACCGGATCGCAAGAATTTTGGTTGAATGAGTCAACTTGACGGAACAAAAGAAGGTGAATAGAAAATGATTTTCGACACGGTATGCGTAGTAGGTCTTGGCTATATCGGTTTGCCCACAGCGGCGGCGTTCGCTGGACGCCGAAAGAAGGTTATCGGTGTGGATATTAATCAGCACGCGGTTGATACCATCAATCGGGGGGAAATCCATATTGTTGAACCTGAGTTGGATATTGCAGTCCATGCTGCTGTTAAAGAAGGATACCTGCATGCTACGACTCGGCCAGAGGCAGCAGATGCATTTCTTGTGGCTGTTCCGACACCTTTCAAGAAAAAGGCAGAAGCAGGCAGTATCCCAACACCGGATCTCAGTTATATTCAGGCTGCGGCCGATTCCATCGCTCCAGTTTTAAAAAAAGGCGATCTGGTAATTTTGGAGTCGACCTCTCCTGTTGGTGCGACCGAACAAATGGCAGCCTGGTTGGCAGAGGCTCGGCCAGACTTAAGCTTCCCCCAGTGCTCTGGGGAGGAGTCAGATATCCGTGTTGCACATTGCCCAGAAAGGGTGCTTCCCGGTCATGTTATGCACGAGCTGATCGAAAATGATCGGATTATTGGAGGCATGACAGAAAAGTGTGCGATGGCTGCCTGCGAGCTTTATAAAACGTTTGTGCGTGGCGAATGTTTGTTGACCACTGCGCGAACTGCTGAAATGGCAAAACTGACCGAAAACGCTTTTCGTGATGTGAATATTGCCTTTGCAAACGAACTATCGATTATTTGCGAAAAAATAGACATTAGTGTCTGGCAGTTGATTTCTTTGGCAAACCGTCACCCCAGGGTGAATATTCTGCAGCCAGGGCCAGGAGTAGGAGGGCACTGCATTGCTGTTGATCCCTGGTTTATTGTTAGTGAAAACCCCGAAGAGGCAAAACTGATTCGCACAGCCCGTGAAGTAAATGATAGTAAACCGAAATGGGTTCTAGAGAAAGTGCACGCTGCTGTTGGCGCCTACCTAATGGAAAACCCTGAGAAAACAGCAGCTGATGTCAGTATGGCTATTTATGGTTTGACTTTTAAGCCTGATATTGATGATTTACGTGAAAGTCCTGCACTAGATATAGCATGTGAGCTAGCTGATGGCCATCAGGGTCCCTTGATTATCGTTGAACCAAATATTTCCGCGTTGCCCCCTCGTCTTGCAAATGAAGCGCGTATTTCACTAACGAAAAACCCTGAAATGGCTTTTGAGAAAGCTGATGTGAATGTCATTCTTGTTGCACATAAGTCAATTAAGGATATGGATTTCCATGTAAGTCGTGGCTGCATTGTAGATACTCAGGGTATCTTGGAGGGGCGGTGATTCGAAAGCTGAGTTCCTTGTTAAGGAGGGTCGCATCGAAGCCCATCGATGTGGTCATATTTAGACTTGCTCAGGAATTGTTATTGGTTTGGACACGTTACTCAGGAGGGTGGGATAGAGTTGCCACTCGGGCAGATCAGCTTAAAGCTCCGAGCATGAAGATGGTGCTAATTAAATCGGATGCTCCATGCCTCTCTGAATTACAGAGGGCTACGCTGTTGAAATGGAGTAATGAAATTAAGTTGTCTGATTTTAAAATATTTGGAAGTAACGTTCCGAAAATTGAAAGCTGTGATTTTTCGACAGATTGGTGCTTTTCTCATAGCTGGGATAGTCGTTATTTCAAGTTGTATTCGTTCTATGAGAAGAAAGACGTTCCTTATGACGTTAAATTCCCTTGGGAGCTTTCAAGGCTTTCATTTGTTGTTCCTGTTCTTGCTCAGCAGATAATTTTTGGGGCCGATAGTAAGACGATCGAATGGGTATTAAGTTTGCTTAAGCGATGGGATAAAGAAAACCCAGTTGCATATAGCGTTAATTGGTATCCGATGGAAGCATCGATGCGTTGTGTGAACTTGGTTCTGATGCTTGATCTTGCGAAAGCCACCAAAAAAAATAGCCGAATGGAAAGTCTGGATGAAAAATTAGATGAGCTTATTGTAATAATCTCCAAGCTTTTATTTAAGAATGCTGCCTTTGTTTGGCGAACGAAGGAATATACAGATGTTCGTGGTAATCATTACACTGCAAACTTGGCTGCATTGTACTTGGCGAGTTTGGCCCTTCGGGGTTTGGACCGGGAGTGCAAGCGATGGCATGACTATTCAAGAGAAAGAGTTGAGAAGGAGATAGAGCTTCAGTTTTATTCTGATGGGGTGAATTTTGAAAAAGCATTCGGGTATCACAAACTTGTTCTCGAGCTATTTACATTAGTTGCCATCTCTAGAGAGATGAATGGGGATCCGCTAGCGGCTGATTGTTTGAATCTAATAGAAAAAGCTGCTTTCTTCAGCGATGCGATAACTAGGCCTGATGGACTTGTTGCAAATTTTGGAGATAACGATGACGCAACGGCGATTCCTTTTTCTCTGACTCCATTGCGCAGTCATGGCGCAATTGTAGAGTTGATTCGGAGATGGAGGTGTAAACCTATAGGAACTGTAAAGTTTTCAGAGTTGGAATCCATTGCCGCTAATTTTCTAGTTGGGAAAATTTCGCCTCCTTCTCCAATACACGAAGGCGCTGAGTATTTTAACTTTGATTGTGGTGGCTATAGCGTTGCCCGCAATCAGGAGAATGGATTTTTTTTCGTTGCTGATATTGGCGAGGTTGGTATGGGGGGGCGAGGTGGCCATGGTCACAATGACATTCTTTCATTTGAGCTCTTCATAAATGGGCTTCCTGTTGTCCTGGATCCAGGATGCTCCGGTTATACCGCAGACCTAGATAAGAAAGCTTGGTATCGTGGTACAGAGGCGCATTCGACTATTCAACTGTTCGATAGCGAAATGGCTGATTTAATTACGCCATGGACGATTTCAAATCACGCGGTACCTTCCCACGTAGAGATGGAATCCGACAATAATGAGCTAAGAATTTCTTGCTGTCATGCAGGATACAGTCGGATTCATGAAGGTAGTTGGGTTTGTCGAAAGTTTATTGTTAACCCGAAAGATCAGTCATTGCATATCTATGATGATATTACTGCTCCAGAAGCATCAGGGAGTGCTACGTGGCACTTTCCTTGTGGGCTTTCTGAGGCTAAACCGCATAAAGATAATGAGGGTTATGCCGTGACAGTTGGGGGGGCAATAATGAAAAGTGAATTAAAACTTTCTATTAAGAGTGCTCCTTTTAGCGAAGGCTACGGAGTAGAAACTATGGGGAGTGTTATTAGCGCGAAAGGGGAGCTTAATCCTGGGGTGAACAGTTTCTGCTTCAGCTTTTTTAGATCATCATTAGGGGTGCGATTATGAAACAAGTTTTCCTGTCCGGGAAAGGGCAAATTAAGGTGTTCGATGTTCCTGTCCCTTCGCGTAATAAGGGAGGGATGCTCGTTAGAACTGCATTCTCAGTTATTAGTGTTGGTACCGAGGGGGCAGCGGTAACGAAGAAAAATGGTATTCCTGGAGTTGTTGAAAAACTGAATAATTCCCGAGATCGCGTCGATCAGGTATGGGATATGGTAAAAGACCAAGGCATGGCAAGTACGTTGTCAATGATTGAAAATAAGCTTGGTGACCATACTCCCATTGGCTACAGTCTGGCAGGGGTTGTCGTCGAAGTCGACAAGTCTGATATTGGATTTGCTCCTGGAGATAAAGTGGTATGCATGGGGGCAGGTGTCGCTAACCATGCAGAATTTTCCAGTGTGCCAAAAAACTTGGCTGCAAAGATACCAAATGGTGTTCGTTTTGAAGAGGCTTCGCTTGGCGCGATAGCCTGTATTGCAATGCAAGGAATTCGCCGACTTGAACTGCAGCCGGGTGAGAAAATAGCTATTGTCGGTCTTGGCTTGATTGGTCAAATGGCATTTCGCTTAGCCAAGGCTATGGGGTATCAACCAGTCGGCTTCGATATTGACCAAGGGTGTGTTGAACTGGCTGAAAAAAATGGATCGCCAGGTTCTGCGATTAACTCATCAACCTCCGATCCGATCATTGCTGCTGGTGCCCAAACTAATGGTCAGGGTTTTGATGGCGTGGTGATATGCGCCTCATCCAAAACGGATGCACTCGTAAATCAAGTTTTCGACATGTGTCGTAAGCGCGGCCGAGTTTCTATAGTTGGGGATGTCGGATTATGTCTAGAGCGTGCGAAAATGTACGCTAAAGAATTAGAGTTACGGTTGTCGTGCTCATATGGTGTTGGCCGTTACGATCCTGATTACGAAATGAGAGGAAATGATTATCCCTTGCCTTTTGTTCGCTGGACTGAGCAGCGAAATCTTGAATATTTTCTTGATCTTATCGCGACAGGGCGGCTCGAAGTTTCCGACCTTGTTACAGATCGCTTCTCAATAGACGATGCAGATAAGGCGTACGCTTCGATCAAGTTAAAAAACGCCGGTGTATTTGGTGTTCTTCTTGACTATGGCCTACCTGAATTGCCAAAGGTCCCTGAAGGGGGGGCTTTGGTTCGATATAGAGAATCGAGTAATTTACCGAATACACTCTCAGTCGGAATGATTGGTGTTGGGGCTTATGCTAAAAACATTCATGTTCCAAACCTTGTCAAGCATGAAAATGTCAAAATAGCAGGAGTCGCTAGCAACACAGGGGGCTCTGCTGCCGTTGTGGCAAGTAAAGTAAAGGCTTGTTTTGCTACAAGCGACACAAGCGAATTACTAAGACAGTCCGATATTGATGCAGTTGTGATTTCTACACGGCATTCTAGTCATGCGGCGTTAGTTATGGAAGCTTTAAACGCGGATAAGCATGTCTTTGTGGAAAAGCCAATGGCTACTACAGTGAAGGATTGCCTTTCCATATTAAGTTTGCAGAAAGAAAATGAAAAAGTAATTCGTGTTGGCTTCAACCGAAGATTTTCTCCGATGCTTAAGGCTATGAAGGGATTTGTAGGAGATGGAAAGCGGTTTTTTTTACAACGAATCTCTATTGGCGATCTTGCTAATCATTGGTCTAATAGCGCGGAAGAAGGAGGTCGGTTGTTGGGAGAAGGTGTCCACTTTTTTGATCTTGCAAATTGGGTAATGGATAGTTCTCCTGTAAGCGTTTCAGCTAATTTTATTGGCGATGCAGATCCATTAAACCCTAACGCTAATATCGCATTAAGCTATCCGGACGGTTCTGTTGCTAATATAATATACACTTCGTTAGGTAATTCTGCGGGTGGAAAAGAGTTCTTCGAGCTGTTCGGAAACAATCGTAGCGCTGCAGTTGATGATTACAAGAGAATTGTTACACACGGTGGCATGCGAAATTTTGTGCGTCCACGAAAGTCTGATAAGGGTCAGTATGGGGCGATGTCAGATTTTATTACAGCCTGCCAGTCAGCGGGGAGCTCGGAAGGTGCAAATGCAGTTTCAGGGCTTTGGGCGACCGCTATTTATGAGGCTGCGTTAGAGAGTGCAAGAGTCGGTCGAGCGATTGATATCGGCGGTTATATTGACTCCTTAAAGGGGGCAGTATGAAGCAGCTAGTATATATCACTGGTTCCGGACATTCCGGGAGCACGCTGCTTGATAGGCTGCTTGGTTCCCACCCTGAGATCGCTGCTTTGGGTGAAATTCACCGTTTTTCGCTCGGGTTACATAGAAGCGAAAAACCGTTTAGGTGTGATTGCGGTAAGACGATATCAGAGTGCGAATTCTGGTCAGATGTTCTGGATAAGGTGTCACAGAATACGGGGCGTTGCCTTTCAGACCTGATTGACAATTTTCAGACCACGGACCATTCTGTTCTTGCTCAACCGTCTGGTGAAAATTATTTTAATGCAACTAGCGCATACAGGTTTTTACCTTCTCGGCTTGATAAATATTTCCTCGCCATAACGCCAAAGAAGCTGACGCCTATTTTGGAGAGGCTAGGGGCTTTGGGCCAGCACTTGCGCCACGCGCGTGGTAGTCATGCACTGTTTCAGGCTCTCGCGGATGTCAGTGGTGTGTCGACAGTTATTGATTCAACTAAAAACCCAATGAGGATGAGGGCGTTGTATCTTACTTCGCCATATCCGTTAAGGGTTATTTATCTTCGACGAGACGGTCGAGCGGTTGCGAGCAGTCGCATGCGTAGGCAATCGATCGGTATGGACAAAGCTGCCAAAATTTGGTTTTCGGAGAACCGAAAAGTTAGGTTGGTGCTTCGTGCAATGAAAGGGGTTGATATCCTAAATGTAAATTATGAAGACCTCTGTTATTCCCCAGATCAGGAAATGAAGCGAATTTTCCGATTTCTCGATCTTCACGAGGCTCCTGTTAACCTGGATGCTGTTCGTCATGCAATAGGGGGTAACCCAAGCCGCTTTAATGTTGATAAAAGTGTGGTTGTCGATGAAAGGTGGCGTAGCGAGTTAACTGAAGCTGATCTGGATACTTTTGAGCGTATCGCTGGGAAAGAAGCAAGGCTCAAAATGCCTAACTAGATGCCCGGGTTTCAGGAGAGATCAGTTTGACCTTAATTTACCTTACGTCCGCTTTGATGCTGATCCTCAGTGTCGCCCTGATGCAATGGCGGTTTGGCTTGTTTTCGATAATACAGCTAAACGTTTTGCAGGTCATGTTCGTGTCGCACGTTTTGTCGCAGTTCCTGCCTTCATTTATCATGGTTCTAAATGCTGAAAATGTTGCTGGCCCTACATATTTTTTATACTGCGGGATTTCACTCATTTTGATTCCTCTTGGCGGATTGCTGGCTGATGCAATACTCCAAGTCAGGCCTAATGCATTTTTCTATTCGGCACCAATGCGTAACGACTTTTTGTTTAGGAGAAAATTCACAAGGTTTTTTTTACTGTATTTTGTTTTCTGTCTTGTTATTTTTTTAACTTATGTATCGCAAGTTCCTACGATGCCTATATATGATCTTATCTTTGGCGTGTCTGATGTGACAGGGCATCAGGTTGCGCGTAGAGAGGCGTCGAGTATGGGCCTGTTATATGGAATGGCCTTGCGTTTTTTTATGCCGGTTCTTTTTTTAATGGGGTTAATGTCACGGGGCTATTTCGTGGGATCGTCATTACGGTCGCTTGGATTGATGGCCATGATCGTAGCGGTGTTATACAACGCTTGGCCAGGTAGCAAAACGCCGGTTGCTACGCTTTTCCTAATGGCAACTTTTGTGCTTTTGATTAGAGCATCAGAGATGTTACCAAAGAGAGATGGGGAGGCTGCAGAAGTAGCAAGAATGCGTCAGATCATTAATAGAAAGAGAGCAGTCCGGTTTGCCGTCATCGTGGCTGTCCTGGCTTTCCTATACCCCGTTGGGGTCTTTCTAATGCTTCCTGCTGGAGAGCAGGGTATAGGCTATGTTTTGGAATCGGTATTTCTCAGAGTGTTTTTTAAGCCTGCCGAGAATACCTATGCCGCATTTGAATTGTTTATGAACGGAGGGTTTACGTATTTTTCTGATATAAGCAAATTTTCCCATCTTATGGGGGGGCAATATGTATCACTTAGTCAGCTAGTTGCCTCTCACCGTGGCTTGGGTGATCTTACAAATGCTCCTCCTGCTGCGATAGGGAACTTCTATGCCCAGGGTGGTGGCTTGATCGTTGTTATAGGAGTTCTTGTTGCGAGTTTTCTCTTCAAATTTACTGAGAATATCCTGAGGCAGTACGCAACTAAGAGCCCACTTGTCATTGCTTTGTATACAACCATTATATTTGGCGCTTTTAGATTTAGTTGGGCCAATTTTCATAATTTATTATTTTCCGAAGTTTTCATGCCAATGGTCATCATTGCAATATTTTGGATTGTTATTTCAGGGTCAAGGAAAACAGAAATAAATCCGGGTGGCTTTAGTTCCGAAATGCAAGATAATCAGCGATTCAAATGAAAGATTTTTTCTTTAAAATACTATTTGGAAATCTTGTTAGCAAAATCATGTTGATCGTTGCCGATGGATTGGCGGTGTTGGCATTGCCGGGTCATGATTTTGGTGGTTTTGCATTACTGCAGGGGTTGATTCTTTCAGGAAGTGTGATCGCGGCTTGGGGTAGTGATCAAGCAGTAATTAGTGTTCTGGGGCGATCCGATATTGTCCGCCATGATATCGCTGGGTATCTGTCGGTCATTCAACGTAAAGTGGCATTTACCAGTTTTGTAGCAGCGGCATGCGTTGCTGTAATTGCAATGGGGTCGAGAGTTTCATTTTCTCCGTATATGCTTCTGGCCTCATCGCTTATCATTATGTTTGAGGCGCAGCTTATAGTAAATGCAGCTATGCTAAGAGCTTGGAAGCGTCCATATATGGCTGTCATTTTGTTCGACGGTTTAAGGCATTCATCGCTATTGGTGGGTGCGCTAACGATTTATTTTTCTAATAGTGGCTTTGAGTCGCTGGTTTATTTTTGGCTTTTTACGTCATTTTTATCATTTTCCATAGGGGCGCTTGCTAAGAAGCAGTTTTTACGGGGCAGTGGTGGTGAAGCACTTCCTGCAGAAACACTGATGCATGCGGGTGAGATTAAGCGATTTAGCGGGTTGTGGGCAGTTATGCAATCTGTGGTTTCCAGGGTGGTTCTCGTTGTTAGTGCTTATCTACTTGTACCTGACGAATTGGGGCAGGTGGCCTTCTTTTTGAAGCTCATGGTGGTTTTTACATTTCTGCAGACGGTTATGGTTCAGGCCTTAGCCCCAGTAATTGGGCGGCTTGCCACTGCAGAAAATAGAGATCAAGCTCGGAGTATCTATCGCCTTAGTACATTCTTTTTGGCGGCGACGGTTTCCCCAATTATTGGTGCGAGTTTGCTCGCTATGGATAGGATTGTTTATGTATTTGGCGTTTCTTACTCAGGCGCATGGTGGCCTGTAACGTTCTTGTTCTTTGCTCAAGCGTTGAATATTGGAACGGGAGTGATTGGGCAGTTCATTCTCCATTTTGGTTATGCTCGCCTTCTTCTGCTTGTCACCATCATAGGTGCAAGCTTTCAATGTCTGCTTCTGTTTGGACTTGGGCATTATTTCGGGGTGGATGGAATTCTTATTTCTTATGCCGTTTCTAATGTTGTTTTGGTGATCCTTAAAAATTTTTTGGCAGCACGAAAAGTTGGCTTTCATGGATTTTCACTCCCCAATCTTACTGTTGTCGGGCTAATTGTTGCTGAAGTATTGATTTTGGAAATGACTACAAGTGCGAAAGATTTATCCCTGGCTTGGCTGTTATTTGGTCATGCTGTGTTTTGTGTCTTTTTGGTAAGTGTGGCCTCTGTCCGGGTGCCGGAAGTTTTTGGCTGGGTAACTAAAAGGTTTTCTAAGGATGCATAGTAATAACATTAATCTACTAAGGTTGCTGGCAGCATGCCAGGTCGTTATTTCACATGCGATTGGGCACTTTTCTATTGCGCCGAATGATTCGCTTGTTGTGATTTTTATTCGGATGTTCCCTGGGGTTCCCATTTTTTTTCTTCTCTCGGGGTTTCTTATCTACAATGCTTGGGAGCGTGATAGGAATATATGGTCTTACTGGATTAACCGGGTTGTTAGGATTTTTCCCGCGCTCTGGTTTTCCTTTGGCGTGACGATAGCGATTTTGTATTTTGCTGGCCAGCTTGATGGTGGCGGAAGAGAAACGGGTGCATGGGTAGCGGCTCAGCTGACGTTGTTGCAGTTTTATAATCCAGAATTTCTAAGAGATTTTGGCGTTGGGGTGGTGAATGGTGCTCTTTGGTCGATTTCCACTGAGATTCAATTCTATTTTGTTCTTCCCATTATGGCGATATTTTTTCGTAATTTAAATGGTGCCGTTATTGCTACGCTGAGTGCGTTTGTTATTAACTTTGTTTTTTTTCGTTTGGAGAATGACGGGGTTCTTAGCAAGGTTTTAGGGGTTTCTGTTTTTCCATATCTTTCTATGTTTTTTATAGGTATTTTGTTTGCTCGGTTCAATGGACTCCTAAAGTTTTCGCGATCAGTTAATCCTTTTGTTTTCCTTGTTATGTATATGGCCTTGTATTATTTGTCGTCTTACTTTTTTGGCTACAATCAGTCAGGCCGAACGCTTAGCTTCTTTGCTTCACCTATGCTGGCTTTTTTGATCTTTTCTTTTTCGTTTAGGGATAAAATTGATATTGGATGGCTGGATCGTAATGATGTTTCATATGGGGTGTATTTGTATCATATGGTTTATATAAATGTTGCTATCTTTTTTGAGTTATCAATTTTTTCATCTGTTGTTTTTGTTGTGATGGCTACGCTGGCTTCGGCCATTGTGTCGTGGCTTCTGGTTGAAAAACCTATGCTTTATTTTAAACGAAATAGTGCCATGTTGGCTGGCTATTCTGGACGGAAAAAGACGGCTGCGGAGTTACGATGAAAATATGTTTTGTGTCTTCTATGCACCCAGAAAATGATAAACGTGTTCATGACAAGGAGGCGCGCTCATTACAGAAAGCGGGGTTTGATGTTGTTCATATCTGCCCTGGTAGTAAGGTCGGGAGTGCTCCGCCTCATACTGTTGATGGTGTCGTCGTGCGGCAATATGTGGCAGGTAAAGGTATCCGTGGTCGATTACTACAGCTACGCCGGCTATATCAGTTGGCGAAAGATGAAGACGCTGATGCGTATCATTGTAACGAGGTTGACTCGTGGGTTGTTGGTGTTTTCCTTAAAATTTTTTGCAGGAAGATTTGTGTTTTTGATGTTCATGAGCACTACCCTAGTACCTTTGCCGAAAGCAGATTCAATAAGCGGCTTCAGCCAATAATTGAAGCGGTTATTCGGTTGCTGTTTAAAATTCTTTTGCCTTTCACTGATAGGGTCGTTTTGGCTAAGAGGACCGTGTCCGATGATTTTACTTGTTCGGATAAAAAAAAGGTTCTTGTTCAAAACTTTACCCCCATAGGATCCCTTGCTGTTGCGGGCGATAGATCTCCTCGAGAGCCGGGCTCGCCCATGACAGTGGTTCACTTGGGTTTGTTTAGTAAGATTCGCGGTTGGCCTGAAGTGTTAAACGCATTGTCTCAAACAGATGAAAGGGTGAATCTTAAAATTATTGGAGAGATTAATGATGGTTCATTAAGTGAATTTTATCAGAGAGTAACTGATCTTGGATTGCAGGGTAGGGTTGAGGTTTTAGAATGGATGCCATTTGAGTGCGCGTTTAGTCATCTTCTGCAAGCGGATGTTGGATTGATCGCATTTCAGCCTCACATTAAAAACCATATATTTGCAATGCCGCATAAGCTTTTTGATTATATGGCCGCAGGGATGGCTGTTCTTATACCCAAACAAGCCATCGAAGTGGCCCCAATCGTTGAAAATTCTAAATGTGGTATCTTGATCGATCCATCTGAATCTGACGATATTTCGCAGGCCATTATGACAGTTTTTAATGATCCGGAATTATCTCATTTAATGGGTTGTCGTGGTCAGCAGGCAGTGACCGAAGTTTATAATTGGGAAGCTGAAGCCGAAAAACTCATCAACATGTATCGAGAGCTCCGCTAAAATCATGAAACAAATACTTCAAAATCTCTCTAGTGGAGAATCCGAACTTGTCGAGTCTCCTGTGCCACGGCTTTCGCCCGGCTTTCTATTGATCCAGACATCCGTTTCTCTAATATCAGCAGGAACAGAGCGTATGCTGGTTGATTTTGGAAAATCTGGACTGGTAGCTAAAGCGCGAAGTCAGCCTGAAAAGGTTCGTCAGGTCGTCGAAAAGGTCGCTACGGATGGTCTTATGACAACGGTGGACGCTGTTCGCTCTAAACTCGGACAGCCAATTCCACTTGGTTATTGTAACGCTGGTGTGGTGTGTGACAGTGGGGTTAATGACTTTAAAGTTGGTGACCGCGTTGTCTCCAATGGCCCTCATGCTGATGTGGTTCGTGTCAGCCAAAATCTTTGTGCCCTTATCCCAGATTCGGTGAGTGATGAGGAGGCATCATTTACGGTTGTCGCCAGTATTGGACTACAGGGTATTCGTTTGGCTCAGCCAACTTTGGGCGAATGTTTTGTGGTCACGGGAGTCGGCCTGATTGGCCTCCTTACTGTGCAACTTCTCAGGGCACATGGCTGCCGAGTCCTCGCGATTGATTTTGACGATAGTAAATTGGCGTTAGCCAAGATGTTTGGCGCCGAGACATGCAACCCTGCGAAAGGGCAGGACCCTGTGGCCTGTGGTATGGCATTCAGCCGCGGTAATGGAGTAGACGGTGTGATTATCACGGCGTCGACAAAGGTCAGTGATCCTGTCATTCAAGCAGCCAGAATGAGCCGTAAGCGTGGACGAATTATTCTCGTTGGCGTCACCGGACTTGAGCTTAATCGGGCTGATTTTTACGAAAAAGAGCTGTCATTTCAGGTGTCATGTTCTTACGGTCCAGGGCGTTATGATCCAGCCTATGAGGAGCAAGGTAATGACTATCCTCTCGGGTTTGTTCGCTGGACAGAACAGCGAAATTTCGAGGCTGTTCTGGATATGATGGCAAGTGGTCAGCTTAATGTGAAACCTCTGATCACGCACCGTTTTGATTTTGAAGATGCGCCCAAGGCTTATGATCAATTAACAGCGGATAAGTCCGCGCTTGGTATTATCCTTAATTACACTAGTGATTCTGAGAGTCGCAATATCCGAACGGTGCCTCTTGCAAACGATCTTCAGATCGATCCCCGAAAACCCGTAGTTGGCTTTATCGGTGCCGGTAATTATGCCTCACGTATGCTAATTCCAGCGTTCAAGGCTGCAGGTGCGCAGTTACATTCCATTTCTACTTCTGGTGGCGTCAACGGTGTTATCCATGGTGAGAAGGCTGGTTTTGCGGAGGCGACTACCGATACGCAGGGTATGCTCGATAATCCGGCAATCAATACTGTTGCGATTGTCACCCGGCATAACTCACACGCTGGGTTTGTAGTGTCTGCTCTTGAGGCTGGTAAGCATGTTTTTGTAGAAAAGCCATTGGCGGTTACTCGCGATGATCTTGAGAAAGTAAAACATGCCTATCAGGGCCAGAAAGCCGGGGCTGCCATGCTTATGGTCGGTTTTAATCGCCGTTTTTCCCCGCAGGTTCAAAAAATGAAATCTCTGTTGGAGTCTGTTTCTGAGCCGAAGTCCTTCATCATGACGATGAATGCGGGTGCGATTCCTGCCGATCACTGGACCCAGGATAACGATGTAGGTGGTGGTCGGATTATCGGTGAAGCTTGTCATTTCATTGATTTGATGCGGTACCTCGCGGGTTCTGAGGTTGTTTCTGTTCAGGCCCGTCGTATGGGGGATACTCCAGGTGTGCCTATCACGGAAGATAAGACCGCGATTACACTGGGCTTTGCTAATGGCTCTTTTGGTACGATTCATTATCTGGCCAATGGTGCGGCCAGTTTCCCTAAGGAACGAGTCGAAGTGTTTGCGGCTGGCAAGGTGTTGCAGCTGGATAATTTCCGCAAACTGCGTGGCTATGGTTGGTCCGGATTCAAGAAAATGAACCTGTGGCGCCAAGACAAGGGGCAGTCAGCCTGCGCAGCGGCGTTTCTGTCTGCGATTGAATCAGGAGGCTCTGCACCTATCCCTGCCTGCGAACTTTTTGAAGTTGCTTCCGTTACTCTTGAAGCGGTGGAGCAGCTGCGAAGCCAATGAGCTCTTTGGGAATAAAAGCCCTTACTGCTTACAGACTGGGTGCGGCCAATATTGGCCGCGTCCTTTGGTATCGCTTAGGGGTTAAGCTAGGCTTGAATCGAGTACGTGCGTTAACTGCGCCGGTACCAGTAGGGCCGTTTTTCACGGCACCCAAGGTTGCAGAACCGCCCCCCTCTATTTCTTCTTCCCCGTATGCGCCTACAGTATTCGGTCTTAGAAAGGACTATCCAGCTGAAGCTGGGGTGCCGCTCTGGCATAAAAGTGTACTGACTGATGCTGAAACCGGATTTTTACCCTGGTGGCAATTGCCTGATTTTATTGAAGGGCTCGGGGATATCAAAGGTATCTGGGAGGCCTCTCGATTCGATTGGGTCTTGGGTTTTGCGCGAGACGCTCTCTCTGGAGATGCTGCCGCACTGGTCAGGTTGAATCACTGGATAAAAGACTGGTGTGAGCAGAACCCGCCTTACATTGGTGCCAACTGGAAGTGTGGTCAAGAGGCGTCGATTCGCGTGATGCACCTGGCCATGGCTGCCCGGTTGTTGGGACAAGCTTGTGAACCTGACGTGGGGTTGCTCGATTTGATTCGTGTGCACCTGCGCCGCATTGCCCCGACGCTTATTTATGCCATTGCCCAGGATAATAATCATGGCACTTCAGAAGCGGCAGCGTTGTTCATTGGCGGCAGCTGGTTACTTTGTGTCGAGAAGGAAGGTGGTGCAAGGCAGGATGCACGGCGTTGGATGAAGGCTGGCCGGAGATGGTTGGAAAATCGTGGCAAGAGGCTTATCGAACAAGATGGCAGTTTTAGCCAGTATTCGGTGAACTATCATCGGGTGATGCTGGATACCTACGCCATGGCCGAGCTTTGGCGAAGAACCCTGGATTTGCCAGCATTTTCGCCAATGTTGATTGGACGGCTTCAGGCCGCAACTGCATGGCTTGGGAATATGGTTTCCCCGGATGGATCGGATGCGCCAAACCTGGGGGCAAATGATGGTGCACGCTTGCTGCCTCTTGCAACTTCTGATTATCGGGATTTACGGCCTTCAGTACAAATGGCGTCGGTGCTTTTTGCCAATTGTCGTGCTTATTCGCAACCCGGTGCCTGGGATGGGCCCTTGCTCTGGCTTCGGATACCTCTTCCGGATGCGGTAACCAACTACCAGAAATCGGAAGGATATGATAACGGTGGTTTCGCCGTTTTGCGCGCTGGTCAGGCCATGTTGCTACAGCGTTATCCCCGTTTCCGTTTTCGGCCTGGACAATCCGATCTGTTGCATGTGGATTTCTGGAAGGGAAAAACCAATATCTTCAGAGATGCAGGATCTTACAGCTATAACTGTGATGAGCCGTGGCAAAGCTATTTTCCCAGTTCTGAAGCGCATAATACGATACAGTTTGACGGGCGTGATTCGATGCCGAGATTGAGCCGTTTTCTGTATGGTGGATGGCCTGAGTCCAGGAGTGTCTCTGGGCCTTTGTCGGCAAACGGAGCGCAGCGATTCTCTGTGGCCTATCAGGACTGGAAGGGTGCAAGTCATCATCGCTCTGTTTCTCTGGAGTCTGATCGGCTCGTGGTTGTGGATGATATTTTTGGATTCGAACAATCCGCCGTGCTTCGCTGGCGCCTGGCACCAGGGGAATGGCACTGGGATGGAGACTGGCTTGTTGGTCTGGGTGTGCGTTTGCGTGTTGAGGCAAGTCAACCAATCAAGCGTCGTGATTTGGTAGAAGGCTGGGAGTCACGCTATTACTCCCAAAAAACGCCTCTGCCAGTATTGGAAATTGAAGTGGAAAAGGCCGGCAGGCTGACAACGGAATTGAGATACTGATATGCGGGTTTTGTATTTTCATCAACACTTTTCAACGCCGAAAGGCTCCACCGGAATTCGATCCTATGAAATGGCGAGAAGGCTGGTAGGGCAGGGCCATGAGGTGACGATGGTTTGTGGGTCGTATGGTGGTGGAAATACCGGGCTTACGGAGAGTTTTCGACGTGGTCGACGCCAGGGGAAGGTAGATGGTATTGAGGTTATCGAGTTTGACCTGGCGTACTCGAATGCAGATGGTTTTATCAAGCGAAGCTTGTTGTTTATGTTGTTTGCCCTGCGGAGTGTTGGGGTGGCGCTTACTCGACGGTATGACGTGCTTTTTGCTACCACAACGCCTTTGACGGCGGGGATTCCCGGTATTTTCGCTCGCTGGTTGAGAGGCAAGCCTTTCGTATTTGAAGTGCGTGATTTGTGGCCTGAGCTACCCCGCGAAATGGGGGTTATTAGCAACCCAGTTGTGCTGTGGACCATGGGAGTATTGGAATGGGTGAGTTACCGTTCCGCGCATCGTGTGATTGGTTTGTCTCCTGGGATCGTGCAGGGGATAGAGCGCTGTGGTGTGCCCACAGAGCGGATAGCGTTGGTGCCCAACGGTTGTGATTTTTCGATATTTGAACAGGATGTTGATACGTGGAGACCCGAAGGCGTTGAGGGCAGAGATCTGCTGGCCATTTTCACCGGCACCCACGGCATGGCAAATGGTCTTGATTCTGTTCTTGATGCCGCGACACTGCTGAAAGAGCGTGGGCGGACTGACATCAAGATCGCTTTGGTCGGAGATGGCAAGCTGAAGCCGCATTTACAGACCCGTGCGAGTAAATTGGGTCTGGATAATGTCTTTTTCCATGACCCCGTTGACAAGAAACGTCTGGCAGAGCTGATGAAGGCCGCAGACATAGGGATACAGTCTTTAGCGAATGTGCCGGCCTTCTATTTCGGCACTTCTCCCAACAAATTCTTTGACTATATTTCAGCCGGTTTGCCCGTGCTGAATAACTATCCCGGCTGGCTCGCCGGCATGATTCAGGAAACGGGATGCGGTTATGCGGTAGAGCCAGACTCGCCCGGGCAATTTGCGGACGCTCTGGAAGCGGCGTCCAAGGACCGTGATGGTCTTGAGGCTATGGGTGAAGCTGCACGGCGTTTAGCACACCGCGAATTTGACCGAGACAATCTTGGCTGTCAGTTTGTTGAGGTGTTGGCTGATGCGGCGGCAGTCCCCAAAGTTGCCCCGTTCAAACGATTGATGGATATTCTGGGGGCTAGTGCCGGTTTGCTGGTGCTGGCACCTGTGATCCTTATTCTCGCTTTCTTGGTCCGTCGGAAGCATGGTGCCCCTATTTGTTTCAGGCAAGTGCGTCCTGGCAAAGACGGTAGACCATTCAAAATGGTCAAGTTTCGCACCATGACGGATGAACGTGGTGACAGTGGTGAATTACTCCCCGACAGTCAGCGACTGACTGAGTTCGGCCAGTTTTTAAGATCGACCAGCCTGGATGAGCTACCTGAGCTTTGGAATGTACTGAAAGGTGACATGAGTCTTGTTGGCCCTCGCCCATTGTTGATGGAATACCTGCCCCTTTACTCTCAACGTCAGGCTCGTCGCCATGAAGTCCGCCCAGGGGTGACTGGGTGGGCTCAGATCAATGGGCGGAATGCTTTGTCGTGGGAAGAGAAGTTCGAACTGGATGTGTGGTACGTCGAAAACCGTACCCTTTGGTTGGACCTCAAGATTATCTTCCTCACGGTTTGGAAAGTGATTAAACGTGACGACATTAGCCAAGCGGGGGAGGCGACCATGTCTAAATTCACAGGTAGTCAGAAGTGAACCGCCGGTTAGGTATTATCGGTGCGGGTGGCCACGGAAAAGTCGTGGCAGATGTTGCCGAACGTGCCGGCTGGCCTGATGTGATTTTTTTCGATAGCCGTTATGTGGCTGGTGACCGTAATCATGGGCACTGGTCTCTCGTGTCTGAACCTGACGCCGCTGCGGCTCACTCTTGTGATGGCTACTTTGTTGCTATCGGGAACAGTCATGCGAGACAGCAGTGGTGTGAATGGCTCTTGGATAAGGGGTTACCATTGGTGCCATTGGTGGACCCATCTGCGGGGGTGAGTCAGTACACCAAGGTTGATGCAGGCGTGCTGGTGGCGCCTGGCGCCGTCGTGAATGTGGATAGCCAGCTTGCCATTGGCTCGATTATCAATACCGGTGCCCGTGTCGATCACGATTGCCATATCTCCTCGTATTCTCATGTTTGCCCTGCAGCAGCATTGGCGGGGTCGGTCACTGTGGGTATGCATAGCTGGATTGGTATTGGAAGTCAGGTAAAACAAGGCATAAGCATCGGTAGCAACGTTACTGTTGGTGCGGGTGCTACAGTGGTTTCTGCTATTGGCGATGGTTTAACTGTCGTTGGCACCCCCGCACGCTCCCGTTAATATTTATTGAGGTTTTCTATGCTCAACGGCCCATTTTCTCCCTGGCCTTCCTTTGCCCAGGAAGAAGCCGATGCGGTGTCCCGTGTGCTGCTTTCCAACAAGGTCAATTACTGGACCGGACAGGAAGGTCGTGAATTTGAGAAGGAATTCGCGGCCTTCGCGGGAACCGAATATGCCATTGCTGTCGGGAATGGCACTTTGGCATTGGATCTCGCCCTGAAGGGGCTGGGTATTGGTCCTGGCGATGAAGTTGTTGTCACACCGCGTACTTTCCTGGCGTCGGCAACGGCGGTGATTAACGCGGGGGCGACTCCGGTGTTTGCCGATGTAGACCCGGAAACCCAGAATATTACCCCCGAGACAGTTGCCGCTGTGATAACTCCAAAAACCCGGGCGGTTGTGTGCGTGCACCTGGCTGGCTGGCCCTGTGATATGGACGGCATGATGGCGTTGGCTGTGGAGCACGATCTGTTCGTGATCGAAGACTGTGCCCAGGCTCACGGTGCTACCTATAAAGGCAAGCCGGTTGGCGGCCTGGGCCATGTGGGGTGCTGGTCGTTCTGCCAGGACAAGATTATGTCTACGGGGGGCGAGGGTGGCATGGTCACTGTGAATGACCGTGACTTGTGGTCCAAAATGTGGAGTTTTAAGGATCACGGTAAAAGTTGGAATGCAGTGTACGAGCGTGAGCACCCGTCGGGATTTCGCTGGCTGCATGAGTCGGTGGGTACTAACTGGCGGCTGACGGAAATGCAGTCCGCTATTGGGCGTATTCAGCTGCAGCGCATGCCCGAATGGACCGCCGCGCGTCAGGCCAATTGCCGGGCAATTTGGGGAACAGCGGCATCACTGCCCAGGTTGCGAGTGCCTGTGGTACCAGAAAATATCGGCCATGCGGGATACAAATGTTATGTGTTTGTGGATGGGGCTGCTGTTAATGAGCCTGTTGCGGATGTGCGTGATCGGATTATGAATGCGATGGTCGCGGAAGGTGTACCGTGCTTTTCAGGGTCTTGTTCCGAGGTGTATTTAGAAAAGGCATTTACGGATCTTGGGCTGGGGCCGCAAGAGCGGCTGCCCGTTGCCAGAGCCTTGGGTGAGAGTTCGTTGATGTTTTTGGTGCACCCGACGTTGGTCGAGGCCGAGATTAATAAGACCTGTGAAGTGTTGCGAAAGGTTATGAGCTCGGATGTCGGGTTACGGCCTTCGGCTTAACTCAGCCTATGGGGGGGGCTTTGCAACAAATTGAAAAAGATGTGTGATTGCGGGTGATTATCACGGACATCAGTATCCGTTTGTCGCTTAATTGTCACCGTTCATGACTAGATTGCCTCGAAATTAGTGCTTTTTACCCGTTGGATATCCTGAGTAACGGCTTATAATGCTCCCCCGGCTAAACAGTGTGATGAAAGTCACAGTCTTATGGCTAAGAGGGACTTTGCCGTGTTAGCCGGCCCTGTGGTCGCATGGATGGACCTGTTATGACGAACAAGTATCTCTATTCCCCTATACACCGGATGGTATCGCTGCCTCGTACGGCCAAGCGATTGGTCATGCTAAGCGCGGATGCGCTGGCTGCGCCGTTGCTGCTATGGCTGGCTTATGGGTTGCGTCTGAATACGGCAACCCCTGAGGTGGCGGACCTGTGGCTGCTGGTTGCCGCACCGCTGGTGTTATTGCCTGCGCTTTACGCCTTGGGTTTCTACCGTTCTATTGTCCGCTACCTTGGGGCTGAGGTGGCATGGTCCATTCTCGCTGGGGCGACTCTGTCGGTGGTGTTGTTGGCTGCCGCGTCATATATGGCATCAGCTTCCACTCCGCGATCGGTCTTTATCATTTTCTGGGCGGTGCTGGTGCTGTACCTTGGTGGCAGCCGTTTCATGATGCGCCGTTTCCTCTATCACGTGCTGGGTAATCGTGTTGACCGCGAAGCCGTTGCAGTTTTTGGTGCCGGCGGTGCAGGTGCGCAGCTGGTATCGGGATTGCTTTCTTCTACAGAGCTGCACCCGCTGATGATTGTGGACGATGCGGCTGGAAAGCAGGGCACGCTACTCTGTGGCGTGCCGGTGGTGGGGCGCCGAGCCTTGGAAAAGGCCGTGGAACGCGGCGCGATTCGCACTGTGTTGCTGGCGCTGCCGTCCGAGAGCCGTACCACGAGAATGGCTGTGGTGCGCTGGCTGGAAACGCTGAATGTGCATGTGCAGACGGTGCCGTCGTTTGCGGATATTGCCAGCGGTAAGGCGCGCTTGGAGGAAATCAAGGAAGTGGCCATTGAGGACCTGTTGGGTCGGGATGCTGTACCGCCCCGCGCTGACTTGCTGACACGCTGTATCAGTGGCAAGCATGTGCTGGTGACCGGTGCCGGCGGCTCCATCGGCAGCGAGTTGTGTCGACAGATCCTTAAATTGAACCCTTCCAAGTTGCTGTTGCTGGACCAAAGTGAGTTCGGTCTGTATGCCATCGAGAAAGAATTGCGGGCGTTTGCAGGTAATAGAAGCAAAGACATTGAAATTGAGGCGGTGCTCGGTTCGGTGGTCAATCGTGGCTTGATGGAACGGCTGTGCCGTGAGCATCGGGTAGATACGGTCTATCATGCGGCCGCCTATAAGCATGTGCCGATTGTTGAGGCCAACCCTTCTGCTGGCGTGCGTAATAACATTCTGGGGACGCTGGAAGCGGCACTGGGCGCGGAAGCCGCCCATGTGAAGCACTTTATCCTGGTGTCGACGGACAAGGCGGTGCGCCCTACCAATGTGATGGGGGCGACCAAGCGTTTTGCGGAACAGGTGCTTCAGGCCATTGCCGCGCGGGGCTCGGAGACGGTGTTCTCCATGGTTCGTTTTGGCAACGTGCTGGGGTCTTCCGGCTCCGTGGTGCCCTTGTTTCGCGATCAAATTCAGAAGGGCGGGCCGGTGACGGTGACCCACCCGGATGTGATTCGCTATTTCATGACGATTCCGGAAGCTTCTCAGCTGGTGATCCAGGCGGGTGCCATGGCCCAGGGCGGTGAAGTTTTCGTGCTGGATATGGGCGAGCCGGTGCGTATTGTGGATCTGGCTCGTACCATGGTGCATTTGATGGGCATGTCTGTGCGGGACGAGCAGAATCCTGACGGGGACATTGCCATCGCGTTTTCCGGCCTGCGACCGGGTGAGAAACTTTATGAAGAGCTGTTGATCGGTGACTGCAGTACGCGCACCGAGCACGAGATGATTATGCAGGCCCATGAAGAAAAGCTGGAATGGGATGAGATCTATTTTGCGCTGGAAGCCTTCCGCAAGGCGTTGACCCGCGCTGACCAGGACGCTCTGCGAGCCTTGCTGCGCAGCTATGTGAATGGCTACGAGCCAGGTGGCCTGGACATCGAGGCACCCCAAAGTGTGCCAAGCCGCGAGGCGCCGGCTCTGGTGGCGAAAACCGCCAGCGCGGTGGAATAAGTCTGCCCTGAATGTCGGATTACGCCTTTCTGGCTAATCCGACCTGCACAAACCGGGGCTCATCCAGCGTATCCGCTGACGATGCTGGTTTTTTGCTTATGTCATATTTGACTAAGCCCTCCCTTTTTATATTCCCTTTGCCCTGTAAAATGCTTTTTTGCTGCGTGGGTTGTCGCGTGGCGTCCGGGCTTGTGTGGTTTACCGAATGACCGTGGAAATACTGATAACATTGCTGATCGTACTGGCTGTGCTAGGGGCGCTGGCCAGCAACCGTGTGCCTGCCGATATGACCATGATGGCGGCGCTGGTACTCGTGTTGGTCACGGGCATCATTTCCCCGGGCGAGGCGTTGTCCGGTTTTGCCAACCCCGGCTTGATGACCATCGCGGCGCTGTATGTGGTGGCGGCGGCTTTGCGGGATACCGGGGCTATTTACTGGGTGGCACACCGATTGTTGGGGCAACCCAAGTCCGTACTCTCCAGCCAGTTCCGTTTGATCGCGCCAGCATCGATTCTGAGTGCCTTCCTCAATAACACCACCGTTGTGGCCATGATGATTCCTGCGGTGCAGGAATGGGCGCAACGCTTGCGGTTGTCTGCCTCCAAACTGCTGTTGCCGCTGAGTTATGCGGCGATTCTCGGCGGCACCTGTACGCTTATCGGCACGAGCACCAATCTGGTGGTGGACGGTTTGGTACAGGAAAAAGGGTTGCCGGCCTTTGGCATTTTCGATGTGGCCTGGGTCGGTGTGCCGGTGCTGCTCGGTGGTGCGGCCTTTATGTTGTTGATCAGCCGCTTTTTGCTGCCTAACCGGGCCAGTATGGCGTCGCAGTGGGAAGATGCCCGTGAGTACCACGTCGAGATGCTGGTCGCGAAAGGCAGTCCGCTGGCAGGGCGTACCATTCAGGATGCCGGGCTGCGGAACCTGACCTATGGCTTCCTGACCGACATTCAGCGTGATGAGCGACTGTTCACGGCGGTTGGTCCGGAAATGACGTTGCAGGAAGGAGACTTGCTGGCGTTTGTTGGAGTGCCGGAGTGCGCGCGGGAGCTACAACGTATTAACGGCTTGCAGGCTGCCCATGGTGGGGCCCACAAGCTAGGCCTGAATAATCACCAGCGCCATCTTGTGGAAGTAGTGCTGAGCCCGGAGTTCCCCGGCATTGGCCGTTCCGTGAAGGAAACCGGATTCCGGACCCGTTACCAGGCAGCGATTTTGAGTATCAGCCGCAATGGTAAGCGTGTGCCCGGCAAGGTGGGCGAGCAGTGTTTGAAGGTGGGGGATACCTTGTTGCTGGAAACCAGCCAGCAGTTTGTGGAGCAGTATCAGTATCGTCGTGACTTCATGCTGGTGAGTCCGTTGAAAGATTCCACTCCCCCTGACTTTCGCCGTGCGCCGCTGGCCGTTGCGGTGCTGGTGGCGATGGTGATGGCGAATGTGCTGGGGCTGGCCTCGACTCTGGAGGCGGCCATGTTTGCGGCCGGCCTGATGATCGCGCTGCGCTGTGTGACCGTGAACCGCTCGCGGATGAACGTGAGTGTGAACCTGCCGGTGCTGGTGGTGATCGGCGCCTCTTTTGCGCTGGGTAAAGCCATGGAGTCCAGTGGTGCGGCGGCCTGGATTGTGGAGCAGGTGATTCCGGAGGGGGGCTTGTCGCCTTTTATGGCGCTGGTGATCATTTACCTGCTCACGGCCGTGTTTACCGAAATGATCACCAACAATGCCGCCGCCGTGCTGGTGTTTCCCATCGCCATCGGTGTTGCTGAGCAGCTGGGTGTTAGCCCCATGCCCTTTATTGTTGCCGTCATGTTCGCCGCCTCTGCCAGCTTCATGACCCCGCTGGGCTACCAGACTAACCTGATGGTCATGGGCCCTGGCGGCTACACGTTCCGGGATTACCTGAAGATCGGGTTTCCCATGAGTGTGGTGGTGGCGGTGATTAGCCTGACGGTTATTCCGATGGTTTGGGGGTTTTAGGGAGGCGCTGCCAAACAGCTTTGAGTTGAAAGTGTAAAGTTCAAAGTTGAAAGGAAATACAAAACAATATGGTGCTCCAAGGATGGAGCCAAGTAGGAGGAGCATGGATGCTTCGATTTGAAAACCTGGATGTATGGAAGCGCGGTACTGCGCTTTGTGTGGAGATGTATCGGTATTTTTCCGGAGTTAAGGACTTTGGTTTTCGGGATCAGATTACGCGTTCAGCCTTATCTGTACCTAGTAATATTGCCGAGGGATTTGAACGCCTTTCGACTAAAGAAAGAGCGCGTTTCTGGAGTTATGCCAAAGGGTCTGTCGGTGAGTTGAGAACCCAGATTCATATTGGCCATGAAATCGGTTACATCACCGAAGAGAAAGCCGGTCGTTGGCTCTCTGAGTCTGAACAGCTCTCAAGGATGCTGGCGGCCATGATCAAGGGCATACAGCACGGCTGAGCCCGGGAGTTGAGGGTTGTCCTTTTCAACTTTCAACTTTGAACTTTCAACTGAAGGAATATCGTATGTCTGAAAAATCCCCGTACCAGGAAAAAGCAAACGAATCCAAAGCCCATGTGGTTTGGCATGAGTCTAATGTGTCCAAGGCGGATCGTGCCAAGGTTAAGAGTCAAAAGCCAAAGTGCATCTGGCTGACGGGTTTGTCTGGTTCCGGTAAATCTACGCTGGCGAATGCGCTGGAAGTGGCGCTGACCGAGCAGGGCCGACACACCTACCTGTTGGATGGCGACAATGTGCGTCACGGTCTGAACAAGAACCTGGGTATGAGCGATGAAGACCGTACTGAGAACATTCGCCGGGTGTCTGAAGTGGCGAAGCTGATGGTGGATGCTGGCCTTATTGTTGTCACCGCCTTTATCAGCCCGTTCCGTGCGGACCGTGATGCCGCGCGCGAGTTGTTCGAAGAGGGCGAGTTCGTGGAAGTGTTTGTGGACGCGCCACTGGAAGAGTGCGAGAAGCGTGACCCCAAAGGCCTGTACCAGAAAGCACGCCAGGGCATTATCAAGGAATTCACCGGTATCGATAGCCCTTACGAAGCCCCGGCCAAGCCGGAGCTGGTGGTGAATACCGCTGAAAACGATATTGAAGCCTGTGTGAAGCAACTGATCGCTGCGATTGTGTAAGTGCTGTGATTTGGCGTGAGGAAGGTGTCGTGCTTCCCTCTATGCTCAGGCTCCGGGGGAAAACGTCCTCTGGCCGATGTGGGAAGTCATACTGATGGCTTCCCATTTTTTTGGTCGATAGTTGCGTAGGTCAGATTAGGCGTAGCCGTAATCCGACATTGTTTAATGGTCGGATTTCCCCATCACGGTGCCGTGAGCGGCGTTTCTATTTTTCCGAAAAGGCGGATCAGTCTACGCTGGTGAGCATGGGGTAAACGGTAATCTGACCACTGGAATGGTGATCCTCGACGGCGATGCGCACATCCACATAGCCAAATGCATCGGCCAGTTGCCGGGCGTGCTCCCAGCTGTTGGCTGGGTAGGGGCTGGAGGTAAGCTCAACCGTGTCCCCGGTGCTGAAGGTATGGCGGAAACTGGCGCGGTAAAATGGCATAGTGATCATACCTGTTGTGGTTCTTGTGGTGATGGCAGTGCTGGAGTGTTGAATTCCTCTGCCGTTCAGCTAGGCACCCTACGTGGTTGAAGGGTGCGGGTGAGTCATCCAGAAACCACTTTTTGAGTAAGACAAGTCTGAGGCGAGGGCTGAAGGCTCGGAGGCAAAACGATGAAAAGCATTCTGGTAACGGGCGGCGCGGGATACATCGGTTCTCATACCGTTTTGTTGTTGCTGGAAGCCGGGCACCATGTCGTGGTGCTGGATAATCTGAGTAACAGCAGTCGCGAAAGCCTCAATCGTGTTGAGAGGCTCGTGGGCAAGTCCGTGGAATTTGTGGAAGGTGATATTCGTGATGCAAATTGTCTGGATGCCCTGTTCTCAGACTATGACATCGCGGCTGTCATCCATTTTGCGGGCCTTAAGGCGGTGGGAGAATCTGTCGCCATGCCGCTCAGTTATTACGATTGCAATGTGACGGGTAGCCTCCGGTTACTGGAAGCGATGGAGCGTGCAGGCGTGCACACCATGGTGTTCAGCTCTTCTGCAACGGTCTATGGTGATCCGGCAACGGTGCCGATTCGGGAGGATTTTCCCCTCAGCAGCACCAACCCCTACGGTGCGAGCAAGCTGCATATTGAAGATATGTTGCGTGACCTTTATCGGAGTAACGAAACATGGAAGTTGGCGTTGCTTCGTTATTTCAACCCTGTGGGGGCCCATGAGAGTGGCCAGATTGGCGAAGACCCGGCGGGTATTCCCAATAACCTTATGCCCTATATCGCCCAGGTGGCGGTGGGTAAGCGTGAAAAGCTGGGCGTGTTTGGTGGGGATTATCCCACCCCGGACGGAACCGGAGTCAGAGACTACATTCATGTTATGGATCTGGCCCAGGGGCATTTGGCTGCGCTGAATGCGCTGGAAACGAATGGCGGCCTGTTAACCGTGAACCTGGGAACCGGCCGTGGATACAGCGTGCTGGAAATGGTCGCGGCATTTTCACAAGCATCTGGCCAGCCGGTGCCTTATGAAATAGTGGAGCGTCGCCCCGGGGATGTGGCGAGTTGCTATGCAGATCCTGCTCATGCCAATGCCGTGCTGGGCTGGGAGGCACAGCGAGGCATTGAGCAAATGTGTGCGGACCATTGGCGCTGGCAGAAACAAAATCCGGAAGGGTTCCAGGGAAAGGCGAGCGAGCAATCATAAGACAAAGAAAAGCCCGGTATCGAAATATGCCGGGCTTTTCTTGTTTGGCTCCGCCTGCTGGGCTCGGACTAGGCAAAGCCGAAGGGTTTGCCAATGATTAACCGTTGACCGCAGGGCAACCAATGATTGGGGTAAAGAAAAAGGGCTTACCCGATGGATAAGCCCTTTTCTTGTTTGGCTCCGCCTGCTGGGCTCGAACCAGCGACCCAATGATTAACAGTCATTTGCTCTACCAACTGAGCTAAGGCGGAATGTCTTGAGGCGCGTATATTAGTGACGCCTACCGGGGTCGTCAACACCCCGGAGGCGCGTTTGTTGCTTATTTAGCCAATGCCTGCTCAATCCGGCGGATGGCTTCTTTCAGGGTGTCCATGCCGACGGCAAAGGACAGGCGCATGCAGCCGGGGGCGCCGAAGGCGGAACCGGGTACCAAGGCGACTTCTGCGGTTTCCAGCAGCAGGGTGGCCAGGTCGGTGTCAGATTCCACACCATCCAGGTTGGCAATGGCTTCGGAGAAGTCCGGGAAGGCATAGAAGGTGCCGTCACCCTGGGCGCATTTCACGCCGGGCAGGGCATCCAGGGCCGCAGTCAGGTAGTCATGACGTTCCTTGAACGCCTTGACCATCTCATCCACGCAGCCCTGATCACCGGCCAGTGCGGCTTCTGCTGCAGCCTGGCTGATGGAGGCTGGGTTGGAGGTGGACTGGGACTGTACTTTCTTCATGGCCGCGATCAGCTTCTGCGGGCCTGCTGCATAACCGATGCGCCAGCCGGTCATGGAATAGGCCTTGGAAACCCCGTTCATGACCACGGTGCGGTCGTACAGCTCCGGGGTGGCATTAACGATGTTCACGAACGGCTTGCCGGTCCACAGGATGTGCTCGTACATGTCGTCGGTGGCGACAATGATGTCCGGGTGTTTCTTCAACACTTCACCCAGCGCGGCCAGCTCTTCCAGGGAATACGCCATGCCAGACGGGTTGGACGGGCTGTTGATCACGAACAGGCGGGTTTTCGGCGTAATTGCCGCTTCCAGCTGTTCCGGGGTGATCTTGAAGCGGCTGTTTACGTCCGTTTCGATAATTTTCGGTACGCCGCCGGCAACCAGCACCATGTCCGGGTAGCTTACCCAGTAAGGCGCAGGAATGATGGCTTCGTCACCGTCGTTCAACAGGGCCAGGGCCATGTTGAAGAAGCTCTGCTTGCCGCCACTGGATACCAGGATCTGACCAAGCTCGTAGGACAGGCCGTTATCGCGTTGAAACTTGTCGATGATGGCTTTTTTCAGGCCGGGAGTGCCGTCTACCGGGGTGTACTTGGTTTTGCCGGCGTTGATCGCTTCAATGGCGGCCTGCTTGATATGTTCCGGGGTATCGAAATCCGGCTCACCGGCACCCAGCCCAATAATGTCTTTGCCCTGCGCGCGGAGTTCACCGGCTTTGGCGGTAATGGCAAGGGTGGGAGACGGCTTGATGCGTTGTACGCGGTCGGAAAGGCTGATATCGGACATGCACTCCTCGTTCATCTAGAGAGTCGAATGGTTGCGCTTTTGACGCAGTGATCGACACAGAAAGGGGCGAGCATTTTACCGGATCCGGGGGTGAATGTCCCGTATTTCCTGTGGATGGCAGCGCCTGTTTGCTTTTGTAGGAGTGGTGGTTCCACCACGAAGTGTTTGGCTTGGGGCGGGGCGGGCCCCGGATCGCGGTGGAACCACCACTTCCACGGTGAAGGTGGTGTGTGTTTTCTGTGGGAGCGGTGGTTCCACCGCGATTTCGGGCCTCGTCTCCTCTCAAATCCAATGCCGTAGCATGGATCATCACGCTTTTGACGCGCTGGCTCTGGTACACTACGTGCCGATTTTGAATCGTTCGATTTTGCTGTCTGCCCGACCGGGTGGGCGGATATCAGGGTGTCTCCATGACAGAAAGCCTCTTCAAGCTCCATTCCGATTACCAGCCCGCGGGCGATCAGCCCACAGCCATTGCGCAGCTGATTGAGGGTATTGATGACGGCCTGGGTCATCAAACGCTGCTGGGTGTGACGGGGTCGGGCAAGACCTTCACCATGGCCAACGTGATCGAGCAGACGGGCCGGCCCACCATCATCATGGCGCCCAACAAGACGCTGGCGGCCCAGCTGTATGGGGAGTTTAGGGAGTTTTTTCCTGAAAACGCGGTGGAGTATTTTGTCTCCTACTACGACTACTACCAGCCGGAAGCGTACGTTCCCAGCTCCGATACCTTCATTGAGAAAGATGCCTCGGTGAACGAACAAATCGAGCAGATGCGCCTGTCTGCCACCAAGGCCATCCTGGAGCGCCCGGATACCATTATTGTGGCCACGGTATCTGCCATCTACGGTCTGGGGGATCCGGCCAGTTACCACGCCATGGTTCTGCATTTGGTGCGTGGTGATCACATTGATCAGCGTGAGCTGCTGCGGCGCCTGGCCGAGCTGCAGTACACCCGCAACGAAATGGATTTCCGCCGCGCCACCTACCGTGTGCGCGGGGATGTGATCGATATCTTCCCGGCAGAAGAAGAAAAGGAAGCGGTGCGCATCGAGCTGTTCGATGACGAAGTGGAATCCATCAGCATCTTTGATCCGCTCACCGGTGAGGTGATCCGGCGCATCGGGCGTACCACTATCTACCCCAAGAGCCATTATGTGACGCCCCGTGAAACGGTGCTCAAGGCGGTGGAGATGATCAAGGAGGAGCTGACCGAACGGCTGGCGGAGCTCAAGGAGCAGAACAAGCTGGTGGAAGCCCAGCGGCTGGAGCAGCGCACCCGGTTCGACATCGAGATGCTGCAGGAGCTGGGTTACTGCAACGGCGTGGAAAACTACTCCCGGCTGTTCTCAGGCCGTGCGCCGGGGGATGCCCCCCCGACCCTGTTTGACTACCTGCCAGACAATGCGCTGCTGATTGCCGATGAGTCCCACGTGACCATCCCGCAGCTGGGTGCCATGTACAAGGGCGACCGCTCGCGCAAGGAAACCCTGGTGAGCTTCGGGTTCCGCTTGCCCTCGGCCATGGACAACCGGCCGCTGAAATTCGAGGAGTGGGAACTGCTGGCGCCGCAGATGGTGTTTGTGTCCGCCACACCGGGCCCTTACGAACAGAAGTATGCGGGGCAGGTGGTGGAGCAGGTGGTGCGTCCCACTGGGTTGGTGGACCCGAAAATCGAGATCCGCCCGGCGACCACCCAGGTGGATGATCTGCTCGGGGAGGCCAAGGAATGCATTGCCAAAGAACAGCGGGTGCTGGTGACCACGCTGACCAAGCGCATGGCGGAAGACCTCACCGAATACCTCAACGAGCACGGCATCCGCGTGCGCTACCTGCATTCCGATATCGATACGGTGGAGCGGGTGGAGATTATCCGCGATCTGCGGCTGGGCAAGTTCGATGTGCTGGTGGGGATCAACCTGCTGCGTGAAGGCCTGGATATGCCGGAAGTGGCGCTGGTGGCGATTCTGGATGCGGACAAGGAAGGGTTCCTGCGCTCCGACCGATCACTGATCCAGACCATTGGCCGGGCGGCGCGGAACGTGGAGGGTCGGGCGATCCTTTATGCGGACAAGATGACCGGCTCCATGGAGCGCGCCATCGACGAAACAGATCGCCGCCGTGAGAAGCAGGAAGCCTTTAACAGGGAAAATGGCATCACCCCGCAGGGGCTGAACAAGAAAATTCGCGACATTATGGATGACAGTGGCGGTAGTCGTTTCGATCGCAAGTACAAGGGCGAAAAGAAAGTGGCCGAGTCCGCTGCCGATTACCTGGATGCCCGCTCCCCGGCCCAGGTTGCCAAGGAAATCAAGGAGCTGGAAGCGAAAATGATGGAGCACGCCAAGAACCTGGAATTCGAGGACGCCGCGGCCACTCGGGACAAGATTCACCAGCTCAGAGAACTGGGCTTTATGCGGTAAACGTTTCTACAAGACCGCTGTAGGAGCGCCGCTTGGGGCGCGAACCTTGCGCAGCAAGGAAATTGCCCGCAGGGTGATCAGGAATATGACCGCGTGACAGGTCTATCTAGAGAGATCCGGTTTTCGTCGTGCCCTTTCCTCGCCAAGGCTCGGATTCGCGCCTCAAGCGGCGCTCCTACAGCGGCTTCGTGGAGGGTTCGGAGCTCTGCGGAGCCAGCTGTTCCACCCAGATCAGGGTCCCGGCAATAACGGCCACCGGCATGATGAACAGGTTCACCAGTGGAATCATGGTCAGGGCCATGACGATGGCGCCGAAGGTGAGCACCAGCCAGCGTTTTTCTTTCAGCCGCTCCAGCATCACCTCAAAGGGCACTTGACGGTTGTCAGCGCCGAAATCGATGTACTGCATGCCCAGCAGCCAGCCGGACCACAGGAACCAGATGGCCGAGGCGAACACATTGATCACGGGGATGAAGTAAACCACTCCTACTACAAACAGAATCAGCACCGCACGCCACAGCCAGTACCAGGTCTTGCGCAGCTCACGCTTGAAGGTGCGCACGATCATGGCGGGGATGGATTCGTCGTTCATGGGGTGGCCGGTGACCTGGATATCCACTTTTTCCGCCAGAAACCCCATGAAGGGCGCGGCAATCAGCTGCACGCCGATGGAGAATACGCTGGCGAACAGGCCCAGCAGCAGAATCCACACCAGTATGACTGCCGCATCGACCAGGAAGTGCAGGGCACCATTGAGGAAGCTCCAGAAACCGGTCAACGCCCAGTCCGCGGTGGCGGCGGTGATCCAGCCGGCAATCCAGCTGCCGCTGAGCCAGTACAGGCCACCGAACACCAGAATGTTGAAGATTAGCGGGATAATCACATAGCGCCGCAGCTCCGGGGTGCGGGCCAGTTTCAGGCTGCGAGAGAGGTAGGCAACGGCATCGGCGATCTGGGACACGGGCAATCCTTGGCGGTTAAAAGCAGCTACAAGCTACAAGCCTCGGGCGGGAAGGTAAAGAAGGGGCTTTTCGGGCGCACCCTTGCCCCGTGGAGGAGGGGTGTGGCTGTGATGGAGTGCAAGCGGAGCCCGGGTTTTGCACTCCTTTGCAATGTAATGGCGCCGGGATGCGGTATAACGCGTCGAATTGGTTGGGGTTATTGTAATCTCAGCGTCTCGGCGGATGAATTCAGCCCGGGTTGTCGCTAGACTTACACCTTTTATTAGTGCGCCCCAAGCCGGGGTGTTTTGCCGTTGCCGGCGTAGAGACAGCATCGTATGCGACTGAAATCAATAAAACTGGCTGGGTTCAAGTCCTTCGTGGACCCTACCACCACCAATTTCCCGGAAAACCTTACCGCTGTGGTGGGGCCCAACGGGTGTGGGAAGTCCAATATCATCGACGCGGTGCGCTGGGTGATGGGGGAGTCCTCCGCCAAGCATCTGCGTGGCGAGTCCATGGCGGACGTTATCTTCAACGGCTCCAATGCCCGCAAGCCGGTGGCTCAGGCGTCCATCGAGCTGATTTTTGATAACTCCGATGCCACCGTTACTGGCGAATACGGCAAATTCAACGAAATTTCCGTGAAGCGGCAGGTGACACGGGACGGCCAGTCCAATTATTTCCTCAACAGTACCAAGTGCCGGCGCAAGGATATTGCCGACATTTTCCTGGGCACGGGCCTGGGGCCGCGCAGCTACGCCATCATCGAGCAGGGCATGATTTCCCGGCTGATTGAAGCCAAGCCGGAAGAGCTGCGGGTGTATATCGAGGAAGCGGCGGGGATTTCCAAGTACAAGGCTCGCCGCCGCGAGACCGAGAACCGTATTCGTCGTACCCGCGAGAACCTGGAGCGTCTGACCGATATCCGCGATGAGCTGACGCGCCAGCTGGAACGCCTGAGCCGGCAGGCCAGCGCAGCGGAAAAGTACAAACAGTACAAAGAGGAAGAGCGCCTGAAAGGCGCCCAGCTCAAGGCGTTGCGCTGGAAAGGGCTGGATGTGCAGGTCAAGCAGCTGGACCACGTGATTGGCGAGCTGGACGTGTCCATGGAAGCGAAAGTGGCGGAACAGCGCCACGTGGACGCGGAAGTGGAGCGTTTGCGCGAGAAGCACCACGAAGTGCAGGAACGCTTCAACGAAGTGCAGCAACATTTTTATGCCCTGGGCGCGGAAGTGGCGCGTCTGGAGCAGAGCATCCAGCATCAGCGCGAGCGCAAGCAGCAGCTGTATGAAGAGCTGGATCAGGTGCGCGCCAGCTGGAAAGAAGGCGACGAGCACCTGCGTATCGATAGCGAGAAAGTGGCGGAACTGGATGCCATCCTGGCTGAGCGTGAGCCGGAGCTGGAAATGGTCTCGGAACAGCAGGAAGCCTCCAGTGAAGCGCTGGCGCTGGCCGAAGAGACCATGCAGAACTGGCAGCAGGCGTGGGAAGAATTCAACGGCAAATCCGGAGAGTCCCGCCGTCAGGCTGAGGTGGAGCAGTCCCGCATTCAGCATCTGGACAAGTCCCAGGAGCGCCTGCGCGACCGTATCGACCGCTTGAAGAAAGAGCAGGAATCCCTGGATGCCGGCCCGCTGGCCCAGGAAATGCGCGAGCTGGAAGAGCAGGTGGAGCAATATCGCGGGCAGTCGGAAGAAAACGAACTGCGCAGCGAGTCCCTGCAGGAAGAGATCAATCAACTCCGCCGTGATAACGGTGACCGGGGGCGGCAGCTGGATGAGGCCCGCGAGAAGCTGCAAAGCCTCAAGGGCCGTCGCACCTCTCTGGAAGCCCTGCAGAAAGCGGCCATGGGCGACGATGGCGCGGTCAGCGACTGGCTGACCCGGCATGAACTGGATGACGAGCCGCGGCTGGCCGACCAGCTGCAAGTGGCGGAAGGCTGGGAAAAAGCACTGGAAGCCGTGCTGGGCGACAGCATTCAAGCGGTCGCCGTAAACGGCTTTGAGCAGCTGGGCGAATGGCTGGATGACCTGTCCCATGGGCGTGTGGCGCTGGTTAGCCCGGGCTCGGTGAAGGCGGCAGGCAGCAAGTCCACCCTGCTGCGCGAACATGTTCAGGGGCAGGCACCGGAAGGGCTGCTGGCCGGTGTGTACGTGGCGGATAACCTGGATGCGGCCTTGACCCTGCGTGGCCAGCTTGACGCCCACGAATCCGTGGTCACCCGTGATGGTATCTGGTTGGGCCCGGATTGGCTGAAAGTGGCCAAAGAGGAAGATCAGGAAGCCGGTATTCTGGAGCGCCGCCGCGAACTGGACACCCTGGAAGGTGAGATCGACACCCTGCAGGCCACCGTGGATAGTCTGAAAGAGCAGCTGGAAAGCACCCGCGAGCAGATTTCCGAACTGGAAGAAGAGCGCGAGGAGGTGCAGCGCCAGGCGAGCCGGATCAATCGTGAGTTGGGTGAGATCAATGCCCAGGTCAGCGCCCGGCAGGTGCGCCTGGAGCAGATCACCATGCGCCGTGAGCGTCTCAGCCGGGAAATGGAAGAAACCAGCGAGCAGCTGGAGCAAGAACAGGAACACCTGAAAGAAGCCCGGGCGGTGCTGGCGGAAGCACTGGACGCCATGGAAACCGACAGCGGTGAGCGCGAAGCCTTGCTATCCCGCCGGGATGAGTTGCGCCTGCGGCTGGACGAGTCCCGCCAGAAAGCGCGCCACGACCGGGATCAGTCTCACCAGTTGGCCATGGAAGTACAGGGTGCCCGCACCCAGGCAGACTCGCTGCGCCAGAACCTGAGCCGTCTGGAAACCCAAGTGCAGATGATGGCCGAGCGCAAGGCGCTGCTGGAAGAGCAGACCAATGAGGGCGACGAGCCAGGTACCGAACTGCAGATGCAGCTGGAAGAAAAGCTGGAAGTGCGTCTGGAAGCGGAGCACAAGCTCACCGAAGCCCGTCGAGAGCTGGAAACGGTGGACCATGAAATGCGTAACCTGGAAGGGCAGCGCGGCCAGTTTGAGCGTCAGGCCCAGGAAGTGCGCAGCACCATGGACCAGAAACGTATGCAATGGCAGGACCTGAGCACCCGCCGGCAGACCGTGGCCGAACAGCTTTCTGAACAGAATTTTGACCTGGAAACCGTGCTGCAAAATCTGCCGGACGAGGCGGATGAGCAGCAGTGGGCGCAGGAAATGGACATGATCGGCCAACGGATCTCCCGTCTGGGGCAGATCAACCTGGCGGCTATCGACGAGTACCAGCAGCAATCTGAGCGCAAGAACTACCTGGACAGCCAGAACGAAGACCTGGAAGACGCCCTGGGCACCCTGGAAAACGCCATTCGCAAGATTGATCGGGAAACCCGGGCACGGTTCAAGGAATATTTCGACCGCATCAACCGTGGTCTGCAGGAGCTGTTCCCGAAAGTCTTCGGTGGTGGCCATGCCTACCTGGAGCTCACCGGCGATGACCTGCTCGATACCGGTGTCACCATCATGGCGCGGCCACCCGGCAAGCGAAACAGCACCATTCACCTGCTCTCCGGCGGTGAAAAAGCGCTGACAGCCTTGTCACTGGTATTCAGTATCTTCCAGCTTAACCCCGCGCCGTTCTGCCTGCTCGATGAGGTGGACGCGCCGCTGGATGACGCCAACGTGGGGCGTTTTTGTAACCTGGTGTCGGAAATGTCTGCAAAAGTGCAATTTATCTACATCACTCATAACAAGATTGCGATGGAGATGGCTGCTACCCTGATGGGGGTCACCATGCATGAGCCCGGTGTGTCCCGTCTGGTATCGGTGGATGTGGAAGAAGCGGCCGAAATGGCGGCGATGTGAGGAATCGGTGTTGCTGTAACAGCGGCACTTCAGCACAAGCAAGGAAGAAGAGGCAATGGGCCTGAACCTGGAAACATTGATTGGCATTCTGGTTATTCTGATTCTGCTGATTCTGGCCGACGGCATGCGGCGGATGATTCGAGAGCGGCACGGGCGACTACGCATGCGTATCGATCCTCGCTACCGTGATCAGGCGGAGGAAGAAGAAAATAGCAGCTACAATCCGGAGCTGATTGGTTCTGCACGGGTGATCCGTCGGGCCATGGAGGATGCGGAGCAGGATGAACGTCCGCCCATGGTGATGGAGCCTGATGAGGCGGCGGCTGAAGCGCGTACTGCAGAACAGCAAAGCCTGTTCGACGGTGAGCAGGAACCTGAGCCCCAGCCCGAGCGCGTTGTGGAGCCTGATGTTGAACCTGCCCCGGCACCGGCACAACCGGTAGCGGAAAAACCACCCGAGCCAAAACCGGATCCCGAACCGGCTCCTCGCGTGCCACCCCGGCAAGAGCCCCGCCAGGAAACGCGCGTAGAGACCCGTCCGGCACCGAAAGCGCCCCGTGAACCCCAGCCCGTGTTGGAAGTGATAGTGGTGCACCTGATTGCCCACCGTGGCGCGCCGTTCGAGGGTAGTGCCCTGTTACGCATGCTGCTGGAAGCGGGTCTGCGCTACGGTCGCATGAATATTTTCCACCGGCACGTGAGCGTGCAAGACGCTGATGAACTGCAGTTCTCCATGGCCAATGCCGTGGAGCCGGGCACGTTCGATCTGGATACCATGGAAGACAAGACCTTTGCCGGTGTCACTTTCTTCCTGAAATTGCCTGGGCCCACCGACGCTATCGGTGCGTTGGATAAAATGCTATCCATTTGTCAGCGCCTGGCCGCTGAGCTGGATGGTGAACTCAAGGATGAACAACACAGCGTGCTGACTCCGCAGACCATGGAACACCTGCGCCAGCGCGTGCAGGAATTCGAGCGTCGCCAGCGGGTGCCGAGCGCGTAGGAAAGCCGCAACACGCAACACGCAACACGCAACACGCGGCATGCGACACGCTAAAACCGGAACCCTGCCGGGTGCAGTTCGATGCGCCCGGTGCCTGCTTCGGCACACTACATTGTAGGAGCGCCACTTGAGGCGCGAAGCGGTACAAAAGCAAGATCGGGATTTGCGCCTCAAGTGGCGCTCCTACAGAGCGAGTCGTTCGCTATCCACTATTCACTATCCACTATTCACTATTCACTATTCATTATTCGCTGCTGCTACCGTGCCTAATCCAGACATCATCCAGAAAGCCCAACACCTCCGCGATCAGCTCAACGACTGGTCTTACCGCTATTACGTGCAGGACGACCCGGCGGTGCCCGATGCTGAGTACGACCGGGCGTTCCGTGCTCTCAAAGAGCTGGAAGCCCAGCACCCGGACTTGATTACCGCCGATTCTCCTACCCAGCGGGTAGGGGATGTGCCGTTGGATGCGTTTGAACAGGTGCAGCACGAAGTGCCCATGCTGAGTCTGGATAACGCCTTCGATGATGATGACCTGCGTGCTTTTGATAAACGGATCCGCGAACGTCTGGATGTGAACGAAACGGTGGATTACGTGGCTGAGCCCAAGCTGGACGGGCTGGCGATTTCCCTGCTGTACGTGGATGGGCAACTGGTGAGGGCGGCCACCCGCGGGGACGGACAGACCGGTGAGAACATCACCGTTAATGCCCGGACCATTCGTTCTGTTCCCCTGACGCTACGCGGAGATCCGTTGCCATCGCGGCTGGAAGTGCGCGGTGAAGTGGTGATGCCCCACGCCGGCTTTGCCGCCCTGAATGCCCGCCAGGAAGCCGCGGAGCAGAAGGTGTTTGCCAACCCTCGCAACGCGGCTGCCGGCAGCCTGCGCCAGCTGGATTCTCGCATCACTGCCAGCCGTCCGCTGGAGTTTTATGCCTATTCCATGGCTCAGCTGGAAGGTGTGCCCGAGCCGGCCACGCACGCCGACATGCTGGAGGCTCTGCGTAGTTGGGGGCTGCGGGTGAACCCGGAAGTGCGTGTGTGTGCGGGTGTGGACGCACTGTTGGCGTTTTATCAGGGCATCCTGGAAAAGCGCGACCGTCTGGATTACGACATCGATGGTGTGGTGTACAAGGTAGACCGTTTCGACTGGCAAAATGATCTGGGCTTTGTCAGCCGCGCACCGCGCTGGGCCATTGCCCACAAGTTCCCTGCCCAGGAAGAACTCACCGTGCTTAACGGCGTGGACTGGCAAGTGGGCCGGACCGGTGCACTGACCCCGGTGGCACGGTTGGAACCGGTGCACGTGGGCGGGGTGATGGTCAGCAATGCCACCCTGCACAACATGGATGAAATCCAGCGACTGGATATCCGTATTGGCGACACCGTGGTGGTGTATCGGGCCGGGGATGTGATTCCCAAGGTGGTGCGGGCGCTGCCCGAGCGCCGTCCTGCGAATGCACAAGACATTGCTCTGCCATCAGCCTGTCCGGTGTGTGGTAGTGACATTCTGCGCGGTGACGATCAGGTGGTGGCTCGCTGTACCGGCGGGTTGATTTGCGGTGCCCAGCAGCGTGAAGCCATCAAGCATTTTGCGTCCCGTCGGGCCATGGATATCGATGGGCTGGGCGACAAGCTGGTGGATGCGCTGGTGGATCAGGAGCTGATTGCCACCGTTGCCGACCTTTACCGCTTGAAGGCGGAGCAGGTGGCAGGCCTGGAGCGCATGGGCGAGAAATCCGCTGATAACCTGATCGCCGCCCTGAATGATTCCAAGACCGTGGGGCTGGGTCGTTTCTTGTTCGCGCTGGGGATCCTGCAGATCGGTGAAGAAACCGCCAAGAATCTGGCGGACTGCTTTGGTGATCTGGAGGGCATTCGCCGCGCCCCCTTGCTGCTATTGCTGGCGGTGCCCGATGTGGGGATGGAGGTGGCCAAGGCCATCGGAGCCTTCTTTGCGGAAACGGATAACGAGGCGGTGATAGACGGTTTGTTGTCGCAAGGGGTGAACCCGCAAGCCAGCGGCGTGCCCTCGGCCGCTTTTGTAAACAGCCTGACGCTGGCGCAGTTGCTAAAGTCCGCCAAGCGGTTGGGCATGAATCTTGAAGGCATCGGTGACAAGTCACTGGAAACGCTCGGTGGGCATTTCCGCACCGTGGCGCAATTGAGCGCGGCGGCGGCAGAGGGTGCGGGTGCCGAACCCAAGGGCGTGCGCTCCGGTGTCATGACGCAGCTGGCCAAGGCGCTGGCGGAGAACGGTTGGCAAGCCCGCTTGCAGGATGCTGAAGACCAGGTTGCCGCTCTGGCAGCCCGCGCCCCGGCCCAGGCCGAAAGCCGCCCCCTGGAAGGGCAAACCTGGGTGCTGACCGGCACCCTGGAGCAGCTTACCCGTGACCAGGCGAAACAGGCCTTGCAGCAGCTGGGAGCAAAAGTGGCGGGGTCGGTGTCCAAAAACACCAGCAGGGTAGTGGCGGGCGCGTCTGCGGGCTCCAAACTGGCGAAAGCGGAATCGCTGGGCGTTGAGGTATGCGACGAAGCTGCGCTACTGTCCCTCTTGACCCAGCACGGCATTGATCCGGGAGCGTTATGAAAATCTGGCTAACCCTGCTTTTGGCAGCACTGACCCTGAGTGGCTGTGCTGGCACACCGACCAATACGGATAATGTCTGCGCGGTGTTTGATCAGCGGGGTGGCTGGTTCAACAACTGGTATAAATACGCCAAGAACACGGAAAAAGAGTACGGGGTGCCGGTGCCCGTGCTGATGGCGACCATCTATAAGGAATCCGGGTTCAATGCCAAGGCGAAACCGCCGCGCACCAAATTGCTGGGTTTTATCCCCTGGAAGCGTCCTTCCAGCGCCTATGGGTATCCGCAGGCGCTGGATGGCACATGGGACTGGTACAAGGACGCCACCGGTCGCCGTGGCGCGGACCGGGATGACTTCAAGGATGCGGTGCAGTTTGTCGGCTGGTATCACTACCAGAGCTACAAGAAAAACGGCGTGGCTCGCAACGATACCTACAACTTGTATCTTAATTATTACGCGGGGCACGGTGGTTATGCCCGCGGCACCTGGAAAAACAACAAGTGGATGAAAGGCGCCGCCCAGCGCACGGCGTCCATGGCCAACCGGTACCAGCAGCAAATGCAGGGATGTGGACGATAAAAAGTTGGAAGTTGAAAGTTGAAAGTTGAAAAGGGAAGGGGTCGGCAGGTTAAAGGAGAGTTGATCTCGTAGTGGAGAATGTCTTCTGGTTCACTCTTTATTGGTTGGTGTTCAACAATACGGTGAATCGCGGCGGTAAACTTGTTAGTTTTAGAAAATATTTCTCGCGTTGAAACTTTCAACTTTGAACTTTCTCCTGTTTTTCGGGGTGTCTTTTGGATAACGAATCCATCGTTTACGGTTGCATCAAGCATTTGCCGTTTGGCAATTTGCAGGAGCGCAAGACGAGCTGTTTCCAGAATCGTAAAGCCATCCGGCAATTGCCGCAGGCGGATGAGTGGCCGTTCCTGTGTCGGGAGATGTTTTCCGTGCCCGGCGATGACTTGATGGGCGGCACCTTCCAGACCCAGGTGATTCATTTCGGCATGTCTTACCGGGCGGTGGAGTACGAGTGGGAGCACTGGATCGCCAAGTTCGAGTCCCTGCTCAAAAATATGTACTGGGTGAATGCGGTGGTGCATCTGGAAACCGAATTGTCCGGGTTTCATACCTTCGTGTGGGACAGCGCCGATGTGTACCACGAACCTTCTGATGCCCCCCTGCGGGTACGTTGTGAATGGGCCCGTGAAGGCGCCATCGCCTGATTCTTCGCTTCATCCTGTAACGACCCTGTTGAGTGTCGGATTACGGCCTTCGGCCTACAGGTAATCGCGCCTGCGTGACTCCATTGGTTCCTGTTTGTAGGTCGTGTTAGGCGTAGCCGTAACCCGACATCTGGCCTCGCTGATTGTGGTAAAAATCCAATGTCGGATTACGCCTTTAGGCTCTCTGTGCCCTTGGGTAAATCAGGCCTACGCGATAACCCCTTCTCCTTTGTCTTTTTTTCCCCTTTCTGTGATTGCATTCTTATCCCCTTGCGGCATAGTCGAGGGAGACGATTATAAAAAGGTGAGGATGATGGCTCTCGATTATTCGTTGCTTGATGTATTCGCGGGTGCACCCTTTCAGGGCACTCAGGTCCCGGTGGTTACACTGGATGCGGCTAACAGTAGCGATGCCAGTAAAACGGCCATTGCCGGTGAGTTTCAGCAAACCGAGACGGTGTTTATCGAGCCGGGCAACAGTGCCTCGCCAGTGACGGTGTTTAATAGCAAAGGCAGACAATTATTCGGTGCGCATACCATTCTGGCTGCGTCTTATGTGGCCTATGAAATGGGGATGACAAAAGACGAGGGCGAGTTTGCTTCGTTTCTGCTCAAGCAAAACGAACAATTGATCGAGAGCTTTATTGACAAGGGAGACAGCGCCCCCGGTGCGATTCAGTTCGCCCGGGTGCTGACACCGACCATTGACCTTTACACTCCGGAAATTCCCCGTCTGGCGGCGGCGCTGAATATTGATGAGAAACACATTTCTTTCAGCAAGTACAAGCCGATGGTGGTGAGTGTGGACAAGCCCACGTTGATTGTGCCGTTTACCAAACCTGAGCACGTACTGGCTGCGAGTCTGAACCCGGATCGTTGGTCAGACCTGTTCGGTGATGTGTATACCTCGGAGCTGTTCCTGTTTGCGCCGGGGACCATTACCGGCTTCACGGAATTCCATGGCCGTTTGCTAAACCCGACATTGCCGCGTGATGTTTTTCCTCCTATCGGGGCGGTGATGCCAGAGTTTATTGCTTACCTGGCAGAGCAGGGTGAGGCCGCGCCGGGTACGCATACCCTGTCTGTGGACCGGGGCAGCCATGAGACGCGCAAGAGCATTCTGCATGCAGAGTTCGACAAGCGCCCGGGCAAGGAAGTGCGCTGCCGCATTGGCGGCAACGTGATCAAGATGGGGACGGGATCACTGCTGTATTCGTGACTTTAAATTATTCGTTCCCTGAGCGATTTTTCAGATAGACGATGAAGGCCACCGTGGCGATGACGCTAAGGAAAACGACGAAGGCCGTGATCAGTTGATCGAGAGTCAGGTTATTGAGCATGTGGGGTTCCTTGCGGAGTCGTCGGCCCTGAGAATCGTTAAAGTATGGCAGCGCAAGCGGTGCTTGCAACGTTCACGTCACACCCCTCCCGCAATGGGAGGAGTGTGGGTTGCCTTATCCTGTTTCATCTTACTTAATCGCACACAATTCTGACCGGGTTTTGTCCCAGCCCAGGCATCCATCGGTGATGGACAGACCGTACTGGAGTGGTTTGTCCTGACCCTGTCGACCATCGTTGAGATGGCTTTCCAGCATCACCCCGGCGATAGCCGTTTGCCCCTGAGCACGCTGCTGCAGCAGATCCTGTAACACCGCAGGCTGGCGCAGCGGGTCTTTGCCGCTGTTGGCATGACTGCAGTCCACGATCAGGCGCGGGTTGCAGCCCTTGGCCTCCAGTGCAGCGGCGGCGCGTTGCACGCTGGCGGCATCGTAGTTGGGACCGTCGTGGCCACCGCGGAGTACCAGATGGGTGTCCGGATTGCCGGCGGTTTGCAGCAGGGCGCTGTGGCCGTGTTCATCCATGCCCAAATGGGTGTGAGGATGGATTGCCGCGCCCATGGCGTCGCAGGCCACGTCGATACTGCCGTCGGTTCCGTTCTTGAAGCCTACTGGCAGGGGCAGGCCGCTGACCATTTCCCGGTGAATCTGCGATTCGGTGGTGCGCGCGCCGATGGCCGCCCAACTCAGCAGGTCGCCCAGGTAATCGGCGGCCATGGGGTGCAGCAGCTCGGTGGCTAGCGGTAAGCCCAACCGGGCCAGATCCAGCAACAGGTGGCGAGACACATTCAACCCGGTGGCAATGTCATTGCTGCCATCCAGATGCGGGTCGTAGAGCATGCCTTTCCAGCCCACGGTGGTACGGGGCTTTTCCACGTAGGCTCGCATGACGATGAAGATTTTGTCGTCCAGCTGCGTAGCCAGCTCCGCCAGGCGGTGCCCGTATTCCAGGGCGGATTTGGGGTCGTGGAGGGAGCAGGGCCCGGTGATGACCAGCAGGCGGGAGTCTTCGCCATTGAGAATGTTGCGAATGGTCTGGCGCTGGTGCTCAATCTGCGCGGCGAGCGCGGCATCCACCGGCAGGCGCTGACGCAGTACCGTGGGGGAGGCCAGCGGCAGGCTGCGTCGCGGCGGGGCCTGACGGTCGTGGATTGGGCTGTCGGTGTTCTCTGTCTGTTGGCTGTTTACCTGTTGCATGATCTTCCCTTAATACTGCGGCGCGTTATCGTCGCGCGTGATTCGTCGATCGTTGTGTGGCGGTGCGCTGGTGTAGCCAGCGGCTAAATCGGGTGGTCAGGCGGTTCGGTCGATAGCGATACATAGTGTTGTCCCTGTGTTGCATTTGTCTGTTTGTCTGGGCAATAAAAAACCCCGGGCGGGTTACCGGCCGGGGTTTCATGTGTTCGGCAGGCGTCCCTTAACGGGCGCGCCTGAGTGTCGGTCAGGCGCGCGAGCGGCTAAACCAATACCCGTAATAAGACGCAGCAGACACCGCCATACCGGCCATTGGGCCAGTCAGGGTACGTGTGTTGAGCTGTGCTGCGTGCATGGTTATGTCTCTTGAATTCGCTTCATTGAAGGTCAAAGAGTAACGGCAGCGTGGGGAGGGTGCAAGAGGCTGGAACCATGCCGCACGATAGCCGGTGGCTATTTGTGGCGACGGGTAGCGCTTTTAGGCCCACCGCAAGCACGCGCAGCAGGACGATTAGATATTTAGCCTGGTGCATGCAGCGTGAAGCGTGCTGCAGCCGCAGAGCGGCCAAAAAAACGCCCACCGAAGTGGGCGAGGAAGGTGGAGACAATCCACATTTAAGACAAGACGGAGAAAACAGAATCAGAGAATGTCGGCATCCTTGATCGCGTCGGTAATGGTTTTGGCATAGTGGTCCGCGCCTTTTTCCAGGCCCTTGAAGCCGCCGGTGTTGAAGCTGACGGTTCTGCCCGTCCAGACGATGGCTTTCTGCTCCACGTCCCACAGCTCCAGGCGAGCGGTGTAGATATCTTCGTTGATATAGAAGTCCGGGCTGTAAACCTGCGGGGTCATGGTCATGCCGGCGCTGGCCGGAATGGCTACGCCCGGATCGCCTTTGACTTCCGTTGTTTCAGTGGTCAGGTCTTCCAGGTGGATCGCCAGTGCGCTGTCAAAACCGTTATCTCTCATGCGCTTGGCCAGGTAGTCCAGGCTTTTGCCTTCGACGCCCTTGTCGCCATAAACGGTGTAGGCGGCGGTGGCTTTTACGCCCATGGCTGTAAACTTGGCCACAATGGCATCTTCCAGATGTTCACGCAGTTCATGATCAACCAGCACGCCAACCACCAGGGATTGGTACGGGCCCTTTGGTGCAGGCTGGGAGCCGGTTTCGGCGCTGATGACTTTGGTGTCGTGATAGCCGCTGGCACAGGCGGTAAGCAGTACAGCGAACAGGGCCACCAGGGTAAATTGCAATTTTTTCATGGTTTCCATCCTCTTGAGAAAAGCCGACTGTCGCCGGCTGTTTCACTATCCGTTTTAGAAGTTGTAGGTGGTGCTCAGGGACAGGTAATCCCGGTCTTCGACCACGCTGTACTCTTCGTCGTTATAGGTTGTATAGGACAGGTTGGCGCTGAGTTGCTTGTAGGCCATGCCCAGGCTCACGCCGACGGTACGCTCGTCTTCATGCATGGCGTCGTCGCTGGAGTAACCCTCAACACCGTGCTGGAAGGTCAGGCCAGGAGTTAGAGAGACTGGGCCGATGGCGTTGGCATAGGTGGAGGTCAGGCTTAGCTGGTAACCCCAGCTAAAGTCCGTCACGTAGCCGTCTTCATCCAGTCCGCCCACACCGAAATTGGTGTGACGACGGAAGCGCATCTGATCCTGCTTGGGCAGATCCGGGATGAACTCCGAGCCGACCTGCATGGAAACAACGGTTTTTTGTGCGCCCATCAACTTCGGAATAATGGTGGTGAAGGCCAGCTCGGCACGCTGAATGTCGAACTCTTCAAAGCCGTGGACTTCGCTGCCAGAGTTGTAGACGTAATCGATGGTTCCCTGCGGAATGGAGAAACCGGCCCCTTGCACGGCTGCTGCAGGAATGCCGTTGGCCTCCAGTACGCGAGAGGTGGTCAGGTCCGGGGTATTGATCTGGATCGGCATGTCTGGCAGGTAGCTCAGGTTCAGCGCCAGGTTGCCCACGCCCTCAAAGGTCTTGTCGGCGGTGAGGCCGAATACCTGAATATCTTCCGGGTATTCATAGAAGTAGGCGATATCGTTGCCGGCGGTAATCCCTTGCGGCAAAGCGCTGTCTTCCTTGGTCACCGAATAGTAAGGCAGTCGACTGTGGTAGTTGAAGAAGTAGGTGCCGATCTTGGCCTTGGATTCCGGGAACGCGTAGTCAAGCTTCAGGCCGTACTGACCGCCGTCTTTAGGTTCATTTTCATCCCTGCGGGGAATATAAGCACCGGCGTTGTAGGCATCCTGGTTCGGGATGACGACGGAGCTGGAGAAGGTGGCATCACAGCCCAGTGCGGTGTTGTCCAGGGTAGAGAAAAAGGTGCCGCAACCGTCCAGGTTTGCCGCACGCCATTCATACTGATAGAAGGACTTCATGCTCAGGCGGTCAGTGAAGTTGTAATCCACGGTGACCATGCCTGAGGGCGTCAGAAATTCAGTGAATTCCGAGCCGGGGCGATGCAATGCTGCCAAGTCCACCGCGTTCAGTGAGCTGAAGGAGCCGCGTGAATAAAGACTACGGCCCCACAGAAGCAGTTTACGGCCTGCCGCGACTTTCAGGGGCTGTTCGTTCACCTGGAAGGTGCCGTGGGCAAAGACCTGCTGGAACGTCGCGCCCTGGAACTTGGAATTGCGATGAAAACCGTCGTCGCTCAGCTTTCCACCCTGAAACTCATTGGGATAGTTGCCCTGGGGAACGTACCCTTCCTTCTGGGTGTAGTCGTACCAGGTCTTGGCCTGTACGAAGAGACCGTAGTTTTTGTACTGCAGGTTGAAATCACCGATGGCTTTGACCACGGAGGAAACCACTTCTCCACCGTCATAGTTCAGGTTGCCGTCATCGGACACGGCAGAGCCTGAGGTGCCGCCGGGGGTGTCACCGGCGAACAGGTTTTCCTTGCTGGCAGATTCCATCCGGGAGATGGCGCCCACGGAGGCTTTCAGGTTCCATTTGGCACTGAAGTCATCGTTGAACTTGTATTCACCGCCGGCCATGGCCGGGGCGGCAGCTGACAGCAGGCCCAAGGCCAGGACGCTGCTGTAGCCGACAGCGATTGCTTTGCTTCGCATTATTTTGCTCTCCCACTGCTCCGGGGATGAACCGGGCAGACAATCCGTTTGTTGTTGTGAACGTTGTTGTAGCGCACTGCTGAAACTCGCCCGGTCCCATCGGGCGTTAAATTCCTGACTTTGAAGATTACGAAATTCTTTTTTTTGAACAATGATTTCGAAAACCGGCAAGTCACGTTCAATTCATACATACCGCTTGGTATGTGGTCAAGACGACAAAAGGGGGCAAAAGCGGCAGGGCAGGGAGTGTATAAGGGGGGAATTGGCTTTTTTTGGGGCAGGCGTACCAGGATTACCGGCTTGTAAACAGAAAAAAGGAAACACTGAAATATATTAAGTTTACTTTTGAACCTTGTTCGTTACCTCAGGTAACAAGCAAAAGAAGGTTTTGTTTTTGGTGTTTTTTTTTGTTGGCGGACACATTTTCTAATGATTGTGAGGTGGTTCTCTGTTGGGAAGGGCCGCTGATTCGTGTCGCAATGACATTGCCGGTGGTCTGAGGCGGCATGATTACACGATGCATTTTATCTTCGAAGTACGGCGTGATGACTCTGCAAGCTTGCGTCGGCCAGGGCTGATCCACACATATCGCAGGACGGGTTGGGCAGCGGTTAGCAGGCAGGGGTTCAACTGTATCTGCGGAAGACGTCAGCTTGCTGGAAATTCCCTCGCTTCGCGAGGTCCGTCTCTCAGAAAGGAACGGCTACAGCGGCGCTATAGCAGGGTTTTGTTTGCTGTTGGTGTGGTTTTCGCGTCTGGCATTTGGTGGGGAACGTCCTGCACAGTGCGAGAGGTTCGCGGTAAGCCTATTAAAAGGCTAGAACGTGTTTTCCGCTAATTACGTGATGAACCAAAAAAAGGGGCACCAGGCGGTGCCCCCAAGGGGAAACAGAATCAGCGCGATTCCGTTTAGAACACTTCGAACAGACCTGCAGCACCCATGCCGCCACCGATGCACATGGTCACGACCACATACTTCACACCGCGGCGCTTGCCTTCGATAAGTGCGTGGCCGGTCATGCGGGCACCGGACATACCGTAGGGGTGACCGATGGAGATGGCGCCGCCGTTCACGTTGTATTTTTCCGGGTCGATGCCGAGCTTGTCGCGGCTGTAGAGGCACTGGCTGGCAAACGCTTCGTTCAGCTCCCAGAGGCCGATGTCATCAACGGTCAGGCCGAAACGCTTGAGCAGTTTTGGAACCGCATACACCGGGCCAATACCCATTTCGTCGGGATCACAGCCAGCTACGGCCATGCCGCGATAGGCGCCCAGCGGTTGCAGGCCGAGACGCTCGGCTTCCTTGCTGTCCATCAACACGCAAGCGCTGGCGCCGTCAGACAACTGGGAGGCGTTACCGGCGGTAATAAAGCCGCCTTCCTGTACCTGTTGGCCACCCTTGAATACGGGCTGCAGGGATTGCAGGCCTTCCAGGGTGGTTTGCGGACGGTTGCCTTCATCTTTGTCCAGAGTCACTTCCACGTCGGAAATTTCCTTGGTCTCCTTGTTCATCACTTTCATGACGCTGGTCATGGGCGCGATTTCGTCATCAAACTTGCCGGCTTCCTGGGCGGCCGCGGTGCGCATTTGTGACTGGAAGGCGTACTCGTCCTGGCTGTCGCGGGACACGCTGTAGCGGTCGGCGACAATCTCTGCGGTTTCCAGCATGGACATGTAGATGTCCGGGCGGTTTTCTTTCAACCAAGGATCGGCGGCGCGGAAGGTGTTCATCTTGTCGTTCTGTACCAGGGAAATGGACTCCAGGCCACCGGCCACGGCCACGTCCATGTTGTCGACGATGATTTCCTTGGCTGCGGTGGCGATGGCCATCAGGCCGGACGCGCACTGACGATCCATGCTCATGCCGGACACACTGGTGGGCAGGCCTGCGCGCAGGGCCGCCTGACGGGCCACGTTGCCGCCGGTGCTGCCTTGCTGCAGGGCGGCGCCCATGATCACGTCCTGAATGGTAGCCGGGTCGATGCCCGCGCGTTCAACGGCGTGTTTGATGGCATGGCCACCCAGGGCCTGGGCCTGGGTGTCGTTGAAGGCGCCGCGGTAGGCTTTGCCAATGGGAGTGCGGGCGGTGGATACGATTACGGCTTCTCTGGTCATTGCTCTCTCCTGGTCCAGATAAGGGCTGCTGTGAGGGGAGGGTGCAGCAGCCTGAAGTATGTGAGAAGCGAGTGACTAGCACCGAGTTTCGAAAGGCGAAACCAGAACACGTTAGCAACCCGGTTTTGTACTTCGAAACTCGGTACTCGTCTCTCGCTACTGTCCTTTAACCCAGCTTAATGCCCTTGGCGTTGGCGGCCATGGTCAGAATCTTGGTTACGTGGTCGCCGCCGGCCATCATTTCGCTGGCGTTGTCCATGTTGCCGATTTGCTCGAAGTGGGCAGCAACGCCATCCACATTACGCTCTGCGTCATTCAGGTAAACGCCTTCGCTTTCCATGAGGCGTACCATGGCGTAGCAACCGGCACCGGCCAGCAGAATGCGGTGGGTGGGTGCTTCATTACTTGCCAGGAACAACACGGCCGGGGTGATTTCCTTCGGCTCCAGCATGGCGAGCACTTCCGGCGGCATCAGGTCTTCGGTCATGCGAGTGGCGGCGGTGGGGGCGATGCAGTTCACCTTGATGTTGTACTTTTCACCTTCCAGGCACAGGGTATTCATCAACCCGGCGACGGCGGTTTTGGCGGCCCCGTAATTCGCCTGGCCAAAGTTGCCGTACAGGCCAGAGGTGGATGTGGTCATCACGATGCGGCCATAGCCCTGTTCGCGCATGATTGGCCAAACGGCTTTGCTGCAGATTTGAGAGCCGGTGAGGTGAACGGCGACGACCTTGTCCCAGTCGTCCTGGGTCATCTTGGCGAAGCTTTTGTCACGCAGGATACCGGCGTTGTTGATCAGTACGTCGATGCGGCCCCAGGTATCCATAACCTGTTGGACCATGGCCTCAACCTGAGCCACGTTGGACACATCTGCACCGTTGGCAATGGCGTCGCCACCGGCGGCCTTGATCTCGGCAACCACCTGTTCGGCGGCTTCGCTGGAGCCACCGCTACCATCGCGGGCGCCCCCGAAATCATTGACCACCACTTTGGCGCCGAGTTTAGCCAGTTCCAGGGCGTGGGATTTGCCCAGGCCGTTGCCCGCGCCGGTGACGATGGCCACCTGATCATCAAAACGAATTGCCATGCTTCTTTACTCCAGATCATTCTCATCAAAGCGATTTGTAGCGGTGTTGCAGGAAGATCGCTGTTGCCGCGATCACGCCGTCAGGCGGGGACAATGGCCAGGCTCAGCCATTCCGCGATCAGGGCGGGTTTTTCCTGTCCTTCAATTTCAACCTGCACACCGTGGCGGAGTTGCCATTCATTCTCCGAGCGCTGTTTAACTTCCAGCAGGGTGAACGAGCCTCGGATTTTGCTGCCTTCACGGACCGGGTTCATAAAGCGAACCTTGTCGAAACCGTAGTTGATGCCCATGACCTGACCCTTGATGGTGGGCAGTACATCGATGGCCATGGCAGACAGCAGTGACAGAGACAAAAAGCCGTGGGCGATGGTGGCGCCGAAGGGGCTTTCCTTGGCGGCGCGCTCCGGGTCGGTGTGGATCCACTGGGGATCTTCAGTCAACTCGGCAAAGCCGTCGATACGCTGCTGGTCGACGGTGCGCCACTGAGATTCGCCAACGTTCTTGCCAACGTTTGCCTGCAGCTCTTCGATGCTGGTTTGCTGTTTGCTCATGGTGCTCTCCCGTTGGTGGCCCGGATAATGGCTGCCGAGACCTACTTTTTAAAATGTTGTTTTAAAAAGAATCAGTATGCGAGCGGCGTAATCAGCCGTAAAGGGTGAAAAGCGCCATGGAGGGCGAGAAATCCGTCATGGCTTGCCTGTGCGGTCAATGGTGGCTTCGTGAAGTTATGTCAGAATCCGGTCGCAAACCGTCCCAAGAGCGAACAGACATAAAAAAGGCGGTTGCAGGGTTCCTTTAAGTCACCGTGGCGCAAGGGTGAAGGGGGGCAAAAAGCAAGGATGAAAGGACGGGAGACACGAGTATGGCGAATCCGAATGAGGCATTGGTAAACGAACCACGTGAAGCGATTCTTGACGCGGCCGCACTGTGTTTCATGGAGCGAGGGTTTAATGCGACCAGCATTGACGATATCGCCCGTCGACTGTCTGCCACCAAGGGCATGGTGTATCACTATTTTAGCTCCAAGGCAGAGCTCTTTTTCGAGATTCACCACCGTGCCATGGATGTGCTATTTGCCGAGTTGGAGCCGGTTGCAGCGTCGGATCTGCCTGCCCCTGAACGGTTTACGGAAATGGCCCGCCGCTATGTGGAAACCCTGATTCGCACCCAACCTTATCAGCGTACCGTATCGGAAGCGGTGCAAATGGTATTGCGCAACAGTACCACCGCCGAACAGCGGGAGCAGCTGACAGATTTACAGGCCCGCCGCTACCAGTGCGAAGCACTGTTCATGGCGGTACTGGAGGAAGGGATGGGCAAGGGCACGATGCAGGCCAGCCGTCCCAGAGTCTCCATCAAGCCGGTGTTCGGGGCAATGAACTCGGTGATTAACTGGTACCACTATCGGGAGGGGGAAACCCCTCAACAACTGGCCGAGCTGGTTGATGAAGTGGTGCAGGTCGCCCTGCGCGGCGTAATGAAATAACTACCGGTTTCACTTCTTCAGAGCTTCAGCTTTTCCGTGGTGTTTGTTCGCTGCAGCAAGATTAACCAACAACCTGCGCGGCATTGACTTCATGGCCTCATGGCCTGAGAGGACAATCCGCGCTTGCTGCAAGCACCGTGTTATTTTTTCAGGAAACCGGCGAATATCTCCCGGGTTTCCTCGCTAAACATCCTTTCTGCAAACAACGCACTTTCCTTTTCGATCTGGGTCTTGATGGCGTCGTGGCCGTGGCGCATGAGCTGTTTGGTCATGGCCATGGCTGCGGGGGACTTGTTGGCCAGGCGCGTAGCCAGGGCCATGGCTTCGCTGCCCAGTTTGTCCGCTTCAGTACGGTAGGCAATCAGACCACATCGTTCCGCTTCCTCGGCGCTCAGGGTATCCCCGGCCATTAACAGGCGTGCTGCGTTCTGGCGGCCAATCAAGGCAGGCAGAATCAGGCTGGAACCTGCTTCGGGCACCAGCCCAAGGTTGATGAAGGCGGTGTGGAAGCGGGCGTTGTCGGCGGCAATGACAAGGTCCGCGTGAAGCAGCATGGTGGTGCCAATGCCGGTGGCGTTGCCCTGCACCGCCATGATGACGGGTTTATCCAGTGCCATGAGAGCATGCACGAGCACCATGGCCGGGCTCAGTTTGCCGTTGTCGCGGCTGGTGGGGTCCGCTTTCAGAAAGTCCTGAATGTCATTGCCTGCAGAGTAACTCCGGCCCTTGGCGGTGAGCAGTAACGCATTCAGGTCGTCTCGGCCGGCCAGATGGTGAACGGCGGCGGTGAGATCCTGGTACATGGCGACGGTTAGGGCGTTGAGCTTGTCGGCACGGTCCAGAGTGACATGCAGCACGGCGTTATGCTCGCTGGCCTGGATGAAACCGCTGTGGAAGGTCAGGTCCGTCATGGGATGTCTCCGGAAAGGGAAAGCCATCGACAATATCGAAACGCTGTTCCAAATAATAGGGTTTGGTTGATGCACGAAATTTATTGAGCGGGATGCAAAATATCAATTTCACTAACTAAAGGCCCTGATCTAGTCTGGTCCAATCGCTTTTCAGATCACGAGGATTCGCGCATGACCCAGTTTTATCTTGTCCGCCACGGGCAGGCATCGTTCGGTACGGATAATTACGATCGTCTTTCCGAACTGGGTCACCAGCAAGCGCGCTGGCTGGGCGAGTATTTCGCCGAGCGAGATATGGGTTTTGATGCGCTGGTGTGCGGGGACCTGGTTCGGCATCGGGAAACCGGAGCAGGTATTTGTGAGGGGCTCGGTGTGGCCTTGCCCGAAGACATTCAGCCGGGGCTTAACGAATTCGATTTCCAGTCGCTGGTGGATGCCTATCTGACGCAATATCCGGATCAGGTGCCTGGTGACGGCGCCCCGGTGGCAGCGTTCTACAAGGCACTGAAGACCGCCATGAAGCACTGGCGTATGGATACGCTGACCGGCGATTTGCCGGAAACCTGGCAAGGTTTTTCCGACCGGGTTGCCGCTGCACGTGATCATATCCAGCAGCAATACAGCGACAAGGACCGGGTGCTGATCGTCAGCTCCGGCGGTGCCATGGCCATGTTTCTCAAGCATGTTCTGGGTGCGTCGGATGATGCGGTGGTAGAACTCAACCTGCAGATTCGCAATAGCAGCGTGAGCCACGGTTTTTTCAATCAAAAGGTGGTGCGCATGGCCAGTTTCAACAATGTGCCGCACCTGGACCGCCCGGACCGTTTCGAGGCGATTACTTATTATTAAAAAAAGACATTCAGCACCCTGATGGCGCTTTTGCCTGTAACGTGAGGCGTGCTGCGTGTCGCTTTTTTCAATGGGAGAGCTTCATGGATTTTCAGTACACAGAAAAAATGCAGACATTGATCACCCAGGTGCGTGATTTCATTACCAATGAAATTCGTCCGGTGGAAGGGCTGTACCACGAGCAGCTGGAAAAAAGCCCGTGGGAAACCCCGCCGATCATGAATGAGCTGAAAGAAAAAGCCAAAGCCAAAGGGTTGTGGAACCTGTTTCTGCCTAAGGAATACGGCGAATACAGCGCCGGCTTGAGCAATCTGGAATACGCTCCGTTGGCGGAAGAAATGGGTCGCTGCCGCATTGCGTCCGAGGCGTTCAACTGTGCCGCGCCGGATACGGGCAATATGGAAGTGCTGGCTAAATACGGTAACGAAGCCCAGAAAAAAGAGTGGCTGCAGCCGTTGCTGGAAGGCCGGATCCGCAGTGCTTTCGCCATGACCGAGCCAGAAGTGGCGTCCTCTGATGCGACCAACATCGAAACGCGTATCACCGAAGATGGCGATGACTACGTCATCAACGGCCGCAAGTTCTACATCAGTGGCGCCATGCGCAAGACCTGCGAAATCATGATCGTCATGGGCAAGAGCAGCCCGGATAACCCCAACCGTCACCAGCAGCAATCCCAGATTCTGGTGCCCACCAACACGCCGGGCGTCAACATTGTTCGTCCGATGCAGGTGTTTGGTTACAACGATGCCCCGGAAGGTCATGCGGAAGTGATTTTTGACAACGTGCGTGTACCCAAAGCCAACATGATCCTTGGCGAAGGCCGTGGTTTTGAAATCGCTCAGGGGCGTCTTGGTCCGGGGCGGATTCACCACTGCATGCGCATGATTGGTGCGGCGCAGGAAGCCTTCGAGATGATGTGCAAGCGGGTCAACCAGCGCGAGGTGTTCGGTGCGCCCATGAGCAAGCAGGGCTCCGTACGTGAGGATATTGCCAAATCCTACTGCGAGATCGAGCAGGCCCGGCTGCTGACGCTGAAGGCGGCAGACGCCATGGACCGCTCGGGTAACAAAGACGCCAAGGATTTGATCGCTATGATCAAGGTGATTGCGCCCAATATGGCGTTAAATGTCATCGATCGGGCGATTCAGATTCACGGTGCCGTGGGGTTGAGCCAGGATACACCGCTGGTTCACTTTTTCAGCTATGCGCGCACCCTGCGTCTGGCCGATGGCCCGGATCAGGTGCACATGATGCAACTGGGCCGGAACATGGCCAAGCAATTCGCCTGATTTCGGGTGCTGGCCCGGAGCGTAATCACGCTCCGGGCTTTGCTATTTGCGCAGCAGAACAGAGAAGAACAGGAGAGCTCCATGTCCCAGGTGGATACACTGGATACGCAGAAACTGGCTGAATACCTTGAGCAGCACATTGATGGTTTCAAAGGCCCGATTGAGGCTGACAAGTTCGAGGGAGGCCAGTCCAACCCCACCTTCAAGATCACCGCCGCCTCCGGCTCCTATGTGCTGCGTCGTCAGCCGCCGGGCAAACTGCTCAAGTCCGCCCATGCGGTAGATCGCGAGTTTCGTGTCATGGCGGCGCTGCAGGACACCGATGTCCCGGTGCCCAAAGTGCTGCACCTGTGCGAAGACCGTGATGTTGTTGGCTCCATGTTTTATGTGATGGAGTTCTGTGAAGGGCGAATCCTGTGGAGTGCCGGGCTGCCTGAAATGGGAGAGGGCGATGCCGCGAATGCGGTGCGCGCCGAGATGTACGCGGAAATGAACCGGGTGCTGGCGGCCATGCACAGCGTCGATCTGGAGGCTGTGGGCCTGTCTGATTATGGCAAGCCGGGTAATTATTTTGAACGTCAGCTTGGCCGTTGGACCCAGCAGTACGAAGCGTCCAAGTTGCAGGAAATTCCGGCCATGGATTCGCTGATTGAATGGCTGCAAGCCAATCAGCCGGAAGACGATGGTCAGGTATCGCTGGTGCACGGTGATTACCGGCTGGACAACATGATGTGGCATCCGGAAAAACCGGAAGTCATTGCGGTTCTGGACTGGGAATTGTCTACCCTGGGACACCCATTGGCGGATCTGGCGTATCAATGCATGGGCATGCGTATGCCGCAGCGTGGTGCCAAGATGGCCGGTTTGCAGGGCAAGGATCGCACCGCGCTGGGCATTCCCACCGAGAAAGAATACGTGGCCATGTATTGCCAGCGCCGGGGCATTTCCCATATCGAAAACTGGGAGTTCTATCTGGCATTCAGTTTCTTCCGTCTTGCCGCTATCTGTCAGGGCGTGGCGAAACGGGCTGAAGATGGTAATGCCTCCAACAAGCAGGCTGCTGAAGTGGGGGCGCTGGTAGAACCACTGGCCTCCATGGCCATGCAGATCATCAACGAAGGGGCATAAAGCCGCTTCACGCTGCACGCGCCAGACAACACGGTAAACCAAAAACAGAATTTGCAGCGCGGAATCAGGGCTAGGGTTTGGCATAGCCCTGATTCGTGTTGCCGTGTGTTATCTGAAGCGTATTGCGTCAATTTCAATCGGGAGAGTAGTAATGAGCACGACCCTTTTTAACCTTGAGGGCAAGACTGCCCTGGTGACCGGTGCAAGCCGGGGTATTGGCGAAGAAATTGCCCGCCTGCTGGCAGAGCAGGGCGCCCATGTGATTGTGTCCAGCCGCAAAATTGATGGCTGTCAGGCTGTGGCCGATGCCATCAAGGCAGACGGTGGCAGCGCGGAAGCCTTTGCTTGCCATGTGGGTGAGCTGGCGCAAATCGAAGCGGTGTTTTCCCATATTCGCGAGGTGCACGGCAAACTGGATATTCTGGTGAACAATGCCGCAGCCAATCCGTTCTTCGGGCATATCCTTGATACTCCGGTGGACGCCTTCGACAAGACTGTTGACGTAAACCTGCGCGGTTACTTCTACATGTCTGTGGAAGGGGGCAAGTTGATGCGTGAAAACGGCGGTGGCGTCATCGTCAATACGGCTTCGGTCAATGGCCTGACTCCGGGCGAAGGTCAGGGGGTGTATTCCATCTCCAAAGCGGCGGTGATCAGCATGACCAAGGCGTTTGCCAAGGAATGTGCGCAATTCAATGTGCGCGTCAATGCGTTGTTGCCGGGTCTGACCAAAACCAAGTTCGCCGGTGCCCTGTTCACCAACGAAGACATCTACAAGCAAGCCCTCAGTCAGATTCCCATGCGTCGCCACGCTGACCCGAAGGAAATGGCCGGTACGGTGCTGTATCTGGTTTCCGACGCGTCCAGCTTTGTGACTGGGGAATGCGTTGTGGTTGATGGTGGCTTTACCATTTAACACTAACGTTGTTATCAAACCGCTGTAGGAGTTCCCTTCCAGGGGACGAACCGCGCGCAGCGCGAAGCCCGAAGGGCATTCTCGGTATGGCAGGGCGGGATGGATTTCTAGCGTACTGCTGCTTAGCGTTTTGCCACCTTCGTTCGCGCCCTTAACGGCGCTCCTACAGAGGCTTTGTAGCAAGTGATGGATATTGAAAGCGGAGAGTGAGTTTCGACGAAGGAGAACACAATGGATCCGATTCTCGATTTTACCGGCAAGACTGCACTGATTACGGGGGCGGCCAGTGGGTTTGGCAAGCTGCTGGCAGAAGAGCTGGGCAAGCGCGGCGCTGCGTTGGTGCTGGGCGATATTAATATGGATGCGCTGAATCCGCTGGCCGATACGCTGGCGGGGCAGGGGGTGAAAGTCGCAGCCTTGCGCTGTGATGTTTCCAGTGAAGCCGACTGCAAGGCCATGGTGGATACGGCGTTATCCCAGTTTGGCCACCTGGACTTGGCGGTGAACAATGCGGGTATTGCCCACGGTTTTATTCCGTTCGCGGAATTGACCGAAGAAGTGCTGGATCAGCAGATGAACGTGAACGTGAAAGGCGTCATGTTCGGCATGAAACACCAGATTAATGCCATGAAGGCAGGCGGTGGCAGTATCGTCAACGTGAGCTCCATGGCCGGGCTGGGCGGTGCACCCAAGATTGGGGCCTATTCGGCGGCCAAGCACGCGGTGATCGGCCTCACTCGTACAGCGGCGATTGAATATGCCAAGCGCAATATCCGCGTGAATGCGGTTTGCCCGTTCTATACCCATACTCCGATGCTGGATGAGGGTGAGTTGTCGCAGGACAGAGAGCAGATGCATGCCATGCTGGCATCCGGTTGCCCGATGAAGCGCCTGGGGCAGCCCTCTGAGATCGTTACCGCCATGCTCATGCTGCTGTCGCCAGCGAACAGCTATATGAATGGCCAGACCATTGCCGTGGACGGTGGTGTGTCTGCTTTTTGATCGTTTTTTCCCTTCTGCGCCCTGTTGACCTACAGGGCGACATTTTCAATCCAATAAAATACTACTTTAGGACAATAGCGCCTTCAGTCTTAAGACCATAGAGTAATGGGAGATACAGGCTGTTTAGACTGGCTCAGCCATTGTTTGAGCTGGTTAAGCGTGGAGCCTCTGACGATAAACACAATAACCCAGCGCTTCATGGTGACAGGAGAGTGCCGTCCATGTACCAGATCCTGATCGCAGATGATCATCCGCTTTTCCGCGAGGCTATTGCTCGTGTAATTGATGATGGCTTTCCTGGAAGCACTTTGCTGGAAGCCTCGGGGCTTGATGGTGCTATAGAGATCATCGATCAGAACGATGATATCGATTTGGTCCTGTTGGACCTGAATATGCCAGGTATGCAGGGCTTGGGTGGGCTGGTGCAACTGCGAAACCAGTTTCCCGGTGTGCCTGCGGTGATCGTTTCTGCCGAAGAAGATAAAAAAGTTATATTGCAAACAGTGACTTACGGAGCTGTAGGGTTTATTACCAAATCGACACCCCGTAAACAGATGATTAGTGCACTTGAGCAAATTCTTTCCGGGTCGATATATCTTCCCTCAGATATTATTCGATCAGGCGGTGGTTCTGTGCAGGCGCGTCATCAGGAGCCAGGGTTGTTACCCGAGCTATTGGAAAGTCTGACTCGTAAACAACTTCAGGTGTTTGAAAGAATGACCCGGGGTGAATCCAACAAAATGATTGCCTACGAGTTGAGCATTGCTGAAAGTACGGTGAAAGCTCATGTATCAGCCATTTTGAGAAAGCTGGGAGCAACTAATCGAGTGCAGGCAATTTTGTCGGCAAGTGATATCGATTTTGCAGCGTATTTGAAACATCCAAGTCGTATTGCTGAACAATAGACACTCGCAGTCCCCCGTTTTTTGCTCACATATTGAGTAACAAAAGCGCAACGACTGTTTTCTTCACTAGGACAACAATATTCCGCAGAATTAGCCGGCAAAGGCGCCTAACAAGAGCGCAAAAATAAAAATCCGGGAGAGTCTGATGACTGCCGCCCCACCAAATGCTGTGCTAAGCACGTTTAGTAATGCCGCGGATGAAGAGGTCGCCGCTGCCGAGTTGGCTGCGAAATTGAAAAACCCTAATTTGGGTTTTGTGCTGTTCTTTTGCTCTGTGGAATATGATCTTGATCGCCTCGGCGCAGCCATGCGTGACAATTTCATGGGTATTCCCATGTCTGGCTGTACCTCTTGCGGTGAAATTACTTCCAAAGGGTATGATCAGGGATCAATTGTAGCCATTGGGTTTGATCGCCGGTTATTCACAGTCAGTCAAAAGCTTGTGGAAAATGTGGACAGTTTCGGCCTTCTCGATGCCCAGCAGCTTGTCGATGGCTTGCTAACCGAGTGCAGCGAAGGTATGACGGAGTCACCCGCAGAGCACAATACTTTTGTGCTAACGCTGATGGATGGGCTATCAGTGAATGAAGAAATGGTCTTGGCTACGCTTAATTCGGCGTTAGGCAGTATTGCCTGCTTTGGTGGCTCGGCGGGGGATGAATATCGATTAAGCGGCACTTATGTTTATAGCGATGGCGGTTTCACCAGCGAAGCCGCCACGGTGATAATGATTTCTACCTCATTAGATTTCGAAGTGTTCAGCACCCATCATTTAATTCCTGAAAAAACCAAGTTTGTAGTTACTTCTGCGGATCCGGAAAAGCGTACCGTCTATGAACTCAATGCTGAACCAGCGGCAAAAGCCTATGCACGGCTGATCGGTGTTTCGGTTGAAGAGCTGGACGATATGACATTCGCCTGTTCGCCTTTAGCGGTACGTATTAATGATGGCTACTATGCACGTTCTATCCAGCGAGTTAACGATGATCTTAGCCTGACGTTTTATTGTGCAGTTGAAAATGGCATCGTTTTGACAGCAATGAAAACCGACTCCTTGCTTGATGATCTTGAAACCAAACTCAGTGCCATAGAGCGTCGTATGGGACCATCATGGTTAACGATTGGGTGTGATTGCTGCATGCGTTATGCGCAAATTGAGTCGGAAGGTATGGTGGACCAGGCATCGGCATTGCTTCGTCGATACGGGGTGATCGGCTTCAGTACCTATGGGGAGCATGTTGACGGTATGCACCTTAATCACACATTGACCGGGGTTGTCATTGGACAAAGAAACCGTCTCTGAATCGGGTCCGACTGAGAGCGAGCGCTCTCCCTGGGACCTCCATGAAGCACGGCTAATGGCTGAAAATGCCAGGCTGAGCAGGATTTGTGATGCCTTGATAGAAAGGGTGGAGGCAAGCAATATGGCCCCCACCGCCCCTTATGCAGCATTTCAGCATTCAGTTGTTCTGGCCGAGCAGGTGCGTGAGCGGACTCAGGACTTACGTGATGTAAACCAGAAACTACTGGAAGAAATAGAAGAGCGTCGCCACATAGAAATGCAGCTACGCGAAGCACGGGAAAAAGCGGAGCAGGCGAACCTTTCTAAAACACGCTTTGTTGCAGCGGTGAGCCATGATTTGATGCAGCCACTGAATGCTGCTCGGCTCTTCACCAGTGCGTTGCAGGAAAAGCCAGAGAATATGACGTTTCAGCTCGCTCATATCAGCACAGCGCTGACTGATCTTGAATCACTCATTACTACACTTTCAGATGCTTCAAAGCTGGATGCCGGAGTAGTAACGGCTGAGCTCGAAGTTTTTCCATTAAGTCGTTTACTGGATGTTCTAGCTGAAGAGTTTAGGCAAATCGCGCAACAAAAAGGTCTGCGATTTCGTTATGTTCCTTGCGCATCCTTGGTTAGATCTGATTCACAATTATTAAGCAGAATCCTTCGTAACCTGTTATCTAATGCGGTTCGTTATACAGAAAGTGGCTCGATCTTACTGGGTTGCCGAAAACGCGATGAAGGGGTTGAGGTTGTGGTCACTGATACCGGCATAGGTATTCGTGATGATCAACATGATGAAATATTTAAAGAGTTCAAACGTGGAAAGCAAGCCGTCAGACACCACGAGCGAGGCTTGGGCCTGGGCTTGGCTATTGTGGAAAAAATTAGCGATATACTCTCCCATCCCTTGCGTTTTCACTCTCAAGAGGGGAAAGGGTCAAGCTTTGGTTTATTAATCCCTATTGCTGAGCCTGAGGCTTATATCCGCAGAGCTTTGTCAGAAGACCCTTTTGTAGATCAATCTCTGCAAGGACTGCGTATTTGGGTGGTTGATAACGATGAGGCAATCTGCATTGGGATGCAAACCTTGATGGAGGGGTGGGGGTGTGATGTGGTGGTCGCTGATTCGTTAGCCTCTTTACGTAGTAAGGTGGATACCGGCGCTGACGACGCTGATGTATTACTAATGGATTATCATCTGGATCCAGGGACAGATGATGGTATTACTGTTGCAACGTTTATCAATTCTGGTCGCCAAATCCCATTACCGGTAATACTGGTAACAGCTGATCGTAGTGCAGAACTCAAGCAACGTTGTATCCAAAATGGGTTTACGCAGGTTTACAAACCACTGAAACCATTGAAGTTGAAAATGGCGTTAAAGAACTTATCGAGCAGAATAAAAGGAAAAGAAGAGTAGCCCTCTCCTCGCAGAGGAGGGGGCTGAAGTGTGATCTTTATGGCCCTGCTGCGTCTTTATAAGCCCAATCAAAGGGGCAAGCGGTGCAACCGTGCATGTCCATGCTCTGGAAGTTTCCATAGCGCAGGTTTGCGCCTTCCAGGTTGGCGTTACGTAAGCTCGACAGGTTGAGTTTTACTTCTTGTAGATTAGCATCCTGAAGGTTCGCGCCGTTAAGCTTTGCCTTGTTGAACCAGGCCATCTCCAAGTTCACTCCCGTCATATTAGCATTGTTCCATTCAGAGCGAGTCAGCCGGCCAAATTCCAGATTAGCACCGGTGGCATCCACGTTGTCAAAAATGGCTTTTTGGGCAAATAGATTCCAGCTTTGAATGGCAAGCAAGCGCGCGCCGGTAAGGTCTGCCATGCGCAGGTTGGTGCTCATTAGGCGTGCTCGGCTCATGTTTGCCTTGCGAAGATTGGCTTTTTCTAGATTGACTCCCTTGAGGTTGCTGTGTCGCAGGTCTGCGCCTTCAAGATTGGCGCCCGCAAAATTTGCTCCCGTCAGGTCCAGGCCGCTAAGGTCTGCACCTTTCAGGTTTGCACCTGCGCAGTCTGTGGCTGGCTTAAGTTGGCAACCATTATGGCTGGGAATGTCCGCGCTAAAGTCGTCAGCATGAACGCCGCCATTCAGAGCCAGGAAAGTGATTAAAGTTATTGCTCGAGATAGCGTTATAAGTTTCATTATATTCTCCTGGAAAAGCGTCAGCCCGCAATGCGGGCTGACGTTCCTGTTACTTGCTGGCCAGGTCCTTGGCGAATTTGGGGAGTTTAAATACCCAGAAAGAACCACCTTGGGAGATAGGCTTGGTTAGCTCAGCCATGTCACCGCCCCAGAGAGGCACTGCACCGCCATACCCGGCTGTGACACCAATGTATTGCTCACCATCCATTTCCCATGTAATCGGCGGGGAAATAATCCCGGTACCAACCTGAAATTTCCACAGTTCTTCACCCGTTTTAGCGTCAAAGGCCTTGAAGTAACCGTCACCTGTACCAGTGAAGACCAGGTTACCTTTGGTTGCGAGTACACCGGCCCAAAGTGGCATCGGCTCTTTGTGTTCCCAGGCAACTTTGCCGGTAGCAGGGTCCATGGCACGGAGGATGCCTACGTGGTCATCGAACAACCGTTTGATGCGGAAACCCATGCCCAGATAGGCTGAACCAGGTTGATACTCAACCTCCTCGGTCCAGTAATCTTCTTTCCAGTGGTTGGCGGGAACGTAGAACAGGCCGGTATCCTGGCTATACGCCATGGGGTTCCAGTTCTTGCCGCCGAGGAAAGGCGGGGAGACTTCAACTGCCGGTGAGCGAGTCTCACCGTCTTTAAGGCGGGATGGTCGTTGGCCTTCGACTTCAATGGGGCGCCCGGTATCCAGATCAATACCTTCAGCCCAGGTAATGCCATCCACGAATGGGAAAGCATTGAGAAGTTTGCCGTTAGTGCGGTCCGTTACATAGAAGAAGCCATTTCGGTCAGCGTGTGCACCGGCTTTATGGCTCTTGCCCTTCTTGTCTTTGTAGTCAAAGAGGACGATTTCATTATTACCTGAAAAATCCCAGGTATCGTTGGGTGTATGTTGATAGAACCACTTGATTTCACCGGTGGTTGGATCAACTCCGACTTGTCCAGAGGTGTAAAGGCTGTCGTAGTCGGCAGGGTCGCCATCGGGTGCTGTGCGAGCCCAGCCATTCCACGGTGCAGGGTTACCTGCGCCAATAATGATGGTGTTGGTCGCTGCGTCAAAGGTGGCGCTTTGCCACGGAGCACCGCCCCCCTGGCTCCAAGCTTTTACTTTACCCGTTTCAGTGTTCGGGTCATCCGGCCAGCTGGGTGCTCTAGGGTCCCCACTGGGGGTGCTGTCTTCTCCGTTAAGACGACCAATGTGACCCTCTACGAAAGGACGCATCCAAACTTCTTCACCTGTTGCAGGGTCACGGGCGAACAGTTTGCCAACAACACCGAATTCATCACCGGAAGAGCCATGAATCAACAGGACTTTGCCTGTTTTTTGATCTTTAACAATGGTCGGCGCGCCAGTCATTGTGTAGCCCACTTTGTGGTCGCCGAATTTTTTACGCCAAACTACCTTGCCGGTGTCTTTGTTCAGTGCCACTACGCTGGCATCAAGTGTGCCGAAGAAAATATTGTCGCCATAGATAGCTGCACCGCGGTTTACAACATCGCAGCAAGGACGAATATCATCGGGTAGACGGTGCGAATAAGTCCAAATGCGTTTCCCTGTTTTGGCATCAACAGCAAAAATACGGGAGTAGGAACCGGTAACGTAGATTACACCTTCATGAACCAGGGCCTGGGATTCCTGACCGCGTTGTTTCTCATCCCCGAATGAGTAAGACCACGCAGGGGTAAGCATGGAAACGTTTTCGCTATTGATCCCTTCTAGCGTGCTGTATCGCTGGGCGCTGGTGCCCATGCCATACATAAGCACATCTTCAGTGGTTTTATGGTCATTGGCGATATCGTTCCAGGTGACCCCTTCTTCGGCAATAACCGTGCCGCTGCTACATGCGGTCAGCATAGTAGACATGGATATTACACCGATCATACGGGAAAGCTTCCCGCGATACGGTGGGTTGTAGTTTGTTTTCCTCATAACGCAAGCCTCTGCTCTGGTTTTAATATCTGATCGCACTGGCGGTAATGGGATCAGTGCATGGGAAATTACGGCGTGCCAGTTTGAGAATCCCCAGCAACGCGGTGTATCCATTCAGGCAGAGATCAGGGGCTGCAAGATACCGTCAGTGGAAGTAAATGATCTAACCATTTGGGTCTACGACTAAGGGACTACGCATGATGGTGCGAAGGGCTAGTGCTGATTTTGTCGGCTGACTGCTAGATTAATTCCCATAATAGAATTCATTGGTTGGAGTGAAGTATGAATGTATTAATGCGCATAGCGGGAAGTGTAGCCTTGTTGGGTTGTTCGCTGGTTGCATATGGCCATGGCAATGTGACGCCACAAGGGGTAGATCTTCGAGGATTGGAAGAGCTGGGTGAGGAGTGGCGTGATACCAATCCCTATCGTGAGGATCATCCGCAGCATGAATTGGCCGTGGATATTGGCAGCTCCGCCTATAACCAGAACTGTGCAGCTTGTCATGGCCTGGAAGCCAAATCAGGCGGTATAGCTCCGGATCTGAGAGAACTGGAAAACGGTGATTATGGTGATGAATGGTACAAAGAGCGGGTCGTAAATGGAGCTGTGCGTGATGGCAGAGTGTTAATGCCTAAAATGGCAGATTTTATTAGTCAAGAAGCCTTATGGGCCATCCGGACCTGGCTTGAAACCGTCAGTATGGAAACGGTGGGGCAATAACCGTGCGGTCTGTAATGGTATTTCCCGGATTACTATTCCTGCTGTTAATCAATATAGGATCAGCACAGGAAAATAATGCTGACAACGCCAAGGATCCACTTGATTCATTCATGTGGGATCTATACAGGAATCGTTTTTTGTCAGACGCACCAGTACATTTTGATTCGAGAGTAAGGATAACGGCGCCTGAATTTGCTGAGGATTCGGGGCAGGTGCCAGTAGAAATCGATGCCAGCCATTTAAATGATCAATTCGACAAGATGCTACTGTGGGTCGAGCTTAACCCCATACCTATGGTGTTCGAATACAGCCCGGGTACGCATGGCCTGGCAAAGGTAGGGCTGAATATCCGGCTTGAGCAGGGGTCCCCTGTCAGAGTGGCAGTGTTAAGTCAGGGCGCCTGGTATGTTGGCAGTACCTTTATAGATGGCGCAGGGGGAGGATGCTCAACACCGGGCATCGCTAACTCCGGCAAGAATTGGTCGAAAGACTTTGGTCAGGTTAGAGCCCGTAGGTTCCCTGCTGATAATGGCAGCCGTCTTCGTTTTCTGATTATGCATCCAATGGAAAGTGGTTTGTTACCCAGTGAGATTCCTTTCTATATCGAGGAGCTTACGATCAACAGTGGGGGAGAATCCGTTGCTGATATGAAGTGGCATGCCTCTATCAGCGAAAACCCGGTTCTGACAATTGAAATGAAAGGTGATAAAGGAACTACTTACAAGCTGAGAGCAAGGGACAACAATGCCAATGTTCTGGAATCAGAAATCTGATCAATGCCTGCTTCAATTTGCTGCTTCTTTACTTTTTACCTGTGCAGCCCCAGTGCATGGAGGAAGCCTTAATGTTCACCAGGTGGCAAGTAATGTTTGGATGGCTCAGGGTGAACCAGCGGAGCTAGATGAAGAGAACAAGGGAAATATAAGCAATAGTTCTTTTATCGCCACGGGAAATGGCGTCGTGGTGATCGATACCGGGACAACAGAAACATATGGGCGTCAGCTAAGGGAAACTATTAAAGAGTACACGGATGAACCTGTTCGCTGGGTAATCAACACGCATCACCATCCTGATCATACCTTTGGTAATAGTGCATTCTCAGGGGTGCCTATAATGGCGCTTTCCGGAACGAAGAATGCGTTAAACCGAGATGGTGACTTCTTTCTCAAAACCGTTAAAGAGCGTGTTGGAGATACAGCGGCTGAAACGGTAGTCTCTATACCGAATGTCAATGTTGAGCCGGGAGTGAAACTTTTTTCCGGATATTCGCTCAAGCTAATGAAATTTACTGGACATAGCGGCAATGATCTTGTCGTTTACGATCCTCAGAGCGGTACCCTTTTCGCGGGCGATATATTGTTCTGGAACCGAGCGCCAACCACACCTCATTCTCCAGGAATCGATATCTGGTTGGAAGAACTGGATCGGTTGTCTGAAATTGAGGTTAAAGCGATTATCCCCGGGCACGGCCCTTTTGCCCGTGATTATTCTCCCTTGGTCCAAACGCGTGAATGGCTTTTGTGGCTGGACGCTCTCATGAAAGAAGGGGTCATGAAAGGCTATTCTGCTAATACGCTTATTGATGCCGAAATTCCTGGTCAGTTTGCGGGTATGTCGCTCGCTAAATTCGAGTTAACCCGCACCATCAGTCACTTTTACCGAAAATACGAAGACGATTGGTGGGAGAGTACTAACCGATAAGACCAAATGAGGAGAAGAATTACTCCCTTGGTAGCATGCGTATTTGGTCCACTCCATCCTATTCTGATTGTGCAGGCGCTACTTATCAAAGCGCGGACGTCAAGCAATTAGAAGAGGAATCAGGTAATGATTTATGCGAATCCTGGTAGCGAAGGTTCAGTGGTTTCATTTAAAGAACGTTATGAAAACTACATTGGAGGTGAGTGGGTTGCACCGGTAAAAGGGCAATATTTTGACAACGTTAGCCCAGTAAACGGTAACGTTTTCTGTCAGGTAGCCAGGTCAAGTGCAGAGGATGTTGATTTGGCACTGGATGCGGCTCATCGGATTTCAGATGAGTGGGGTAAAACCTCAGTGACTGAGCGCAGTAACATACTGTTGAAAATAGCAGACCGCCTCGAGCAGAATCTTGAATCTCTTGCGGTAGCCGAAACCTGGGATAATGGTAAGGCTGTAAGGGAAACCCTGAATGCTGATTTGCCTTTGGCTGTTGATCATTTTCGCTACTTTGCAGGCTGTATTCGTGCTCAAGAAGGAACTGCTGCGGAAATTGACGCCAATACGGTAGCGTACCATTTTCATGAGCCCCTAGGCGTTGTTGGGCAAATCATTCCCTGGAATTTTCCTATTCTGATGGCGACATGGAAGATCGCTCCGGCTCTGGCGGCCGGTAACTGCATTGTGTTAAAGCCCGCCGAACAAACCCCGGTTTCTATCCTTAAGGTGATGGAGTGTATTGGTGACCTGCTACCTGCCGGTGTTCTTAACGTTGTGAATGGATACGGTAAAGAGGCAGGCCAGGCGCTTGCCTCTAGTAAGCGTATTGCAAAAATTGCTTTTACTGGTTCAACCCCTGTGGGATCACACATTCTTAAATGTGCAGCAGAAAATATTATTCCCTCTACGGTAGAGCTGGGTGGTAAATCTCCAAACATTTACTTCTCAGACATTATGAATGCGGAAGCTTCGTTTATTGATAAAGCTGTAGAGGGTCTGGTTTTAGCCTACTTTAATCAAGGTGAAGTGTGCACATGCCCTTCTCGCGCATTGGTTCAAGAGAATATGTACGATGATTTTATTGATCGCGTTCTTAAAAGGATAAAGACCATCAAGCGTGGAAATCCACTTGATACCGAAACACAGGTGGGGGCTCAGGCGTCTCGTGAGCAGTATGACAAGATTATGTCTTACATGAGTATTGCTAAAGAAGAAGGCGCGACCGTACTTGCCGGTGGAAGCAGTGAATCTCTCGAAGGTGAGTATGGCAATGGGTTTTATATTCAACCTACCCTGCTTAAAGGCCACAATAAAATGCGGGTCTTCCAGGAAGAAATTTTCGGTCCCGTTGTGGGGGTGACTACATTCAAGGACGAAGCAGAAGCATTGCAAATCGCCAATGACACCGAATTCGGCCTTGGGGCTGGCGTATGGAGTCGAGATATGAACGTTGCTTTCAGAATGGGGCGTGGCATTCAGGCAGGACGAGTCTGGACTAACTGTTATCACGCTTATCCTGCGCATGCCGCTTTTGGCGGATATAAGAAGTCAGGTATTGGTCGTGAGACTCACAAGATGATTCTTGATCACTATCAGCAAACAAAGAACTTGCTGGTTAGTTACGATACCAATCCCCTTGGCTTTTTCTGAGTACTATCTCCTGGTCGTCTAACTTGACGTCTTTTGCCGCCCTACGGGCGGCTTTTTTATTGTTGCGAGAAGGGAAAGATGCTTGAACTTCCTAATAAGCAAGATAATCCGTGGACGGTTCTTTCGATTGCGAACGAGTGGAAGTTACTGCCATCAACACTGTGGTCAGCACAGGCACCAGAATTCTCTCCTGTGGACAGATTGATTGATATATCACCTATGGCGTTACGACTGTTGCAGCTCGATGTTCAGCATATCCGGACACATGTTGAAGGTGTTTCAACACTGAAAAATCTACATGCAGGTAGTTGTCTTCTGCCTGGTATGTCCCCGGTGGCTCAAAAGTATGCAGGACACCGTCATGGTATTTTTAATGATCGCATCGGTGATGGAGGGGCATTGCTTTTAGGTGAGGTTGCTACGCCTTTAGGTCGTATGGATATGTATTTAAAAGGCGGAGGTAGAACGCCGTATTCTCTTAGAGAGGATGGGTATATGGGGCTGCGTAGTGCGATCAAAGAGTATCTTGTAGGTCATGCTCTCTATGGAATAGGAATACCTACAAGTTTGCCATTAAGTATCTGTAAGCATAAAAGAAAGATTGTTCGTGGCGAAATAGAGCAATCGGCAACTATTCTCCGTCTTTCACCATCACATGTACGGATTGGTCATTTTGAGTGGCTTGCCGAGCGGGGGAACGCTTCAGCCATGAATGCGCTGATTGCTCATCTTGGTGGTTGTTATGGTGAGAGTGGCAAAATGGATGCAGATAAGTTTTTTAAGCATTCTGTGCAGCGGGCTGCGCATCTTGTGGCCGCATGGCAGGTTTGGGGGTTTGTTCATGGTGCGATGAATACGGATGATATTTCTGTTATAGGAATAACTCTGGACCACGGATCGGGAACTTTTATTGAGTCTTTCCCGTCGTCTATGAAAAATGGCCATTATTCTGGTGACAATTCATCTCTGTTCTCTTCTCAGTCAGAATCGATGAAGTTCGGTCTTGAAGTGCTTGCCAGGGCATTACGGCTGTTATTGAGCGAAGAGCAATTAAACGCCACATTGGAAAACTTTGATGATCAAATTGAAAATGCGATGTTATGTGGTATGCGCTCCCGTTTGGGGTTGATGATGTCAAGAGATGCAGACTCAGAATTGATTGGGAAGTGGTTGAATATCCTGCATCGCAATGGTGCAGACTATACTTTGTCATTCCGTTATTTGATGGAGTGGAAGAATGATCAATCCAGTGACCGACGTTTGGCGGATCAACTTGGTATTGATGGTAGCGACAAAGATCTATGTGAATGGTTAAGTGCTTATCGAAAACGTCTTGAAAATGAGTGTTGCACTCACTTGGAGCGTTATCGTTTCATGGCTGCTTTCAACCCGGTTACGGTGTTAAGGGATAGGGATATTTACAGCGTTACTGTGGCTGCCGAAGATGGGGATTTTATGCCTCTGGCTCGGTTGCGCAAGCGAATTACACAGCCTTACCACGATTTTCTGCAATAGATAAAGGATGAGCCGTCCTTACGACTCATCCTTTATGCCACCTGAGGTGACTGGTCACCAGGCGACAGTGGCACCCAGTGCAAGAGTGTCCGTCGTTTCTATTTCACCTATTGTTTCATCATCCAGTTCAACACGGCTAAAGTTGGCCACCAGGTTAAAATAGTCATTGGCTGCGTAACTTAGGATAAGACCTTTGTTATCATAATCGATTGCGCTGCCACCTGTAACTCCATCGTCCTCAGTACGACCATAAGTTCCAGCAATGCGCGCCTTGCCGATTTGGTAGCCAGCTTGAATAAGATAACCATTGCTATCAACTTCCTGAAGAGGGGCTTGCCCAGCATTGTTGGTGAACAAAGGGTGAATGCCGGTGGCATCGAAACCGGAGGCGGTGAGGGTAAGATCAGCAACTTTAAGTTGAACACCGTAACCTACGCCTTTTGATGTAATATCAGCAACGGAGCTGTCGGTATTTTCTGAGTTTTGATACGCGCCATTTACCCAGGTGTAAATATCGATTCCGCTAATATCTGCCTGGTAGCTAATTTCGCTTTCCACTCTCGGTGTGTCCTGGTATGCCTTTCCTGGCGCACCAACTTCATTGGTATCGTATGGATCCAGAATACCTACGGCAATGTTTAACCCCCCCATTTCCGGGCTTCGCCAGGTAATTTGTGAGCTAGGGAATGCGTAGGGGTAGCCGGTGCCGATATTGCCGAAGGAGACGCCCCCCCCATCAACGAGGCCAACCATGTCGCTAGAATGGCCAAATCCCGTAAGTAGCTCGTCACGAAGGATATTGGAACGAGCGAAAAGGCCGAAGTCTTTACCAATAAGTACCTCACCGAAGCTGCCGCCGATGGTTCCATAGAATTGGCGTACATCAATAGCCGTGCCGGTGGCAGCGCTTTCACTGTCGTTGATAGTGACCCAGAATGATGATCTGGCGCCCAAAGTAAGATTTCCTGTTTCCCGCTTCATGTTGAAGCCAATATAGTTTGGCAGGAAGCCCATTTTGACTCTGGATTGTCGGCGATCGAATTGATCGCCAGCACGATCTACGTCGTTGTTTACATAGAAAGCATTAATATATCCGTCGGTGCTGAAGCTGGTGCCGTCATCGTCATATAGTACGATTTCAGCGTTGGCTGATTGCACAGCGAGTAATGGCAGAAGGCATAATGCCGACCGGGATAGAAGTGTTTCATTGGTTCTTTTCATCTTACGCTCCCTGAAGTTTCTATCATGTTGATAGCAACGAGTATGGAGAGCGTAAAATGAACGAAGAATACCGCCTTGGTACTGTATTAAGTGTGATGTTTATAGCGTTTGGTCGTGCGACTAAGGGATTAATATACGGTTAATTTGGTTGTGATTTATGAATCACTTTGCCTGGTGACTAATAAGTGATTTTGCTGTGATGACGGTTTAACTATTCATATTATCGTTTTGATCAGGGTAGTGGGGTGTATTTCAAGTAAGGGAGGGTCGCTTCTTTCTGTGCAGGAAAGAGCGTCTTTGCGTCATCGTCAGATAGTTTTGGTGATATGATGGCGTCGTCGCCAGGTTTCCAGTCGGCTGGCGTTAATACCGGATAGCGATAAGTGGTTTGCAGGGCATCAATTGCACGTATAAGTTCATCAAAATTTCGCCCGATACTCGGTGGGTAATCCATTTTCAGGCGAATGCGTCCACGTGGGTCAATGATAAAGACGCTGCGAACGGTGGTCAGGTTGTTCGAGCGTGGGTGAAGCATGCCGTAACGAGTGCTGATGGTTCGGTTTTGATCCGAGATAATCGGAAAGGATGGTCGGACACCTTGGCTTTCGTCGATATCATCAAGCCATTCTTTTAGATCATTCAGTGGACTCACAGCCAAAGCTAATGCACGTACGTTTCGTTGCTCGAAGGCGCTGTTTAAGCGTTCCACTGCAGCGAGCTCGGTGGTACATACCGGGGTGAAACTGGCTGGATGGGAAAACATGACGACCCAATGATCCTGCCTCCAACGTTCGAAACGCACATGTCCCACGGTCGTTTCAGCTTCAAAATCAGGTGCTGCATCACCCAGTTGAAGCGCATGAAGAGGAAGAGCGTACAGTAACAACGTTGCTAGCCAATACTTCATATTTACCACCCAAGGGTTATCCCGGCGTACAAGGTTCGGCCCGGGGCTGGTTCAAAGTAGCCGCGATCAGCAGGGTCTGGCCTGTCGCTATTGGCATTGATACGAATGTTGCTGTAGTAATCACGGTCGAAAAGGTTATTAATGCCGGTGTGAATTTCAAAACTCTGGCGATTGAATTGCCAGCGCTTTCCAAACCGGGCATTAACAACTGCATGGCTGCCAATGCGTGTCTGGTTGGTGTTTTCCGCATAAACCTCGCTGGCAAAACGTACATCGCCGACAACAAAAAAACCGTTTTCGGGGCGCCAGGCTGCTTCGGCAAAAACAATATGTTGCGGCAAACCAGGCATATGGTTATCGCTTACGTCAACGCCCTGTTGATCATCAAAGAAGCGATCGAAACGGTATTGCGCCCACGTCCAGGCAATCGTTGTGGTCAGGGTTTCTGTGGTGAAGTGTTCCAGCGATAGTTCAAGGCCTTCGCGGCGTGTGCGGGCAGCATTCTCGTAGTAGGTTCGTCCGCCGAGTTCGTAAGGGGTAATTTCGTCTTTGACGCGGACGCTAAACAGCGTGAGATCATAGAGCAGGTCATTGCTGATGGTGCCACGGATACCCAGTTCCTGATTCAGTGCTTTCTGCGGCTCAAGATCTGGATTGAAGCCTCCCGCGCCAGACGGATTGGCTAGCTCAGTGAAGGTGGGGGTTTCAAACGCTGAGCTGACTGAGGCATAGAGGGTGTGGGCAGGGAGGGCATGCCAGGCAATGCCGGCACTAAAGCTGCCTTCATTGAAGTGTTGCTTGCCGCTATCGTCTCCGTCTGTCAGGAAATGATCTTCTATCTTGAACTGGATCCGGTCGGCTCTTGCCCCTAGCGAGAGAGTGAGGGTATCGGTGAGAAAGGTATCGGTCTGTACAAAAAGGCCACTGCTGGTGGCAATCTGATCCTCATTGGCGGTGAGTCCAGTAATCACACCGCTGAAACTCACTCCCCGGCGGCCACGATCATCCTGCTGGCGATCCACGTCAACGCCAACCAGATAGCGGTGGCGTAAACCGAATAAGTCGAGATCGTGATTATATTCTACGCCTGCTCCGTAGAACGTCCGCTGATAATCGATCAAGCTGCTACCGGGAAATGGGAGCTGCTGGGTAAAATCGCGTTGGCTAATGAATGCTCGTGTCTGTAACACACCCCCAGCCAAGGACGTATTGCGGTAACGGAAGCCAATCCGTTGTTGGTCCACTTCCTGGCCGGCGTCCAGTCGATCCGCAAGCATGGTGGCCTGCTTTTTGTCAGCGTGAGCCTGGGCACGGGTTAGTCCGCCAGGGTCTTCAGCATACGGTGTATCTAAAGCGGTCAGAAACAGGTCTATTTCCTGGTGGTTGCCCAGTGTCCAGCCAACCCGGCTGTTGAGTTGGTATTTCTCGACGGCGCTTTGATCACGGTATCCCTCGTAGTTAAGACCGCTGACGCCGAGATAATAATGCGCATTGCCTTTCTGTCCCCCGCTCTTGAGATGGGCTTTGCGGAAGCCATCGGCGCCGCTCGACAAACTCAGCGCACCATTATTCCTTATGGTTCGCCCGGAGAGGCTTTCAATATCGATGACGCCGCCGGTAGCATTGCCATAGAGAACCGACGCAGGGCCACGCAATACCGTTGCCTGGTAGATAGAGTCCAAGTCGATATTGTCCACCTGTGACTGCCCATCCGGTAGTGTTTCGGGGAAACCATCTACTCGAACCCGTAACCCGCGGACCCCAAAAGGCGCGCGTGCGCCAAAGCCCCGAATAGAGATTCGTTGGTTCTGGGCGAAGTTGTAGCGGTTTTGCAGGTAGAGCCCGGGTACCCTGGCAAGACTTTCATCAAGTTGAATGTTCTGTTGGCCTTGCTGAGCAGTTCTGGCATCCACGACACTTACTGCGGCAGGGGTGTCCAAAAGACTACGCTCCATGCGCGTGCCATCAACCTGTATGGTTTCCAGCTCTGAGGGGGCGGCCAGAACAGTCAGGGGCAGGTTGATTGTCGCAAGACCGAAGGCGATTCGCTTCAATGAGGGCATGGCATGTACGGCTTTGTTGTTAGTGTGGGGTTTACGCTATTTGCTTATAGGGCTGCCCTCAAGTCATACAGTGCGAAAGTACTACTGATGTTCCCCATAAGTCGCAGTGTTACGCCTCTAATCCATAACCGATGACCATAAAAAAGGCCGCGGTGAGCGGCCCTTTCTTATGCTTGAGAGGAAGACATTCAGTGGGTCTTCTTTCTCTTGCGCTGGCTGGCCTGGGCATGCTGCTCGGTGAGCATGCCATCGACGCCGAACAGCTTTTCCCGCCATTCGTCCAGCAGGGCATCGGTGTCGTGCTGGGAAGGGTGGAAATCCCGCTTGAAGAAATCCAGATACTGGGGCGCCAGTTTGGTGAACAGCCCCTTGCGGCCAAACAGGAATTTCATGCCTTGCCAGTTGTTTTTCAGACTGAACAGGCGGCCGTCGGAAGCCAGCATGCGAGCCTGGAAAGCGGCTAAGACCGCGAAGAAAACCACGGTAGTGGGGATCATGGCGCCGGCACGAATAGCATAACTACCGCTGACCTTTTCATAGACATCATAGGCAACGGTTTTGTGTTCGTTTTCTTCCAGAGCGTGCCACAACCACAGTTTTGCGGTGGCTTCATCGAGGATTTTTTCCTGGTGCTCATCTTCGCGCAGCAGCTGTTCGGCGATGATGGCGGTGTAGTGTTCCAGACATACAGTGGCGGCCAGCTGGAAGATTTTCGGGGTGCGTTTTTGCACCAGTCCCAGCAATTTGCCTAGTGACTTATCCAGCTTGTCAGTGGGGTAGCCGAATTTCACGCCCATTTCGTTCCAGGCTTCATGTTCTTTGCTGTGCATGGCTTCCTGGCCAATAAAGCCCGCCACCTGGGCTTTCAGTGTGCCGTCGGTGATCTCTTTACGATAATGACGCACGGAATCCACGAAAAAGGCTTCTCCTTCCGGGAAAAGGGCCGACAGGCTCAACCAGAATGCGCTCAGGAAAGGGTCATTGTCATAGAAGTAACGCGCTGTGGTCTTGTCATCGAACTGAAAATCGAGACGACGGGGCGGAATATTGACGGTGGCGCCCAACGGGACTTTCTGGGCCTTTGACTGGCCGGACTCAATGGTGGTGGATGCTGTTGTTGTCATGGTGTCCTCCTGATCTTTGGCGGCAGGGGCGCCGCTGAACGCCACACTGTGACATTGCCTGATGTAACGATAGTCGAGGTTGCGGCGGATCAGGTAAATGGCACTTTGGCGCCCCGGGCGGGGCGCTAGTGCCAGTACACAAAATGAGGGATTTTGTGTCCGGTTATGACAGGGGAGGCATTACCCCGGCAGGAACAGGGATTTGGTTTCCAGGAACTCTTCAAAGCCAAAGCGGCCCCATTCCCGGCCAATCCCGGATTGTTTGTAGCCTCCAAAAGCCGCCTGTACATCCGGGCCGGCCCCATTGATATGGACGTTGCCGGTACGCAGGCGTGCGGCCACCTGGCGGGCCTGGGCATCATCCCCGAAGACATAGCCGGACAGCCCGTACTCGGAGTCGTTGGCAATGGCGACGGCATTGTCCACGGTGTCGTAGGGGATCATCACCAGTACCGGGCCGAAGATTTCTTCCCGGGCTATGGCCATCTGGTTGTTCACCTCACTGAATACGGTGGGGCGAGCGAAATAACCCTTGGTGATGCCATCGGGCTTGCCGGGACCACCGGCAACCAGTTTAGCGCCTTCTTCCTGTCCTTTATCAATCATGGCCTGCACCCGTTGGTACTGACGCCCGTTAGCGATAGGGCCCATGACGGTAGCGTTATCAGTGGGGTCTCCGACGACTACGCTGTCGCAAACCTGGGCAGCGATCTGTTCGGCTTCAGCCAGTTGATCCGCCGGCACCAGCATCCGTGACGGCGCATTACAGCTCTGTCCGGTGTTGGTCATCATGGAGCGTACTCCGTGGGTAACAGCCTGTTCCAGATCGCAGCCCGGCAGCAGGATATTGGCAGATTTGCCGCCCAGCTCCAGCGACACGCGTTTAATCGTGCTCGCTGCTTCCCGGCTTACCGATTCCCCGGCGCGGGTGGAGCCGGTGAGGGAGACCACATCAATTCGAGGGTCGCTGGACAGCAACGGACCCACCGCGGCGCCATCGCCGTACACCATATTGAAGACCCCGGCGGGTACGCCGGCTTCATCAATGATGCGGGTCAGCAGGTTAGCGGAGAGCGGGGCGAATTCACTCGGCTTGAGCACCATGGTACAACCGGCAGCCATGGCCGGGGCGACTTTGCACATGACCTGGTTCATGGGCCAGTTCCAGGGCGTGATCAGGGCGCAGACACCGGCCGCTTCACGGCGGATCAGTGACTGCCCTGCGGTTTCTTCAAACGGAAATTCCCGGGCGATGCCCAGAGCGGTTTTCAAATGGGCCAGACCCATGGGGGCCTGCACCTTGCTGGCCAGGGAGATGGGGGCCCCCATTTCCTGGCTGATGGCCTCGGCCATTTCCGGTAGATGGGCCTGGTAGGCTTCGAGCATTTTTTCCATATAGCCCAGTCGCTCTTCCAGTGTCAGAGCGGACCAGGTGGGGAAGGCCTGGTGGGCGGCGTCGATTGCCGCATCAATGTCGGCAGCCTGTGCCAGCGGCAAGGTGGCAATCTGTTCTTCATTGGCGGGGTTGATAACGGCGTGGGTGGTGGCTCCCGGCGCGGGAGAAACCCAGCTGCCGTTGATGTAGAACTGCTGCAGCGTATCCATGGAATCGTCCTTTTATCGGTCTTCCATTGTGTGTGGTGGGTCAACATTACAATAATGAAACGTAATTTTAAAATATTGACCGCTATGGCTGAAGCGTGACATGGTGAATGTTCCTGCCGTGCCCGCGCCCCCCCATTGTGCTTGAGAGGGGGACGTCGAGCCATGGCCGGTTTGAGCCGCGGGCAAGCGGTGTCTTAGGCAGGCGAAACGCTTTTTGTTATATTTGCGAGCCTAATACATAACTATAAATGGAATCGATGTCCGGTTAGCCGGAACAACCGGTTTCAGCCAACCCGAAGCCTGATACAGGAACGAGAAGAATGCGTAGAGCTGTTGCCGACCTCGGCGCCAATGATAAAGACCGTAATTTCGTCACGGCCCTCGCAAGGGGGCTGGATATTCTTCGTTGCTTTGGGCCTTCTGATGAATACCTGGGCAATGCGGAGCTGGCCAAGCGCACCAGCATTCCCCGCCCCACCGTATCGCGGATGACTGCGACCCTGACGCAGCTGGGCTACCTGCGTTATGTACCGCAGCTGGAGAAATACCGGCTGGGGCCGGGCGTGCTGGATTTGGGTTACCGCTATCTGGCCAGTGAGGGGGTGCGGGATCTGGCACGACCTTACATGCAGGAGCTGGCGGATTCGACCGATTGCATGGTCGCCATTGGCGCGCCGGATGGCGCTCAGGTGACGTATATCCAGGTTTGTCAGGGCAATGGCCCACTGGTGCTGCGGCTGGATATCGGTTCGCGGGTGCCCATGGCCACCTCGGCATTGGGCCGGGCGTTCCTGGCGGCCACGCCGGAAGTTGAGCGGGAAATGTACTACGAGCAAATTCGTCAGCAGGACCCGGCGGCCTGGCCGGCCTTGGAGCGCAGCCTGCAGAGTGCCTATGAGGAATATGAGCAATACGGCTTCTGTACGTCTGACGGAGAATGGAACCGCGATGTGAGTGGCGTGGCGGTGCCGTTGATTCTGGATGGTGGCGCTCAGGTAGTGCCATTCAACTGCGGCGGTTCATCGTTGCGGTTGAGTCGCAGAACGCTGTTGGAAAATCTTGGCCCACGCCTGAAAGACGTGGTCGGGCAGGTTGCACAAATGGTACAGGGCCGCGCCTGAACCGCCACAGGTAAAATGAACAATGAGTGCGAGAGTATGAGTGCAGTTCCGCCCTCCAAGGGGTTTTCCCTGGCTGATGCCAATACCCGTTTCGATATAGGTTTTCCCGCTCTGGTGGGGTTTCATTTTCTGGAATGGGAAGAAGGCAGGGCGGTGTTGGGTTTGCAGATTGAGGCCCCGCATTTGAACCTGGGCGGGGTCATTCATGGTGGGGTGCTGGCGACCCTGATGGATGTGGCCGGGGCCTGTGCCGGGACCTGGAGCCCGGACCCCGCGCACATTCGCAAGGCCGTCACCCTGTCCATGACCACCACGTTCACCGGACAGGCCAGTGAAGGATTGATCCGTGCGGTGGGTACCCGCCGTGCCGGTGGCACCCGGATCTACAACAGCACCATGGAAGTGTTCGATGAAAAGGACACGCTGCTGGCACTCGGTGAGGCAACCTTCCGTTTACGCAGTGAGTAATTCCCTTCCGCGTTATCTCTTGCCGTTTGCTGCCTTGAGAGGCCTCTGCCCCTTTTTTGGTAGGTCGGATTAGCCGCGTAGCGGCGTAATCCGACATCTGTCTGCATTTTTCAAAACACGCTAACGGCTAGCCACGTGGGTGGGCTGTTGTGCATCCCAGCCACCACCCAGCGCCCGATACAGCTCGGTTTCATTGGTCAGCTGCTGCAGCTTCAGCGTCACCAGCTGCTGGCGGGCGGACAGCAGGGTGCGCTGGGCATCCAGCACGGCCAGGTAGTTATCTGCGCCTTGCTCATAGCGTTGCTGCGAGAGCGCGAGGGACTGCTCGGTGGCGGTGACCAGCGCTTGCTGGGCCTGTTGCTGGCGGGCCAGAGTGTCGCGGGCCTGTAGCGCGTTGGCGACTTCCTGAAAGGCGGTTTGAATCGCTTTCTCATAGGTCGCTACCGCCTGGTCCTGGCGCACTTCAGCCAGATCCAGATTGGCCTTGTTGCGGCCGCCGGAGAAAATCGGCAGGGAGATGCTGGGGCTGAAGGACCAGGCCTTGGAGCCGCTGTCGAACAGGCCGGACAGCTCGCTGCTCATGGTGCCATAGGCGCCGGTGAGCTGGATGCTGGGGAAGAAGGCGGCTCGCGCGGCACCGATGCTGGCATTGGCGGCACGTAGCTGATGCTCCGCCTGCTGCACGTCCGGCCGCTGGGTCAAGAGGCTGGACGATAGTCCTTCCGGTACCGGTGCCACCAGTGAGAGGGTGTCGCTGTTCAGGTTCACCGATTCCAGTGCGGGCAGGGGCCCGCCTACCAATACCGCCAGGGCGTTGTAATCCTGGTTGACCTGGCGTTCAAAGCTGGCCTGGTTGGCGCGGGCACCTTGTAGGGCAATCTGTGCCTGACGTACATCCAGTTCTGTGCCCAGCCCGCCTTCGAAGCGCCGCTGGATCAGCGCCAGCGAATCCGCTTGCGCGGCTACCGTTTCACGGCTGATCGCCAGATTCTGACGGTCGCTGACCAGGGTCAGGTAGCTTTGCGCCACCTGGGCTACCAGTGCCAGCTGGGTGCTGCGCCGGGCTTCTTCGCTAGCCAGGTAAGTCTCCAGAGACGCATCCTTGAGGCTGCGTACGCGTCCGAACAAATCCAGTTCCCAGGCGGTGACGCCAACCTGAACACCGTATTGATCAGAAAGGGTTGAGCTACCGGTGTATGACAGGTCGCCAGGCAGGCGCTGGCGAGTGCCGCTGCCATCCACGGACAGGTTCGGGTACAGGTCGGCGCGCTGGATTTGGTACTGGGCGCGCAGGGCGGCCACATCCAGAACGGCCAGGCGCAAATCCCGGTTGTTATCCAGCGCGCTCTGGATGAGTTGTTGCAGCTCCGCGCTCTGATACAGGGTAGACCAGCCGGGTAGGGTGAGCTCGCTGGCGCCGTCAACGGCTGTTGCGCCCACTTGGGCCGGTACCGGTGATGCGGGTTGTTCGTAGCTGGGGGCCAGGGTGCAGCCACCCAGCATCAGCCCGCCCAGAAGGGCGAGCGTCAGTGGGTTACGAGTCATGAGGGTTACTCCGCTTGGACTTACTCTTTGCCTTTCTTCTTGCCGTCCAACGGCACGCCGGACAGCTTGCGCACCGCAACGTAGAACAGCGGGATGAAGAAGATGGCGAGGACGGTGGCGGTGAGCATGCCGCCGAATACCCCGGTACCAATGGCGTTACGTGCCCCGGCGCCAGCGCCGGTGCTGATCATCAGCGGGGTTACCCCGAGCATGAAGGCCAGTGATGTCATCAGAATTGGGCGTAGCCGCATGCGCACGGCTTCCAGTGTGGCCTTGAGCAGGTGTTCGCCTTTTTGCTCCAGCTCCAACGCAAATTCTGCAATCAGAATGGCGTTTTTCGCCGAGAGCCCGATGGTGGTCAGCAGCCCCACCTGGAAGAAGACGTCATTGTTCAGGTCACGGAAGGTGGCGGCCAGTACTGCACCAATCACACCCAGTGGCACCACCAGCATCACTGCGAACGGAATGGACCAGCTTTCATAGAGCGCGGCCAGACACAGGAATACCACGATCAGCGAGATCACATACAGGGCCGGTGCCTGGTCGCCGGACTGTCGCTCCTGATAGGACAGGCCGGTCCACTCAAAGCCAAAGCCTGCGGGCAGCTTGGCAGACAGTTCTTCCATGGCATCCATGGCGTCACCAGTACTGTAGCCGGGTGCCGCGTTACCCTGGATGTTTACTGAGGATACGCCGTTGTAGCGTTCCAGCTTGGGTGAACCATAGGTCCAGTGGCCGGTGGCGAAGGTCGAGAACGGTACCATTTCGCCCTGGTTATTACGCACAAACCAGTCGTTGATGTTTTCCGGCAGCATCCGGTAGGGCGCGTCTGCCTGTACATACACCCGTTTAACCCGACCGCGGTCTACGAAGTTGTTCACGTAGCTGGAGCCCCAGGCAATTTGCAGGGTGTTGTTGATGTCGCTGATGGACAGACCCAGCGCCTTGGCTTTTTGCTGGTCGATGTCGATCTGGTACTGCGGGCTGTCTTCCAGACCATTCGGGCGTACCCCGGCCAGGCGCGGGTCCTGTGCGGCCATGCCGAGCATCTGGTTACGGGCCTGGATTAGCGCTTCGTGGCCCTGCCCAGACTGGTCCAGCAGCTGGAAATCGAAACCGCTGGCATTGCCCAGCTCAGGAATCGATGGCGGGTTGAGGGCGAACATCATGGCTTCACGAATGGTCGAGAAATACCCCATGGCACGGCCCACCACGTTATCCGCGCCGTCCACGGACAGGTCGCGTTCTGACCAGTCCTTCAGATTCACGAACGCCATGCCGGCGTTCTGGCCCTGACCGGTGAAGCTGAAGCCGGCCACGGTGAACAGACCATCCACGGCAGCTGATTCTTCGTTGAGGTAGTAGTTCTCCATCTTTTTCAGTACATCGACGGTTTGCTCCTGAGTGGAGCCGGCCGGCAGTGTCACCAGGGTGAACAGAATTCCCTGGTCTTCTTCCGGCAGGAAGCTGGACGGCAACCGCATGAAGCTGAAGCCGAGCACACCGACGATGACCACGTAAATGAACAGGTAACGACCACGGCGTCCGAGAATTTTCTCAATGCTGCCCTGATAGCGTCGGCTGCTTTTGTCGAAGGTACGGTTGAACCAGCCGAAGAAGCCGTGATCGGTCTGGTGTTCGCTGTCCTTGGCCTTGAGCATGGTGGCACACAAAGCCGGTGTCAGGATCAGGGCTACCAGAACGGACAGCACCATGGCAGACACAATGGTGATGGAGAACTGACGGTAAATGGCACCGGTGGAACCGGGGAAGAAGGCCATGGGAACGAAGACGGCCGAGAGCACCAGGGCGATACCCACCAGGGCCCCAGTAATCTGGCCCATGGATTTACGGGTGGCTTCCTTGGGAGGCAGGCCTTCCTCGTGCATCACCCGTTCCACGTTCTCCACCACCACGATGGCGTCATCCACCAGCAGACCGATGGCCAGCACCATGCCGAACATGGTCAGGGTGTTGATGGAGAAACCAAAGGCGGCCAATACGGCAAAGGTGCCGAGCAGTACCACGGGCACGGCCAGGGTCGGAATCAGGGTGGCGCGGAAGTTCTGCAGGAACAGGTACATCACCAGGAAAACCAGGATGATGGCCTCGAATAGAGTGTGCACCACTTCTTCGATGGAGATGCTGACGAAAGGTGTGGTGTCGTAGGGGAACACCATTTCCATCTTGTCAGGGAAGTAGGGTTCCAGCTCTGCCAGCCGCGCGCGCAGCGCTTCGGCAGTGTCCAGAGCGTTGGCGCCGGTGGCCAGGTTGATGGCCAGGCCAGCCGCGGGCTGACCGTTATAGCGGCCCTGTACATCGTAGTTCTGGGCGGCCAATTCGACCCGGGCCACGTCTTCCAGAAACACCTGAGAACCATCCGGGTTCACTTTCAGGAGAATGCGTTTGAACTGGTCTACGTCTTCCAGGCGGGTCTGGGCGATGATGGTGGCGTTCAGTTGCTGGCCTTCCACTGCAGGCGCGCCGCCCAGTTGGCCACTGGCCACCTGATTGTTCTGGACCTGAATGGTCTGGGTGATGTCCTGGGGGGTCAGATCAAACTTGTTCAGTTTGTTCGGGTCCAGCCAGATGCGCATGGCGTAGGGCGAACCGAATAGCTGGATCTGGCCCACGCCGGGCACCCGGCTTACCGGGTCCTGAACATTGGAGGCTACATAGTCGGCCAGATCGGCCCGTGACAGGCTGCCATCCTCGGAGGTGAAGCCGACTACCATGAGGAAGGAGTCAGAGGACTTGGTGACCTGCATGCCTTGTTGCTGCACTTCCTGGGGCAGCAGTGGCGTTGCCAGCTGCAGTTTGTTCTGCACTTGCACCTGGGCAATGTCCGGGTCGGTGCCGGGGGCGAACGTCAGGTTCACCGCGGCGTTACCGAAAGAGTCACTGCTGGAGCTCATGTACAGCAGATTATCGATCCCGTTCATTTGTTGCTCGATCACCTGGGTGACCGAGTCTTCCACGGTTTTCGCCGAGGCCCCCGGGTAGTTACCGGCGATGGAGACCTGCGGCGGCGCAACGGTGGGGTACTGCTCGATGGGCAGGGTGTAAATGGCCAGGGCACCGGCCATCATCATGATGATGGCGATAACCCAGGCGAAAATCGGACGGTCAATAAAAAATCTGGCCATGGGAATCCCGTTTCTCTTCGTTGCGCGTTATTGCGCTGCGCTTTGTGCCTCGCCGGTTTTCTCGGCGGGGGACTGGGGCTGTTCTTGCTGGGCGGCGGCGTCGTCAGCTTTTTCGGTGTCCACGGGGGTCACCGGGGAGCCGGGCTGAATGCGCTGCAGGCCGTCGACAATCAGACGATCGCCGTCTTTCAGGCCGTCAGCGATCAACCATTGGCTTTTCACGGCACGCTCGGTGCTGACTTTCACCTTCTTGGCCTGGTCATTGCTGTCGATCAGCATGGCATAGGCCTGGCCTGTCGGATCGCGGGTGATGCCTTTCTGGGGAACCAGAATGGCGTCCTCGCGTTGGCCCTCTGGCAGGCGACCGCGAACAAACATGCCGGGCAGCAGCTCACTTTCCGGGTTCGGGAACAGGGCGCGCAGGGTTACCGAGCCGGTGCTTTCGTCCACGGCGAACTCCGAGAACTGCAGCACACCGGGTTGCGGATAGGCGCTACCGTCTTCCAGAAGCAGGGTGATGCGGGCGGCATCGTCGCTGACTTGCTGGAGCTCACCGGCCTGCATGGCCTGGCGCAGCTGACGCAGCTCATTGCTGGACTGGGTCAGGTCCACGTAGATCGGATCCAGCTGACGAATGGTGGCCAGGGTATTGGCCTGGTTGGCGGTGACCAGGGCGCCGGCGGTGACGCTGGAGCGGCCGATACGGCCACTGATCGGCGCTTCGATGGTGGCGTAGTCCAGATTGATCTGGGCGCTTTGCAGGTTGGCGCGGGCGGCGGCGACGGCGGCCTTGTTTTCATCCAGCTGGGCCTGGGCTTCATCGTATTCCTGCTGGCTCACGGCTTTGTAATCGAGCAGTTTCTTGAAGCGCTTGGCGCGCAAGTCGTTGGACTTCAGTGTTGCCTGGGAGCGGGCCAGTTCGGCCCTGGCGGTGGCCACGGCCGCTTGATAGGTGCGCGAGTCAATCTTGTACAGCGGTTGCCCGGCTTCCACTTCCTGCCCTTCCTCGAACAGGCGCTTCTCTATCACGCCGCTGACCTGTGGCCGCACTTCGGCGATCTGGTGAGCGGTGGTGCGCCCGGGCAATTCCCGATTCAGGGTAATGGTCTCGGCTTTTACCGTGACAAAACCGGCTTGTGGCGCTTGCTGTTGTTGTTGGCCTGGCTGGCCGGCATCGCCGCAGCCACTAAGCTGCAGGGCGAGTGCACCTGCTATCAGGGGGAGAATGAAACCGCTGCGCATAATCACCTCAGTGCTTGGAAACACGCTATAGCACGCCACTAACCGGCCTTGTGCAGGCGGTCCGGTGGTGCTTGCATGAAAAATGAATCAGGTTCAGTATATACATTCGACAATGTATGTATAGGCCTGTGGGCCAACTTGCACAAAAAATTCTTAATTCCATTTGGGAGCCTCCTATGGTCCGGCGCACCAAGGCAGAAGCGATGGAAACCCGTACCCAGATTCTGGATGCGGCCGAGCAGGTATTCCACCGCAAAGGTGTGTTATCCGCTTCATTGAATGATATTGCCAGTGAGGCGGGTGTGACACGAGGGGCGATTTACTGGCATTTCAAAAACAAACACGATGTTTTCGTCGCCATGGCGGACCGCCGACGCCTGCCATTCGAGGCCCTGGCCCAGCGGGCGGGGGCCGATGATGAGGTGGATCCGCTCGGTCGCTTGCGTGAGTTTATGGTCTATCTGTTACAGCAAGCGGCACAGGATCCTTCCCAGCGTCGGGTTTTCGAGATTATTTTTCAGAAGTGCGAGTTCAGCGGTGACAACCTGGACCTGCTGCATCGTCAGCAGGATGCATGCAGGGATGCCTCTGACGGGTTGGAGACCACGTTCAAAAATGCCATTGCCAGAGGGCAGTTGCCGGCCGGGTTAGACGTTAGTCGTGCGGTGACCTTGCTGCACAGCTTGCTCACCGGCTTGATCGTACACTGGCTGCTGGATCCGTCGATGTTTGATCTGGCGGATTCGGCACCGGATTATGTCGATACCTTCCTGTTCAGCCTGCAGCATTCTCCCTTCCTGCTCGGCGGAGCTGAAGCCCCGGCCTGACGGGGCGTGGCGCCACGGTTTCCCGCCAATAAAATACCTGTCCGAATTTCCGATAGCCGGTGTGTGCCTCGGGCATACCCGGTGGTATGTTCTTGGTCCTCCTCCCTGTCTTCCCGCTTTTCCCCTTTGTGATATTTGTTTTCAAAAAACGAAACGTAGTTCCAAAATAGTATTGACGCTCTCCGTAGGCCGTGTCAGATTGACCGGCGAGTCAACACTTTGTATTCACCGATAAGCAGGCTGCGCTAGCCGGATCTTGTCGGTTTTGCCCGCTTTTTCCGGGCATCAACAATAAAAGCGGTCCTGTAGGGCTGCATTCGGGAGAGTAAGTCATGTCTGATCGGCATCATGCGGTCTGGCCAGAGAATATTCCCAAGCATCTGAGCCTGCCGCAGACCAGCCTCTATACCAATCTGGAGGTGTCTGCACTGCGTTACCCACAGCGGGACGCGATCAATTATTACGATAGCCCCATCACGTTTTCCCAGTTGAAGCAGCAGGTGGATGCCCTGGCGGGTTATCTGCAATCACTGGGCGTGGAGAAGGGCGACCGGGTGCTGCTGTTCATGCAGAACGCCCCCCAGTTCACTATCAGCTATTACGCCATCCTGCGTGCCAATGCCATTGTGGTGCCGGTGAACCCCATGAACCGGGCGGCAGAGCTGGAGCACTACCTGGAAGATACCGAGGCATCTGTGGCGATCTGTGGCCAGGAGTTGCTGTCAGCGATTGCGCCGGTGGTGGGCATGGTGAACCTGCGCCATGTGATTGTGGCGGCCTACAACGACTACATCGTCCGTGACACGGACCTGCCCCTGCCTGCCGAAGTGGAGACGCCTGCGGTTGCGCTGACCGATCCGGCACACCTGGCCTGGAAGGACGTTATCGCGGCCGCTAAACAGCCCAGCGAGTTGTTAGTCGGCCCGGATGATCTGGCGGTCTTCCCCTATAGCTCGGGAACTACTGGTGCGCCCAAGGGATGCATGCATACCCATGCGTCGGTAATGGCTACCTGCGTGCAGGGGGCGGTGTGGAGTCATGGCACCACCGAGTCTGTCACCTTGGCTACGTTGCCGTATTTTCATGTGACCGGTATGCAGGGTTCCATGAATTCGCCGATTTACTGTGGTTCGTTGGTGGTGTTGATGACGCGCTGGGACCGCCGTGTGGCGGCCAAGCTGATCGAGCGCTATCAGGTGAGTCGCTGGGTGAACATTGTCACCATGGCCATCGATCTGCTGTCCGACCCGGAAGTGGAAAGCTACGACCTGTCGTCGCTGGAAAATATCGGCGGTGGCGGGGCAGCGATGCCGGCGGCGGTATCCGACAAGCTCTTCAAGCTTACCGGTCTGCGTTATATGGAAGGCTATGGCCTGTCCGAAACCATTGCCGGCACCCACATCAATCCCACCGACCGGCCCAAGTCCCAGTGCCTGGGTATTCCGGTGTTTGATATCGATTCGCGCATCATTGATGTGGAAAGCGGTAAGGAACTGGCGCCCGGTGAAGTGGGCGAGATCGTTACCCATGGTCCGCAAGTGTTCCAGGGGTACTGGAAGCGTCCGCAGGAAACGCAAAAAGCGTTTATCGAACTGGATGGAAAACGCTTCTTCCGCACCGGTGACCTGGGCTACATCGACGAAGAGGGTTACTTCTTCATCGTCGATCGGGTGAAACGCATGATCAATGCGTCCGGCTTCAAGGTATGGCCGGCGGAAGTGGAAAGCCTGATGTACCGCCATCCGGCGATCCAGGAAAGCTGCGTGATTTCCACCCCCCACGAGCGCCGCGGTGAAAGCGTGAAGGCGTGTGTGGTTCTGAGTGCTGACATGAAAGGCACGCTCACCGAGCAGGCCGTCATCGATTGGTGCAAAGAGGAAATGGCGGCCTACAAGGTGCCGAATGTGGTGGAGTTTCGCGATGAGCTTCCCCGTTCGCCCACCGGCAAAGTGATGTGGCGAGCCCTGCAAGAACAGGAGTGGGAAAGCCAGAAAGCACAGCAGGCGTCGTAACGGCGCTTGCCCATAGCGGTCTGTCTAATGATGGGCAGGCCGAGTCAGCTCCAGCATAAACCAATAAGCGGAAGCGCTACTCCGCGGAGCTGAATAACAACGCAAAACGAGAAACCGGTGCCTTACGTGGTCTGTAACCGCGAGGTAATGACGGCATATCGCCGGCGGGTTTCTCCCAAACAGGAGGCTTTGCCTTGGAACTGTTCTTTCAACAAGTGCTCAATGGCCTGACGCTGGGCAGCATCTACGGGCTGGTGGCCCTGGGGCTGACGCTGGTGTACGGCATTCTGCACGTACCGAATTTTGCTCACGGGGCGCTGTATATGGTCGGCGCCTATGTCTCGTATATCACCATGGTCGACTTCGGTGTGAACTACTGGGTGGCCATGCTGTTGGCTGCAGTAGCGGTGGCGGTGCTGGCGGTACTGTGTGAACGGCTGGTGTTCAATCCGTTGCGCGATGCGCCGCCGATTCACGACAAAATTGCGGCTATCGGCATCATGTTGTTTCTCGAAGCGCTGGTGCAGATGCAGTGGGGCGCCGAGTTCCGCCGCATGCCGACCCCCTATACCGAGATTCTGGATATTGCCGGCATGACCATTCCGGCTCAGCGGGTGCTGATTATTGCCGGTGCATTTTCACTGATGGCAGTGCTGCACCTGTTCCTGAAGAAAACCATGACCGGCTCCACCATCGTGGCCATGGCCCAGAACCGTGAGGGCGCCTTTCTGGTCGGTATTGATGCCAACCGGGTGGCGATGATGACCTTTGCTATTTCCGGGGCACTGGCGGCGGTGGGGGCAACCCTGTTTGCGCCGATCAACCTGGTCTACCCGGCCATGGGACATCTGCTGATCATGAAAGCCTTTGTGATCATCATCCTCGGTGGCATGGGCTCCATTCCCGGCGCCATTGTTGGGGGCCTGATTATTGGCTTCGCCGAAGCGTTTGGTGGTTTTTATATCTCCACCGATTACAAAGACATCATCGCGTTTGCTCTGTTGGTGGTGATTCTGTCCATTAAGCCTACCGGCCTGTTCAGCAAGGGGGTCCACTAATGAACGCCCTGACCAAGATTTCCAACTTCCTTATGACTCCGGCCATGAAGATGGTCATGATCGTTGCGGCGCTGTTGTTTCCCTTTGTGGCGAGCAACGAGTACCAGATCTATGTGATGGCACTGGCGTTTGTCTGGGCCATTGCCGTGTATGGCATGAATATCATCACTGGTCTGTGTGGTCAGTTGAATCTGGCCCATGGTGGTTTCTTCGCCATCGGCGCGTACACCCTGGCAATCCTCACCGTGGATCATGGCTGGGCCTTTTGGCCGGCGTTTATTGCGGCAGGGGCCGTGGGCGCTCTGCTCGGTTTTCTGGTGGGGGTGATCTCCCTGCGCCTGAAAGAACACTACTTTGCCATTTTCACTCTGTGCGTGGGCTTTATCATTTATCTGTTGCTGGATAAGTGGGAAGAGCTGACCCACGGTGCTCTGGGGATTATCAATATCCCTGCGCCGAGCGGTTTCGGGCTGGTGGACTTCACCGAGACCACCCCGTTCTATTACCTGGCGTTGGCATTCATGGTGCTGTCTATCTGGCTGGCATCACGCATTGCCCACTCTTTGCTGGGGCGCACTTTTCTCGCCATTCGTATCAGTGATGATCTGGCGGCATCGCTGGGGATCAACCTGATGCGTAACAAGGTACTGGCGTTTGTGCTGTCTACCACCTACGCCAGTGTGGCGGGGGCCCTGTATGCCGGCATGGTGCGTTTCATTGGCCCGGCGGAAGCGGAAGTGACCCACACCTTCGACATGATTACCTACCTGTTGGTCGGCGGCATCGGCACCCTGATGGGCCCGCTGCTGGGCACTCTGGCCATTACCTGGCTGACCCAGTCGCTGCAGTTTCTGGAAGAGTACCGGATGATCGTATTTGGTCCGATGCTGGTGGTGCTGGTCATTTTCTTCCCGAAAGGGGTGGTGGGCTCGTTCCTGGCCTGGCGAGGGCGCCGTCTTGCGGCCGCCCATGATGCCAACACGGCGAAGCAAGCCGCTGTCAGTAAAACGTCCACCGACAAGACGCCAGCCACATCCACGCAGGAGGCCGGGAACCATGCTTAAAATTCATAACCTCACCAAGCGTTTCGGTGGCCTGGCGGCGGTGAATAACGTCAGCATCGAATTCGAAGCGAACAAGATCAACGCGATCATCGGCCCCAACGGGGCTGGCAAGAGCACCTTCTTCAATCTGGTGGCCGGTGCCATGGCGCCCACGGAAGGTCGTATCGAATATCAAGGCATGGATATTACCGGCATGGCTTGCGATCGCATTGCCCGGCTGGGTATCGCGCGGACTTTCCAGACCACCATGTTGTTCGATCAATCCACTGTTCTGGACAACCTGATCGTGGGGCATCGTTTGCGTACCCAGTCCCGCCTGTGGGATGTGATCATTAATTCCAAACGTCTGCGCGATGAAGAAAAAAAATGTCGTGCCCGGGCGCAGGAAGTGCTGGATTTTGTCGGTCTGTCGCATATCGGCCACCGCATTACTGCGGATATCAGCCAGGAAGAAAAAAAGCGGGTGGCATTTGCGTTGGCGCTGGCCACCGATCCCGAGTTGGTGCTGCTGGATGAACCGGCTGGTGGGATCAATCCGGAAGAAACTGAAAACCTGGCGGCCTTGATTCGCAAGATGGTGGATCACGGTGTCACGGTCTGTCTGATTGAGCACAAGATGGACATGATCATGAGCCTGGCAGACAAGATCATGGTGATCGACCATGGCGAAAAAATTGCTGAAGGCACGCCGGATGAAGTGAAAAATAATCCGTTGGTGATCGAGGCCTATCTGGGGAGTGATGAAGATGCTGCAGCTTAATAACGTGGAAGCCCGTTACGGCAGCTTCAAAGCACTGGAGCAGGTCTCCATGTCGGTGGCTCAGGGCGAATTGGTCGTGCTACTGGGCGCCAATGGCGCCGGCAAGAGCACCTTGTTCAATACCATCAGCGGCCTGATCAAGCCGTCGGCAGGCACCATTACCCTGGATGGCACCGATGTCACCGGGCTGAAGCCGTCGGGGCTGGTGCAAAGCGGCGTGGTGCAGTGTCCGGAAGGGCGCAAGCTGTTTCCGGAAATGTCCGTGCTGAAAAATCTGATGCTGGGCGCCTATGTGCATCGCCGTGACAAGGCGGCGATTAAAAAGACACTGGAAGAAATTCTGGCGCTGTTTCCGATTCTGGATGAAAAGAAGGATCAGTCCGCCGGGTCTCTCAGTGGTGGTCAGCAGCAAATGGTTGCCATTGGTCGTGCCATGATGGGAAGACCCAAACTGCTATTGCTGGATGAGCCCTCGTTGGGGCTGGCGCCACTGGTGGTCAAGCAGATGTTTGAAACCATCAAGGGCATCAACGAGCAAGGCACCACGGTTTTGCTGGCGGAGCAGAATGCCTTCGCCGCACTCAAGATTGCCCACCGTGCCTATGTGATCGAAAACGGTCGCCTGGTCATGGAGGGTGATAAAGACGCGATGCTGGGTAACGAAGCCATTCGCAAAGCCTATATTGGCGCGTAATTGTGATCCGGTAGCAGCGTGTGCGCTACAACATAATCAATTGCTACAACACAAGACTCACGGTTTGAGCAAAACAACAACGGGAGAGTTTCATGGGTAACGGAAAACAGACTCTGATTAATCGCTTTCGCCGCCTGGCCTGTGCCAGCGCAATCGCCCTGGCAGCCACGGGCGCGCAGGCGGCAGAAGAGGTGAATATCGGTTTTACCGGGCCTTTGAGTGGTGGTGCGGCGTTATACGGCCAGAACACCCTGGAAGGTTTGCAGATGGCGGCAAAGGAAATCAACGATGCCGGCGGTTTCACCGTGGGTGGCGAGACCTACGAAATTAACCTGGTGTCGCTGGATGACAAGTACTCGCCCAGTCAGGCAGCGGTGAACGGCAAGCGGCTGGTGCAGCAGTACAGTGCGCCGGTGATTTTTACGCCGCACTCCGGTGGTACCTTTGCGCTGCAAGCGTTCAACGAACGCGATGGTTTTGTGGTGATGTCGTACACCTCGGTGCCCACGGTGACGGAGAAAGGCAATGAGCTGACCGTACGGATTCCGCCCACCTTTACCGGTTACATGAAGCCGTTTACCAAAATCGCCATGAAGGAAAACGGCAAGAAGGTGGCCGTGGCCAACGCCACCCACGACTATGCCAAATACTGGACCAAGGCCTTTGTGCCGACCTGGGAAGCCATGGGCGGTACCGTGGTGGCGGATAACCCGATGGACTACAACAAGTCCGCGGACTTCTACACCGGCGTGAGCAAGGTGCTGGCGGAGAAGCCGGACGTGATGTTCATCGGTGGTGCGTCCGAGCCCACCGCACTGGTGGCGAAACAGGCCCGTGAGCTGGGTTTCAAGGGTGGTTTCGTGATTATGGACCAGGCCAAGATGGGTGAAATGTCCAAGATTATCGGTGGCTACAAAATGCTGGAAGGCTCTGTGGGTGTGGTGCCGTTGACGCTTTATGAAGAGCCGGGTGCCAAGGCGTTCGTGTCCAAATATCACAAGCAGAACGCGGAGAAGGACCCGACCACTGAAGTGGCCTATAACTACTTCGCTTTGCACACGGTGGTTCAGGCCATGCAGGAAGCCGGTACCGTTGAAGATGCCAAGGCAATCCGCGGTGCTTTCGGAGCGGCGCTGAAGAACCTGAAGCCGGAGAATAATCCTTACGGTGTGACGGCAATTGATGACAAGGGCGGCATGATGGCGGACCCGAATATCGCTACCGTGAAGAACGGCGAAGTGGTATTGCAGCGTATGTCTGAAGTGTTGGCTGAATAAACCGTCATCACGGAAACGGGGCGCCAGTCGCCCCGTTTTTCGGTCTTTTTCAAATAATGAAATTATATTTCGAAATAATTGAAACCCGCTTGTCTTTGCTTATACTGGTATCAATCTGATCCTTTCCAGTGCGGCCCGATAACCGGGCTGGCGCTGCCTTTTACGCCGTACCGGCGATGCAGACGGGAAAGGACGTCCTGAGGAGAGTCGTAATGAGTAACCCGGTCAGCCTCAGTCGCGATAGCGACATTGGCGTTATCCGCATCAATTATCCCCCGGTGAATGCGCTGGGCCATGGCGTACGCGAAGGCCTGCAGCAATGCCTGCGTGAGGCACTGGCAGATGAACAGATTCGGGCGGTGGTGGTAATCGGTGAAGGCAAAACCTTTCCGGCCGGTGCCGATATTCGTGAATTCGGCAAGCCCCCCCAGCAGCCGGCCTTGCCGGCCGTGATTGATGAATATGAAGCCAGCGACAAGCTGATCGTCGCAGCGATTCATGGCACCGCCTTGGGCGGTGGACTGGAAGTCGCGCTGGGCTGTGACTACCGCGTGGCGTTGGACAGCGCCCGCCTGGGGTTACCGGAAGTGAAGCTGGGGCTGCTCCCCGGTGCCGGTGGCACTCAGCGATTGCCGCGGCTGGTGGGTGCGCAGAAAGCACTGGAAATGGTTGTCGGCGGGAACCCGGTGAAAGCCAAAGAGGCCTTGTCACTGGGACTGGTTGATGAGGTGGTCAGCGGTGATCTGCTGGACGGTGCGTTGGCCTATACCCGTCAATTACTGGCGGATAACGCACCCTTGAGAAAACTCTGTGATCTGGCCGTGCCGGATGCGCAAGACGGGCTGTTCGATCAGTTCGAGCAATCCATTGCTCGCAAACAGCGCGGTTTCAAGGCGCCATTCTCTTGCATCAAGGCAGTGAAAGCGGCGGTGGAGCTGCCGTTCGATAAAGGGGTGGAGCGCGAGCGGGAACTGTTCTTCAAGTTGCTGGTGTCTCCAGAGTCGGCGGCCCAGCGTCATGTGTTCTTTGCCGAACGGGAAGTGGCCAAGGTGCCCGGCCTGGACAAGAACACTCCCAAGCGCGAGATCAACCAGGTGGCAGTGATTGGTGCTGGCACCATGGGCGGCGGTATCGCCATGAACTTCGCCAATGCCGGCATTCCCGTGCGCCTGCTGGAAGTAAAGGAAGACGCGCTGGAGCGTGGCGTGGCGGTGATTCGCAAGAACTACGAAAACACGGCTAAAAAAGGCCGCATCACCGATGAGCAGGTGGAACAGCGCATGGCGTTGATTCAGCCCACCTTGCGCTACGATGATTTGAGCGATGTGGACCTGGTGATTGAAGCCGTGTTCGAGAACATGGACGTGAAAGAAGCCGTGTTCAGTGAGCTGGATCGGGTGTGCAAACCCGGTGCGATTCTCGCTACCAACACGTCCACGCTGGATGTGGATCGTATCGCCAGCTTCACCGGGCGTCCGGAAGATGTCATGGGCATGCATTTCTTCAGCCCTGCCAATGTCATGAAGTTGCTGGAAAATGTCCGCGGTGAGAAAACCTCTGATGAGGTGATCGCCACGGTGATGGACCTGAGCCGCCGGATTGGCAAGGTCGGTGTGCTGGTTGGTGTGTGTCACGGCTTTGTGGGCAACCGTATGCTGCACCGCCGGCAGGCGGAAGCGGTACAGCTGGTTAATGAAGGTGCCAGCCCCCAGCAGGTGGACAAGGTACTGTTTGATCTGGGTTTTCCCATGGGGCCGTTTGCCATGTCTGACCTGGCGGGCATGGATGTGGGTTATCGCATCCGCGAGGAACTGCGCAAGGAAGACCCGGCCAATGCTCCGGCCCGCAACTGGACCGATGAGTTGGTGGAAGCGGGGCGCCTTGGCCAGAAAACCCAGGCCGGCGTATTTGACTATAAAGACGGCGATCGTACCCCTGTACCGTCTGCGGCTGTTGACGGCATTATTGAGACTTACCGCAGCGATAACGGTATCGCGCCACGTGAGATCAGCGATCAGGAAATCCTGGAGCGCTGCATGTACGTGATGGTCAATGAAGGCGCGAAGATTCTGGAGGAAGGCATCGCTGCGCGTCCGCTGGATGTGGATGTGATCTGGATTTATGGCTACGGCTTCCCGGTGTACCGGGGGGGCGTGCTGTTCTGGGCAGATCAGGTGGGTGTGAAAGCCATCTTCGACAAAGTGAACGAGATCTATCAACAAACCGGCTCGGATGTCTGGAAGCCTGCCAAGCTGCTTAGCGATCTGGCAGAGCAGGGCAAGGGCTTCTACAGCAAATAAGCATTAGCTGAGGTAATCATGGACATTAATTTTACCCCGGAAGAACTGGCGTTTCGTGATGAAGTGCGCGTCTTTCTGGATACCAAGCTGCCGAAAGAAATCGCCAGCAAAGTGAAGAACGGTCAGCATCTGAGCAAAGACGACTCCGTGCGCTGGCAGAAAATTCTTAATGAACAGGGCTGGATGGCCCTGCACTGGCCAAAAGAACATGGTGGCACTGGCTGGTCTCCGATCCAGAAGCATATTTTTGAAGAAGAATGTGCAGAGTACGGAGCTCCGAGTGTGTTGCCGTTTGGTGTGAACATGGTGGCGCCAGTGATCATCAAGTTCGGTACCGAAGAACAAAAGCAGAAGTACCTGCCGCCCATCCTCAACAGTGATGTGTGGTGGTGTCAGGGTTATTCCGAGCCGGGCGCCGGTTCTGACTTGGCGGGCCTGAAAACCAAAGCGGTGCGTGAAGGCGATCACTATGTGGTAACCGGACAGAAAACCTGGACCACCCTGGGCCAGCACGCAGACTGGATTTTCTGCCTGGTGCGCACTGACCCCAGTGCCAAAAAACAGGAAGGGATTTCGTTCCTGCTGATTGACATGAAAACGCCGGGCATCACCGTGCGTCCACTGATCACGCTGGACGGCGAGCATGAAGTCAACGAAGTATTTTTCGATGAAGTGAAAGTGCCGGTAGAAAACCTGGTGGGTGAAGAGAACAAGGGCTGGACCTGTGCCAAGTACTTGCTCACCTTCGAGCGTACCGGCATCGCCGGTGTGGGCCAGTCCAAGGCGGCTCTTAAGCACCTTAAAGAAGTGGCGCGCAAGGTACAGCAGAACGGCAAGCCACTGATTGAGGATCCGCTGTTCCGCAACCGTCTGGCGGATGTGGAAATGGAGCTGATGGCACTGGAAATGACCAACCTGCGTACCGTGGCTGCGGCCCAGGCCGGTGGTGTACCTGGTGCGGAGAGTTCGTTCCTGAAAATCATGGGTACCGAACTGCGTCAGGAAATTACCGACCTGTTCCGTCGTGCGGCTGGCCCTTACGCCCAGCCGTTCCTGCCGGAAACCTTCGATGCGGATTATGACGGTGAGCTGGTTGGGCCGGATTTCGCCAACACGGTGTCCGCCAAGTACTTCAATATGCGCAAGCTGTCGATCTTCGGCGGTTCCAACGAAATTCAGAAGAACATCATCGCCAAGATGATTCTCGGTTTGTAAGGAGTATTGAGCATGGATTTTAAACTGAGCGATGAACAGCGCATGCTCGAGGAAACCGTGGGCCGTCTGGTTCGCGATGGTTATCCCTTCGACGTACGCGAGAAAGCCCGCACCAGTGAACTGGGTTATTCCGCAGAAATGTGGCAGCAGTTTGCCGAGCTTGGCCTGTTGGGTGTGCCGTTTTCCGAAGACTTCGGTGGTTTCAATGGCGGCGGCCCGGAACTGATGGTGGTGGCTGAAGGCTTTGGCCGTGGCCTGGTGTTGGAACCTTATCTGGCCACAGTGGTGCTGAGCGGGACCTTGATCAATTCCCTGGGCAGCGATGCCCAGAAGGAAAAACTGATCAGTGCCATCGTCGGCGGTGAGTTGCGTCTGGCGTTGGCGGCTTACGAGCCGGAAGGCCGTTATGACCATACCCACGTTGCAGCCACCGCAGAGAAAAGTGGTGATGGCTACAGCCTGACAGGCAAGAAAGCTGTGGTGCTTCACGGCGACAGCGCCGACCAGCTGGTGGTGATTGCCCGCACCGGTGGTAATGGCACGGACCGTGATGGCTTGTCTGCGTTTATCGTCGATGCCAATGCCGACGGTGTCAGCCGCCGTGGTTACGAAACCATCGATGGGCTGCGTGCTGCAGAAATCACTTTCAACGGTGCGGCGGCTGAGCTGCTGGGCGAAGAAGGCAAGGCCATTGATGCGCTGGAAGCCTCCCTGGCCCTGGGTATTGTGGCCCTGTGCGCAGAAGCCACTGGTGCAATGGAAGTGGCCTGTGATCAGACTCTGGCTTACATCAAGGAGCGTCAGCAATTTGGTGTGGCCATTGGCAAGTTCCAGGCGCTGCAACATCGCATGGTGGAAATGCGTATGGAGCTGGAAAAGGCCCGTTCCATGACCATTTTTGCGGCCTGCTCTCTGGATGCGCCGGCCCAGGTCTGTGCCAAGCGTCTGGCGGCTGCCAAGGCGATTATCGGCAAGTCTGGCCGCAAGGTGGCGGAAGAAGCCATCCAGTTGCATGGTGGCATGGGCATGATGGAAGAAACCGCAGTGGCTCATTACGCCAAGCGGATTGTGCTGATTGATCACCAGCTGGGTGATCTGGGTTATCACATGCAGCAGCTGGAAAGCTTGCTGGATGTGGATGACGATGCAGCATAAGTAGATGAAAAGGGCGGCTTCGGTCGCCCTTTTTGGTTGTGATGCGCGGTCGCTAACGACACAGGGGCGGCGTGAAACGACAATCCGCGCCATGCGCTATTTGAAGCGGGCCTGCCTTCCCCCAGTCTGTGGACTGACTTTTATTTTTTGCGTTTTACGGGAGAGAAAGCATGAGTGTGAATCGCCAGATTATTTTATCCGAGTACCCCAAGGGGATGCCCCAGCCAGAACATCTGCCTTTGAAAGACGGTGCGATGCCTTCGCCGAAAGAGGGCCAGGTACTGATCAAGACTATCTACCTGTCCCTGGATCCTTACATGCGTGGGCGCATGAGCCCGGCCAAGTCCTACGCGGCCAGCGTGGAGCTGGGAGATGTGATGCAGGGTGGTACCGTCGGCCAGATTGTGGAATCGCGGCTGGAAGGCTATGAAGCCGGTGATTATGTGCTGGGCTTTGGTGGCTGGCAGGAATATTCCGTGCAGGGCAAAGAGATGCTGCGCAAGCTGGACCCGAAACAGGTGCCAATCAGCACGGCGTTGGGTGTACTGGGCATGCCGGGCTTTACCGCCTACGCAGGGCTACTGGAAATTGGCCAACCCAAAGAAGGCGAAACCGTGGTGGTGTCTGCGGCCAGCGGCGCGGTGGGCCAGATCGTTGGGCAGATCGCCAAGATCAAAGGCTGCCGCGTGGTCGGCGTTGCCGGTGCGCCGGACAAATGTAAGCACGTGGTTGATACCTATGGTTTTGATGCCTGCGTGAATTACAAGGACGACGACTTCGAAGCTCAGCTTAAAGCCGCGTGCCCGAATGGCATCGACGTGTATTTTGAAAACGTGGGTGGCAAGGTGTTTGATGCGGTGATGAAGCTGGTAAACGACTTTGCGCGTATTCCCCTGTGCGGTCGTATCGCTCATTACAACGATACCGAGGCGCCCCAGGGGCCGGATCAGTTGCCTGCGTTTCTGACCAAGCTGCTGGTGAAGCGTGTGCTGATCAAGGGCTTTATCCAGTTTGATTATGCGCATCTGATGAAAGATTTCGTTCGCGACATGAGTACCTGGATGCAGGCCGGCAAAATCCAGTACCAGGAAGATGTGGTTGAAGGGCTGGAAAATACCGTGGATGCCTTTCAGGGGCTGCTGCAAGGTCGTAACCGGGGCAAGCTGTTGGTACGGGTCAGCGAAGATACCTCCCGGTAATGGCAACAGTGGAAGCGCAGGTCCAGGCGCTTTTTGCTCTGCATGGCCCGCGCTACCGCTGGCTCGCAACGGTAACAGTGATGCTGGGCACCATGTCTGTGGTGCTGGCATCCACCATTATCAATGTAGCCATTCCTACCATCATGACCGAGTTCCAGCTGGCGCAGGATCAAGTGCACTGGCTGGCGACCGGTTTCCTGGCAGCGATGACGGTAGGCATGCTGCTCAATGCTTGGTGCACTCAACGATTCGGGGCCCGTGGTGCTTATTTGTTGGCCATGGGCCTGTTCGTGGAGGTGTCCATTATTGGCGCTGTCAGTGAACATTTTCCTTTATTGGTGGCTGCCCGGGTGGGGCAGGGTCTGCTGGCCGGGCTGATTCAGCCGCTGGCCATGATTACCATCTTCCAGGTGTTTCCTCTCAATCGTCGCGGTCAGGCTATGGGTATCTATGGGCTGGGTGTCGTATTGGGGCCAGCCATTGCGCCGGCTATTGGCGGGGTGCTGGTGGATACGCTGTCCTGGCGGGCAGTCTTTCTGGTGGTGCTGCCGGCCTGTGTTGTCGGCATGGTAATGGCTGCCCGTTACCTGCCAAAACGTGAAGCAGAAGCGGAACCGGTGACGCTTGACGGGATTGGCCTGATGTCGCTGGCACTGGGTATCACTGCCTTGTTGTGGGCGCTGGCTAACGGCCACCGCCGTGACTGGTTAGACCCGGCGCTGTTGCTGGCGTTTTTGGGCGGGCTGGGCCTAACGGGCTTTTTCATTTACTGGCAAACCCGCCTGCGGCACCCGTTGATGGATCTGCGGGTGTTTCGTTACCAGGGGTTCACCGGCAGCTTTCTCATGTCCATGGTGATTGGTGCCGGGGTGTTTGCCTCTACCTACATTACGCCGCTGTATTTTCAACAGGTGCTGGGCGAGAGTGCGGCCAGCGCAGGGTTGATGTTGATGCCGGCGGGTCTGGCCATGGCGTTTACCTTTCCCGTGGCGGGACACTTAACCGACCGCTTTCCGGAAACACGCATCATGGCGGCGGGGCTGGTGTTGTTCATTTTCAATATGGTGCTGATGGCTGGCGCCAACCTGGGCACCTCAGCGGTCTGGTTGGTGTGGTGGACCCTGCTGGGCCGGGTGGGGCTGGGGTTGATGATGCCGCCGTCGTCCACCGGCGCCTTGGGCCTGTTGCCTCCGGGGCTGATCCCCCAGGGCTCGGGCATCTTCAATTTTGGCCGCCAGATTGGTGGCGCACTGGGCGTGAATCTGTGCGCTTTGTGCATTCAGTTTTTCAGTGAATCCTTTGCACAGGCCCGGCCGGCTGCCTCGACAGCGCAGGCGTTTGAGTCGGGTTTTGATATGGCATTCCTGCTGTTGTTGGCAATTTTCGTGGTGGCGCTGTTGCCTCTGCGCAACATGCAGCAGGGTATTCGAGGTATGGGAGAGCAGACACAATGAAGCACAACACCGGCAATGGGAAACCAGACATTCTGGTAATCGGCGCTGGCGCTATCGGGAGTTTCTATGGCGCGATTCTGAAGCGGGCGGGTTGTTCTGTCAGCGTGGTGCTGCGGTCGGATTATGAAGCAGTAAAAGCCGACGGCTTTCGGTTTACCAGCCCGCTGGGTGAGCTGTCGTGGATGCCGGATCATGTTTATCAGCCGGGCGAGTCCCCGGTGCGGGTTCCGGATTATGTGTTGCTGTGCGTCAAGGTGCTGCCGGGCGTAGACCGGGCGGAATTGGTGCGGCCCTGGCTAGGGGAGCACACCGGGTTGGTGTTGATTGAGAACGGTCTGGATATTGAGCGTGAGTTGGCGGAGGCCTTCCCGAGTAACCCTCTGGTGAGTTGCCTCGCGTTTATCGCGGTAAGCCGCACCGGGCCGGGCACCGTGAACCATCAGGCTTACGGGCAGCTGGTCATGGGAAATTTCCCCCAGGGTTTTGATCACCATTGTGAGCATTTGGCGGGCTTGTTCCGAGAGGGGGGCATCGATATCAACGAGACGGATGCTGTGGTTGGCGAACGCTGGCGAAAATGCGTCTGGAATACCCCGTTCAATCCGTTGAGTGTGCTGGCCAATGGGGCCGATACCTTATCCATGCTCGATGCCCCCGGGGGGGAAGCGTTGATTCGTACGCTCATGGAAGAAGTGATCGCGGTGGCTAAGGCGGACGGTTATCCGATGCCGGATAACATTATTGAGAAGAACTTGTCGGGCACCCGGGCCATGGGCGCGTATAAGAACTCCATGGCGCTGGATTATCTGAACGACAGGCCCATTGAGCTGGATGCGATTCTTGGCAACGTGGTCGCCATAGCGGACCGCCTGAATGTGCCCGTTCCCCATCTGCGCACGGTGCTGGTAACGCTGCGCATCCGGCAGGCATGACGATTCGCCACTGAACCAAATCATGTCAATCAGGCCGCACCATGATACTTATCGTCATGTTGCGGTTTTTTTTGTCACCTTTTTGTTAAGCAATAAGTTGATCAGTGCAAAAGCGCTTAATGAAAGTCGGTCGGGGGACGAGCCTGTAAAAGAAGGGGTGAGTGTTTGAGACGGATACACGGAAAATGTCCTCGTATACCGTAAAAGTAGATAAAATACTGATTTTTGTGGATTTTTAAATTACAAACGCTAACGCGCAGGCACTGGCGCGCTGTCGCATGCATCCGTGACTATGTAGTCCGAAAACAAGAAAAGGGTGACATGATGCGTATAATAAAACTCCCCGCCATCGCCTGCCTGCTGCTGCCATTGCTGCAAGGCTGTGAAGAAGAACCGGATGTGTTCGTGCCGCCGGACCCTGGCAACGCCCTCATTTATGCCTATCCTTCCAGTGGCATGGTGGACTTGCCTCTGGGAAGCAAGCTGCTACTGACGTTTTCCAACAGCATTAATGAGGCGGCGGCAAAGGAAGATTGTCAGCCTGACGGTGACGACTTTGTCGGGGCGCTTTGCCTGGCGGACAGCCAAGGCAATCTGGTTGACCTGGCGAGTGCCGAGGTGTCGAACCGGAATCGGACCTTGACGTTTTCCATGGAGACCTTGCGTGCGGGTGAGCAATATCGCCTTTGGGTGTCACCCGAGATTGCCCCGGGAGTGGTGAACCTGGGCCAGAACGGCCCGCTGATCACCTTCCGCACTCGCCAGTATCACCCAGTGCCTGATCAGGCCCCCGAGGTGTTGGTCATCAATCAGGAAAACCCCAGGGTCTATCTGCCTGAGCCTGAAGGGACTGAACGTTTTCCGTTCATGGATTTTTCCCCGGTACGCATCACCTTTACCGAACCGTTGGTGCAAACTACCGTACGCTACGGTGACACGGTACAGCTCGTGCATCAGGAATCCGGCGAACTGGTAGATGCGCGCATTCTGAGCGAACGCCATTACATTACTCTCGATCCGAAAGACGATCTGATCGGTGGTGATACCTACACGCTGACGCTGGAAGGGCTGCAGGACTTTGATGAGGACGTGCTGGAGACGGTGGTTTATGAACTGACGCCGCGGTTATCCAAGGATGATGTGGCCGATCTCAATCCGCCGATCAAGCAGTTGATGAAAGCCCAGCCTGCGCTGGGTGATCCCGGGTACCCGGAAACGTCACGCCTGCATGGGCTACCGCTCAACCAGTTCAACCTGGTGACCGAGGCCCTGGGGCTTACCCAGGTGGATGCCATGCCGCTGGTGCTGGAGGGCTGGATGGGTCGCCCGGATGAGCATGTGCAAGCCGTGCCTGTGGTGGCCCGCGCCGGTCAGCAGCTGCGCATTACCGGCATCGACCCAATCCTGCTGGGCGGTGAAGTACGCACGCCCATGTTCACCGGTGATCTGATCGGCACCTTTGTTACCGACGTCACCGGTTATCTGACCACCAATCCCTATCGGCCCGAGGGCTTTCAGCCCGATGACGACTTTGCGCCGATGTATGTCCACATGAATTTCGATCTCGCCATGCATGCGGTAGAGCCGCGAGGCAATGCCTCGGTTAACCAGAACCTGATGCATGTGCAGGCAGTTGGTGTGGTGGACGTAAAGGATGGCGCCCTGACTTTCGAAGTCTTCCGTACTCTGGAGCTGGATATCCTCAGTGGTGCAGCCAAAGTGAGCGCGGACTTTGCGTTGGGGGTGCGTGCGGATTCGGCATTCGAATTTGAACAGCTCAACCGTGATCCGCTGCAGGTTACCGGTTCCTTTCCCGAACATAACCAAACCCAGGTAGAGCCGAGCAACAATATCATCGTGGTATTCAACGAGCCGGTGAGTGACGAGGGAATGGACGGGGTTCAGCTGTTCCGCCAAGCCAGCAGCGAGCCTGTGCCGATTCAGGTGCGCAGCAGTGGCTCCAATCTGGTGATCACGCCGCTTGATGAATTGGCGGCGGGTGAACGCTATAACCTAGATCTGGGCGATAACCTGAAAGATATGGATATTTTCGATCCTTCACACCTGGAATTTGTGCCCGGTGACGCCACCGATGGCAGTGGGCAAATTGTTTTTGATACTGCCAGCTACGCGGCCAATAACGATGCTCCGGTGTTGCCGCCGGTGGTGTTGGGGTTGTACCCCGGTATCGGCTGTGCCCTGGAAGACCGTGGTGTCGAGCGCCAGGATGCCCAGGGTAATACGCTGGAAATGGCGGGGCGTTGCGTGGGCGGCCTGGCCGACGACTCACTTTACTATCCCTTCTTTTACGACGTCAGCCGCCCCATTGAGGTGAGCTTCAATATGCCCATGGAGCTGGCGTCCATGACCTTTGGCACCATTGCGGCTGATGGTGAGTCCTGTGAAGGCGGAGCCATGTGTCTGGCTGAAGCAACGGAGAGCGGTTGGGCATCTATTGCGCTGTCAGCCCGCCGTAACAGCCTGCGTCTGCGTGCGGTACCGCCGCCCAACACCATGGTGCCGGGCAGGGCATACCGGCTGGTGATCAACGGTGGTGACAATGGGGAGGCCGTATTCCGTAGTCATGACCGTTTCGACAATCTGGGTATCAATACGGATCCGCTCAATGGCATGGGTACCTGTGGCCCTCTGTCCAATATGCCCTGCGAAGGTGGTCCGCCCATTCTGATTGATTTTACCGCGACGCCGGATGTGGGGGCAGCCTATGCCACGGTGCTGACTCGCACATACACAGACGTGAACGGTAACGGTGTTCAGGATGTTGACGAGCCGGACGCAGAAAAAAACCATGCCCGGGGCTTTGTGAAAAGCACCGGTGGCCTGATCGGGGGCGCCAATCTTGATGAGGGCGACCAGATCTTTACCCATGCGGCGTTGCCCATGGCGTTTCTGCCCAAGGTGCCACTGGACCTGAGTTACATCGGTCTGGTGGATGAAGGTAATGGTCGCTGGTGTGCCACCGAGGAAGATGCCGATGGCGATATTTATTGTATCCAGACGGTGGGAGATACGGCTATTCCGGTAGAAATTAATGCCCAGCATGTCATGGGGACGTCGCTGGTTGCCAACGCAAACCTGGCGATTCCGGTGTTGGGCGACTTGATTCCTCTGCCATTGGAAACGGGAGCGCTGGTGCTGCGTTTCCGACCCTATGACGACATGCCGCCGCAGCCGTTGCGGGGGTTCGTGATCAATGCCATCGACCCGGACACCGGGGAGGAAATAGACGATCCGGTTTTTATTACCCGTCTGGATGCCTGGCTGGATGCGCCGGATGTGCGACTTTTCTCGGCATTGATCCCCGGCGGGGCAGCCATTCCGAATGTGGCTGACGCCAACGTGAGAAGCCTGCCGGTGTCTGCCTATCTGAACGGACCGGTGAAATTCCTGCGCAATGGCCAGATTACGCTGGAATCGAGTAATGCGTCCGCCATTGCTGCCTCTCTGAATCTGAGTATCGACCTGGGGGCCCTTATCCCGGTATTGGGTGACCTGCTGGATCTGATTATTGGCGGGGTGCTGCCGGAAGAGGGCGTTGGCTCTCTTGAACTGGGCATTGCCAAGGACGACTTCCGCATCCGGGTGGTCAACAATCCGGCCCACGCGCGCTTTACCTCGGCTGGCCAGGAAAACGCGGGAGATCTTTGATCATGAAAATAACAATGACTAATAAAAAACGGGTTTACCTTGCTGCCGCATTAACAATGTTGGGAGGCAGCGCCACCGCCGCTCAGGATCTTTACGGACCGGACTATCCCGGGGTGAAGTTTACCCAGAAGTTGTTCGGCGAGGACCGCCTCTATTTTCGTCTCGGGGCTCTCTATATGAGCCCGGATGTAAAGACCAACTCGATCACTTTGAGCAATCTGTCGGAAATTGCTGAAGTGGCGGTGGAATCAGGAGAACAGGAAGGTGATGCCTTTAGTGACCCGCTGATGATTCCGGCGGCAACGATTGGCTATAAACTGCGGTGGGGAGCCTGGGGTGGTGGTTGGTCAGTAGAAACGATGGCGGCCATGCCGCCGACGCTTGAACTAAAAGCTAAGGGGCGCATTGCCGATGTACCCCTGGTGACCGAAGCCAACGGGATTCCCACCGGTGTCCCAGCCTTGGGGGAAAAAGTGGCGGAAACCAAGGTGGCGCCGCCCATGGTGACGTTGGTTAAACGTTTTCGTAACGAGCGAGATTTTCGCCCTTATGCCGGATTGGGAGTGGTGTATCTGTTCACCTACGACAGCCACGTGACTAATCCCATTCTCACTGAAGTGGGCGAGCCAGAGCTGGAAATCGAGAACAAGTTTGGCTGGGTTGGTCAGGTGGGTGTGGACTGGCGGATGACGGACTACTGGTGGTTGGCGGCGGATTTTAAATACATCAGCGTGAAAGATGTTTCGGCCACGGTGGAAAGAACTTTCATCCGGGCGCCGGGTTTGCCGCAGTACCAGTATGCTGAAGTGGGGGATGCGGAGTTCAACGCTGACATGAATGTCTATGCATTCAGTCTGGGGGTGGGTTTCACCTTCTGAAACGTGTTGCCAGTTGGGTTACTCCGTAACGCGGCGTAACCCAACCCTTCGTCAAAGAAACGAGGCTTGTGTTACAGGCCGTTTTCTATTTCCGCGAGTTGCTCTTTGCTCAGCACGGAAACACTCTCGGTGGTCTCATCGAAGACCACAAAAACCTGTTCCTTTTTCAACTGTTCACGCACCTGCTCCACCTTGGTGGCGGTGGGAATTTCCGTGTCGCCGTAATCGGTGCCGTCTCGCGTCACGAATTCTTCAATCAGGTTGTGAAGGGTATCCGGCGGCAGGTCTTTCCAGGGAACAATGATGGGCATATATCCAGTTCTATAAAAAAGTGAATATTGTCAGGGATGCATTCGATGACGTGCAAAACCCTGAACTTCAGTTTTTCGTCTTTTGCCTTTAGCGTCAGGCATCAGGCTTGGGGCGTCGCGCTTACGTCTTATACCAACAGCAACTGGATGCCGGTACCGACAATGACAATCCAGGATGTGAGGATGCCGAGCTGGCGGGGCAGGTTGGCGCTGCTGCGGGGCACCAGCATGCCATAGGCGTAGGACAGGCGCCCGGTCAGCAGCAGGATGCCGTAAACATGCAGGGCGCTATTGCCTCCGCCATTGATTTCCAGCAAGGCCATCAGGATCAGCGCCAGCGGAATGTATTCCACCGTGTTGCCGTGGGCACGGATCGCGCGGTTCACGTCTTTGTGGCCGCCATCACCCAGGGACACTTTTTTTCCCAGACGGTAGCGAACCACGTTAGCCGCCAGGGCGACGACAAGAAAGCCGCACAGGGCGGCGTACAAGGCGGTAATGGGCAAGCTGATTAATTGCATGGTTTCCACTCAGGTTGTTTTTTGCGTTTGCGAACAATAAACCGGGATGGGTCCAGGGCGTCAACCAATTGTGCATCCACGGGAAGCGGTTGCCCGCCAATCTGGTCGGCCAGCAGGTCGGCACATAGCGGTGTGCCAGTAATGCCCCGGCTGCCGTGGGCCACATTCAGGTACAGGCCGGTGGCACTGCGATGGGGGTTTTCAGTGGCCACGGGCAACGGGCCGCACAGAGGGAGAAAGTCGAGGCTCTGGCAACGAAAGGCTACGCGCCGGTCCTGGATGACAATGGCTTCCCCGCCTAGCGCCTGCCAGTGTTCGGGCAGGTAGTGTTTCAGTTGTGCCAGGTTGTCAGCGTCGTCTGCATCGGTGGGGCGGGGTTGGCTGTCGTGCAGATTGAAGGTGGCGCCTACGCAATGCAGATCATCCAGTGCCGGCGTCAGGTAGCCGCCATGGCATTGGGCCTGCTGCCATTGCCGGGAGGCCTCGGTGGCCTGGCAATAACTGACCTGGCCGCGAATGTGTTTAAGCGGTAGCCAGGCCAGGCCCGATAGCTGCTGGCTGGCGCCGGCGGCGCAGACGACCACGGCGTTGGCGTGCAGTTGGCTGCCATTGTCCAGCATGACGCTGGCGGGCGTGCCTTCGTGTAGTGAGGCCACGGATTCGCGAAGCAGGGTGATGCCCGGGTGATCAAGCAGGTGCTGGCACCAGCGATTCGGGCGCAGGTAACCGCCGCCCACCAGTTCCACTCCATTGCCGTCCGGCGCCGGGCGCAGCAGGTCGGCAGGCCAGGCGCCGCTGTCCATGGCCGCGGTGAATTTGTCCCGTTGTTTGTCGTTTACAAAGTGCTGGATGACCCCATTGAGTTGGCCGTCCTGATCGCTGGCGGGAAAGCCGTAACGGTGCAGCCAGCGTAATGCATGACGGTAACTTTCCTTATAGAAGCGGTTCTGTGGCGTCAGGTGCGGGCTGGCGGTGCTATACACCACGCCGGCCAGATTGCCGGAGGCGCCGGCGGCAACGCCCCGGGGGTCCACAACGGTCACTTGCCAGTTCCGTTCGGCCAGGGCGCGGGCCGTGGTGGCTCCGGCCAGTCCGGCGCCGATGACGATGGTATGCCGGCAGGCAGGGGCTGCGGTTTCGGTCATGGCAAAGACGGCCCCTTTAATCGGGTGGAGATCGGGGCAGTGGACAGGGCAGTGATCATGGAACCTGTGTGGTTGGCGGCTTCGCAGAGCACTTAGGGTAACACGTTGTGATTACGGAGCTGGCACGCCCTGGGCCGCCTTGAATTCTGCCAGTACACGCTTCGCCTGTTGTAGCAGCCAGACAGTTTTTTGCCGATAGCTGGCGTTGCTGATGCGAATGAAGTCGTCGTTGATCAGAGTGACCAGTAATGCCTGGTTCTGGATCGGGCGGTTGGGTTCTATCCAGCGCATTTGTGACTGGGCGCTGGGGTTGCCTTCCAGGTCGACCAGTCGCTCGCTGATGATGCTGAGCGCGTTGGCGCTGTCACTGAGCGCCTTGTCGACCCGGCGCTGGCGCAGTTCGCTGTAGTAACCGGCCACGGCGCGCTCGGGTTTCATGGTATCCCAGCCCGTGGGCAAGCCGGACAGCGTGAGCGAAAGCTGTTCCTTGCCATCCGCGTCCCGGTAACGCAGGGTGCGCGCGTGTTCGGAGCTGATCTCTCCGTCGAATTGCAGGCCGGCCAGGGTCTTGGGCGCCTGATAGAGCCCAAGCTGCGCCTGGCGATCGGGCAGTGCGCGGGCCTGATTTTCCGACCCCGTGGCTTTCAGACTGACCTTGTCCAGCTTTTGCACGTTTAGCGGTGTATCCGGGGTTTCCTCTACGGGCTTGCCGGCACAACCCGCCAGTAGAAGCGCCAGTGTGAGGGCAGGCAAGAGATAGCAAGCTTTTACATTCATCGGTCGCAGCATAGGGCAAGGTAAATATCTTGTTGTAAGGATATGCCGTTGTGTTCAGAGATGTGGCAAAGCCTAAGTAATGGCAAACTACGAGCATAACCGTTTTCAGGGCAGGCGGATGGAAAAGCCATCACATAATGTGTCGCCAGACAGATCGCGGTCAGTGCCGGGTTTGCCGGTTGTGGGCCTGCGAACCAGTGCGGCCATGCTGTTGCTGTTTGCGCTAATCACGGTGCCGTTCGCCATCGCATCGGTGCTTCTGATTCAACATCGCCTGGGTATGCTCGATACCTACGATACCATGCGTGAAGACGTGCGCCTGTTTGATGAGGGGCTGGCCGCGTTCCCTCCGCTGAATGACATGCGCGATCTGGCCCCGGCGGCGATTCATACACAGGAACCGGGAATTGTCTCCCGTTTTGAGCTCAGCCGCTCCCGTGCCGGCAGTCGTTTGCTGGCCTTCCTGCAGCTTGTCCGTCAGCGCGATATTCCGGGGCTGAATGATCAGGGCGGCTTGCTGAGCGAAGCGTGGCGCGACCTGACGGTGAAAACCGGTATCCCCATGGAGGACGTGGTCGGCCCTTTCGATAACGTCAACCAGATTACCCAGCGGTTGAGCAATGCCTTGTCCACGGTACTGTTTGTCTCGGATCTGTCGATTGGTGAGGGGCTGGAACCCAATGAGGTGCTGTCCTTGCCACTGGGCTCATTTCGTCAGGCCCAGGAAGATATCGGCCTGATTCGGGCGCTGGCTCTGTATGTGAGCCTGCGTGGTGGTTATTTGGGAGACAATGATGCCCGGCGCCTGGAGAATGCCTGGCAGCGATTACAGCATCAGGTGAGCATCATCGACAGCGAAATCAAGGCGCTGGTTGCACGTACCGGTGCCATTGAGTTGCAGCAGCAGTGGCGGTTGGTGCAGGGCGGCTTGCTGTCGTTTCTGGAGTGGTCCGAACGTGAGCTGATTCTGGCACCACGCATTCAGGTGTCCTGGGAAGGGGCTTACGATCGCAGCCGCAATGCCATGAAATCACTGGACGGGCTGTCTGCCACGTTGATTTCACTGGCGGACCAGTTGCTCAGCAACGCTCGCCAGGAGAAGGCCCGGGCCACGGTCTGGATGATGCTGGGGATCGTGTTGCTGTATGTGCTGGTGCTGGGGCTGGCGTTGTGGGTGTACCGGGCCAATTCCCGGGCGATCAATGCCCGTGCCGAGAGCCAGGCCAAGGGCCTCTTTCTGGCCCGCATGAGCCACGAAATCCGGACGCCACTGAATGGCGTGATTGGCTTGGCGGAATTATTGCGCGAGACCGACCCGTCACCACGACAGCAGGAATATATCAGCCTGATTGATAGCGCCGGCCGAACCCTGACGGCGCTAATTAACGACGTGCTGGATTTTGCCAAGATTGAAGCTGGCAAACTGGAGTTAGTCGAAGAACGCTTTGATCTGCTGACGCTGCTGGCGGAATGCGTGCAGATGTTCAATTTGCCGGCCAGTGATAACGGTACCCTGGTGATTCTGGATGTGGATCCGCACACCCCGTCGGATGTGGTGGGGGATGCGATCCGGCTGCGCCAGATCCTCATCAACCTGATCGGTAATGCAGTGAAATTCACCCGCAATGGGCGGGTTGTTCTGTCCCTGGTGTGCCGCCGTCACGGCGGTGAAGCGCCCCTGTTCACTTTTGCGGTGACGGATACTGGCATTGGCTTGACCCAGGACGAGCAAACGCAACTTTTCCAGCGTTTTACCCAGGCATCTGCCAATACGGCCCGCCGTTATGGTGGTACCGGGCTGGGGCTGTCCATCAGCCGCGAACTGGTGGGGCTGATGGGCGGTGAGATTCATGTACACAGTGCCCCGGGGCTGGGTTCGCGGTTCAGTTTCAGTATCCAGATGGCCAGCGAGCAGGATGAAATCCCGATGATGGCCGAGCTGCCGCCAGCCAGTTGGCTTTGGGATGTGCAGGGAAGCCTGGAGGATTGGCTGATCGATGACCCACGTTTTGAAACCGTGAAAGTGGTGGAAAACACCGGGCAACTGGCGGAAGCGAACGGGGAAATCCGCAGTGGCGTTTTGCTGATCAATGGCCTGCCGGAACAGGCGCTGCTCGATGAAGCATTGCAGATGGTGCGTCTGAATCCGGCCCGTATCCAGGTCTTGCTGTTGATTGGCATGCGTTGCGATACGCCGGACTGGCTACCCAGGGAGGTGCGTGTGCTGCGCCGCTCGGTGGTCACGGTCAATGATCTTCAGCAGCTGTTGGGAAGCTATGTGCCGGGGGCAATCCCGATTGTCACCGAACCAGTGGCAGTGGAATCCATTTCCAGCCTGCGTGTTTTGATTGTGGAAGATAACCCGGTCAATCAGATGGTCACCAAGGGCTATCTGGAGCGGCTGGGCATTGCGCACATCATCGTCGCGGAAGATGGCCAGCAGGGGGTCGATTGTTTTGACGCTGAGGATGGAGAGCTGGACCTGGTGTTGATGGATCTGGACATGCCGGTGATGGACGGGTTTACCAGTGCCCATCATATCCGCGAATTGGAGGCGCAGCATGGCTGGGCACCCTGTCAGGTATTGGCGCTCAGTGCCCATGCCATTAGCGAGCAGGGAGGCCGGGTTTCCAGGGCGGGGATGAACGGGCAATTGATCAAGCCCCTGTCTCTGGCGGCCATGAAACAGGCGCTTTCCCAGTATCTGGGCGTTAAGGCATAAGGTAGACCAAGGTGTCCTGCATGGCCGGCGGTAGCAGCGGTGCAGACCACACGAGAGCCATCAGGCTTACCAGAATCGCGCCTTCAATACGCCAGGCCCGATGACGGCGTATGACGTGAAACAGGCAGGCGACGACTGCCAACCCAAGGCCACTGAAAAAACTGGCCATGCTGACCAGCTGCCATTGAACATCATTGAATGTCAGGCCGATGCCGCAGACGGTGAGTGCTGCAGCGCAAACGGTGAGGAATGAAAATGACGAGTGATGGTGAGTGGCTGGCATGTTCAACATCCTAAAGGTAACCCCCGTGGTAACGGATGGTGCAAGCAAGCACCGTGCCGAAACCTGTCCTTTGTTCATCTGAAAGCTAAGCATTATTTATGAAACCTGTGTGAATGTCCTCAGCGTATCAGGTTAATATTTGCCTTTTTTCTACCCCATTAATGGTTAAAAACGGTTAACAAATGTACGCATTAGTTCGTATAATGCGCACCGCAATACCGGCAATCGTGATTTATTGATTTCTTGCTGTGAAAGCCAATGGGGGCTGGCAACAGGGAGAAATGGGGGGAAATATGCGTATTTTGGCAATTATTCTGACTCTTTTCGCTGTGTTGCCGGCCCAGGCCCAGTTGAATCCGGGGATGGAGGGCCGGCTGTGTCTGGCGGCGTCCCAGGACAGCGCTTTTGGCGCGCTGGTGGATCAGTTGATTGAAACCGGGGAAGTGCAAATGACGGCTGGTGAGTCCCTGCTTTCCATTGATTGCCAGGATGGGCAGACCGTACTTACCCATATGGTCAACGGTCGTCACGCGGAAAATCTGGAATATGCGGTGATTGATATGGGCCTGAGCTTGTCAGCGTCCCAGGTGAGTCTGAACGGCCAGACGGTGAGTCTGGGTGAAGCTCTGGCGCGTCTTGGTGCTGACAGCGATACCGCCACCCGGGACTTTGTAGAGAGTTACCTGAATGATCTGGCCGACGAAGACTTTAATCCCAATTTGCGGGTCAGCCTGAAGTAATTATCGTTCCTGTCGCTCCGCGTTTCCTGTTTTTCCAGACGGCTGCATTTGCAGCCGTTTCTCCCCGGCTCCTCACACCGCTATAATCGGCCCGCAGACGAATATCGGGGCCTCTATGTCAGACCAGCATGATCGCATTTACGCCACGTCCCACCAGCAGGTGGCGCGTTTTTCCTTCGACGATACGGTAGTGCGGGTTTTCCCCGACATGATTCGTCGTTCGGTGCCTGGTTACCCCACCATTATCGATATGATCGGGGTGCTGGCGGCCCGTTATGCCCAACCTGATACCTGCCTGTACGACCTCGGTTGTTCCCTGGGGGCGGCGGCCACGGCCATGGCGTCGCTGACGGAAGAAAGCGGTAACCCGATTGTGGCGGTGGATAATTCCCGCGCCATGATTGAGCAGGCTGCCACCTTGCTGGCAGACGCAGGCCAGGCCCACCGGGTGACACTGGAAGAGGGCGATGTGGCCGAGATGGCATTCGCGCCTTGTTCCATGGCGGTGCTTAATTTCACGTTGCAGTTCATTGCCCCGCAAAAGCGTGACGCCCTGATTCAGCGTCTGGCGGATGCCACGGTGCCCGGCGGCATTCTGGTGTTGTCGGAAAAAATCCGTTTTGCCGATGAGGTTGAGAATGCCCTGCAGACCGAGCTGCATCATGCTTTCAAGCGTAATAACGGTTATTCCGATCTGGAAATCAGCCAGAAGCGTACCGCGCTGGAAAATGTGTTGATCCCGGAGACTCTGGCCGATCATGAGGCGCGCCTAAAAAAGGCGGGCTACCGACATATTCATGTCTGGTTCCGTTGTTTTAATTTCATTTCTCTACTGGCCGTGCGTTGATGCTTACCAATTACCTTCAGGCCTGTGAACGCGGGCTTGCGTCCCTGTTTGCTCCGCAACCCTTGTGCGCCGTTATGACGCTGTCCCGGGAGCGTCTGGTCGACCGTCCCCATGGGGATTTGCCCCGTTGGCTGGCGGCACTGGAGGCGTTGCCGATGGGGCCCGCCGAGTGTGCCCTGGACCAGGACACGCTGACCATTGGTGGGGCTGGTGAGCAAGACGCGGAGACGGTGAAACAGGCGTTGCAGGGGCTGATCCCCTGGCGCAAGGGCCCGTTTGAATTTTTCGGCGTGTCGGTGGAAACGGAGTGGCGTTCGGACTGGAAGTGGCAACGGGTAGCGCCGCATCTGTCGCCTTTGGCGGGGCGACGTATTCTTGATGTGGGTTGTGGCAGTGGTTACCACTGCTGGCGTATGGCGGCGGCCGGCGCCAGTGCGGTCGTTGGGATCGATCCGACCATTTTGTTTCTGGTGCAGTACCTGGCAGTGCGCCGTTTTGCCCCTGAGTTGCCCGTGTGGTTCCTGCCCCTGCGCATGGAAGAGCTGCCCGCGGAAGGGGGGCAGTTTGATACGGTTTTTTCCATGGGCGTGCTGTACCACCGGCGTTCACCGCTGGACCACCTGCTGGAATTGAAAGGTGCGCTGTGCGCCGGCGGCGAGCTGGTGCTGGAAACCCTGGTCGTGGAGGGAGACGAGCGCACCGTGTTGATGCCGGAAGATCGCTACGCGGTCATGCGCAATGTGTTTTTCCTGCCTTCGGTGGCCATGCTCACCCGCTGGCTGGAACGGTGTGGCTTTGTGGATGTGCGATGCGTGGATGAAAGCAATACTACGGTGCAAGAGCAGCGATCCACTGACTGGATGCGTTTCCAGTCGCTTCCGGATTTTCTGGATCCGGACGACCGCCGCCTTACCCGTGAAGGTTATCCGGCGCCTCGCCGTGCGGTACTGGTTGCCCGAAAGCCGTAAGGTTTGGCTGTCGATGTGGTGCGCGTGGAGGCGTCGAGCAGGTGATCCACCAACTCCAGGCGCGCGCTTTCATCCAGTGCATTGATTAAGGGGGTCAGGGTGTCGAGCAAGCCATCTTTGCGGGCCTGCGCCAGTAACGCATCGCTAAGCTCCTGGGGCGCGTTTGCTTCATCCTGTTGTGTGTCTTCCAGAGCCTGGGCTTGCTGGCTTTGTTGCCTCTGCGCCTGGGGGGAGAGGATGCGCTGGCCGCGCTCCGCGGGTTGGCGCAACAGCTTCAGGGTATCGTTGACCAGCCGCCCGGTGCCTTCGTTGTCAGCGCCGCTGTGCACATGAACGGCAATGCGCACGTTCAGCGTGACGCGAAATTCATCAATCCTGAATTCGTGGTGGTTAAGCCAGTCCAGTAGTCGGCCGGCGGCGATGTCCGCGCCGTCTGCATGGGTGCCGGGCAGGGCCAGAAACACCACCTGATTGCTGCGCGTGGTAATCAGGATATCTTCACAGCGTTTGCGGTTATTCAGCTGTTGGCAGAATTGTGCGAACAGTGGGGCAATGTAATGCTCGCCAATTTCAGCCTGCAGTGTTTTCAGTTCCTGCAGGTCGATGGCAAGGAGCGCGAGGGGGTGTTTGTGTCGCCGGGAAAACGATAACGCCTGTTGTAAAACATGTTGGCTATGGCTTTCTGCACGTTGCGGGCTTGTCACGGCAGTCATTGGCACCTCGGGACCAGAGATTATGATGGCATCCTGCTCATGTTGTAGGCTTCCATTCCCGCTGACATAACTCTAGCGGGTTCACGGCTGTCCGGCATCGGGTGCATACTCTATTTAACAACAATGTCGGTCACTGTTACGCAAACAGTTGCCAGCATGCGTGGCCCGGAACGGGTTTCACTCAGAGGGATCAATCATGTCGGTTACCTGGATTGTCGCGTCGGCGCTGCTCAGCTCCCTGTTCACCCTGCTGGCTGTCGGTGTGTGGGCACATTTCTATTTTCAGCCCCGTTTGCGTGACAGCCTGCAGCGGGAGCTGGATGAGCAGGTCGAGAAGGCCGCACAAGTGCTTTCGGACCGGGTAGAAGAAGGGGTTCGCCGGGGCTTGGTGGAAGGGGTGCGTAATCTGCCCTCGAAGGAATTACTGGAAGGCGCTAGCCGCAACCTAGCGCGCACCAGTGCGGAGATGGTGGGGGAGCGCCTGGGGCAAATCTTCGGGCGTAAGGACAAGCCCTGACTTCGGCCCGGCTTGCCGGATCCGGGTTATAGCGTCAGGTGTGGTGCCTCCAGCGTCGGGCTTTTATTGAAGCCGTTTTGGCAATAAACGAATCACCAGGCAGGCGATGCCCAGGCTGAGCATGGCCAGGGACAGGAAGTCCTGTTGCAGCGCATGCCAGGTGGTTTCCCAGAGATCGGATGCCTTCATCAGTGATAGCAGAATCAGCAGCATGCCGGTGAGGGTAAAGAACTGGTCCAGTTTGCGCGCTCGCTGAAATTCGCCGCGCAGTTGCCGTAGTTCATCAAGGATGTCTTCCTGCAGCAATTGTTGTTGCGCCATCTGCTCAGCCAGCTGACCCACTTGCCGGGGCAGGGTGGCCAGCTGCTCCAGCCAGACCGGATCTTCCCGGCGCAGCAGTGCCAGCAGCTCCTTGAGCCGTACGTGGTCGTCCAGCCAGTTACGTATCAACGGCCAGAGGCTGAACTGGTTGATCAGCTCGGCCAGTTGGGCCACATGGGCTTCACTACCGGTGATGCGTAATGATTCGTGGTCTTCCAGCGGTTCGCTGGCAAACAGCCAGTGGACCATGCCACCCAGCGGGCCGCGAACCCGAATGTCCACATTGCCTTCGTAGTCGGTCAGCAGCTCGACGCCGTCTTCATAGATCAGCACATACAGGACCGAACGCGGGCGTTCGGCACGGATGCGCACCACGGTTCCATGGAGGGCGGCGAGGCGTTCTCGCCCTTGTTGTGTCCCTGTCAGGGCCTGGTTAAGGGCACTTTCCAGGCCCCCGAGCACGATAAGCTGGGGGAAACTACCGGTTTCAGGCATGGTGGCAGCGCGGTCCTGTCTTTATGTTGGGCCGAGGTGATGTTTTCGGTCCCGTTTTGTTGCCAAAAATTACGCGATGTCGCTTATATTTGGCATGACGGCTCCCTATACTATGCATTTTCATAATTAAACAACATTGGCTTTTTTGACTTGGATAGGTGTACACGGGACCTGTTCGCCTTGGCACTGTCGCGTTACAGTGCACCAGCCCTTGGAGGGGAGTTGTTTTTAAATGCTGGAATCTTTGCTTGCGTACCCGGATTTCTGGAAGTACGTCAGTATTCCGTTCATCGCTGGTGCAGTCGGTTGGACAACCAACTGGATGGCCGTGCAGATGACATTCTATCCCCTGGAATTTCTGGGCATCCGACCTTTTTTCGGCTGGCAGGGCATTATCCCCTCCAAGGTCGAAAAGATGGCGGGTATCGTGGTAGACAAGGCGCTCTCGAAGCTGGGTAGCCTGGACGAGTTCTTCCGCGAAATGGAACCGGAAAAAATCTCTGCCCATCTCACCCGCACCATTCAGGTTCGTATCGAAGAATACACCGACGAAGTCATGACCGAGCGCAATGCGGTGCTGTGGGAAAACCTGCCGCTGTTGGTGCGCAAGCGGGTCTATAGTCGTGCCCGCCGGGCCATTCCGGCCGTCATGGACAACGTGGTTGACGATATCAGCCGTAATCTGGATAGCCTGGTGGACATGAAGCACATGGTTGTCACCCAGATGAGCGAAGACAAGCAGCTCATGGTCCAGATGTTTCGCGAAGTGGGCGACCCCGAATTCCGCTTTGTGACCAACTCCGGTTTGTATTTCGGTTTCCTGTTCGGCTTGATCCAGGTTCCGGTCTTTATCTTTATGCCGGAAAACTGGGTGTTGCCGCTGTTCGGTTTTATTGTCGGGATTGCTACCAACTGGCTGGCACTGAATCTGATTTTTCGTCCACTCAATCCCATCAAGGTTGGGCCATTCCGGATTCAGGGGCTATTCCTGAAACGCCAGAAGGATGTGGCGGAATCCTTTGCCCGGCTGTCCACGGATCAGGTTATTACCCTGCGCAATATTATGTATCAGGTGGTGAACGGGCCGCGAGGTGACCGTACCAAAGCGCTGATCAAACGCCATTTGAAACCGCTGTTGAACGGTGGCGTGGTGCGTACGGCAGCCCAACTTACCGTGGGGCCGGAAGGCTACGCTGACCTGAAAAAGGCGGTGGAAGAAAAGGCGGTCGATCTGGCGGTGGAACCTTTTGAAGACCAGGGCTTCAACAAGGAGCGCGGGCAAATTGTGGAGCGGCTCATGTCCGAACGCATGCAGGCACTGAGCTCCGATGAATTTCAGGATTTGTTGCGCCCGGCCTTTCAGGAAGACGAATGGATCCTGATTGTGGTGGGTGGCTTCCTGGGGGCCATGGCCGGTGTTTTCCAGCTGGTGTTTATGTTTGGAGTCAGTTGAATGCAGGTGCTGCAGATAGACATGGCCACCCTTGGGTGGTTGTTGTTTGCAGCAGCGGCGGGCTCTTCGCTGCTCACCCTGATTCTGCTGGGTATTATCGGGCATTTCTGGTTGGTTCCCCGGGTTGAACGCAAGATTGACCGGCGCCTTGAAGAGGGTGCAGCACAACTTGAAGAACGGTTGCGGCAGCGTTTTCTGGATCTGCTGACCGGCCGCTCGCGGGACGTTATCCGTGACAGGGCCCGGGATCTGGCCCGTGGTGTCGGTTTGATCAGTGGCCGCCGGCAAGGCGCCAGCGACAAGGATGAGACCGGCGAGTAAGGCCTGAATAGCGCAGGCTGTCTGGATTTTGAGCACTTGGCGTAGCAGGAAGGAATCTCCTGACCAACACTGTTTTATTGTTCGACAATGCGCCGCTGCCAGGCGTCACTACCCCCCTATAATTCACTCCGCGCGCTGATGATAATGCTTGTGTGTTGTTTTCCCGCTGCATTCGCTCGTGGAATTGCCTTCGGGAGTTTGGACCATGTCCGATCAAGAACAGAACCAGAACGAAAAAGACGGGCGTCAAAACCCGCTGAAAGCCCTGAGTGGGGCTTCACGAGACATTCGCAAGTACACCCATCAGATCTGGCTTGCCGGTCTGGGCGCCTTTGCTCGCGCCGAAGAAGAGGGCAGCGGTTTTTTTGATGCTCTGGTGGAAGCGGGCCGCGAAGTAGAGCGGCATACCAAGGACAAAACCGAGTCCCGGGTGGAAGAGATTAAAGAACGGGTTCGCCATCATACCGGCGAAACCATGGATAAAATGGAAAAAGCCTTTGATGACCGGTTTAACAAGGCTTTGTCCCGTTTAGGCCTGCCCAATAAGCGGGAGGTCGAACAGCTTGAAAAACGGGTGCAGGAACTGACTCAGGCATTGGATAGTGCCGAAGAAAAGTCCGAAAAACCTGCCCCGAAACGCCAGACTCGTAAAAAGAGTTAACGGCATTCAAACCGTGTTGTAGCGCACACCGCTAACCCCTTAGTGGTGTCTTTCAGCGGGTACCCTCCTTGGGTACCCGCTTTTTTTTGTCTCAGGGCGGGCGCTTGTCGGATTCAGCCGGGCTGATCGTTTTGGTCATTGAGATGTCGAAAGGCAATATGAAATAGTATTCCGAATACCGCTTCTCTGTGTGCCGACATGCATCGTCCAACGCTTTCGTTATTCGACCAGGATCACGCGCTTGCCACTGAAGTCGTTGCTGGCCATGTGTTGGTGGGCAGCGTTTGCGTCTTTAAAGGGAAAGGTTTCCAGCGGCAGGGGCAGCAGTGCGCCGCTAGCAAACAGTGGCGCCAGCCGGTCATTGAAAATCTGGGCCAGACGAATGCGGTTTTCCAGCGGCTGGCTGCGCATGGTCATGCTTTTCAGGGTCTGGCGTTTCATCAGCAGAGCCCCAAGATTCAGCTCGGTGCTCAAGCCGCCAAGAACGCCGATATTCACCAGGCTGCCTTCTGCACGGAGGCCGCCGAGCAGGTCGTTCCAGTCCGGGCCGACCATATCCAGAATCACCGCCACTCCATCGCCGTGGGTAATGGCGTTGAGTTGGGTGGCGAGGGTGCCGTCGTCGCTCACCTGGGCAGCGAGGCCCATATCGTTGGCGGTGTCGAGTTTGCTCAAGTCCCGGCTGCTGCCGATGGGCCGGGCGCCAAGGGTGTGGGCCAGCTGGGTAGCGGCGAGACCGACCCCCGCGGTGGCCGGGCGCACCAGACACCACTGTCCCGGTTGCAGGCCGCCTTCCAGAAACAATGCCCGGTAGGCGGTCAGAAACGCTTCCGGCAGCGTGGCGGCGCGGGCAAAGTCCATGCCTTCCGGCATGGTCAGGGCTTCGCGTTCATGGGTGATCACCTGTTCGGCATAGGCGCAGCCGGGTACCAGCCCCATCACCGCATCGCCCACTTTTCGTTGCTGTACTCGCTCGCCCACAGCACTGACAACACCGGCATATTCGAGCCCGGGGATGCGGCTGCTGGTGCCCGCTGGCGCCGGGTAGCGGCCCAGCACCTGCAGCAAATCTGCCCGGTTTACCCCTATGGCTTTGACCTGAACGCGGATTTCTTCCGGCCCGGGTTGTGGGTCGGGCAGGGTGTCCAGTTGCAGTTGCTGATCTTCAATACACCAGGCACGCATGGTTGTGCTCCTATTCGCCGTATTTAGCAGTAGAAGGAAAACGTTATGACGACGTCCCCATTAATCTACCCGTTTACTGATCTGCCACCGGCAGCTCAGCGTTTCAAGGTGGCCGACGGCGTTTTCTGGCTGCGTTTTCCGCTGCCGTTTGCGCTCGACCATATCAACCTCTGGTTGCTGGAAGATAACCAGGGTTGGGTGATTGTGGATACCGGCCTTGGTGTTAGGCGCAGCCGGGAAATCTGGCAGCAGCTGCTGGCAGAGCAGCTCGACGGAAAACCGGTCACTCGGGTGATCGTTACCCATTATCACCCGGATCATCTGGGCATGGCGGGCTGGCTGCAGCAGCAATGCGAGGCGCCGGTGATCATGAGCCGGGGCGAGTGGCAACTGGCCACCAGCATTTGCCACGCAACGGACGCCCAGACCATTGAGCGGTTCAAGGGGTTTCTGGGCAGCCACGGCCTGCAAGGCGAAGACCTGGATAAAGTGGCGGGTAAAGGCAACGGCTTTCGCCGGGTGGTGATGCCTTTGCCTGAGAGTCCGGAATTTGTGGCCGAGGGCGACACGTTGAACATCAATGGGGAGCGTTGGCAGGTGTATATCGGCCGCGGCCATGCACCGGAGCATTTGTGTCTGTACCGCAGAGCCGACCGGGTGTTGCTCAGTGGGGACCAGGTGCTGCCGACCATTTCCAGTAACTTGATGGTGCGTCCCACGGAGCCGAACGCCAATCCAGTGACAGCGTTTGTGGAAAGCCTGACAGTAATCCGCGATGCATTGCCGGAAGACACGCTGGTGCTGCCCGCCCACGGTTTGCCTTTTCGGGGGCTGCATACGCGGATCAATACGCTGGTGGATCACCACGCCGAGCAGCTGGATCAGGTGCATGCTGCCTGCTGTGAGCAGCCTCATAATGCCCACGATGTATTGCCGGTGATGTTCAAGCGGCAACTGGATGTGCAGCAAATGATGTTTGCCATGGGCGAGAGTATTGCTCACCTTAACTGCCTGCTGGAGCAGGGCAGGGTGCAGCGCGAAGACCGCGATGGGATCTGGCTCTTTGCGGCCTGATCTGAGGGTGAGTTGAAAGTTCAAAGTGTAAAGTCAAAAAGCGCGAAAATGGGCAAAGCCATCCGATAAGTGCTTTCCTCCGCGTTTCCACAAAGTGCGCAACGCGGGCACGGCTTAACTGTTCACGACAGGCTCGCGCGCGCTTTTCAACTCTACACTTTGAACTTTCAACTGCTCTCACAACCATTGCGTCATTACCCCAATCCACAACGCCAGCATTGGCACCACCAACACAAAGAACAGCCCGTTCCAGTGCCAGGCGATCCGGTAGGGGGAGCGATGAATCAGTTGGCTGAGTACCAGCATGGAGGCGGTGAAGGGGGAGGAAATCATCGACAGACTCCAGGCACACATCAACCCGACCGCCAGGATTCTCGGGTCCACCCCGACGCCGTCACCCAGCAAGGAGGCGAGCAGGGTGACAGACACGATTGGGTTCAGCCCCACTTGCGCTAACCCGACCACCAGCAACATGGCCGCCACGGCCATGGCGGCGCCTTGCAGATGGGTGGCCAGTAGCAGATCGTGCAAGGCGTGTTGATCTACCAGGGGAGTGATCAGTGCGCCCAGGCAGGCGGAGCCGCCCAGCACGGCAATTTCTCCCCGATTAGAACCGAAGATCAAGCGCGAATGACGGGCGAGTAAGGTGAGCGATCGGCGCAGCCCGGTGCCGCCGCCAAGTCGCCGTCTCTGTTTTGCCATCCACAGGATGGCAGCAAGCGGGCAGGCAATCAGGACGGCCACGGGTAAACGCAAATTCCCCGCCAGGGCAACGGCAAAGACGCTCAGGGTGATCAGTACGGCGAGCAGGGTGAAGCGAATAAGTGGCGACAATGAGGGCGGCTGTGTTTCAGGTACACGGTCAGCCAGTTGCTTGGGGCGCAGTTGCCAGTCCAGCCACCAGCCGAGCAGAAAAAAGAGCCCGGCGGTGGGCAGCGCCACCGGGGCCAGGCTGGCCCAGGTGAGGCTGGGCATATTCGCCAGAATTACCGCCATGGTTACTCCCAGTGGCGATACCAGGGGGGCCAGGGCAAAGCCGCGCAAAATCGACAACATCATCCGCCGCTCGCGGGCCTGTTGAATATCATCGTGTCCGCCTGCCGCCTTGAGCGTATTGCTGCGCATCACCATGGCGCCGAACAGGTTTAGTACTCCGATGTTGATGATAATGCCGAACAGTGCGGTCCCCAGAGACAGGGTGGGGTAGCGCAGCGCAGGTTTTTGGCGAATCAGGGTTTGCCCCGCATCGCGGACCAATCGCGAGCGCATGGCGGAGACGCGCAGCAGGCCCAGTGATGAAACGAAAGTGGCGAAAAAACAGAGGCGGTCCAGGGCCTGCAGTAAAACCGGAACAGGCTGGGCTTCACGGCAGATAACAACGCCGGCCATGGCGATCACTACCAGCAGAATGCCTTTGGCCATGGGGGCTTGGCGGGGCCATTGCACCAGCAGATAAACCAGTAAGGCAATTCGTGCCAGCCAGGCCCCGGCGTCCAGATCGAACACCAGAGACAGGATTGTGCCGATCATGCACAGGGGGAGGGTGTAATCGAGGAGGCGGGTCAGCGGCATGGATGAGTTGAAAGTGTAACGTTCAAAGTTGAAACGCGAATCACTGTTGCTGCAGATTGAACAAAGCCGGCGCCGTGCCGACCGATGTTATTCGCGATGCTTGCATCGCGAATCGGCCAGTGGTCGCGGGCACGGATTGCATCAGTTACCTTTGGCATGGAACGCGCTTTTGAACTTTCCACTTTGAACGTTCAACTGCTTTTCGCCTGCCGCGCCAGTTCCCGGGCGATGACTATCTGCTGAATCTGGGTGGTGCCTTCGTAAATACGGAACAGCCGCACATCGCGATAGAACCGTTCCACCGGATAGTCCGCCATGTAGCCTGCGCCGCCATGAATCTGCACGGCACGATCGGCCACCCGTCCTACCATTTCCGAGCAGAACAGCTTGCAGCAGGAGGCGTCCAGGCTGACCCGCTCCCCCCGGTCCTTGCTGCGGGCGGCTTCCAGTACCATGGAGCGGCCGGCGAAGGCTTCTGCCCGGGAGTCAGCCAGCATGGCCTGAATCAGCTGGTGCTCGATGATGGGCTTGCCGAACTGTTTGCGCTCGGCAGAAAAATTCACCGCGTCCTCGATGAGCCGGTAGGCAACGCCCACGCAGATGGCAGAAATATGCAGCCGGCCCCGGTCCAGCACTTTCATGGCGGTTTTGAACCCCTTGCCTTCCTGGCCGCCGATAATGTTCTCTGCGGGGACCCGGCAATTTTCAAAAATGATGTCGCAGGTGTGGGCGCCTTTCTGGCCCATTTTCACGTCCGCCTTGCCGCGGTGAATGCCGGGGGTGTCTCCCTCGACGATAAAGGCGGTAACACCGCCACCGCCCGCGATATCCGGGTTGGTGCGCGCCATCACGGTAAAGAGGCCGGCATGGGGGCCGTTGGTGATAAAGCGCTTGGTGCCGTTGAGGATATAGTGATCGCCGTCTTTGTCGGCACGGGTTTTCACTGCGCCGGAGTCGGAGCCCACGTCCGGTTCGGTCAGGCAGAAGGCGCCAATCACGTCCCCGGTGGCGAGCTGGGGAACGTATTTTTGTTTCTGTTCGTCGGTGCCATCAATCAGGATGCCCTGGGCGCCGATACCATTGTTGGTGCCCATGAGGGAGCGAAACGCGGGGGAGGTGCGACCCAGTTCAAAGGCCACCATGACTTCCTCTTCCATGGTTAGCCCGAGTCCGCCAAGCTCCTCCGGAATCGACAATCCGAACAGGCCCATGGCCTTCATGTCGGCGACAATGTCGTCGGGAATGGCGTCACTTTCGGCCACTTGCTGTTCGGCGGGAACGAGTCGTTCTCGTACAAAACGGGCAATGGTGTCAGTCAACTGCGAGAGGATTTCGGCATCACGAATCATGGCTGGGTCCGGCGGCTATAATGGGGTTCGGGGCGGTAACGGCAGACTCTTGTTGGGTGGTTGCGGCCTGGGGAGGCATGTCTTGCGACTGCCCAGTTGCACCACTTGCATCGCACTCTGTCACGGCCTATTCTGCCCGTCAAGTTTCAAAACATCATTCCGCATAGCGGACGAGCTTGCTGCGGCACGCTTCAAGCTGCACGCAACAACACGCTGTAAGTCAGTGGATTGGACTGTCTCTTGGTGGTCGCGTCCGGCCGCGGATTCGCGGCACGGCGGTGGCTTCTGATCAGGTGTTAACGCGTTGTTGCGTGTTGCGTGGAGCCTGCTGCACATTCGGAGAATGCTTATGCTTGATGCCTATATTTACGATGGTCTGCGAACCCCCTTTGGCCGCCACGGTGGCGCGCTGGCGCCGGTGCGGCCGGATGATTTGCTGGCCGGGGTGATCCGCGAGCTGGTGCAGCGTAATCGTTTCGAGCCTGCGGCCTTTGAAGACGTGGTCATCGGCAACACCAACCAGGCCGGTGAGGATGCCCGTAACGTGGCTCGCCATGCCGGCCTGCTCGCGGGCCTGCCGGACTCGGTGGCTGGAATTACTGTGAACCGGCTTTGTGGCAGTGGCCTGGCCGCGACCCTGGATGCCGCCCGTATGGTCACCGTGGGTGAGGGCGATCTGGTTATCGCCGGCGGCACGGAATCCATGAGCCGCGCCCCCTTTGTCATGGCCAAGGCAGAGAAAGCCTTCAGCCGGGACATGACGATTTTCGACAGCACCATTGGTGCCCGTTTCCCCAACCCGGCAATCCTCCAGCAGTTTGGCGACGATACCATGCCGGAGACGGCCCAGAATGTGGCTGAGGATCTGGGTATCAGCCGTGAATCCGCGGACGCCTTTGCCGCCCGATCCCAGCAGCGCTACGAGGACGCCCGCGAGCGGGGCTTCTTCCGTGAAGAAATGACACCGGTAACGGTGCCGCAGGGCCGCAAGAAAGATCCACTGACGGTGACTGACGACGAGCACCCGCGTCCGGGAACCGGCGTGGATAAGCTGGCCAAACTGCCTGCGATTGTAGACGGTGGGGTGATTACTGCCGGCAATGCGTCGGGGGTCAATGATGGGGCGGCGGCGCTGATCGTGGGCTCCCGAGCGGCCGGAGAAGCGGCTGGTATTGCACCGCGTGCCCGTATTCTGGCGGGGGCGGTTGCTGGTGTGGCGCCTCGCGTCATGGGGTTGGGGCCGGTTGAGGCCTGTAACAAGGCATTGGCCAGGGCCGGCCTGACGCTGGAGCAGATGGATGTCATCGAAATCAATGAGGCATTCGCCGCCCAGGTGTTGGGCTGCTGTAAGCAGCTGGGGCTGGCCGGCGATGATGAACGCCTGAACCCGAATGGCGGCGCTATCGCCGTGGGCCATCCGCTGGGTGCCTCCGGCGCCCGACTGGCTCTCACCGCCACGCGGCAACTGGAAGCCACTGGCGGTCGCTATGCACTGGTGAGCCTGTGTATCGGGGTGGGCCAGGGTGTGGCCATGGTGATTGAGAAGCAGTGAATAATTAATAGTGAATAGTTAATAACGAAAACCCGATAGAGCGGAAATCAGCGTAAGCCGATCCCCGCCTTACAGGAATGACTCGAACAGGATTGAAGATGCAGAGATTTGACTGGAAAGACCCCTTGTTGCTGGAAACCCAGCTCACTGAAGACGAGCGAATGATCCGTGATGCGGCGCAGGACTACTGCCAGAGCAAGTTGATGACGCGCGTGCTTGAGGCGAACCGTCACGAGATTTTCCACCGGGAAATCATGACGGAAATGGGTGCACTGGGCTTTCTCGGCCCCACCATTCCTGAGCAATATGGTGGCGCCGGCGTAAACCATGTCAGTTATGGCCTGGTTGCCCGTGAAGTGGAGCGGGTGGATTCCGGTTACCGTTCAGCCATGAGCGTGCAGTCGTCCCTGGTGATGTTCCCTATCTACACCTTCGGCAGTGAAGCGGTGCGCGAGAAATACCTGCCCAGGCTTGCCACCGGTGAATGGGTGGGCTGCTTTGGCCTGACCGAGCCGGACCACGGTTCTGACCCGGGCTCCATGAGCACCCGTGCCAAAAAGGTGGATGGGGGTTACCTGCTCAATGGGGCCAAGACCTGGATTACCAATTCGCCGATTGCGGATGTGGCGGTGGTGTGGGCCAACCTGGACGGCAAAATCAACGGCTTTGTAGTGGAGCGGGGCTTTGACGGCTTCAGCACCCCGAAGATCGAAGGCAAGTTCTCTCTGCGTGCCTCGATCACCGGGCAGATCTCGCTGGACGATTGCTTTGTGCCGGAAGAAAACCGGTTAGACGTGGAAGGCCTGAAGGGGCCGTTCAGCTGCCTGAACAAGGCGCGCTACGGGATTAGCTGGGGCGCCATGGGCGCGGCGGAATTCTGTTGGCAGGCGGCTCGCCAGTACACCCTGGACCGCAAACAGTTTGGCCGTCCATTGGCGGCGACTCAGCTGATACAGAAAAAGCTGGCGGATATGCAAACTGAGATCACCCTGGGTCTGCAGGGCGCCTTGCAGCTGGGCCGGTTGATGGATGCAGGAGACTGGTCACCGGAAATGGTCTCGCTGATGAAGCGCAATAATTGTGGCAAGGCCATTGATATCGCCCGTCAGGCCCGTGACATGCATGGCGGCAATGGGATCAGCGATGAATACCATGTGATTCGCCATGTGATGAACCTGGAAGCGGTAAATACCTACGAAGGTACGCACGATGTTCACGCCTTGATACTGGGCCGGGCACAGACCGGCTTGCAGGCCTTCGGCTAACAACTCTGCCACTCTTGCCCTCAAGGTGTGTGCTTGAGGGGCAGGGTGGCAGTGGCGAACCGGATAGAGGAAAGGAAAGTGGCCTGTTATATGCACGGCTGTACCAGGGTGTCACCCTTGGTAACGTGTGGCTGCCCCAATTTTGTACACAGTTTTTTGTCAATGCTCTTTTTCTGCTGAAAAAAATGACAACTACGTTAAACACCCATAAAAAATAGCGTAACCTCATGATTTAAAAATAAAAAAAAGATTGGTTAAAAAATAGTCATGTCGTCCTGATGCGTGATTTTTGGGTGATGTTGCAATGTTTTCTACCGTCTATGCACAGGGTTATCCACAGGATCTGTGGAAAAAGTCTGCCAGCCAGGAACGCACTGATTCGCCATAGACCGAAAACACAGGTTTGTTATGACAGATATATGATTTGTCTGACGCTTTTGCACAAGCTGATTACTCCCGCCATTTTGCCAACCGGGCCAACCTCTCTCTGTGAGTAGTGTAAAAAATCACCAATAAGTCACTGAATAATCAATGGTTTATGATTAGCGTAAAAATAAACCAGTTTGGGGGAAGCGGCGTATGCCGGGCGCTTCGGCGGCTTTTAGTCAGGTTGTTCACAAAGTTATGCACAGCTTTTGTGGAATAATCCCCAGCACAGAAAAAAGTCCTGACGGGCTTGACCTTTCGTCGCTTTTCCGAGCCTGTGTCAGCTTGGTGAAAAACCACGCAAATCGCTGGATGGCCCGCCATGGCTGGCTTTGGTCGCGTTATCCGACACTCGCTAACAGTGTTATCCACAGATGTCGTGGATAGAAAGGTGGGTGTGAGTAACTGAGCTGGTGATTGAGTCGTTACAGCTGAGTGCCGTGCAAGTGTTAACAGGCTGGTGCCTGCGATGTGTTTATCTGTGGACTGTGCAGAACCAAAAAAGGCGCCGTGAGGCGCCTTTTTTGTGCTTCTTTGCAGCGGGTGCGCTAGAAGCGGTACTCACCACTGTCGATGCCGTTTTGCGTGGCTTCGTCCAGTTTCTGGTAGCAGCTTTCACCAGGTAGCAGCGCGTACACCGCGTTGCTTTGTTGGCTCAGGTCATACTTCTGTTCCTTGAGCTTGTTTTTCTGGTGCTTGAAGGTGCCAGTGGTTTCCATGGCTTCTTCGTTGATACGCAGGAAAACCGGAATGGCATAAGGCGGCAATTCCCGCTTCAGGTAGGCACACAGGCCCTCGAAGTCGAAGTCGCTGTGGTTACCGGTCAGGCGGATCTGGCCCATGCCGGCACGGCCGTTGGTGTTGGGAATTTCCACACCGTAGACCACGGATTCCTGGATGCCGTCGTAGCCATCAAGAATCTGTTCCACTTCGGTGGTGGATACGTTTTCACCTTTCCAGCGGAAGGTATCCCCCAGGCGGTCCACAAACTGGGCGTGGCGGAAACCGATATCGCGCATCATGTCGCCGGTGTTGAACCAGGCATCACCTTTGGCAAAGACATCACGGTAGATGGATTTCTCTGTTTTCTCCGGGTCGGTGTAGCCGTCGAAAGGAGTTTTCTCGGTGATCTCGCCCAGCATCAGCCCGGATTCACCCTTGCCGACCTTGATCATGTGGCCTTTGCTGTCACGCACTGGCTCGTCACGCTCTTTGTCGTATTTGACGATGGCGTAGCTGACCGGGGAGAAACCCACTGTGTTGTCGAAGTTGAACACGTTGGTGAAAGCCACGTTGCCTTCCGAGGAGGCATACAGCTCGACCACACGATCAATGCCGAAGCGGTTCTTGAAGTCTTTCCAGATGCTCGGGCGCAGGCCGTTACCGACGATGGTGTGGACCTTGTTGTCCTGATCGTTCGGCTTCTCTGGTTGTTCGTGCAGGTAACGGCACAGCTCGCCGACATAGCCGAAGGCGGTACAGTTATGGCGACGGATGTCGTCCCAGAAGCCACTGGCGGAGAATTTACGCGCAATGACAATGGCGCCGGCACTGGCGATCACGGACGCCCAGCAGATCACCATGCCGGTGGCGTGGTAGAACGGCAGGGTGGTGTAGATGCGGTCATCCTTGGTCAGGCGTACGGCGGAGAAGCCGAAGCCACCATAGGCTTTTTCCCAGCGGCCGTGGTTGAAAACCACCGCCTTGGGCAGACCAGTGGTGCCGGAGGTATAAATGTAGAACAGCGGGTCGCGCAGGAATGTCTGCTTGCTGGACGCCGGGTTCTCACTGGAGCAGTCACGGCTTTCGCTGGCCAGGTTTTTGTAACCCGCCGGGGCTTCACCGGGGTTTTCCAGGGTGTTCTGATCCGCAAAGAAGAAGAAATTGTCTTTCAGATCCAGATCACCGCGGACTTCTTCCACGGCATCAATCAATTCTTCGCCAACGATGGCGGCTTTGGGTTTCACCAGATTGAAACTATGGATCAGTACCTTGCCGCGCTGGGAGGTATTGATCAGGGCCGCACAGACGCCCAGTTTGGCGCAGGCAAGAACAGTGGCCAATAGCTCGGGGCGGTTTTCCACGTTGACGGCAACGGTATCGCCTTTTTTCAGGCCGATAGAGGCCAGATAGTCTGCCAGGCGGTTGGCCCAGGCGTTGAACTGCTTGTAAGTAAGTTCTGTGTCCTGGTAGATCACGGCAGCGCCATTCGGGTTCATGCTGGTGGCGCGCTCGATAGCAACGCCCAGCCCCAATGGCTTGCTGGTGTCAGTGATTTTCGCCATCTTCGAGCCCTTGATCAGGCCGGGAAGATTGGTGATTACCTCTGGAACCTTGGACAGAAGCTTGGGCAACGTGATGATGTCGGCGTTGCTCATAGGATCTCCATTGTCTGTGTTCTTGGAAGGCCCGGAAAAGCCGGGAGCCCAGTGTTGGCAAGCGGGCGCTTACCTTAACCGTAGCACCAGGGCAGGGCAAGCGCCCTGCCCGGTGGCAGTGCCCGGGGAAATTGTTGGGACCCGTTTTGGCCCAATTTGCCCGGTGCAAATTATTGGAGCACAGCGGAGCATCCCTCTCCGTGGCTAAATTGTCACTGACCGGATGTGACAGCTGCATCCGGGGTGACGGTAACCAGCAATTGCTGGCGTTTTACCTGGCTGCCGGGGCTCAGATCGAGCGCCTCTACCTTGCCGTCGCAGTCTGCTTTCAGGCTGTGTTCCATTTTCATGGCCTCCATGACCACCAGAACCTGCCCCTTGCTGACGGTATCGCCGGCTTTCACGTTCACGTCGATAATGGCGCCGTCCATGGGGGCTCGGATCAGGCCGGAACCGGCCTGGTCGCTGCTGCCGGCTGCGGTATGGGTATCATCGGTGAAGCAGGCGGTGCGGCCCTGACATTGCAGCCAGTATTGCTTGCCATCCTGTAACACGGTGACGTCCACAGCGACGCCGTTGACAGCCACGCGGTTGTCGCTGAGTGGTGCCAGAGTGATGGCTGGTGCCGCATCGCTGACGCTGATTTGTGCCGCGTCATCCTGATAGCGAATGTAGAGAGTCTGGGTGTGCTCGCCGCAGCGCAGGGTGACCGGCTGTGCGCCCAGGGTGCTGGAGTGCCAGCCGCGCAGGGCATCAGAGGGGGTTTCGCTGCGACAGTGATACAGGGCAGCCAGTGCCCATAACAGGGCGTCCGGGGCATCGCCGGCCAGGCTGCTGTCGTCGGCAAAGTCATCCCCAATAAAGGCGGTAGTTGCGTCACCACGGGCAAAAACTGGATGGGCGAGGATCGCGGCCAGGAACTGACGGTTGTCGTTGACGCCCATCAGGGTGGTGTCTTGCACGGCACGAATCAGGCGGCGGCGGGCGTCTTCGCGGCTATCACCCACGGCAATGATCTTGGCCAGCATGGGGTCGTAATGGCTGCCAATCTCGGCGCCTTCCACCAGGCCGTGGTCGATGCGAATTCCGTCACCTCTGGCCGGTTGCCAGCGCAATACCGGGCCGGTCTGTGGCATGTAATTTTGCGCCGGATCTTCCGCATAGAGGCGCACTTCCATGGCATGGCCGGTGAGCTGTACCTGGTCCTGGGTTAGTGGCAGGGCTTCACCTCTAGCGACCTTGATTTGCCAGGCGACCAGATCCAGACCGGTGACCAGCTCGGTGACCGGATGCTCTACCTGCAGGCGAGTGTTCATTTCTAGGAAGAAAAAGTCGCCCTCCGGCGCAAGCAGGAATTCCACCGTGCCGGCGCCCACATACTGGCAGGCCTTGGCGGCCTGTACGGCGGCCTCGCCCATGCGTTGGCGCAGGGACTCGTCCACTGCCGGGGAGGGCGCTTCTTCCACCACTTTCTGGTGGCGGCGTTGCACGGAGCAGTCGCGCTCGCCCAGATGGATCACGTTGCCGTGGCGGTCACCGAATACCTGAATTTCCACATGCCGGGGCTGCAGCACGGCGCGTTCCAGGATCAGCTCGTCACTGCCGAACGCGTTCTTGGCTTCCTGACGGGCGCTTTTCAGCTGTGCGCTGATATCCCCTGCGTCGGTGACCACGCGCATACCCCGACCGCCACCGCCGGCACTGGCTTTGATCATCAAGGGCAGGCCGATACGTTCGGCTTCCTGCTGTAAGCGTTCGTCACTTTGTTCTTCGCCCTGGTAGCCGGGGATACACGGCACACCGGCGTCCTGCATGGCAATCTTGGAAAGCCGTTTGGAGCCCATCAGCTGAATGGCGTCTTCATCGGGGCCGATAAAGGTAATGCCCGCCTCTTTGCATGCCTTGGAAAAAGCAGCATTTTCGGAGAGAAAGCCGTAACCGGGATGCACCGCATCAGCGCCGGTTTGCTGGCAGGCGGCGAGCAAGGCGTCCATGTTCAGGTAGGAAGCGCTGGCCAGGGCCGGGCCGATACAAACCGCTTCGTCAGCCAGTTGCACATGACGGGCACCGGCATCCGGCTCGGAATAGACCGCCACGGTCCGGTAGCCCAGGGACTGGGCGGTGGCGATGACCCGGCAGGCAATCTCGCCACGGTTGGCAATCAGGATTTTTTCAAAGCTCATTGTGATTCCTTACCGGTGTTCCGGTTGAAAATGCTTTCCCTCAGGAGCGGTGCTTGAGGACACGAACCGCTCAGGAGCGAGATACGAGTAACGAGTAGCGAAATGCAAAAACGAGGCAACCTGGTTTCACGACTCGTCACTCGTTCCTCGCAACGTATGTGCTTATTGATTCCAGGCCGCCGGGCGTTTTTGCACGAACGCCATGGTGCCTTCCTGTCCTTCCTCGCTGTTGACCGCAGCGGCGAAGTCAGTGGCGGCCTGGTCCAGCAAGGTGCCCATGGGAATGTGGCCCACGTTTAATACCAGCTCTTTGGTGACGCGATTGGCATGTGGCGCACAGCGGCGAACGGCCGACAGGGTGTTCTCCAGGGCAGCATTCAGCGCCATGGAGTCACTTGCCACCTCATGCACGATGCCCAGCCGCAAGGCTTCACTTCCTTTGAAACGTACGCCAGTCAAGGCCAGGCGGCGGGCCTGGGTCAGGCCGATGCGTTCTACGACAAAGGGGGCAATTTGTGCGGGGATGACTCCCAGCCCGGTTTCCGGCAGGCCGAAGGTGGCGTCTTCGCTGGCGATGGCCACGTCCGAGATACACGCCAGGCCGAACCCGCCCCCCAACACAGCGCCTTCCAGCACGGTGATCACTACCTGTGGCTGGCGGTTGGCAGCGGTAATCATTTCCCCGAAACGACGGTTCAGCGCCTGGAAGGCATTATCGTCGCCGCCGGCGGCCTGCTGTCGCGCTCCGGCCATGTCCTTGATGTCGCCGCCGGCACAGAAATGGCCGTCGGCGCCGCGCAGAACGATGGCACGAATGGTTGTATCGCCGGCCACGCTTTCAAACACCGCCATCAATTCGTTCACCATGGTCAGGCTCATGGCATTGCGGCTTTCGGGCCGGTTCAAGGTGATATGCAGAACCGGGCCGTCCTGGTTAAGGGTGATTGTTTCGGTTGTCGGGAGCTTCATAAGTCGCCTCGTTCGAAAAGCTAGTTGAAAGTTAAAAGTTCAAAGTTGAAATACGAATAGGCTCTGACGCCAGATGAAATTTTCTTGATTCGCGTTGCAACATTTGAGCGCGGGAAGGGTGTAATGCTTATGGCACAATGCCAGCCCGCGCTTTTGAACTTTCAACTTTTCACTTTGAACTGTTATTTTTTCTTGCCCGGCAGGATGTCCATGGTCTTGCAGATAATGCCCAGCATGACTTCGTCGGCGCCGCCGCCGATGGAACCCAGGCGGCCATCACGGTAGAGCTGGCCGGCGGGGTTTTCCCACATGAAGCCGTTACCGCCCCAGTACTGCAGGCAGCTGTCAGCGACTTCACGGCTCAGGCGGCCCACTTTCAGTTTGGCCATGGAGGCCAGCTGCAGGACGTCCTTGCCATTCACATACATTTCGCAGGCCTGGTAGGTGAGGGCGCGCAGGGCTTCGACCTCGGTTTGCAGTTCGGCCAGACGGAAATGCACGCTCTGGTTGTCGATCAGTGACATGCCGAATATTTTGCGATCTTTGGCATAGGCGATGGTTTCATCGATGACATGTTCCATGCCCTTGAGACTATTGGCCGCGGCAAACAGACGCTCTTCCTGGAACTGCATCATCTGCATCATGAAGCCCATGCCTTCCTGACCGATCAGGTTGCGCTGGGGCACGCGCACGTTATCGAAGAACACCTGGGCGGTTTCCGAAGAGCGCATGCCCAGCTTGTTCAGAGGCTTGTCCACGGTGATTCCAGCGGCATCCTTGGGCACCACGATCAGGGATTTGTTGACGTGAGGCTTGGCGTCGGAGGTGTTCGCCAGCAGGCAGAAGAAATCCGCGCTGGGGGAGTTGGTGATCCACATCTTGGTACCGTTGATCACGTAGTCGTCGCCATCTTTCACCGCGGTGGTTTTTACCGCTGCCACGTCGGAACCGGCATGGGGCTCGGAGACGGCAATGGAGGCCACCATGTCGCCAGCAATGGCCGGAGCAAGGTAATTACGGCGCAGTTCATCGGAACCGAACCGGGCGATGGCGGGGGTGGCCATGTCAGTCTGTACCCCAACGGCCAACGGTACGCCGCCACAATGGACGCGGCCCATTTCTTCGCTCATGACCATGCCGTAGGAATAGTCCAGGCCCATGCCGCCAAATTCTTCCGGTTTGGTGACGCCGAGCAGCCCCAGGTCGCCCATTTTCTTGAACACTTCGTGAATCGGGAAGCGTCCGGCATCTTCCCATTCGCGGACATGGGGATTCAGTTCCTTGTCGACAAAATTACGGACTGTACGGCGAAGTTCTTCGTGTTCCTGAGTGAATTGCATGGGAGGCTCCCTGTTGTGTTCGTTATGTTCTGTTGTTTGAGTTGAAAGCTTAAAGTTCAAAGTTGAAACGCGGGCCGGGCATGTCATTGACTGAAGTCATCGGTAGCCGCGCCTCAGCCTTCGTGCGCGGGTTGAGCTTTGTCCGTTTGGCTTTGCATAATTCGCGCTTTTTAACTTTGAACTTTCAGCTTTTAACTGCCTTTAAAGTCTCGCCACCCCGAACGAATTCGGGTGTAGCTGGCGTTGTTCTGCGTCATCGCAAATATCCAGCGCGTAGGCCACCACCCGGCGGGTGTCGCGGGGGTCGATAATGCCGTCGTCCCAAAGCCGGGCGGTGCCGTAGAGCGCAGTGGACTGGCTGTCCAGTTTCTGGGCGGTGGTCTGTTGCAGCATGTCGAGGACTTTCGGGTCCGGTTCGATACCGTTAGCCCGTTGTTTGCCCTCGGCCACAATGCGCAGCACCATGCCGGCCTGTTGGCCACCCATGACCGCGACTTTGGAATTCGGCCAGGCAAAGATGAAGCGCGGATCCAGTCCCCGGCCGCACATGGCGTAATTGCCGGCCCCGTAGGAGCCGCCCACCAGCACGGAAATTTTCGGCACCCGTGCGTTGGCCACAGCCTGCAGCATTTTGGAGCCGTTTTTGATCACCCCGTTCTGTTCCGCATCGGTACCGACCATGAAGCCGGTAGTGTTGTGAAGGAACAGTAAGGGGCGGCGGGTCTGATCGCACAGCTGGATAAACTGGGCTGCCTTGGCGGCGCCGCGTGGCGTAATCGGTCCGTTATTACCAATGATGCCCACGGGCTTGCCTTCGATGGTGCTCCAGCCGCAGACGGTGGCGCTATCCCACTCGTTTTTGAAATCCAGAAAGTCGGAACCATCGACGATGCGGGCAATGATTTCGCGTACGTCGTAGGGTTTCTTGGCATCGGCAGGCACCACGCCAAGCAGTTCTTCAGGCGGGAATTTGGGTGCTTCATGCTCGGGCGCCTCGGCTGCCGCCCGGCGCCAGCCCAGTAGTTTCACCAGATCTCGAGCCTGGCTGATACCGTCTGCATCGGACTGCGCCAGGTACTCGGCTGTCCCAGCGGTGCCGGCATGCATCTCTGCGCCGCCCAGCTCTTCGTCGGTGGCAATTTCACCGGTAGCGGCTTTCAGCAGTGGCGGGCCGGCCAGAAACATCTTGGCGCGTTCGCGGACCACCACCACGTAATCGGACAGGCCCGGCTGGTAGGCACCGCCGGCGGTGGCATTGCCGTGAACCACGGTGATTTGCGGAATGCCTGCGGCGGACAGGCGTGCCTGGTTGGCAAAGGTGCGGGCGCCATCCACGAACACTTCTGCGGCATAGTTCAGGTTAGCACCGCCGGATTCCACCAAGCTGACCACCGGGAGTTTGTTTTCCAGCGCAATGCGCTGCAGGCGCAGGGTCTTGTGCAGGCCGGAGGGAGAAATAGTGCCGCCCTTGATGGCCGAGTTGGAGGCGGTGACCAGGCAGCGGACACCGGACACATAGCCAATGCCGGCAATGGTGCTGCCGCCGGCTTCGGTGCCGTCCTTGTCGTCGTGCATCTTGTAGCCGGCCAGGTTCATCAGACTTAAAAACGGGGAGCCTGCATCCAGCAGCCGGGAGATACGTTCGTGGGGAAGCAGTTGGCCACGTTTTTCAAACTTGGCCCGTTTGCTTTCCGCGGTATCCACCACGGCCTGTTCGATGGCACGGAATTCCTCCACGGCCGCGAGCAAGGCGTCGCGGTTCTGGCGGTATTCTTCGCTGTTGGGGTCAAGTGCGCTGTCGAGAGTCGCCATTAGAGATCCTTGAACACGTCCGGGGTGGTGGCACGGTGGAAGCCATCGAACGGCTTGCTCTTGTCGTGGGAGGGCAGCGGAAAGATCGCCACATTGCCCTGACTGGCGGCACCGTCGATACGCAGAGTGTCGCCGCTGATAAAGGCGGACGCATCGCTGAGCAGGAAACAGATTGCGCCGGACACTTCCGATTCATTGCCCATGCGCTGCAGGGGTACGGCCGCGCGCAGGGTTTTCAGGGTTTGCTTGAAGCCATCGGGGTAGGTATCCATGCCGCTGGACATGATCCAGCCCGGAGCGACTGCGTTGACGCGTACACCGCAGCTGCCCCATTCATAGGCTGAGGTCTGGGTGAAATTGACCATACCTGCGCGAGCGGCGCCGGAGTGCCCCATGCCCGGCATACCGCCCCACATGTCGGCGACGATGTTGACGATGGCGCCGCCGTTTTTGTTCATGCCCTGCAGGAACACTTCCCGGGCCATCAGAAAGCCCCCGGTCAGGTTGGTGCGCACCACCGTTTCCCAGCCTTTCTGGCTGATCAAGGCCAGCGGAGAAGGGAACTGGCCGCCGGCGTTGTTGACCAGACCGTGGACGACCTGGACCGCTTTGTAGACGTCGCCAACGGTGGCTTTTACCGCTTCTTCATCACGGATATCGCAGGAAAACCCCAGCGCCTGGCCGCCGTCTTCGGCAATTTCAGCGGCGACGGCATCCAGTTTTTCCTGTTTGCGACCGATGAGCACCACGCGGGCGCCCAGGGCCGCCAGTTCGTGGGCGGTGCAACGGCCAATGCCGGAGCCGCCGCCAGTGACAATGATGTTCTGGCCGGCGAACAGGTTCTCTTTAAAGACGGAACGGTATGACATGTTTTAGTCCTTGCAGTCCTAAAGGTGCCTGCATGCGTCACGCTGCATGCAGCACGCTAAGATCAACGTTATTTGTCTACTTCGTCAGCGATGGTCTGGCTGACGGGGATCGGCATATCCAGTAACTGCTGGGCAAAGGCCTTGCCTTGCGGGTCAATACGTAGAGAGGCGATGCCGCCGCCGCCCAGGGCATTTTTCAGCAGAAAGTTGAAGGCATTCATGCCCGGCATGGACCAGCGGTGAACGCTGCCAGTATTCGGGTCCAGCACGTGCTGCATATAAGTAGCCACGCTTTGTTCTGTCAGCGCTGCATTCAGGTAGGGCAGGTATTCTGCCTTGCGGGCGATGACGCCAATATTGGCGTGGTTGCCCTTGTCGCCACTGCGGGCCCAGGCCAGTTTGACCAGTGGCACTGTGGTGTCGGTGTCAGTATCGCCGCTAGCGGTGCCGTAATCCGTGTCCTGGGGCAGGGCGCCGGCATCAAAGACCTGGCCGGTGGGCATGTCGACGGAGTGCGTGTTGCCGTCCAGATCCACAGTGGCGGTGACCGCACTTTTTTCTACCAAGGTAGAAAACAGGCGGATGCGCGGGATGGGTTTGGGGCGGCCGCCAACCAGGCCGGAGAGGCCCGGCGCCATGCCGGTGGCAGCCTGGGCAATTTCCCGGGCAAACAGGCCCAGTGCTTTTTTGTCATCGTGCAGGGCGGCGATCTTGACCACGACTTCGCGGCTGTCGGCGCGGCGCGCATTGGCGCCATAGGTGCTTTCGCTGCCAAGAATTTCCACACTGGTATCGCGAAACGGGGCCATGCCCAGTTGCTGAAACAGGCCGGCTACCTTTTTCAGAATGGCATCGGCGACTACCTGGCCTTTTGCGGGCGCGTCTATGCCGCCCATCAAGAAGGACGCGGTAATGCGGTTGCCGTCCGGGTAGGTGGCAGACACTTTGTAGCTGTCGGTGGGCGGCAGGCCACGGGCGCCAGAGACGCTGACGCGATGCTCGCCGACCTGCTCAAGGGTCACCTGGGTAAAATCGCAAACCACGTCAGGCAGCAAATAAGCACGTGGATCGCCGATTTCGTAAACAATCTGCTCGCCAACGGTAGCGCAGGTGACCAGTCCACCGGTATTGGCAGGCTTGGTAATCACAAAGTGGCCATCCGCATGACATTCAGCCACCGGGAAACCCATATTGTGGAAGTCTGGGACATCGCGCCAATCGGTGAAGTTACCGCCGGTGCATTGCGCGCCGCATTCAATTACGTGGCCGGCGAGTGAACCCTGGGCCAGCTTGTCGTAATCCTCGGCGGACCAGTCAAATTCGTGCATCAGCGGACCCAGTACTACGGCTGAGTCGGCGATGCGGCCGGTGAGCACGATGTCGGCCCCGCCATCCAGTGCCGCCTTGATAGGCAGAGCGCCCAGATAGGCATTCATGGTAACGGTCATGGGGGGCAGGGGGGCGCCACTATCCAGTTCGGTCACGCCGGTAAAATCGTTGCGGCGGCTATTCAGATCATCCCCTTCTACCAGGGCGATCTTCATTTCCACCCCGGCGGCAGCGAAGGCTTTTTCCAGTGCATCACGACAGGCGCGTGGGTTCACGCCACCGGCATTACTGATCACCTTGATGTTTTTCGCTTTGATGTCTTTAGCCAGAGGGGCCATCACATTGGTGACAAAATCGTGGGCATAACCGGCGCTGGGGTCTTTCATCCGTGCCCCGGCCATGATCGACAGAGTGACCTCGGCTAGATAATCGAACACCAGATAATCCAGCTCGGTCTGGTGAACCAGCTGGAAGGCAGCGCTATTGGTATCGCCCCAGAATCCGGCGGCACAACCGATGCGAACAGGCTCTGACATGGTGGCTCCATTTGCGTGTGAATTCATGGTTTCGTAAGCTACCAAGCAAGCGCTTGGTTTGTAAAGGGCCGCGTGCACGCATCATGCATCACGCAGCAACACGAATCGCGAGTTTTGCTGATTGGCAAAGCATCAGCCGCTTCCAGAGCTCATAAGGGGACGGTATCGGGAAAATACCGGATTGCGTTGTTCCGTGATGCATATTGCCCGATGCTTCTTTAACATCTGCTCGCGTTGTTGCGTGTTGCATGCAACGTGAAAGCGAGGATTGAATGGCTGAGTCACTGGCAATTAATGGAATTGATGATTCTCCCCGCGGGCGCTTGCTCAGTGCTGCTGCGCACCTGTTCCGGGACAAGGGGTTCGATCGCACCACGGTTCGCGATATTGCGGCATCGGTGGGGATTCAGAGCGGCTCCATCTTCCATCACTTCAAAACCAAGGAGGATATCCTCTATGCGGTGATGGAAGAGGTAATTCATTTCAATACCGAGCGCCTGCGCCAAGCTATCGCTGCCCACCATTCAGGGAAAGACAGGTTGCGAGCGCTGATTCGGGCGGAGCTGCAGTCCATCGTGGGGGATACCGCCGAAGCGATGACGGTGATGGTGACGGAGTGGCGTTGCCTGAGCGCAGACAAGCAGGCCCGAGCACTCAAATTGCGAGGTATTTATGAGCAGCTGTGGCTGGATGTATTGTCTGATTTGCACGATCAGGGCGACTTCACCACCGACCCCTTCATTATGCGTCGCCTGCTGACGGGAATGACCGGCTGGGCGCCGAACTGGTTTGATCGCGAAGGGCCGCTGAGTCTGGATGATCTGGCCGATATCATGTTGGCCCGGGTGATTGGTGAGTCCGCATCATGATTGGTAATGCGATAGCGTGGGGGGAAAGTGGTTACTCCATCATCGAGGAGGGAGAGCTGAATCGGCAGACCTGGGCGCTGGATGTGCATCATTACCTGATTGCCAAGCCGAACGGGCAGTCATTACCGGGTAAATTCAGCCTGGAAGAGGCAAAAGCCCGTATTGAGGCGTTGGAGGCGGGCTAGGTTGCCCCGGTGTGGTTCTGGAAAAAGGGGCTGTTTTCGATGGTTTTGTGTTCGTTTTGCCCAAGTTTTAGGCTTATCGTCCATTTTCTAGGCAAACGAACGTCTTTCTGAAAAAAAGCCGTTGACACCCCCGGCCCAATCCCTAAAATGGCGCCCACTTCGCAGCGCGAACAAGGGTGATTAGCTCAGCTGGGAGAGCATCTGCCTTACAAGCAGAGGGTCGGCGGTTC
>Ga0209712_10000017_pt1 | contig 182428 bp, 173 predicted proteins | sample ArcOceMetagenome_FD_187443 | JGI IMG/M metagenome (GOLD analysis project Ga0209712, IMG submission 187443) | Marine eukaryotic phytoplankton communities from Arctic Ocean - Arctic Ocean - Greenland ARC118M Metagenome (SPAdes) (version 2) | ecosystem: Environmental > Aquatic > Marine > Oceanic...
TGTCTAGGGCCACCAAAGCCTCCTTGCCCTGCTTTTTGTTAAGCGCAGCCAAGGCCTCTGCCTCAGCTTTGTAGGCTCGGGAGTCTTTATTTAGCTGCGCAATGGCTGCTTGATAGCGCTTGGTGTATCGCTGGCCCTTGGGGAGTTCTTTAGCCTTGGCAATATTGGCTTCAACACGACGCTGTGATGGTGGGTGACTGGCAAACAAGCCGCTTAAAAAATCTGTCTGTCGGCCTTCGCTAAGTTTCACAAAGGTACGCTGCAACTCAACGGCGCCCTGAGGCTCGTAGCCTGCCCTAGCCATATAGTCCATACCGTAAAAGTCAGACTCCAATTCATCGTCGCGCCCGTATTTGGCCATCCAAGCCGCGGCACCTAGCTGCGAGGCCATACCGTAAAGCTGACCACCGTCCCGCCCTTGAGTACCTACGGCAACAGCCGCTAGCCCAATATTAGCCAGTGTTCCGCGACTCATTTGTGATGCGCCGTGGCGGGCTGCAGCATGAACAATCTCATGGGCTAGTACTGCCGCTAATTGTGACTCGTCTTCTAAATAGCCCAGTAGGCCACGGTTAATGGCAATTTTGCCGCCGGGCATAGCCCAGGCATTGGGCACAGAATTATTGAGCACCACAAACTCGTAAGGTAGATCTGGCCGATCACTCACAGCTGCAAGCCGCTCACCCACGGACTTAACATAGGCCTGTAATGTAGGGTCTAGATAATAGTCGCCACCCTGTGACTGTCTTGAGGGCTGGTAGTTTTTTTCGCCCATAGCAATTTCCTGGGCGGGGGAGATAAGTGAGAGCTCGTTTTTACCCGTAACTGGGTTAACGGCACAGCCAGCAACCGATAAAACCGTGGCTAGGGTTACTGCGTAAAAAAACTTTAGGCGGTGCTGCATTTTATTACTCCTTGATTCAATGTAACGTCCATAGGTTGCTATAATGACAGCACTAAATGCACTAGATTTCCACACCACGGCGAATTTAAATGATGTTGACTGTTATTTCTCCCGCGAAAAAGCTCGACTACAGCAGCTCAGCAGCAGCTAAAAACCATAGCCAGCCTGAACTTCTCAGCCACTCCCAAGAATTGCTCACCGGGTTAAAAACCCTGTCACCCGATGGTGTCTGTGCCCTGATGGGTCTGAGTGATAAGTTGGGCGCACTCAACTATGAGCGATTTCAAGAATGGCAGACGCCGTTCACCCCCGAAAATGCACGCCACGCAGTGCTGGCTTTTAAAGGCGATGTTTACCAAGGGCTCGACGCCGATAACATGACCGACAAGCAGCTGGCCTGGGCTCAGGACAATTTGCGTATTCTTTCTGGGCTTTATGGCCTGCTGCGGCCACTGGATCTTATGCAACCCTACCGCTTGGAGATGGGCACTAAATTTGCCAATGACCGAGGCACTGATTTGTATCAGTTTTGGGGCGACATTATTACCAAAGAAATTAACAAGCTGCTGGCGGCATCATCTAGCGCCGTGCTGTTAAACCTTGCCTCCAATGAATATTTTAAATCTGTGCAACCTAAGAAGGTGCAGGGCCGCATCGTGACGCCGGTATTCATGGACATGAAAGGCGGTAAATTTAAGATCATTAGCTTTTTTGCCAAAAAAGCTAGGGGCCTGATGAGCGCGTTTATTATCAAAAACAAAATTACTGACGTAGAGAAGATTAAACGCTTTGATACCGATGGCTATAGCTATAACTCAGCCATGAGTGATGCGGATAAATGGGTTTTTACCCGCGACCAAACGTAGGTCCCTCAGCTTATGGATAAGCCGTTTTCCCAAGCTTGCGAGAATAACCGACAACCTATTTTTGCGGTGCTTGAACCCCTGCTAGCAGACAAGACCAGTGTCCTTGAAATTGGCTCCGGCACCGGCCAGCACTCAGTTTGGTTCGCAAAACAGCTTCCCCACCTGCAATGGCAAACCAGTGACCTAGAAGGTAATCATCGGGGCATCAATCTCTGGTTAGACGCCTATCCCTCTGCCAACCTGCAGGCGCCTATTGCGCTAAATATGCTAGAAAACCATTGGCCTGAGTGCAGCTACGATGGTATTTACTCGGCAAATACAGCACATATTATGCCCTGGGACGCTGTGGTCAATATGATCGCTTTAGTAGGGCAGCATCTGCAGTCCAATGGTATTTTTTGCCTCTATGGACCCATGAGTTACAGCGGTATTATCACTGCCCCGAGCAATATTCAGTTTGACCGCAACCTACGCCAACAGGCAGCCCATATGGGTATCAGAGAATTTCACGATATTAATCGACTGGCTCTTGAGGCTGGGCTGGTGCTTTTGGATGACCACTCCATGCCTGCTAACAACCGCCTTCTGGTTTGGCAAAAAATCTAGTAAGGGATGGCTTAACTTAGGAGCTCTTAACCCGGTCCACCTCTGGAGTTTTGTGTTTCCAGACACGCCGTGAACCCATCCATGGGGGCTTCGCGTCGACGTCCCTGTCGACGAGAGTCTGGAAACACAAAACTCCAGAGGCAAACCTATTATTGAGGTTGCGGCCGGCAAGCTTAAAAAGCGTGGTAATTGGATAGAGGTTTATAGGTAGTCGAGCGCCAAGCCAATAAAAATCACTGCGCCAACAACATGATTGTTTAAAAAGGCTTTAAAGCACCCTTCTCGCTCGCGGCTTCTCGCCTGAAAATGTTGTCGTACAAAAAGGGCGGCGGCAACACCTAATCCCACAATGTATAAAGTCCCTCGCCCGAACTGTATTCCCGCCATCAGCAGCAATGCTAAGGCTGCAAGCTGCAGCAAGCCGATAATTAACAGGTCATGACGACCAAATAATATGGCGGTCGACTTAATGCCTATGCGCAAATCATCCTCACGATCGACCATCGCATAATAGGTATCAAAGGCGACAGTCCAGAGAATAACAGCAGCAAAAATTAACCATAGGGCTGGCGGTAACGCCTGCTGTTGTGCCGCAAAGGCCATTGGTACCGCCCAGGCCCAAGCTGCGCCTAAACCAACCTGAGGCAAGTGGGTTACTCGCTTTAAAAATGGATAAGTAGCGGCTAATAGCAGTCCGCCCACAGAAAGTACGATAGTCATAATATTGGTTAACAATACGAGTATTAAAGCTAAGGCTAAAAGACTGAAGAACAGGCGTAGTGCCTGTTGCGGGGCTATTTCGCCTGTCACTAAAGGCCTGCTTTTAGTACGCTCTACGGAGCCATCCACATGACGATCGGCATAATCATTGATCACACAGCCAGCGGCGCGCATCACCACAACCCCCAAGGTAAAGATAACCAAATTGCGCAGTGAAGGCATGCCCTCGGCCGCAAACCAAAGCGCCCAATAGGTTGGCCACAATAAAAGGTAGGTGCCAATGGGACGGTCGAGGCGCATCAGGCGCAGCCATTTGTTGGCTGGCGCCCCGGGCCCTGTGTTACGTTCTCTGTCAGGCTCTTTTTTGGGCTGTGTATTAGAAGGTATTGTCATATTGTTCGCGGATAACCAAAGCTGAGGCGTTGATTGTAAGGCGTAAAGCTAGGCAAGAATATCTCGCTCACTAACAGTGGTTTGTTATCTAAGCGAAATACCGACCGTCGTCCCCACATGGGATCTTGGAAGTCCCCCAGCGCCATAGGCATCTGGCTGTTGCTGCCAGTATGACAGGCAATTTCGACAGGCTCCCGGCGCATACTTGGGTCGCTAAACAGCAGCGCGCCAAGAGGTCGGTTATCGAGATGGGCTAGGCTGCGCAGGCGGCCGGTCAACGTGGTGAGAGGTATAACGCTTCGAGCGTAAACCCAGGGCACACCGGCACCGAGCAGCACTACCTCGCGAATTAATGCCAGACGCCGCGCAGGTAACCCGAGGGCGCGTCGCTCTGACAGCCTTGGCCTGTGAAGCTCTTGCCGCAGTATCTGTACCGAGAAATCACCTTGGCAGGCATCCACCAACCGCCGGGTAAGCGAGCCAGTATCTGACAGCCAATCGCGCCATTGCGCGGGCACAGTGCTATCGGACAGGGAGATCATTTGCCGCCAGGCTGGTTCTCGATGTAAACGGAATTCAGAAAATTTGGCAGTTGGCAAAATGATTAACTGCCCTTTGGGTAGATCGAAGGAAACCCTTCGGGACGAGCGCGAAAGCGCTTATATTCCCACTGATACTGGCTCGGTGCCAAAGCAACAATGGTTTCGACGCCTCGATTCAGTGCATCCAAGCTAATTTGCTGGTCGGCGCTATTAATCGCCTCTTCTGTGGGCATAAAGTGCAGCTCCCAGCCACCGGCAACTCGCAGTGCCGCGCACATCAATGCCTGGCTGCCCGACTTCTGAATTAGGTTATGGACCAGAGTCATGGTCTGTGCCGGAACCCCAAAAATAGGTGCAAAGTCACCACTGGCGGGGGGTGGCTGCTGATCGGGAAGGATCGCGGTAGTCTCGCCTCTGCGTAATGCTTTGAGTAATGCTGCAACGCCGCGGACATTAGTAGGCACTAGAATGGCACCTGATCTCTCTCGAGAGGACTTAATCCAGCGCTCAAGTTCTGCGATTTTTGGTGGCTCATAAAGTGCGGTCATGGTGGTGTGTGTCGCCACCCAAAGGCCAAGCGCTTCCCAGCTTCCCTGATGAGGAATGAGTAAGATAGTGCCGCGAGGGTTATCTAACGCTGCTTGCAGATGTTCCTGCCCATGAATCGCCATAACTTTACTAGACAGCCAATCTGAGGATTGGCGCCATAGCTTGGGGGTCTCAAAAAAGGTTTGGCCGAACTGTGACATTCGCTCCCGGGCTAGGAGCTCTATCTGCTCAGCACCCATATCGGGATAACAGAGCCCCAGATTAATCTTGGTCACTCGGTAAGGGCCCGCATTGGCACAGCGAAGGATATACCCCAAAATGCGACCAAGCTGCCTGGATACCCCTAGAGGTATCCACGAGATCAGGTTGAGGATTAAGAGGATAAGACGATTTTTCACAGTTTGGCGAGTAACTCATTTTTTAAATAGTTGCGCAGATCTTCACCAATTTCTTTGTGTATTAAGCCCAATTCAATATTGGCCTTTAGCAGACCCATCTTACTGCCGCAGTCATAGCGCGTGCCCTCATATTCGTAGGCGAGCACCTGTTCTTCGGTGAGTAATGTCTGAATAGCATCGGTAAGTTGGTACTCACCTCCCGCGCCGGGCTTGAGTGCCGCAAGGTGGGTAAACAATTGTGGGGTAAAAATATAACGGCCGGTCACACCCATATCGGATGGAGCATCTTCTAACGCTGGCTTTTCAACAATCTCGTCCAACAAAAAGACACGGTCTGCCTGTCTAGTACCACTGATAACACCATAGGAAGAAATATCTGGCCCTGGTACTTTTTGCACTGCGATCACAGAGCTTTTGTAAAACTCATAGATCTCAACCATTTGCTTTACAGCGCCTTTACCATGATGAATCAAATCATCGGCTAGCAGCACCGCAAAGGGTTCGTCGCCTATTAAGTGGGCTGCTGTGGATACGGCATGGCCGAGACCCAGTGCTTCTGTCTGACGAATATAGGTACAACTAACACCTTTGGGAACGACATTTTGGGCTATGGCTAGCAGATCTGTTTTGCCCCGCTGTTCAAGCTGGTGCTCTAATTCATAAGCCTTATCAAAATGATCGGCAATGCTGCGCTTGGTTCTGCCGGTAACAAAGATTAACTCTGTAATACCAGCCTCTACGGCTTCTTCGACTGCATATTGAATGAGTGGCTTATCGACCACCGGCATCATTTCTTTGGGACTTGCCTTTGTGGCAGGCAAAAATCGAGTGCCCATTCCCGCTACCGGAAATACTGCTTTGCGAACCTTATCACTGCGCCTTACATGGACCATTACAAACTCCCTTATTGATCAAGAATTATTCTCCAGCGAGTATTATATCCATAACTGACGAAATCAAGTCGGGTTAATCACCTTATTACCAGTGGATTGCCCTATCTTTCTCGTTTGGCGGGTTTATAATTGCGCCTTCTCTGTGCAGCATCAATTATTTGTAGGTGATATTTGTGAGCAATCTCTGTGCTCCTCCTGATACGTTTCAGGAACTTATAGCAAGACTTCAGCAATACTGGGCCGATCAGGGCTGTGTCGTTATGCAACCACTCGACTTAGAAGTAGGCGCCGGCACATTTCATCCCGCCACTTTTTTGCGCTCTATTGGCCCTGAAGCTTGGAATGCAGCTTATGTGCAGCCCAGTCGACGGCCTACCGATGGTCGCTATGGTGAAAACCCCAATCGCCTGCAACATTACTACCAATTTCAGGTGGTGATGAAGCCATCTCCCGCTGAGTTCCAAGAGCTTTATTTGGGGTCACTGCGTCATTTGGGTATTGATACATTGGTTCATGATGTTCGCTTTGTGGAAGACAACTGGGAGTCGCCCACCCTAGGAGCCTGGGGTCTGGGCTGGGAAATCTGGTTGAACGGCATGGAAGTCTCGCAGTTTACCTATTTCCAGCAGGTTGGTGGCTTGGAGTGCTATCCCGTCACCGGCGAAATTACCTATGGTCTTGAGCGAATTGCCATGTACCTGCAAAGTGTCGACAGTATTTACGATCTGGTTTGGGCTCATGGTCCGCAGGGCGATGTCACCTATGGCGACGTGTTTTTGCAAAACGAGCGAGAGATGTCGACCTACAACTTTGAACATGCGGACGTCGACTTTTTGTTTACGGCGTTCGATCAGTACGAAAAGGACGCTGCTAGGCTCACCGAGGCGAAGCTGCCTCTCCCTGCCTACGAAATGGTAATGAAGGCATCTCATACGTTTAATTTGCTCGATGCACGCAAGGCCATCTCGGTGACAGAGCGCCAGCGCTATATTTTGCGAGTACGCACATTGGCTAGAGGCGTGGCTCAGGGTTATTTTGATTCCCGCATGGCCGCAGGCTTCCCCCTTGCCGATAAAGACATAGCCGCAGAGATGATTGCCAAACACAGTGCTGCGGGAGATAAAAAATGAGTGCAGATTTTCTAGTTGAGCTAGGCACAGAAGAACTGCCCCCTAAGGCTCTATTAGCCTTATCCAAAGCATTTACCGCTGGTATTGTCGATGGATTCAAGGCCGCAAACTTAGGCTTTGGCGACGTTGTTGCCTATGCCGCACCACGCCGGCTTGCGGTTGTGATTAAAAACTTGGATACCCAGGCACCCAGTGCTGATATTGTAGCTTGGGGTCCCCCAGTAAAGGTCGCCTTTGATGCAGAAGGTCAGCCAACACGTGCCGCTGAGGCCTTCGCTAACAAGAACGGTATCGCGGTAAGCGAGCTAAGCAGCTATGTCGATAATGACGGCCAGCAAGATAAGCTTTGCATACGCCGCACCGAGACCGGCGCCCTCACTCGCGATCTATTGGGCGATGTGATCAATAGCTCTCTGGCGGCATTACCCATTCCCAAGCGCATGCGCTGGGGCAGTAGCAAAGAAGAATTTGTCCGCCCAGTGCAATGGGCGGTACTGCTGTTTAATGGCGAAACCTGCGTGGAAAACTTGTTAGGCATCACCTCAAGCAATCTCAGTCGCGGTCACCGTTTCCACAGCAGTGGCGAAATCGCCATTGAGTCGCCACAGACCTACGCCGACCAATTATACAAAGCCCATGTGATAGCGGACTTTGCCACTCGGCGAGATATTATTCGCACTGGTGTTGAATCTCTGGCTGCCGGACTTAACGGCACTGCAGTGATTGACGAAGATCTGCTCGATGAAGTCAGTGGACTCAATGAGTGGCCGGTGCCTTTGATGGGCCGCTTTGACGAGCACTTTTTAGACGTGCCTGCTCAAGCGTTGATTTCGTCAATGAAAGAGCACCAGAAATATTTTCATGTGGTGGACAGCAATAACAAGCTAATGTCTGCGTTTATTACCGTAGCTAACATCGAAAGCAAGGACCCTGGGCAAGTTATCAGTGGTAATGAGCGAGTGATTCGCCCAAGACTTGCCGATGCTGCATTCTTTTATAGTAATGACAAAAAGACCTCGCTGGAGAGTCGCCGGGAGTCACTTAAGCAGGTGGTTTTTCAAGCCAAGCTGGGTTCTGTCTATGACAAAACTGAGCGGGTAGCCGCGCTCGCTGAGACACTTGCAGCAGATACTGGCGCTGATGTGGGATTCGCACGTAGAGCGGCACAGTTAAGTAAGTCAGATTTAGTCACCGATATGGTGGGTGAGTTTGACGATCTGCAGGGCACTATGGGTCGCGACTATGCACTTAATGACGGTGAGCCCGCAGAGGTCGCTGAAGCACTTCTTGAGCAATACCTGCCGCGTTTCGCCGGAGACACAATTCCAAGCACCGCGACAGGCGCAACCCTAGCATTGGCAGATCGCCTAGATAGCCTTGTGGGTATATTTAGCATCGGCCAGCAGCCGTCTGGATCTAGAGACCCGTTTGCATTGCGTCGCGCTAGTCTGGGTATATTGCGTATTATTATAGAGCGCAAGATCGATCTGGACCTGCGCAGTGCTATTAGCGCTGCTGCTATGCAATTTAATATCCCTAAAGATGCCAAAACGTCTCAGGAAGAGCTGCAAGAGCAAGTACTTACTTACATTTTAGAGCGCTTTAAGGCTTGGTATAAAGAAGAAGATATTAGCACAGAGGTATTTGCCTCAGTAGCCTCCTTAGAGTTGGCTAACCCTCTGGATATCAATGCTCGAGTGCAGGCAGTGCACCAGTTTTCATTGCTACCCGACGCTGTAGCCTTAGCCGCTGCCAATAAGAGAGTGTCAAACATTTTAGCCAAACAGCTGGGCGAAAAAGCTCCTGCTGCTCTTAATAACAGTCTTCTAGAAGAGGCTGCCGAGCAACGTCTAGCGGCAGAAATCGACAGCCTGACAAAGGTGGTTACACCCCTATATAAGCAACGTGATTACAATGCAGTGCTAACAAAACTGGCTTTGCTAAGAGAACCGGTAGACGCATTTTTTGACGAAGTCATGGTCATGGCAGACGACGAATCGGTGCGTAATAATCGTCTTGCATTGCTGCACAGCCTGCGAGCTTTATTTATTAATGTGGCGGATATTTCTCAGCTGGCACCGGCGAAGTAATTAAGACTGGCGGTAGAATCCGCAAGACTGCCATAGAGCTTATTGAGGCAGTTATACAGAAATCAAAAGCGGCTTCATGTAAGCCGCGTTACTTAGGTAGTCTGTAGATGGAATTGCTAAGACTGTTAGGTTGGGCTCTTAGGTCAGCATTATTTTATGCTGGCTTCTTAAGTTTGGTTATTCTAATGAGCACGGTTGCCTGTCTGCTCTTCTTTTTACCGTTCCGGATGTTGCAGCGTATCGCAACCACCGGCAATCATCTTTCCATGACATGGCTCAGGCTAACCTGTGGAATCAATATTATTGTCAGCGGCCAGCACAATGTCCCAGAGGGTCCCTGTCTGATTCTCAGTAATCACCAAAGTACCTGGGAAACCTTTTATCTACAGTGGTTCTTCCAGCCTGCCAGCGTTATTTTAAAGCGAGGGCTCATGTGGATTCCGCTCTTTGGCTGGGCACTTGCCCTCATGCAGCCTATTGCCATAAAACGGTCAAATCCGGCAAAGGCGATTCGGTATGTGTTGAAGCAGGGGGCAAAACGCCTCGCGGCCGGCAATAAAATCGTTATTTACCCAGAGGGTACTCGAGTTAGCCCTGAGGCACTGGGTGAGTTTAAGACCAGCGGTGCAGCTCTGGCCAGGAATGCCGGTGTGCCCATAGTCCCTGTTGCCCACAACGCAGGTCATTATTGGACAAAGGATAGCTTTATCAAGAAGCCCGGTACCATTCATTTACAGATTGGACCTGCCATTGATAGCCGTTCTGGCGACGCCCGGAAGCTGACTAAGCAGGCTCGCACCTGGATCGAGAACGCACTATAACTGCCAATTAGCGCACAAAATAAGCTAATTAATGGCGATACAATTTAGGCTATACAATTAGGCTATTCCCCTAGGACACCGCCATTTTATGACATTGGTAAGTAAGGGGGCGTCTAAGAGGCTAAGCAAGATTAAATATAGGAAGCGTTAAGCAATGGACAGCAAGAAACCCAACAAGCCATCTCCCTTCGAGAAACGGACTAAAAACCGCCGGGCTGCGCCAGACCGCAGAGAAGAAATTCGCTTTGAACCCCTTACAGATAACCGCCGCCAAAATTCGGGCCGGCGATTAACTGACAGAGATGTCTGGAAACCTATCGAAAAATAGATTTCCATAGTTTTTAGATATTATTAGACGTCTAGATTAACCACAGACAGGGCGTTAGCCTCAATAAATTCACGTCTTGGCTCAACATGATCACCCATTAGAGTCGTAAACATCTGGTCCGCTGCGATCGCATCTTCAATAGTCACCACAAGCATTCGACGGTTTTCAGGATCCATGGTGGTCTCCCAAAGCTGTCCTGGATTCATCTCACCCAACCCTTTATAACGCTGAGTACTGATGCCTCTGCGAGACTCGGCCATCAACCAACCTAACGCATCTTTGAAATTGCTAACCGGCTGCTCACGTTCGCCTCTTTTCACATAGGCGCCCTCTTCAATCAGGCCCTGTAGCGTCTTGCCTAGCTCAACCATGGCCGCATATTCATTAGAGGCAAAGAAATCACGCCCCAAACTATGATAATAAGGTACGCCATGGGCGGTGATCTCAATATTAGGGATAAACAGGTTGCGCTCTTTATCTTCTTTAATAGAGACCTTATAGCGATGAGTTCCGCTATCGGCTTCTTCGAGCTTTTTCTGGAGTTCGCTACACCAGGGCTCAAGATCGCTGCTTTTTTGCAGAAGTTTTCCTTCTAGGCCGCTAATATAGACCAACGCTTCTAGCAACTCGACCGGGTATACAAGAGACATACGATTGATAATATCCCCCACATGCCGGAACTTAGCGACCAAACTTTCCAGAGCAGTGCCCTGAATACCTGGCGCACTAGGATTAACATGTAAAGTGGCGCTTTCTAGGGCCTTTTGAGTCAAGTATACCAGCAGTGCAGCATCATCTTTTACGTACTGCTCAGACTTACCTTTACTCACTTTATAGAGCGGCGGCTGAGCAATAAAGATATGGCCATTCTCTACCAGCTCACGCATCTGCCGAAAAAAGAACGTTAACAACAGAGTTCGAATATGGGACCCATCGACATCAGCATCCGTCATGATAACAATGGTGTGGTAGCGCAATTTTTCAAGATTGAATTCTGCAGTACCTATACCACAACCCAGCGCAGTGATAAGAGTACCGACCTCAACACTTGACAGCATTTTGTCAAAACGAGCTTTCTCAACATTGAGAATCTTGCCTTTCAAGGGCAAGATCGCCTGAGTCTTTCGGGCACGACCCTGTTTGGCTGAACCGCCAGCAGAATCTCCCTCCACTAGGTATAGTTCTGACAGAGCGGGATCTTTTTCTTGGCAGTCGGCCAATTTTCCCGGCAGACCTGCAATATCTAATGCGCCTTTACGCCGCGTCATCTCGCGGGCCTTACGGGCCGCCTCACGGGCGCGTGCAGCATCAATCATCTTATTAACAATAGCTCGCGCTTCCTGTGGGAATTCCATCAGGTAATCGCTAAATTTCTCGCCCATTTCTTGCTCTACGGCGGTTTTTACCTCAGAGCTGACCAACTTATCTTTAGTCTGAGACGAAAACTTGGGGTCTGGAACCTTCACAGAAACAATGCCGGTTAAACCTTCCCGGGCATCATCACCGGTAGTCGCCACTTTCTGCTTGCCGTTAATGCCTTCTTTTTCGATATAGGTATTAAGACCGCGAGTAAGCGCTGAGCGGAAGCCCGCTAAGTGGGTGCCTCCATCGCGCTGGGGGATATTATTGGTATAGCAGAGGATATTTTCTTGGAAACCATCATTCCACTGCAGTGCAACCTCAACGCTGGTGCCGTCTTCACGGTCCGAATTGAAATGCATTATCTTATTTACAGTACTTTTGTTGGTATTAAGGTACTCAACAAAGGCGCTTAAGCCACCTTCGTAGGCATAGGCTTCTTCTTTTCCTGAACGTTCATCATGAAGAACAATACGAACACCGGAATTCAGGAACGACAGCTCTCGAAGACGCTTTGCCAGCTGTTCAAAATGGAACTGAATATTGGTAAATGTGGCCTCAGAAGGCTCAAAATACACTTCTGTACCCGAGTCGTCTGTATCGCCAACCACTGCCAGCGGAGCGTCAGGAACACCGTGAGAATAGGTTTGTTCATGGACTTTGCCATTGCGGCGAATCGTTAAGCGCATTTTTTTGGATAGGGCGTTTACAACAGATACCCCTACTCCATGAAGCCCGCCTGACACCTTATAGCTATTGTCATCAAACTTACCGCCCGCATGGAGGACTGTCATAATGACTTCCGCAGCAGACACCCCTTCGTCATGCATTTCGGTGGGGATTCCGCGGCCATTATCTGAGACAGAAATGGCTTCGTTGGGATGGATAACAATACGAATTTCAGAACAGTGGCCCGCTAGCGCCTCGTCTATTGAGTTATCGACGACTTCAAACACCATGTGATGCAGGCCTGTGCCGTCATCTGTGTCACCGATATACATTCCTGGGCGCTTACGAACCGCATCTAGCCCCTTAAGTACCTTAATACTTGAGGAGTCATAATTTGCTTCTTCACTCATAGCTTTTTACTTTCCCGTTATTCAACCTTCTGATGCGGCACCATGTTCCATGTGGAACATCTGATGCGCCGTCCCTTCCACCAATAGTCCAAAATCTTTCTTGTCCACGCCGGTCATAAAATACTGGCAGTCTAGCCCGTTAAGACAAGCAATTACCTGAGCCCTATGATCATAATCCAACTCTGCAGGCAGGTCGTCGAGTAAAAACACACAAGACTGACCCACCCTATTTCGGTAATGCGTTGCCTGAGCCAGTTTCAAAGCATAGACCAGAAGCTTTGTCTGGCCTCTAGACAGAACCTCTGCCGCGGCAATACCATCAACCTTGATTCGAACATCTGCTTTGTGGGCACCATAATTGGTTGTCCCTAAAGCCATATCTCGCTTCTGGCCAGCCTTCAAGACAGCGCCAAGCTCCTGCCCTTCAGCCCAACCTTGGTAGTATTCAAGCTCAACCGCGCCAAGGCCATCAAAAGCCCCTGACACCTCTTGTACAATGCCCGCAAGCTGTTCTATATATTGCCGGCGAAACTCCGTTACCTGCTCGCATAGAGGCACTAACTCAGCCGTCCAGGCGCTCAATAAATCTTCGTCCATTCTACCATGGCGGAGTAGTTGATTGCGCTGTTTTAACGCCTTTTGGAACCGCCTCCAGAGGTTTGTGTAGTTATGTTCCACGTGGAACACTCCCCAGTCCACAAACTGCCTCCGCTGCAGCGCGCCGCCCTCTAATAAGGTGAAACTGTGGGCATCAATAAGTTGCAGCGGTAGCTCTTCTACCAGCTGCACCGCAGACTGTATGGACTTTCCATCTAACCTGGCTTCAAATTTACCCTGAGCAGTACGCTTGATTCCTAGCTGGTGGCTAGTGCCAGACTTACTGCGCTCGATACGAGCAGACACAACAAGCTCATCCGCCTGATGGTTAACCACCACACGAAGATCACGATGTTTAAAGGACCGGCCGCGGCCGAGAAGGTATATTGCTTCAAGAAAACTGGTTTTTCCGCTTCCGTTAGCTCCGTAAATCAGATTGGCGCTAGGATGGCAGTCGATTTGGATGTTCGCAATATTTCTGACTTGCAGAACATCCAACCGGGAGATGTGCATAGTACTAGACCTAGTACTTAATGGTTTGTGGCGCTAGACGGGTACGTATCTTAACCAACATTACAGGCGCATTGGCATAACAACATAGACCGCTGAGCCATCGGCAGCGTCCTCGACTAGAGCACTGCTATTTGAATCCGACAATGTGAACCGGATTTCAGTGCCCTTAAGCACATTCAAGACATCCAGTAGGTAACTAACATTAAATCCAATTTCTAGGTCATTACCAGCATAGTTAACAGTGACCTCTTCTTCAGCCTCTTCTTGCTCAGGATTATTAGCTACCATCTTGATGGCGCCATTAGATAGCAAGATACGCACACCACGATATTTTTCATTAGATAAAATAGCTGTGCGACCGAAGGCCTGCTTGAGCTCAGCGCGATCACCAATAACCTGCTTGTCGCCACCCTTGGGCAGCACGCGATCATAGTCTGGGTATGCGCCGTCAACTAACTTAGACGTAAAGCAGTAGTCAGTACCTGTGATACGAATATGGTTGGCACCCATAGCCACTTGCACGATCTCGTCACCCAACAGCCGCGAAAGCTCCATAATGCCCTTACGAGGCAGAATGGCGGTTAACGTGCCCTCCACTTCTACTTCACACTCGCCGTCGCATAGGGCCATTCTGTGGCCGTCTGTGGCGACTGCGCGCAATTTATTTGTCGACACTTCCCACAGCATGCCGTTTAGGTAATACCTAACGTCTTGCTGAGCCATCGCAAAGGATGTAGCTTCAATGAGACCCTTGAGCATGCTGGCCTGGACCGCGAAATCAATGCCTTTCTCGCCCTCATCAACCGAGGGGAATTCATTGGCAGGCAGAGTAGCCAAGGTAAACTTACTGCGCCCGCTCTTGAGCTGAGCTTTGCCATCGCTACTTGAGAAATCAACCTGCGCTCCTTCTGGAAGCGAACGACAAATATCGAGAAACTTACGCGCCGAGACGGTAACTTCACCACCCTCATCCGCAGAACCCACTTCCGTGGAGCCAACAATTTCAACCTCAAGATCCGTACCGGTCAATGACAGACGGGTACCTTGCAGACTTAGCAAGACATTGGACAAAATAGGCAGAGTTTGGCGGCGTTCAACAACACCAACAACAAGCTGTAAGGGGTTGAGTAATGCTTCTCGGGAAAGGCTGAATTTCATGGTAACTTTTATTCTCCAACACTTGGTAACAGTTAAATTAGGTCGATAGCGTTCTGTAGAGGTTCTTTAGATCGCGCTGCACTTCTCTATCAATACTCTCAAGCTCTTTCACCTTGCGGCAAGCATGCAGTACCGTCGTGTGGTCGCGACCACCAAATGACTCTCCAATCTCAGGCAAACTATGGTTCGTCAGCTCTTTAGCAATAGACATTGCAACCTGCCTAGGCCGAGCCACGGAACGACTGCGCCGTTTAGACAGAAGGTCCGACATCTTAAGCTTATAATAGTCGGCAACAACCCTCTGAATATTGTCTATGGTAACTAGCTTATCCTGCAGTGCCAATAGGTCTTTAAGGGATTCCCTAATTAAATCTATATCAATTGCCCGGCCAGTGAACTGGGCATGAGCCATTACCCTTTTCAGCGCGCCCTCGAGCTCACGAACATTAGAGCGAATGCGCTGGGCAATAAAGAATGCGGCGTCATCAGACAGGGACATACCCACCTGTTCAGCCTTGTTGATCAAGATCGCTGCACGAGTTTCTAATTCCGGAGGCTCAACAGCCACCGTCAGTCCCCAACCAAATCGAGATTTAAGGCGCTCTTCTACCCCATCGATCTCTTTAGGGTAGCGATCGCAGGTAAGAATCATCTGCTGGCCACCCTCAAGCAAAGCATTATAGGTATGGAAAAACTCTTCCTGGGACCGCTCTTTGCCCGAAAAGAACTGAATATCATCAATTAACAGCGCATCTACCGATCGATAAAAGCGCTTAAACTCGTCAATCGCTTTAAGCTGTAGCGCCTTAACCATATCTGCCACAAACCGCTCAGAGTGCAGATAAACAATTTTTGCATCAGGCTTTCTGGCCTTAAGCGCATTGCCAACAGCGTGCATCAGGTGAGTTTTACCCAGGCCAACACCACCGTAGATAAAGAGTGGGTTATAAGACCCACCAGGATTTTCTGCCACCTGCTGAGCTGCAGCAAACGCAAGCTGATTGGACTTACCCTCGACAAAACTGTCGAAGGTAAAATTTTTGTTTAGATTAGTCTTCAGGCTGCTTTCGGCCGCAGACTTAATAATGGCCGGCGCGTCGACAATAATTCGAGAGCTATTATCAGCGCGGAAATGTGGCTCATTAAAATTTGGGCGTTCAGCCATAGGCGCAACAACAGGTTGGCTATCAGCAGGCTGGCTATTTTGAAACTGAGGACGTCTTGACGGTTTTGCGGTAACACCCAACGATATGGAGCGGCCTCCTAACTCATCAAAAAGTTCTTCGATACGAGACAAAAATTTAGTTTTGACCCAGTCTTCAATAAACCGGTTGGGAGCCATTAGCTGAACGCTAGAGCCTCCATTAATAACATCAGTCACAGGCGCGACTGTCAGTGGGCGAATCCAGGTATTATATTGCTGCTCAGGCAACTCACTTCTGAGCTGACTCTGGCATTGCGACCAAACCGTTTCTGGCACATCAAACCCCATTATCACAACCTTAATTTACCCGCGTGACTACCCAGAAAACCAAACCAAATTTCCGCAGAAACAGGCTCAATTCGCCAAGAAACACGCAACTCATTTCTTGTTATTTTTACACTTTTTGCTATTTTTAACTATTTTCTTAATAAGATGGATTCTATACCCTGCAACAGGATTTATCCACATGGACAAAAAAGACAAACATTATGGCAAAAACACAAAAACCAATTAAATCAGTGAGTTATATAAAAACAATGTTTTTTTTATCAACAGCGACACAGAATAAACTGGTCAATAAATAACCAATAATTGTGGATAACCTGTGGATATACAGTATAGAACCAGTGTTTAACTCGGGATCCATGCATTTTGTAATAAACTCGATTAAATACCAAGCGCGAAGGTGACCAATATAAAATAACCGGTCACTTTCCGATGCAAAACGAAGAGAATATACGTCCTAGTAAATCGTCTGAAGAAAACTGGCCAGTAATCTCAGAGAGGTGATTTTGCGCCTGACGCAAATCCTCAGCAAGTAACTCACCAGCACCGGCACCTTCGAGCTGACGAATACCGGTAGAGACCAGTTCTAGCGCCTTTATTAAGGCATCTAAATGCCTGCGTCGAGCCGAAAATACACCCTCTGACTGACCTTCATAGCCCGCGGCTTGCTGTAAGTACTCGGTGAGCTCCGCAAAGCCTAGTTGCTCCTTAACCGAAAGGGCGAAAGTGTTGTCACGCCCATTGATAGCACCGGGCTGTTGGTCGCAGCGGTCTATCTTATTCAGTACTAAAACCACCGGCTGGCGAGTATCTGGGTAACGAGTGAAAAACTCTGGCCAAATAGTGCTCAGATCAGGCTCATCGGTCTCTGTGATATCAACAACAAACAGAATAAGATCTGCTTTTTCAATCTCTACCCAGGCGCGGCGAACCCCTTCTTGCTCTATCTCGTCATTGGTCTCGCGAAGTCCCGCAGTATCAACAATATTAAGTGGCAAACCATTTAACGTAATCTTCTCACGCAATACATCCCTAGTGGTCCCAGCGATAGAGGTTACGATAGCCGCTTCACTGCCAGCCAGTGCATTTAACAGACTCGATTTACCGGCATTGGGCTTGCCTGCTAGCACTAATGTCATGCCATCCCTAAGCAATGAGCCCTGCTCGGCTCTATGCAAAATATCCCGCAGGTCTGTCTTAAGAGCGTGAAGATTACCGTGAAGCCTTTCATCCGCTAAAAAATCAATTTCTTCTTCAGGGAAATCAATCGCAGCTTCAACGTAGATTCTTAGTTGAATCATTGTTTCTACCAATCCATTGACCAATAGACTGAACTCACCCTGCATAGACTTCACTGCAGACCGAGCCGCTTGAAAAGAGGACGCATCAATTAAATCGGCAATAGCCTCAGCCTGAGCGAGATCCATTTTATCATTCAAAAACGCCCTCTCGCTAAACTCTCCAGGCCGAGCCAACCGGGCGCCCAGCTCTATACAGCGCTGCACCAACTGATCGAGCACTACCGCACCACCATGGCCCTGTAGTTCAAGCACGGTTTCCCCGGTAAACGAATGAGGGGCAACGAAGTACAGCGCCACTCCCTCGTCAATTGCCTCTCCGGAGGCATCTAAAAACCCACTATACGTCGCTACTCTAGGCGCAAGAGACTGCCCCTCCCCCAATAGCCCCGCAATAAAGGCATCTAGGTTATTCCCCGAGAGACGAACGATACCAACGCCACCACGGCCTGGCGCCGTGGCAATAGCCACAATCGTATCTAGGCTATTTGCAAGAGACGAGCCAGCGGTGTCAAAGGATTCGGAATTAATATTTGTCATGTTTTGATTATGCCATAGAGAAAAAAGGCCCCGTTAGGAGCCTTTTCTTTGTCTTTGTTAGATTTCATCAGCTATTTGATATCGCTTACTTCTTTTTAGCAACCTGAAGCTGCCGGTTAACAAACCATTGCTGTGCCATAGACAGTAAGTTGTTCACCGTCCAATACAGTACTAAGCCTGCCGGGAAAATCATAAAGAAGAAAGTAAACATCACTGGCATCAATTGCATTACCTTAGCCTGCATAGGGTCTGTAGGCACTGGCTGCATCTTCTGCATCAGTAACATACTTGCACCCATCACCAGGGGTAATACAAAGAAAGGATCTTTTGCAGACAGATCCTGGATCCAGAAAATCCAAGGTGAATGACGAATTTCTACAGACTCGAGTAATACCCAGTAAAGAGACAGAAAAACCGGCATCTGCAGCAACATGGGGAAACAACCACCAGCTGGATTGACCTTTTCTTTCTTATAAAGCGCCATTAGTTCCTGGGACATCTTCGCTCTGTCGTCACCATGAATCTCTTTTAAACGCGTCATCTCAGGCTGCAGGTTACGCATCTTAGCCATGGACTTAAGGCTAGCAGCAGACAAGGGATACAGAAGCATTTTGATACAAACCGTCAGCAATATAATTGACCAACCCCAGTTACCAACAACGCTTTGAATAAACTGCAGCGCAGCAAAAATCGGCTTGGCTAGCATCCATAAAAAACCGTAATCAACTGTCAGGTCTAGATACTCAGCGAGCTCAGTCAACCTGTCCTGATCCTTAGGACCCACGTAGAACTGTGCTTTATACTCACCGTAGCCACCAGCAGGAACCGAGATTGCCTGGCCGGTAAAGCCCATTAGGTATATGTCTTGCCCAGCCAACTTACGCAGGCTAAAGCTATTTTTATCGTCGCCAGGTGGAACCCAAGCGCTAATAAAGTAATGCTGGACCATTGCCACCCAACCACCTGTAACGGTGGCCTTAACTGACTCATCTTCCATATCACCAAAATCGTACTTGGCAAAATTTTGCTCTTCTTCTCTCAGAGCAGCGCCAAGGTAAGGCATCACACCACCGCTCGACTCAATCAAAGGCTCCTGTGAGTCTCTTTTGATCTGACCATAGAAGTTGGCCTGCCAAGGGTCATAAGTCAGGTTGTTCACTAAGTATTCAACGCCAATACTGTAATCACCAGACTTAAACTGAAAGCGTTTAGTAATTTCTACACCATCTTGATCAAAGGTAAGGTCTACGTTAAGCACCTCATCCCCACCCATCATTTGGTAACTGTTACTTGTCACTCTATAACGGGGCCGACCATCGGCAGTATCAGTACCGTTTTTGCCAATTAACCCGCTCTGGGCTACATAGGTACTATTAGGCAGTCTATTTAGCAGCATAAAAGGTTGGCCGCCATCTTCAGGCATCGCAGTAAGATGCTCTAACAGGCGAACTTCAACAATATCTCCACCCAATGTATCGATTTTCACTTCGAACACATCTGTGGCCACCAAAACCAAACGGCTATTCGCAGTCGCCGGTGTTAGCTCTATTGGCAACTCATTCATAAGCTCAGGTAGTTCTGCTCCAGTGTTAACCTCAACAGCTGGTAACTCGGACGAGACGGATTGATCTACCGAACCAATTGCTTGGGATGCAGAAGGAGCTGCCGCCTGAGATTGGGTAGAATCAAATTGATCCCATTGAATCAGTAACAGCCAAGCGACAACGCCAATGGCAACTAAATTAAGTGTTTTCTGCCAATCCATACTATTTATTACTCTGAGTGATTTGTGGGGCAATTAGTTGTGGTGTCTTTCATGCTTTCTCGTCTATCTGTTGCGCTTTCTAGCTTGACGTCCTGCTTTTTATCTTTAACAACAGGGTCATAGCCACCGGGGTGAAACGGGTGGCATTTTATAAGTCTTCGCGACGTAAGATAACCCCCTTTAAAAAAACCATAGGTGTCAAAGGCTTCTTCCGCATAGGCGGAGCAACTAGGGTGAAACCGGCAGTTACTGCCTAACATGGGGCTAATAGCAAACCGATAAAATTTAATCAGGCCAATAGCGACTCTACGCATTGTTATTTTCCAAGACATCAAAACGCTGGAGCAGTCTGCCCCAAGATTGACCCAACAACAAGTTCAACTCTTTAGACGACAGTAAGCCAGCGTCTTTGCGCGCTAAAAATATGATGTCTAAAGGTAAAGGGAAATCTATTTGTCGAAAAGTGTCTCGAACAGCCCTTTTAATGCGGTTACGGGCAACAGCCGTAGGTACATTCTTTTTCCCGATCACCAATCCGAGTCTCGACTGCTCACAGTCACTGGGCTTGGCTAATATAAGAAGTTTAGGGTGGGAGACTTTGACCTTATTACCGTCGAAAACCTCCTGAAATTCGGAGGCTTTGAGAAGGCGTCGGTTCTTACTGAAGGCGTAACTGGGCACGGGGCCCAATAACCTTATGCTGCTAGGCGCTTACGGCCTTTCGCACGTCGACGATTCAAAACTGCACGACCGCCCTTAGTGGCCATACGAGATCTAAAGCCGTGGGTGCGTTTGCGCTTAACGTTACTTGGTTGAAATGTTCTTTTCATGTCTACAAATCCGAAGAATAAATTACAGTACTGCTTTAAGGCGGGCGAGTCTAATGAAATTCCCCTCCTATATCAACGCTTTATTACTTAAATCTCACTTAATTTCCTTAAACCAAAACCGAACTGTCATTGCCAATCCCCCTTATCTATACCTTCCACTATTCCAGAAAGTTAAACGCCCACAACTAACTCACAGCTTATGCAGCGCCTAATTAACAAGATCAAATAAAAGCAGGGATATACGCCCTAGAAAATACTTTCCTGTGCAAATCTCTGTATAGAAACAATACTTACTCAAGAAATTCATCTAAAAACAACAGATTCCAAAATTGTCTAAAAACTATCACCAATCAAAACAGAAGTACTCACAGAATGAAAACCAAACTAACCAAGAGCTTATACAACCAATAACTCACCCTAACACTATGAAAAATATAAGTTAAATAAAGTTAACCACAAAAAACGGCCTCCCTAATAACAACAGTAATAACCTAATACATATAATATAAAGATAATATTACATACCTATAAGTTAAAAGGGCATGAGTTAACCACAGCAACGGCAGACCGATAAAAACACTTAATATTTATAGCCACACCCGTATAATGGCCAGCTACCCTCAACCCAGTAAAGATTGCCATGCAACACCCAGATGTTTTTGATGTTATCGTCATTGGTGGCGGCCACGCAGGTACAGAAGCTTGCCTTGCCGCGGCACGTATGGGCTGCAGCACGTTACTTTTGACCCACAACATTGAAACTCTTGGCCAGATGTCCTGTAACCCAGCCATTGGCGGCATAGGCAAAAGCCACCTGGTCAAAGAAATTGACGCTCTCGGCGGCGCAATGGCGACCGCTACAGATCTGGGTGGCATCCAATTTAGAGTGCTCAACTCGAGAAAGGGCCCAGCAGTAAGGGCCACTCGTGCACAAGCTGATCGAGTTCGCTACAAAGCCGCTATTCGAGGAATTCTAGAAAACCAACCTAACCTGACTATTTTCCAGCAAGCGGTTGATGACTTAATTATTGAAGGTGAGCGCGTAACAGGCGTAGTAACTCAAATGGGCTTAAGGTTTCGCAGCAAAACTGTTGTGGTAACTGCAGGAACGTTTTTAGCAGGCAAGGTTCATATTGGGTTAGAAAATCACTCCGCTGGCCGTGCTGGCGATCCCCCCTCAGAAAATCTCGCAAAAACATTGCGCGACCTTCCGTTCAGGGTTGAGCGACTCAAGACAGGTACGCCCCCTAGAATTGACGCTCGAAGCGTTGATTTTACTAATATGGAAGAACAGTGGGGAGATAAGCCAGAACCGGTTATGTCTTATCTTGGCAGTATTGCCGATCACCCACCTCAAACTTGCTGTTGGGTGACATACACCAACCGCACCACTCACGATATTATCCGTGGTGGTATGGATCGATCACCTATGTACACCGGCGTTATTGATGGTGTGGGCCCCAGATACTGCCCCTCTATTGAAGATAAGGTGGTGCGCTTTGCCGACAAAGATCAACACCAAATATTTGTTGAGCCTGAAGGTTTAGATACCCATGAGCTCTATCCAAACGGCATATCAACAAGCCTTCCCTTTGATGTCCAGTTAGATCTGGTGCGATCAATAGTTGGTTTTGAAAACGCCCATATCACTCGTCCAGGCTACGCCATTGAATATGACTACTTCAATCCGCTTGATTTACAGTATTCCTTGGAAACAAAAGCTATTCAGGGGTTGTTTTTTGCAGGGCAAATAAACGGTACTACAGGCTATGAAGAAGCCGCAGCTCAGGGGTTGCTCGCTGGGACTAATGCAGCGTTACAGGTTCAAGACAAAGAAAGCTGGTGCCCGCGCCGAGATACCGCATACATGGGTGTGTTGGTTGACGATCTAATCACTATGGGCACAACAGAACCCTACCGTATGTTCACCAGCCGAGCGGAATACCGCTTACTACTGCGAGAAGACAATGCTGATATCCGCCTTACAGAAAAGGGCCGTGAGCTTGGTTTGGTTGACGATGCCCGTTGGCAGCAATTTAGTGAAAAGCGAGAGGCTATTGAGTTAGAGCGTCAGCGCTTAAAGAGCACCTGGATCCAACCCGGTACCCCAGAGGCAGAGAAGCTTGCAGACCATATTGAGAATAAACTGTCTCACGAATATAATTTATTCGAGCTACTCAAGCGGCCAGAGCTTAATTACAAAATTATCAGCTCTCTATACCCTGTTGGAGAGCAAGATTTGGGTGAAAAAGTGGCAGAGCAGGTGGAGATTGATGCCAAATACAGTGGTTATATCAACCGCCAGCAAGACGAAGTCGACAAGCTCCAGCGTCATGAGAATACAGCGATCCCAATAGATTTTGATTATCTAAGCGTACGCGGGTTGTCCAATGAGGTTAAGCAAAAACTCGGGGACGCAATGCCTGAAACCCTAGCGCGTGCCTCTCGAATTCCTGGTGTTACCCCCGCGGCTATCTCACTACTATTGGTGTTTCTTAAAAAACATGCCGCATAGTAATAAAGATAACCACAGCCTTCACGGGTCTCATGGCACTGATGTGACAGCGATCAAGCGAGCCCGCCTGCAAGCTGGCATTGATCGTCTGGGTATTAGCTGTACTATTCAGCAGTTAGATAAGCTATTGCAGTATGTGGACATGCTTGAGCGCTGGAATAAAGCCTACAATTTAACGGCCGTCCGTGATCCGATCCAAATGATCGACCTACATATATTAGACAGTCTTGTGGTTCTGTCTCATATTGACCAGTCACAGGATATTATTGATGTGGGCACTGGCCCTGGTTTGCCTGGGATACCACTAGCCATCATGAGCCCCGATAAAAACTTTACCCTACTCGACAGTAATGGCAAAAAAACGCGGTTTCTATTTCAGGTAATAAACGACCTAGGTCTGGATAATGCTGTTGAGGTCAACGCTAGAGTTGAGGCATTTGAGTCAGATGGCAAATTTGACACGGTTCTTAGTCGAGCCTTTAGTTCTATTCCAGATATGCTTAAAAACTGTGGCCACCTAACCTCTGAAACAGGATCCTTTATGGCCATGAAAGGTAAAAACCCGGAATCAGAGTTGAGCCAGCTAGATAAAAACTATAAGGTTTCGGACTTGTGTCGATTAGATGTACCGGGTGTTGACGGTGAAAGACACCTTATAAAAATCATAAAAACTAATCGTTCGCCAAGTTCAAACACCTAAAGGTAAGTGCAGTGGTCCGTATACTATCAATAGCAAATCAAAAAGGCGGTGTTGGCAAAACAACCACTAGCGTCAACTTAGCGGCCTCTCTTGCCGCCTACAAAAAGCGTGTATTGCTGGTTGATATCGATCCGCAAGGCAATGCCACCATGGGATCTGGTGTTAACAAAGCCGACTGCAAACGCAGTATTTACCATGTGTTAACCGAAAAAAACGCCATTGAAGATGTGATTGTCACTTCCGAGCAGGGTAAATACCACTTGCTGCCCTCTAATGGCGACTTGGTTGCCGCGGAAGTAGAGTTAATGCAGGAAATTGGTCGGGAGAGTCGCTTGCGCCATGCTATCAAGCGTGTTGCTGCAAACTATGATTACGTCATTATTGACTGCCCACCCTCATTAAATATGCTCACGGTTAATGCGCTAGTCGCCAGTGACGGCGTGCTTATCCCTATGCAATGTGAGTACTATGCTCTGGAAGGGTTGTCCGCTCTAAATAATACGATCCGTCAAATTGCCAAATTAATTAACCCAAGATTGCGTATTGAGGGTATCTTGCGAACAATGTATGACCCTCGCAGCAGCTTGACCAACGCGGTATCGGCCCAGCTTAGAAAGTATTTCGGTGACCGTGTTTATCGGGTGAGTATTCCCCGTAATGTGCGACTGGCCGAGGCGCCGAGTCATGGCAAGCCAGCGTTGGCCTATGATAGAAACTCAAAGGGATCTGTTGCGTACCTCGCATTAGCGGGTGAAATACTTCGGCAGGAAAAAGCGGCGCAAGCGCCAAAACCTCAGGCATCAGGAAGGTAGCAAATGGCAGCAAAACGACAAAGTCTTGGAAAAGGGTTAGATGCTCTGTTAGGCATTCCTGAGGATACAGAACAACTCCAAGACCAGGCTACCATCGAGCCGTCGACTGCCAACCTCCCAGAACAAATCGTAGAGTCATTGGCCCTGCCAAAAGATGGCACGCTTAGAGACCTACCTGTTGAATTCCTGCAGCGCGGTCAATATCAGCCACGCCGAGAGTTAAATCCAGAAGCCCTACAAGAACTCGCAAACTCTATTACCACTCAGGGCGTGATGCAGCCCATTATTGTTCGCCCTATAGGTGAAAATAAATATGAAATTATTGCTGGTGAGCGCCGTTGGCGAGCAACTCAGCAGGCAGGGCTAGATACTATTCCGGCCATTGTTCGGGAAGTGTCTGATGAAGCGACTATCGCTATGGCGCTTATCGAGAACATTCAGCGGGAAGATCTAAACGCCATGGAAGAGAGTTTAGCTCTTATTCGGCTGCAGGATGAATTCAGCCTAACCCAACAGCAGGTTGCTGACGCTGTGGGTAAATCTCGCTCTTCGGTCACCAATCTCATGCGACTAGCCTCTTTAGAAAAAGCGGTGCAAGAGCAATTAGAGCGTGGTGAGCTAGAGCTGGGCCATGCCAAATGTTTGCTAGCTCTTGAAGGTAGCATGCAAATCGGCGCGGCACGCACAGTGGCGGCCAATGCCATGACCGTGAGGCAGACAGAAGTCCTGGTCAAAAAACTACAAAACCCTGTAGATACAAGTAAAAAGCCCGAACCTACCAATCCTGATATCACTCGGTTGCAGGAAGAGCTGTCTGAAAAGCTCGGTGCTGCAGTCACAATTCAGCACAGCGCCAAAGGCGCCGGTAAGATGATTTTTAAGTACAACAGCGTCGATGAGCTAGACGGAATCCTCGCCCACATAAAGTGAGCCTTGAGTATAGGTGTATTGAGCTGACGAATTGACGCAATATACCTGTTATCCTGAGTTGAATATCACCAACACTATACCTATAATGCCGATCCGTTCGAGATGGGCCCCAATTTTTGTTTTGGGCTCGGACACAGGCAGAAAAAGGTGGCCACAATATGACTACCATTTTTACACCACCGCTCTATAAGGTAGCGCTGTATCAGATTATTTCCCTTCTTGTAGTTTGTGGGGTTGCGGCTTGGTTCGATAACGTACTTGCCAGTTCTATTTTGGTTGGTGGTCTGATTCAGATAGGCCCGCAAGCTTGGTTTGCGAGACAGGCTTTTAAATATGCGGGTGCTAGGCAGGTAGATAAGATAGTACGCGCTATGTATTGGGGTGAGTCCGGCAAGGTGTTTTTAACCGCTGCGCTGTTTATTACTGCCTTTATACTGTGGAAACAGCTTAACTTTTTGGCCGTTTTCAGTACTTTTATCGTAATGATCCCCGTGCAGTGGTTTATTACGATAAGAATATTGAAGCAGAAGCAAAAGTAGCAAAAACAAATACTGAGGGGCAATGTAAAAAAGATCCTACTTTTTACATTGCGACCCGAATTAAGAATTGCACTGATTTAACGAGAGTTGGAATACATGGCAGGCGAAAATCCCGCAACGACTACTGAATATATTCAGCACCATTTAACCAACTTGGTTTATGGCAACCATCCCGAAAATGGGTGGAGCTTTGCCCATGGCGCTCAAGAAGCATCTGAGATGGGCTTCATGGCAATCCATGTGGATTCAATGGCCTGGTCAATTGGTTTGGGTATATTGTTTTGCTGGTTGTTCCGCACCGCTGCAAAGCGAGCGACCACTGGCGTACCAACGGGTCTTCTCAACTTTGTTGAATTGATTGTTGAGTTTATCGATGGCGCAGTGAAAGATAGCTTCCATGGTCGCAACAAAATGGTAGCGCCATTAGCGCTAACAATTTTTGTGTGGATCTTCCTGATGAACTTTATGGACCTTCTTCCTGTAGATTTGATTCCAGAGCTTCTGTTGCTCACCGGCGTCTCCTATCAGAAGATTGTTCCTTCTACTGATCCAAACATTACACTGGGTATGGCTCTGGGCGTCTTTGTCCTAATGCTTTTCTACTCAATCAAAATCAAAGGCACTGGCTTTATTAGCGAGTTGACCATGCACCCCTTTAACCACTGGGGCTTTATACCGATTAACCTATTCATGGAAACTGTTGGCTTGCTAGCCAAACCTTTTTCATTGGGCCTTCGGCTGTTCGGCAACATGTATGCAGGCGAAATGATCTTTATTCTCATCGCAACAACCTTTGCGGCGGGTGCTGGAGCTGGTTTGATTGGTGGTGGCCTCCATGCACAACTTTTTGGGGAAGAAACTAACGCACTGTTCTGGTTAGTCATCTTTATTTTGGTTTGCTCTGTTTGCGGACTAAATCTCAAAGGCAAAATATCCACGGGTAAAACAGTTCTACTCTGCATAGTCTTTATGGCTATCGGTGGCGGATTGACAGCTCTGGGTGGCGGGTTAATGCAATGGGGTTGGGCGGTATTCCATATTCTGGTTATTACTCTGCAAGCATTTATCTTCATGGTTCTTACTGTCGTCTATCTCAGCATGGCGCATGAAGAGCACTAATTTCACTTTAATATTTAACTACTAAAATCGGGAGTCTACGATGGAACTTGTAATCATTGCTGCGGCAATAATGCTCGGATTGGGCGCACTAGGGGCAGCTATTGGTATGGGTCTGCTGGGCGGTAAGCTAATTGAAGGTACAGCGCGTCAGCCAGAATTAGGTCCAATGCTGCAGGGTAAGATGTTCCTGCTTGCTGGTCTTATTGATGCTGTGCCAATTATTGGTGTTGGTATCGCTATGTACCTGATCTTTGTTGTTGCTCCAAGCGTTGGCGCGTAACAAAAATCAATGATTTTTAACTCATCTATTAATGAGGTAATGGCGTGAATATTAATTTAACGCTTTTTGGTCAAATGGTGACCTTTGCATTCTTCGTATGGTTTTGTATGAAGTTTGTTTGGCCAATCATCATTGAGGCTATGGAAGAGCGCCAGAAAAAAATCGCCGATGGACTTGATGCGGCTGACCGTGCCCTGCGTGATCTTGAACTTGCTCAGAACAAAGCAACTGATCAAATGAAAGAAGCAAAACAGGAAGCGGCTGGCATTATTGATCAAGCCAACAAGCGAGCGAATCAAATTATTGATGAAGCAAAAGTACAAGCAGTAGCCGAAGGTGATCGCCTGAAAGCTGCCGCTGAAGCTGATATCGAGCAAGAAATTAACCGTGCTAAAGAAGAGTTGCGTGCCAAAGTGGCGGGTCTGGCTCTAGCTGGTGCGGAAAAAGTGCTCGAAGCATCAATTGATGAGAAATCTAATCGCGCGCTTGTCGATAAACTGGCAGCACAGCTGTAACCGAGGTTTAACATGGCAGAATTGAGCACATTAGCTCGGCCCTATGCAAAGGCAGCGTTTGAATTTGCTGCAGATGCCGGGGACCTGCAGGGATGGTCTAAAAGCCTATCTACTGCGGGAGCTGTTGCACAGCAGGCGGCGGTTGTTAAGTTGTTGAGTTCTCCGAGCTCAACAGCAACACAGCAAGCGGCCGCGGTTATAGAAATTTGTGGTGACGAGTTGGGTACAACTGGTCAAAACTTTATTGCGATACTGTCAGAGAATCGACGCTTGCAATTATTGCCACAGATTTCGCATCAGTTTGAAATCATGAAAGCTAACCGTGAGAAAGCGGTCGATGTGGAAGTGACAGCAGCGCATGAGATGGATGCTGAACAACAGCAGAAACTCAGCGATGCACTGAGCGCAAAATTAGAACGCAAAGTAAATATGCAGGTTAGTTTAGATAAGAGCCTGCTGGGTGGTGCGGTAATACGCGCCGGGGACACCGTTATAGACGGGTCTATTCGTGGTCGTTTGACCAAACTCGCCGAGTCACTAAATTCCTAAGGATTGAGGCCAAAGCATGCAGCAACTGAATCCATCAGAAATCAGCGAAATCATCAAGAGTCGTATCGACAAACTTGATGTTTCGACAGAAGCCCAAAATGAGGGCACCATTGTTTCCGTATCAGACGGTATCATTCGTATTCACGGTCTTGCCGACGTGATGTACGGCGAAATGATTGAGTTTGACGGCGGTATTTACGGTATGGCACTTAACCTGGAGCGCGACTCAGTCGGTGCTGTAGTGTTGGGTGATTACCAAACATTGGCAGAAGGACAAAAAGTCCGATGCACAGGACGTGTATTGGAAGTACCAGTAGGTCCAGAATTGGAAGGTCGCGTTGTCGACGCCCTGGGTAACCCTATTGACGGAAAAGGGCCAGTTAATGCAGCCCTTACCGACGCCGTTGAAAAAGTAGCGCCGGGGGTTATTGAGCGTCAGTCTGTTGACCAGCCAGTGCAAATTGGTTTGAAAGCAGTTGATACCATGGTGCCAATTGGTCGTGGTCAGCGCGAGCTGATCATTGGTGATCGCCAGATCGGTAAGTCAGCTATTGCCGTCGACGCCATCATTAACCAGAAAGGCTCAGGTATTAAATGTATCTACGTAGCCATTGGTCAAAAAGCCGCTTCTGTTGCTGCCGTTGTGCGCAAACTAGAAGAGCACGGCGCAATGGAACATACCATTGTTGTTGCTGCTACAGCATCTGATCCAGCTGCTATGCAGTTCTTGGCTCCTTTTGCTGGTTGCTCAATGGGCGAGTATTACCGCGATCGCGGTCAAGACGCGTTAATTATCTATGATGATTTGACTAAGCAGGCCTGGGCCTACCGTCAAATCTCACTACTGCTGAAGCGTCCTCCGGGTCGTGAAGCTTATCCTGGTGATGTTTTCTACTTGCACTCCCGTTTGTTGGAGCGCGCAGCACGAGTTAATGCTGACTATGTAGAGAAATTTACCAAGGGTGAAGTGAAAGGTAAAACTGGATCATTAACCGCTCTGCCTGTTATTGAAACTCAGGCTGGTGATGTTTCTGCCTTTGTACCAACCAACGTAATTTCGATTACTGATGGTCAGATCTTCCTTGAAGCAGATATGTTCAACGCCGGTGTTCGTCCAGCGATGAACGCAGGTATCTCTGTATCTCGAGTAGGTGGTGCGGCACAGACTAAAATTATTAAGAAACTGTCTGGCGGTATTCGTACTGCACTGGCGCAGTATCGTGAGCTAGCGGCATTCTCTCAGTTTGCCTCTGACCTCGACGAAGCGACTAAAGCACAGCTTGATCATGGTGAGCGCGTCACGGAGCTAATGAAGCAGAAGCAGTACACGCCTCAGAGCATTGCTGAAATGGGCGTCATGGTTTATGCGGCTGACAACGGTTTCCTTAAGGCAATCGAAGTTAATAAGATCGGTGATTTTGAAGCGGCCCTGCTCTCTTATATGAAAGCTGAGCACGGTGATCTGATGGATCAAATTAATCAGTCAGGCGATTACAACGACGACATAGCTGCTGGTTTTAAAGCCGCTTTGGATAAGTTTGTTGCAACCCAAACCTGGTAAGTCAGAGTAATCGGACAGGCATAAGAAATGGCAATCGGAAAAGAAGTCAAAACCAAAATTGCTAGCATTGGTAGCACGCAAAAGATCACTAGCGCCATGGAAATGGTTGCGGCGAGCAAGATGCGTCGAGCTCAGGAGCGCATGGCATTGGGGAAACCCTATGCCCAGCGTATCCGTGATGTTGTAGGTCACATTGCCAACGCAGTTTCAGAGTATAAGCATCAGTATTTAGATGAGCGCGAAGTAAAGCGCGTTGCTTATGTTGTGATCTCTACGGATCGCGGGCTCTGTGGTGGCTTGAACATTAATCTGTTCAAGGCAGCAATACGGTCAATGAAAGCATGGTCTGACCAAGGTGTTGAAGTTGATATCTGCGTGGTTGGCAATAAAGCCGCAGGCTTTTTTGCCGCTGTTGGCGGCAATGTTGTTGCCGCCGTTAAAGATGTTGGCGACGAGCCCAATGCAGCTGATTTGATCGGTGGCGTAAAGGTCATGTTGGACGCCTTTGATGAAGGTCGTATCGACAAACTGTTTGTGGTGAGCAACGAGTTTGTAAACACCATGACTCAGAATCCTACAGTTGAGCAGCTGTTGCCCTTGGCGGCGACAGACGATACTAGCCTCAACCATCACTGGGATTACATCTACGAGCCAGACGCTAAGGAACTGCTAGATGGCCTATTGATTCGCTATATCGAGTCACAGGTTTATCAGGGCGTGGTTGAGAACAAAGCCTGTGAGCAGGCTGCGCGAATGCTAGCGATGAAAAGTGCCACCGACAATGCCGGTGACATGATTGACGAATTACAACTGCTTTATAACAAAGCGCGCCAGGCAGCAATTACCCAAGAGCTGTCAGAAATTGTAAGCGGCGCCGCGGCCGTATAAAGCCAAACGAATTTTAAGGTTTAGTGAAGAGGAATCGGACATGAGTAGTGGACGTATTGTACAAATTATTGGCGCCGTGATCGATGTGGAATTTCCCCGTGATCAGGTACCCAACGTCTATGACGCGCTAGTAGTCGACGAAAAGGGTTTGACCCTAGAAGTGCAGCAGCAGTTGGGCGATGGCGTAGTTCGAGCAATCGCTATGGGCTCCTCTGAGGGTATCAGCCGCGGCCTAGGTGTTGTTAACAGCAAAGCACCAATTTCAGTTCCAGTCGGAATCGAAACTCTTGGTCGCATCATGGATGTTCTTGGTAACCCGATTGACGAAAAAGGTCCTATCGGTGAGAAAGAGCGCATGGCTATTCACCGTAAGCCACCAGCCTATGATGAGCTGGCTGCTTCCGACGATCTGCTTGAGACAGGTATTAAGGTCATCGACCTAGTCTGTCCTTTCGCCAAAGGCGGTAAGGTTGGGCTATTTGGTGGTGCTGGTGTTGGTAAGACAGTAAACATGATGGAGTTGATCAACAACATTGCGACAGAGCACAGTGGCTTGTCTGTATTTGCTGGTGTTGGTGAGCGTACTCGTGAAGGTAACGATTTCTACTACGAAATGCAGGAGTCTGGTGTTGTAAACATCGAGACCCCAAGCGAATCTAAAGTAGCTATGGTTTACGGCCAGATGAATGAGCCTCCCGGAAACAGACTGCGTGTAGCACTGACCGGTTTGACCATGGCAGAAAAATTTCGTGACGAAGGTAAAGACGTGCTGTTGTTCGTCGATAATATCTACCGTTACACATTAGCAGGTACAGAAGTATCAGCACTGTTGGGCCGTATGCCTTCAGCGGTAGGCTACCAGCCTACTCTTGCAGAAGAGATGGGTGTTCTTCAGGAGCGTATTACTTCTACTAAGACTGGTTCTATTACATCAGTTCAGGCGGTATACGTACCGGCGGATGATTTGACAGATCCCTCTCCTGCTACAACCTTTGCTCACTTGGACTCAACCGTTGTACTGAGCCGTGACATTGCCTCTAAAGGTATCTACCCAGCGGTAGATCCATTGGATTCAACTTCACGCCAGCTGGATCCATTGATTATTGGTACCGAGCACTATGAAGTTGCTCGTGGTGTTCAGACTGTCTTGCAGCGCTACAAAGAACTAAAAGATATTATTGCGATTTTGGGTATGGATGAGCTGTCAGAAGAAGACAAACTTGCCGTAGCAAGAGCGCGTAAGATCGAGCGCTTCTTGTCACAGCCATTTCATGTTGCTGAAATCTTTACCGGTTCTCCAGGTAAGTACGTTTCTCTGAAAGACACCATCGCTGGTTTCCAAGGAATCTTGGACGGTCAGTATGATGATCTGCCAGAGCAGGCGTTCTACATGGTTGGTTCGATCGATGAAGCAGTCGATAAAGCGAAAAAGCTTTAATTTATAAATTGCAGCAAGCAAAGGCAATAAAGACATGGCTATAACAGTTCATTGTGACATTGTAAGTGCAGATGAATCCCTGTTCTCTGGGTTGGTCGAGATGGTTGTTGCCACTGGATCCCTAGGTGAGCTGGGTATTACCGCTGGACATGCGCCGCTGCTGAGCGATTTGCGGCCTGGGCCAGTACGCCTAGTCAAACAGAATGGTGAAGAAGAGATTTACTATCTGTCAGGCGGTTATTTAGAGGTTCAGCCAAACACCATTTCAATATTGGCGGACACAGCAGTCCGTGCAAACGATATTGATGAGGCAGCAGCAGCCGAAGCCGTCAAATCAGCTGAGATGGCCCTGGCCAATCATACTGGTGAGATTGAATATTCGAAAGCAGCTTCAATGCTAGCTGAATCGACAGCACAGCTGCGCACAGTGCAGAGTTTACGTAAAAAACTAGGTGGCTGATTGTCAGCTGTCTTAAAAAGGGTGGCTTAGCCACCCTTTTTTTTTGCCCTCATTATGTTGGTAGCCATCAGCGGTGAAGTTAACTGCCAGTTACCGAAACTCACCGAAGGGTGCATGGCTCTTGTGTTACAAGCCATATGAAAGTAGCTTTAACAGCTTAATTAGCAGTAAAATCAACGGTTACAACAGCGATACAAATTTCTATAGATCGGAGTTATTAAAAAACACATCATGCTCAGCACCGATATTGTCATTCTAGCTGCAGGTAAAGGGACTCGTATGCAGTCCAGCCTTCCCAAAGTGCTGCACGCAATTGCGGGCCAGCCTATGCTTGCCCATGTAATCGCTGCGGCAAACACAGTAGCCAACGGTAACAAAATTATTGTCACCGGCCACGGTGCCGAACAGGTGGAAAAGGCGACAGCGGATAGCGGTAGTGTTTTTGTACAGCAAAACGAACAGCTAGGAACAGCCCATGCCGTACAAATGGCTGTGCCTCATTTACGTGCCGAAGCAACCGTGCTCATTTTATATGGGGATGTGCCACTCATTAGTCCAGCCACCATCAACAAAATGCTAGAAGCTGTGTCAGCAAAGCAAATTGGTTTACTGACCATCAATCTCGACAACCCAACGGGCTATGGCCGCATTGTTCGTAACAGTGCAGACGAGATTGAATCTATTATTGAACAAAAAGATGCCAGCTCAGAGCAGCTGTTAATCAACGAGATTAATACTGGTGTCATGGCGCTAGGTGCCCAGCAGTTAATAGACTGGCTACCACAGATAAATAATAACAATGCTCAGGGCGAATATTATCTAACCGATCTAATCGCCTTGGCTCGTGCCAATGATTACAGTATTACCAGCATTCAACCCACATCGGCAACAGAGGTAGAGGGCGTGAATAATAGAATTCAATTGAGTCAGTTAGAGCGTGCACATCAGCTACAACTAGCAGAAGCTCTAATGCTATCTGGTACTACATTAGCAGACCCAAATCGTTTTGATCAGCGCGGCAAACTTACAGCCGGAACCGATAACTTTGTCGACGTAAACTGTATTTTTGAAGGCGATGTCGTGATCGGTTCAAATGTGCGCATCGGCGCCAACTGTCACATCAGCGACAGCAGTATTGGCGATAGCGTAGAGATTAAAGCTAATACCATTATTGAATCATCCCATATTGGCGCTCATGCCATTCTCGGCCCCTTTGCACGGATTCGTCCCGGTACTAACCTAGGCGAAGGTAGCAAAGTTGGTAATTTCGTAGAAACAAAAAATACGATTGTTGGCAAGGGCAGTAAAATAAATCACCTTAGCTACGTCGGCGATGCCGAGCTTGGCGCTAATGTAAATGTAGGCGCAGGGACAATTACCTGTAACTATGATGGTGTGAACAAACATAAAACAGATATTGGCGATGGTGCCTTTATTGGGTCAAATAGTACCCTGATTGCTCCAGTGACAATTGGCGAACAGGGGTTTGTCGCCGCGGGCTCCACTGTGACAAAAAACGTACCTGCTGATACCTTGGCGGTTAGCCGATCAAAACAACAAAATCTTGAGGGCTGGAAACGCCCCACCAAAAAGGAAGATTAATAGATGTGCGGAATTGTTGGTGCAGCCACCCAGAGAAATGTATATAAAATATTAATTGAAGGCCTTCATCGCCTAGAGTATCGCGGCTATGACTCTGCCGGCCTTTCGATTATTGATGAAAATAATATTTTACAAACACGAAAAAATATCGGCAAAGTAGCAGAACTAGAAGCCGTTGCCGCGCAAAATCCTGTTGCCGGCAATACCGGTATCGCCCACACAAGATGGGCAACCCACGGTGAGCCGAGTACAACAAATTCGCACCCTCATACCTCAGGTAAAGTCTCAGTAGTACATAACGGCATTATTGAAAATCATGACAGCCTGCGCACAGAATTGATCGCAGCAGGCTATGAATTTATCTCGGCAACAGATACAGAGGTGGTTGCCCACCTAGTGAACTATTATTTAAAACAGGACGACGATACAAATCTGCGCAATGCCGTGCAAAAAACCATCGGCCGTTTGGCAGGCGCCTACGCTTTAGGTGTTATTTCACAGGACCAGCCAGATACTATTATTGCCGCACGCAGCGGTAGCCCATTGGTTATTGGTGTGGGTATTGATGAGCACTTTATAGCGTCAGACCAAATGGCCTTGCGACAGGTCACCGACCGCTTTGTATTTTTGGACGAAGGTGATTTAGTCGACCTGACCAGTGATCGCTATCAGGTTTTTGATGAAAGCGGCAACAGCGTTGAGCGACCTATGACGACCCTAGACGAAAAAGACCAGATTGCAGAAAAAGGCGAGTACCGCCACTTTATGCAAAAAGAAATCTTCGAGCAGGCCAAAGTTCTTGGCGATACCTTTGCGGGCCGAATTGGTAAAGACAGTATTCATGAAGCCATCTTTGGTTATAAAGCCGAAGACCTTTTTGCCAAGACAAAAGCAATTCATATCATTGCCTGTGGCACCAGTTTTCACTCGGGCTTAGTGGCAAAGTATTGGTTGGAACACTACGCCGGAATACCCTGCCAGGTTGAGGTTGCTAGTGAATACCGATACCGCAATGTTGCTGTACCACAAGGCACATTATTTATTAGTATTTCTCAGTCGGGAGAAACTGCCGACACCTTAGCCGCGTTACACAAAGCGAAACAAAATGGTTATCTTGGATTTTTGGCAATCTGTAATGTGGCCAATAGTTCATTAGTGAGAGAGTCCGATATCGCATTGATGACTTTAGCCGGCCCCGAGATTGGTGTGGCATCGACAAAAGCTTTTACTACCCAACTAGTTGCCCTTCAGCTGCTCAGCATTTCCCTAGCAAAACATAATGGCCTTGATGCCGCTACGGAAAAAGAACTGGTTCAGAATCTGCATAAGTTGCCCGAGCTCTGCACACAGGTGCTAGCACTAGATACAGTAATTGAAGAAGTGTCAGAGGCTTTTGCTAATAAGCATCACGCCTTATTTTTAGGTCGAGGAGAGCAGTATCCGATTGCCCTAGAAGGCGCATTAAAGCTAAAAGAAATTTCTTACATTCACGCCGAAGCCTATCCGTCCGGTGAATTAAAGCATGGCCCTCTGGCATTGGTTGATGAAGACATGCCAGTGGTGACTGTGGCGCCAAATAATGAATTATTAGAAAAACTAAAATCTAATTTGCATGAAGTTCGTGCAAGAGGTGGTCAGCTGTTTGTGTTTGCGGATCGCGATTCAGGTTTTGTAAGTGAGCCGGGTATAACTGTTATTGATATGCCCCATGTACCCCAAAGTTTAGAAGCGATTATTTATACACTGCCATTACAGATGCTTTCATATCATGTGGCCGTGTTAAAAGGCACGGATGTAGACCAGCCGCGCAATCTTGCGAAGTCAGTAACCGTTGAATAGATTGCTCTTATTAGCTTATATGAATTAGTTAAAAACACTAAAAGTAAAAGGCGCTCTGAAAGCAGACTACAAAGACAAGTGGGTTTTTGCGTCAGCTTCCAGGGCCTTTTTTTTATCCGTTGTTCTGGCTTATAACACTCGGCAACTAACAGGCCACCATACGAACCGCCCAAGGCCAAGAGGCTTTAAGAGCTGCATAGGTTGGGAATCCATAAGCTGCAGCTGCGCCCGCAGCGTTAGCCGCATAATGGGCTTTGATAGCACAGGTGAGTGCGTGAAAGGCTAAGGTACCTAGTAGCAAAAGTAATGCTGCTGCCCCTATTACAAGTAGAGCCGTAGCAGCAGGCGCCAGTGCGGCAAAAAATATAATCGCAGCTACTACGATTAGAATTTCTGCACTAAACAACGTGGCTCGGTATACGTTGGCTGTTGCTTTTGAAAGTTGAGTACTACCCTCTTCGTTTAACATAGCGTTTCTCCCTAAAAAATAATTCTTCCAAATGAATTGAGGCCATCATGGCCGACTTCTCTGTGGTAACTAACTACTTGGTTTCCAATCATTAGGTACTTAACTGTTTGGCACCTAAGACCTTGGTCCGCAACTATTTAGTACGTAGCACTTTGGTTTTGAATTAACCGACACATAGCCGACGTCTTACCTGTTTGAGATAAATGACTATTGGATTAAACGTAGACCAAAATGAGGGCGTTCACAAAAGTGTCGCTATGACTGACCGCGAAGAAGGCTAGTATGTTAATCACTGCGAAGAGAGCTGAGACCTTCTTGTAGCTGTTGGAGATGCTGTTGTAATTGTGGCCCTTTCTTTTGCGCGACGCCGATCGCCAATACATCAATCACCGCGAGATGGGCAATGCGTGAAGACAGTGGTGTATAAATCTGAATATCCTCTTTGGCATCTACCTCAATGGCAATGGTGGCATTGCGGGCAATAGGTGAGCCACTGGGAGCTATGGCGATCACAATGCCATTGGCCTTTTTCACCAGATCCATGGAATCTAATAAAGCCTTAGTGCGACCCGATTGAGAAATAGCCACAACCACGTCGCCTGCATGCAGAGAGGTAGCCGACATATTTTGTAAGTGAGGGTCAGAATATGCCGCCGAGGTAATTTGGAGTCGGAAGAACTTATGCTGGGCATCAAAGGCTACGGCCGCAGAGGCCCCAAACCCATAAAACTCAACTCTTTTAGCGGCACAGATTGCAGCCACCGCCGCGTCAAGGCGCTCGATCACAAGACTCTCACGGACTTTTAGCAAGGTATCCACGGTGGAATCAAATACCTTGTGGGTATATTCCCTAGTTGAGTCTGTGTCGGTTACAGCGATCTGACCATAGCTGGGACTAGCAGCCAGTTGCTGGGCTAAGGCTAGCTTAAAATCTTGAAAACCATGACACCCTACCGCGCGGCAAAAGCGCACCACCGTAGGTTCGCTCACTTCTGCTTTTTCTGCTAGGTCGACAATTCTCATGCGAATCACTTCAAGCAGATTTTTGAGAACGAAATCGGCCACTTTGCGCTCAGATTTACGTAGTTCCGGCAGCGTGTCGCTTATAGTTTGACTGAGTTCAGCGTGTTTCATAGGTCGTCCGAAATAATTATGTAAAAAATTTACAAGAAATGGCCTTAAAACGCTAGTTTTGTAGTCAATTAACCACTGATTACTGGGTATATCGACTATTTACCCGTAAAACCGGCTTGTTTGACTACTGTAACGGATAAAAGAAATTTCTGTGGCTCCGCTTTTTTGCTCGCTAAGTTGCTAGAATGCAGGCCTATGGACGTAACCCCGATACTCAATAATCTAAACCCTGCTCAGGAAGAAGCCGTCACCAGCGATAAAAAACATCTGCTGGTTTTAGCGGGTGCTGGCAGCGGTAAAACTCGCGTACTGGTTCACCGTATTGCCTGGAAGATCCAGGTGGACGGTCTCAGCCCCTACAGCATATTAGCGGTAACCTTTACCAACAAGGCTTCTCGAGAAATGCGTGAGCGCATTGAAGAGCTAATGGGCATGTCTCTGCGAGGCATGTGGGTAGGTACCTTTCACGGTTTGGCTCATCGCCTACTTAAAGCCCACTGGCGCGATGTTAATCTGCCCGAAAATTTCCAAATTTTAGATTCTGATGATCAGTTGCGCCTAGTTAAGCGTGTGATGCGCGCGATGGATTTAGATGAGCAGCGCTGGCCACCCAAGCAGGCTCAGTGGTGGATCAATGGTCAGAAAGACGAAGGTTTGCGCGCTGCCCATATTCAAGAAGGCGGCGACCCTTATTTGGCAACCATGCTGTGTATTTATCGTGAGTACGAGGCCACTTGCGAAAGGCTTGGTGTCATTGATTTCGCGGAGTTGTTATTGCGGGCTCTGGAATTATGGAAACATAAACCCGATGTGTTGGACCATTATCAGCAACGCTTCCGACACATTCTTGTCGACGAATTTCAGGATACTAATGCCGTGCAATATGCCTGGTTGCGGTTACTGGCAGGCAAGGTAAGTGCGGTTACAGCGGTGGGCGACGACGATCAGTCAATCTACGGTTGGCGCGGTGCCAAAGTTGAAAACATTCTTAGCTACTCCCTTGATTTCGCCGAGACCCACACGGTTAAGCTAGAACAAAATTATCGCTCTACCTCGAATATTCTTAACGCTGCCAATGCAGTGATCTCCAAGAACGCCGAGCGTTTAGGTAAAAGTCTGTGGACTGATGCCGGCGAAGGCGAAGCCATTGCCCTGTATGCCGCCTTTAATGAACATGATGAAGCGCGCTATATCGCTGACCGCTTACACAGCTGGGTGCATGAAGGTAACCGTCGCGAAGATGCAGCGATTCTTTATCGCTCTAACGCTCAGTCTCGGGTACTTGAAGCTGCACTGTTGCAAGCTGATATCCCCTACCGTATCTATGGCGGCCAGCGCTTCTATGAGCGGCTCGAAATTAAAAACGCCCTCGCCTATTTACGCATGATGCTTAACTGCCATGACGATGTTGCATTTGAAAGAGTGGTCAATATTCCTGCGCGGGGCATTGGCGATCGCACCTTAGAATTAATTCGTGAACTGTCCCGTGAGCAGGGCTGTTCAATGTGGTCGGCAGCGTCGACTATCGTCTCTGAAAAGCGTCTCGCTGCCCGAGCTAGTAATGCCATCTCGGTGTTCATCGAATTGGTCAACGAAATGAGCGGACAGCTCGACGAGTTACCTCTTTCGGAACAGGCTGAAAATGCAATCCAACACAGTGGTCTTGTCGACATGTACCGCCGTGAAAAAGGCGAACGTGGTCAGGCGCGAGTGGAAAACCTTGAAGAGCTTGTTAGTGCCTGCCGTAACTTTGAGGCGGAAGATAACGACCTTCCTGTACTGCCCCAATTTCTCGATCAGGTCGCATTAGATTCTGGTGACCGCCAAGCTGATCCCGATCAGGATGCTGTACAACTAATGACCTTGCACAGCGCCAAGGGTTTGGAATTTCCTCTAGTGTTTCTTGCAGGCATGGAGGAAAATTTATTCCCCCACAAAATGTCTTTAGACGAGCCTGGGCGGCTTGAAGAAGAGCGTCGTCTTGCCTATGTAGGTATTACTCGCGCCATGCAAAAGCTCTATTTAACCTTTGCTGAGAGTCGCTCTATTTACGGTACCGAGTCATTTAATTCGGTGTCGCGCTTTGTGCGGGACATCCCCACGGACTACATTGAAGAAGTACGCTTGCAAAATAACATTGCCAGGCCTACTAGTTATGCAGCGGGATCGATACAGAGTGATCAAGGAGAGGCTACGGGCTTTAGCCTGGGCCAGCAAATTATGCACAATGTTTATGGTGAGGGCGTGATCCTAAACTTTGAAGGTAACGGGCCCAGGGCAAGAGTGCATGTTAGCTTTGAAGAAGTAGGCACAAAAATATTAATCTTAGCGTCAGCAAATCTGACGGGTATCTAAAACAATAAAATTTAATTTATAGCGAAGGATAGAACCATGCGTATTGGCCTAATTGTAATACTGTCTTTATTCATCATGAGCTGCGGCGAAAATACCACCGATATAAGTACCGGGACGAGCACTGATAAAAAAGCAGCGAGTGCTGGCAGCGACACACAGCAAACCTTTAAGTGGAAGCTAGTAACCACCTGGCCAAAAAACTATCCCGGGTTGGGCACTGCGCCAGAAAATTTTGCTAAAAAAGTCGATGCCATGAGTGGTGGAAGACTGAAAATAAAAGTCTATGGTGCTGGCCAGTTAGTACCGGCTTTCGAAGTCTTTGACGCGGTGAGCCAAGGTACTGCGCAAGTGGGCCATGGAGCTTCTTATTACTGGACAGGTAAATCCAAGGCAACAGGGTTCTTTACCTCAGTACCCTTCGGCCTAAATGCCCAAGAGATGAATGGCTGGCTGCATTATGGCGGTGGTCTAGAATTGTGGCGTGAACTCTACGAGCCCTTTAACCTAGTTCCCTTTGCTGGCGGCAGTACTGGTGTGCAAATGGCTGGTTGGTTTAATCGTGAGATTAATTCAATGGAAGATATCAAAGGTTTAAAAATGCGCATCCCCGGTATGGGCGGTGACGTGTTTACTCGCGCTGGCGGTATCGCTGTCACCATTCCAGGCGGCGAACTCTATACTTCTATGCAAACCGGCGTGATTGACGCAACGGAGTGGGTTGGCCCCTATAACGATCTAGCATTTGGTTTTCATCAGGTGGCAAAGTATTACTACTACCCAGGCTGGCACGAGCCGGGTTCTATTTTAGAATTAATCGTCAACAAAGATGCCTATGCTTCTCTACCAGCAGACCTTCAGGCAATTGTTGAAGGTGCCGCTCGAGCGGTTAATCAGGACATGTTAGATGAGTACACTGCGCGCAATAACACTGCGCTGGTAGAGCTAGTCGAAACCCATGGTGTTGATGTTCGCAAGTTACCGGACGAGGTGTTGAGCGAGCTACGTAAAATTTCTGGGGAAGTTCTGGAAGAGCTGGCAACAGATTCAGAGATCGCCAATCGGATTGCTGTGTCGGTTAAAGCGTTTCAGGAACAGGCAACCGCTTATCATGCCATTTCAGAAGAAGCCTATTATGATGCGCGAAAGCAGTAATGCTTTTTAACAGCAAGTAGCTATAGCTAATAAAAAAGGCCGAGTAAAATCGGCCTTTTTTATGGGTGGCTTACAGCAATTAGTTTTTCCAAAACGTAGGGGTAAACAATACCAACAGAGTAAAGATTTCTAAACGACCCAGTAACATTCCCCAGCACAGCACCCACTTAGCGAAGCTACCGATATCGGCATAGTTGGTGGCTACAGCACCAAGACCGGGGCCAAGGTTATTTAGTGCGGCAGCGGTTGCCGACCAAGCAGTAACATAGTCTAGACCGGACGCCAGCAGCAACAGCACCATCAAATAAAATATCGCTAGATAGACACCGACAAATGCCCATATGGCATCCAACACTCGGTCGGGAATTTTGCGATTGCGAATCTTGATTGGCAGTAATGCGTTGGGGTGTACTAAACGATAAATTTCTCTGATGCCCTGCTGGGCCAAAATTAACATGCGACCAATTTTGATACCGCCACCGGTAGATCCAGCACAGGCGCCAAAAAATGAAAGGAACAGTAAAAAGAAAGGCAGGAACGTCGGCCAAGCATTGAACTCGGTCGTGGCAAAGCCTGTGGTGGTCATGATAGATATAAGCTGAAATGCGCCCTGACTAAAGCTCTCGTTCCAGTCGTAGGTGCCGCTGTAATAGAGATAGAGGCATGTAATGACCATGCCAATAAACAGCAAGTAAAAGTACATGCGCGCTTCAGGATCGGCCCAGTAGTAAGAAAGCTTGCGGCCGTGTAACACTTGATAGTGCAATGCAAAGTTAAGCCCAGAGACCACCATAAAAAACGAGCAGATAGTCATGATCATGCCGCTATCAAAAAACCCGATGCTGGCATCATGGGTTGAGAAACCACCGATGGCGACTGTTGAAAAACTGTGTCCAATGGCGTCGAAACCTGTCATGCCGGCAGCCCAATAGGCCAGTGCGCAGAGTACCGTTAAGCCAAGATAAATGCGAAACAGCACGTTGGCCGTTTCGGTAATGCGCGGGGTTAACTTTGAGTCTTTCATGGCTCCGGGTGTTTCGGCGCGATAAATCTGCATGCCTCCAACCCCAAGCATCGGCAAGATGGCTACTGCGATAACGACGATACCAATACCACCCAACCACTGCAGCTGCTGACGGTAATAGAGGATCGATTTGGGTAGGTCATCTAGGCCGGAAATAACCGTTGCACCCGTAGTGGTTAGACCTGACACCGATTCAAATAGGGCGTCCATAAAACTTAGGTTGGGGGCTTCGGACAGCATGAGCGGCAGTGCGCCAAAAGTACTGAGTACTAACCAGAAAAATACGGTGACAATAAAGCCATCTCGAGTGCGTAGCTCCCCAACCCGTTTTCTGGCGGGTAACCAAAAGGCCAAGCCGACGATTAGGGTGATGGCGAAGGCTAGTAGAAAAGTGTGAGAGGTAGTTTCGTTATAGATCGATGCCACGATAATCGGCGTCAACATAGTCAGGCTGAATATCATCAGCAAGACACCGAGTACTCGGGCTGTAATGGCAAAATGCATATTGATCTATGCCCTAGAAAAAGCTGAAATTAACCGCGAATAACTTCTCGACGGCTTTAGTGTTTTCTTTATCGACCACAAACACAATCACATGGTCTTCGGCTTGGATCACGGTGTCATGGTGGGCAATAATAACCTCCCCATTGCGCACCAGCGCCGCCAAGGTAGATCCGGGGGGCGACTTAATGTCACCGATGGCACGGCCAATTACCTTAGAACTTTTTTGGTCGCCATGAACCACTATTTCAAGTGCTTCTGCGGCACCGCGTCGAAGCGAGTGCACACTTACTGTATCGCCTCGACGGACATGTGTGAGCAGTGAGCTGGTGGTCGCCTGCTGGGGTGATATGGCGATATCAATTTCGCCGCCTTGCATTAGGTCCGCGTAAACTGGGTTAGAGATCAGTGTCATCACCTTTCTCGCCCCCAGCCTTTTGGCCAGTAGCGACGCCATAATGTTCACTTCGTCATCATTGGTTAGCGCTAAGAAAACATCTGTTTTATCAATGTTTTCATCGAGGAGTAATTCTTGGTCCGTTGCCGAGCCTTGCAGCACTACGGCCTTATTGAGCTTCTCTGAGAGGTAGGCTGCGCGGTCGGCAGAGAACTCAATAATCTTAATATTGTATTCGTCTTCGAGAGCTTTGGTGAGGCGGTAACCAATATTGCCGCCACCGGCGATCATCAGTCGGCGATAGGGTTTTTCGAGGCGTCGCAGTTCACTCATTACCTTGCGAATATTTTTCTTGGCGGCAATAAAGAACACTTCGTCGCCGTCTTCGATCACCGTGTCACCCACGGGAAATAGGGCGCTATCTTTGCGGAAAATGGCCGCTACTCGGGCATCAACATTGGGTATATGTTCTTTTAGGGTGCGCAGCTCTTGGCCAACCAGAGGACTATTGGCGACCGCCCGCAATGCAACTAACTGCAGAGCGCCATCGGCAAAATCCAACACCTGAAGTGCACCAGGCTGCTCGACTAGCTTACGAATATAGTCAGTCACCACCTGCTCAGGGGTAATCATCACATCAACCGGCATATGCTTGTCGTTAAACAGCAGCTTTTTATATTTGGGATTGGTGTAGTTGGGGGCACGAACCCGAGCAATTTTGGTGGGGGTGTGAAATAGCGAGTAGGCAACCTGACAGGCAATAATGTTGATCTCATCGCTGTTGGTGACAGCGACCAACATATCAGCATCTTCAATGCCTGCCTGCACCAACACGTCGGGATAACAGCCGGTGCCGACTACGGTGCGAATATCGAGACGATCTTGTAGTGCACGCAGAGCGTTGTCATTGATATCGACAACGGTAATGTCGTTGTACTCTCGGGCCAGATTCTCTGCCAATGTAGCGCCTACCTGTCCGGCGCCGACTATCACTATTTTCATGGTCATTCCGAGTTGTTATCAGCCTTCTTTTCTAAGCTGGCCTTTTGCAAGCGGCAATAATAGAACCCATCGTTGCCATTAATGGCGGGAAATAACTGCCGCCCATAATCTGTTTTGATTCCCCAGTCTGCGTCAATGGTTAGCAGTGAGGCATCGGCATTGTCTGCCAAAAACTGTTCAATTACCCGATCGTTTTCGTCTGGCAAAACAGAGCATGTTGCGTAGAGCAGAATGCCACCTTTATTCAGGGTTTGCCAAAGCTGATTAACCAGCTGTAACTGTATGGCTGCTAGCTTAGCAATATCCGCAGGTTTGCGCAGTATTTTGATATCTGGGTGACGTCGAATCACGCCGCTTGCCGAACAGGGTGCATCAACAAGAATTCGATCAAAAGGTGTGCGATTAAACGGAGCTGGGTCCCACCATTGTTCTAGATTACCCGCATCCGCAGCGACTAATTCTGCTTCAAGGCCCAGGCGTTGCAAATTTTCAGTGACGCGAACAAGGCGACGCTGCTCCAGATCTAAAGCCACTACTCTGCCTAAGTCTGGCTGACTCTCGAGAATGTGGCAGGTCTTGCCCCCGGGGGCGCAGCAGGCATCCAGCACAGTTTGGCCCGTCTCTAGCATGAGCAGCGGGGCTGCTAGCTGTGCGGCCTCGTCCTGCACGCTGGCGTAGCCATTGGCAAAATCTGGCAGTGCGGTAACGTCCATGGGTGCCGTCAGCACAATTCCCTGAGGACTGTGTAGGGCTTCGGTGGCAGCAATGTCGGCGGCTGCCAGCTGATCGAGATAATCCTGACGCGACGTGCGTAGTTCATTGACTCGCAGCACCATAGGGGCGCGTTCATTATTCGCCGCAATAATATTGTCAGCGGTCTCTGTCGGCCAAGAGTCACGAATCTTACCCAACAGCCACTTTGGATGTGCCGTTTGAAATACCTGATTGTCGGCTTGCTGATCAATGAGCTCTTGTCCCTGGCGCTGAAAGTTGCGCAACACCGCGTTAACGAGACCTTTTGCCCAGCGACGATTTAGTTTGGCGGTTGCCGACACGGTTTCGTTGATGACAGCGTGGTCGGCAATGCGCATATACATGAGCTGGTAAAGGCCACAGGCCACCAGACCCTGAATTTCTAAATCTTTTTCACGCAGTGGCTTTGCAATAAGCTCTTTAAGCAGAATAGCAATCTGGGGATACCAGCGCATGGTGCCAAAACATAGCTCCTTTAAGAGAGGGCGTTCTTTCTCGTCTACCTTGTCGCTGTACTCGGGTAGAAGTGCCGAGAGGGATTGTCCCCGCAGGACCTTGGCGATGACCTCTGCAGCGGCGGCGCGAACATTCATCGGTTAGGCTCCAAGCTGTTGGTCAACAGCAAATAGATCGGCACGGGATTTTAATATTTCAGACACCGGCATTCTTGATTTTCCGGCTAGCTGGATTTCTGTTAGCACCAAACTGCCCTGCCCGCAGGCTACTACCAAGCTGTTGGCGTCAGCGCTAATAATCTTACCAGGTGTGTCGGCGTGGTCTGTTGGCCCCAATGTTGCCGTCCAGACTTTTAAGCGCTGTCCGTCGACCAGGCTATAAGCAGCGGGAAAAGGGTTCAGGGCGCGTATACGACGATCAAGAATCACCGCCGACTGAGACCAGTCTATCAAGGCTTCAGTTTTATCGATTTTACTGGCATAGGTGCTCTGTTGGTTATCTTGAGCAATACCCACGGCGGTGCCTTTTTCTAACTTAGCTAAATCCTGTAACAGAGCCGGTGCGCCCAGCTCTGCCAGTTTGTCGTAAAGAGCGCCGCTGGTATCAGTATCTAGGATTGGGCAGCGGGCAACACTGAGCATCGCGCCCGTATCTAGGCCTGCATCCATCTGCATGATAGTCACACCAGTTTCGGCATCACCGGCTTCAATCGCCCGCTGAATTGGGGCAGCGCCCCGCCAGCGCGGCAGTATCGAGCCGTGCACATTAATGCATCCTCGACGCGGTGTATCTAGCACGGCTTGAGGAAGAATAAGACCATAGGCCACCACCACCATAATGTCGGCACCAAGCTCGGCTAGCACTGCCTGAGCTTCTGGGGCTTTAAGAGACTGGGGTTGGTAAACAGGTAGGTCATGTTCTAGAGCGACCAGTTTAACGGCGCTGGAGGTCAGTTTTTTGCCGCGCCCCGCTGGGCGATCGGGCTGAGTATAGACAGCCACGACAGAATGGCGGACATCATTGATAAGGGCTTGAAGGTGTGTGGCGGCAAAGTGTGGGGTACCGGCGAAGATAATCTTCAAGCTATACGCTTCCTATGCTCGCTGCTTTTTGAGTTTCTTGCGTATGCGGTCGCGCTTTAGGGGCGACAGATAGTCCACAAATAACCGGCCTTCTAAATGATCAATTTCATGCTGAATACAAACCGCTAAAAGACCGACTGCTTCTTCTTCAAAAGCATTGCCATCTCGGTCTAGTGCTCTAATGATCACGTTGGCTGGGCGCTCCACGGTTTCATAAAAACCAGGCACTGAAAGGCAGCCTTCGTCATAGGGCAGAGTGCCGGGCTCCAGCACTTCTATCTCGGGGTTAATATATATCCGCGGTTCGTCTCGCTCATCGGAGATATCCATCACGATCACGCGTTGGTGCACATCGACCTGAGAGGCAGCCAAGCCAATGCCTTGGGCCTCGGCCATGGTCTCAAACATATCGTCGATAAGCTGCGAAATGCTTTCGTCAAACACAGTAACGGGCTCAGCTTTTATACGTAGCCGAGGATGTGGATATTCAAGAATGTCTAATCTAGCCATAGCGAATGTGATGAAATTCTAAAAAATAAGTTAAAAGCACTGCTAACATAAAGTTAACTCGTAACCGTTTTCACAGTTGAGTGTGACTCAGAGAGCGATTATACACTAACACTGTGCAGGGAAAGGACTCGAACACATGAAAAAAATAGTACTCAGCTTTATTCTATTGGTTAGCAGTTTAGCGCTTATAGTTTCCGTTAGTGCCGCCACAAACGATTCAGAGAGCTTGCTCAACGAAACCGTTCCAGATCAATATGAAGTGGTGACAGGGGATACCCTCTGGGATATCTCTGCCCTCTTCTTGCGTGACCCCTGGATGTGGCCAGAAATTTGGCATGCCAATCAGCAGATCGCCAACCCCCACCTTATTTACCCTGGGGATGTTATTTCTCTAATTTATATAGATGGTAAGCCTAAGTTGGTGGTGAAGCGCAGTCGTGACGAAAAGCGATCGCCACAAATTAGGGCAGAGGATCACAAAGCCCCCATTTCTGCCCTACCCCTTGAGGTCATCGAGGCCTTTTTGTCGAGTAACCGGGTTGCCAGCCATGAAGAATTAGACTCGGCCCCCTACGTACTGGGAGGCTATGAGCGTCGATTGCTGGTGGGTTTGGGGGACGATTTTTATGCCCGAGGTGATTTCAGCCAGCAAAAGCTCAGCTATGGTGTCTATCGGCGAGGTGATCCCTACATAGATCCTTCTAGCGGTGAGGTATTGGGGATGCGCGCCAAATCCGTGGGTATCGCCCAGGTAAAAGTGGTTAAAGACGATATTGCCACGCTAGGTACGACTTACGCCCAAGGAGAAATAAGGGTTAGAGATAGGCTGTTACCTCGAGAAGACCGAATATTACCTCCCACCTTTTACCCGCGAGCTCCCGAGGGGCAAATCAATGGCTCTGTTCTTAGCGTCGAGGGCCGCGTCCGCAATGCAGGTCTCCTAGATGTAGTCGCGTTAAATCGTGGTGATCGTGACGGGCTTCAGATCGGAGATACTCTGGCAATATACAAAGCCGGCGAACAGGTAAAAGATCCGGTGACTAAAAAACGTGTTCGCCTGCCGGACGAGCGCGTTGGGCTACTCATGGTTTTTTATACCTACCAAAAAATGAGTTTTGGGCTGATTTTGGAGGCAGATCGACAGCTTGATATTGGTGATCTCGTTCGCAACCCATAAAAGTAGATGCTTAAGCCCATGCCAGACTCAGTACCTAATGCAAAAGCCCAGGCTAATAGACCATTAACGGCGTCGTCAAATACGCCATTAACTGCGCAAAAAAGCGGAGAGGTTGGTATGGGGCCTGCTCTTAATCCAAATCCCAGTCCAAATCATAGCCCCGCTCTTAATCAAGATACTAGCCCCGCTAGTAATAAAGAGCTGGGCTCTAATTTAGACCCCAGCCAAGAAACTCATTTTGCTTTGGTGTCACAGCTACTGGACAGCTTTTCCTGCAACGTCCAGGCTGAGCTGCTAGCTCTGTATGGCAGCTATACGGCCATATTTTGTACTACCGCTGACATGTCTTCTAGTTTAATCTCGGATGCAATCCAAGATAAGGTCGAGGCTCTTCGCTATCAATATCAGCAGCGCCATTGGGAGCCTCAGCTAGAATCAATATTGCGCACTGTCGAGCAAGTGGGTGCAGGCATCATCCCTATCACCAGCCCAGATTATCCGGCTCAGCTGCGTCAAATCGTCTCAGCACCCCCAATTCTTTATATCCGTGGCAATAGGGACTGCCTGCAGCTGCCTCAGATAGGTATTGTTGGCAGTAGACGAATGACTCAGGGTGGTGAGCGTAATGCCTTGCAATGGGGTCAGAATTTGGCTGAGGCTGGGTTTACAGTCACCAGCGGCCTCGCACTGGGGGTGGACGGCGCGGCCCACTGCGGAGCACTGCAAGCGACTAATGGCCCTGGTGTAGGCACGACGGTAGCAGTCATGGCGACGGGCATCGACAGGATTTATCCCTTTCGCCACAATAAACTGGCTGATCACATATTACAGGCCGGGGGAGCGCTGATTACAGAGTTTGCTCCGGGCGGTAAGCCCCTGCCCCCCTGCTTCCCACAGCGCAACCGGATTATTAGCGGTCTGAGTCTTGGAATACTGGTGGTCGAGGCGGCTCTCAAAAGTGGCTCATTAATTACTGCTCGATTTGCCATGGAACAGGACCGTGAGGTCTTTGCTATTCCGGGGTCCATTCACAATCCCCAGAGTAGAGGCTGCCATTTACTCATTAAGCAGGGTGCCAAGCTGGTAGAAACCACTGCAGACATTATTGATGAGTTGCGCGGCCCTCTCGCAGGCCTGTCCGAGGGACTTCCCACGCAAAAACTGCCCCAGTCTTTGCCGCACCCACGAGTAGACGTGCCTATAGACGCTGACGAGGCCCTATTACTGGAAAAAATGGGCTACGAGCCCGCCGACAGAGACAGCCTCGGCCAACACTTCCAGGCAGAAAAATTGGCACAATTATTAATCTCTCTTGAGCTCAAAGGCGTAATTGCTAATGACCATGGCCTGTTCCAGCGCCTAGCCTAAATACTGGGCTTAAACGAGAGCCTGAAACACTAACCTGTAGCCGCAGCATTACTTGAAGTTGCACCGAACTCCAAGTTCCGGTAGCCTGCGCGATTCTTGGAAAAGGTGACTAAAAAATGACCACTCCCTTTGTAGCAATTTTAATGGGCTCCGACTCTGATTTACCAGTAATGGAAGCCAGCTTCGAAATTCTTAAAAAATTCGATATCCCCTTTGAAGTAAAGGTGACATCGGCCCACAGAACCCCCGAAGCGACTCACAGCTTTGTTACTGACGCTGATGCTCGCGGCTGCGTAGCCTTTATCTGTGCCGCAGGCATGGCGGCGCATTTGGCCGGAGCAGTTTCTGCTACCACGTTAAAGCCCGTTATCGGCGTGCCCATTAATGGCTCTCTAGACGGTTTGGATGCACTGCTATCTACCGTTCAAATGCCTGGTGGCATCCCGGTAGCCACAGTTGCTATAGGTAAAGCAGGCGCCAAAAACGCTGCCTATCTTGCCGCTCAAATTATCGGTGTTTCAGATCCAGAAATGCATCGCAAACTGGTCGCTGAGCGAGCAGCCAATGCTGCAGCTATTATTGCCAAAGATGCGGCTCTGCAGGAAAAGCTGAAAAACAGCTGATCATTCCTGTGATCGACTGGAATAACCATCCCACTATTTGTTCTGCCGTCGAGACGATGCAGGGCAATGGGGTGGTTGCCTACCCTACCGAAGCTGTCTGGGGCCTGGGTTGTGACCCTGCCTCTGAAGCTGCGGTACATAAAATCTTGCAACTTAAAGGCCGCGATGTCAGCCGGGGTCTTATTCTCATTGCCGATCATATTGACCGCTTTGCGCCTTTCTTGCAGGGCCTTGATAAGGATCATCTGCAGCGCTTTGAATCTGGTTACCATAAGCCGACCACTTGGCTGGTGCCACACAATGGTGCAGCGCCTCTCTGGATTGTTGGCGAACATCAGACCGTTGCACTGCGTGTAACGGTTCATCCGTTAGCCGCTGCCCTGTGCAAATCATTCGCTGGCCCCATCGTGTCGACTTCCGCTAACCCTCAGGGTTTGCCTGCGGCGACCACAGCGCTTAAAGTGGACAGCTACTTTGGCGATGCCATTGATTATCAGACCTTAGGCGCTGTTGGCGACAATGAAAACGCTAGTGAAATCAGGCACTTACTTACAGGACAGGTTGTCCGCCCAGGATAAGATGCAAGCAATCGATAAAAATCTCGTAAAGACTTACCTCCTTGGTTTACAGGACAGTATCTGTCGTGCACTGCAGGCAGAAGATGGCGCCGAATGGAAAGAAGACAGCTGGGTCCGCGACGAAGGTGGTGGTGGGCGCAGCCGGGTTGTCGTCGATGGGCCGTTGATTGAAAAAGGTGGTGTTAACTTCTCCCATGTCTTTGGCGATCAGATGCCCGCCTCTGCCACCCAAAACCGCCCAGAGTTGGCGGGACGCAGCTTTGAAGCCATGGGTGTCTCGCTAGTAATTCACCCCAATAATCCCTACGTGCCTACCTCCCATGCCAATGTGCGCTTTTTTATTGCCGAAAAAGAAGGAGCAGACCCGGTCTGGTGGTTTGGGGGTGGTTACGACCTGACGCCCTATTACGGCAACGAAGAAGACTGTATTCATTGGCACAGCACCGCCAAAAAGGCTTGCGACCCGTTCTCTGAAGAGCTGCATCCGCGTTTTAAGGGCTGGTGTGACGACTACTTTTATCTCAAGCATCGCGACGAACCCCGAGGTGTAGGTGGTTTATTCTTTGACGACTTTAATGAACTAGGTTTTGACCAGAGCTTTGCGTTTATGCGCAGCATTGGCGATAGCTTTACCAAGGCCTATCTGCCTATCTTGCAGCGCCGTCGCGCTATGGAATATGGCGAGCGCGAGCGTAACTTTCAGCTCTACCGTCGCGGGCGCTACGTAGAGTTTAATCTGGTCTATGACCGAGGCACATTGTTCGGTCTGCAAACTGGCGGCCGTACAGAGTCTATACTGATGTCACTACCTCCGCTGGTGCGTTGGGAGTACGACTGGAACCCTGAGCCTGGCAGCCCTGAAGCCGAGCTCTACGAAAAATACCTGATTCACCGAGACTGGGTTTAATAATGACCGATAAATATGCCGTATTTGGCAATCCGATTAAGCACAGTAAGTCGCCAGAGATTCATCGCGCCTTTGCGGTGCAAACCGTTCAGGCCATGGATTACAGCAGGCAGTTAGTTGACACAGATGGCTTTGCCGCCGCCGCAGACAGTTTTTTTGAAGCGGGGGGCAAGGGGCTCAATATCACCGTACCTTTTAAGCAGGACGCCTACAGCTATTGCTCGCGCACCAGTGCCAGAGCTCGCCGGGCCGGTGCCGTGAATACTCTAGCCTTGCAAGAAGATGGCACGATACTGGGAGATACCACTGACGGTGCAGGTTTAGTCAGGGATATTAAAGAAAATTTAGGCTGGGAAATTCGCGCCAAGCGAGTGCTTATTTTGGGTGCAGGCGGTGCCGTGCGCGGGATTCTGGAGCCACTGCTGGCAGAGCAGCCTCAGCATGTAGTGATCGCCAACCGCACTATCGAAAAAGCATTGCAGCTCTCTAAGGGTTTTGCGGAGCTTGGCTATATTCTGGGTTGCGGGCTGGATATGCTCGATGGTCAGGAGTTTGATCTTATTATTAATGGTACCAGCGCGAGCTTGCAGGGTGGCATGCCACCACTGCCAGACAGCTTGCTGGCACCTAGTTCCGATACCGCTAAAACTGCCTGTTACGACATGATGTACGGTGCGGTGCCAACGCCCTTTATGAGTTGGGCGCGCCAGCGTGGAGCCATAGCCTCAGACGGCCTTGGCATGTTGGTTGAGCAGGCAGCGGAATCCTTTGACCTATGGCGCGGTATTCGCCCGCAGACCAACCAAGTGCTCGATGCCCTGCGCCTTAATCTTGCGGCGCAAGCCACAGCAAAGCTCTAGCCTTCTCGCTGTTCTAAAAAGCTCTAGCCCTCTTGCTGTTCTAATAAGTACTGGTCTTTGAGCTTGACGTAATTGGCCGGCGAGTAGGTAAAAAAGGTTTTTTCGCTGTCGGTTAGAGGCCGCATCTGTTTGCAGGGGTTGCCCACATAAACAAAGCCGCTTTCCAGGGTCTTTCCGGGCGGTACCATGCAGCCGGCACCAATAATCACCTCGTCATGCACCACTGCGCCATCATTAACAATGGCGCCATTGCCCACCAAAATCCGATTACCTAGAGTACAGCCGTGAAGCACAGCGCGGTGGCCGATCACCACATCATCGCCAATAACTAGAGGCCAGCCCTTGGGATTGAAGTCCGAGGCATGGGTTATATGCAGTACCGCGTTGTCCTGAACATTTGAGCGAGCGCCCACCGCGATACTATGCATGTCGCCGCGAATAACGGCACCCGGCCACACCGAAGCATCATCACCGAGGGTGACATCGCCAATCACGGTAGCGGCGGGATCAACATACACTCGTTGACCTAGTTTTGGCGAAATGCCGCGATGGGAGCGAATAGAGTGATCCATAAAGATTGATGTCCGATATAATAAGGATCCTATTGTGGTGAACTATTCATGGCTTTTACAACTAAAAAACAATTTATTGCAGGTGTTACCTGCCCCAAGTGCGCGCTGATGGATAAGATTCAGGCCTTTACAGAGGACGGCGTCAATTACAGAGAGTGCGTTAGCTGTGGGTTTAAAGACGAGATGAGACTGTCATCCACCCCGCGAGAGCTCGAGACAAGGGTCAATACAGACGAGGAAGAGATTGCCAATCAGACGCAAACCGTTCGGCTAGTCGACCCGCAAGGCTAGTTGATTCGCAAAGCTAGTTGACTTGAAAGCCTAGTTAACCCAAAAGCTCGCTCACCCAACCCAAAGCCCCAACAGAGCCGCTCCCGTAACGTCAGCGCCCCTCCTGTAACAAAAGCCTCGCTCGCGTAAATTCAGTGCAGACGCACTCGGCTATTTTGACTCTTAAAGAGTAGGCGAATATTGGAGCTGTCGGTCAAGCAAGGGAAGCGAGCGATGGGGTCATTACTCAGCTTGCTGGCATAAGCCTCTAGTTTTTGCTGCACCAGTTCATCATTTTTTATCGCTAAGAGCAGTTTATCGTTGAGCAGCTGAATGGCACCGTCAATTTGATTGGCAAAAGGCTCGCCGATAATATGATGCACAATTAAGTTAGAACGAGTCATATCCACCGGTATCACCGGGCAATTATAGTTGGCGCTCAGCACATCATTCAGTTCTTCAAGCAGCCGATGGGCTAGATAGGCCTGATACATATGAGCCTCTAAAGTCTCTTCACTCGACACTACCGTGACGGGCACATCGAGAAACTCTTTGGCGGTTGTTACTTGGCGTTCGATTTCGCCGCTAATGTTGGCCTTACGCAAAAAATCTTCAAAAGCTTGAGTAAATTCGGGTACCAGCTCCACATAGCGCTCTATAAAAGAGGCCAGCGCGGCAGTGCCGTCATTTTCGCGGAGATTAATGGAATGGTGCAGGTGCTTTACCCGCTCATTTAAATAAGCGACTAGGAACTCATTGGTCTGTGCCGAAAGTGCCAGCATAATTGGGCTCTCTGTACTCGTTATATCATCAATCGTTGTATCGTCAATATTGTCTGGTCTGTTAACTATTCGCAGCAGTATATTGATTGCCGACGGGCCTTACGCTCAAAGGCTTGTACAGTTAAATCTAGCAGGTTTTAGCCTCTGTGCCAGTAACTTTACGATTTATACCAGTGGGAATCTATTAATTACCGCATAAACATTGATAATTTGATCGTTTTCTTGGTGGAGAAACGTACAGTCTTTTGCTACACTCGCGGCGCATTTTATAGCGCTCATTTAAATTGTTAGAGCGTCCATACAGAGGAAGAGCTTTAATTCCTAATTTACCACGGAGAAACAAGCGATGTTGAAAAGAGCGCAAGCACTTTTCTTGGGACTGCTGGGCCCAGTTGTTGCATTAGCAACGGCTGGCAACGTTAGCGCGGAGAGCGCGACGCGGCAGCTCAATATGCCTCAGGGAGTGACCGAAGTCAGTCAAGCGGCCTACGATATTCACATGATCATGATGTGGATTTGTACTGTAATCGGCGTAGCCGTATTTGGCTTTATGTTTTACGTCATGTACGCGCACCGCAAATCTCGCGGCGCAGTGGCGGCAAACTTCCATGAACATCATGTGGTTGAGCTTATCTGGACAATTGTTCCAGCGCTCATTCTCATCGTCATGGCTATTCCGGCGACCACCGCCCTGCTTAAGGTGTACGACACCGAAAACGCAGACATTGATATCAAGGTAACGGGCTATCAGTGGAAATGGCAATACGAATATATAGGTGAAGGCGTTAAGTTCATGAGTGAGCTGCGTACTTCTCAGGACGAAATCTACGGCCGCGCTCCGAAGGGTGAACATTACCTCCGCGAAGTGACACAGCCTCTGGTTATTCCGACTGGCAAGAAAGTTCGCTTCCTTATTACCGGCAACGACGTAATCCACAGCTGGTGGGTTCCCGACTTTGGCGTTAAGCGCGATGCAGTTCCAGGCCTGTTTACTGCCGCTTGGGCAAAAACAGACATCCCGGGCACCTACGTCGGCGAATGTACCGAGCTTTGCGGTATTGGCCACGCCTTTATGCCAGTTGTTGTCGAAGTGAAACCAGAAGCTGAATACAACGAATGGCTGGCTGCTAAGAAAGAAGAAGCCGCTGTTTACGCATCGACTATCGGCAAAGAGTGGACTTTCGACGAGCTAATGGTTCGCGGTGAAGAAGTTTACGAACGCTCCTGTGCCGGCTGTCACCAGTCGGACGGTAAGGGTATCGCTGGAGTATTCCCAGCACTAAAAGATAGCCCGATTGCACTGGGGGCCAAAGAAGGCCACATCGCCGTTCTTATTAATGGCGTACCAGGTACTTCAATGCAGTCATTTGCTGATCAGCTATCTGAAGTTGATATTGCAGCGGTCGTGCATTACGAGCGCAACGCATGGGACAACAATGTTGGCGATCTAACACAGCCAATTGATGTTCTTAATTACAAACAAGGCCAATAGGGGAGTTTTTGATATGGCACATGGTCCCGCAACACTCGCTGACGGCTGGTTAAAATATATTAGCCGTTGGGTCTTTACTACAAACCATAAAGACATTGGCACACTGTACCTCTGGTTCAGTTTCGCTATGTTTATTATGGGCGGTGCTTTTGCGATGGTTATCCGCGCAGAGCTCTTCCAGCCAGGCATGCAGTTAATCAAGCCTGAGTTCTTCAATCAGATGACTACCATGCATGGTTTAGTCATGGTGTTTGGTGCAATTATGCCGGCCTTTGTTGGCCTAGCTAACTGGATGATTCCGATGATGATCGGCGCGCCAGATATGGCATTGCCGCGCATGAACAACCTGAGCTTCTGGATTCTTCCGTTCGCATTTGCGATTTTGACTTCCACATTGTTTATGGAAGGCGGCGGTCCTAACTTTGGTTGGACATTCTACGCACCACTCTCCACCACCTATGCACCAGATACAGTGAACTACTTTATCTTTGGTGTGCATATCATGGGTGCATCTTCAATTATGGGCTCCATTAACATTATCGCTACGGTAATGAATATGCGCGCACCTGGCATGACCTACATGAAAATGCCAATGTTCGTATGGACCTGGGTTATTACAGCCTTTTTGCTAGTGGCAGTAATGCCAGTATTGGCCGGCGCAGTAACTATGATGCTTATGGATATTAACTTCGGTACTAGCTTCTTCGATGCAGCTGGTGGCGGTGACCCGGTACTGTTCCAGCATATTTTCTGGTTCTTCGGTCACCCAGAGGTTTACATTATTATCCTGCCCGCCTTTGGTGTGGTCTCTCAGATTATTCCTACGTTCAGCCGCAAGCCGCTGTTTGGTTATTCGTCAATGGTTTACGCCACTGCCGCGATCGCCTTCCTGTCGTTTGTTGTTTGGGCACACCACATGTTTACTGTAGGCATGCCAATCGCCGGTGAGCTGTACTTTATGTACGCCACTATGCTGATTGCAGTGCCAACAGGTGTGAAGGTCTTTAACTGGATCACTACCATGTACAGAGGCTCATTGACCTTTGAAACTCCAATGCTATTCAGCATCGCGTTTGTGATTCTGTTTACCTTTGGTGGCTTCACCGGAATGATGTTGTCGATTGCAGCGGCGGATATGCAGTATCACGATACCTACTTTGTTGTAGCCCACTTCCATTACGTAATGGTTGCCGGTGCAGTATTTAGTGGTACCGCAGCAGTTTATTACTGGCTGCCAAAATGGTGCGGCAAGATGTATGACGAAACCATGGGTAAGCTCCAGTTTTGGATCGCCTTTATTGGTTTCAACATCACGTTTATGCCACAGCATTTCCTCGGTTTAGCAGGTATGCCACGTCGTTACGCTGATTACGGTCTGCAGTTTGCAGACTGGAACATGGTCTCAAGCATCGGTGCATTTATGTACGGTGGTGCGCAGATTTTGTTCCTGTATAACGTCATCCGCACGATCGGCTGGGGCAAGCCCACAAATGATCCGCAGGTTTGGGAAGGTGCAGAAGGTCTGGAGTGGACATTGCCTACACCAGCGCCGTACCACACGTTCGCTACTCCACCAAAGTTAAAGTAAGAGGCACAATAAGTATGTCGGCGCATCCTAGTAATCGCTCGCTACTGGTCAAGTTGACCGCGTTAGCCGCCGCTATGTTTATGTTTGCAATCTTTGTGTTGCCGCCGCTCTATGATCTGTTTTGTGAGATCACGGGGATTGGCGGCAAGACAGAAGGCGCTTACACGGCAGTTGCAGTAGAAGTAGATACATCCAGAAATATTGAAGTGCAGTTTGTTGCGACCAATAACGCCACCATGCCCTGGGATTTTTACCCCATCGAAGAGCGAGTGATCGTTCATCCGGGCGAGTCTCGAGAAGTGGCGTTTTATGCTCACAACAGAACAGGGCAAGACATGCTGGGCCAAGCCATTCCCAATGTGCTGCCTAACAATGCTGCAGATTACTTCCATAAAACGGAATGTTTTTGCTTTAACAACCAACCCTTAGCGGCAGGCGAAACAGCCGAGCTAGCGTTGGTGTTTATTATAGATCCAGATCTACCGGCCAGTGTGAATACAGTAACCCTGTCCTACACAATGTTTGATATAACAGACCGCACCAATGTGCAGGTCTCACAAGTACAGTAAACGGAGAGAAACGATGTCAACAGAAAGTACTTATTACGTACCCGACCAGAGCAAACTGCCGATAATCGCGGCAACTGGCATGGGTGTAATGGCTTATGGTGCTGCCTCATGGGTTCTAGAGGGTGGTACTGCCACCATCTTCCTGCTGGGCTCACTGCTTATGGCTGGCGTTTTGTACAAATGGTGGAGCATCGTCATTGACGAAAATATGCGCGGTCTCGCCAGCCCACAGCTCAAGCATTCTTATGTCTTGGGTATGCTGTGGTTTATCTTCTCTGAAGTGATGTTCTTTGCCTGCTTCTTTGGCGCCCTCTTCTATGTTCGCGTCTTAGTGAATTCCTGGATTGGCGGCGAAGCTGCTGTCGGCTGGTTCGATGACACCCCAACAGACGCAGCGGCTGCTAATGCTGTGCACCTATGGCCTGGCTACGAGACTGCATGGCCACCAATGATCACTCCAGATCAGGCTGTTAATGGCGACGCCGCTCAGTTTAAGGGCCCAGACCAGAACATGAGCTTCCCAGGTTGGGACCGTATTCTGCATTGGTTACCGTTGTGGAACACGTTGGTTCTAATTACTTCAAGCTTCACAGTGCATATTGCGCACACGGCATTGAAAGACGATAACCGCAAAAAGTTTAATATTTGGTTAGGTATTACCGTTGCCCTAGGTATTTTCTTCCTGTTCTTGCAGGTCGAAGAATATATCGAAGCCTACGTGCACATGGGTCTGACTCTTGAGTCGGGAATCTATGGCACTACGTTCTTTATGCTCACCGGTTTCCACGGCATGCACGTTACTCTGGGTACCGTGATGCTGTTGATTCAATGGATACGCGGACTAAAAGGCCACTTTACCCATGATGATCAGTTTGGTTTTGAAGCTGCTTCTTGGTACTGGCACTTTGTAGACGTGGTTTGGGTAGGCTTGTTCCTGTTTGTTTACGTACTTGCGTAAGTAACAGCAGAGTTACCGAAGCGGCCAGGTATTCCCTGGCCGTTTTCATCTCTGGCTTAAAGTATTACTGCTTTGGCGGAGCCTGAATTGGATAAGGTGTTGTGGCCTCTGGATGTAGCTGACGATCCCAGGGTGCTTTACTGCTAAGCTGCCCGGTATAAGCGCCGAAGATAACAGTTCCGATTAGAAGGCCGGCAAGCGTGATACGCAGACCTAGAGCGAACAGCAAGCGGCGTTTTGAGTTGCCTAGGTCTTTCACCAGAAAGCGCAGGCCGCTAAATAGGCTGATCACTACGGCGATAAACAGTACAACAATAATAGTCTTTAATAGCATGGTATTAACCGCTCTTGAGAAAGGTTGGAATTTAAACACAGATGACCACTGAGCCCCAATTATCTACGCAGGGATTTACCTGGCAGCCCAATAAAAAAATATTGTTGCTGAGCTTTTGCCTGTTTCCGCTTTTGGTCACCTTGGGATTCTGGCAATTAGATCGGGCTGACGAAAAGCAGCGTATTGTTAATCAGTACAATGCGAACCAGCAGGCCGCACCGGCGACCGTAATCGATCTGTCCAGGGCCACAAATTTGGGCATTGCTCAAAATTTACAATATCGCAGCGCATGGTTGGTGGGCGAGTTGGACTCAAGCCGCGAGATCATCCTCGACAACCGTGTTAAAAACGGTCGTCCTGGCTACGAAATATTGCAAGCTCTCACCGTTATTGGGCTAGAGCAAAAGGTGTTGGTCAACCGAGGTTGGGTGCCGGCTTCACTAGATCGCAGAGAGCTTCCTGAGATAGAGCCTGTAATGGGTTCGGTTCAGCTGCGCGGATCCCTTTACCAGACACTAGGTGGTTATCGCCTCGACGACGGTATAGGCCGAGTCAGTGCATGGCCAGCCCGAGTAGGCTGGGTATCAGCCGAGCGTGCAGAGCTGTTATTTGGTGAAACCTTTTTCCCCTATCAGCTGCGCCTCGATCAAGACAGTGTGGGTGCACTACAAACAGGCTGGGCTACAGTATCTGTAATGCCAGCCAAACACACAGGCTATGCGGTGCAATGGTTTGCCATGGCATTTGTATTATTAATCATGACAGTGATTGCCAACTCGAATTTACCAGAGCTTTCAAAAAGAAGCTCAGCAAAAAGGCGCTCTTAAAAAAAGCCCAGCAAAAAGCAGCTCAAAAAAGCGTCGAGAAACTAGCTCAGACCCTGAACAATAGGACCAAATAATGACTGAAACGACAGAGATAACCGCCAAGCAACGAAGCTTCCAGTATCAAATCTGGCTAATGCTGATTATTGTTTTCGGTGTGATACTAGCTGGCTTCTTAATGGTACCGAAAACCGAAGAGCAGCGATTAGCCATGATGGAGCGCCTAGGCACTACTAACCAGGGCGATATCGTCAGCCCGACGGTCGACCTGAGCTCATTACTAGATTCAATCCCTCAAGACGAAGCGGCTAAGTGGAAAGTAGTCGTTGCTGGGGGTGAAGGCTGTGACCAAGGCTGTCAGGACGTTTTGGTCAACAGTCGTCAGATTCATATGCTGTTGGGTAAATCCAGCCTGCGCCTTGAACGTGTTTACCTGCCCGACTCAACTAATCTAGAGTTGCTTGAACTTGAAGAGCTGCAGGCCGCTCACCCCTATTTGATTATTAACCCCGTAGACTCTGCCGACTTGAGCGCATTGTTACAGGGTAGCTCCGCAGAATGGGATATGGCCGACACCAGATATTTCGTGGTCACCCCAGACTATCAGGCCGTTTTATACTACACCCAGCAACATGATGGTGCCGGTCTGCTAGACGACCTAAAACATCTGTTAAAATACTCACCAAACCGATAACAACAGCACTGAGCTATTTGGGATAAAACACCATGTCGAACGTTGAAACGACCATCGCAGTAACTTGGCGCGACTATTTAGAGCTTTGTAAGCCTAATGTAGTCGCCCTAATGATACTGACCTCAGTGATCGGTATGTTGCTGTCGACAACCGCATCAATCCCAATGCAAATATTAATCTTTGGTAATCTGGGTATCGCGCTCTGCGCGGGCTCTGCCGCTGCGGTCAATCATATTGTCGATCGCAATGTCGATGACAAAATGGCCCGCACCGCCAGTCGCCCTATCGCCCAGGGCCGCCTAGACCCTAAGCAAGCCGTTATCTTTGCCATGGTCACCGGTCTTGCGGGCATGGCTATCCTAATTGTTTTTACTAACGTTCTGACTGCTTGGCTTACGCTGGCTTCATCCGTTGGTTATGCCTTTGTTTACACAATGTTTCTCAAGCGCGCTACACCCCAGAATATTGTCATTGGTGGTTTGGCCGGCGCAGCACCCCCGCTACTAGGCTGGGTGGCCGTCACTGGTGAGATACACCACAATGCTTTGCTTTTAGTGCTCATTATTTTTGCTTGGACACCGCCCCACTTTTGGGCACTGGCCATACACCGTAAAGAAGAATACGCCAAGGCAGATATCCCCATGTTGCCTGTGACCCACGGCGAGCGATACACCAAGATTAATATCTTGCTGTACACCGTGATGCTGATTGTGGTCACCACCCTGCCCTACTTAACCGGTATGTTTGGCTGGTTGTATCTGGCGGGTTCGTTGCTACTCGGCGGGCGCTTTCTCTACTGGGGAATCGTTATGTGGTTCGACAAAGACAGCGGCATGAAGACCTTTAGATTTTCGATTGTTTATCTGATGGTGCTGTTCGCTCTGATGCTGGTCGATCACTACCTGATCGAAACCGCACTCTATATAGCGTAACGCCGCTACTGAAACCTAGATTTTCTGGCGATTATTAGACACAACTCACAGGACAGACCCCATGGAACAGAAAGCCGCAATTCGACGAACTATAGCCATCGTACTGGCCTTTATTGCGCTGGTGATTTACGGCTTTATCTGGCGTATGAACCAACCAGTGGTTTTAAACGAAGAACAGCTGCGTGTTAACGGTGCTATCGTTTTGAATACCCCAAGAATTTTCAGTGATTTCGAGCTGGTAGACCACCGCGGCGAGACGTTTAATATTGCTCGCATGCAAGACGTCTGGACTATCGTCTTTTTCGGCTTTACCAACTGCCCAGATATTTGCCCTACGACCTTGGCGACCCTCAACGACACCTATAGCAAGCTCAAAGACAGTGAGAAGGAGCGTCTACAGATCGTCATGATCTCTCTAGACTCAGAGCGGGATACTGTGGAAAAGCTGGCTGAGTACGTGCCCTACTTCAACGAAGAGTTTATTGGTGTCACGGGCAACAAGCACCTGATTCGCCGACTCACGGCAGAAATCAATGTTGCCTACAACAAGGTGCCATTAGAGGGCGAAGATTACACAATAGATCACAGCACTCAGCTAGTACTTATTAACCCTAAAGGCCATTATCACGGCTTCTTTAAAGCGCCTCATAGCGAAACCATGTTACGCAGCACCTGGCGTTCAATTTACGCGACGTTTTAACTGGTTAATTGAGTACTAAACCCGCTGCTTGAACCCGAGTGACAGGGTAAACAGCAGCGCGGCACAGAGCACCACCGACGGCCCAGCAGGGGCGTCGGTATACCAAGACATCGCCAACCCCATTACTACCGTCACCATCGCAATACCACTAGCAGCTATCGCCATCTGTTCCGGCGTTTGGCTCACTCTGCGGGCGGTTGCAGCAGGAATAATCAACAGCGCCGTAATTAACAGTACACCGACAATTTTCATAGCAATCGCAATCACCAGGGCCGTTATTAGCATCAACGCCGTGCGCACCATCACCACATTGGTGCCCTCCACTGCCGCTAATTCCGGGTCCACTGTAATATTGATCAGCTGTTTCCACAGAACGCCCAGTAAAACCAGCACCAGAGCAGCCACGCCATAGATTATCCAGAGGTCCTCAACGGTCACCGACAGTAAATCCCCAAATAACAGTGACATAAGATCAACCCGCACATCTGGCAGTAACGAAATCACCACCAATCCGGCTGCCAATGCTGAATGGGACAGAATACCCAACAAAGTATCTAGAGATAAAAAGCCCCGCTGTTCTAAGACTACTAGTCCCAGAGCCATCAATAGAGGTACCGCCGTTACGGTAATACTCAGATTAACTTCCAACAGCACGCCCAGAGCAACCCCTAATAGCGCACTGTGCGCCAAGGTATCGCCAAAATAGGCCATGCGTCGCCACACCACAAAACAGCCCAGAGGCCCCGCCACCACGGCCACACCAATGCCGGCCAGCAATGCATAGAGCAGAAAATCAGTCATGGTCACAGCCCTCCCCGTGTTGGTGGGTGCCACTGGCATCCAAAACCTCACCGTGAACACTGTGTTGGTGGTCATGATTGTGGGCATAAAGAGCTGTTTGTCCAGAAAGGGCCGTTTGTCCCGAAATGGGAGGTTGCCCGAAAATATCCAAATAGGCTGGGTCCTGGCTCACCTGCTCAGGCCGCCCATGGCAGCAAATATGCCGGTTTAGGCAAATCACACGATCCGTCGCCGACATAACAATATGCAGATCATGAGACACCATGAGTACAGCGCAGTTAAGGCTAGCACTCAGCTCGCCAATCATTTTATACAGCGCATTTTGGCCATTTACGTCCACCCCCTGCACCGGCTCGTCCAATACCAGCAAATTAGGCTTGCGTAAGATCGCCCGAGCCAACAGTGCCCGCTGCATCTCGCCTCCAGACAGTTTCTGAATCGGCGTAGCTGCCAAGTCCCCAATGCCCACAGACTCTAGGGCGCTGTGACAGGCACTGTGAGAAGTATTGGCCAGCTGCAAAAAGCGGCAGGTAGAGATAGGTAATGTAGGGTCAATATGCAGCTTCTGGGGCATATAGCCCACATTCAGATTGGCTGCCGGACACACAGTCCCCGAGTCCGGGGCCAGCAAACCCAAAACAATACGTACCAGTGTCGATTTCCCGGCACCGTTAGGGCCAATAAGCGTCGTAATCTCACCCTGATTGAGCTGCAGACTGATATTTTGCAGCACATGCTTGCTAGAAAAGCTTTTATTGACTCCCTCTAGAGTCATCAGGGGGCTAGTCATGGCTTGAGCCCTCGGAGTCGTCTGGATTACTCGAACATTGCGGGCAAAGCCCAAAAAGCTCGAGAGTCTGGCTCTGTAAGGTAAAATTAGCCTTATCGCTGGCGCTCTGGAGCAGGCCATTAATTGTGTTGTGGGCTACTTCGGCGGCGCTCCCGCACTGACTACAAATCATAAACAGATTACTATGCTCGCTATTGGGAAAAGGGCAGCCAATATAAGCATTTAAAGAAGGAATTCGGTGAATTAACCCCAGCTGTAGTAAAAATTCGATGGCTCGATAAACCGTGGGCGGTGCGATGGGCTTTTCTAGAAGCTTAGATAGCTGATCCTGCAGCTGGTAAGCGCCCAAGGGTTGGTGGCTCTGCCACAGCAAGCGCAGCACAGACTCGCGAGTGATGGTCATGCGCGCCTTTTTCTCAGTGCACAGATCATTGGCACGAGTTAGGGCAGCACTAATACAGCGCCCATGGTCATGGGGCTGGTGTACAAGCCTCGAATTTGTCAGCATAGCGAGCCTAATAGGTTAGGGTTTTAATAAATGATACGTTATAATATAACATTAATAAACAACAAGCAGATACTCTCTTGGTTACTTGCTAAAATTTCCGTTGAAAACTGATCGCTTTATGGCTAAAAAGATACAATATAACATTTCTGCGCTGCTGCTATTGGCTATCATCTTGATGGTGCCTGCCGTAAGCCAAGCCGCGGGCGAAGAAAAGGCTGAGACTAAGAGCAAAAACAGCACTTTTATATTAACTGTAGCTAAGCCTCTTATAGTCACCACCATTAAACCGCTGGCGATTATCGCCAAGTCTGCGGTGGGCGATGCCGCCGATGTGACCTATTTACTACCAGCCAATCAAGCGCCTCATAATTTCTCACTACCGGTATCCGCACTGAACAAAATCGCCCAAGCCGACCTAGTAATATGGGTGGGAGCCGACTTTGAAACCAGAAGCGCAAAAACCATGGCGGCATTGGCCAGTTCCAAGCTCATCACAGCCCTAGAGACTGAGGGCCACAATGCCATTGCACAGGGCAAGCCTCACCAGCACTCCATGGAAAACGACCCGCATATTTGGCTTAACCCCCAAAGCGGCAACCGCCTAGCAGCAGAAATTCAGTCTCGCTTGGGGCTGCCGATAAAGCAGATTATCAGTGCCGAGGAAGTGACTCAGTTACGAGATACTCTAACGGCCACAATGGCATCTGCCCAGGGTAAAACCTACCTTACTCACCATGACGCCTATGGCCATTTTGCTGAAGCCTTTGGTTTGCCATTAGGACTGTCCATTAGAGATACCAGTGGTGGTGCCCAGGGCGCCAAAAGCCAATACCAGCTGCGCAAAAATATCCTCCAGGCCAATGTGAGCTGCGTATTTGTTGAGCCCCAGTACCACAATAAAGATGCCGTCATTATTGCCGCCGAATTTAGCCTGCCGCTTATTGCGCTTGACCCCCAGGGTCAGTCCCAGCCAATACATGGTAACGCCTACAGAGAATTTATCGCCGCATTAGTGGTGCAATTTAAGGCCTGTTTCCAGTAAATGATGTATCCTTAAACCTTCAATTCCCATCAAAAAAGCAAGCAACCTATGTCCACAAAAACACCGCTGATACTTGTCGATGGCTCCTCATACCTTTACCGAGCATTCCATGCATTGCCACCGCTGACCAATAGCAAAGGCAACCCCACTGGCGCGGTCAAAGGGGTGATCAACATGATGCGGAGGTTGCAAAAAGATTACCCAGAGAGCACCCATGTGGTGGTGTTCGACGCCAAAGGTAAAACCTTTCGCGACGACATGTACAGCGACTACAAAGCCAATCGCCCCCCCATGCCTGACGATCTGCGCTCACAGATACAGCCGATACATAAAATAATTGAAGCCATGGGTATGCCCATGTTGGTGATCGAAGGTGTCGAGGCCGACGACGTGATTGGTACTTTAGCCTTGCAAGCAACAGAAGCCGAAATGGCCGTGGTGATATCGACCGGTGACAAAGATATCGCCCAGATGGTCACTGAAGATATCGTCATGGAAAACACCATGACCAACACAGTACTGGACAGGGCAGGGGTCATTGAAAAATTCGGCATTCCTCCAGAACTTATTATTGATTACCTAGCCCTGCTAGGCGACAAGTCCGACAACATTCCCGGTGTACCAGGAGTAGGCGAAAAAACAGCCTTAGGATTGTTACAGGGAATAGGGGGCCTAGATGCAATCTACGATCGCCTCGACGAAGTGGCAGGCCTAGAGTTTCGTGGCGCCAAAACTATGGCTCCCAAGCTCGAAGAACACAAAGAGCTCGCCTACCTTTCCTATAAACTCGCGACCATTAAAACTGATGTCGAGATGGAGCTATCAATCAGCGAGTTACACAACGGTGTTCCCGATGAAGGGGCATTACTAGCGCTGTTTAAAGATATGGAGTTTAAGACTTGGGTTAGCGAGCTAGAGACTGGCGGTCAATCAGCGGCTCCAGCTAAAGTGGTTAGCAAGAGCTCTGGCGGTGCAGCAGATGAGCCAACAGAAGCTAGCGCACCAGTGGTCAAAGCGGTTATAGAAACAGATTACCAAGCGGTGCTTACCCAAGACCAGCTAGATACCTGGTTAGACAAAATAGCCAAGGGCTCTCTAGTAGCCGTAGACACCGAAACCACCAGCCTAGATTACATGCAGGCGCAGATAGTAGGCGTGTCCATCGCCGTAGAGCCTGGCCAAGCAGCCTATATCCCATTTGGCCACGACTATTTGGGGGTTCCAGATCAGCTAGATAAAGACAGCGTACTGGCCCAGCTAAAACCATTGCTAGAAGATGCCAATATCAAAAAGGTCGGCCAAAACCTTAAATATGATATGAGCGTATTGGCCCAGCATGGTATCCATTTGCAGGGCATCGCCTTCGACACTATGCTCGAATCCTATGTCCTCGACAGTGTTGCTACCCGTCATGATATGGACAGTTTGGCGCAGAAATATCTCGACCAAACCACCATTAGTTTTACTGAGGTGGCAGGTAAAGGGGCAGGGCAGCTGACCTTTAACCAGGTCGCTCTTGAGCAGGCAGTGCCCTATGCCGCCGAAGACGCCGACATTACATTGCGTCTGCACGAGGCCCTATGGCCCCAGGTTTCCGCAGCAGACAGTTTGGTCAAAGTATTCAATGACATCGAGCTACCCTTAATACCAGTGTTATCCCGTATAGAGCGCACCGGCGCACTGGTCGATGGCACCCTATTATTTCACCAGAGTGCAGAGTTAGCAGTGCGTTTGGCAGAGTTAGAGGCTCAGGCCTGGGATATGGCAGGGCAAGAGTTTAATCTCGCCTCACCCAAGCAGCTCGGCGAAATCCTTTTTGAAAAGTTAGAAATCCCCATACTCAAGAAAACTGCCAAGGGCGCGCCGTCCACCAAAGAAGAAGTACTTCAAGAGCTGGCGCTAGATTACCCATTACCCAAAGTCTTATTGGAGCATCGCGGTTTAGCCAAGTTAAAGTCGACCTATACCGACAAGCTGCCAACCATGATTAACCCTACCACCAAGCGTATTCACACCTCTTACCATCAGGCGGGTACGGCCACAGGGCGGTTATCTTCCTCAGATCCCAATTTACAAAACATTCCCGTACGCACGGCAGAGGGGCGCCGAGTACGACAAGCCTTTATCGCCGCGCCGGGTAGTAAAATAGTCGCGGCCGATTATTCGCAAATTGAATTGCGCATCATGGCCCATCTATCTGAAGACCCCACATTAGTGAGCGCTTTTGCCGCAGGCCAGGATATTCATCGGGCCACAGCCGCAGAAGTTTTTGGTGTGGCAACAGAAGAAGTCACAGTCGATATGCGCCGCAGCGCCAAGGCAATTAACTTTGGTCTGATTTATGGCATGTCTGCGTTTGGTCTAGCCCGCCAGCTTAATATCGGTCGCAAACAGGCCGCCGAATATATAGAGCTATATTTTGAACGCTATCCCGGTGTGCAAAACTACATGGATACCATTCGTCACACCGCAGCCGAACAAGGTTACGTCGAAACTGTGTTTGGCCGTCGTCTGTACCTGCCCGAAATTAATGCGCGCAACGGCATGCGACGCCAAGCCGCAGAGCGCACAGCCATCAATGCGCCCATGCAGGGCACCGCCGCAGATATTATTAAGTTAGCCATGATCCATGTCGACGATTGGCTGGAGAACAGCGACTTACAGAGCCGCATGATTATGCAGGTTCACGATGAACTGGTACTTGAGGTGCCGGAATCAGAGATGGAAGTCGTCAACCAAGGCCTTGCAGACAGAATGGAAGCCGCCGCAGAGTTGCTGGTGCCTCTAGTTGTTGATGTAGGTGTTGGTGACAACTGGGACGAAGCCCACTAATTTCTGTTTAGTTGCGTGCTTTTGGCCAACGATCGTACTCCCGGATATCACGATTATTGGCCGACCAATCTGGTCTAGAGGCGCAAAAGATACTGTTATCCACCGGCCGGTCGGGTTCTTCGACCCAATAGCCAGGGTTAAAAAGTGGCCAGGGTTGCAAACTGCCAAGGGTTAAAGAGCACTGCTGCGCTTGCCCAGCTAGCCAAATTAGACCTTCAGCCTGAACCTTGACGCAGGTGGCAAAGCAGCGCCGTGAAATTTCCGGCAGGTCACCCAATGGCAGTTGGCAATTTCCGGGTGAAACCGGCGCCTTTTAATAGTAAATACCACCACAGAGGCAACTTCCTTGCATGGCTGCAGCCCTCTAAATATCGGGTTTTTGAAATTAAAACAAAAAAAAGTAAAAAATAACGAATTAGAGCGGAACTAGTATACAAAGCTGTATCTAACTATATGTAAGTAATAAATGCATAAAACTCTCCCCCAACTAGACTTATGCAAAGTTAGACTCTCCTCAAAGATAGTAAAGTAGACAGTTAAGTGAAAAGTTAAGACGTAAGCAGTAAAGCAGGCCCTGATCTAGTGATTGGATCAGGGCCTTTTTTTGCCTGGCTTTTTGTTACTAGCTTTGTTACCTGCTTTTCTTAGGGCCAGCTCGTTGAAACCTCAAACCAGACACCAATGTTTTACTTAATCAGCGTTTCAGCGCGCACCGCCAGCTATTCAGAGGCAGGGCCGTCCGTATCTGCTTTTTCAGTTTCTTCGAAGTCTGCGCTCAGCCAATGGCTAAGCTGCTGCTCTAAGGCAGGTAGGCCCTGCTTTTTTAGGGAAGAAAATGTCTGCACCGATAGAAGTGTGCAGCCCGGGTCCATGTCTCTGAGCAGTTTCTCGACCTTTAGTCTTGAGGCTTCGGCTGGGCCACGCTTTAGTTTGTCCGACTTAGTTAGCAAAATATGCACTGGCAGACCGGCCTGAGCGGCCCAATTGAGCATCTGCTGGTCATATTCCTGTAATGGATGGCGAATATCCATCAGCAGAATTAAACCGGCGAGACTTTTGCGCTCCTGCAAATATTCCGCAAGGTGCCGATCCCATTCAGCTTTCATGGCCTTGGGCACCTTGGCATAACCATAACCAGGAAGGTCCACAAGCCGTCGGCCCTCGCCCAGCTGAAAGAAATTAATCAGCTGTGTGCGGCCCGGAGTCTTACTAGTACGGGCCAAACCACCGATGCGAGTGAGTGTATTAATGGCGCTCGATTTACCGGCATTAGAACGCCCGGCAAAGGCCACTTCGCAGCCATCGTCCTCTGGGCACTGCCTGATTGAGGGCGCGCTGGTCATAAACTCAGCGATTTGAAAATTAATTGCAGATGAATCCATAAAAAGACTACGCCAAGTGGCTGTAAGAAACTGGGTTTATTGGTATATAATGCGCCGCTTTAGCCAATAGGGCTAATGCCATATGGTCGCACGTATAAGTAGACGACTATTCTAGCGGATTGCGAGAGTTGAATAACCATGAAAAAAAGCTTTTTAAGTATTATTTGTTTGCTGACAGCATTTTCAGCAAATCATGCACTGGCCGTAGGCGATGCATCTGCCGGTGAATCAAAGGTAGCCATGTGCGCCGGTTGCCACGGCAGCGACGGTAACAGCATGGTTGCTTCGTTCCCAAACCTTGCTGGCATAGGCGAGAAGTACATGACTCAGCAGCTGCGCACTATCAAGTCTGGTGATCGAGTGATTGTTGAGATGACAGGTATTCTCAACGCCTCCACAGACCAAGACCTACAAGATATGGCTGCTTACTATGATAGCCAGACCCGTAAAATCACCGGTGCTCAAGATATTACTCTGGTCGGTATCAGTGACCCAGACGAAGCATTGGACTACGGCGAAAATGTTTACCGTGGCGGCAACATGAAAACAGGCGTCGCTGCCTGTACCGGTTGTCACTCGCCCGCAGGCAACGGCAACAACCCTGCAGGTTACCCAGCATTAGGCGGCCAGTATGCCGACTACATTGAAAAGCAGCTTCTTGCTTACCGACGTGGCGAGCGAGCTAGCGGCGGAAATGCTGCCATCATGCAAGGCGTAGCAGCAAACCTAAGCGATAAAGAAATCAAAGCAGTTGCTAATTATATTTCTGGATTGAACTAGGTCGCTTTGCGACCATCAAAGGTTCTCAACTTATACTGTCTAAGCTATAAATAAATAGACCGTAAGTAAACAAATCCTAAATAAATAACCTGTAAATAAATATTCAGTAATTAAATAAAGAGCAGAGGAAACACAGATGACTCAGTGGATTAAACGACTCGCATTTATCGCTCTCGTGCTGCCCATGGCAATGTGCCAGGCCCAGACCGACGAGTACCAAGCTGGCATGCATTACGAAGTATTGCCACAGGTCATCAGAACAGCGAATCCAAATAAGATTGAAGTCAATGAAGTGTTTTCTTACACCTGCGGCCATTGCTTCAACTTTGAAGAAGTCTTGCACCCATGGTCAGAGAAGCTAGCTGCTGACGTTGATTTTCAGCGTACACCAGCAGTGTGGCAGCCAGCCCTAGAGCCTTATGCCCGCGCCTATTACAGCGCCTCTATGTTAAAGGTCTTGGATAAAGTACATGTGCCGATTTTTGAGGCCATCCATGTTAAGCGCGAGTCCGTTCGTACCGAGCAAGACTTTGCTACCATCTTTGAAGCCCAAGGCGTCGACCTTGCGAAGTTTACCAAGGCTTACAATTCTTTCGGTATGACCAGCATGGTCACCCAAGCCAAGGCCCGTGTTCGTGGTTACCGAGTTCAGGGTACCCCAGAGGTAATCGTCAACGGTAAGTATCGTATCAGCAGTCGCAATGCCGGTGGCTTTGAAGGCATGTTGAAGGTCGCAGAATTTCTGATTGAAAAAGAGCGCGCCGCCGCTGCAAAATAGAACTTTCAAATAGAAGACTAAAATAGAACATAAAAAAGCAGATTCAACATCAAAAAATACGCTGTCATTACAGCGTATTTTTTTGTCTGCTTATTTTCCCCAAGGGCATATTGGTTATAAAGGGAAATGGCTTTATCTATAAGCGACCACTAGGTACTATATAACCCCCATTTCCCACCCATTCAGATCAGTGCCAACCATGAAACCAATTGTAAAACCGAATAACCCAAATTTTTCATCTGGTCCCTGTTCCAAGCGACCGGGCTACGATGTCGCCAACCTAGACATCGCCACATTGGGCCGTTCACACCGCTCTTCTGTCGGCAAAAAAGCTCTGGGTCGTGCCTGTACAGACACCGCAGAAATTCTCGGCTTGCCCGAGGGTTATCGTGTTGGTGTAGTACCCGCATCAGACACCGGTGCAGTTGAGATGATTATGTGGTCAGTGTTGGGCGGACGCCCAGTCGATATTTTCGCATGGGAATCCTTTGGTAGTGGCTGGCTCACCGACGCCACCAAACAGCTCAAGCTAGACGAGCTAAACAGTTACACCGCAGACTACGGCTTGCTGCCTGATATGTCTCAAGCCAACCCAGACCATGACTGTATCTTCACATGGAACGGTACCACCGCTGGCGTCAAAGTCCCCAACGCCGATTGGATAAGCGACGACCGCACCGGCCTAACTATTTGTGATGCTACCTCCGCTGTTTTTGCCATGGAAATGCCCTGGGAAAAACTCGACGTAGTGACCTACAGCTGGCAGAAAGTACTGGGTGGTGAAGGTGCCCACGGCATGTTAATTTTGAGCCCTCGTGCCGTCGAACGTTTAGAAAACTATCAGCCACCATGGCCCCTACCCAAGATCTTCCGCATGACCAAAGGCGGCAAATTGATCGAAGGTATCTTCCGTGGCGAAACAATTAATACCCCTTCAATGCTCTGCGTCGCCGACTACTTAGATGCCCTAGACTGGGTACGCTCGATTGGTGGACTACCCGCCGCAATCGCCAAGTCCGAAGCCAACCTAGATGTCTTAAAAGGATTCGTCGCCACACGCTCATGGGCGCATTTTTTGGCCCAAGACGAAAACCAGCTTTCCAACACTAGCGTCTGTCTAACCCTCGACTTAGAACCCGACCAGGTAAAACAAATCGTCAAGTTACTGGACAGTGAAGGCGTTGCCTACGACATAGGTGCCTACAGAGACGCGCCCGCAGGCCTGCGAATCTGGTGTGGCGCTACCGTAGAACAAGCCGATGTTACAGCGCTACTGCCGTGGCTCGATTGGGCCCACACAGAAGTAAGCCAACAGTCAAAATAAGCCAATAGTCAAAGTACGCCCATAAGAGCCAACAGAGAAATACTATGTATAACATCCGGACCTACAACGCCATTTCTGAAAAAGGCCTAAGCCGTTTCCCCGCCGACAAATACGCGGTATCCCCTGAAGCCGCTTTACCTGAAGGCGTATTATTGCGCAGCCAAAAATTGCAGTCAGAAGTGCTCCCCGAATCAGTGATTGCAGTCGCAAGAGCAGGCGCCGGCACCAACAATATTCCCACTGAAAATTATACCGAGCAGGGCATCGTAGTTTTTAATACTCCAGGCGCCAACGCCAACGCCGTAAAAGAACTTATCGTCGCCGGTTTGCTATTAGGCTCGCGCGATATTTATGGCGGCATGACCTATGTTCAAGAGCTGGGTCATATGGATGACTCTGGTGAAATGGGCAAGTTACTAGAAAAAGAAAAGAAGCGTTTTGCCGGGTCAGAAATCACCGGTAAAACATTAGGCGTAGTAGGCCTAGGCGCCATTGGTTCTATTATTGCCAACCTCGCCCTAGACCTAGGCATGAACGTAATCGGCTACGACCCAGCGATTTCCGTCGAAGCGGCATGGCAGCTATCCAGCCAAGTCGAACGTATGGACAGCATAGAATCTCTACTAGCCCGTGCCGACTTTATTACCCTGCATGTGCCCGCCATCGCGGCCACCAAGCACCTCATCAATAAAGACACTTTGGCACTCATGAAAAGCACCGCCAAAATCTTAAACTTTGCTCGCGAAGAAATTGTCAGCACCGATGATATGGTGACAGCGTTAGACAATGGTGTTATCGCCGGTTACATCAGCGACTTTCCCGCGCCCGCTTTGTTAGGTCGCAAAGACGTTCTGCTTATGCCACACATTGGTGCCAGCACTGAAGAGGCGGAAGAGAATTGCGCGGTCATGGCTGCAGACCAGCTAATGGATTTTTTAGAGAACGGCAATATTCGTAATTCGGTTAATTACCCACCCACCAAAATGACTCGCAATGGCGGTAGTCGCATCACGTTCACTAACAACAATGTCCCTAAGGTGTTGGGTAGCGTGTTGGCAGTATTAGCCGATGCTGAACTCAATGTTGTCGATATGGTAAACAAGAGTCGCGGCGATATTGCTTACAATATTATTGATCTTGAGGGCGATCTTGATTCAACCATTGAAGCGGCGATTGCCGCTGTTGAAGGCGTTGTTCGAGTTCGAGTTATCTAACTGATTCAGGGGCCGCGTCTGTGGCCCTTTTCTTCATTCTCCATTTTCTTTTCTGCGTTCCGCCGTTCCAGTATTCTGGTACCGCATTTCCCTGCTACCTCAAACATAGCGGTAGACCTTGTGATCAGGTGCCCTGATCCGGCTTACCTGCCCCTGTCCTCTTTCAAAACACGACGTGAATACGGTCGCTACCGGCGTCCTGCCTAACGCGACACTCATGAGTCCATGTATATCGTCCATGCAGTCTCGGAGCCAGCATCCATGCTGGCTATGGTTTTGAAAGAGGACAGGGGCAGGTAAGCCTCAACATTGGAGCGAGGTTCTAGAGAGTGTTCGTTTGCTTTTTTTTGCCTAGATGTACTGCGGGAATTTGAATAGTGCCTAGGGCTATCCTGGCGATCAGTCAGGGCCCGTTTATGGGTGTGATCCTTTTCAGTTTGAGAGAGCTCACTGTCTGAGCGCAGCGAGTTGAGCGAACGCTGAAAAGGATTGCACCCATGGGACCGATCGCAAGGGTAGGCCTAGGCACTATTAACCTCCAAACACAAAACACCAAACAAATCCTATACCCAAATTTCTTAGTGAAACAACTTCGCCCTAACCGTATCGCGATAAGCCTTTGGGCTATTGCCTGACCACTGTTTAAAGCGTGACGAAAACCAACTTGCCTCCGGGTAGCCGCTGTAATTGCCAATCTCCAAAATAGACAAATCCGTATTCTTCAAAAGATCACAGGCAAAAGTCATTCTTACCTCAGTCAAATAATCACTCGGCCTGGTGCCGACAGCATTTTTAAAACGTCGATGAAACGTACGCTGGGTCATACCAAACTGCGTTGCGATATCCCCAATCGACAGAGGCTTGCTTAAATTATCTTGAATCCAAATCTGAGCCTGAGCAACAGCCTCATCAGCGTGCTTACGAGTTTGATTACTCACACCCGCAGGCTCCGCAATATTACGAATCTCATGAAAGAAATTGCGCTGAGCTTGGCGCGCAATCACCCGGCCAAAAATACGCTCAATCTGGTGAACAATTAACTCAGCCATAGCATTCACACTCGCCGCACAATAAATATTGCCCGCCTGAGTCGTAAAATGTTGTCGCTCTAACTGTATCTGCGGGTAATGCAGCTGTAGTTGATCAAAGTAATGCCAATGGGTTGTAGCAGGTTTGTTATCAAGCAAGCCAGCTTCAGCGAGAAAGCAGACCCCCGTACCCACCGCCGTCATGGAAATATTTTTCTGGTGCTGTGCCTGCAGCCAAGGAATATAAGCACGGTACTTATTGACGGCAGGGCGGGGGTTACGCCACAGAGCAGGTATATGAATCAGATCGCTTTCAAAATCGTCGCCTAACGAGTGAGTAGAGTGAAGTTCAAAACCGGCAGACGTTTGCACGGGCAATCCATCGGGGGTGATGCGGCGAATCACCACATCACGCATGGGATGCTTGCTAGCTCTCGCCATTGCCTGAGCAAAATTAAATAGCTCTGCGGCCAAAGTGCTGCTCGAAACCAGCATATTGTCACAGAGTAAAAGGGTTAGGTTAAAGGTCATGTTAGTGAAAATATCACAAATAATGGCTATATAGCTAATACAAATGGCTGAATTACATAATCATAGCCGTTCACCAGCGCCTACACTAAAGCCACAAGTTTGTTTAATCTTATAAGGAAATCCCATGTCTCATTCCCTGCCAGTGATTGTTGGCTTTGGTGGATACAACGCAGCCGGGCGCAGTAGCTCCCATCAGGCTTTTCGCCGTATGGTTCTCGAGTCCTTACCCGCAGAAGAGCAGCGTAAAACCATCGTCGGCCTAGCCTGTTTAATGGGTCATGTAAAAAAGCAGGGAGATCAATACAGCAACCAGCAGGGCACCTTGCTGAGTGCCGCAGACGTAGACAACCAATTTCGCGTGCAGGTATTAGACGGCACCCTAATACGCAAAATTGAAAGCTTCGATCCAGCAGCAGTGCCGGGCAACAAAAAAATCACCTTTGATGATCAGCAGGGTAAGCAGATTGTGTTTACCATGCAAAAACGCGACCTTCCGAGTCAGTATCCAGAAGATTGGCAGGTTACCGACCTTGAGGACGGTCAGGTGCAAGTTACAGCATCTGCCCTGAGTGATTACCTGATTGAATCCCATTATGAACTGGTCGCCAAAGCAGCTGGCCAATTGCCAAGTGGGTTTAAACCAGACGAGCATTACAATGCGCGCTTTCACCCTCGGGGCCTGCAGATGGCGCTACTGGGTGCCAGCGACGCAGTCCATTCTATCGGTCTACCGTGGGAAACCATTGCCGACCATGTTAATCCCGATCAAGTCGGCGTGTACTCTTCTAGCGTACTTAGCCAGATGACCGAAGAAGGCATGGCTGGCCTGTTACAGGGGCGCTTAAAAGGCGTGCGTACCACCGCCAAGCAGTTGCCTCTAGGGCTCAACTCTATGCCCGCCGACTTTATCAATGCTTACGTGCTGGGTAGTGTGGGTCACACCGAAGCTATTACCGGCGCCTGCGCCAGCTTTCTTTATGTACTGCAAGCAGCAGTGCGAGACATTCGCAGCGGCCGCCGTCGCGTCGCCATTGTTGGCAATGCCGAAGCTGGTGTCACGCCAGAGATCATGGAAGGCTTCTCCAATATGAGCGCCTTAGCCAGTGACGAAAACCTATGCAAGCTAGATGGCACCGACAAGCCAGATTGGCGGCGCGCCAGTCGACCCTTTGGCCCCAACTGTGGTTTCACCTTATCTGAAGCCACTCAATATATTGTGCTTATGGACGACGCCTTAGCCATCGAGCTGGGCGCTGATATTCATGGCGCTGTGCCAGAAGTATTTATCAATGCCGACGGCATCAAAAAATCAATTTCTGCTCCAGGTGTAGGCAACTATATTTCCTTTGCCAAAGCGGTTGCCGCTGCTGTGAGTATTGTAGGCAAGCAAACAGTCCAGCAGCATAGCTTTGTCCATGCTCATGGCTCTAGTACACCCGCCAATCGCACCACAGAATCCGAGTTGATCGATCGCGTGGCCGCTGCCTTTGATATTAAAGACTGGCCCGTCACCGCCGCTAAATCATTTGTAGGTCATTCCCTGTCCACAGCCAGCGGTGATCAGCTAGCCTCTGCCTTGGGCACCTTTAAGTACAACGTGATTCCTGGCATCAAGACTATTACCGAAATCGCACCAGACGTACACCAGCTGCGTGCGAAATTTCCTCTAGAAGACATAGACGTTAGTGACGCACCCATGCAGGTCGCCTTTATTAATTCCAAAGGTTTTGGTGGCAACAATGCCACGGCAGTTGTTTTGTCACCCAATAAAGTCGAGTCCATGTTGGCCGCTCGTTATCCCAATGACTATTCAGACTATGTTGCCCGCCGTAAACAAACGCGAGCCAATGCCAATGCATACGAAGGTCGAGCAGACAGTGCCGAGCTAGATGTGATCTATAAATTTGGTGAGTCTTTAATAGACGATGCTGGCCTTAGCATCTCAGAACAGGGGCTTCATATCCCAGGGTTTCAGCGTGCAGTTGAATTCAATTTGCAGAACCCTTACCCAGATATGCAACAAAATCTTGCAGTCGCTGAAGCAGCTCCCGATCCACTCTGCGTGCCTGATTAATCCATTTCTCTGGTTGGGCTTTTGCACCTGAAGCCATATCAAAATAGGAACTGGGAGCGCCGTCAGTACTCTCGACGGCCTCGCTAAAAGTCCCACCATGAATGGCAACCACAGAGCCCAAAGCGACCGCCAAGGGCTTATTGTTGATCATTTCCAGCAGTGGCCCACCAGAGGCCCCACTCTCTGCATCGCAATTATGCAGTAGTAAGTCCTTACTTCCAAAATTAGCAGATTCATAACTTTTGCAGTCACCACTGGTATCAATGCGCCCAGCACCCGGGTTATAGGCCAATAACTGCAGGCCATGTGGGTTCACCTGCAACGCCAATGGCAGGCCTTTGCGGTAGATCTTATGTTGTAGCGAGACAAACACAATGTCAGTTTCAGACTGGCGCATTTTGTCTTTGGCCAAGGGCTGGTAGGCATGGCTTGAGACCTGATCAAACGGGATGGCACTCAGGCGTTTATTACCTGGTCTATAACTACAGTCCGTAAAAGGCAGGCCGGTCGTGCGGTTAAAAAGCACATGGGCGGCGGTGACAATAATTGAAGGAGCTTTTTGTTTTGAACGCGGTGTTTTATTCGAAGGCTCTCTTTGTTTTGAACGCGGTGTCTTATTCAAAGGCAGCTTTTTATTAGAAGGCAGATATTTATCTACAGCATCGGCCACATCAATATGCGTACCAGTACCCCGCAAGCGTCCATCACAAAAAATAGTCCCCACCGCATTTAACAAATGAGCGGGGGCCATGACACGACCGTCTTCAATTCCGTTGGCCTGATCGCCATCGCCAAAGATTGCCCCATGGCAACTCACAGCGCCAGACATAAAAGCAACACAGAGAGATTTTTTAAAAAGGTGTGGGTAAGACATGGTTGGAGTAATGGGCCTAACCCATATCGCCCCAGACAGACTGAATAATACTCATCGCAGCCAAGGGTGCCGTTTCAGTGCGCAGAACTCTAGGGCCAATGGCCAGAGGTTCGAAGCCTGCGCTAATGGCCTGTTCAATTTCTCTATCGGCAAGCCCGCCTTCGGGGCCAACTAGCAAGGCAATGCTATTGTCAGCATTAGTCATGTCAGCCAGTCGGCGTTCTGTACGATGGTGCAGTACCAACTTTAAGCCAGACTCACAAACAGGCAACCAATCATCAACGGTCATTGCCGGATTAATAGTTGGCACTGTATTGCGCTGGGACTGTTCACAGGCACTAATCGCCACCTGCTGCCAATGGCTGATTCTTTTTTCCAGGCGCTCGCCGCTAAGCTTCACTTCACAGCGAGAGGTAAATAGGGGAGTGATTTGGTTAACACCTAGTTCAGTGGCTTTTTGCACAATCCAATCCATGCGCTCACCACGAGAAATACCAATGGCCAGATGCAACTGTAACGGTGATTCACGATTACTATCGGTAAAGCCCGTTACTGTAGCCGAGGCCTTACCTTTTTTAGCTAGGGTAAGCTGCGCTGAATATTCGCCGCCCAACCCATTAAACAAAATAAGCTCTTGGCCCACAGTCATGCGCAACACAGAAGTCAGATGCCGAGCAGCACCTTCATCGAGATCAATACTACTGCCGACCACTAAGGCCTGTGTTGTGTAAATTCGTGGAATGCGCATTCTGCTGACTGCTCTCTTATAGCTCTTTACTTCAATGGGCCTTTCTTACTAACTGTATAGCTAAGGCTCTATAGATAAGGGCCCCTATAGCTAAGTCTTAATAGCCAAACCCAAGTTGCGACACAAGGTATCAGAAATCTGCCATTGGTTCATGGTATAAAAATGCAGACCAGGTGCTCCACCCGCGAGTAGGTCTTCGCAGAGCTTAGTCACCACATCTAACCCGTACTTCACTAGGTCTTCCGGGTTGTCACTGCGCTCTTTTAATTGCCAGCGCAACCAACGAGGAATATCTGCACCGCAGTTGTCAGAGAACCGCACCAAGTTATGGTAATTGGTCAGGGGCATAATGCCGGGAATAATAGGCTGATCAATACCCGCTTTAGCGCACTGTTCAATAAATCTAAAATAGGCATCTGGGTTATAAAAATACTGGGTAATGGCTCTATCGGCACCAGCCTTGAATTTTTCACCGAGCCAAAAAATATCTTTGCTGTAGCTTTGCGCTTCTGGGTGAATCTCTGGGTAGGCCGCCACATTAATTTCAAAATGGTCGCCAGTATGTTCACGAATCATCGCCACCAATTCATTGGCATGGACCAGCTGCTTAGTGCCACCAATACCAGAGGGTAGGTCACCACGCAGAGCCACCAACTTATTAATGCCCGCATCTTTATAAGCTTGCACCAAGGCAATAACATCTTCTGTGCTATCGCCGCCCACACTTAGGTGGGGCGCGGCCTCGTAGCCGTTAGCCTTTATGTCGAGAATAATATCTTTGGTTGTGTCCCTAGTAGAACCGCCGGCACCGTAGGTTACCGAATAAAATTCTGGGCTGAACTTATCGAGCTCTCGACAGGTGTTGTTTAGCTTCTGGCGCCCTTCGGCTGTTTTAGCAGCAAAGAACTCAAAGCTAATATGGGGGCTGTTCATCATGAAACTAACTTCCTATAGTGCGGCATGCCGAATGAAGCCAAGGCCCATTCGGCATACCAGTTTACAATTAATACTTGTAGCTATCGCCTTTAAATGGACCTTCGACTGGCACCTTAATATAGTCTGCCTGAGCCTGAGTAAGCTTAGTAATCACGCCACCAAAACCGCCAACCATATGTCGTGCCACTTCTTCGTCGAGATGCTTGGGCAATACTTCAACACGCAGTTGCTGTGCCTTAGTTGCGTCATCTTGCTCAGCAAATTTCTGGGTATAAAGTTCGATCTGTGCCAGTACCTGGTTGGCAAACGAGCCATCCATAATGCGGCTTGGGTGACCTGTTGCATTACCCAGATTAACCAGACGACCCTCTGCTAATAGAAGCAGGTGATCGTTGTTAGCGCGGTCGCGATAAACCTTGTGTACCTGTGGCTTAATCTCGTCCCATTCCCATGTAGTGCGCATATAAGCAGTATCGATTTCGTTATCGAAGTGACCAATATTACAAACCACACAGCCGCTTTTAAGAGCCGCCAAAATATCAGCGCCACAGACATTGTAGTTACCCGTGCTAGTCACAAGCATGTCGGTGTTGGCTAGCAGGTCGGCATTAACGCCTTTGCTCGCGTCGCCATCAATGTAAGTAGACACAACTTCAAAACCATCGAGACAAGCCTGCATCGCGCATATTGGGTCGCATTCAGTGACCTTAACAATCATGCCTTCTTGACGCAGTGACTGAGCAGAACCTTTACCCACATCGCCGTAACCAATAACAACTGCTTTTTTACCTGACAACAAATGGTCAGTGGCACGCTTAATCGCGTCGTTTAAGCTGTGACGACAACCATACTTGTTATCGCACTTAGACTTAGTCACAGAGTCATTAACGTTAATAGCAGGTACTTTTAATTCACCAGACTCCAGCATTTCATAAAGACGATGAACGCCCGTAGTAGTCTCTTCAGTAATACCGTGAACAGCCTCTAACACCTGTGGGTATTTCTGGTGCAACAGAGCAGTTAAGTCGCCGCCGTCATCAAGAATCATGTTGGCATTCCAAGGCACGCCATTTTTCAGTACCTGCTGCTCAAGGCACCATTCGTATTCCTCTTCGGTCTCGCCTTTCCAAGCAAAAACTGGCGTGCCGTTAGCAGCAATTGCTGCGGCAGCGTGATCCTGAGTCGAAAAAATGTTGCACGAAGTCCAGCGCACTTCTGCGCCTAGGGCTTCTAATGTCTCGATCAATACAGCAGTTTGAATGGTCATGTGAATGCAGCCCAAAATACGAGCGCCAGCCAGTGGCTGTTCGGCGTCATACTTTGAACGCAGGGCCATCAGCGCAGGCATTTCAGATTCGGCAATAGAGATTTCTTTTTTGCCCCAATCTGCCAAGCTCATATCGGCTACTTTGTAGTCGTCAAAGGCTTTATTGTCACGTAAGCCTTTATTTTTGTCGATTGATTGAACAGTTGCTGTCATGTTAATTCGCCTTAATAATTCAGTAAAAAGTTAAAATTTAAAATACAAAGTTAAAAAAAGTTTTGCTACAGAGCTTTACGAAGCTCTGCGGCTTTATCGGTTTTTTCCCAGGTGAAGTCGTCTTCTTCGCGACCAAAGTGGCCGTAAGCCGCTGTTGACTGGTAAATAGGTCGACGCAGATCCAGCATCTCGATCAGGCCCCGAGGGCGTAGATCAAAGTTGTTGCGAATCAAAGCAACGATTTCTTCGTCAGACAATTTGCCAGTACCAAAAGTATTCACGGCAATAGAGGTAGGCTCAGAAACACCAATGGCATAGGACACCTGAATCTCGCAGCGATCAGCAATGCCAGCCGCGACAATATTTTTAGCTACATAACGACCCGCATAGGCAGCCGAACGATCCACCTTGGTGGGGTCCTTGCCAGAAAACGCACCGCCACCGTGGTGGGCCATGCCGCCGTAGGTGTCGACAATAATTTTGCGCCCAGTCAGACCACAGTCACCCATGGGCCCGCCAATCTCGAACTTACCGGTCGGGTTAATATGATACTGAGTGCCAGCGTGCAGCCATTCTTCTGGTAGCACGGGGCGAATAATTTCTTCGAGCACCGCTTCTTGCAAATCACCCAACGCAATACTGGGCGAGTGCTGAGTCGACAGAACTACCGCGTCTATAGCAACAGGCTTACCTTGGTCATAACGCAAAGTCACCTGACTCTTAGCGTCTGGACGCAACCATGGCAGCGCCCCAGATTTACGCAGCTCGGCCTGACGTTCCATCAAGCGGTGTGCATAAAAGATAGGAGCGGGCATCAACACCGAGGTCTCATTGTTGGCGTAACCAAACATTAGGCCCTGATCGCCAGCGCCCAACTCTTTATCGTCTGCCGCATCAACACCCTGAGCAATATGGCTCGACTGCTTGCCAATGGCATTCAGTACCGCACATGAATTGCCGTCAAAGCCAATATCAGAATGGTCATAGCCAATGCCTTTAATCACATCACGCACAATGTCTTCTAAGTCGACATAGGTATCGGTGCGCACTTCGCCGGCAATAATGGCCATGCCTGTTTTTACCAAGGTCTCAACCGCAACTCGTGCATAGGGGTCGTCTTTTAGAATGGCGTCCAAAACCGCATCAGAAATCTGATCGGCCATTTTATCTGGGTGGCCTTCCGACACAGACTCAGAGGTAAATACATTGTAGCTAGACATTTTGTTTCCTTTTTATCTAAGGTTGTCTATACATAAGAAAGCTTTTTAAAATAAGAGGCTTTAACCTTTAAGTAAGAGATTTTAAGTAGCAGCGCTTCCGGCGCTAAACTGTCGCAACTGAATGCGAAAACCATTGCGCTGAGTTAGGTACAGGCTATTGCCCTCAACCAACCCAGCTAGACTTGCCCAATGGGATAATTCTTCCGGCTCAAAACCTAGCCAAAAATCCCCACAACTTTGCTTAACCCATTCCTGATCATGGGCACAGAGATCAGTAATCAACAGCACACCACCCGTCGCCAACAACTTGGCACAGTCAGCAATAATTTCTGCTGGGGCAGGGTTGTGGTGCAACACCATATTCAACGACAAACAGTCGGCTTTAATGCCGCGCTGGTTGGCTAGGCTGGTATCGCCCAGTACAAACTCAATATTTTGCAGGCCTTGCTGAGTCGCTCGGGCCTGACATTGCTCAAGCATCTCGGGGCTATTGTCCAGCGCCACTACCTGTTTAAAGGTTTGCGACAGCTTGCCCAAAAACTGGCCATAGCCCGGGCCCACTTCAATGGCTGTGCCGCTAGCCGCAATACTACTTTCGAGAAAACTCTCAACACTGTCGCCGTAGTCTGCCCAGCTGGCGATAAGGTCTTGGTTCTCTTCAAAGCGCGAAAAATTGCGATTAAAAAACTCAACCGACGCCCCAGCGCGCTCCTGATTAATCTGTTTTTGGTGATCAGCTAAACCTGCGCTAAGCCCCGCCCGGTCTATGCTGGCAAACAATGCCTGCTGCAAAGGCTGCAGGTCTATATTGTTGTTGCGTAGATTGCGACGATAAAAAATTGTTGTACCTTCTCGCCGGGTTGCCACTAAACCAGCGTTGGCCAAAATCTTTAAATGGTGGCTCATGGCTGGCTGGCGAATGTCAAAAATTTGGCACAGCTCTAAAACGCCATAGGCATTTTGCTGTAGCACCTGTAACACCTGCATACGCAAAGGGTCGCCCACCGCTTTACTCAGTGCAGTAATGGCACTGATGTCGGGCGTTGCAACATCGTCGGCAATGGGTGAAATAGAGCTTGAGCTAGTCATGGGCGGGACTTTAGCACAGTGATTTTCTTATATCAAAATATTTTTATATACCAAATTAACCCGCACAGGCTGAGACCAGTTTTGTAAGACTGTCCTTGAGCCGATCAGTGCACCTAAAAGGCACCGGTAAATAGCGAATATCGGTTTACTGAAACCGCCGTCTAGGTGACAATGGCGGCTTCCAAATTTCCCGTTTCAGGAGTGATAATCCATGGCCTCTCGTCGAGACCTTGCTAACGCTATTCGCGCCCTCAGTATGGATGCTGTACAACAGGCTAACAGTGGTCATCCAGGTGCGCCCATGGGTATGGCAGACATTGCCGAAGTCCTCTGGAACGACTATCTAAGCCACAACCCAGCAGACCCCACTTGGACCAACCGCGATCGCTTTGTGCTGTCCAATGGCCATGGGTCAATGTTGCTTTACTCCTTATTACACCTCAGTGGCTATGCATTGCCCATTGAAGAGATCAAAAACTTCCGCCAGCTGCATTCAAAAACCCCGGGTCACCCCGAGTACGGTTATGCGCCGGGCGTTGAAACCACCACAGGCCCATTGGGGCAGGGCATTAGTAATGCCGTGGGTATGGCGTTGGCCGAAAAAGTATTAGCCGGTCAGTTTAATCGCCCCGGTCACGACATAGTCGACCACAACACCTACACCTTTTTAGGCGATGGCTGCCTGATGGAAGGCATCTCCCACGAAGTCTGTTCATTGGCTGGCACCTTAAAGCTGGGCAAGTTAACGGCTTTTTATGACGACAACGGCATCTCGATCGACGGCGAAGTAGAAGGCTGGTTTAGCGACGATACCCCCGCACGATTTAAAGCCTACGGCTGGCACGTCATTGCTAACGTAGACGGCCACGACAGCGATGCTATTAAAGCGGCTATCGAAGCTGCCCGTGCAGAGACCAGCAAGCCAACATTAATTTGCTGCAAAACCATTATTGGTTTTGGCTCACCTAACAAGCAGGGCAAAGAAGACTGTCATGGCGCCGCACTCGGTGTTGACGAAGTCGCCCTAACCCGCAAGCAGTTGGGTTGGGAGCACGGTCCCTTTGAAATACCTGCCGATCATTACGCTGGCTGGAACGGCGTAGCAAAAGGTACCGCCGCCCAAGCCGCTTGGAACGAGCAGCTAGCAGCCTACCGTACAGCGCACCCAGAGTTGGCCGCAGAATTTGAGCGCCGCGCCAGTGGTGATCTACCGGCTAACTTCAGTGCCGACGCTGACGCCTACATTCAAGAATGCCAAGACAAGATGGAAAAAGTCGCGTCACGCAAAGCGTCTCAGAACTGTCTTAACGCCTTCGGCCCCATGTTGCCAGAACTGCTCGGCGGCTCAGCCGACTTGGCCGGTTCTAACCTCACCATCTGGTCGGGTTCCAAAGGTATTAGCGCTGACGATGCCAACGGCAACTACATCTATTACGGTGTACGCGAATTTGGTATGAGCGCCATGATGAACGGCATCGCATTGCACGGCGGCTTTATTAACTATGGCGCCACCTTCCTGATGTTTATGGAATACGCCCGCAACGCCGTGCGCATGGCCGCACTCATGAAGCAGCAGAGCATCTTTGTTTACACCCACGACTCCATAGGTCTGGGTGAAGACGGCCCGACTCACCAGCCCGTAGAACAGCTGAGTGCACTGCGTGCCACACCAAACCTACATACCTGGCGCCCCTGCGACACTGTAGAGTCTGCCGTGAGCTGGAAAAGTGCGATCGAACGTCGTGACGGCCCAGCCGCCTTAGTATTTAGTCGCCAAGGCCTCAAGCCAATGCCGCGCACCAACGATCAGGTTGCCGCTATCGCTCGAGGTGGTTACGTACTGCAAGACTGCGATGCGCCCCAGGCTATATTGATTGCCACAGGCTCTGAAGTTGAGTTGGCTGTAAATGCCGCTGACGAGCTAGCCACTAAGGGCATTAATGTACGGGTAGTGTCTATGCCTTGTGCAGAGATATTCAGCGCCCAAGACGTCGCCTATCGCGACTCAGTATTAACGCCTTCTATTCGCGCACGAGTTGCCGTGGAAGCGTTGCACGCAGACTACTGGTTTAAGTTTGTCGGCCTAGACGGCCGCGTTGTTGGCATGACCACCTTTGGCGAATCAGCCCCGGGCGACGTGTTAATGAAAGAGTTTGGCTTCACCGTAGAAAACGTAGTCTCCAATGTTATGGAAACTCTTGGCTAATGATACGGGTAGCCATTAATGGCTATGGCCGTATCGGCCGTTCAGTACTTCGGGCCCTGTACGAATCAGGGGCTCGCGACCGTGTGCAGATTGTAGCGATCAACGAACCTGCAGACAGCGTCACCATTGCCCATTTAACCCGCTATGACTCAACCCATGGTAGGTTTTCTGGAACGGTAACCGTAAGTGATGACTTACTTACAATTAATGGCGACGACATCCAAATACTCCACAGCAAGCACTTAGACCAGCTGCCTTGGCAAGATTTGGCTATCGACGTGGTGCTGGAATGCAGTGGGTCGTTTAGCGACCGCGAGACTGCCGAGCAGCATCTGGCCAGCGGCGCCAAGCGCGTATTGTTTAGTCAGCCTGCCGAGCCTACTGTAGACGCCACCATTGTTTATGGCATAAATCAGCACCTGCTTACCGACCAGCAGACCATAGTGTCTGCCGCCTCTTGCTCCACCAATTGCGTGGTGCCAGTGATCAAAGTATTGCACGACACCTTCGGTGTAGAGGGCGGGGTAATCACCACCATTCACTCGGCCATGAACGACCAGCCGGTGATCGACGCCTACCACCATACTGACTTGCGCAAAACCCGCGCCGCCATGCAGTCAATTATTCCCGTAGACACAGGCTTGGCACTCGGCATAGACCGGCTGCTGCCAGAGCTAACCGGGCGCTTTCAAGCCCAGGCCATGCGCGTGCCCACGGTTAATGTCTCGGTGATAGACCTATCGGTAATGCTCAATACCCCAGTAGATACCGCCATGGTTAACGCCGCACTTGCAAAGGCTGCCGACGGTTATTTAGACGGCGTGCTAGGTTATACCGAAGAGCCTTTGGCCTCTTGCGACTTTAACCACGACCCCCGCAGCGGCATCGTCGACGCCAGCCAGACCAAAGTCAGCCAGCAGAAATTAGTCAAAGTGTTAATTTGGTTTGATAATGAATGGGGATACGCCAATAGAATGCTCGACACCTTGTTAAGCTGGTACCAGCTGCCGCAAGCGAACAAACCCTAACCATTCACAATCGGCACCCACCATCCACACCCAAATAAAAGGAACACAATGACCGTCAAGCTAATGACCGACCTAGATCTAGCAGGCAAGCGAGTATTAATACGCGAAGATCTGAACGTCCCCATTAAAGATGGTGTTGTCACCAGCGACGCCAGAATAAGAGCCGCGCTGCCAACTATTCGACACGCCCTAGCCGCCGGCGCAAAAGTGATGGTCATGTCCCATTTAGGGCGACCCACCGAAGGCGAATATAACCAAAACTACAGCATGGCCCCAGTGGCCAAGCGTCTCGGCGACCTGCTGGGCCGAACCATTCCTGTAGAGCAGAGCTGGACCAACGGCCTAAACCAAGCCGACGGCGAACTGGTAATGCTAGAAAACGTACGCTTTAACCCCGGCGAAAAAAAGAACGACGACACCCTCGCCAAAGGTTACGCCAAACTATGTGACGTATTTGTGATGGACGCCTTCGGCACAGCCCACCGCGCCCAAGCCTCTACTCATGGCGTCGCCAAGTTTGCCCCCGTCGCCTGCGCAGGCCCGTTACTGGCAAAAGAACTCGACGCACTAGGCCGCGCCCTAGCCGCACCAACACCGCCTATCGCAGCCATAGTCGGTGGCTCCAAGGTCTCTACCAAACTTATGGTGCTCGAAACCCTGGCCGACAAAGTTGACCAGCTAATAGTTGGGGGTGGTATTGCCAACACATTTCTCGCTGCCGCCGGCAAGCCCGTCGGTAAATCCCTGTGCGAGCCAGACCTTATTCCCGCCGCCCAAGCCCTCATGAAAAAGGTCAATATTCCATTGCCCACAGACGTAGTCGTGGGCAAAGAGTTTTCGCCCACCGCCGCAGCGCGAGTAGTGTCTGTAGACGACGTCGCTGAAGACGACATGATCTTTGATATAGGCCCAGACTCAGCCAAATATTTGGCTGGTATCATCGCCTCTATGGGGACTATTATTTGGAACGGCCCCGTTGGTGTATTCGAGTTTGACCAATTTGGCGAAGGCACCAAAACCATATCATTAGCCATTGCCAAGAGCAGCGGCTTCTCTATCGCCGGCGGGGGAGATACTCTAGCCGCCGTGGATAAATATGACATCACCGACCAGGTGTCCTATATTTCAACAGGGGGTGGCGCCTTTTTAGAATATGTCGAAGGCAAAACACTGCCGGCAGTTGCCATGCTAGAACAGCGGGCAAACAGCTAAACTAGATTTAGAACTCAGCCAACAAAGTATTAAATTGAATTAAGTAAAAGGAATAGACAATGGCCCTAATCTCACTCAGACAGATGCTCGACCACGCCGCAGAATATAACTACGGCGTGCCAGCGTTTAACGTCAACAACCTAGAGCAGATGCGCGCCATCATGCTGGCTGCCGAACAAACCGACAGCCCGGTTATCGTTCAAGCATCAGCCGGTGCCCGCAAATATGCCGGCGCCCCGTTCCTGCGCCACCTAATACAGGCCGCCGTAGAAGAATGGCCAGACATTCCCGTGTGCGTGCACCAAGACCACGGCACCAGCCCCGCCATTTGCCAGCGCTCCATTCAGCTAGGTTTTACCTCGGTGATGATGGACGGCTCATTAATGGAAGACGGCAAAACCCCATCAAGTTACGAATACAACGTCGACGTTACCAAGCGCACCGTAGAAATGGCCCATGCCTGTGGCGTGTCCGTTGAAGGTGAACTCGGTTGCCTAGGTTCATTAGAAACCGGGCAAGCGGGCGAAGAAGACGGCGTAGGTGCAGAAGGCATCCTCACCCACGACCAGATGCTCACCGACCCAGAAGAAGCCGCCGACTTTGTATCCAAAACCCATTGCGACGCACTGGCTATTGCCTGCGGCACCAGCCACGGCGCCTACAAATTTAGTCGCCCACCCACCGGCGACATACTAGCCATCGACCGCATCAAAGCCATTCACCAGCGCATCCCAGGTACCCACCTAGTAATGCACGGCTCAAGTTCAGTGCCCCAAGAATGGTTAGCGATTATTAATAAATACGGCGGCGAAATACCAGAGACCTACGGCGTGCCCGTCGAGCAAATTTGCGAAGGCATCAAACACGGCGTACGCAAAATTAATATCGACACCGACCTGCGCCTAGCATCAACCGGTGCAGTACGTCGTTACCTGGCAGAAAACCCAGCAGCCTTTGACCCCCGTTCATACTTAAAAGAAACCATCACTGCCATGAAAGATATCGCCATGGCGCGTTACGAAGCCTTTGGCACAGCCGGCAACGCCAGCAAGATGAAAGCGTTAAACCTAGATGCCATGACGGCGCGTTATGACAGTGGTGAGTTAGATCCTAAAATCATTTAAGTGACCGATTGAGTCACTAGTAAAGTGATAGTGAAAAGGGCGCCTGAAAGCGCCCTTTTTTATGCTCGCCGATATCTCATTTTCTAATCATCGCAAGCGGGCTATCTGAGAATATCGAGGCACCTATGTTAATTATAGGTAGCGAAAAAGACACGGTCGTGCCGATCATACATTCCAAAAAAATGCACCAAAGGCTCAAGCGCCTTAAAAAAGATTCTACCTATATTGAACTCCCTGGTGGGGAGCATTACCGAACCAATGAAAAGAATGAACTAGCCAAGTTTAAGGCCATTGAAAAATTTTTGAACCAGCATATTGGTGGTGCCGAGAGATAAACGAATGCTCCTGCGCCAATTGAGATACCGCAGATTGTAATCCTTAACGGAGTAAAGGGACTCTATAAGCCCAAAGGCGGTATTAATAGTCTATTAATCTATTGGAACGAAACCTTTACTTTCACTAGGAGACGGCAATGACATTATCAAAAAAACTAGGCGCTGAGTTTATTGGTACATTTTGGTTGGTACTAGGTGGTTGTGGTAGCGCAGTGCTTGCTGCGGCTTTTCCTGAAGTGGGTATTGGTTTACTAGGGGTGTCTCTGGCTTTTGGACTGACAGTTTTAACAATGGCCTTCGCTTTTGGACATATCTCTGGCTGCCACCTCAACCCGGCGGTATCAATCGGGCTGTGGTCCGGTGGCCGGTTTTCAGCATCTGAAGTTGGCCCATACATAGGGGCACAGGTTGCAGGCGGTATAGCCGGAGCAGCAGTTTTATATATTATCGCTACAGGGCAAGCAGGCTTTGATGTTACAGCCGGGTTCGCCTCGAATGGTTATGCTGAACATTCGCCGGGAGGCTGCAGTTTGATAGCCGCACTGGTTACTGAAATAGTGATGACCTTTATGTTTCTAATCATTATTTTGGGCGCAACAGACAAACGGGCACCACAGGGCTTTGCCCCTATTGCCATTGGTTTGGCGCTAACGCTTATTCACCTCATTAGTATCCCTATAACTAATACCTCTGTTAATCCCGCTAGAAGCACTGGTGTTGCTCTTTTTCAGGGCGGCTGGGCGGTATCTCAGCTGTGGCTCTTTTGGCTTGCTCCTATTGTAGGGGCTATTTTGGCTGGGACTGTTTATCGGTGGTTTGAAGCGGATGAGAATGACTAGAGCTAAAGGCTTTAAATAGTCATAGTCCATTGAAGCTAAGAGGCTTATTGCCGCCTTGGCCGACTATCTTCCATTAGGTCGTCCAACTTGGATTGCGCTTTTTTGAAGTCGTCTAAATCTTTAACTTCAATCATCTCGCATTCATCGCGAACCATTTCAGCAATATTGCTTGGATAGTGCCGGCAGTCTTCAGGCCGGCTTAGGTAGATAGAACAGGTGTATTTGGCTTTACCCTGGTTGGGTTCAATCTCAAGAAAAGGGCAGCGGTTTAGCTGTACGCCTGTGTCTGGGCAAAACCATATTTCGTTATCTTTTACATATTGGTAAATATGCGGCTGAAACAGCTCCCACATGTCGATTTCGTTAGCTGTGGCAGAGAGAGCGCCGTCGCCGTATTTAATACAGCACTTTCCACATTGGTTACAGTCTTTCATTATTGTAAGGTCTATATTGGCGATAACAGTTAGAAATTGTATCACCGACTCTCTTTGCAGTTGCTAGTTTTGACAGCAAGCCGGTTTAGAAGTGGAGAGCAGAGAAGAGAAGAAGAGGGAAGAGGGAAGAGGGAAGAGGGAAGAGAGAAGAGAGAAGAGAGAAGAGAGAAGGAGTATGGCAAGGACTCTGGCCTACTAGGGGCAGCCAAACAAAATGGAATTCCAAAAATATGCTTACTAAGACTGATCAGCGTAAAGAGAGTATTCACACTCTGCTCAAAGGCATCGAAACTGGTGATGCAGCAGCCACTGCCGTGGTTAACCCCAATCAGTATATCCAACACAACCCGCAAACATCTGAAGGCGGTGAGGGTCTGGCCGACCTATTTAAGCGCCTGTCGAAAACATCCCCCAAAGTAAATATTGTTCGCATCTTCTCGGATGGCGATTTTGTTTTTGCCCACACCGAATACGATTTCAGTAGCCGAAGAATTGGGTTTGAAGTGTTTCGGTTTGAGGGCGAGCAGACGGTAGAGCACTGGGACAATATTCAGCCTAGATTAGGCCCTAACAGTTGCGGCCACAGCATGGTGTCTGGCCCTACAGAAGTATCGGAGCCGCATAAGACAGAGGTTAATAGGCAGCTTGTGCAGGTTTTTGTTGAGGAGGTATTAATCAACCGAAACCTACAGCCTTGGCTGGCTATTTTGATACCGACAAGTTTATCGATCACAGCCCCGAGGCAGAAGACGGCGTATCTGCACTAAGAACCAGGCTATCTGCAATGACCCCCAATGGTGATTTTATTGTTCGTTATGATAAGGTTCATCGATTACTTGCCGAGGGGGATTTTGTGCTGACAGTAAGTGAGGGCGTTAAGCATGGTGTGCATTCATCTTTCTACGATCTATTTCATGTGTCCAACCTAAAGCTGGTTGAGCACTGGGACACCACAGAAGCTATTCCTGCGCAGTCCCAATGGAAAAACAACAATGGGAAGTTTTAGAGGGCTTGAGTAGATACTTGTCGCCCCAGCTATCCGTCTCACAATGCTTGTAGATGACGGACGACGTTAGCGGTTTGTTGTGCGTCAATCAAAGCGCCGTGATAATTGTTATTGGCTTACCGTAGGCTTTTTATCCTCAAATGCTTAGTAAGCGCGTCGAGTGAAGGGCCGCGCTCTGAACAAGCAATACCCACAGACTGAGCCCATGGTTGCGCGGCACGTTGTGAGCAAAACACACCGGCCACTTTGGGTATGCCGACGTCATATCGTTGAATATGATCAGTGATGAGTGACCAATCAAAAAACGCGTTATGTATCACCACCAGCTGCCCTTCAATCCATGGATGTATCAAGGCCCATTGTTCCTTAAACGTGGGGTGGCCCATGGCTTGTTCTTGGCTTATGCCATTGATACCTGAGGCTTCGGTGGTAATCTGCCGATGGGGTCGTATCAGAAACTCTTTGCTGTCCTGAACATCCCCTTGGCGCATTAACACCAAGCCCAGACTAACTAATGCAGGGGCACCTTCTGCATCAAATAGGCCCGTGGTTTCTGTGTCGATCACCAAGTATTGGGTGGGTAGTTGTTTAAAAGGCCAGAGTAATTGATTAATAAGATCGGGAGACATAGTGATTGCCTACTCTATTAGGTTTACTTGCAGCACGTTTGTTATTTCTTTGCCATTCCATAGGAACTGGTAATGCCCTGCCTGAATGGCCGGTGGCTTTAATAGGCTGGGTTTTAGGGCAGCTATACACTCACCACCTGAGTGACGAACTGAATTATAAAGAATGCCAGCTTCACCATTGTCGCGGAGCTTCGCTGCCATTGCTTGAGCGTCAGTAAAGTCATCGGCGTCATGTACTTTTGGGTCATTGCGCAGATCCACCACTTCCCCAACCACCGAACAATGGTAACAGCGCATAGTGAGTGCCTGGGACGGCTCATTAGTAGCACTTAACAAACGGGCGCGGCTAGCTTTAGATTCTGCCATCGCTGTTTCGAGACATAGGCCGGCATAGTAGACCCCGTATTGCCCTTGGGTAAATCGGCTCTCGATACCGATATGGGTAAAAGCCGCCATAATGGCTGTGCTGCCATGGCCAGCAACCCTATCTTCGGGAAGAACCAGAGCGATATTTCCGGCTTGGTCTAAAAGGCGGCTTTGGATATGGCCAAGGGCTGTCCGTTTCTTGAGATTGGGGGGTCGTTGGAGGTCTCTGAGTTAATGCAGATGTCTGTCTAGCAGTAGCCGTCTAGCCCCTGTCTAGTACAACCTGTCTAGTAGGAACCTGTAGCAGGGCCCTGGGGGGATGTTATGCTCCTTCCTGTGGCCCTTTGCCGCCAAGAGCAGCCTAGCTAGCCCCTTTTGTGCTTTACAATCTTGCCCCTGCTTGGCAGACTCGGTCTCAGCTTGTTACCCCACCTACTATAATTATTATAAGAGACACTACTCATGGATATTATGTATCCCATTTTTACCCTCGTGATGTTTACCTTTGTTATGGCGTTTGCGGTGGGTTCGTCGCGCTTTATTAGTGTGCGCCGCAGGCAGGTCAACCCCAAATACTTTGTGCTTATGACCGGCGATGCTCCCCCGGAGTATGTGCAAAAGCTCAGTCGTAACTTTGCGAATCTTTTAGAAGTACCCATGCTGTTTTATGTGTTGGGTGCTTTTGTGATGGCGCTAGATATTAACAATAGCGCGTTAGTGCAGCACGCTTGGCTGTTTGTTGGCTTGCGGGTTGTACATTCAATTATTCATGTTACTTACAACCATGTGATTCACCGTTTTACGGTATTTGTGTTATCGACGTTGGCGCTTTTGGCAATGTGGATTCAATTAATTTCTCTGGTGGGGTAGGTTATGACAATTGACACGATGGCGGCTTGGCACCAAGTGGCTAAAGATAGAGATATAGAAGCGCTTTACAATTTGCTGCACGACGACGCGGTGTTTCATTCGCCGGTGGTGCATAAGCCGCAGGTTGGCAAGGCGATTACGGGCAAATACCTGAGTGCGGCACTGCATGTGTTTTTCAATGACAGCTTTGAATATGTGCGCGAGGTCCATGGCGAGGGCAATGCTATTTTAGAATTTGAAGTCGAGATTCAGGGTATTGCGGTGAATGGCGTGGACATGATCAAGTGGGATGAGTCTGGTTTGATTACTGAATTTAAGGTCATGGTTAGGCCACTTAAGGCGGTGAATATTATTCACCAAAATATGGGCGCTATGCTGCAAACTCAATAATGACCTATCTTGAGACGCTGTGAGGTTTTCACCGATGTATATAAAAGTGTTGGCGATAGTGGCTAGTGTGTTGTTCAGTGTTGCGGCTATGCCTGGCTTTGCATCTGGAGCATCTGGGCCGTCTGGGGTATCTGGGGCTTCTGGACCTACTGCAACGGCCACTCAGTCTAAAAAGCCTACTGGTGCCTACCTTTATGTATTGGGCGTGGCCCAGGATGCGGGCTACCCCCAGGCGGGTTGTTACCAGCCCCATTGCATGCCTGGTTGGCAAGACCCATTGCTGCGTCGCGGCGCTACGTCTATTGCATTGGTTGACCCGGCGGCTAAGGCCAAGTATCTGTTCGAGGCGACACCTAATCTACCGGCACAGCTCTACGATCTTGAGGTGCAGGCACCGTCTGCAGAAACTCCCTTGGCGGGGATCTTTTTGACTCATGCTCATATGGGCCATTATGGCGGGCTGATGTTTTTGGGCCACGAGGCTATGGGTGCGCGCAGCATGCCTGTTTATGCCATGCCGCGTATGCAAGATTACCTTAGTACCAACGGCCCCTGGAGCCAGCTGGTTGCTTATAACAATATTGTTTTGCGGCCGCTACAGCATAATGTCGCGGTGTCGCTGTCTAGAAACATAGCACCTAGAAAAATAGCACCTAACAATATTACGTCTAACGATAATAAATCAAAAGTAACTGTAACTCCCTTTCTGGTACCACACCGCGACGAGTTTTCGGAGACTGTGGGCTATTTGATTGCGGGGGCCAACAAGTCGGCGTTGTTTATTCCAGATATTAATAAGTGGTCGATTTGGGAAACCGATATTGCCGAGATTATTCAAACAGTGGACTACGCGCTGCTTGATGCGACGTTCTTTGGTGACGGCGAATTGCCGGGCCGGGACATGTCTAAGGTGCCACACCCGCTGGTGACTGAAACCATGGAAGCATTGGCAGGCCTATCGGCGGAGCATCGCAATAAGCTGTGGTTTATTCATATGAATCATACTAACCCTCTGCTTGACGCTAGCAGCGAAGAGGCTGCTCTGGTGCGTGCGGCTGGGTTTAATGTTGCTGTCGAAGGCACTCGTCTGCCGCTGTAATATTGGTTGGCCAGTGCTGTCGGCTAGTGGCTTTTTTTACATGCGCATTATTTACGAGCAACCATCATGCATATTCCCGTTAAACCTCTAAAGCAATACCCGTTTTGGCTGCGGCCTTTTTATTGGAACCAGCGCCGTAAATACGGTGCGGTACTCGACCCTGGTTTGCTGTGGGGGCGGGTGCCTAAGTTGTTTGCGGCGGTAGCGATTCTTTATGGTGTACTCGACCGTCGTAGTTCGCCTTTAACACCGGTGCTGCGTTCTCTGGTCACGGTGCGGGTATCGCAGATTAATTGGTGCGAGTTTTGTGTGGATATTAATTCGGCGACTCTGGCCACTCGCGCTGGGTCTATGGATAAGGTGTTGCAGCTTGAGCACTGGCGTGACTGTGACCTATTTGATGAGCACGAGTTGGCGGCGCTCGAGTATGCCGAAGCAATGACCTATTCGGATCAGCAGGTGAGCCCGGCGTTAATAGGCCGTTTAAAAACTCTGTTTGGTGATGACGGGGTAGTGGAGCTTACGGGTTTGATTGCCTTTCAAAATTTGTCTAGCAAGTTTAACGCGGCGCTGGATGTGCCTGCCCAAGGCTTCTGCCAGATTCCATAAAATGGCGAGCAGACTCAGCTAAAAGGACCCTATGGCAGTCTAGAAATAGTCTATGTTTATCAAAAGCCTTTCCTTTCGGCTTAACTAGTTAAGAGGATTCATCATGGAAGATGACAAGCCAGACGCTCAAACTCCAACACCTAAAAGATGGTGGCAGTGGATGCTGGTGTACCCCACGTTTATTATCGCCCTCATTGGTGCTGTGCCTACCTTTACCGAACTCTACGAATCCCAGTCTAAAGATGTGGAGTTTGGCGACTCAAAAATCGCCGAGATGCGCAACGAAATGTGGCGTAAAAACATGACCTGCGGCATGGCACCGCTAGACCCGTTGATTAACGAGTTTAATGTGGCTGTTGATGCCACTATCTGTAAGTCTGGCGATGTATTAGTTCGTGTGATTACCCCAAACCAAAAACAGTTTTTTGAATGGGTGTCTGTGGACGCCATGTTTCCCGACAGGCTAGCGGGTATTAATCTGTTTAGTAGTGCGGTTGCCTCGGAAGTGGCACATACCTCTGTAGATCAGCCTTACAATTCCCTTGATGGTGAAATATTTGCCCAACATTATGGGCCTGTGGTGCTGTGCCAAAACTGGATCAACAATGTGATGCTTGTGCGTCGGGTGTCTTACCCTAACCAGGGTTGTTTTGATGAGACTATTAATACGTTCACGGGTCAGGTTGTGAATGTTACGCCTGCACCCTGTTACTGCTAATGGAGAAACCTATGCTGTTATCTAAACTACGTTTACTGACTACTTTAATTCTTTGCACCCTTTTTGCGGTATCGGGCTCTGTATTGGCTAAGGGCTCTATTTTGGCTAAGGGCTCTGTCTCGGCTAAGGGCTCTGTAAATGAGTCGGCTCAAGACTCGGAAGCCAAAAAGTCTGGGCTGTTAGTGCCGCTGGTACCTGTGCTAGACAACCAGCCAAATGGTGTAATGCCTGCCGTTAGTAATCGACCTACTGCTAAACCAAGCAATCAGCCAGGTTTTAAATCAAAGTCCAAACCAATTTCAAAGCCGGCCGCCAAACCAGAGTTTAAAAAGGCTAAAAAGGAAAAGCAGAGCCGTTAGGCTAAGTGTTCGCTAACTATTTGCTAACCATTCGCTAAGTGCTGGCTGAGTCTTGGTTCGTCTGTTAATCGGGATAAATTCACTAATAAATAATTCACGATAAAAGCCTTTCAGGTTATGCTGTCGCCCTCATATTTGGCTTCAGCTTTTCCGGTAAGGTTTTATTATGTCTACGCTCTCTATCAAATCCGAAATTTCTAATGTATCCGTCAGCCTCAAGGCAAATGTCTACTTTGACGGTGGTGTTACTAGCCGTGCTATTACCCTTGCCGATGGCTCGGTTAAAACTCTGGGCCTGATGCTGCCGGGGGAATACGAGTTTGGTACCGAGGTCCATGAGCTGATGGAAATCTCTACGGGTAACCTTGAGGCATTGTTACCCCAGGCAACTAGCTGGGTCACCATTACCGACAATATGTCGTTTGAAGTGCCTGCTGGCGAGACATTCAAGGTCAAGGTTCATCAGGTCACCAACTACTGCTGTTCATACGGCGCTAAATAAGCCGCACCCTGTGACCATTGAATACCAAAATGTCATCGACCCAAGTATCAGCTGCTTCAGCTGCCAGGCCTGCTGCTGCAAGCTAGAGGTCATATTGATCACTGACACGGGCGTTCCCGAGGAATATATCAAGATCGACGAATGGGGTGCCGAGACGATGGCGCGCCTAGACGACGGTTGGTGCGCTGCCCTAGATCGAGAGACCAAGATGTGCACCATCTATGAGCTTCGGCCCTGGGTGTGCCGTGAGTTCGAAATGGGCTCTGGGGAATGCCAAACAGAGCGCCTAGAGGGCCTGTCAGCGCGGCCCTGAGATTGGGGCGCAATGCGACTTTAGCGCGTATAATGCGCTGCATTGATCTTCTGTATACAGGCGACTGTTATGTCCGACCCGCAACCTAACAACCCATTACATGGTATTAAACTTGAGCAAGTGGTGACTCAGTTGCAGGCTCATTATGGCTGGGACGCTCTGGCAGAGCGGGTCAATATCAACTGTTTTAAAAGTGACCCCTCGGTTAAGTCGAGCCTAAAGTTTTTGCGCAGAACCCTCTGGGCACGGGAGAAGGTTGAGGCTTTGTTTGTGGATACGTTTGGTGAGGCTATTAACTTAAGGGCGGCTGAGGCTCTTCATTTAGAGGCCGCTGAGGCTCCTAATCCAAAACCCGCTGAGGCTCTTAGTTCAAAATCCGCTGAGGCTCTTCATCTAGATGCGGCTGAAGCTCCTAATTTAAAGGCGACTGAGGCTCTTAATCTAGAATCCGCTGAGGCTCCTAAATCCAAACCCGCCCAAGCTCCTAGTTTAAGAAACGCTGAAGCTCTTGACCCGAAACCGGCTCAAGCTCCTAAGTCAAAAGCAGCTCCTAAGCCAAAAGCAGCACCCAAACCGAAATCAGCAAAACCCCGCACTGGTAAGTTCGACCCCTGGGCAAATAGCCGCATAAAAAAGACCTAAGGCGACAGCCACTTAAAATCTGGTCTATGTTTATATCAATCCCCAATTAATGGCTACAGAGATCGTTCTCTACGTTGTGGCCCAGGTTCCCTAATTATTTATGCTTTAAGCTCCGCGGTTTAGCTCTGACGTGGGGCTTTTTGTACCTCGTTGGAGCCAAAAAGGACTTTAATTATGCAACCTAAGAATCTTATCGCTCTGCTTTTTTCGACGCTGTTAAGTTTTTCTGCCTGGGCAGGCAGCGACACCATTCCGATTCCCTCTTCCTGGGCTAATACCGAGGGGTCAACTTTAACTCTGTCGAGTACCGACAGTGCCGGCAAAATCACTGGCACCTATGTCAACAATGCCGCCGGTTATAACTGCCAAAACATTGCTTACCCGGTAACTGGGTGGGTTTATGGCACGGCGATTACGTTCGATACTAAATGGGAGAGCGCTTCGGAGTCTTGCAATTCTATTACGTCTTGGGCTGGCTATTATTATCAGGGCCAGATCACCACGTTTTGGAATCTTGTTCAAAATGGCTCTATAACGTCGTCGCAAATCGTCCAAGGCAAAGACACTTTTACGCCAGTGACCAAGGTAGTTAATAAAAAATTAATGCACAAAAAATAATTCATCCTATACAAAAATAAGAGATAAGAGATAAGAGATAAGAGATAAGAAACAAGAGAGACGAAACAAGAGAGAAGATAAAAGCGAGCAGCGCAGCGAGAGGATGGGGGTGCTCTCGGTTGCGCTACACAGTTTATAAAGTGCACTACATAAAAGGAGCAATACAAAATGGACTTACTCGATTCAAAAAATGTAAATAACCGCATTAGAAAACGTACCATTGCCCTAGCGATTTTTGTACACCTGTATTTGAGTCTAATGACTTTTGGTTTTTGGCTTATTCCCCTAACTATTTTTGGGGTAATAACTTCGGCGCTACTACGTAATGATATTGATGAAGCAGTGTCCTCAGCTAACAGCTTTAATAAGGCGTTGCCGTTTAAATATTTTGGCGTTGTGTATACCCATATTCAGCACGTCTTTTATCACCCAATCAAAATCGAAAACGATATTTTTGACACCATTGAAGCTGAACTAAAAATCAGAACGCCTATCGCCAGCCTTGAGCCCATTGCGATTACCGATAAAGATAAAGATCTGCGCGCCTATGAAAAGCGCGATTTTTTAAAGGGCGAAGCTAAGTCTACCCAGTGCGGTACCACCTTAACTCTGCTGTTAAATCAGAGTAGCTTTGGTGCGGTCCGATCCTTTGAATGGCGAGTTATTGTCGGCGGCTATGTCGACAAAGATGCCAAATTTAAATTAATCGCCTACTCACCGTTTACATTCTTGTTTTGGATTGGGGCCTACCTTAAGCGCGAAACTAATTTATTGGGCCGTGTAAGAACGGTTTACTCCAGTGCCTATAACAATGTTGACGTGTCTACTCAGGTGCGCTGCATCAGTGAGACAGTGTTCGATGCCATGGTGGTGGCTCTAGACAAAAATGGCATAGACACCAGTGACCTAAAAGCGCAGAAGTTGCAGAGCATGAATATCAATATTTCTGGCGGTAAGGTCAACATGGGCAATGTGGTACAGGGCGCCATGAATAAAATTGGCGCTGCGGTAAGTGGTGCTAAGGCATGAGTGACGTAGGTGTGAGTAAGCCGGGTATTAGTATTAATGTATCCGGTGGTTCGGCAGTGCTCGGCAATGTTAGCCAGGGGGATAACAATCGGCTAGATACAAAGCAGACCAATCGTCTGCAGGCCGCTGATCTAGATCTGTTTTATCAGTCGATTAAATTACTGGCTCACGAGCGCTCTGTGTCCAAGGAAAACTATCTAGCCCTTAAGGTAGGTGTGGAGGCTCTGGCAAAAGAGCCTTCCCGGGTGACTGCCATAGACTCCCTAAAAAGGCTTTATAACCAATATGCTTGGGCGGCCACTCCAATAAAAGCCTTGCTAGGAGCATTGATGGCTTTATAAGATGGGGTGGCAGTTAAAAACCCTATCGGAGAAGCACCATGCCTAGATTAGCCACTACAGATATCGACATAGCTCGCTGTTTTGATGTGCTTGCCGAACTGCGCCCGCATCTGTGTCGTGAAACATTTGTACAGACCATTCGTGAGATGCAGGCCGATGGTTTTAATCTGGTGTATTTAACCGATGGCAATGATGTAGTTGCTGCCGCAGGTTACCGCATATATACCAATCTCTACATGGGCAAGCATTGCTATGTGGATGATCTGGTTACTGCTACAGTGCAGCGCTCTAAAGGCTACGGTGAGCAGCTGATTAAATGGCTGCGTGATCAGGCTCGTGAAGCGGGTTGCGCACATTTTCATTTGGACTCTGGTACTCATCGAGGCCAGGCTCATAAGTTCTATTTTGCTCAGGGCTTTACCATTGCCAGCTACCATTTTTCTGAGGAGTTAAAATAGTGCCCACGGCTTACGCTTTAGTGATTATTAATATTCTCTGCATTATGGTCTGTTATCAGGTCGCCAAAGGTCGGCGGGCCGATGTGCGTTTTTGGGGCTGGATGGGGGTGTTTTTAGGGCCGCTCGCGGTGCCTTTTGTTTTTTTCTCTAGGCCAAAAGCTAACAAAAATTCTAGTTTAAAACCCCAATCCCAGGACAAATAACATGGCCGGCGAAACCGATTTAAAAGCGATTCTAAAAAGCCTGTCGCCGCTATTACTTGAACCGACCTACGTGTTTTGCACTGTCCCTAACGCTAGGTATGGTGACTATGCCGAGACAGCCCCAATAGCGAGCTTTCTAGAGAATGAAGGGCTGACATTGGTGCTAACCCAAGCCAGCGCAGACAGCCATGGTTTGGCCTATGAAGGTCTGTTTAGCTGCATTAGTTTGCAGGTGCACTCGAGCCTTGAGTCGGTGGGGTTAACCGCGATGGTGTCGGGACAGTTAGCGGCACATAACATCAGTGCCAATATGATTGCCGGTTATTATCATGACCATCTGTTTGTGCAAACAGTTCAGGCACAAGAAGCGTTGGCTTTGTTGAGTAATTTGCATAACGCCTGATAACGACCTTTCTTATTAAAGACCCAATAAAAAGCCCGACTGATTTTGCAATCGTCGGGCTTTTTAATTTGTGCTGTTTACAAGAGTTAATCGGCAAGCTAGCCAAATACGCCCTTAAAGAAAAAGAAGAACAGAATAGACAGTGCTGCACCGGCGGGCAATGTGACAACCCATGACAGGAAGATAGAGCCAACCATGCGTAGGTTGATCGCGCCAATACCCCGCGCCATACCAACACCTAATACCGCCCCCACTAATGTGTGGGTGGTAGAAATAGGCAGTCCAGTACCGGACGCTAATACTACGGTGGCTGCAGCACCTAGCTCGGCGGCAAAGCCACGGCTTGGTGTGAGTTCGGTAATCTTGCGACCAATGGTTCCCATGACTTTAAAGCCATAGGTTGCCAGGCCCACCACGATACCCGCGCCACCCAGTAATAGTATCCAGCTGGGCATGGCACTCTTGGCGGCAATATCGCCACCGGCATTTACCACATTCACTACGGCAGCTAATGGGCCTACTGCGTTGGCTACGTCATTAGAACCGTGGGCAAAGGCCATGCTACAGGCGGTAAAGATCATGAGTACGGCAAAGACTCTTTCGACATTATAAAATCGGTTGTCTTCTTCTTTGCTAATGTCGCGCTCTACCTTACTCAGTAAATAGGTGCCGATTATGGCCACGAAAATACCAAAGCCGATAGCGACCACAGCATTTTCACCAAAGCTAAGTTTGATACCAAAGTCTTTAAAGACGTGCTTTAAACCTTTTAGTAATGTCACCATGGCCATTAGGAAACCTACGGCAAACATGTACATGGGGGCATATTGCTTGGCGCGGTCAAAAGGGTTGTCGCGAATAAGAATCAGGCGTTGAACACTTCTAAAGATGGCAAAAGAGATGGTGCCGGCCATGATGGGTGATACCACCCAGCTGGCGACAATGGTGCTGACCTTGTCCCAGTTAACCGCGTCGTTAGAAACACCAACGGCGGCGAAGCCAACGATGGCGCCAACAATACTGTGGGTGGTAGATACTGGCCAACCCCTAAAGCTGGCGATGGCTAGCCAGGTGCCAGCGGCCAATAGGGCCGACAACATACCAAATACAAGTAAGTCGGGTTTGTCGGTAAACACATCGGTGTCGACAATGCCCTTGCGAATGGTGGAGGTTACTTCACCACCGGCTAAATAGGCGCCGGCAAATTCAAAGACCATGGCGATTAATATCGCCTGCTTGATGGTTAATGCTTTGGAGCCGACCGAGGTACCCATGGCGTTGGCAACATCATTTGCCCCTACACCCCAGGCCATAAAAAAGCCGAACGCACCGGCCATAATAATAAGTATGGTGCCGTATTCAGTAAATAATTCCATCGCGACAGATCCGTAAAGAGGTTATTTAGCGAGTAGGAGCTCGAGGCTGTTGCCTACGCGCTCAGCAGTATCTGCAATGGCACCAATGTTATCGATGGTGCTGTACAGAAACATAACATCTACTGGAGGCATGTCTGCTTCCAGCTTGAACAGGCGGTGACGCAACTTGCGTTCTTTTTTGTCGACCTTCTGTTCTTGCGCATCCAATTCGCGAATTAACTTTTGTACAAACTTTACTTCTTGGCCGGTAAAACCCGTTTCGAGAAGTTCATCTAACTCGTTAATGGCTTTGTGGGCTTTTTCACAGGTTTCGATGGCGCTTTTTACAAACGCAATCATGTCAGCCTGTAGGGCAGTGGGAATATCCATCTCACGACCCAAGACAATACCGCAAACGTCTTTAGACATATTAGCGATTTCATCTTGCTGGGCGAGAATGTTAAGTAGATCCCCGCGCGAAACAGGCATAAACAGGCTTTTGGGCATGTTTAGGCGAAAAACTTTTTTGAGGTCGTCGGCTTTATTTTCGCTCTCTACAATTTCGTCAAAGACCTTACTGGCTTTGGCCCATTTGTTGGTAATGACCGCGTCAAAGAATGGCTCGAGCTGTGAGGCACAGCTAACCACGAGCTTCATATGCTCTTGTAGTGGTTTGATTGGCGATTTGCCAAACAGATTTGAAATGGGGTTGCTAAAAGCCATACTGCCATCCTCTTGAGTAGTTTGCAGTATAGGGCGTTGTCATAAAATTGAAACAATTTACAACGGTTTTATAGGCTTTTTTATTGATCAGGCTTGGGCATATTGTTCGCTATGTCCCAGCCATCGAGTGATCAGCGGGTCTACGTTCTGCGGATAATTTAGCAGCAGTGTTTGTGCCAGATGCTTAACCTGAGGCAGCATGTGGGCGTCGCGCTGCAAGTCGGCAATATGGAGTTGCATATCGCCGGTTTGGCGGGTGCCTAGCACTTCGCCGGGGCCCCTGAGCTCTAGGTCTTTTTCGGCGATTTTAAAGCCATCGGTGGTTTCACGCATAATCTTTAACCGCGCACTACCGTTGCCGGAAATAGGTGGGCTATAAAGCAGCACGCAGTGACTGTTTTGCGAGCCACGGCCGACTCTGCCACGCAGCTGGTGTAGCTGGGATAGGCCAAGGCGCTCGGCATTTTCAATAATCATTAGGCTGGCGTTGGGCACGTCGACACCCACTTCAATAACAGTGGTGGCTACTAGCAAGTTGATGTCGCCAGACTTAAAGGCAGCCATCATTTCTAGCTTTTCTCGGGGCTTGAGCCGGCCATGAATAAGGCCAATATTAAGTTCGGGCAATATGAGCTGTAGCTCGCTAGCGGTGACTTCGGCAGCCTGAGCTTCGAGAACATCGGACTCCTCGATCAAAGTACAGACCCAATAAGCCTGACGGCCTTCGGTACAGGCTAGGCGCACCCGCTCGATAATATCGCCGCGTCTTAGGTTGGCCAGAACCACGGTTTCTACAGGCGTGCGACCTGGGGGTAGCTCATCAATTACCGAGCAATCGAGGTCGGCATAGGCGCTCATGGCCAATGTTCTGGGTATGGGTGTGGCGGTCATAATAAGCTGATGGGGAGCTGGGCCATTAAGCTGTGGGCCTTCTGCGCTAAAGCCTTTGTTGCGCAGCGCGAGGCGCTGGTGCACGCCAAAGCGGTGTTGCTCGTCAATAATACTCAGCCCCAGATCGTTAAATTCAACGGTATCTTGAAATAATGCATGGGTGCCTATGACCATCTGGGCTGTGCCATCAGCTATGGCTAGTAGCTGCATTTCTCGGGCCTTGCCCTTGACCTTGCCGGTCAAGAAAGCCACGCGAATACCCAAAGGGCGCAGCCATTGCTCAAAGTTGACGCGATGCTGATCGGCTAAAATTTCGGTGGGGGCCATGAGTGCGGCCTGCTTGCCGTTGGCAATGGCCTGCACGGCGGCGAGGGCTGCTACCACGGTTTTGCCTGAGCCCACATCGCCCTGAACCAGACGTAGCATGGGTATTGCGGTGCTGATGTCGGCATCTATTTCGGCGGCGACCTTTTGCTGGGCGCCAGTAAGGTCAAAGGGTAACTGGGCAAGAAAACTGTCGCGAGCGGTTTTATCTTCGGTGAGCAGGGGCGCCTGTTGCTGTTGCACTTTTTGGCGTAGCCGCAGCAAACTAAGGTTGTGGGCAATTAATTCTTCTGCCGCCAATCGCTGTTGGGCTGGGTGTTCACCTTCGGCTAACAGATGCAGTGCTGTGCCTGGGGGCGGGTTGTGTAAAAGCCGCAGTGCATCGACTAGGGAGTAGGACAGCTGGCGCTCTAAACCCGTTTGTAGGTCGGCGGGCAGTAGCTCGGCAATCTGCATATGGTTGAGCTTCTCTAGGGCCTTGCCACAGAGGTCGCGTATACGGCTTTGGGTAATGCCTTCGGTGGCGGGATAAATGGGCGTTAATGTCTCTTCCAGCTCTGCGGGGTTGGTGCTGTCCAGATACTGATATTCCGGGTGATACATCTCGAGGCCAGACTTGCCGCGACGCACCTCACCAAAACAGCGCAGCTTGGTGCCGGGCTTAAGGCGCTCTTGCTGGGCTCGATTAAAGTGAAAAAACCGCAATGTGATAACGCCGCTATGATCTTGGATGCGACACACCAGACTGCGGCGACGCCCAAACACAACATCGCTGGCCCGTACCTCTCCCTCAATCACAACCTCGGTCATGGGCTGAATACCGCCGATGGGGGTAATCTGGGTGCGGTCTATATAGCGCAGGGGCAGGTGAAACAGTAAGTCTTGCAGGTTGTAGAGCCCGAGCTTCTGAAGCTTGGTTGCGAGAGCTGGCCCTACACCACTAAGTGTCACGACACTTAGCTGGTCTAATTTATCTTGCGAATTTAGAGAGCTGCCGGGCATTAGAGATTTCTCAAACCGGAGCTTTTTACCATATCGGGCCCGGGTAGATTGCGCTCATTAATAGCGTTGCGCAGGGCATCGATAGCTTTATGGCGAGGAAAACTCGCTCGCCAAGCCATCGCCGTGGTTCGAGATGGTGCTGTGCCAGCGAAAGGGCGGGTTACTAGAGCGTCGCTGCGATAGGTGGCGCCCATGGTCGCCGACTGGGGCAAAATGGTGATGCCCAACCCAGATGCCACCATGTAGCAGAGTGTTTCGAGGGAGCTGCCTTCAGTCATGGTGCGGATAGGGGCTGTCTCGCTAGGGTGTTGGTTAATGTTGGGCAGGGCTTCAATAACCTGGTCTCGAAAACAGTGCCCCTCGCCCATCATTAAAACATTTTCGCCGTCGAGGTCGCTGTGTTCGATTGCTTTTTTGGCGGCAAGTGCGTGTGTTTTGGGAATCAGTACGACAAAGGGCTCTTCGTAGAGAGGCTGCACCACCACATCGGGCTCGGTAAAAGGTAGGGCGACAATAATTACATCGACGTCGCCACTGCGCAGTCGCTTGCGTAAGCTGCTGGTGTAACCCTCTTCAATAACTAGGGGCATTTGTGGCGCCTGCTGCTGGAGGGGCGGAATAAAATGCGGGAACAGATAGGGGCCAATGGTAAAAATAGCACCCACTTGCAGCGGGCTATTGAGCTGGTCTTTACCGGCGGTGGCCATGTCTTTAATGGCTGCGGCTTCTTCGAGCACGCGCTGAGCCTGAGCGACAATCTGATTGCCGATAGGGGTTGGACGCACGCTGCTTTTTGAGCGCTCAAAAAGATCAACGCCCAACTCACCCTCTAGTTTTTTAACCGCTATACTCAGTGTCGGCTGGCTGACATTGCAGCGCTCGGCGGCGCGGCCAAAATGCTGAGCCTGGGCGAGAGTGGTGATGTAGCGCAGTTCTGTCAGTGTCATCTGGAGGGTGCTTCCTAATAAAAAGGGATTACTAAAACGGGTAATGTACTCTTGAGCCCATAATTTCAATAATAGCTAATATTAATCAAACATGAAAGATCAATTAAAAATATTATTCTGCGGCTTTGGTGATATTGCCCAGCGTGCCGCTGCCCGCACTCAGCACCAGAGCTTTGGTCTGAGACGCAACTCTGAAGCAATCCAGGGAAGGCCTGACAGCATTGTGCCAATTGCTGCTGATATGACCGATGCTGATGCTTTGGCGGCCGCCTTGCAGCAGGGTTTTGATGTGGTGGTAGTCACGCTGACTCCCGGTACCTTTACCGAACAGGCTTACCGGGATTCTTATCTTGCTGGGGCTCATGCGCTCTCTCAGGCGCTGTCTCAGACAAACCCTATCATCGAGCATAAGCCCAAGCTGGTGATCTGGGTATCGAGCACTAGCGTCTACGGCCATAACAGTGGCGACTGGGTAGATGAAGACACTGCCACGAACCCCCAATCATTTTCTGGCAAGCTGTTATTGGAAGCCGAGCAGGTTATTGCGGCACTGCCATGCCAGCACAGCATTGTTCGCTTTTCCGGGATCTACGGACCGGGCCGCACTAGAATGCTAGGCCAAGTAAGAGCAGGAAAAGGCCGACCGGCCGAACCCCAGCAATGGAGCAATCGTATTCACAGCGATGATTGTGGTGGCGTATTGGTGCATCTTATTAGCCGTTTTGCCGCTGGTGAATCGGTTGAAAGCCTCTATGTGGCCACCGATTCTGCACCGGTGACTCAGCATGACCTGCGCACTTGGATGGCTGGGGAAATGCAGGTGGCACTGACAGACGAGATTGTTGAGCAAAAGTCTGTGAGACGCTGCAGTAATCAGCGCCTTTTAGACAGTGGTTATGACTTTATTTACCCTACATATAAAGAGGGCTATTTGGCGTTGATGGCGGACTAGATTACTAAAATGCCGTCCATCTCTACCTGAGAGCCTTTGGGTAATTCGCTAACGCCAATCGCGGCGCGTGCGGGGTAGGGTTCTTGAAAGTGCTGATCCATTATTTCATTGACCACGGGGAAGTGGCTGAGGTCGGTGAGAAAAATATTCAATTTAACGATATTGCTCAGGTCGCCACCAGACGCTTCACAGACCGCTAGTAGGTTTTTGAAGACCTGATTAATCTGTGCGCTGATATCGCCATCGACCAATGTCATGGTCTCTGGGTCTAGGGGAATCTGGCCTGACAAATAGACGGTGTTGTTAACCTTGACGGCCTGCACATAGGTTCCTATGGCGGCGGGTGCATTGTCTGTGTGGATGATAGCTTTGTTGGTCATTGGGTTGTCCTTTTGCGGTAATGCTTACTTGTTTTTCACGCGATAGACGCGGCGAACGGGCTTCAGGCTGCGAACGCGGCGCAAGATATCGGCGAGGTGAATTCGGTCTCTGACGATAAGTACTATGTCGACGATACTGGTAAAGGCGTCTTTTTCGGTGACGCTGATATGCTCAATGGTGGCATCTTCCTCGGTCATTCTTGAGGCTAGGGCGGCAATAAAGCCACGCTCTGGTGTCAGCTCTACTTTTATCTCTACGGGGAATTCCCCTTTCACAGCCGGTGACCAGCTTAGGGACATACACTTTTCTGGGCTGTTGCGTATTTCTTTGAGGTTGCGACAGGACTCGAGGTGAATCACTAGCCCTTTACCTGGTGTTAAATGGCCCAAGATTGGGTCGCCCGGAATAGGGTGACAGCAGCGCGCATATTGCAGCAGTAACCCTTCCGAGGCGTCTATCACCACGGGCAATGTGGAGTTTCTTTTACCGTCGGCTATTTTACGTTTCGCCGGCGGTACTAAAAGATTAGCGACGGCAAAGGGCACGCTATTGCCGAGGCCGATCTGTTGCAAGCTGTGCTCAAAGGTCGGAGCGCCTGTTTCTTTAAGTAGGCTTTTAATCTGCGACTTTTTGAGCTCTTTGTATCTAGTACCCAAATTAGACAGGGCCTGGTCGAGCATGCGCTTACCTAGGTCAACGGATTCGTCATGTTGCTGATTTTTCAAAAAGTGACGAATGGCGCTACGCGCTTTGGCCGTGACCACAAAGTTGAGCCAGTTGGGATTAGGCTGCCCACCAGCGGTACTAATAATTTCAATTTTTTGGCCGCTCTCTAGTTGCTCGGACAGGGGCATGAGCTGGCCATTAATGCGGCAGGCAATACAGCGATCGCCTAGGCCTGTGTGTACCGAGTAGGCAAAATCAATTGGCGTCGCGCCAGAGGGCAATTCGACAATCGTACCCTTGGGGGTGAACACATAAACTTCGTCGGGAAACAGATCGGCTTTTACATGCTCGAGAAACTCTAATGAGTCTCCCGCCTGCTTTTGCATTTCGAGCAAGCCCTGAACCCAGCGAGTTGCTCGGCGCTGCTGGCCATTAATAGCCTGGTTACCTGACTTGTATTCCCAGTGGGCGGCAATGCCGTAGTTGGCCATGCGCTCCATTTCTTTAGTGCGAATCTGTACTTCGATCACCACGCCGTGCATGCCCACTAAGGCAGTGTGCAGTGATTGGTAACCATTAGCCTTGGGTATGGCGATATAGTCTTTGAATTCACCGGGCACAGGTTTAAAAATATTGTGCATGATGCCGAGGGTGCGATAGCACTCGTCAACATCGTCGACCACTAGCCGAAAGGCAAATACGTCCATGATGTCGCGAAAGGATTTTTTCTTTTCGCGCATCTTGCGGTAAATGCTCCAAAGATGCTTTTCGCGACCTTTGACGATGGCAGAGAATGATTCGTTCTCTAAGCGCAGCTCAATGGACTGATGAATTTCGGTGACGATCTCGTTGCGGTTTTTGCGCGCGGCTTTCATGGCTTCGCGCAGGCGCCGGTGACGCAGGGGGTACATAGCGGCAAAGCCGAGGTCTTCGAATTCCACACGAATATCATTAATGCCCAGGCGCTGGGCAATCGGGGCATAAATATCGAGAGTCTCGCGGGCGATGCGGCGACGTTTTTCGGGCGCCAAGCCTGCGAGGGTTCGCATGTTATGCAGGCGGTCGGCTAGTTTGACTAGCACTACGCGAATGTCCCGGGACATGGCCAGGGTCATTTTTTGAAAACTTTCTGCTTGCTGCTGGGCTTTGGATTCAAATTCAATTTCGGTGAGCTTGCTGACCCCGTCGACTAGGTCGGCAACGGTGCGCCCAAAGCGTCGACTAATCTGGCCTTTGGTGACGCCAGTATCTTCAATAACATCGTGGAGCAATGCTGCAATAAGACTCTCGTGGTCCATGTGCATGTCGGCCAGTATATTGGCGACGGCGAGGGGGTGCGTAATGTAGGCATCGCCGGTTTGGCGCATCTGGCCTGAATGGCATTGCTCGGAGAATTTGTAGGCACGCTCGACCTTTTTAACTTCTTTGGCGTCGAGATAAGAGGAGAGCTTGTCGGTGAGTACTGTGAGCACTTTAGCGCCGCCCTCCTCTTTGGTATGACCTCGTTATGACGAGGGTTTTTTAGATGGCGGGTGCTTCTGGTGCCGCAGGTGCGTCATCAGCAACAACGTCTTCAGCATCGACAATTTCGTAGTCCTGCACAACTTCAGTCAGAATGTCTGCTGTGACAAGACCAGCTGCAATCTCACGCAGTGCAATAACTGTTGGCTTATCATTTTCTTCGTCAACCAATGCTGGCTTGCCGCCGGTTGCTATTTGACGAGCGCGTTTAGAGCCAACCATGACTAGTTCAAAACGGTTATCTACGTTTTCTAAACAATCTTCTACAGTAATGCGAGCCATCTTTTTTCCGCCAAGCGTAGTAATTTAATGAAATTTCATTAGGTTGTGCACCCTTGAGGGGCACGGGTCGGCCAGTTTACCTGTTGCGGGGGGTTACGACAATAAATCTAACAGTAATTTTTCATGGTGCTGCACGGGTATTTTGCAGCGCTGGGCGGCAATAATCGCTTTTAATTCTTGCTGGGCGACAGCAAAGTCATCATTGACCACTAAATAGTCGGCCTCAACATAATGGCTCATCTCTTCTGTGGCAGCTGAAATGCGCTGTTCGATCACGGTTGCGTCGTCTTGGCCGCGCCCAATTAGGCGTTGGCGAAGGGCCTGTTTGCTGGGGGGCAAGATAAAAATACTCTGGCTGCCAACAAATTTATTGCGCACCTGTTTGGCACCCTGCCAATCGATTTCCAAAATAACATCGATGCCCTGGCTTAAAGTAGATTGCACCCATTCTTCTGAGGTGCCGTAGAAATTGCCAAAGACTTCTGCATGTTCAAGAAAGGCAGCATCATTAACCATATTGATGAACTGCTCTTGACTGACAAAGTGGTAATTAACACCGTCCTCTTCGCCGGGGCGAGACAGTCTGGTGGTGTGCGAGATTGAGGCTTGAATATTGTCCATCTGCGCCAATATTTCGGCCACTAGGCTGGTTTTGCCTGCGCCAGACGGAGCGGAAACTATAAATAATGTGCCTTTGCCCATAATGCTCGTTTACCTATGTGTTTTTGGACTGCTAAATCAGGCGTAATTATTCCAGATTATGCAGGCGCTGTAATAAAAACTTTCGCTGCTGTCTCTACTATCTCTCTATCGTCACTTTTTTAGCGACGTTTTTAGCGACTTTTTTTGCGGGTCAAAAATATCGTTTAAGCAGCCGGCGAGACGAACACCTGCCATAAGCAGCCGTTGCTCAATCACTGGCTTATTGCGTTGTACATATGCGTTATTAATGGGTAAGCGCTTGTTTGGGGTCTTGGTCCCCAGATCATATACTTGGCTGCGCAGCGCTTTAGATTCTTGGGCCCAGGCCCAGAAGTCACAGTGCTGCCATTGGTTTAGTTGTGTTTGGTTCTCACCGTTTAGGCTCAGGCTGCTTGGGCTTAAGCTGTTTGGACTCAGGCTGTCCAAGCTCCGACTATATTGCGCGGGGCTTTTATTTTCAGTGTCAGTCATCAACCGGTCCCAGACTTGATGCAAGTTGGCGGACTTTGAGCTATCCAGCCATTTGACGGAGATATTGTTACCGCCACGATCATCCCGTCGTCCCACATGGAGTGGCTGATGAATATCGCCGACAAAGTGGCTAAAAAAGGCCAGGGCCTCTCGACGTTGTTTGCTATTAAGTTGTGGGTTTTGTAGCTCGGTATAAAAGTGCTCGAGAGCAGAGATGACGTCGCCGTCTTCGTCCCGAGGGAAGTTGGAGAGCTGTTCGTTGTCGTCAATATTAATGTAGTGCCAGTATTTAGATTGCTTCCAACCGGACAGGTGGCGAATACGGTCTGGCCATAGGGATATTTTGCCCAAATCTTCGCTGGCGGTTATCTCGTCGACAGCCTGAGCGGTTTTGTCGCTCAGGTGATTTTCGGCGATCTTGGCGATAATGCGGTGCCCGTCTGCCCCAAAGGGCAGTGCGGCACTGCTAAACATGACTAGGCAGGCGATGATTGGGCCAAACAGCGAAGGGCGCGTCATTCGATATTCTGAATCTGCTCGCGCATCTGCTCTATTAATACTTTTAACTCTACAGAGGCTTGGGTGGTCACCCCGGCGATGGACTTTGACCCCAGGGTATTAGCTTCGCGATTCAGTTCCTGCATTAAAAAGTCGAGGCGGCGACCAATGGCGTCATTGCTTTTGAGGGCCAGACGAATTTCGCTGATATGGGCTTCTAGGCGATCGAGCTCTTCGTCGACATCGGCACGGTTAGAGATAATAACCATCTCTTGCTCTAGTCGGTCTTCGTCGAGCTGGGACTTTATGTCGGCCATTTTGTCATGAAGCCGCTGTCGCTGATGCTCGAGAATACTTGGGAGTTCGCCGCGCACTAGCACGAGCTGTGACTCTATGCCAGTGAGCCGCTGTTCGATCATAACGCCCAGTTTGTCCCCTTCACGGTGACGACTTTCAAGAAGTTGCTCTACGGTTTCTTTGAAGGTCTTTATGGCTGCTTTATGCAGGTCTTCGGCATCGATCTGCTGATCTTTAAGAACGCCCGGCCAGCGCAAAATTTCTAGGGGCGAGATGGGCGCCGGGTTTTGCAGTTGGGCGGCGACTTTCTCGGCGAGATCTATATAACGCTTGGCCAGCTCTAGGTCGGCACTCACTGCGTCATCTCCACTGCTATCACCGCTGTTAAAGTTAACCTGCACTGAGCAGTCGACTTTGCCGCGGGTCAGTTTTTTGCGCGCTATTTCCCGCAGGGGCATTTCTATTTCCCGCATGGTTTCTGGCAGGCGAAAACCGGTTTCTAAAAAGCGATGGTTGACCGAGCGAAGTTCACAGGTCAATGACCCCCAGCTAAAATCGATGGTGTGTCTGGCAAACGCCGTCATGCTGCGGGGCATATATTCTCCAATTGAATAATTTATGGCGCCCATGGTAACAAAGGCGGTCAATGGGGTGGTAGATTTGCTACAATTCCGGCAAATTTTTAAAGTGCTCTTTAACCACATTCTCCATTTTTAGGAACCGATTATGAACAGACCCAGTGGCCGACGCCCAGAACAACTTCGCCAGGTAAAAATCACCCGAGAATTTACCTGTCATGCCGAGGGCTCTGTGCTCATTGAGTTTGGCAATACTAAGGTCATCTGTACGGCCAGCGTTGAAAGCGGCGTGCCGAGATTTTTGCGTGGCACAGGGCAGGGTTGGGTAACGGCTGAATACGGCATGCTGCCCCGTTCGACTAATAGCCGCATGGGCCGTGAAGCTGCCCGCGGCAAGCAGAGTGGCCGCACCCAAGAAATTCAACGCTTGATTGGCCGCTCACTGCGTGCCGCGGTTGATCTTAAGCAGCTAGGTGAGTTCACCATCAATATTGACTGCGATGTTATTCAGGCTGACGGCGGCACAAGAACTGCCTCTATTACGGGTGCCATGGTGGCGCTGGTTGACGCGATTCGTCACCTACAACGTAAGAAGTCTATTACTGGTGACCCACTGGTGAGCATGATTGCTTCGGTTTCTGTGGGTGTTTACAAAGGTGTACCTGTGCTGGATTTGGATTACGCAGAAGACTCTAATGCTGAGACCGATATGAATGTTGTGATGAATAGCGATGGCGGGTTTATCGAAGTTCAGGGGACTGCTGAAGCGGCGCCCTTTAGCGCAGAAGAACTAACGGCTATGTTAGATTTGGCTAAGCAGGGTATTACTGACTTGGTGCGTGTTCAGCAAATGGCGTTGGCTCAATAATAAACAATAGAAGATAGCTTTAAATAACAGAAGATAACTATGAATAACTATAAAACACAGTTTATCGATAATGCCCTTGATAGCGGCGCCCTAAAGTTTGGTCAGTTTAGGCTTAAGTCTGGTCGTCTCTCCCCCCATTTCTTTAATGCCGGTGAGTTTTATCAGGGTAAGGCGTTGGCGGCGCTGGGCAAATGCTACGCGGCGGCTATTGTTGACTCCGGCGTTGAGTTTGATGTGTTGTTTGGCCCGGCCTACAAAGGGATTACGCTGGCCGCGGCAACGTCGATTGCTCTGGCCGAGCATCATGATCTTGATGTGCCATACTGTTTTAATAGAAAAGAGGCAAAGTCTCATGGCGAGGGCGGCACTATGGTCGGCGCGCCACTTGAGGGCAGAGTGCTGATTATTGACGATGTAATTACTGCAGGCACGGCGATTCGAGAAGTCATGGCTATGGTAAATGAGGCTGGCGCTAAAGCCGCTGGTGTTGTGATTGGCGTTGACCGGAAAGAACGAGGTAATGGCAAGTCTTCAGCGATACAAGAAGTCGAGGAGCAGTTTAAGATTCCGGTGGTCAGCATTATTGATATTGATGATATTTTGACCTACCTTGAAACTAAGCCAGATATGGCCTCATTAGTTGAGGAAATTAAAGAGTATCGGGACGAGTACGGCGTATGATTAAAACGGTATTGCTTGGAATTTTACTGCTGGCCAATGGGGCAGCAGCGAAGGAGCTTTACCGTTATCACGACAGTGCTGGCACTCTTGTTACCGCTGATACCATCTCGCCACTGGCTGCCGCCGATGGCTACCAAATCGTCAATGAGCAGGGCCTGGTCCTTCGGGTGATCAGGGCGCAGCAACCCATTAATAAAGATTCAGACCAGAGTAAGCGAGACCAATATTTGTTGGCCAGTTTTAGTGGTGTCGACGAAATAACCCAACGTAAAGTTCGCAAGCTCGCTCTGCTAACCAGAGATATCCAAAACTTACAAAATAATTTAAATGGTCTGGTGGCTCGGGAAACGGCACTGACTAATCAGGCCGCCAATAGTGAAATGGCCGGTGAGCCTGTTTCTTTGACGCTTGTTCAGCAGATTGATAAGGCCCAGATAGACCGGGCCGAGATGCAACAGGTACTGGCGGATCGCCAGCATGATCAAGGCGCTATTGCAGCACTTTACAGTAATTATGAGCTGCGCTTTCGGCAGCTCAAACTAGTTAAAGCACCTTAATCAAGCACCTTAATCAAACATCTGTGCGGTAATTAAAGGCCAATGTTCTGACCAATGTTCGGTGGGCAACTTGGTAAAGCCACTGCGCACATACTGACTGATCTTACCCTCTGCACTAACCAGCATTAGATTGGCGGCAACGCTGACCGGCACACTTAATTTTAAGCCATCTCTTATCTCAGCTTCCCGCAGGGTTTGCTTTAGCTGGGACTCTAGACGATCAAAAAGCTGGGCTACTCGATCGTGGAGTCTTTCAGTTTCGCCAGTGAGCGCATCGCCGTTTAGTATTCTGGTGATGCCGGGGTTCTTTTCACTAAAGGCCAAAACTAGGCTGAGAATTCGGTAGCACTGGGTCACGGCGTCCGGCTCGTCACTCACAATGGTGCGGACCCGAGCAAAGATGGTCTCTTCGATAAAATCGATCAGCCCCTCGTACATTCGGGTTTTACTGGGGAAATGACGATACAGCGCGGCTTCTGATACGCCGATTTCTGCGGCGAGAGCTGCAGTTGTTATGCGCCCACCTCGTGATACTTCCAGCATGCGCGCTAGGGCTTGCAGTATTTCCTGTGCCCTTTGACCTTTTTTGCCCGCCATTACAGTGCTCCGTTATCGTCTTGGTTGGTGATCTCTTGACTGGTAATCTCTTGATTAGTGATCAAGGTACCGACGCCTTCGTCGGTAAATATCTCTAGCATAACAGCGTGCTCGACCCGGCCATCAATAATGTGAGCGCAGGGTACACCAGACTTTACGGCGTCTAGAGCACAGCCAATTTTTGGCAACATGCCACCATAAATGGTGCCGTCTTTTATAAGCTCATCAACTCGCTCAACACTGAGGCCGGTCAATATTTTGCCCTGCTTGTCTTCAAGACCAGCCACGTTAGTGAGCAGAATAAGTTTCTCTGCTTGCAGTACTTCGGCGACTTTGCCTGCGACAAGGTCGGCGTTAATGTTATAAGAGGCGCCGTCGGCACCCACGCCAATAGGGGCAATCACGGGAATAAAACCGCCTTGCACCAGCATGTCGATAACAGATTTATTAATGGACTCAACTTCGCCGACTTGGCCAATATCGATAATCTCTGGCACTGACATCTCAGGGGTTTTGTGGGACACCCGCAGTTTTTTGGCGCGGATAAGTTGCCCGTCTTTGCCGGTGACACCAAAAGATCTGCCGCCTGCACTATTGATTAGGTTGACGATTTCTTTGTTGATGGTGGCGCCTAGTACCATTTCAACGACGTCCATGGTTTTGCTGTCGGTCACTCGCATGCCATCGACAAATTTAGATTCGATGGATAGTTTCTCGAGCAGGTTGCCAATTTGTGGGCCACCACCATGGACAACCACTGGGTTAATACCCACGGCTTTCATGAGCACGATATCCCGAGCAAAGCTTTCTTTTAAGCGGTCGTCGACCATGGCATTACCACCATATTTAACCACGACAGTTTTACCGGCAAAGCGCTGGATATAGGGTAGGGCGCGGGAGATAACCTCCGCTGTATTTTCGGCTTCTTTACGACTCAGTGACATAGCTAAAAGTAGTCTTCCATATTATTAATAAAAGGCGATAGTTCTTGGCGGAACCGCTGTTTAATATCTTCAAGTGCCTGGTCATCGTCTGCTTCAAAGCGCAGGGTCAAACTGGCCGAGGTGTTGGATGCTCGTATTAGTCCCCAGCCATGGGCGTATTCTACCCTTAAGCCGTCGAGAGTAATAATTTCTGCGCCGTTAAATTGGCAGCCAGCAGCGACTGTGGCCATGAGGCTAAATTTGTCGGCCTCGTCGATGGGAATTAATATTTCTGGTGTGTAGCTGCTTTTGTCTAACTCGGCGATCATGGCGTCGAGGGTTTTGTTATCTGGATCTGCACAGAGTATTTCTAAGAGTCGAACAGCGGCGTAGGGGCCGTCGTCAAAACCCTTCCAGCGATCGTTAAAGAAAATATGGCCGCTAAATTCGCCACCTAAAGGTGCGCTATTTTGCTGTACTGCTTTGCGCACATGGGAGTGGCCGGTTTTACACATGACCGGGCGCCCGGAATATTGGCGTATCACTTCGGCGAGTCGTTTGCTGCTTTTAACATCAAAGACAATATCTGCGCCCGGGTTGCGGGAAAGAATATCGCGAGCAAAGATCATCATCAGCTGGTCGGGCCAAATAATGTCGCCGTTGCCAGAAATCACAACCAGACGATCGCCGTCACCATCAAAGGCAAACCCAAGGTCGGCATTCACTTCTTTAACTTTGGCGATAAGACCCTGCAGATTTTTCTCGTCCGCCGGATTTGGGTCATGATTGGGAAAAGAACCATCGACCTCGCAGTATATGGGAAATGCCAAACAGCCTAGGCTGTCGAAAAGCTGCAAAGCAACGGGGCCTGCCACTGCATTGCCAGCGTCGATAACAATTCGAAATGAACGGTCGATAGAAGTTTGCGCGACAATCTCACGAATATAGTGGGGAACAATATTGTGGCCAACCACTTGCCCCTGGTCGCTGGCCATAAATTGACGGGCCTGAAGCATTGGCTTTAATAGCTGCAAGGTTTGGCCTGCAATGACCTGCCCCTGAATAATAATTTTGAAGCCATTGTAGTGAGCGGGGTTATGGCTGGCGGTGATCATAATACCGCAGGTCGACTGGCCGTCATGATGCACTGCAAAGTTAAGCACGGGGGTGGTGACCTCGCCGAGGTCGATCACCTTGCACCCGGTGGACTTTAAACCAGCCCTCAGGGCGACCCCTAGCTGGCGCGAACTTAGTCTGCCGTCGCGGCCTACATAAATAGCTTTGTGGCCATTTTTGATAATAATACTGCCCAGTGCTTTGCCCAGTCTGGTTGCAAATTCGGGGGTTATTTCTGTGTCGGCAATACCGCGGATATCGTAGTCGCGGAAAACCACATCTGGTGCCACAAACGGAATACTGTGATCTTGTGATGGGGCTGCAGGCTGGATACTAGGGGTTGCTGCAATAGGCGCTGGATGTTCCTGTACATCCTTTATACCTTTTACGTTACTTGAATATTGAGACTCATCCGATTGAAGAGGCTGATCGGCAACGGTATCTAAAACAGGCTGTGCTAAAGCAGATTCATTAGCAGGTTCTATTTCTGGGGCAAATAGTGCGTCTTCGGCGCTGTCTTTTTCTACAAAAATAGCGGTTTGTTTGGCGTTGAATTTGCTACGAATGTTCACTAGGCCCAATAGCGATGACACAACAGCTATTACGGCGAGAGTAAAAAACAACCAGAAAGGGGGTAGCTCTCTATTGATGGTTTGAAGCAGAGTCTGGGATGGCGTGAATGCTATTTTCCATCGAGGGTTATTGGTGTCGAATATTTGCGGGCCTGAATTGGCGTCTTGATCGCCTAGGGGTGCGGAGCTTTCTCCAATGGATATGAGAGCAACAGCATTTCGGTTGGGCACCAGCTGTTGAAATTCCAGCGTGCCATTGGTGGTGTCGGCGTTGTTAAGAACGTCGGTGAGGCCCTCTATTGAGAGGCGTAAAAGAATCACCCCAGTGACACCGTCCGCGGATGGCTGGCTCGGCACAGCTTGGCTTATTAATAGCTGCCATTGCTGGTCTATTTTTACTGCTCTAGGCGAAGCTGTCGGTGCTGCTCTCGGTGCTGCTCTCGGTAGTAAGCTACTACCGTTTAAGGACTGGCGCACCATTTGTTTTGCAGCGTAACCTAGGCTCTCTATATGGCGCTGTTGCTGCCTATCAATAAAGTAAATGGACTCAGCGTTTTCGATGTCTTGGGCTGCGGTTATTTCTAGCTGATCGAGGCCCTGCTGGTCGTCGGCCACAAAAAGCTCTGCTATTTGCGGCTGGCTAGCGATGCTATTCAGGGTCTGAGAAAGATCATCAATATAGCCATTTACGCGCTCTACCGTGACTTTAACGCTGAGGCCGTAATGAACGTTGGCTGCGTGAAGGCGGGGCTCCACGACGAGCTGTTGCCACATAACACCAGCGGCAATTGCGAGACTGATAACCCCAAGAGAAAATCCACCGATAATGACCGGGTCTGCACGTAGGGTGGAGAGGGTGTGTTTGATACTCACTGTAATGTCTAGCTCAGTGCTAGGGGTCAATATTAAAGCTTATGTTGGCTCACCATATGCTCAATAATATCCCTCGCTAACTGTGCTTTGCTCCTTTTGCTAAATACTTTGGACGAGTCAGCGTCTATCCAACTGACTTCGTTTTCGTCTGCATTAAAGCCTACGTCACTCCGTGAAACGTCGTTGGCAATAATGGCGCTCAACTTTTTGCGTACCAGTTTGTCTCTGGCATAGGTCTCAATGTCTTGTGTTTCCGCGGCAAAGCCCACCACAAAAAGTGCCGGGTTGGCAGCGGCCACTGTGGCGACAATGTCAGGATTCTTTTCCAGGCTGACCGTCATCTGGTCACCCTGTTTTTTGATTTTTTGCGGTTCGATGGTGCTGGCTCTGTAGTCTGCAACGGCAGCGGCGGCAATAAACACATCGGCTCCGGCAGCGGCCTCTAGCGAGGCGCTCAACATATCTTCTGCCGATACTACTCTGGTGAGCTGGCAGCGTTCTGGTGCTGCTATATCGACTGGCCCAGAGATAAGTCTGACCTTGGCGCCGGCTTCAATGGCTGCCTGGGCAAGGGCATAGCCCATTTTTCCTGAACTGTGATTGCTGATGTAGCGAACGGGATCCAATGCTTCGCGAGTGGGGCCGGCAGTAATAACCACTGTTTTACCGGCTAGCTGGCCATTTTTAAAGAGTTTGCCAACAGCTTCTACGATGCTATCAGGTTGCTGCATTCTGCCTGGGCCCACATCACCGCAGGCTTGAATGCCTGCGTCTGGACCAATAATGTGCACGCCGCGTTCCTGCAATGTGGCGGTGTTGGCGAGGCTAGCTGGATGTGCCCACATGGCCTGATTCATGGCTGGCGCAACGGCAACTATGGCTGGTGTAGCTAAATGTATTGCACTTAATAGGCTGTCGGCTCGCCCATGCACCATATTGGCCATAAAGTCTGCACTGGCAGGGGCGATAAGTAGAAGGTCTGCCCAGCGAGCTAATTCGATATGGCCCATACCTGCTTCGGCGTCTGAATCTAGAAGCTCTGTATGAACTGGATTGCCAGAGAGAGCCTGCATGGTTAGGGGGCGAATAAACTCTCCCGCCGCAGGAGTCATGACAACTCGCACTTCGGCACCCTGATCTTGCAGGCGACGAACAACCTCGGCACTTTTATAGGCGGCGATGCCACCGGTGACACCAAGAATTATTCTTTTGTTTGACAGGCTGCTCATTAATCGTCCAGACAGGCCATAGTAAGGGCGTTAAGATAACATTTTGTTATCCAACTCTGTAGCAATAAATGAGGACTCACTATGGCTATAAGCCACTGGCCGCTGGAAGAGCGACCCAGGGAGAAGCTTTTAGCGAAAGGGGCAGCTGTTCTGTCCGATGCTGAATTACTGGCTATATTTTTACGCACTGGGCTGCCTGGTGTTACCGCCATCGATTTGGCCCGAGATTTACTCAAGCATTTTGGCGGCCTAGGGCCCTTGCTCAGTGCCGAGCAGCGGGCGTTCTGCAGTGCCAAAGGGCTGGGGCCGGCAAAATTTTGTCAGGTTCAGGCCACTCTGGAGCTGACCACCAGATATCTGCGGGAGCAGTTACACAACAATCCCATCTTTACCAAGCCTACTCATGTAAGAGATTACTTGGCGGTGCAGATGCGTGACTATCAGCGCGAGGTTTTTGTGGTTTTGCTGCTGGATACCCGCCACCAGCTAATCGAATATCGAGAGCTGTTTCAGGGCACCATTGATGCGGCTAACGTGCACCCCAGAGAGGTTGTGAAGCTGGCGTTGCAAAAAAATGCGGCAGCGGTCATTGTGGCCCATAATCATCCGTCGGGTAATGCGGAGCCGAGTAAGTCAGATATTATTATCACGCGACGGTTAAAGGCTGCTCTGGATTTGATGGAGATAAGGTTACTGGACCATTTTATTGTGGGGAGGGGTCAGGTGACCTCATTGGCCGACCGAGGGCAGTTATAGGGCTAATCTAGGTCAATTTGTAGCTATTCTGTGGTTTTCGTTTGATTCAACATTGGCTTTCTGGTATAAAACGCGCCTCCTTGCGGGACGGTCCCGTTATTGGATTGATAAATCATAGAATCGTTTTGTTTTTTAGGACTTTCCTGAAGGCAAAAACCGGAATCAGAGGCAGCATCGATGTCCAGAGTATGTCAGGTCACAGGCAAACGCCCAATGGCTGGAAATAATGTATCTCACGCGAAGAACAGAACACGTCGTCGCTTTGAGCCAAATCTCCACACTCACCGTTTTTGGGTTGAGGGAGAGAAGCGTTTTGTGAAGTTGCGAGTATCTACTAAAGGTATGCGCATCATCGACAAAAATGGTATTGAAACAGTCTTGTCAGGCCTACGTGCCAATGGCCAGAGAGTCTAAGGAGAATAACGATGGCTAAGTCAGCGAGAGAAAAAATTCGTTTAGTGTCTAGTGCAGGTACAGGACATTTTTATACGACTGATAAGAATAAGCGCAACATGCCCGAAAAAATGGAGATCAAGAAGTATGATCCCACTATTCGTCAGCATGTGATCTACAAAGAAGCCAAGATTAAGTAATCTAGCTTCTCTTAGATACTTACTGTTAGTAAGTGCTGCTAGAAAGTACGGCTAGAAGGTACTGCTAGTAAGCACCACTAATAAGTAGCGTGAAAGAATCCTGCCTAACGGCGGGATTTTTTTCGCCTGCTAAAAACCGAAGCTAGAAAGCTGGCATAAGAACAGTTGAGAGAAAGCGCATATAGACGGATAGTGAGTAAGCGCACACAAAAAGCCAGACAAAAAAAACCCCGACAATTCCTTATCGGGGTCTTCTAATAATTTTAGTACTGCTATCTAGTGACAGCGACAGAAATTATTCAGCGACTACAGCTTCAGCTTGATCGCCTTTAGCGCCAGCAGTAACTTCCATAGTTACTTTTTGGCCTTCTTTCAAAGACTTAAAGCCATCAGCTTGGATTGCGCTGTGGTGAACAAATACGTCACCGCCGCCTTCCTGCTCAATAAAACCAAAACCTTTGCTGTCGTTGAACCACTTTACAGTGCCAGAAACTCTCTCCGACATAACTAACCTCACTTATAAATATTGTATACCGTTTAAGGCGTTTAAAATATCCAGCCTCGAAACGGGGCTAGCTAATTGCCCCTAAGTCAAAAAACAAGATGTTAACTAAGGGCATCGCTACCACTAAAAACATTAAAAAATAAAGTTTGCTAGCGTTAGCACAGGGGAGTGTATTAGTTTTTTACCAATTAAGCTAATTTTGGGCTACTTTAAATCAAAATAAACCCCTTTCAGCCCGTTTTAGGCTGTTTTCAGCTAGTTTAGAATAGAACTCGACAGCGAATTGTGCCCTCAATTGCCTTTAATGCAGCTATAGCGTCGTCGCCATATTCGGCTTCAATGTCCACTACAACGTAACCAACTTTGTCGTTTGTCTGCAAATATTGCGCGGCCACATTGATGTTGTATTGGGAGAATATCTGGTTGATTGCGGTCATCATGCCTGGAATGTTGCGATGCACATGGAGCAGTCTGTGGGTGTCGGCGTGGGAGGGTAATGCCACCTGAGGGAAGTTGACCGCACTGGTGCTGGTGCCATTGTCGCTGTACATGACAATTTTCTCGGCGACTTCTATACCAATGTTTTCTTGGGCTTCCTGAGTTGATCCGCCGATATGGGGCGTCAGAATGACGTTATCAAACTCCCGCAGCGGTGAAATAAACTCTTCTTGATTCGATTTTGGCTCCACCGGGAATACATCTATCGCTGCGCCGCCAATATGCTTACTGGCCAGATGTTCGCAGAGGCTGTCGATGTCGACAATTTGGCCTCGAGCGGCATTGATCAACATAGCGCCGGGTTTCATTGCCGCCAATTCTTTTGGCCCCATTAGTCCGCGAGTAGTCGCATTGTCTGGTACGTGCAGAGATATGACGTCGCTCTGCCCCAGCAGGTCATGAAGTTTGCGCACCTGCGCGGCATTGCCGAGAGGTAATTTGGTTGAGGTGTCATAGAAGCGCACTTTCATGCCCATGGATTCGGCCATGACGCTGATTTGGCTGCCAATATTTCCGTAACCCACAATACCCAATGTTTTGCCACGCACCTCATAGGAATTGCTGGCAGATTTTAGCCATTCACCACGATGGGCTTTTGCGCTTTTGTCTGGGATTCCGCGCATTAACATAATGGCTTCAGCGATGACCAGTTCGGCGACACTGCGCGTATTAGAGTAGGGCGCGTTGAATACAATCACGCCGTGCTCGGTAGCTGCCTGCAAATCGACTTGGTTGGTGCCGATGCAAAAGCAACCAACGCTCATTAATTTTTTGGCCGCCGCAAACACTTTGGCGTTTAGCTGAGTACGCGAGCGAATACCAACAAAGTGCGCGCCGGCAATTTTTTCGAGCAGCTGCTCTTCTGGCAAAGCGGCGGGCTGATAGTCGATATTTTCATAACCGGCGGCCTTAAATACTTCGACAGCAGAGGGGTGAACTCCCTCGAGAAGAAGAATTTTTATTTTTTGTTTGCCGAGAGAGAAATTTAGCATTGAATAAGTACGCCTGTTGAGCAACCAATTTTAGGCCTGTATGGTAACATGAAAGGGTTCTTAACCACCCTATACTCCACCCGTATGACGAGGATTTCCGAATGTTATCGGAACAGATAATTGAGCGATTAAGTAATATTGTTGGCGCTGAAAGATTGCTACTAGACAGCGACGATCTTCAGCGCTTTGGCGTTGATCGCACCACCATTTGGCAGCCTAATCCCTGCGCGGTGGTTTTGCCCGGTTCTATTGAAGAGGTGCAGGGCGTTGTGCGCCTAGCCAATGAATTCAACCTCGCGATTGTCCCCTCCGGTGGCAGAACTGGCCTCAGTGGGGGTGCGGTGGCGAAAAACGGCGAGATCGTAGTTGCTATGGACCGCCTGAACCAGGTGCTAGATTTTAATCCGCTTGATCGCACCGTGACGCTGGGTGCTGGTGTGATTACGGCTAATCTACAGAATTTTGCTGCGGAGCAGGGTCTTTTTTACCCGGTGGATTTTGCCTCTACGGGCTCTAGCCAAATCGGTGGCAACATTGCTACCAATGCGGGCGGCATAAATGTGATTCGCTACGGCATGACCCGCAACTGGGTGATGGGTTTAAAGGTGGTAAATGGTGCTGGTGATATTCTTGACCTGAACAAAGGTCTAGTTAAAAACAATACAGGCTATGATTTTCGCCACCTATTTATTGGTTCCGAGGGTACCCTTGGTTTGATCTGTGAAGCGACGATTCAGCTAACTCGTCCGCCGGTCGACCCCACAGTACTGGTACTGGGGGTGAACGACTTTCCCGCTATTCTCGATGTGCTGCGCACTTTTAGTACGCAGATCGATCTCAATGCCTTTGAATTTTTTAGTCAGGCCGCGCTAGATAAGGTGACCCATCATATGGGCCACGCTAAACCCTTTGCGACCGAGACGCCGTTTTATGCACTATTAGAGTTTGAGAGCAGCACCGATGCTGTGATGGATAAAGCCATGGCACTGTTTGAAGAGACGGTTGAGCAGGGTTGGGTGATGGACGGTGTGTTGAGCCAAAGCCTGTCTCAAGCCGAGTCCCTGTGGAAATTACGAGAAGATATCTCTGAGACATTGTGGCAATGGCAGCCCTACAAAAACGATATCTCTGTGCGTGTTTCACGCATGCCCGACTTCTTAGGTGAGGTCGACGACTTAGTGGCGACTCGCTACCCAGACTTTGAGGTGGTGTGGTATGGCCATATTGGCGACGGTAATTTACACCTCAATATTCTTAAGCCAGAAGGTATGTCTGGGGAGGACTTTGTGGCTCGCTGTGTTCCGGTAAGTAGTGAAATCGGTCAGCTGCTGGCCAAATATGAAGGCAGTGTGAGCGCAGAGCATGGCGTGGGGTTGCTGAAAAAAGACTATTTGCATTACAGCAGATCGCCGCTCGAATTAGATCTGATGAGACAAGTTAAGAAGGCCTTCGATCCTAATGCTATCCTTAACCCAGGGAAACTGTTTGACTAGTTGGGTATCCAATAGAGAAATGATGGGTAGGAAACTGTTATGAGTGGAAATATTGCTGAGGGTAATGGGTCGTCGATTAACGATGCAGATGCCCAACATAGAAATTTGGCCCTGTTAGTTTATGTACTGCAGGGTTTTGGCGTTTTTACAGGTGGCCTGACTTGGATCGCCGCAATGGTGGTCAACTATCTAAAAAGATCTGAGGTACGTGATACCTGGGTGGAAAGCCATTTCCGCTGGCAGCTCAATACTTTCTGGTATGGCTTGCTGTGGTTAATAGTTGGCACCCTCTTTTGGATTGTCTTTCTTGGCTGGTTTATGTGGGGGCTGGTGACAATCTGGGTTGTCTATCGAATCATTAAGGGTCTGCTATATCTAAATGATAGAAAGCCGATTATTTTTTAACGTCTCGGCATTTTAGATCTTTGCTTATTTAAAAGTAACAGAGCAAAAACGACAGCTGCAGTGTAAGGAGTGGGAGTATTGAATTACCGTCATATTATTGATGGCACTGAGGCTAACCTGCCGATCGGTAAGGTAGTCTGTGTGGGCAGAAACTATGCCGCCCATGCAAAGGAGCTGAATAATCCTGTTCCCAGCGAGCCAGTACTCTTTATCAAACCTAATACTTCATTGGCCAGTCTTGCAGAGTCGGTATTGATTCCAGCTCATCTAGGCGAATGCCATTTTGAAGCTGAGATGAGTATTTTGATAGGCACCGAACTTAGTGCAAACTGCAATGAAGAGCAGGCTCAGGCCGCTATTGCGGGGGTCGGCATCGCGCTGGACCTTACGCTGCGAGATTTGCAGCAACAGCTAAAAGACAAAAGCCTACCCTGGGAAAAGGCCAAAGCATTTGATGGTGCCTGCCCTGTCTCGGGGTTTGTTGCAGTCGCCAAGATTAGTGATTTACAGGATCAGCAGATTCAGCTTTACCAAAATGACCTATTGCGTCAGGACGGTAATAGCGCCGACATGCTGACACCGGTTTTAACGCTGCTTGTTTACATAAGCCAATTTTTTACATTATTGCCCGGTGATATTGTGTTGACTGGAACCCCTGCGGGCGTGGGGCCACTTGCAGTTGGCGATAACTTAACAGTATCTCTGTCTGACCTTGTTAGTTGTCAGGCACAGATTATTCGCAGGGATTAAGGAGAGAGCATGAGTCTCGAAAATGGAATTTATAAACATTACAAAGGTAATTTGTACGAGGTGCTTGGGGTTGCTCGGCACAGTGAGACCGAGGAGAGTCATGTGGTTTACAAGACCCTCTACGGTGATTACAGCATGTGGGTTCGGCCCCTCAGTATGTTTACCGAAACTGTCGAAGTGAATGGCGAGCAGATTCTAAGGTTTGAGTTTGTTGAGTCCGTTGGGTCGGGTGCCTAATGCTTTTTATTACCAGCAATATTTCGATTGCTGATACTGAGATAGATTTTACCGCCGTGCGCTCTCAAGGTCCGGGGGGGCAGAATGTTAATAAGGTGTCGTCGGCGATTCATTTGCGCTTTGATGTTCGCGCCTCTTCAATGCCAGAGATTTACCAAGAGCGGCTGCTGAAGTTGAGTGACCACCGTATTACCAAAGAGGGCGTGGTGGTTATTAAGGCCCAGCGTTATCGCAGCCAGGATAAAAATCGAGCGGAGGCGTTGCAGCGCTTACAGGATTTACTGCAGTCGGTAACGCACAACCCAAAGGTGCGCAGAGCGACCAAGCCCACGCGCGGATCACAGTTGCGGCGTATGGATAAAAAAACCCAGCATGGTAAAAAGAAAACCATGCGCTCTACGCCTAATCTTGATTAGGTGTTTTAACAGGCCACCTAATGACTGAAACCAGCAATCACCCTTTTGAAATATTAACCCCAGATCTACTAATAGACGCAGTAGAGGCTCAGGGTTTTGTTTCTGATGGCAGGTTTATTGTTTTAAATAGCTACGAGAATCGGGTCTATCAAATCGGCATCGAAGAAGAGACGCCGATGATTGCTAAATTTTATCGTCCGGATCGCTGGACTGATGAGCAGATTCAAGAAGAGCATGATTTTTGTTTTGACCTACAGGAACAAGAGCTTCCGGTGGTCTGCCCCTGGGCAAACCCCGAGGGTAAGACAATCAATCATTATGCTAATTTTAGCTTTGCGCTCTACCCGCGCAAAGGTGGCCATGCCCCAGAGTTAGACAATCTCGATAACCTTTTTATTCTTGGCCGCCTGCTGGGGCGCTTTCATGCCATTGGCGCCACCAGGCCTTTTAAATATCGCCCGGTTCTGGATGTAGAATCCTTTGGCCGCCGCTCCTATGAGCTTATTAGCACTAAGTTTATGCCTAGCGCACTCAGCCCAGCCTATGACTCGCTGGCGCTGGATATCTTAAAAAGAATTGATGAGATTTTGCAGGACTATGGCCCCATCAATCATATCCGCGTCCATGGAGACTGCCACTCAGGCAATATTTTGTGGCGCGACGACTACCCGCATTTTGTTGATTTTGATGACGCGCGTATGGCACCGGCGATGCAGGACCTTTGGATGTTGCTGTCGGGGGACCGCCAGGAGCAGACAGCACAGATGGCTGAGCTGATCGAAGGCTACAACGAGTTTTATGATTTTGACTACCGCGAACTGCAGTTAATTGAGGTGATGCGCACATTGCGAATTATGCATCACAGCGCATGGATTGCTCGGCGCTGGTCGGACCCAGCATTTCCTCGGGCCTTTTCTTGGTTTGACTCGCCCCGTTACTGGAGCGAGCATATTCTTACCTTGCGCGAGCAGTTGGCGGCTCTCAATGAACCGCCGCTGCAAGTGCGACCCTAGGGGCTTACCAGCTGTAGCTCACACCTATTGTGAGCTGACTGTCGCTGGGGTCTGTGCCTGGAACGGGCTGGTTGTCGTAAATCCATTCCAGCTTAAGCTCGGTGAAAATGTTTTTTACCAGCGGAGCTTTTAACCCTAGGTCTGCGCGAATTTCTGAGTCGGCAAAATCGGACAATGACACCCTCAAGCTGTGGGTGTGGAATAACTCGAGACTTGAGTTAATCATCTGTCGATAGTCCGCCGCCCAACTCCAGGTCAGGCGATCATCTGCGGTGCCGTCTTCGTAATCTTCACTGATCCATAGCAAACCGGTTTCGGCGGACAGGGCACCTTTTTCGGTCTCCCAGAACTGTCGACCTATGGCGCTACCCACCGCATAGTATTGGTCGATTGCCCGGTTGTCATTGGCGCCCCAGGCTATGCCGTTATTCCAAAACCATTGTTCCTGAAAGAACCAGTCTACACCGTAGTCTAGGTGGTACTCCTCATTGGCTGGGCTGCCGTCCAGGCTGTGGCTTTCGTAATTGATGCCGCTGTGATGACGAAAGTCGTCTTCGCGCCATTCTACTGAGCCCTCAATATCCCAGTCCTCTCGTTCCTCGTTGCCGCTGGCATAGGCCCCAGTGGCGCTTACGGTGCCTTTATATGTAGAGCTAAACACGGGGGTGGGCTCTGGCTCTGATGCTGATGCCAGAGCCGTGCCGTTGACTGTGGCTACTTTTTCTACAGCGATACTCAGCTGACCGAAGTTTTCTGAGGCCCAGATTATGTGCCCTGCACTCTGGCCAGCACTCTCCCCCGCACTCTGCCCGCCTTTCTGCCCACCTTCTTTCAGCTGAATAAGACTGCCTTGGATAATATCGCCATTGGTTAATACCAGCTCATCGGCCGATAGGCCTGTCGTTGGCAAGGTAAGGGAAAGGGCTAGAAAAAGTGTTGGGAAAAAATTTCGAAAAATGGTCGCGTATGATCCGTATCGCATAATGTCCTCAAAAGATAAATGGCTGGAAGGTAGAGGCGGTATTTTACAGATTTGAAACGATTGTTCATTAGTTGGTGAAAATTACTTTATCTTTTGATCTATTCCTCAGTAGAATGACGGCGACAGATTATGAGCTACTTTGTAGTAGGATTACGCGTAGCATTTAACAGAGAGAGTTAAGGAGAAATTTATGAGCGAACTTCCAACTGAATTGAAGTATGCCAGCAGTCATGAGTGGGCAAGACTCGACAGTGACGGCACTATAGTTGTGGGTATTACAGACCATGCTCAAGAAGCTCTGGGTGATGTTGTCTATGTGGAGCTTCCCGAAGTAGGCACAGGGGTAGATGCTGGTGCTGAAGTAGCAGTTGTAGAGTCGGTCAAAGCGGCCTCAGATATTTATTCGCCGGTAACTGGCGAAGTGGTTGAGATCAACCCTGCGCTAGAAGATGAGCCAGAGACAGTAAACAGCAGCCCCTACGCGGACGGTTGGTTGTTTCGGGTTAAGGTGTCGGGCACTGAAGAGCTAGAAGATATGATGGATGCGGATGTTTACCAGGCGTCAGTCGACGAGTCCTGAGTTATTTAAGCGATATCTCGCATAACATTATTTCTTACAAGATAAAGCCTCGGTTATTGCCGGGGCTTTTTTGATTCTCTCTTTATTACCTAAGAGAAATAATATCCCAGCCGCGAGTTAGAGCTTCGTTACGCAGCGGCTCATCTGGGTCTACGGCAATAGGATGGGTCACCTGCAAAAGTAGCGGCAGATCGTTAATAGAGTCTGAGTAAAAATAGCTGCCGTCAGACTGTTCATTATTCTCTGCTAGCCAATCATTAAATCGCTCGACCTTACCCTCTTGGTACGTGGGGGTGCCGACAATGTTGCCTGTGTAGCGGCCGTCGATTATCTCTGGATCTGTCGCCAATAACTCTGTAATCCCCAAAGAGTGGCAAATAGGCTCGACGATAAAACGGTTGGTTGAGGTGCATACTAGTAGGCGATCACCAGCCTCTCGATGGCGCTGAATTAAATCTCTGGCCTTGGGTAGGTTCATGGGGGCAATTACTGTCTGCATAAATTCTTGGTGTAGCTGCGCCAGTTCGGTGGGGGGAATACTGGCCAAGGGCGCGAGCGAAAAGGCCAAGTAGGCATGTATATCGAGGCAGCCCGCTTCATAGTCTGCATAAAAGCGGTCGTTCATGGCGCGGTAGTGCTCGACATCAACTCTATTTTTGGCGACCAAAAATTCACCCCAGCCATGGTCGCTATCGCCAGCAATCAATGTGTTGTCTAAATCAAAGATAGCCAGTGCCATAGGGAGGTCTCGTCGGTCGGAAAGGTTAATTAAACGCAGGTGCAGGATAGCGATGATGTAAGATGGTCTCAAGAGAAAATTGCTGGCCCTACCAGACTATGGAACAATGGGCCGCTGAAAGTAGATCGAATAAGGAAAATGTAACGTGGTTGATAAGGACGGTTTTCGCGCAAACGTCGCCATGGTCATCAGCGATGGTTGTGGCAAGGTATTTTGGGCCAAAAGGCTGGGCCAGCAAGCTTGGCAATTCCCTCAAGGCGGTGTTAATGACGGGGAATCTGCAGAGCAGGCCCTGTATCGAGAACTGTATGAAGAAGTCGGCCTTGAATCAACTGATGTAAAAATCATCCAGCGCACCAAAAAATGGCTGCGCTACCAAATTCCAGTGCAGATGCAGCGCAAAAACTCAATTCCTCTGTGCATTGGGCAAAAGCAGAAATGGTTTTATCTAGAGCTCACCGGAGATGCTGCTAAGGTCAAGTTCAATGCCACCGGCACCCCAGAGTTTGACGCATGGGAATGGGTTAATTACTGGTACCCCATCGACTCTGTCGTCTCGTTTAAGCGCAATGTCTATCGCAATGCTCTCATGGAGTTTGCCCCTGCCAACGCACGCTTCGAAAAGCAAAGCGCAGCAGCTGACGGCTAATGGATATGCTTAGCTCCCTTAGAACCATAGTCCAAGAGGTTAATAGCGCTCGCAATTTGCCGCAGGTGCTGTCGATTATTGTTAAAGAGGTGCGTGCGGCTATGCAGGCTGGAGTTTGTTCGGTTTATCTATTTGACCAAACAGATGAGCGTTATGTACTCATGGCGACCGAAGGGTTGCGTGAGGAGTCGATTGGTAAAGTACGCCTGTCGATGCGTGAAGGTTTGGTAGGTCTAGTGGCCGCCAAAGAAGAGCCACTCAATCTTGAAGATGCCGATAAGCATCCCAACTTTGCCTATTTTGAAGAGACCGGTGAAGCACCTTTTCACTCATTTCTCGGCGTGCCGATTATCCACCACCGCAAGGTATTAGGTGTACTGGTGTTGCAGCAGCAGACCCAGCGGCGTTTTGCTTCCGAAGAAGAAGCCTTTGTTGTGACTGTGTGTGCACAGCTGTCTGGTGCTATTGCCCATGCAGAGGCCACTGGCGCTCTACGCAAGCTGGCATCGGCGGGGCGCGGCAAAAGTCGCGAGGCGGTTTTCCGTGGCATTCCAAGTGCGCCAGGGGTCGGTATTGGCCGCGTGGTACTAGTGGGCAACAATACCGAATTGGCCTCGGTACCTGAACGATTTACCAAAACTCCCGCCGCTGAGGTAGAGATATTTCGCCTCGCCCTAACAGCCGCGAAAAAAGATATGCGTGATCTGGGCGATGGCTTGATCGGCAAGTTGAGCTCAGAAGAGCTTGCGCTGTTTGATGTTTATATTCGCATGCTCGATGACAGCTCCCTGGGCGGCGAAGTGATCGCTACCATCACGGCTGGGCAGACAGCCCAGAGTGCCTGGAGCTCGGTTATTCTCAAGCATGTACGCACATTTAGGCAGATGGACGACCCCTATCTGCGCGAGCGCGCGGCGGATGTTAATGATCTGGGTAAGCGTGTGCTGGGCTACTTACAAACGAGTCATAAAAAAGCACTACCCATGCCCCGTCGGGTGGTACTAGTGGGTGAAGACCTTTCTGCAACGGCGCTGGCCGATATTCCGGTCAACCGATTGGTCGGTATTATTTCTCTTAAGGGATCCAGTAATTCACATATGGCCATTGTGGGCCGGGCTCTTGGTATTCCCACCGTGATGGGTGCCATAGATCTGCCTTGGGCAGAATTAGAGGGCCAGGAATTAATCGTCGATGGTTTTAGCGGCGATGTGGTGAGCAGTGCCACCCGCACCATGCGACGTACCTATTTGCAGCGTCAGCGCGAAGAAAAGATACTCACCAAAGATCTGGAAAAGCTGCGAGATATCCCCTGTATTACCCCAGATGGCTTCCGTTTTTCCCTCTGGGTGAACACGGGTTTGCGTCAAGACACCATGATGTCTCTCAAGAGCGGTGCCGAGGCTGTAGGTCTGTTTCGTACAGAGATACCTTTTTTAATGCGCTCTAGCTTTCCCACTGAGGACGAGCAGGTTGCGATTTATCGTGAGCAGTTGGTGGCATTTTCACCAAGGCCGGTAACCATGAGAACTCTGGATATTGGCGGTGATAAGGATCTGCCTTATTTTCCGATCGAAGAGGAAAATCCCTTTTTGGGTTGGCGCGGAATTCGCATTTCGCTCGATCACCCGGAGATATTCTTGGTGCAAATTCGCGCTCTGTTGCGCGCCAGCCAGGGCACTAACAATCTACGTATTATGTTGCCTATGATCAGCAATGTGCCGGAGTTAGATCGTGCTCTAGAGCTGATTGATCGGGCCTACCGAGAGCTTACCCAAGAAGAGGGTTATCCAATCGAGCGGCCGCCTATTGGCGCTATGATTGAGGTGCCAGCGGCAGTTTATCAGGTTAAGGAAATCGGTCGGCGAGTCGACTTTTTGTCTGTGGGTACCAATGACTTAACCCAGTATTTGTTGGCTGTAGACCGCAACAACCCAAGAGTGGCTGACCTCTACCATACCTTGCACCCGGCGGTTCTGCGGGCGCTTAAGAGTATTTATGAACAGGCGTCGTCGGTTAACTGCCAGCTGAGTGTCTGTGGCGAGATGGCCGGCGATCCAATGAGTGCTGTGGTTCTATTGGGGCTGGGTTACGAAAATTTTTCAATGAGCGCGAGTACCTTGCTGCGGGTTAAATCTATGCTGCTCAATGTCACTCGTAAAGAGGCTCGGGAAATGGTTAAGCGAGCATTGCGTCTATCCGACGCCGCTTCTGTTTCGCAGTTTATTACCGATTCATTGCAGCAGCCAGAAGTGGCTAAATTGATCCGCCCCACCAAGCCCGCTCAGCGCTCAGAAGCGATAAAGCGAAAAGTCTGAGAGCCGAGAGTTTCGCCCGCCTCATAGGTTTGTTCTGCCACCGAGATATCCCCCGATGCGGAGAGCACAATCGCGGTGGACGCTCTGGTGCCGTAACCGTCGGCGACAATAAAGGGCGATGACAGCAGGGTTTCCCATACTGCAGGCACGCCAGTGTTGGGCAGTAGCTCTGGGGCATAGGTTTTCTGCAGCGACAGAGTTGCCATAAGCGCATCTAAATAGTTGTCGTCAATCGCGCTGTTGTTACCAATAGCGCCATTAATGTCAATAACACTATTATTCAAGTTCACAAGCTCTTCAAGCTGCTCACGGGCATGGTCGACTTTCGGCCAGGGGCTATCCAAGCAGTTATTGCTTAGGGCATAGACACCAGGCTGCAATCGCTGGGGAGGCTTGGCCTCATAGTTGTTTAAATAAACTAATTCGTCGCCGTCATAGAGCAGCAAGTTAAACCCACCATACTCGGCTGCTGTGGGGCCTATATTTTTGGCCCAGTCTTCGGCGCTCAGCTCTGAGCATAAAAAGTCGCTCACTAAATTACCTCGCGACAGTGGCTTTGATTCCATGACCCCCTGTTCATTCACGTAGCGATAATTGGTGACCGCGGCAAAGCGACCATTGCGCGATAGACCCAGCCAGGTGCCGCCAGCATCAAGGTCTTTGCCGGCCAAAATAGGTGCGTCCGGCCACCAGTGCATAGCTAAAGTGGGGCGCGGATAAAATTCGTCACGGTTAGAGGTGACAATCAGCGGCGCGCTGGATTGGGTTTTAAATGCAAAGGCGAGTAGACACATGCGGCGCAGTGTAACTATTTATCTCTCGCAACGACATCCCGCTTGGCGGATATGCTTAGAAACAGCTATGATCTGCGCTTCAATAGTCAGGGGTAGCAACGGCCATGCTCAATCATCCAGCCATAGATCCAGTCGCAATTTCTTTGGGTCCAGTTCAGATTCACTGGTACGGAATAATGTACTTGCTGGCTTTTGCCACAGCTTGGTTTCTTGCGGGGCGCAATAGCGAGCGGCCCTGGTCGCCGGTGGCCAAGACTCAGGTTGAAGACCTTATTGTCTATGGCGCATGGGGTGTGATTCTGGGCGGACGCCTAGGTTATATGTTCTTTTATAATGCTGACAAATGGCTCGCCGACCCGGCAATGTTGCTGCGAATCTGGGAGGGCGGCATGTCTTTTCACGGCGGCCTAATAGGGGTTGCGATCGCTATCTTTATTTATACCCGCAAGCACCGACTCTCGTTTCTTAGCCTGGCAGACTTTGTGGTACCCCTGGTTCCTGCGGGGCTGTTTTTTGGGCGCATTGGTAATTTTATTGGCCAGGAGCTCTATGGCCGTGCCACGGATATGCCTTGGGGAATGCTATTTCCGGCAGACCCAACCCAGCTTGCTCGCCACCCCTCTCAGCTCTATGAAGCTTTTCTTGAGGGCTTGGTACTCTTTGTTGTTGTCAATTGGTTTGCACGCAAGCCGCGCTTGGCCGGTGAGGTCACTGGTGTATTTTTGGTGCTCTACGGCTGCTTCCGCTTTGTCGTCGAGTTTGTTCGCGAGCCGGATGCTCAGTTCGCTGGCCAGACGGGCATGATAGAGTCATTGAGTTGGATGACCCGCGGCCAAACCCTCTGCGTGCCCATGGTTCTGCTGGGGCTGTGGTTTATGCGTAAAACGCTGCAGCGGCTGTCTGAACGCCCTGCAACAAATTGAAATTGGAAGCCCAGTCATGAAGCAGTACTTAGAGTTAGTTCGTCACATCCGCGATCAGGGTGTTAAAAAAGAAGACCGCACAGGCACAGGCACCTTGAGTGTTTTTGGCTATCAGATGCGCTTTAATCTCGCCGAGGGTTTCCCCTTGGTGACCAGTAAAAAGGTGCATCTAAAGTCGATTCTCCATGAGTTGCTGTGGTTTATCCGCGGCGATACCAATATCCGCTATCTAGTTGAAAACGGCGTGGGTATTTGGAATGACTGGCCTTTTCAGAGCTGGCTGCGAGAGACGGGTCAGGACAGTGAATATGTTATGCATTCGCCAGAGTGGAAGGCGAAGATGAAAGACTTTATCGAGCGAGTCAAAACGGATACTGACTTTGCTGAGCAGTACGGTGACCTAGGCCCAGTTTACGGGCGCCAGTGGCGTAATTTTGAAGGTGTTGACCAGCTTGCTCAGCTGGTTGAGGATATAAAAACTAATCCGGACTCAAGGCGTTTAATCGTCTCGGCCTGGAATCCCAAAGATATTCCAGTGATGGTCAAATCAGGGCTGCCGCCCTGTCACAGCCTGTTCCAGTTTTATGTAATTGACGGGCGCCTGTCTTGCCAGCTTTACCAGCGCAGTGCCGACGTATTTTTGGGGGTGCCTTTTAATATTGCCTCCTACGCCATATTGACCATGATGATTGCGCAGGTGACGGGCCTCAAGCTCGGGGACTTTGTGCATACCTTTGGCGATGCTCACCTTTATACCAATCATATGGACCAGGTTGAAGAGCTGTTGTCGCGGTCAACATTTGACCTGCCGACCTTGGCGCTCAATCCCGATGTCGATAATCTGTTTGATTTTGTTTTCGAGGACTTCGAGTTGCTTAACTACCAATCCCACGGGCCGATTTCTGCGCCAGTGGCGGTGTAATGATGAAGCTTTCTTTAATAGTCGCCGTCAGCCGCAATGGGGTTATTGGTGTTGATAACAAGCTGCCTTGGCACCTACCCGAAGACCTCAAGTATTTTAAGTCCGTGACCATGGGCAAGCCCCTGGTGATGGGGCGCAAAACCTACGATAGTATTGGCCGCCCACTACCGGGTCGAACTAATATAGTGGTCACTAGAGATCCCAAGTGGCAGGCGGTGGGTGTCGAGGTTGCGGAATCTCTAGAGGCCGCGCTGGAGCTGGGCCGCAACGCCTGCGTTAAGGCTGGTGCTGATGAAATTATGGTGATTGGGGGAGAGCAGATCTACCGCATGACCCTGCCTGCTGCAGACCGCCTGTACCTTACTCAGGTAGATGCCGACGTTGAAGGGGATGCGTTCTTTCCCGACGTCGACTTTAGCGAGTGGAAGCAGGTCGCTGAGCAGTTGCCACAGGTTACCGATACGCACCCTTATCGGTTTCTCCAGTTCGATCGGCTCTAGTTAGCAGAAATTTTAAATCTATGGCGCAAATGTTACGTTAAGTAACAGTAGTCAAAGTTCTCACTTTTATAGGCTAAATTCCTCGCGGCCAAATTGATTCTTGAACTATAGACTGTTACAAAGGTGCCCCGAAACAAAGCATGTTCGAAGTTGATAGTGACATTTTTCGATTTTGGACAGTGAAAGATAATTAAACCGGTAGACCCAAATTGAGGGAACTATGAATAAGCAACCACTAAAAGCATTGGCCTTTGTAGCCGTTCTTGCCAGTGGTCTGACTGTAGGTGCAGTTCAGGCTTCAGAAGTAAGTGACGTACTCAAAGCTGGAGCCAGCAAGGTTCAGGCCGCCAAATCCGCGCAGACTAAAGTTGATCGTATTGCTGATCAAACCGATGGTCTTTTGCAAGAATTTAAACAGGTCAATAAGCAGATCGAATCGCTACGAGTGTATAACTCGCAGTTGGAGCGCCAGATCGACAGCCAGAAGCAAATGATGTCTGAGCTTAAAGAGTCTATCGAAAATGCCACTATCATTGAGCGCGGTATCTCGCCATTGATGTTGAGCATGCTGAAAGGCATCGAAGACTTTATCGCCCTCGACACGCCGTTCAAGAAAGAGCAGCGTCAAGGTGCTATCGATGACCTCTATGTCAATATGGACAGCGCCAAGTTCTCTGCCGCGGAAAAATTCCGTCAGATTCTTGAAGTTTACGATATTGAATCTGAATACAGCTTATCTCTAGAGTCTTACCGCGATATGGTTGATATCAACGCTGACGGTTCTGAAGTTGAAGTAGAAATGCTTCGCGTCGGCCGTGTTGCTTTGATGTATCAGACTAAAGACAAGTCTCAGACTGGCGCTTGGAACAAAGAAGCCGGTGCATGGGAAACCTTGGGTTCTGAGTACCGTCGACCTGTTGACCAGGGCATCCGCATAGCTAAGAAGCTATCGCCTCAGGATGTTATGGAAATGCCAATTACAGCACCGGAGACAGCACAATGAATAATTTTGTTAAAGTTTGTGCCGCTTTTGTAGCCGCTGCTGCTTTTAGCATGCCAGCGCTGGCACAGGATGCAAAGACTCTCGACGAGCTTCTGCAGATGATTGAGAGCGCGACGATTTCTGAGTCTGCTGAATACCGCAAACGTGAAGCGTCGTTCAAGAAAGACCAGCGCAAGCAGGCGCAGCTCCTCAAGCAAGCCCAGAACACTAAGACAGCTGAAGAGCGTCGCTCTGACCGTCTCGAGCAAAACATTCGTGATAACGATGTTGTGCTTGCCGGACTACGTGAGCAGCGTGACAAGCGTTTAGGTTCTCTTAAAGAGCTATTTGGTCACCTGACTGGTGCTGCTGGTGATATTCGCGCCAACTTGAATCAGTCAATCGTTAGTGCCCAGATCCCTGGTCGTACAGAATTCCTCGACGAGCTGATTGCTAAGATGAGCAGTGACACTCGCCTGCCTTCAATTGAAGACATCGAGAAGCTTTGGTACGAGCAGCAGCGCGAAATGATTGAGAGTTCTCGCATTGTTAAGTTCAACCGTTCAGTACTGAGAGCCAATGGCGAACAGGCTGAGATGGAAGTTATCCGTGTTGGTACTTACAACTTAATGGCCGACGGAATGTACCTAGAGTACAGTCCAGAGAATGGCCTGGTGTCTGAACTGGCTCGTCAGCCTTCGGCTCACCAAGGTAGTGCAGAAGATCTTCAAGAAGCGACTTCAGGCTTCACCAAAGTAGGCCTAGATCCAACAGGCCCACTGGGTGGCGGACTGCTGCGCGCACTGATCAACACGCCGACTCTAGTTGAGCGTTGGCACTACGGTGGTATCGTAGGCTATGTGATCACAGCTGTATTTGCTGTTGCGATCATGCTTGCTATCTGGCGCTTCGTTGTTCTCAACGGCATGTCAGGCAAAGTAACTAGCCAGCTTAAGTCTGGTGTTGCTACTGGTGACAATCCTCTTGGTCGCGTACTTAAAGTGGCTGCGGACAATCCAGGCCTCGATCCAGAGTCATTAGAATTGAAGCTACACGAAGCTGTGCTCAAAGAGCGTCCGGAAATCGAAACAGGTCTCGACCTGCTGAAGATTATCGCGATGGTTGCACCACTGCTGGGTCTTCTGGGTACCGTAACCGGTATGATTATTACCTTCCAGATGATTACTCTGTTCGGTGCTGGCGATCCTAAGGCAATGGCTGGTGGTATTTCTCAGGCACTGATCACGACCGTACTTGGTCTTGTGGTTGCTATCCCTACTGTACTGATGCACACATTAGTAAATGGTAAGGCACAGCGTATCCTCCACGTTCTAGAAGAGCAGAGCGCAGGCATCGTGGCTGGTTCCATCGAGGGCAAATAAGATGTTTTTCGTTGATACGATGGCGGAAGTTGGGAAGTTTATGGATTCAGGTGGCACGGTCCTTTGGGCTATTGTCATCCTGCTATTCGTTATGTGGACTCTCATCTTCGAACGCATGTGGTATCTCCGATCCAGTGTCAGCATCGATGTTCAAGGCGCACTTGATGTTTGGGAAAATCGCAAAGAGCGAAAATCCAAGCACGCTCACCAAATTCGGGAGAAGTTAATTTCCGAGGTGAGCATCAAGATCGACGAGAACCTTATGATGATCAAAACTCTGGTTGCTCTGGCACCGCTATTTGGTTTGCTAGGTACCGTGACTGGAATGATCGTTGTATTTGACGTGATGGCATTTACTGGTGGTGGTGATGCTAAGGCAATGGCCGGTGGTGTTTCTCAGGCAACTGTTCCGACAATGTCAGGAATGGTTGCAGCTCTCTCAGGCGTATTCGGCATGACCTATGTCGAGCGTTCAGCAGAGCGAGAGAAGCATCTTTTGGAAGACCATTTGACCATGGATCACTAAATGGAGCCTGCCTGTAATAGGCAGGCATCCTACGAGAGAGAACTATGCGCAACAGAACAAATAGAGCAAAACCGCAGGGTGAGACAATCGATCTGACCCCTATGCTTGACGTGGTTTTCATTATGCTGATCTTCTTCATTGTGACAGCATCTTTTATCAAGCTACCTGGTGTTGAGGTCAACAAAGTTGACGCGAACACGCCAACGTCCTACAAAAAAGTAGGTATTTTGGTCGCCATTAGCGAGAACAATGAATATTGGATCGATAAAAAGCGTGTTGAAACTACCTCGCTAAAAATCAATCTAACAAGATTGTTCAATGAAAACCCAAAGGGCGGCATGGTTATCCAGGCCGATAATGAATCCAACATTGAAACAGTTGCTAAGGTAGCTGATATCGCTCGCGATATTGGTATTAACCCGGTAGCTATTTCTGTAGAAAACGACTGAGTTAATAGTATGCCTGCAATCAGAGTTGGTGTTTCTGCCTTACTTGGACTCTTTGTTACCTTTGCGTTGATCATCTTGATGTACAAGCTGATCGACTCAGGCAATAAAGATCTGGATGAAAAAGAAGCCTTTAAAATTCCAGACTTTCTCCATGTCGATAGACAATTAACCGAGAACGCGAAGACATCTGAAGTTGAAAAACCAGAAGATCCTGAGACGCCTCCACCAGAAATTCCAGAAGAGAACTTGGAATTTGAAGTGCCAGAAAATGCAGTAAGCATGGCTGCGCCTTCAGCAGGTGGTAATCTTAGTATTGGTAATTCTGGCTTTGCACGAGATTCGGATTATATTCCGGTCTATGTACCACAGCCTCAGTATCCCCGTCGTGCGCAAACTCGCGGCAAAGAGGGTTACGCAGTTGTTGAAGTAATTATTACAACGACTGGTGGTGTTCGTGATCCGGTAATGATTGAAGAATGGCCCGAGGGTTGGGGTTTTGGTCGCGCAGCGATCAAGGCAGCGAATAAGCTAAAATATAACCCAAGAGTGATTGATGGGCAGCCTCAAGAAGTGAAGGGCGTGCTGTATAAATTCACCTTCCAAATGGCCAAATAGGGGAATCAGATGTATAAAAGCACAAAATTCTTAGCCGTATTTGGCGCCGCTTTTTTGCTGCCTCTTTTGGTGGCAGTGGCAAATCCGCAGTCGGTACTCAGTACTAGCGCGGTTGCAGCCGAAGAAAAGAAAGAGCCAAAATACAAAGACGTTAAAACTCGTCAACGGCAGTCTGTAGGCGGAAAATGCGCCAAGGCACTAGAGAAGGTTCAGGTTGTTCTTGAAGAAGAGCTATGGGCAGAATCTTTAAATATGCTGATCAATATTGAAGGCAGCGCTAAGACCTGTAAAACGGACTATGAGCAGACTCAAATTTGGAAGTTTAAAGGTTACATCTATTATTCATTAGATGACTTTAATGGAGCGATCCGCTCATATAAGCAAGTGATCAACGGAGTGGGAACACCTCCTGAGTTGCGTTTGGACACTCGCTACACATTGGCTCAGCTATACACCGTAGAAGAGCAGTATGCTAAGGCGGCAAAAGAGCTTGAGACTTGGATGAGTGAGGCAACCATTGTTGGTGCTGACGCTCGCGTTTTACTGGCACAGATTTACTACCAGCTTGAACGTAAGACTGAGTCACTAAAAATGCTTAATGCGGCTATTACCGATGTGGAATCTAAAGGTATCTTACCGAAAGAAGGCTGGTGGGGTTTGCAGCGCGTTCTCTACTACGAAAAGAATGACTACAGACGTGTCGTTACTATTCTTGAAAAGCTAGTCACTCATTACCCGAAGTGGACGTACTGGAAGCAGATTGGCGGTATGTACGGCGAGCTAGAGCGTGAAACTGACCGTTTAGTTGCCACCGAGATCGTCTATTTGAACGATCAGCTGGATAAAGAGAGCCAGGTCATGAGCATGGCTTATATGTATCTGGGTGCTGAAGTACCGTACCGTGCAGCTAGAGTGATTGAGAAAGGTCTTAATGACAAGATCATTGAAACCACTGCCAAGAATCTTGAGGTTTTGGGTACAGCTTGGTATCAATCAAAAGACTTGAAGCGCGCACTTAAGGCGTTAGAAAGTGCCTCTAAGTACTCTGATACAGGTAACCTGCAGTCTCGTTTGGCTGGTATCTATCTCGATCTAGGTCGTGATAAAGAGGCTTACCGTGCGTCAAAGCGTGCAGCTAAGAAAGGCGGCGTTAAGCGTCCAGATGCAAATTACCTAGTAATGGGTAATGCGCTGATCAATCTTCACTGCTACAAAGATGCGGTTAAGGCTTTCCAGAAGTCACTAAAAGAAGCCAAAGACAAGAAGAGCAAGAAGTATCCTCAGCAATGGATTCGCTATGCGGATACCGAGGGCACTCGATTAGGTAAGCTGCGTGATGTAGGTGCTAAGGTACCTGGATGTAGTAAGGCTTAAGCTAGTAGATTAGTAAGTACATAAAAAAACCCAGTATCTAGATACTGGGTTTTTTTATGGGTGGTAACAATCTATAACCTAAACCTAAAGCAGGTTAACGTCCCTAACAGCACCTTTGTCGGCGCTGGTCGTAAGCTTGGCATAGGCTCTTAGACTGTCGGTAATCTTCCTTGGTCGCTCTTCTACAGGTTTCCAGCCTAGCTTATCCTGTTCTTTGCGACGCTTTTCTAACTCAGCATCAGACACCAACACATCAATAGTGCGATTGGGGATATCGATACGAATGGTGTCCCCTTGACGCACTAGACCAATGTTGCCACCGGCACCGGCTTCGGGCGAAACATGGCCAATGGAAAGCCCAGAGGTGCCGCCAGAGAATCTACCGTCGGTAATCAGTGCACAAGCCTTGCCCAGATCTTTGGATTTAATATAGCTAGTGGGGTAAAGCATTTCTTGCATACCGGGGCCGCCTCTTGGGCCCTCGTAACGCACAATAACCACGTCACCGGCTTTAACCTTATCCTCAAGAATACTGGCCACCGCTTCGTCCTGACTTTCAGTGATAAACGCCGGCCCTTCAAAGACATGGATAGACTCGTCTACGCCGGAGGTTTTTACCACACAGCCGTCTGGTGCAAGATTACCGGTCAAGATGGCCAGGCCACCCTCAAGGCTAAAGGCGTTTTCGAGATTGCGAATACAGCCCTGTTCGCGATCGGCGTCCAGAGAAGGCCAACGAGTGCTCTGGCTAAACGCGGTCTGAGTTGGAATACCAGCAGGGCCCGCTTTATAAAATGTTTTCACTTCTTCACTAACATGGCCGCTAACAATGTCCCACTTATCTAGAGCCTCTTGCAAGGTCTTGGAATGCACCGTCGGCAATTCCCCGTGAATCAGGCCCGCACGGTTTAGTTCAGCCAAGATACCCATAATACCGCCAGCGCGGTGAACATCTTCAACATGGTATTCCGGGGTGCTTGGTGCGACTTTACATAGCTGAGGTACAACTCGACTTAGGCGATCAATATCCGCCAGATCAAAATCAATCCCCGCTTCCTGCACAGCAGCCAGCAGGTGCAAAATAGTATTGGTTGAACCACCCATGCAAATATCTAATGTCATGGCATTTTCGAAGGCTTTAAAGTTGGCGATCGAACGCGGCAGTACACTGTAGTCATCCTGCTCATAATGCTGACGCGCCAGTTTGACGATAGTGCGTCCGGCTTCTTGAAATAGCTCGCGACGGTCAGAATGAGTGGCTAGGACTGTGCCATTACCTGGCAGAGAGAGACCCAGGGCCTCGGTTAAACAGTTCATGGAATTCGCGGTAAACATGCCAGAGCAAGAACCGCAGGTCGGGCACGCAGAGCGCTCATATTCCAAAACTTTCTCGTCACTGGCGCTGTCGTCCACAGCGATAACCATGGCATCAACCAGATCGAGCTTATGTTCTGACAGCTTAGTTTTGCCGGCTTCCATAGGCCCACCGGATACAAAAATCACTGGGATATTGAGGCGCATAGCAGCCATGAGCATTCCCGGCGTAATCTTGTCGCAGTTGGAAATACACACTAGCGCATCGGCACAGTGGGCATTGACCATATATTCCACAGAGTCAGCAATAATGTCTCGCGAGGGCAGGGAATAGAGCATTCCGTCATGACCCATAGCAATACCGTCATCCACCGCGATGGTGTGAAACTCACGGGCAATACCACCCACCTTGGCAATTTCAGCGGCGACTAGGTCACCCATATCTTTGAGGTGCACATGGCCGGGAACGAACTGGGTGTAAGAATTGGCGATGGCAATCATCGGCTTATCGAAGTCGTCATCTTTCATGCCCGTGGCGCGCCAGAGTGCGCGAGCGCCAGCCATATTACGGCCTTGAGTGGTGGTGTGAGAGCGATACTTGGGCATGGGTTTTCTCTTATTAATATGTGGTTGTTGACGATAGTCTTAGGGAAAGCGGCTCTAGTTAAAGAATTCTGCTAAATATTCTAGAATTACGCTGATAATTATACAGAGACTGTTTTTGCGCAGGAAGCTCTGAAAGTTCGGCCTCAACAAAGCCTTTTTCCAAAAACCAGTGGGCAGTCTGTGTAGTCAGTACAAATAATTGCTTAATGCCATTTTGCTTAGCGTCCTGCACCACAGCATCAAATAGCCTAGAGGCGATTCCCTGGCCATGGAACTCTGGATGCGTGGCGACACAGGCGAGCTCGCCCACGCTGCTGTCTGCGGTTGGATACAGTGCTGCACAGCCAAGCAGGTCTCCCTCCGGATGTACCACCAGCATAAATCGAGAGATCTCATTTTCGAGCAACTCTCGAGACCGTTTGACTAGTACTTGTTGATCTTCCAATGGGCCAATTAGTTTGATAATGCCCGCCACATCTTCAATAGTCGCCGCTCTGATTACTTCAGAATGGTCTTTCATTACCAATGTGCCGCTGCCGTCGCGAGTAAACAGTTCCGTGAGCAGTCCGCCGTCTTCTACGCAGCCGACCAGATGCACGCGATCCACACCATTGCGGCAGGCTTGATAAGCCGCCGAGAGACGCTGTTGCTCATCGCTATCCGTTGATTTTGCCAAAAGAGCATTCACCGTTGGCAGTGATAGCGCGCGTACTAGATGGCCATCGTCGAGAACCTCTGGGCTCTCGGAAATTAAAATAAGTTTTTCTGCATCTAGGGCTATGGCTACCTGAGCGGCTACGTCTTGATAATTAAGATTAAAAGACTCCCCTGTAGGTGAAAAGCCGACAGGAGACATCAACACTAGGGCGCCATTAACAAGCTGATCCTGGATTGCTCTGGCATCAATACGGCGAACCTCACCGGTGCGCTGAAAATCGATACCATCTCGCACACCCACAGGTTTGGCCGTAATAAAATTACCGCCAATAACGCGTATTCCTGCGCCATGCATGGGTGAATTAGGCAGCCCCATCGAGAGCTCTGCCTCGATCTGCAATCTGGTCGCGCCAACCGCCTCTTTGATACAGAGCATGGCGTCGCCATCGGTAATACGCAGGCCGTTGTTAAAATCGGCTTTCAAGTCTGACAGCGCAATGCGTTTGTCAGTTTGTGGACGCGCCCCATGCACCAATACCACTCTGATGCCGAGGCTTTGTAGCAACGCAATGTCGTACAGCGTGCTGTGAAAGTTGGCGTGCAAAACCGCATCACCGCCCAGGGCGACAACAAAGGTTTTGCCCCTATGGGCATGTATGTAAGGCGAGGTCTGGCGAAAGAACTCGACGTAACCAGTTTTAGACATGCATAAATTATAGCATGAGCATTACTGCAAAAAAGCCTCAGCGATAAGGTTGCAGGGCGCATAGTGCAGATTCATACTAATGTTAAGGGATAGCAATACAACAGGAGTTGAACAATGCATAAGGTCAAAGCCCGCGGCAGCACATTAAATCTTGGCTGGCTGCTCAAGGAACTCGTTAGTGATGGCTCACTAACCCAGACAGATGCCAACAGCATCGCGGCCAAACAGCGCAGTCGAGACGAGGCGCTGTTGCACCCACTGCGCATTATTGCCAGTCGCCAGTGCTGCCATGCTAAAACCCATAAACCCCTCACTCTAGAGACGCTGTGCCAGTGGCTGGCTGATCGGGCAAAGTTAGACTTCGCGTCTATCGACCCTTTAAAAATAAATGTTCCAGCGGTCACAGCGCAGATGTCCTTTGCCTATGCCAAGCGCTACGGCATTCTTTGTTTAGAGGTCAGCCCCGAGGAGCTGGTGGTAGCGACTGCTGAGCCCTTTGATTTGGGCTGGATCGAGAGTTTAGAGCAAACGTCAAAAAGAACAGTGCGCCCCGTGGTAGCAAACCCAGTGGATATTGAAAAATATCTCGTGGAATTTTATTCCCTGGCCAAATCAGTGTTCGGTGCTGGAGCTGGGGCTGGATCAGCCGCTGAAAATGCTGGAATCGCTAATTTTGAGCAGCTATTGGAGGTGGGTAAGCTAAAAGATCCGGACGCCCAGGATCAACATATCGTCAATATCGTTGACTGGTTGCTGCAGTATGCTTTTGAACAGCGGGCCAGTGATATTCACTTAGAGCCCCGCCGCGACAAGAGCAAGGTACGTTTTCGTATTGATGGCATTTTACATCTTGTCTACGAACTCCCCGGCAATGTAATGACTGCCATGGTTAGTCGCCTAAAGATTCTCGGGCGCATGGACGTTGCCGAGAAGCGTCGGCCCCAAGATGGCCGCATCAAAACCGTGACCCCCAATGGCAACGAGGTTGAGCTGCGGCTGTCTACCATGCCCACCGCCTTTGGTGAGAAACTGGTCATGAGAATATTTGACCCAGATGTGTTGTTGCGTAATTTTACTCAGCTCGGCCTAGTCGACCAAGACTACATTCACTGGCGAGCCATGACCCTGCGCTCCCACGGAATTGTATTGGTGACGGGCCCCACAGGCTCGGGCAAGACAACCACTCTGTATTCCACATTAAAAAGTCTGGCTGAAGAGTCGGTCAATGTTAGTACTATCGAAGACCCCATTGAAATGGTCGTGGATGCCTTTAATCAGAGCCAAATTCAGCCGGCTATAGATTTCGATTTTGCCGCTGGTATTCGCACTTTGATGCGACAGGACCCGGATATTATTATGGTCGGCGAAATACGTGATCGGGAAACAGCCGAAATGGCGGTGCAGGCAGCATTGACCGGCCATCTAGTGATCTCGACGCTACATACCAACGATGCCCCCACTGCCATTAGTCGCCTGCTCGATCTAGGTATGCCCGTCCATTTACTCAAGGCAACCCTCAACGGCATTATGGCCCAGCGTCTGATGCGGACTCTGTGCATGAACTGCCGAGTACAGGTGGCTACGGACGCACATGCATGGCAGGAATTAGTGCAACCCTTTAAACTGGCCGCCCCAAAGCAAGTTTATCAGCCTGGAGGTTGTTTAGAATGCCGCAACACCGGCTATGCAGGTCGCCAAGGTGTCTACGAAATAATGCCCCTGACCAAGCAACTAATGAGTAATATTAGTGCCACCGGCGATATTCAGACCCTGCGCGAGACTGCTGTTAAGATGGGCATGAAACCGCTGCGCTTGGCGGGCGCCGAAAAAGTGATTATGGGTGTTACTTCAATAGAGGAGGTAATGCGCGTAACGCCAGAATGGGAGCGCTAAATCAATAACGATATTGAGATGATGACGACAGAAACCCCAGAATTATTAAAAAAGTCCTATCAGCGTCATCTTGAAAACTTTTCTAGAGCCGATTCTGATTTGCCTTGGTTACAGAACCAGCTCGAGAACCCAGATTTTGCCGCTCAGCTCGAGCTAGTCTGGAGTTGCAGTGACTATGTTGCCGAGCAAGCTGCCGCAGACCCTCAGGGTTTTCACCAGCTAGTCGACAGCGGTGATCTCGGGCGGCTCTACAGAGATACAGACTATTTAGAGGCTCTACGAACAAGGTTGAAAGCACATTCCACAGACATCTCTGAGGAACAGCTGAGCGCAGAGCTACGACTGTTTAGACGCCGAGAGATGATGCGCATTATTTGGCGCGATTTCACCCGTCAGGCCGAGATGCTAGACACCACAAGGGACGCCACGCTGCTGGCCGAAGCCTGTATTAACGTGGCGATAGAGTATTTGCACGGTATCACCGTGGCAGAGCTGGGTAGCCCCATAGGCCATGCCAGTGGTGAAGAGCAACATTTGCTGGTTATCGCCATGGGTAAAATGGGCGCTTATGAGCTTAATATTTCTTCAGACATAGATCTTATTTTCGCCTATCCCGAATCCGGAGAGACTCAGGGTCGCCCCCGCAAGGTATCCAACCAAGAATTTTTTGCCCGTCTGGGCCAGAAATTAATTGCTTCCCTAGATCGGCAGACCGCCGACGGTTTTGTATTTCGTGTCGATATGCGGCTGCGGCCCTACGGTCAGAGCGGCGCTCTGGTACTCAACTTCGCAGCTCTGGAAGAATATTATTTGACTCAGGGCCGAGACTGGGAACGCTATGCCATGATCAAAGCCCGGGTTGTTACTGGTGCTAGTGACGCTGCTGAAGCATTGCAGCAAATGTTGCACCCGTTTATCTACCGCAAATACCTAGATTACGGCGCCATCGAGTCCCTGCGTGATACCAAGCGCGCTATTAACCGCGAAGTTAGCCGCAGAGGGATGCAAGACAATATCAAGCTCGGCTCTGGGGGTATTCGCGAAGTAGAATTTATCGCCCAGACATTCCAGCTGATTCGTGGAGGCCGAGACAGCCGCCTGCAAACTCAGTCTCTGCATAAGGTTTTGGGACAGTTGGCTGAAGACAATGTATTGGATAAAGCAGAGCGCCAGAGCCTGTGGTCGGCCTATGTCTTCTTGCGCAATACAGAGCATGCGCTGCAGGGCATGGCGGATAAGCAGACCCAGCAGCTACCCAATGATGAGCTTGGACAGCAACGTGTTGCACGACTAATGGGCCAGTCCAGCTGGGGGCAGTTTTATAGTTTGTTGCAGACCCACCGTGATCAGGTAAGCAGCAGTTTTAGTGCCATTATCTCGGATTCTGAGAGTGGAAATGCCAGCACTGGGAATGAGAGCACTGGAAATACGAACACAGGGAGTAAGGCTCTAGACTCAATGCCCGAGCCGTCTTGGTCAATTGACTTAAGGGCGTCCGAGATACTTCCTCAATTACAGCAACTCGGCTATGAGCAGCCCGAGGAGCTGGCTGGATTGTTAGATGGTTTTTATCAGAGCCGTGGAGTGCAGATGCTAGAGAGCCTGCCCAGAACTCGGCTAGAAACTCTAATGCCGAGACTCCTGCAGACCTGTGCTAGCTGCGAGAACAATCAGCAAACATTCCTAAGAGTGCTGGGCCTAGTTCAGGTGATATTGCGTCGCAGTGCCTACCTAGCGCTGCTGGTCGAAAACGCCCAAGCCCTAAAGCAGCTTTGCATACTCTGCGAGCGCAGCAGCTGGATTGCCGATGAACTGGCAGCCTATCCCGCGCTACTTGATGAGTTGCTCGACCCCCGCACCCTCTACACCGCTCCCGAGAAACAACTGCTGCGAGACCAACTGCGCCAGCAGACATTACGTATTGCCAGCGACGATCTTGAGCAGCAGATGGAGGTCATTCGCTACTTCTGTCGATCCTACACATTGCGCGTTGCCGCCTGCGAGGTAACCGATATGTGGCCGCTAATGCAGGTGAGCGATTATCTCACCTGGATTGCCGAGGTAGTGGTAGAGCATGTGGTGAATGTTGCCTGGGACCAGCTAGTCGCAACCTATGGCCAGCCCGCGCTCGCCGAATCAGGTTCTCGCAAAAATAATAGTCACACCCCAGGCTTTATTGTTGTCGCCTACGGCAAAATGGGCGGTATAGAGCTGGGTTATAAGTCTGATCTGGATCTTGTTTTTTTGCACAGCGGCGATTCAAAGCGGCAGACCGATGGTCCGCGCAGTATTGATAGCAGCACCTTTTTTATGCGTCTGGGACAGCGAATTATCCATATGCTGGGGACGCAAACCCCCTCGGGCATTGCCTACGAAATTGATATGCGCCTGCGGCCCTCCGGGAACTCTGGGCTGCTGGTATCCAGCCTTAGTGCCTTTGAGAAGTATCAGCAGCAAAGTGCCTGGACCTGGGAGCATCAGGCTTTGGTTCGTTCCCGCGTGATTGCCGGTGATGCCGATCTCCGCGAAGACTTTAATTTGGTCCGTGAAAACACCTTGCGACAAAAAAGAGACTCGCAATCTCTGGCCACTCAGGTGCAGGAAATGCGTGAAAAAATGCGCCAGCACCTAGGTAAGCATACAAAAGATGGCAAATTCTCCCTTAAGCAAGGCAGTGGAGGTATCGTCGATATTGAATTTATGGTTCAATTTGCAGTCTTGGCTTGGTCCCACGACCATCCCCAGCTTGTTCGCTGGAGTGATACCATCCGCATACTAGAGTCTCTGGCTCAATGTGGATTACTCGCAGAAGAAAGCGCACTCCAGTTAATAGACGCCTACAAGACATTCCGTTCCGCAGGGCACCGCTTAGAACTGCAAAATCAGCAGGCTAAAATAGCGCGGTCAGAATTTGTCCAGGAACGTGAGGCGGTGGTGGAGCAGTGGCAGGCATTATTGCAGTTTTAATTTTTAACAGAGGGTTAGGTCGATGTCGTTTTCAGACCGCGATGGTTTTATTTGGATGGATGGTGGAATGGTTGATTGGCGAGATGCGAAAACGCATTTTTTGACCTCTTCGCTGCATTATGGCAACGCTGTTTTTGAGGGTATTCGAGCCTACGATACCGTCAACTCAGGAACCTGTATCTTTCGTCTGGAAGACCATATTAAACGCCTGTTTAATTCTGCAAAGATTCTGCACATGCAGATTCCGTTTACCCAAGAAGAAATTTGTACCGCGCACCGCGAAGTGGTTCGAGCCAATAATTTAGACGCCGCCTATATTCGACCCCTAGTATTCTTGGGTTCTGAAGGCATGGGTTTGCGCGCTGAAGGCCTCAAAGTGCATGTGGGCATTGCCGGTTGGGACTGGCCATCTTATATGTCCCCAGAGACTCTGGAGACTGGCCTTAAAGTTCGCACTTCGTCTTATACACGGCACCATGTGAACATCACCATGGTAAAAGCCAAGGCCAGCGGAAACTATATCAATTCTATGTTGGCACTCAGAGAAGCTCTTGATTCTGGCTGCGATGAGGCCATCATGCTCGACCCAGAAGGCTATGTGGCTGAGGGCAGTGCCGAGAATTTCTTTATGGTGCGTGATGGCGTGATCTACACTCCAGACCTGACCTCCTGTCTCGATGGCTTGACCAGAGATACAGTATTTAAGCTGGCGGCAGACCATGGCATAGAAGTTCGCGAAAAGCGCATTTCACGGGACGAAGTCTATATCGCTGACGAAGCTTTTTTCACGGGTACAGCGGCAGAAGTAGTGCCTATCCGCGAATACGACAGCCGCATTATAGGCACCGGCAAGCGCGGCCCTGTGGCCACATTATTGCAGGCAGCCTATTTTGATTTGGTGCGCGGCAAGAACGATAAGTATCAGCACTGGTTAGCGCCGGTTGCTGAGTAGTATTTACTATTCCTGGAATAAACAAGATGGCAGCAGTAAAAGAAGTCGTTAATGTTCTGTGCATGAAATGGGGCACTAAGTATACGGCCGACTATGTGAATACGCTGTATTCCATGGTTGCTCGCAATATGACCAGAGATTTTCGTTTTGTGTGCCTCACCGAAGATGGTGTTGGGCTCCATGAGAAAGTCGAAGTGTTTCCTCTACCTGAACTGTCTGTGGATCTAGGTGGCCCAGAGCGAGGCTGGAACAAACTAGCTGTTTTTGCCGAAACCCTCTATGACCTCAAAGGCAAGGTGCTCTGCCTGGATCTGGATTTAATCATTACTGGCAGCCTGGATGATCTTTTCGATTACCCCGGCGAAGTGATGATTATTAAAGACTGGATCAAAAAAGACGGCACCGGTAACTCTTCGGTATACCGCTTTGAAGTGGGCGCCCATGCCGAAGTACTAGCCGAATTTGAAAAATCCTTTGACGAGATTAAAAAGAAGCATCGCAACGAGCAGGAATATCTGTCCGCGGCGATGATGGCCAAAAACGCTTTGGTTTACTGGCCCGACCACTGGTGTCGAAGCTTTAAGCGTCATTGTATTAAGCCTTATTCATTTTTTGTGGCGCGGGAAACCGAAATGCCAAAAGACACTCGCGTTCTAGTTTTTCATGGCAAGCCAGACCCCCATGAAGCGATCGCTGGGGTCAGCGGCAAATGGTATCGCCGCTTTAAGCCGGCCACTTGGGTGACTGATCATTGGCACTGATGGTTAGCACTGTTCATTAGTACCGTTCATTAGAGCCGTGCTGCTCTAAGTTTTGTTAAAGCTAAAGCTAAAGTTAAAAAGCCTCGGTAGTGTTAACAACCCCGCTAAGCCAAATTAAGTCTAGGAGACTGTGGTGACAAGTTCAGCAAAACAATTTATTTGTATTAACTGGGGCACCAAATACGGCGCCGACTATGTCAATCGTCTGTATGGTATGGTCGCCCGCAACACGACGCCCCCATTTACCTTCACCTGTTTTACCGACAACAGTGATAATTTTCGCCCTGAGGTAGATGCAGTACCTTTGCCCGAACTGAGCTTTGAATTACCTCAAACCAAAAAAGGCATCTGGCCAAAGTGCCGGCTGTGGAACGAAAAACTCGCCCATCTTTCTGGGCCGGTCCTGTTCTTGGATTTGGACCTGGTGGTTACTAGTAACCTAGATAGTTTTTTTGACTACGGCGATCCGGAAGACGTGATTCTCGCCCGCAATCCCAGCAACCCCCTAGAGAAACTAGGTCAGACCTCGGTCTATCGCTTCCCAGTAGGTAAATTGCTGCCTTTGCTAGAGAGATTTGCCCAGTCACCCCTAGAGATCGCAGAAAAATATAAGTACGAACAACGCTATGTCACCCGAAATGCGCCAGGTGGCGTGAAGTTTTGGCCAAAGCCTTGGGTGTTGCACTTCCGTCAGCAATGTCGCCGTACATTTCCCTTCAATTATTTCAAAGTATCAAAGTTACCGGAGAGCGCTAAGTTAGTTATCTTTCCCGGTGATTTGAATCCGCTGGATGCCATTGATGGTCGCTACCATTCTGGCGACGAAGTTGTCACGGCGGCGGAGCATCTAAAGGCAGGGTTTAAGGGGCAGCGTAATCGCTCGTTATTCGCCCATTTAAGGCATTTTATTTTACCGACGCCCTGGGTAGAACAGCGCTGGAAAGAGTAGCTCCTAATAAGAATACTTAGGCTAAGCGCATCTCATAGCCATAGCTATCGAAGTCCTGCTTATAAATACTATTAATAATTTCTAGGGACTTGGGGCTAATAGAGGGCGGTGGCTTTATTTTTCCGGTGCTATTGGCGCGCTGGGAGAAGTCAAAGCCGGTGCCCAGTGCGAAGGCTTCCATATCCTCGGCTCTATCCATCTTGAAGATCGACAGGCGCTTTGGCGCAATACCTAAATCTTTCAATAACAAGTAATTGGGGTGATTGAGAATCCAATGCTGGGGGTGGACATGTTCGTCCAACCAGTAACATTTCGCCAGAAGTTGCACGAAGTCATCAAAGGAGGTGTTTAGCAGAGCCTGCTGAATTTCCTCATTACTGTTACTCTTTATGGACAGGCCCATTAGAGGGAAAAACACCCGCTGCGGTTTTTCCCATTTGAAACCTTTGCTGAAATCGGCGTTCTGGGGGATCTTCTGAAACTTATCTTTGTAGAATGAGATAGCTTTTTGATAGGGGTCGCGAACCGTAAAATATACTTGCGGGTCAGAGTGGTTTATCACTAACTTTGCTTTGTAGCGTTTCACTTTATTAAAATTAGCGGTTTTCTTAAATGATGAAAACATCACCTTAAAATTGGTGACCACCAGTTTATTGCTGTCAGCGACAGTAAAATACGGCATGGAGATGCTCTTGTTATTATAAATACTAATGCCAGATAGTATCTTAAATTGGCTGTAGGTAAGTAGATAATAATCTGTTAATCCCTCGGCGACTTTGCTAACTTACTGCAGCATTGGTTAGGTGATTATCTTTAACGCGACTATTTATCTTAAACGCGACTATTTATCTGTAACGCGACTATTTATTTTTAAGCGACTATATATCCCTAACGGTATTCTTTTATCTTAATGGCGATGTGAATGACATTTAGTAGGTTTCTCTACACAGTAATTTTTTATCTGCTGAGCCCGGTGATTGTATTGCGGCTGCTTTACCGCGCCCTAAAGGCACCGGCCTATGCCCGGCGCTGGTCTGAGCGGTTTGGTTTTGTTGATGTACCATCATCCCAAGACATTATCTGGCTGCATGCCGTTTCTGTGGGCGAAACCCTCGCCGCCATTCCCTTGGTAAAGTCGCTGCAGCACAGTTATCCCAATTCCAGTCCCAGTCCCAGTTATAGTTTGATGGTTACCTGCATGACCCCAACCGGCTCTGAGCGTATCAAAGCCGCCTTTGGCGATAGCGTTGACCATAGTTACGCCCCCTATGATATGCCCGATGCGGTGGCGAGATTTTTAAATCGTGTTAAACCCAAGGTGCTCATTATTATGGAGACAGAGCTGTGGCCCAATACTATCGCCGCCTGCTCTGCCCGCAATATTCCAGTGATCTTGGCCAATGGGCGACTGTCGGCAAAGTCTGCTCGCGCCTATGGCAAAATCCCATCGCTAATTGGCCCCATGCTGCAATCTATGTCTGCTGTTGTGGCTCAGCATGGCGATGACGGCGCTCGATTTACTGATCTTGGGCTACCTGCGAGCGCGCTCAGTGTTAGTGGCAATATCAAATTTGATTTGCACCTGGACTCAGAGGTACAGGGCAAAGCGGGATTGCTGGGTAGCGAGTGGCGGGGTGACAGCCAAAGGTTGGTGTGGCTGGCAGCCAGTACCCATAGAGGGGAAGACGAACTTATTTTGCAGGCCTTTGGGCAGATTACAAAGCATTTATCTGGAGCCGCGCCGCTATTGGTTTTGGTGCCCAGACATCCAGAACGCTTTAACACTGTGGCCCAGCTCTGTGAGAATGCCGGTTTTAAGGTCGCTAGACGCAGCGCCGGCGATGCAACAGCTAATGTTGATATTTTGCTGGGCGATACCATGGGCGAGCTTATGGCTTTCTATGGGGCCTGCGATATTGCTTTTGTGGGAGGCAGTCTGGTGCCTTCTGGCGGGCACAATATGATTGAGCCCGCCGCTTGGGGAGTTCCTATTCTGATGGGCCCCCACCTGTTTAATTTTACAGAGGCGTCGCGGTTATTGATCGAGGGTGATGCAATGGTTGTCTGCGATAGTGCAGAGAGCCTTGCTGGGCAATGTACTGCGCTGTTTGATGATCAACAAAGAAGGTCAGAGATGGGAAAGGCAGCGCGCCTTATCGCCGAAGCCAATCGTGGCGCGCTGGATCGTTTACTGGCGGTGATTAAACACCGCCTCTAACGGATACTGGTGTTGCTCAGAATTGCTTGGAGTTGCTAAGCGTTACTTAAAATAGCTAACAGTTACACAGCTTTACTTAGCAATAACCAGCTGCGGGTCCAGCCAAGCATTTAGAGCGTAGACATCGTCTGGCGATAGTTGCCCCGCGACTTCCTTAAGACTCATCATCGACAAAATATAATCGTATCGCGCATTGGCATAGTTGCGGCGAGCGCGGAACAATGTGCGCTGGGCAACCAAGACATCGACGATATTTCTGGTACCAACTTCATAGCCGGCCTGAGTAGCGGCCAGGGCGCTATTGGCAGATGTAATTGCCTGTTTGCGAGCTTTGACTCGGGCAGCATTGGTGAGTACTAACTGGTGTCTAGATCTAGCTGACTGCACAGTGTTGCGCTTCGCAGCGGTATAACCTTCTCCTGCTTGAATAGCTCTCTGCTTGGCCTGACGACGCTGGGCATCAACACCGCCCCCCATGATTGGCATACTGACCGAGATGACAAATTGGTGGCCGTCTTGCAGTGATTCAAAGGGCGTACCATAGTTAAAGCCATCGGAATCGGAATCGTAGTAAGTTGCGCGACCAGTGATCTTAGGCAGGCGCGCAGCGGCGGCCGCTTTTGCCTCATTGTAAGAGGCGTCCTTACCCAGTTCGGCAACTTTTAGCTGGAAATTATTACCTAATGCCAAATCAACCCAGGCTTCACTGATTTCTGGGTTGGGGGCAGTTGCTTCAAACTTACCCATAAGACCCGCCAAAACCGTATGGCTCTGGCCGGTGAGAACTTCTAGTGCTTCAAAGGCTATGTTCACAGCACCTCGAGCTTCGAGGCTATTAACCGCGGCATCATCAAAAACTGCCTGAGCTTCATGAACATCGGTAATAGGCAGTAGGCCAACTTCGAAGCGCTCTCGAGTCTGCTCTAGCTGGCGCTGAATAGCGCGCTCTTCGGCTTCGCGAGTCTCCATGTTGTCATGGGCGCGCAGGGCATTAAAGTAAGCTTGGCTAACACGTATAATCAGTGACTGCTGGTCGGCAGAGAACTGCGCTCTGGCGCTCTGGCTCAGGGCTTTACCCCCGCGGAATCTATACCAAGACGGCATATCAAAAATCGCTTGGTTTAGTGTTGCGCTGTAGCGTGTCTGCTCGCTGTCGGTCAAACCGTTGCGAGTAGAGATAAAAGACTCATCTTCAATGACAATCACCGACTGGGCATTTTCATTGTTTTCGGACTGGGTGTAGTCCCCAGAGATAGAGATTTGTGGCAGCAGCGCGGCGCGGCTAATATTCTTTATTTCACGATCTGCATTAAAACTCGCGCGGGCAGCACGAAGCACGGGATCGTTCTGTAGAGCACTGTCGTATATATCTTTTAGGGAATCAGCCGAGCTGAGCGGTGCGACCAGTAAAGTCGCGCTAAAGGCAAGTAGCCCAAGTTTGATCAAACGCATAAAATCTCCGTAAGAATTCTTATTATTACTTCATTGTTACTGAGGCTCAGAGGCGAGCCTCAATTTGTATTAACCGTTTCCAATTTGGGGCATATTCTAGCAGACTTGCCTGATTGAGATACCAAAACTGCGATAGCCAGCCAATAATCTTTGTGAGAGGAAACTGGCCCTATTTGATTAGGTTATTTATTATCGCATTGAGATACTAATACGGATAATATCTATTAAATGATTAATAAACACCGCTTTGGCGACCAGGATTACCGTATAGAGTCCAGAGAAACAGTCTTTCAGGGATTTTTCCGGATTACCAAACTGGTCGTGAGTCATCGTTTATTTGGTGGGGGCTGGAGTCGGCTCCTAGGCCGCGAGCTTTTTCAGCGAGGGGACGCCGTGGGTGTGCTGCTCTATGACCCTGAACATCATAGAATTGGCTTAGTTGAGCAGTTTCGGGTTGGCGCGCTCAATGATCATCACGGTCCCTGGCAGTATGAAGTTGTTGCGGGCATGATTGAGCCGGGTAGAACCCCAGAGCAGGTCGCGGAGCAAGAGCTACAGGAAGAAGCCGGCATTAGGGTACAAAAACTGCTGCCCATCACCAACTATTTAGTGAGCGCTGGGGGTACAGACGAAAAAATGCACATGTTTTGCGGCCTCTGTAATCTGCAAGATCGCGAGGGCATATTTGGCGCGGACCATGAAGGTGAAGATATTATGTTTCAGGTGTGGCCCTACGACGACGTCATGAAGGCACAGGCTGAGGGGTTATTGAATAGCGCAGCTCTGACTATCGGTCTATTTTGGTTACAGCTGAACATTGAAAATTTACGCAACAACGAGCCAGTGAAAGTCTAAAATAAAAACTAGCGATGTGGGATTGCTCGCAAAATAAAAGAAGGAAATACATACTTTGGCAGTGTTTGAAACCCGACGACAGCAGCACGACTTAGCGGGCTTACATGAAGAATGTGAGCTCAACTATCGGCGTCTGCATCGGATTATGCCGGACAGTTTGAGTCTGGGAGCTTCCCTTGCTTTGGGTTACGGCTCCAGTAATGAAGACACCTCCGGCGATCAAAATAGTCGCCGATCCGGCATTCAGCTGCAGGTCATAGAAGTGACCAAGTACACCAGCACATTGCTGGTAACGGCGGAACGAGCTGGACCTCTCTGGTTGCCAGAGATTGAAGTCAAGGTGCGGGTCTATCGCGACGCGCAAATGGCAGAGGTCATTGAATGGTGCACAGATCGCACGATTCCTTGGGCTCTAACGGAAACTAAGGGTATGCAGGCAAGAGATGAAAAGTGGCAGTGGAATCTGTTCCTCAGCGAACTTTTGTCCCACGGTCTGCGGCATGGAATGACTGTATTGGAGGCCTAGTCGTCAATGGATATTATTCGTCTTACTCAGATTACTGACCTGCACCTAGGTGTTGATGAAGAGGCAACTCTTGGCGGTGTTCCCACCTTAGCCAGTTTTGAGGCCGTATTGCAGGCCGTGACCGATCAGGGCCGTGACAACGACCGGTTGCTGCTCACTGGCGATCTGGCCGCCGATTGCCAGCCCGGTGCCTACCAATTACTGAATAAAGTATTAAGCGCCCATGGCAAAGAGGCCCTTTGGTTGCCAGGTAACCATGATGATGCTCAGCTTATGGCAGATAATCTGGTAGATTTTCCCGCCCAGGCGACATTGGATTTGGGTCTGTGGGGCGTACTGACTTTAGATACCTCCCAGCCCAACCAGTCCGGCGGTCATATTAGCAATGAGCAATTGCAGGCTGTCGAGCAGGGCCTGGCAAAACTCGCTAACAAATTTGTACTGGTGGCTATGCACCATACTCCAGTGCCGGTTAACTGCGCTTGGCTGGACCAGCAGCAGATCGATAATCAGCAGCGGCTTTATAACCTGCTGCAGGCCCATGGCAATGTCCGGGGTGTGATTACTGGCCATGTACACCAGCAATTCGATGGCCACTGGGGTGAATTACCCCTTTATTCTGCTCCGTCTAGCTGTGTTCAGTTTAAGCAGCACAGTGATGACTTTGCGCTTTCCGACCAGCCTCCAGGTTATCGGTGGTTAGATTTGCACGGTGATGGAAGCCTTGAGACTGGCGTTGAATTTGTGTCTAATTTTAGCCTGCTGCCCAATCTCGATTGCGCCAGCTACTAACGAGCTATCTACCAAGCCCCTTTAATAAGTGCCTATACAAGTATTTATACAGGTATCTATTCAAGTACCTGGCAAGCACCGACCAGCTATAAAGTCTAAATCAGTCACTGACAACCTACTGGCTTTGGCTATAATGGAGCTTGATTTACAGGTTAGTTCAATATGCCAATGCTGCTCTATCTCCACGGGTTTAACAGTTCACCCGAGTCTAAAAAGGCTTTGCAGACTCAGCGTTGGTATGCCGATAATGCAGCGGACATAAACTTTGTCTGCCCGGCCTTGCCGCCGTTTGCCGACCGCGCTATGGGTATGTTGAGGTCGCTGGTAGAGGCACAGATAGAAGGACAGTTAGAAGGACAGCCACCCGAGCCGGTCTACTTAATAGGCAGCTCCATGGGCGGCTTTTTTGCTACCTGTTTAGCAGAACAGTACGGACTGCGTGCGGTGCTCATTAACCCGGCGGTGAGCCCGGGTCGAGGCCTAGATAAGTGGCTAGGAGAAAACCGCAACTATACAACCGATGAAAAATGGGTTTTTGAGCCTCAGCATATAGCTGAATATATAGCTCTGGACCCAGGCGACATAAAAGATAAAAGTCATTACAAAGTACTCTTGCAAACCGGTGATGAAGTATTGGACTACCGAGATGCCCAGAGACGTTATCAGGGATGTGACATGGTCATCGAAGAGCAGGGTGACCACAGTTTTACAACTTACCATCAGCATCTGGCCGCTATTCACCAGTTTCTGGTTTCCGCCCCTAGCAGTTAACTACTAAATCGATCCTAAGAGCAGATGAGCAACTACAACGCAAAAGATATTGAAGTCCTGACTGGACTAGACCCGGTACGCAAGCGCCCGGGCATGTACACAGACACCAGCCGTCCCAATCATTTGGCCCAAGAGGTCATTGATAACAGTGTGGACGAGGCGCTGGCGGGTCACGCCAACCGCATTGATGTCACATTGCACAAGGACGGGTCGGTCTCTGTCGGTGATGATGGCCGCGGTATGCCAGTGGATATTCACCCAGAACAGGGCCTGCCAGGCGTGGAAGTTATTCTCTCGACACTCCATGCGGGGGGCAAGTTCTCCAATGACAACTATCAGTTCTCTGGTGGTTTGCATGGTGTGGGTGTGTCCGTGGTCAATGCTCTGTCCACCAAGCTGGACTTGATCGTCAAGCGCGAGGGTAAGGTCCATCAGATTTTATTTGCCGATGGTTACAAAACCTCCGATCTGGAAGTAATTGATACCTGCGGCCAGCGCAATACTGGCACGATTTTACGCTTCTGGCCCGACGCCTCCTATTTCGACTCAGCAAAGTTTAGTGTCTCAAGACTGCGCCATGTACTGCGAGCAAAAGCAGTGCTCTGTGGCGGTTTGACCATGAGTTTTCACGACGAAAATAGCGGTGATAGTGAAGAGTGGTTTTACGAAGACGGCCTTAAAGATTATCTTGCCGGCGCTCTCCATGGCTGGGAGGTTATTCCCGCAGAGCCCTTTATCGGTGCGTTTTCCTCCGAGAATGAGGCGGCCGACTGGGCCGTGCAATGGATGCCAGAGGGCGGTGAGCTGGTACAGGAAAGTTACGTTAATTTGATACCGACGCCCCAGGGCGGCACCCACGTTAACGGCATGCGTAGCGGCTTACTGGACGCCATGCGCGAGTTCTGTGAATTTAGAAACTTGCTACCCCGCGGTCTCAAGTTGGCACCAGACGATATCTGGGATCGCTGTAGTTTTGTTCTATCGTCAAAGCTGGCCGACCCGCAGTTTTCTGGTCAGACCAAAGATCGTTTGTCATCTCGGGAAGTGGCTGCCTTTGTTTCGGGGGTGGTTAAAGACTCCTTCAGCCTATGGCTAAACCAGCATACCGAAGAGGCAGAAAAGCTCGCCGAGCTATGTATTTTCAGCGCCCAGCGACGCATGCGTGCCAGCAAAAAAGTGGTGCGCAAAAAGATTACTCAGGGCCCAGCCCTACCCGGAAAATTAGCCGATTGTTCCAGCGGTGAACCAGAGCGCTGCGAAATATTTCTCGTTGAGGGTGACTCAGCCGGTGGTTCTGCCAAGCAGGCTCGCAACCGTGAGAACCAAGCCATTATGCCCCTGCGCGGTAAGATTCTGAATACTTGGGAAGTAGACTCTCAGGAAATTTTGGGTTCTCAGGAAGTCCATGATATCTCGGTGGCTCTGGGGGTTGACCCCGCAGTAGAGTCTGTCGAGTCACTGCGCTACCACAAGGTATGTATTCTCGCCGACGCCGACTCCGATGGACTGCATATTGCTACCCTGCTCTGTGCTTTGTTTGTGCGGCACTTCCGCCCCTTGGTCAGTGCGGGCCATGTATATGTGGCCATGCCTCCGCTGTTTAGAATCGACGTGGGTAAAGATGTTTATTACGCCCTAGACGACGCCGAGAGACAGGGTATTCTCGATCGAATTCAGGCCGAAAACAAACGTGGCAAGGTCAACGTACAGCGCTTTAAAGGGCTGGGTGAAATGAACCCGTTACAGCTCCGCGAGACCACCATGGACCCAGATACGCGACGCTTAGTTCAGCTGACACTTGAGCCCGGTGACGAGACTAATAATATGCTCGATATGTTGTTGGCCAAAAAGCGCGCTTCAGATCGTCGCCAATGGTTAGAAACCAAAGGCAATCTGGCAGACGCGGCCAACCTTTAAGGCCTGGCTCACTTTGGGATGCCTTAGTTGAGGCGGCCTTAGTTTCCGTGGTCTTAGTTTATTTAAATTTAATTTACGTTAGAAAATAGGAACAGCGATGAACGATATCGTCACCTTTAATGATCAGGGGCTGGAGAGCCGGCCCCTAAGCCAGTACGCCGAACAGGCCTACCTAGACTATTCCATGTACGTGATCCTCGATCGGGCGATTCCCCATATTGGCGACGGGCTCAAGCCAGTGCAGCGGCGTATTGTCTTTGCCATGAGCGAGCTGGGCCTTAAGGCTAATGCAAAGTACAAAAAATCGGCCAGAACGGTCGGTGATGTGATCGGTAAGTATCACCCCCATGGCGACAGTGCTGCCTACGAGGCAATGGTCCTCATGGCGCAGCCCTTTTCCTACCGTTACCCCCTTGTTGATGGCCAGGGTAACTGGGGTTCTCCCGATGATCCCAAATCCTTTGCGGCGATGCGTTACACAGAGTCCAAACTGTCGAAATATGCCGATGTGCTGCTGTCAGAATTAGGTCAGGGTACCGCTAACTGGCGCCCTAACTTTGATGCCACTATGGATGAGCCGGAGATACTGCCGGCCCGTGTACCCAATGTGTTACTTAATGGCACCACCGGTATTGCCGTGGGGATGGCCACAGATATTCCGCCCCATAATCTTAACGAAGTGGTCGATGCCTGCTTGCATCTTCTCGACAACCCAAAGGCCACTGTGCCGGACCTGATGAGCTATATCAAAGCCCCAGACTTCCCCACAGATGCTGAAATCATTACCCCTCAGAGCGATATTCTCAACACCTACGAGACCGGTCGTGGCTCTGTAAAAATGCGCGCCATTTGGAATAAAGAAGACGGCGATATCATTGTTACCGCGCTGCCATTCCAAGCCTCGGGCTCTAAAATCCTTGAGCAGATTGCTGCCCAGATGCGCAACAAAAAATTGCCTATGGTTGAAGATCTGCGCGATGAGTCAGATCATGAAAACCCGACTAGGCTGGTGATTATTCCCCGTTCCAACCGCATCGATGTTAATGCGCTGATGGACCACCTGTTTGCCACTACAGATCTCGAGCGCAGCTATCGCATCAATATGAATATCATTGGTATTGATGGTCGACCTGCGGTGATGAACCTGCACCGAATTCTAAAAGAATGGCTCAGCTTTCGCATCGATGTGACTCGTCGTCGTCTGGATTACCGTCTGCAAAAAGTTGAAAAGCGCCTGCACCTATTAGATGGTTTGCTGACGGCGTTTTTGAATATTGATGAAGTGATTCATATTATTCGCACCGAAGATGAGCCAAAGCCGGCATTGATAGCGCGCTTTGACCTGTCTGACACCCAGGCCGAATATATCCTGGATACCAAATTGCGTCAGTTAGCGCGGTTAGAGGAAGTTAAAATTCGTGCCGAGCAGGACGAGCTGGCCGAAGAAAAAGCGGCGCTTGAATTACTGCTGGGCTCTGATGTTCGCTTAAAAACATTGGTCAAAAAAGAACTTCGAGCCACGGCTGAAGAATACGGTGATGACCGTCGTTCACCACTAACAGAACGGGGCGAAGCTCAGGCATTTAGTGAGAAAGACCTGATGACCGCAGAGCCGATTACCGCAGTGCTGTCTGACAAGGGTTGGCTGCGAGCCGCTAAGGGCCATGAAATTGACCCGACCAGTTTAAGTTACAAATCCGGCGATAAATTTTTGTCGGCAGCCAAAGGTAAGAGCAACCAAAATGTGTTTTTGCAGGATACAACAGGGCGCTACTACGCTTTGCCCGGCCACACCTTGGCATCAGCGCGAGGGCAGGGTGAACCTGCCACAGGACGTCTTAAAATGCCCCCCGGCGCACTATTTACCGATGTAGTGATGGGCCACGACGAGCAAAAGATATTATTGAGCACAGATGCTGGCTACGGTTTTATTGCCAACATCAGCGATCTGGTGACCAAGAATAAAGCCGGTAAAGCTGTGGTCTCGATTTCCAAAGGTGCGCGCATACTGGCGCCTAAAATACTCGACACTGGCAATGCGCTTATTGCGGCAGTGAGTAATGAAGGGCGCATGTTGGTATTCCCGATCACCGAGTTGCCGGAGTTGGCTCGCGGCAAGGGCAATAAAATTATTAATATTCCAAGCTCTAGGCTGCAATCAAGGGAAGAATACGTGATTGATTACGGCATTATCCCTGCGGGAGGCGCCCTGGTGGTGCATTCTGGCAAGCGCTACCTAGTGATGAAAGAGAAGGATCTAGAACACTACCGCGGAGAGCGCGGCCGTCGCGGGCACAAATTGCCCCGCGGGTTCCAGAATGTCGATAGGCTAGAAATCCAAACTAGTTAAATACTGGCTGATGGGACAAACTGGTTTAGAAAAAATGCTTTTAATCAACTACGCTTAAGGGGAATGCCTAATCCTTCTGATTGGGCTTACTGGTAGAGATTAAAAGGATTTTGATATGGGTGAGACGATTGAATTAATACAAGAGCTGGCACTGCTCTATGGGGTAAAAGTGCTTACCGCACTGGCGATTTTTATTGTTGGTAAATGGGTCGCCAATAAAATCTCTAAGATTGTGCAAAAAGTGTTAGCTAAAAATAATGCCGACCCAGCGATTGAACATTTTGTTGGCAGCCTGGTGTCCTGGGCATTATTAATCTTTGTGGTCATTGCCGCCCTTGGGCAGCTGGGTATTCAGACCGCGTCATTTGTCGCTATTGTGGGTGCTGCAGGTCTAGCCATCGGCTTAGCGCTGCAGGGTTCACTGGCCAACTTCGCCGCCGGTGTACTGATTCTTATATTCCGTCCGTTTAAAGTGGGTGACTTCATTGAAGTGGCCGGGGTCTCCGGCGTGGTGCAAAAGATTCAGATATTTACCACAGAGCTAAATTCCCCAGATAATAAAAAAATCATCGTGCCCAATGGCGGTGTTATCAGCGGCAATATCACTAACTATTCGGCCAACGATACTAGGCGTGTAGATCTGGTGTTTGGTATTGGCTATGGCGATGATATTGATGGTGCTAAAGCGGTACTGCAGGCTGTTGTGGCGGCCGAGGCCAAAGTACTTAAGGACCCAGCGCCTACTGTTGCTGTGGTAGAGCTTGCGGACAGTTCGGTCAATCTAGTCTGTCGCCCTTGGGTAAGCAGCGCGGATTACTGGGATGTCTATTTCAATGTTACCGAGGCTGCCAAGAAGGCCCTGGACGCCAAAGGTATTTCTATTCCCTTTCCACAGAGAGACCTGCATATACATAATGTTGGACTCTCTAATGAGTCAGCAGAGGCCCAGTCAGCAGGAGCCGAGTCAGCTTCGACTGAGTCGTCGATAGCTTAACTTTCGATGGGCTTAATTTTAGAGGGGTTTGTTCTTAGAGGTACTAATTCCATAACGACTAATCGACACAAGGATAACTAGCATGGGTATTTTTTCATGGATTTTGTTAGGACTATTGGCAGGCATATTAGCGAAAGTTATTATGCCGGGCGACGACAAAGGCGGGTTTGTAATGACGACTTTGTTGGGTGTTGCCGGTGCTTTTATTGGCGGCTGGCTAGGTTCGCTGGTGGGCTTGGGCACTGTTGGAGAGTTTAGTCTAGGCAGCTTGCTGACCGCCATAGTGGGCGCGCTAGTGCTGTTGTTTGTCTATCGGCTTTGGTCTAAGTAGATATTCCATCTAAGTAGTCATTGTTGTAATACAAATGTTGTATACAAAAAAAACGCCGCGTCTGCGGCGTTTTTTTTGTTGGTCTTAGCACTCTAGTCGCTCTGGCGACTACCAAGCAGATAAAAACCCTTAAGTAAGTTAAGCGCTTCGTAGAGTTGATTGTCTGCGCTCAGGTCTTCTTTTTCATCCTTATCATCTGCCTTGTCTTTATCTTCCCCTTCGCCAGTTTCTAAATGGCCTTCAAGGTCGGCTTCACGGACGGTTTTGCGAATGTTGTAAGGGCGAATTTCAGCGCGCTCGACAATAATGTCAGGGACAATACCCTCGGCCTGAATTGAGCGACCGCTGGGAGTGAAGTAGCGGGCGGTGGTTAATTTTATTGCCCGGCCATCCCCAAGGGGCAATACAGTCTGCACAGACCCTTTACCAAAACTTTGGGTACCTAAAATCGCGGCACGGCCATGATCCTGTAATGCGCCCGCTACAATCTCTGAGGCAGAGGCACTGCCACCATTGACTAAAACAACGACTGGTAAGCCCTCGAGTATATCCCCGGCTGTGGCTTCGAAGCTTTGGTTAGCACTGGGCAGACGGCCCTCGGTATAGACAACAGTGCCGGAGTCGATAAGCGCACCGGCAATCTCTACCGATGCGGGAACTAGACCGCCTGGGTTGTTGCGCAGGTCAATCACGACACCTTTAAGAGGCTCGTCTTTTGGTCGGTCATTTTTAAGCTCTTTTAATGTTGCGACAAAGTCGCTACCTGAATTGCGCTGGAACTGAGCCACTCGAACATAGCCATAACCTGGTTCAAGCAGGCGGCTGCGTACAGCACTGACCTTAATAATATCCCTCACTACATCGATATCAATGGTGTCGTCTTGGCCTTCGCGAAAAATGGTTAATTTAATAGGAGTCCCTTTTTTACCGCGCATTTTTTCAATGGCCTTTTGTAGGCTCATGCCGCGCACCGGGTTATCGTTCATCTTTACAATTAAATCTCCGGCTTGCACGCCGGCTTCAGCAGCGGGGCTGTCGTCGATTGGAGATACCACGCGAATCACACCGTCTTGGGTGCTGACCTCTAGCCCTAGACCACCGTATTCACCGGAAGAGCTTTCTTCGAGGTCACCGTAGCTCTCTTCATTGAGGTATACCGAATGGGGGTCTAGTTCAGTGAGAAGCCCAGCGATGGCATTCTCTAAAAGCTGGGTGTCGCTAACCTCTTCTACATAACCTTGACGAATCTGCTCAAATACTTGGGTAAATAAACGCAGCTCGCGGAGCGGTAGCCGTTGTTCAGGGGACTCCTTATTACTATCTTCAATAGACGCCTCAAGAGCTTTTTGGGGCTGTATTACACCTTCGGGTTCGGCTGTTTGGGCAGAGGCAGATACACAAATAAACCCCAGGTATAGGCTTAAAATGATTCTTAACATAGGTGATTTCCTTAAATTGACCTAGTTTGGAGTCTAAAAGACCAGCTTGGTTGCACTGGATACGCTCTTTACTTAAATAGCCACTCAGGGCTCTTTATACGTGGCTGAGGGCTCTCTATAAGTCGCTGAGGGCTTTTTAATATTGGCATACAGGTAATTGTAGACGCTAGCGCTTGCCAAGCCATGATTTTGGATCAGCGGGAACGCCCTGTTTACGTATTTCAAAGTACAGGGCAGGCTTGCTCAATCCGCCGGTATCCCCAGCTCGCGATAGTATCTCATTGCTCTGCACCAGATCTCCGGTGTCTTTGAGTAGCTCCTGGTTATGGGCATAGAGGGTCATGTAGCCGCCGCTATGATCGACAATCACCAGTAGCCCAAAGCCCCGCAGGTAATTAGAAAATACCACGCGGCCATGGTGTACGGCTTTTACGGCATCTCCTGCCTTGGCATTAATCAACCAGCCTTCCCAGCGCAACTCACCGGAACGACTGCTGCCAAAGCTGTGGGCCACGCGCCCCTTTAAGGGCCAGCTGAGTTTTCCTTTGCGAGATATAAAAGACTCGTAGTTAGAGGGCAGGGCCAGATCGGCTGAGGCCTGTTTTACGGCTGCAAGCAGCTCTTCTAACTTGCCTCTTTCTTTTTGTAGTTTGCTGAGTTTCTTTTTGTCACTGCGCAGCGAGACCTTTACGGTATCTAATGTCTGTTTACGCTTTTTAACCTGACTGGCCAGTTTGGTTTTATCGGCTTGCAGTTCTTTTCGCGACTGGCTGAGGCGCAGAGATTCACTTTTAATACTGCGAATTACCCCAGCTAGTTCATCTACATCGGCTTTGTAGCGCTGAATTTTATCGGCCCGTGCCTGCAAAAAATAATCGTAATATCTAAACACTCGGGAAATTTGTTGCGGGTCTTCTTGATTGAGCAGCAGCTTGATAGGTTCTTGATTGCCTAGCTTATAGGCGGCGGCAATCTGCTCGACAATAGCCGCACTCTGGCCGTCAATACCTTGCTGCAGATCGTTTTGTTGTTTATTGAGTTTTTTCAACTTGGCTTCTAAATTGTTAATTTTGTTGCGCAGCCGCCGCACATTGCTATTGATCTTACTAGCTTTGAGCTCGATCTTTTTTAGCCCAGTCTGCAGGTTGTCGCGCTCTTTGTCGCGATCTTCAAGTTTTTTTTCTAGACTGGAAATGGAACGCTTAAGGTTATCTAACTGCTTTTCCTGTTTGCCGTCGGCGGCAGCGAGGGAACTAAAGCCCAACAGCAGAGAGCAGGTTACCAAGGTGCTTAGCAGCAGCCTTGGTAATCTATGTCTCGCTGCTGAGTTATTCATCAGATTATGAGAGAGCGGCCGGTCATTTCGGCAGGTTGGTCGAGCCCCATTAGTGCAAGCATGGTGGGGGCTATATCCGCGAGTGAGCCGTCTGCTGCGAGGCCCAGTTGGCGATGTCCTGCATAGACCAGCGGCACGGGCAACGTGGTGTGCTGTGTATGAGGCTGATTATTAGATTCATCAAACATCTGCTCTACGTTGCCGTGGTCGGCGGTAATTAAGCATTCACCACCAGCAGCGGTAATGGCAGTAATAATCTGACCAAGACAGTGATCGACCGCTTCAACGGCCTTAACAGAGGCGTCAAAGTCACCGGTGTGACCAACCTGGTCGCAGTTGGCATAGTTACAAATAATGGTATCGAACTGCCCGCTGCCAATAGCTTCTACAAGCTTTTCGGTCACTTGGGGGGCACTCATCTCCGGCATTTCATCGTAGGTGCTGACGTCTGGAGAAGGGATTAATATTCGCTCTTCACCTGGGTATAGTGACTCGCGGCCGCCGCTAAAAAAGAACGTTACATGGGCGTATTTTTCAGTCTCTGCTATGCGTAATTGCTGCTTGTTCTGACTGGCCAGATACTCGCCGAGGGAATTGACTAATGGCTGTGGAGGATAGGCGCAGGGCACGTCGATATTAGCTTCGTATTCTGTGGTCATCACAAAGGTCGATAGGGAGGGTACTGTAGCGCGAGTGAAACCATCAAAGCCGCTTTCGCCATTATCGTCGACGAAGGCATGGGTTATTTCTCGTGCGCGGTCCGGCCTAAAGTTCATGTAGATAACCGCATCGCCATCGACAATCGATACTGTGGACTCACCTGGGCCAGCAATACTGGTGGCTTTTACGAACTCATCGTTCTCGTCCCGGGCATAGGCTGCCTCGAGCCCACTGATAGGGTCAGTTGCTCTATGGCTACCAACACCTTCGGTCATTAGACGATAGGCCTGTTCTACCCGATCCCAGCGATTATCCCGATCCATGGAATAGAAACGGCCGATAATAGAGGCAATGCGGCCTACGCCTAACTGTTCGCAAAGGGCCTGAGTCTTTTCTAGAGAAGGCTTGGCGCTGCGCGGGGGGCAGTCGCGGCCATCGAGAGAGGCATGAATATAAACTTTTTGTGCACCGCGCTGAACAGCTAACTCCAGCATGGCATTGATATGGTTTTCGTGGCTGTGGACACCGCCGGGGGACAGCAAGCCCATAATATGTACGGCATTGTCGGTGGCTATGGCTTTATCGATGGCATCGCAAAACACCGGGTTAGTAAAGAAGTCGCCATCGGCAATCGCTTTATTGATACGGGTAAAGTTTTGATACACCACACGCCCAGCGCCCAGCGTCATATGGCCCACTTCAGAGTTACCCATTTGGCCTTCGGGCAATCCCACTTCTAGACCCGAGGTGTGAATAAGTGTTTTGGGGTTGTTGGCCCATAATTTTTCCCATACAGGTGCATTGGCACCGGCAACGGCATTGTATTTCGCGTCGCTGCTGTAGCCGAAGCCGTCAAGAATCAAGAGTACTAGGGGGGATTTCTCTGTAGTCATAGATTTTTGTATACATCCTGTTGGGTACTTATTAAGTACTCTGATTCTAAAGCTAACGCAGCAAATTCGCTACGCTCGTTTCGTTATTAAATAACCTGCTAAAACAAGGACTGCTAAGAAAAGCACTACTAAAACCAGCACTATTAAAGCGCCCTCTAAAAACGGCCCGCCTAAAAAGCTCCCTACTGGTTTTCCAGAATCTCCCAGCGCTCGTAACAATGGCTGAGTTGCTTCTGGCAGTCCGCCAGCTGGGTTTCGGTCGCCTGAGTTTCAGATCGCTCACCTTTATAAAAGTCTGGCTGGCTAATGAGCTCAGAAATCTGTGCAATTTGCGTTTCCAGCTCTTCAATTTGTTTAGGTAGGCTATCGAGCTCCCGCTGATCTTTATACACCAGCTTCTTGCCTGCGGTTTTATTCTTGGCCTGAATCTTTGCAGGCTCTTGGGCCGGGGCAGGCTGTTCCGCCTTGCGCTGACGCAACCAGTCGTCATAGCCACCGATATATTGATTGATACTGCCATCGCCCTCAAAGACCAGAGTGCTGGTGACTACGTTATTGAGAAAAGCACGATCGTGACTCACAAGAATAATAGTGCCCTTGTAGTCTATTAACAGTTCCTCGAGCAGATCTAAGGTGTCGATATCCAGGTCGTTGGTCGGTTCATCCAAGACTAATATATTGGATGGCTGGGTAAACAGCTTAGCCAGCAAGAGCCGATTGCGCTCTCCACCAGATAGAGCCTTGACCGGTTGGCGACAGCGCTCAGGGGCAAACAAAAAATCTTGCAGATAGCTGATTACATGGCGGGGTTTGCCGCCGATTTCCAGCATGTCTTTACCTCCAGAGACATTATCTTGAACAGTTTTTTCTTCGTCCAATGCTGATCTGTACTGGTCAAAATAGGCCACGTTTAAGTTGGTGCCTGTTTTGATTGTGCCCTGCTGCGGGCTTAGTTCGCCGAGTAGTAGTTTAATTAATGTTGTTTTACCCACACCATTGCGGCCGATAAAGCCGACTTTGTCACCGCGCTGAATCAGGGTCGAGAAATCCCGTACCACGGGCTCGTTGGAGTCCCCGCCTTCAAAGGTGAAGCTGATATTTTGCGCTTCGGCGACGATCTTGCCGGATTTGTCCGCCTGCTGAATATCCATGCGCGCTGTGCCCAACTGTTTGCGACGATCGGCGTACTCTGAACGCATTGATTCCAATGCGCGGACTCGGCCTTCGTTACGGGTGCGGCGCGCTTTAATACCCTGACGAATCCAGACTTCCTCTTGGGAGAGTCGTTTGTCGAACAAGGCATTTTGCCGCTCTTCAACTTCGAGAATATCTTCTTTACGCTGCAGGTAAGTCGCATAGTTGCAGTTAAATTCTGCCAGCTGGCCGCGATCGATTTCAATAAAGCGGGTGGCCAGATTATCCATAAAGCGGCGATCGTGGCTAATAAATAACAGTGAGCCCTCCCACTTGAGTAGGAACTGCTCAACCCATTGAATCGCGTCGATATCTAAATGGTTAGTCGGCTCGTCTAGTAACAGCAGGTCTGGGTCGCAGACCAGCGCTCGGGCCAGAAGCACTCGACGTTTATAACCGCCGGAGAGGCTGGAGATATCGACGTCTGCGTTGAGATCCATCTTGGTAATAATCGCTTCGACACGCTGGTTAATATCCCAGCCATTGACCCGGTCGAGCTCGCTTTGGCAGTCTTCGAGGTCGCGCATGGTTTGATCACTGGGATCATTGCCGAGCTCTAGAATCAGATGGTGGTAACGCTTGGCCAGTTCGCCCTCGGCACCCAGCCCTTGAGTAATAACGTCAAAAACACTGCCCTCTGCATCCTTAGGCACCGACTGTTCTAGCTGAGCTATTTTTACCCCAGAGGCGCGCTTTAAAACGCCCTCATCAGCAATCACCTGGCCGGTGAGAATCTTCATCAGAGTCGACTTGCCAGCGCCGTTGCGGCCGATCAAGCAGACTCGCTCACCGCGCTCAATCACCAAATTAATATGGTCGATTAGGGGCGGTTGGCCATAGCTAAGATAAATATCTTGCAGTGTTACTAGGGGCATAGATTACTGTCCTGGTTTTACGATTGAGTCAGGAACAGTTGCTTCCCCGAATGGTTGTGTCATTAAAATTAACTTTGGCAGCAAAGTCATAGAGCCGAGCAGCGCTGCTGTCATGGCTAGACCTGTGAGCAAACCAAAGTAAATCGATGGGATAAAGTTAGAGAGGGCCAGAATCGAGAAACCCACAATAATCGTAATCGCTGTGTAAAACAGTGCCTGGCCAATACTGGCATGGGCGCTGTGCATGGATGCTAGATAATTACTCTGCACCGCAAATTCACGGCGGAATCTGGTGATGTAATGAATCGAGTGGTCCACGCCAATACCTACAGTAATCGCGGCAATGGTAATGGTCATCATATCCAGTGGAATGGCGAAAATACCCATGCCCCCAAGTACAACACCAGCGGCGAGAAAGTTGGGCAGCATGGCGATGAGGGAAATCTTCAGCGAGCGAAACAGCACCAAAAACATCAGCATAATGCCGATAAATACTGCACCCAAGGTGAGTATCTGCGACTTGTAAAGGCTCTGGAGCATATTGTTGTACAGCACTAGCAGGCCAGTGAAGCGAATATCGGTTTGCTTTATGCCCACTTCATTGACCGCAAAGTCGTTTATTTTCTTAAGCAGATCAGCGCGTCTTAGGCCCGCGGTTTCCATGGCACGCAATTGAATGCGGGCCTCGTCAATATCTTCAAGAAGGTACGGCGCTACCATCTGCTGATAGATTTCATCGCCGAGGCTCTGGCGCATAAAGGCGAGTTCAAAATCATTGAGTTTATGGCCGCTGAGATCGGTGGCCACTTGGTAGATCTGTACCAAGGAGCTAACTTTGCCAATTTCTGGCTGAGCTTCGAGAAAGTCTTGGAGTTTGCTGAGGTCGGCAAGCCCCGTAGAAGAAAACCAGTAGCTTTCTTTTAGGCTGCTAGAGCCATTAGAGGTGTCGCCTAAATCTGAATCGCTGTCAGCGTACTCATCTTCGCCCTCTTCGCCATAGCCATCATAATCAGATTCAGCATATTCGTCTTGCTGATACTCGTCCTGCTGATACTCGTCCTCTTGATATTCATCATACTCACCACTGTCCGAAGCCTCAGGCTCAAGGATTACTGGCAGGGCAGCAAAGGTGGGCGCCTGCAAAATAATATCTAGGGGCGTGGTGCCTCCTAAGGCAGTGTCGATAATTTCCATGCCCTGATAGATTTCTGTATCGGCGCGGAAATAATCAATAAAGCGATTTTCGACTTCTAGGCGCGAGATACCATAGGCAGACAGCGCCATCAGCACAGCAGCGACCAACAGTACTACAGAGCCATAGTGCTCGGTAAACCAAGCAAACTTAGTGGTAAAGGCCGCACTGTTATCGCTGGCACTTACTGTTTTGCCGCGGCCAAATAGCATCATGCCGGCGGGAATCACCACAAACGCCATCACTAGAGCGAGGCTAATACCTATGGTCATCATCCAGCCAAAGTCGATGACCGGCCGAATATTACTGACCACCAGAGAGGTAAAGGCAACAATAGTAGTCATTACCGTGTACAGGCAGGGTTTGACCATTGATGTCACCGTGTCGCTAACCAGTTGTCGTTGGTCCGCCTCTGGGCTGGCAGCGTGAAGCTCGCGGTAGCGAACAATCAAGTGAATACACAGGGCTAGAGTAATAATCAGCAGTAGGGAGACAAAGTTAGATGAGATAACCGTTAGCCGCCAGTCTATCCAGCTAAGAAAGCCAAGTATGGTGATCAGGCAAAAGGTGCAGGTGGCCAGAGGCAACACGACCCAGCGCAGCTGACGAAAGATGAGCGCCAAGGTGGCGATAATAAACAGCAGAATCCCAGTGCCAAAAGTAGTTAGGTCGCTTTTGATAAAATCGACCATATCCGCGGTGATCATATCCGGGCCACCCAGAAAAATAGTCGCCCGATCACGGTAGGTATCCATCAATGCTCTTACCTGGGCAACACGTAGATGATCAGCGGCTGCTTTTTCGGTGCGGTAATCGAGAAATTGCTGGCTGACATTGGCCAGTGCAATTTCTTGGTCCAAGGACAGCCCGTCGGTGTCGCGAATAAGGCGCAGGGCATCCCGCTGAGTGACCAACTCTAGATAGACGCTATCCAAAGCCAAGGTTGCCAATATTCCCGTGGTTTGGCCGTTAGCACTCAGCAAAACATCCTTGTAGATAGGGCTATTAAGAAACTCTTGTTTTGCCTCCTGCCTGTCGACACCCTCAGATAGCAATGTATTGAGCGGTTTTGCTAAATCTGCGATGCCTATTTTAGGGCTGTAAAGCAGCGGCACATCGAGCATCGACAACATGCCTTCGACGCCGTCAATCTTACTCAGGTCGGTGCGCAGGGCTGCCAAGGTATCTAGATTATGCTCATCAAACAGATCACCCTCTATGGGTGAAAAAGTCACGATCAAAAAATTGTCGCTGCCGTAGCGCTGTACAACTTCACGGAAGAAGTTTAGATCATCGTCATGTTCAAGAGTCAGCGAGTCCGCAGAAGCGTCCAGCTTAAAATTAGGCAGGCCCATAGCCATAGCAACGGTGAGCGCAACAATAACTAAAATTGCTTTTAGGGGGTTGTCGAGAATGGCTTTCTGGTAAAAATTCAATAGCGATGAAGACATGAAAATAGGCGTCCCTGAAGATAATCAAATCAAGGCGCCATTATGCGGTTTTGAACGCCAAGATCATAGGGAAAGGGCGCTTTGAATGAAGCTCTAAGCTACTTGCCCCATGCACAATACTAGGCAAGTCTCCAGAGGCAAGCCGGCTTAAGGGCTCCCTAGGTTTAGACGCCCACTCAATTACAATTAGCTAACCCTCTTGACCCTTGAGCTATGTGATTTACACTCCTGCACTCAATAACACAGATAGCGGAAAATCTATGCGCGGCGTAATTCTCGATTGTGACAGCTTAGGCCCTGAAGACCTCGATTTCAGCGCCCTTTATGACCTGCCCATAGAATGGACTGTCTATGCCAACTGCCCCGCATCTCAGGTGGCTGAACGCATTGCCGATGCCGACATAATCATGACCAACAAAACAGTGCTCAATGCCGATGCATTGTCCCAGGCGCCTAAGTTAAAGCTGATTACGCTAACGGCCACCGGCACCAATGTTGTAGATCTAGCGGCCGCCAGAGAACAGGGTATAACCGTTTGTAACGCCGTTAACTACGGCACCGCGTCAGTAGTGCAGCACGTTTGGTCCCTACTTTTGGCACTGACCACCAAGCTTCAGTCCTATAGCAGTTCTGCTATGGAGGGGGGTTGGGCCAAGAGTGAATTTTTCTGTCTGGTGGAATACCCCGTGCGTGAGCTCGCGGGCAAAACTCTGGGTATTGTCGGCGCTGGAGATCTGGGCATGGGCGTTGCTAAAATTGCAGAAGCCTTTGGTATGCAGGTCCTTTTTGCTGCACTGCCAGGGCGTACTTACAACGAAGATCTGTCGCGAGTGCCCTTTAGTGAACTGCTGCCCATGGTTGATGTACTGAGTTTACACTGCCCCTTAACACCCCAAACCGAGGGACTTATGTCGACAGCTGAGCTGGCGCTTATGAAAGAATCGGCGATACTAATCAACACAGCTCGGGGTGGGCTTATTGATGAACCTGCGCTAGTGAACGCATTGGTCGCGGGACAAATTGGAGGTGCGGGCTTGGATGTGCTGTCGGTGGAGCCGCCAGTCAATGGCAATGTGCTGCTCGACTCAAACATCGACAATCTAATTGTTACACCCCACAGCGCCTGGATAGCAAGAGAGTCGCGTCAGCGCCTAATGGGGCAAATGGTAGAAAATATCAGCGCCTTCCTCGAAGGAAAAGCGCTGCGGCGGGTAAATTAAAAAGCGCTGCGGCGGGTTAACTAAAAAGCGCTGCGGCGAGTAAATTAAAAGGCTCTGCGGCCAGAAAATTAGAAAGCCAACGCGGCGGGTTAACTAAAAAGCTAGCCTAGCTAAAATCGCTATCCAGCTTCTTCGCCGCCATGATCTTTTTCAGTTTCGGATAATGGGGGATGCCGTTTTTATAAGGGGGGTAATCCTCGCCAATAATTAATGGCTGCAAATAGTCCCGCGCTTTTTGGGTAATGCCAAAACCATCCTTAGTAATAAACGATCTGGGCATTTTCTTTTCCACATTGGCGACTTTCGCCAAGGGTGCCTCACCTAGGCTCCAAGAGAACTTTTTACCCTGGCCACGTTCAATGGTCACCATAATGGCATTTTTGCCTTCCACCGCTTTTTCTACCGCCGCACGACCCACCGCATAGGCCTGCTCCACATCAGTCTTTGATGCGATATGGCGCGCAGAGCGCTGTAAGTAGTCAGCCAATGCATAGTGATATTTATAACCCAGAGAATGTTTAACCATACTCGCCAGAGTTGGAGCCACGCCGCCGAGCTGCTGATGGCCAAAGGCATCTTTATTTACCGAGCCCGAGATCAATGCTCCGTCTGCATAGCTAGCACCCTCAGAGGCGACCACCACACAGTAGCCTTTTTCTTTGACGGTCTCTTCAACCTTGGCGATAAATTGTTCGCGCACAAAGGGAATTTCCGGAAACACAATAATATGCGGCGCATCGCCCACTTCGTCTGCGGCCAAACCACCGGATGCGGCGATCCAACCTGCATGTCGACCCATCACTTCAAGAATAAAAATCTTGGTTGATGAAGCGGCCATAGAGGCGATATCTAAGCTAGCTTCTTTGGTTGAAACCGCGACATATTTCGCCACAGAACCAAAGCCCGGCGAACAGTCGGTAAACGGTAGGTCGTTGTCGATAGTTTTGGGGATGTGAATGGCCTGAATGGGGTAGCCCATCTTGGCTGAGATCTGTGACACTTTTAGACAGGTATCCGCAGAGTCACCGCCGCCGTTATAAAAGAAGTAGCCAATGTTATGGGCTTTAAAGACCTCGATAAGACGTTCGTATTCGGCGCTACTGTCCTTGATGTCTTTCATTTTATAGCGGCAGGAACCAAAGGCGCCGCCGGGGGTGTGCTTGAGTGCAGAGACGGCTCCGGGAGATTCCTTACTGGTGTCGATGAGGTTTTCGTGCAGAGCACCGAGGATGCCATTCTGACCGGCGTAAAGAGTACCAATTTTATCTTTATGCTCACGACAGGCTTCGATAACGCCACATGCCGAGGCGTTGATAACCGCCGTTACGCCGCCCGATTGTGCGTAGAACGCATTCTTCTTAGTCATAGACCCTGCTTTGCCACTAATCCGTTTATGGGCCGCCATTTTACTTGTTTGCTGGCTGCGGTAAAAGGGCAAACCCCTAATCAGTCGCGATGGTGAACATTAACTTCACGACAACCTGACTAGGGTTCAGTGCGCTATGGTTTGGTTGACGAATATATTGCGTGGTGGCAGAAAACCAAGCCTGCTTGTGGGCGATCTGTTTAGGCAGGTGATAGCTAAGTTCCAGTTGCTGTTCCCGGCCCTGAGGTTGCAGGCTGATAGGTATGTTTTCATAGACCACCTGTCGCTCCGGGGTTCTGCCGGTGGCTAATTTGATGGTGCCCTGGCCAGACTCTACTCGCAGAGGCTGGGTTATATAGAGGCTAAATTGGTCATTGGCGCGCCACACCGACTGGCCCTGCAAGCCGATTGCCCATGAACGGCTGCTTAGGCCAGGGTCGATAGCCAGGGTTTGACTGTTTAGGGAGCCGGTATCTGTAGTGCCTTGATACACCGCGCCCACGCCTTGCCAGCCGCGGCCCATTTGGATGTGGCCATTAAGACCGACGAAAACGGTTTCGCTGTGCCCGAGGTTGCCCAGAGCAGAGCCGACACTAGTGCCAAGAAAACTGTCCAGTTCCCGCACAAAGCCGGTTTGAATGCTTAATCCATATCTACTTGATAAAGGGCTACTTGATAAAGGGCTATTAGATAACGGGCTACTAGAGAGATTGCTACTAGATTTTTGGCGATTAGCTATCTGGCTGGACAGCAAGCTGTACTCTATTAATGCACCATCCGCCTCTAGGTCACTCTGTGGTTGATAACGATCCCAGCTGGCCCGGCCGTTAAATAAACCGACTCGCACTTTGTGATTGGCGCTCAAAGGCACCGCTCCACCGCTGCTCCAACCCTGACGGGCATAGCGCAACCAGGGTGCGGCAAAGCTACTATCGTCATCAGTAGAGGCTGGGGACAGCACAGAATCACCGTAAAGGCCAAAAAACCATCCAGGGTTGGCGTTCATGCCAGCAAAGCGTTCACCACCTTGCTCATCTTGAAACTGCATCGCAATATAATCTGGTTGTACCTGGTCATTGGGGTTGCCGACCAATCGAATATCTTGCCGCCAAGGGTTTTGAGCCACCCCAAGCAGAAGCTTTCTACCATTGCTATTAATTTGGTGCCCATGTTTAAGAGTACTGGCGGTAGCAATGGATTTTGGTGTGGTACTGACCATAGAACTGACCATAGTACTGGCAGATTGATAAAACGGAAAACCAAGTTCGTCAAACAGAGCAATGTCATGATGCTTCAGACTTGCCTCAATTGAATCACCCAGAGCTTCCCCCATGATATTGAGCATGTTGTTGGTTGGATTAATCATACCCAACTCTAAGTTAGCGCCGGTTGGGCTGCTTAGTTCGCCAACTGGCCTTGTGGCCGAATCAAGGTCTAATAACCCCTGACCATAAACGCTGCTATCAGCATAGATACCAACTTTGTTGGCGGTAACCAGCAAGCGATTGACCAGCTCATGATTGCCCACTGTGGGAAATAGTTGTTTTAACAGTGCTAGGGACCCGCTAACCAGGGGTGCCGCAAAAGAGGTGCCAACAGACCCGCCGTAGTACTGGCTACCTAGGTCGGCATCTGAGGGCGGTGAATTGGCGGACCAGATCACCTCGCCATTACCCAAGCTACCGTCACCATTGGTGTCACCGCCTCCGGGAGCCGCCAGACAAAAACTGGCAGCGACGCCGCAATGATTAGAGTAAGACGCTATAGAGCCACTGCTATCGACAGCCGCTACCGCCAACATATGGGACTGTAATTCAGGAAATAGATAAGGCAAACCCGGGAGTAGTTCCGGTGAAGTGGCATTAATCTCGTTGCCGAACTCATCTAGGTCACCAAATGCATTGCCCGCTGCGATAACAAAAATACTGCGATTGCCCAAGGATTTGTTGTTTTGGCGAAGGGCTTCAATGGTATTGCCTAGGTTCTGCTCTATTGTCTCCGCAGAATAGCCTGTCACCAATCCTGGGAAGCCAAAGCTCATATTGATGATATCGACTTCATCGGTCATGGCGGTAAAGCGGCTGGCAAAATAATTATCGGTGCCAAAGTCCAAATCGGACTCTTCCACGGGCTCGTAGGGCCCATCACCAGACTGTAGAGGAATTTCATAGGCAAGAATGCGGGCGTTGAAGGCAACCCCATGCATATTAAAGTTGGTCTGGCTGTGGTTATCTCGATTGGCCGCGATAATCCCCGTCACTAATTTGCCGTGACTGATGCTGTCGTTAGTTCTTGGGCTGGCAGCAGTGTAATCGGAGCCGATGATGCTCACTTTATTGTCTAGGCCTAGGCCAAACTCGCCGTGTTGATCATAAACCCCCGAATCTATAACACCCACTGTGACGCCAGCGCCATTGGCTCCGCGAGCGTAGGCGCTAGATGCATTGATTATGGATAGGCCTTGCATGCCAGCGTATTCATCGGTTTCAAAACTAGCGACTAGGCTATCAAAGTCATCGCTATCTTCCGGCTGCTCAGAAAAACTGCCGTAGGGGGGGCCAACATTAAGGTTGTTGGCTTCAATATGGTCAGTGATAGGGTCAACCACCGGTCGTTGGGTGGATGGCAATGTACCGCCGCCACCTCCGCCACAGGCATTGAGTAATACTGAGGTTATAACAAGCAGAGTGATTCTTTGGAACAAACAAATTAATTGCGACATCATCCATGACCTACTTTACTATTGAGTTCTTTAACAGGCCGCTGCTTTGGCTATAGCTGTATAAGCTATATGAGCGGCCACTCGATTCCATGCTTAAAAGGAAAACGGCAAATATGCATATTCACATCCTTGGTATCTGCGGCACCTTTATGGGCAGCTTGGCTCAGTTGGCCAAGGGTTTGGGGCATCAGGTATCGGGCTGCGACAGTAATGTCTATCCACCCATGAGCACACAGCTTGAACAGGCAGGTATTACCCTGACTGAAGGCTTTAATCCCGAGCAACTACACATTGCCCCAGATTTAATTGTAGTAGGTAATGCGATGTCTCGCGGAAATCCTTGTGTCGAGTATATGCTCGACCATGGACTGCCCTATATTTCTGGGCCCCAGTGGTTGGGCGAAAATATACTGCGTGACAAGCATGTACTGTCAATTGCCGGAACCCACGGCAAAACATCTACCAGCAGCATGCTGGCCAAAATTCTCGATAGCGCCGGCCTAAACCCTGGGTTTTTAATTGGTGGCGTGCCCCAAGACTTTGGTGTGTCTGCGCGTCTGACCGACAGCGACTATTTTGTCGTAGAAGCCGACGAGTACGACAGCGCCTTCTTTGATAAGCGTTCAAAGTTTGTGCATTACTTTACCGATACCTTGGTGATCAATAATCTCGAATTTGACCATGCAGATATCTTTGATGACCTGGCCGCTATTCAGAAACAGTTTCACCATTGCGTGCGCACGGTGCCCAGTACAGGAACTGTGATTTACCCCGGAGATGATAAAAATGTGTTGGCGGCGATTAATCAGGGTTGTTGGAGTAAGCAACAAAGCTTTGGAATAGAAGGCACCGAATCAGCTGACTGGGGTTACTCATTGTTAGCCGAAGATGGCTCTCGATTTGAAGTGGCTATTGCTGCTACTGCTACTGCGGCTGGTGAGCGAGCTGAGGTTAGCTGGAATCAAAGTGGAACCCATAATGTTTGCAATGGTGTTGCAGCAATTATTGCTGCTCATCAGGTTGGCGTAAGTCTTCAACAGGCCTGTGCAGCACTGTCTGATTTTGTCGGCGTTAAGCGACGCATGGAAGTGATTTACCAGACCGACTCTGTGACTGTCTATGATGATTTTGCCCACCACCCAACGGCCATAAAAACCACCATTGAAGGCCTGCGTGCCAAGGTGGGTGCTAGCCAGATTATTGCCGTGATTGAACCTCGTTCAGCGACCATGAGACTGGGCATTCACAAGGACACATTGAGTGCGGCGGTAGGGGGTGCAGATCAGGTTTTCTGGTACCAAAACCCACGCATTGATTGGGATATTAATGCAGTGGCTGAAGCCTGCGATGTGCCCGCAGTAGCGACAGCCGATATTGATAGTTTGTTAGCGCTTACTATCAGCAAAATATTTTCAAATACTCACATTGTGATTATGAGCAATGGGGGCTTCGAGGGCTTTCATACTAGGTTAATTGATGCTTTGGGTACTTCTTAATATGGCTGTTAAATCAGGTTTTTAATTATCACTTAAATTAGCTTTCTAAATTAAAAGTCACCGGCCCATCGTTGCACAGGGACACCTGCATATCAGCACCAAAAATACCGTTGCTAACGCCGCCATATAACCCATTGGCCTGAGCCAAAAAGTAGTCGTAAAGTGCCTCAGCCTGTTCTGGGGGTGCGGCTGAAGAGAAGCTCGGCCGCAGGCCTTTTTTGGTATCTGCAGCTAGGGTGAATTGAGAAATAATAAGTAACTCGCCACCAATATCTTGCAGGGATAAATTCATTTTTCCCTCGGCATCAGAAAAAATTCTGTAGTTGATAACCTTCTGCAATAACTTGTCTGCGCTCTCCCGAGTATCGGTTTTCTGTACGCCTAGTAGCAGTAAAATACCCTGGTTGATCTGGCCATAAACCTGCTGATCAATGGTAACTGAGGCGCTGGAGACGCGCTGAATTAAACCCTGCATAAGCTACTCGGCATAAACTATTCTTCCTCAGAATTGAGCTGATGAGCTAGGCTCTCAGTTGCCGCAATTAATGCGTCAGTGATACCGGGTTCACTAGAGGAATGTCCCGCGTCAGCAATTATCTTTAGGCGTGCTTCGGGCCAGGCTTCGCTGAGAGCAAAAGCCTGATTAACAGGACACACCATATCGTAGCGGCCGTGGACAATAGTCCCGGGAATGTCTTTTAGCTTGTAGGCATTGTCTGTCAGCTGATTGGGCTTTAAAAAAGCTTTGTTAATAAAAAAGTGTGCCTCAATACGGGCCATTGCCATAGCCATATGGGGATTAGCAAAGTGGTCGACCAATGTATCGTTGGCGCGCAGGGTGGCGCAGCGACCTTCCCAAACAGACCAGGCTTTGGCTGCTGCCATACGTTCAATTTCGTTTTCACCGGTGAGGCGAGCGTAATAGGCCGACAACATATCGCCTCGCTCAGCTTCGGGTATCACTTGCAGATACTGTGACCAGTAATCGGGAAATACATGGCTGGCGCCCTGCTGGTAAAACCACTGAATGTCTTCATCTCGGCACAGGAATATACCGCGTAAAATAAGCCCTCTTACTAGCTCTGGATATTGCTCTGCATAGGCCAAGCCGAGGGTTGAACCCCAGGAGCCACCAAAGACAACCCAGCGATCGATTTCTAGGGTATTGCGGATTGTTTCTATGTCACTGATAAGGGCATCGGTATTGTTGTCCTCAAGGCGGGCATGGGGCGTTGATTGCCCGGCACCACGCTGATCAAACAGAATAATGCGGTATTTATCGGGATCAAAAAAACAACGGTCAGAGGCTCTAGTGCCACCGCCAGGGCCGCCGTG